>ENA-OQEY01000001-OQEY01000001.1-human-gut-metagenome-genome-assembly--contig:-NODE-1-length-424552-cov-11.954754_pt1 | contig 424552 bp, 364 predicted proteins | sample MGYA00242801_ERZ504647 | MGnify/ENA primary metagenome ERZ504647 (study PRJEB26092, sample SAMD00036204) | human gut metagenome | host: Homo sapiens | study: EMG produced TPA metagenomics assembly of... | reverse complement strand
CCTTTTTCCGCCCTTTTCCGGCAAGGTTGTGTCCACCCCCACAACCCCCCCCCCCCCCCGCCCCCCCCGCCATGGCCACAGCGGCAACATCGATGTGGTAACGGCCATCAAGTGGAGCTGCAACATCTTCTTCTATGATGTTGGCCGCCGCCTGACCAGCGATGTGTACGATGCCTATGCCTACAAGCTGGGTCTTGGCCAGCGCACCGGTGTGGAGGTGGGCGAGGCCGTGGGCCGTCTGACCACCAAGAGCGACTCCAACTATACGGCATCGCTGGATGTGCAGGCCGCCATCGGTCAGGGCAACACGGTGGTCTCGCCCATCCAGCTGGCTACCTACGCGGCAACACTGGCCAACAACGGCACCCGTTACCGCACCCATTTCGTCAAGGCCATTCTGGACACCAACACCGGCGAGGCGCTCAGCGAGACCAAGCCCGAGGTCATGGATGTGATCGAAGGCACCGGCAACACCTTTGAGCTGGTGCGGCAGGGTATGAAGCAGGTGCCCAGCACCATCAGCGGCAAAATTTCCAGCTATCCGGTGCCGATCGCCTGCAAGACCGGTACACCTCAGCGCAGCGAGACCTATGCGCCCGGTAAGCACTATCTGAATGCCATGATGGTGGCTTACCTCCCGGCGGATGATCCGCAGATCGCCATTGGCATTAGCATTGAGTACGGAGGCTATGGTGCCCGTACCGGTGATCTGGTGGTGGACATTGCAAATGCCTATTTTGCCCTGAAGGATGGCAGCCTTGCCCAGCAGGCCGAAGCGGAAAAGGAAGCCGAGCAGGCCCAGCAGGAAGATCAGGCGCAGACCACTGACCCAGCACAGGCCGCTGCAGGCCAGACCACCGGCAATGCCGCAGCCCAGCCTGCACAGATGACACCCGCCGCAGACACCGCTGCGCCGGAAACGGCAGCAGAAGGGGAAGCCCAGCCTGCCGTGCAGGACGAGCAGCAGCCCGCCGCAGACACCGAGCAGAACCCCGATGCCATTGCGCCGGAGAACTGAAAACGGGAGACAAAACCGACACGGGAAAGGGCACTGCAGCGGGATTTTGAATGGAAACATCCCTGAAAAGAAAACAAAATTGAATATTCTGTATAAAAACCAGTTGTAAAAGATTGGATTTTGTGATATCATTTCAGGCGAAGGACTTTTTTACAAAAGCGTTCCAATCGTTTAGGAAGAGGAGAGGGTAACGGATGACGATTGCACTCATTGCGCATGACTCCAAAAAGGAGCTGATGGTTCAGTTTTGTACGGCGTACTGCCGCATCCTGAGCCAGCATAAACTGGTAGCGACCGGCACCACCGGTAAACTGATCGCAGAAGCTACCGGCTTACAGGTGCAACGCTTTCTGGCCGGTGTGCAGGGCGGCGACCAGCAGATCGCATCCCGCATCGCCTGCAATGAGATCGACCTGTTGCTGTTCTTCCGTGATCCCATCAATGCAAAGCCCAGCGAACCCAACGAAATGACGCTGCTGCGCCTGTGCGATGTGCACAACATCCCCATGGCCACCAACATTGCCACTGCCGAGGTACTGATCCACGGCTTGGAGCGCGGCGATCTGGATTGGCGCGATATCGTGCATCCCCAGAACTGACAAAACGATTTGGAATGGCTCCGCGTGTGCTGCGCCATATTCAGCGGAAATTATATTGATAATGCGAAAATCGGGAACATCTGCGGATGTTCCCGATTTTCATTTTCACGGGAATGGGGTCCGAACCGCAGAATGCATTTCTGCCGCCGTGCGGCTGTTTCCGCAGGAAGCAAAAACAGCAGATGCCGTGTGCCGCAGCGGCCTTGCCTGTAAAAAAAGAATTCCGGAAAATCCGCAGATTTTCCGGAATTCTAATATAAAAATAATGTTTCCGCTGAATATGGCCAGAGTGCAACGGAGGCCATTTGAAACGTACGGTTAAACTTTAAAATCCTCGGCCATCTCCGCCACATCTTCCGGGGCAAAATCGCCAAGCGGCAAGATCAGCCGTGCCAGCGTTTCCTGCGGCAGAGCTGCAAGAATCGTGCTGTCATCACTGCCGGTGCCTGCGGGCGGGCAGACGGTGTGCACGCCGTCTGCACCGGTCTCCACCCGGGCACGGTGAGTGGTTGCCACATATTGCATCCCAAGCTTGTCTGCAGCCGTCAGCAGGGCGGCAAACAGCGGCGTGCCGCCTTCGCCCAGAACGTCTGCGTCCTGCCCGGCCAGTGCTTCGGCGTTCAGCACGATGCACTCGATGCCAAGGGCCTCTGCTGCCTTTTTGGCGCTTTCCGCATCGGCGGTCTGTTCTGCTGCCAGCCGCACGGCAGCGCCCGCCACGGCAAAGCCCTGCTGCTGTAAAATGCGCACAGCTACGGCGCATTCTCTGCTGCCGTCCATCTGCACCAGAACCTTATCCTGACTCTCGTAGGTGTCGAACCCACTGCCGGGCAAAAATGTGTCGCTCATGTTCCCTGCCTCCCGCCATGTGCTTTGCTTTGGGCCACGGCCAGCTGGTCGCAGCGTTCGTTCTCCGGGTGGCCTGCGTGGCCCTTGACCCAGACGTAGGTGATCTTGTGCCGGGCTTCCTGCTCCAGTGCCTGTGCCCAGAGGTCCGGGTTCAGGGCGGGGGAGCCATCTGCTTTTTTCCAGCCCCGGCGCTGCCAGTTTTTGGCCCAGCCCTTCTGAAGCCCGTTGATGACATACTGGCTGTCGGAGCACAGCCGTACCTCGCACGGCTCCTTGAGCTGGCGCAGTGCTTCGATAAAGGCTGTCAGCTCCATGCGGTTGTTGGTGGTGCTGTCGTCGCCGCCGCTCAGCTCTTTTTCGTAAACTTTGCCGTTAAAACGGTAGCGCAGCACGGCACCCCAGCCGCCCGGGCCGGGATTGCCGCTGCATGCGCCGTCGGTGTACACTTCGACCTGCTTCATGCGGTTCTCCTTCTAAAATGAGTTGCTTCTATTTAGCGCTATTTTCCGGCTTCTGTCAAGTGCGAATGTATATTCCGTGCTGGAGCTGCCAAACCTTGGAATTGACAAAAACGCCGGGAAATACTATACTTATCCTAACAAAATGCGTATAGGGGCGCACCGCAGGCGTGTGCCCGGGCGTTCCAACAGAAAAGCCACGGTCGCATCGAGCAGATGGACCTATCTGGCACAAAACCTCTTACGGAACAGGCAGCGGTTTGCAAAAAACACGCTGAGAAATAAATTCTATACGGTGCATCCAACGGAAGCCGATGCGATTTTTCAAGGTGCTTCCCATGCACAGCGCGGCTGTTCCCACAAGCGGGGACGGCCTGCGCTGTAATTATTTTGGAGGTCAGAATGGCACAGTCGAAAGAAAATACCAATAATTCCGCACGCAGCAAGGCAACAGCTGCTGCTCAGAGCACCGGCGCACCCGCCGCGCAGACGGGCGAAAAGCGCCCCCGCACCACCCGCCGCCCTTATTATAACCGTCGGCCCCGCCGCCCGCAGCAGCCCAGAGAGGCCGCTGTGCCCATCCACATCTACCCGCTGGGCGGTCTGGGCGAAGTGGGCAAGAACATGACCGTGTACGAGTGCAACGGCGACATGATCATCGTGGACTGCGGCCTTGTGTTCCCGGACAGCGACATGTACGGCGTGGACATGGTCATCCCGGACTTCACCTTTGTGGTGCAGAACAAGGATAAGATCAAGGGCCTGCTCATCACTCACGGCCACGAAGACCACATCGGCAGCATCCCGTATCTGCTGCAGAAACTTGACCTGCCCATCTATGGCACCCGCCTGACCTGCGGCCTGATCCGCAACAAGCTGGAAGAGTTCGGTCTGGCAGGCAAGACCAAGTTCGTGGAGATCACCCCCAGACAGAAGATCAAGCTGGGCTGCTTTACCATTGAGCCCATCCATGTGAACCACTCCATCCCGGATGCGGTGGCCTTTGCCATCGACAGTCCGGCGGGCACCATCATCCAGACCGGTGACTTCAAGATCGATTACACTCCGCTGGCCTGCGGCGTCACCGACCTGTCCACGCTGGCCGAGTACGGTCAGCACGGCGTGCTGGCCCTGCTGAGCGATTCCACCAACTCCGAGCGTCCGGGCTTTACCGCCACCGAGCAGAAGGTGGCTGCAGGCGTGCGCAATCTGTTCGCCCGTGCCCGCAACAAGCGGATCATCATTGCCACCTTTGCTTCCAACATCTACCGCGTGCAGCAGATCATCGATCTGGCCGTGGAGGATGGCCGCAAGGTGGCATTCAGCGGCCGCAGCATGGTGAACAACACCGCCATGGCGCAGGAACTGGGCTATATGCACATCCCGGAGGGCACCCTCATCAGCGTGGATGAGCTGAACCAGTATCCTCCGGAGCAGGTAGTGCTCATTACCACCGGCAGTCAGGGCGAACCCTTGAGTGCCCTTTCCCGTATGGCATCCTGCAGCCACCGTCAGGTGCGCGTGGGCCCCGGCGACTTCATTATCATTTCGGCAAATCCCATTCCCGGCAACGAGAAGAGCGTGACCAAGATCGTCAATGGTCTGCTGTTGCTGGGTGCAGAGGTCATTTACGAGAGCATGTACGATGTGCATGTTTCCGGCCACGCCTGTCAGGAAGAACAGAAGCTCATGCTCACCCTGACGAAGCCCAAGTATTTCCTGCCGGTGCACGGCGAGTACAAGCAGCTCAAAAAGCATGCCCTCACCGCTGCCAGCCTCGGCATCCCCACCAGCAACATTCTGATCGCGGAGAACGGCTCCAACGTCATTCTCAGCCAGGACGAGATAAAGCTGGGTGAGCCTGTCACCGCCGGTGCAGTGATGGTGGACGGCCTTGGCGTGGGCGACGTGGGCAATGTGGTCCTGCGCGACCGCAAGCACCTGTCCGAGGACGGTCTGGTCATCATTGTGGCCACCGTGGACAGCAAGACCGGCAAGGTGCTGGCCGGCCCGGACCTTGTGAGCCGCGGCTTTGTGTATGTGCGTGAGAACGAGAGCCTGATGGACGGTGCACAGAGCATCGTGGAAAATGCGCTGGACCGCTGCGTGGATGAACATGTGCGCGACTGGAACAGCGTCAAGACCCGCGTGCGCGAGGCACTGAGCAGCTATATCTATCGGCGCACCAAGCGCAGCCCGATGATCCTTCCCATCCTGATGGAGGTCTGATCCGGGCACGCTGCCGCAAACAATGCGGCGGAAGGCAGGAGATTTGATGAAACAAAAACCAAGATGGACATTGGAGATGCTCACCGCCAGTCTGGCCGTGCTGTGCGGCCTGCTGGTGCTGGTGCTGCTGATCCAGCGGCCCACGGCATGGCTGGCGCTGCTGGCACTGGTGGTGCTGTGGGGCGTTGTGGTGGTGCTGTTCCGCTGCCAGCTGCGCAAGTGGGTGGCCCGGTGGATGTGCAGCGGCAGCTTTGAAGGCTCCAAGCTGCAGTTCAGTCTGGAACCGCTCTCTCAGCCGGCCGCGCTGCTTTCCGGTGAGACGGTGCTGTGGTACAATGCACAGTTCCGCACCCGCCTGTTGAACGGGCAGGATGCGCTGGTGAGCCGCGTGCAGAAGGTGCTGCCCGGCCTTGATCTGCAGCAGTGCCGCAAGCAGGAGGGCCAGCTGCTGACCCTCGCGGACGGCATGTGGAGCGTACACAGCTCCACGGTGCCCGGCGATGCGGAGAGCATGACCCTGCTGGTGCTGAACGAGGAGACCGCCCTGCGCAAGGTGGAGGCGGAATACAAAGCCAGCCGTCCGGGCTATCTGGTGTTTCTGGTGGACGGCTACGACGATGTGTTCGGTGACATGCTGGACAGCGAGCGTGCCCGCCTGCTGGAAGGCATCAACCGCACGCTGGAGGATATGATCGGCCGGGGCAGCGGCTTTTTGCGCCGTGTGGCCAGCGGCCGCTATATCGCTGTGGTGGAAGAGCGCCAGATGGAGCAGTTCGCCAACCGCGGCTACGATGTGCTGGACAAGATCCGTGCGCTGGATCCCAGCGTGAACCTTTCGCTGTCCATCGGCATTGGCCGCGGGGCCAAGACCCTGCGGGAAGCCCAGGATATGGCCGTGCAGGCGCTGGATATGGCGCAGGGCCGCGGCGGCGATCAGGCCGCTGAAATGACACCGGACGGCTTTACGTTCTACGGCGGCGTGAGCCACGGCGTGGAAAAGCGCAGCAAGGTGCGCAGCCGCATCGTGGCCGATCAGCTGGTGAAGCTGATCAAGGAAGCAGATCATGTAGTCATTATGGGCCACCGCATGAGCGATCTGGATGCCATCGGCTCCGCCGAGGGCGTGCTGCGCATCTGCAAAATATGCGATGTCCCGGCGGTGATCGCGGTGCGGCGTGACGCTACCCTTGCGGGCAGCCTGATCGATGCATTGTGCCGTGCAGGCCAGAAGGACGACTTTATCGACCCGAAGGACGCACTGCCTATCATCTCCAAGCGCACTTTGTGCATCGTGGTGGATACATATCAGGTGGGCCTTGTGGAAAGCAAGGATATTCTGGAAAAATGCGGCAAGGTAGCCGTGATCGACCACCACCGCAAGGGCGTGGGCTACATCGAGAACCCGGCGCTGGTCTGCCATGAGCCGTATTCTTCCTCGGCCAGTGAGCTGGTCACGGAGCTTTTGCAGTACGTGGGCGAGCGCGACGACAAGCCCAACCGTGTGGAGGCCGAGGGCCTTTTGTCCGGTATCATGCTGGATACCCGCGATTTTACCCTGCACACCGGTGTGCGTACCTTTGAAGCTGCCGCTGCGCTGCGCCGCTATGGCGCGGAGACGGAGCGGGTGCGCCAGCTGTTCGATGTGACCATGGTGGAGTACAATGCCAAGGCAGATCTGGTGGAAAAAGCACGCATGTACAAAAATTGCGCGATCTCCGTCAGCGGCGAGGTGGCACCGGAAGCCCGCGTGGCCATTGCACAGGCGGCAAACGATCTGCTGACCATTCAGGGCGTGGATGCCAGCTTTGTGGCAGTGCAGGTGGGCACAGGCGTGAACATCTCGGCCCGCAGTCTGGGTGCCGTGAACGTGCAGGTGATCATGGAATCTTTGGGCGGCGGCGGCCACCAGACTATGGCAGCAGCACAGCTCAAGCACATCACGCCGGAAGCAGCCCGTGCCCGCATCGAAGGTGCCATCGACAAATACTATGCATCGCAGAAAAAGGGCGATGTAGAAGGAAAATAAACGGAACAGAGAGGATCACACCCATGAAACAGTACGATTACCTGATCGTTGGTGCCGGCCTTTATGGCGCGGTCTTTGCACAGGAAGCAAAAAAGGCAGGCAAGAAGTGCCTTGTGATCGATAAGCGCAGCCACATTGCAGGCAATATCTACACGGAGCCGGTGGAGGGCATCAACGTCCACCGCTACGGTGCACATATCTTCCATACCAACAACAAGGCTGTGTGGCAGTATGTGAACCAGTTTGCAGAGTTCAACCGCTACACCAACAGCCCGGTGGCAAACTACCACGGCGAGATCTACAACCTGCCCTTTAATATGAACACCTTTAATAAGATGTGGGGCGTTGTTACCCCTGCCGAAGCCAAGGCCAAGATCGAAGAGCAGAAGAAGGAAGCAGGCATCACCGACCCGCAGAATCTGGAAGAGCAGGCCATCAGCCTTGTGGGCACCGATATCTACGAAAAGCTTATCAAGGGCTACACTGGCAAGCAGTGGGGCCGCCCCTGCACCGAACTGCCGGCCTTCATTATCAAGCGTCTGCCGGTGCGCTTCACCTACGACGACAACTATTTCAACGCACTGTATCAGGGCATTCCCAATGGCGGCTACACTGCCATGGTGGAAAAAATGCTGGACGGCACCGAGGTGCGGCTGAATGTGGACTATCTGGCCGACCGCGAAAATCTGAACGCTCTGGCCGAGAAGGTGGTCTACACCGGCCCGGTGGATGCCTACTTTGGCTACAGGCTGGGTGCTCTGCAGTACCGCAGCGTCCGCTTTGAGACCGAGGTGCTGGACACCGACAACTATCAGGGCAACGCGGTGGTCAACTATACCGATGCGGAAACTCCCTACACCCGCATCATCGAGCACAAGCACTTTGAGTTCGGCACCCAGCCCAAAACGGTCATCAGCCGCGAGTACAGCGCTGAGTGGAAGAAGGGCGACGAGCCGTACTACCCCGTCAATGACGAGAAGAACGGTGCCCTGTATGCCGAGTACAAGAAGCTGGCCGATGCGGAGCCGGACGTGATCTTTGGCGGCCGTCTGGGCGAGTACAAATATTACGACATGGACAAGGTCATTGAGGTAGCTTTGGACGTGGCTGCAAAGGAACTGGCGTAACCGCTTCTTGGGCAGAATGTGGTCGTGTGGGGCAGGCTTTTTGCCTTTTTGCAAGAAACATCGCCGCCGGGTACGTTCTCTTTTGTGTGCCAAAAGAGAACCAGAAAAGCACCCGCTACTTTCGAGGCGCGGGAGGCACGAATTAAGGGCTGCACGCCCTTAATAATCCCAAAGCGGTTGGGCTCCATACAAAAAATCCAAGTCGCCGCGCTAAAGGATTTTTTGTGTTACGCCGATTTAAAGTCGCTGCGCGACGGCCGCAGGCCGACAGCAGCATATGCCGTTTGCCGTTACGACCCCTCCCGTGAAAAAGTAAATCAGAAAAATCCGCAGATTTTTCTGATTTACAAATTAAAAATAAAATTCCCGCTGAATATGGCCAGAGCGGAGCGGCGGCCATTTTAAATGGTCAGGCGCTTCCTCTTGCCCAAAAGCGACAAATGCGCTATACTATAAACACAACAACTGCACCGGTTTTCCGGTGAGAAGTGAGGGATAACATCATGAAAGTGATTCTCAAGCAGGATATCAAGGGCATTGGCAAGAAGGACGAGATCCACGAGGTCTCCGACGGCTACGCCCGCAACTATCTGTTCCCGCGCAAGCTGGCCGCTGTGGCAGATGCCAGCGCTGTGAACGTTGCCCGCAGCAAGGAAGCTGCTGCCGATTTCCACGAGGCTGAGACCGTAGCTGCTGCCAAGGATCTGGCCGCAAAGATCGAGGGCAAGACCGTGACCATCAAGGCCAAGGGCGGTGCATCCGGCCGTCTGCACGGCAAAGTCACCGGCAAGGAAGTTGCCGATGCTTTGGCTCAGCTGGCAGGCGCACCCATCGATAAGAAGAAGATCGAGCTGGAGACCAAGGACATCAAGGATGCCGGTGTGTTCAACGGCAAGGTCCGTCTGCACGTTGGTGTGGTCGCTTCTTTCAAGATCATGGTGGAAGTGGAACAGGCCTGATTTTTCTGCCATCTGCGCCCCCTCACAGCAGGGGGCGCTTTTTGGCTTTTCAGCGAAATGATGCAAAAGGATAAACTACCATGCCGAACGAACGACATTATTCCAATGAACTGAATCTGGAAAGCGTGGGCATCAACCTGCCCTACAACATGCAGGCAGAGCAGAGCGTGCTGGGTGCGGTGCTGCTCAAACCGGAAACGCTCACCGACTTGGTGGAGATCATCCGGCCGGAGATGTTCTACACCCGGCAGAATGCGCAGATCTACTCCGAAATGCTGCGCCTGTTCACCGCCGACCAGACCATCGACTTTGTGACGTTGCTGGACGCTGTTATCTCGGACGGTGTGTTCCCCAGTGCCGACGAAGCAAAGGTGTACCTGACCGGCCTTGCCGAGACGGTGCCCAGCATTTCCAACGTGAAGGCCTATGCCCAGATCGTGCAGGAAAAGTATCTGGTGCGCCAGCTGATGGGTGTTGCAAAGGACATCCTGCAGGATGCCGGAGATGAGCCGGATGCCGACCTGCTGCTTGAAAACGCGGAGCAGCGCATTTATGAGATCCGCTCCGGCCGCGATTCCAGCGCACTGACACCGCTTTCCTCCAGCATGGTGGAGACCCTGACCAACCTGCAGAAGATCAGCGGCCCGGATGCGGACAAATACAAGGGCATCCCCACAGGCTTCCGCCTGCTGGATACGGTGCTCACCGGCCTTGGCCGCGGCGACCTCATCATCCTTGCGGCCCGCCCCGGTATGGGCAAGACCAGCTTTGCGCTGAACATCGCCACCCGCGTGGCCATGCAGCAGAAGGTGCCGGTGGCCATTTTCAGCTTGGAAATGACCAAGGAACAGCTCACGAACCGCATCCTTTCTGCTGAGGCCGGCATCGACAGCCAGGCATTCCGCACCGGTGCCCTGCGCGCCGAGGACTGGGAATATCTGGCCCTTGCCACCGAAAAGCTGCACGATGCGCCGATTTATATGGACGACACCTCCGGCATCACCATCACCGAGATGAAGGCGAAGATCCGCCGGGTCAATCAGGACCCCACCCGCCCGAATGTGGGCCTCATCGTCATCGACTATCTGCAGCTGATGACCACCGGCCAGCGCAGCGAGAACCGCGTGCAGGAGATCAGCTCCATCACCCGAAACCTCAAGATCATGGCCAAGGAAATGAATGTGCCCATCATCGCACTTTCTCAGCTGTCCCGTGCGGTGGAAAAGCAGGGCAACAATTCCAGCCACCGGCCCCAGCTTTCCGACCTGCGCGATTCTGGTTCTATCGAGCAGGATGCCGACTGCGTTCTGTTCCTGTACCGCGATTCCTACTATGCCAGCCAGAACCCGGACGGCGCTGAGGTGGATGCCGATACGGCAGAGTGCATCGTGGCGAAGAACCGTCACGGCGAGACCAGCACGGTGCCGCTGGGCTGGGATGGTGCCCACACCCGCTTTATGGATGTGGACTTTAAACGCTGATGAACAATGAAAAAATTCTGGCGCATGTGCGCATGTTTGTTCTGCGAGAAAAGCTGCTTTGTCCGGGCGAGCCGCTGCACTTGGCCGCGGCAGTGTCCGGCGGGGCGGACAGCATGGCACTGCTGCGCATTCTGCTGGCCCTGCAGCCGGAATTCGGGTTTGTGCTTTCGGCCTGCCATGTGAACCACGGCCTGCGCGGTGAGAGCGCCGACCGGGACGAAGCCTTTGTGCGGGCGGAATGCGCCCGGCTGGGTGTGCCGCTGCGGGTGTTCCATGCTGCAGAGATGGCCGACGAAGTGGGCCTGCCGTCGGAACATGCCGGGGAGGACTGGGCGCGCCGCCTGCGCTATGCCTGCTTTGCGCGTTTGTGCGGGGAGGGGATAGATGTCGTTGCAACGGCCCATACTGCAAATGATCAGGCTGAGACCCTGCTGCTGCGGCTGGCCCGGGGCACGGGGCTGCACGGTGCGGCAGGCATCCGGCCAAAGCGCGGGTGCTACCTGCGGCCATTGCTGGCCCTTACCCGGCAGGATACCGAAAGCTTCTGCCGTGCAGCCGGGCAGGCATGGGTCACAGATGAGACGAACGCGACCGATGCCTATGCCCGCAACCGGGTGCGCCGTGCGGCACTGCCTGCACTGCAGAGCACCAACGGCGCAGCGGCGGAAAACCTTGCCCGCTTCTGCGAGAAGGCAGCCCGCGCGGATGCCTATTTTGCCCGGAAGGCCGAAGAGCTGCTTTCCGCTGCACGTCTGGATGCGGCACAGGCTGCCATCAAAAGCCCGGAAGCCTGCACGGTGTGGCGGCTGGGCCCGCTTTCCGCTGCGGATGCGCTTATTTTGGAAGCAGCCATGCATTCGCTGACGGCTCCCGTGCGTGACGCAGAGGAAAAATATGTGCAGCTGCTGTGCGGCCTTGTGCGGCGCGGCAGCGGTGCGGTACAGCTGACTGACCGGGTGCGCTTTTGTGCCAAAGACGGATGCTTCTGGCAGGAGATTGTGCCGGAACGGCCCCGGCAGCAGGAAGACAAACGGCCGGAAAGCCAGCCCTTTCAGCCGGAAAAACAGGCAGAATACTGCCTTGCGGGCGGCTGGAAGGTGACTGCAGGGCTTTTTACGGCTGATTTTGAAGAAAAAATACAAGTCGTTCATAAAAAAGACTTAAAAAATCAGGCGGATTATGCTAGAATAACTACGTTGTATGCTGGTCTTGTCCTGCGCACCCGCCAGCCGGGAGATGTCTACCGCCCGGCGGGGCGAAGTGTACACAACCGGCTGCGCAAGTGGATGAACGAAACGGGCATCCCGGCCAGCCAGCGCGATCAGCTGCCGCTGCTGGCGGCGGGCAGCGAAGTACTGTGGGTCTGCGGTGCGGGCTTTGCCGAGGGCCTTGCCCCGGATGCAGACACTGCGCAGGTGCTGCAGATGAAAATGGAACATAGGGAGGAAATAACATGAGTATGCATGATGATATCAAGACTGTTCTGGTCAGTGAAGAAGAGTTAAAGGCAAAGGTTGCTGAGCTGGGTGCCCAGATCAGCAAGGATTACGAGGGCAAGAACCTTGTTCTGGTGTCCATCCTCAAGGGCTCGGTGGTGTTTATGGCCGACCTGATGCGTGCGGTGAGCATTCCCTGCAGCATCGATTTTATGGTGGTGTCCAGCTACGGTGGTAGCAACACTGTTACCAGCGGCCTTGTAAAGATCATCAAGGATCTGGACGGTGATCTGTCCGGCAAGGATGTGCTGATCGTGGAGGATATTCTGGATACCGGCGTCACCCTCTCGAATCTGGTGCCCATGCTCAAGATGCGCAACCCCAACTCGGTAAAGATCTGCACCATTCTGGACAAGCCCAGCCGCCGCAAGGCCGATATCCAGCCCGACTACGAGGGCTTCCAGGTGCCGGACGAGTTCGTGGTGGGCTACGGTCTGGACTACGATGAAAAATACCGCAACCTGCCTTATGTGGGTGTGCTCAAGCCTGAAGTCTACGAGAAGTGATTTCTCACACTATAATTCATCCAAGAACTGGAGTTGATTTTTTTGCAATCCAAAAGACCCCGTTTCAATCCGCTGATCCTTGCTCTGGCGCTGGCGGCGGTGCTGATGGTCTGGTCGGTGCTGGGCGGCACCGGCTCTGCCAGCGGCTCTTCCATGGAATATTCCACGGTGGTGCATTATTTTGAAAGCCTGCAGGTCACGCAGTTCTCGCTGGACCTGAACACCGGTGTCATCACCATGAACCTCAAGGAAGGCGGCAAGAACAATCTGCCCCTGCCCGATACCACGTCCCAGAGCACCACGCAGGCCACCGGCGGACTGCTGAGCGGTATGCTGTCCTCCTCGGATGAGGATACTGCTGCGCAGAAGAACAGCGACGGCACTGTGACTGTGCGCTACAAGCTGCCCTATGCATCCATGTTCGTCAAGTATGTGGGCGACTACATTGCCGCCTACGATGCCGCAAACCCGGATGCTCCCATGGTGTACGATTATACCCCTGTCAAGGAAAACATCCCATGGATGGAGATCCTGTTCTATCTGGCAATGCTGGGCTGCACCGGCTTCCTGCTGTTCTCCATGATGCGCGGCGGTGCTGGCGGCGGCGGGATCATGAACGTTGGCAAAGCCAAGGTGAAGGACGAGCACGAGAACCAAAAGACAGCCACCTTTGCCGATGTTGCCGGTGAGGACGAGGAAAAGGAAGAGCTGAAAGAGGTCGTGGAGTTCCTGAAAAGCCCGGAGAAGTTCAACACTCTGGGCGCACGCATCCCCCACGGCGTGCTGCTGGTAGGCCCTCCGGGCACCGGCAAGACCCTGCTGGCCCGCGCCTGCGCAGGCGAGGCCGGTGTGCCCTTCTATTCCATTTCCGGCTCTGACTTTGTGGAAATGTACGTCGGCGTGGGTGCATCCCGCGTGCGTGACCTGTTCGATAAGGCAAAGAAGTCCATGCCCTGCATCATCTTCATTGATGAGATCGATGCTGTGGGCCGTCAGCGCGGTGCCGGTCTGGGCGGCGGCCACGATGAACGCGAGCAGACCCTGAACCAGCTGCTGGTGGAAATGGACGGCTTTGAGGCCAACGACGGCATCATCGTCATGGCGGCCACCAACCGTGCCGACATTCTGGATAAGGCCCTGCTGCGTCCGGGCCGCTTTGATCGTCAGGTCTATGTGGGCCTGCCGGATGTCAAGGGCCGTGAGGAGATCCTCAAGGTCCACACCAAAAAGAAGCCGCTGGCCCCGGATGTCTCTCTCAGGGTCATTGCACAGCGCACCGCAGGCTTTGCGGGCGCAGACCTTGAGAACCTTGTCAACGAAGCGGCTCTGCTGGCTGCACGCCGCAACCGCAAGGCCATTACCATGGAGGATATCGAGGAAGCTTCCATGAAGGTGATGGCTGGCCCGGAGAAGAAGAGCCGCGTTGTGACCCCGGAGGAAAAGAAGCTGACTGCTTACCACGAGGCAGGCCACGCTGTGGCGGGCTTCTACTGCAAGCATCATCCCCGTGTGCACGAGATCACCATTATCCCGCGTGGTCAGGCTGGCGGCTACACCATGTACCTGCCCGAGAAAGACCGCAGCTATGTGACAAAGGGCGAAATGTTCGAGGATATCGTTTCCAGTCTGGGCGGCCGCGTGGCCGAACAGCTGATCCTGGAGGATATCTCCACCGGTGCTTCCAATGATCTGCAGCAGGCCACCAACATTGCCCGCCAGATGATTACCAAGTACGGCTTCTCGGAGCGGCTTGGCCCTGTGGTGTACGGTACCTCGCAGGAGGAGACCTTCCTGGGCCGCGATCTGGGTCAGGGCAAGGGCTACAGCGAGACCACCGCTGCCGAGATCGACGGCGAGATGCGGGATATCATCGATGAAGCCTACGAGACCTGCCGCCGCACCCTGACCGAGCACATCGATCAGCTGCACGCGCTGGCACAGGCCCTGATGGAACGCGAGAAGCTCAACGAGCAGGAGTTCAACACCATTATGGCGGGCGGCACACTGCCCCCGCGTGAAGGCGATGAGCTGAAGCCGGAACAGCCTGCTCAGACCGTGCAGGCTGCCACTGCAGAGACCGCTCAGCAGGCCGAAACTGCTGAACCTGCAGAGACCGCTGAGCCTGCCGAACAGGCCGAAACGGCCCAGCCGCTGCCGGAGACCGCTGCACCGGAAACGCCGGATGCACAGAACCCGCAGAACTGATTTGATCCAAACGGAAAGGAGCGAGTGTCGTGGAGGAAAATTTTAACCCGGTCGCACGGACCCGCGCAAACTATTACACCCCCGGCAGCCCGGTGCAGTTCGTCTGCGTGGAGCTGCTCAAGGGTGATGTCAGCGGGGAGCACGCGGTCTGCCTGACCTTCAAGAATATTTCCAAGGTGACCCTGACCGCGCTGGAGATCCACTTCAAGTGCAAGGGCGTGGACGGCGTGATCCTGTGCGAGGACCGGTTCGAGTACCGTGACTTGGAAGTAAAGCCCGGCGAACTGTTTGGCATGGACGATGCGGTGTTCGTTACCGCAAAGGCCATCACCAGCGTGGATGTTTCGCTGTGCAACGTGTACAACGGCAAGCGGGTGGTGCATCTGGACGGCATCAAGCGCGTGCGCCTGCCTGCCCCCAAGCGCCTGTCTGCTGAGCTGGAAAAGGCGCTGGAGACCCGCATGAACCGCCCGGAGCTGAAGTATCAGCCGCAGGTGTTTGAAAATGGCTGGTACTGCGCCTGCGGTGCCTTCCACCCGAAGGAGGAGGATACCGTGTACTGCTCGGAGTGCGGCTGCGACCGCATCCTGCTGCAGAACGCGCTGAACACCCTGCTGCAGCCGGAACAGCCTGCCCAGACCGAGCCGGAACTGGAAACGCCTCTTGCCCCGCAGGCCGAAGAGCCTACCCGCATTATGGGCGCAGCGCCCGTGCAGGAGGAGCCGACCCGGATCATGGGTGCACCGTGCCGTGAAGCAGAACCACAGCCGGAAGAACCTGCTGCAGAGCAGACCCGTGTGCTGGATGCCGGAATGCGGACACAATTCCCGGGCAGGGCATCTCATGCAGCTGCGGACGAAGGCACCCGTGTGATGCCTGCTGCAGCCCGCCGTGCACAGCCGATATCTCAGCAGCCGGAGCCTGCCTATGACGACGAGGAAGAATACGAGGACGAGCGCGACAGCGTGGCCGAAGCGCTGATCCGCTGGGTGCCGCCCATCACTGCCATTGTCTGTGCAGCAGTGGCACTGTGCGGCTTCGTGTATTACCAGTTCGTGCTGTAACACAAACAGCAGCGGAGAGGGCGGTATGCCTTCTCCGCTTTTTTGTATGCCAGAAGAAGGGAGAACCATTATGCCGGAAGAAGCCTTACAGGCTGCCTTTGAGATCAAGACTGCCTGCGATGAGATCAGCCGCCGCCTGCTGCGCTGGCACTGGGAGCACAAACCCGGTGCGCACAGCTTGGGTGCATTGCTGGATCACGTTGCACAGCGCCAGCAGGAAAGCCCGGACTACTACGACCGTATGCCGGATCTTTCCGGCAAAAACAGCTGGCAGCAGCTGGATACCACCATTTGTATGCGGGTTCTGCTGGACCCGGAAAAGGATGCCGCCAAACCGCTGGACCTGCTGGGCAATACCAGCGATCCGGGTGCGGCCCGCCGCGCCTGCAATGCTGTGCGCACCGCCCGCAACGAAGCCGCCCACGCCACCGATCACACCGATGCCGCTCAGGCGGCGATCCTGTTCAACGAGGCGGTGGAGAGCTTGGAAGACGGCTATGTGGGCACGGCTTTCCGCGAGAATGAACTTGCCCGCTATTACCGCGACGCAGAAAATTATCTGGCACGCTGCGGCGCAAAGGAACCGATCGCATCCAGCCGTGCGCCGGAAGAAAAAACGGCTGCGCACGAGCCAGCCCGCCAGAGCACAAAGCAGGGCCAGAACCGCAGCACCCAGAGCCGCAAAACGGCCGGCAGCCGTTCCTCCGGCAGCAGAAGCACCACAGCGCGCAGCAGCTCGGCCAAAAGCCGCAGCACGGCAGGCCGCAAAAAGAAACAGAGAAGAACTGGCAATAAAACCGTGTTCATCGTTCTGCTGGTGGTCCTGCTGCTGGGGCTTGCCGTGCGTGCATGGAGCATGGGCGCAGCCTGACCGCCTGTAATGCCCTGCTTCTCAGAAAAAAGCCGTCTTTTGTACACAGTTGCCAGAAAAACAAAAGTGCGTTCGGAATAAACCGGGAAAAGCGCATCTTGCGGGATGGGGGAAAGCGGTTTATAATAAGCATGAAAACGTTTACACATAACAATGCATCCCAAAAGAGAGAAGTACTGCAAATGACCATCAGTGACATTGCAAAAATGGCGGGTGTATCCAGTGCGGCGGTCAGCCGCTACCTGAACGGAGGCCCCCTGAGCGAACAGAAGAGGGCTGTCATCCACGAGGTAGTGGAAAAGACCGGCTACCGCCCGGATACCGCCGCCCAGACTCTGCGCACCGGAAAAGTGAATCAGGTGGGGGTGATCGCTCCCAGCATCGGTTCCCAGTCGGTGGGGCAGATCACGGCAGGCATTGCCAGTGAGCTGGATGCAAAGAGCTATCTGATGCTGCTTGGAAACACCGAGCTGGACGCCCAGCGGGAATTGGGCTATCTGACTGCCATGCAGCGCAACCACGTGGCGGGCATTATCCTGCTGGGCAGCTATTATACTCCTCAGCTGGCGCAGGCACTGAAAAACTGCCGTGTGCCGGTGGTGGTAACAGGCCAGCGTTTTCAGGATGTGGCCTGCGTGTACAACGACGACCGCACTGCAGCCCGGGAACTTGCCCAGCGGATGCTGGACCATGGCCGCAGAAGGATCGTTTATATTGGCGGTACAGAGCGGGACGATGCCACCGGCGTGCAGCGCCGTGAGGGCGTGCAGGATGCGCTGAACGCTGCCGGACTGAACGGCGAACAGATGCCCCGCATCTGCTGCAACGCCTTTACCATGGAGGAGGGCCAGCGCTGTATGCAGGAACTGCTGGTGCGCTGCCCGGATCTGGACGGTGTGGTCTGCGTGACTGACACGGTGGCCTTTGGTGCCATGCGTGCCCTGCGGGAAGCAGGACGGCATGTGGGGCAGGATGTGGGTCTTGCAGGCGTTGGCGACAGCTGGGCTGGCAGCATGATGGAACCGGGGCTGGCCACGGTGCGCTTTTACCAGAAGCAGGTGGGGCAGGAGGCTGCCCGGATCCTGCTGCAGATGCTGGAAGAAAATGGGAGCAGCGGGCCTGTGCGTCAGGTGACGCTGGGCTATCAGATCATGGAGCGAGGCTCCCTTTGATGATAAAGGATAAAAGTATGGGTCGTAAGCTGATTTTTCTGGATATTGACGGCACGCTGCTGCCGCCGGGTGATATGCTCATCCCGGAAAGCACTCTGGCTGCACTGGATCGCGCCAGAGCAAACGGACACAAGCTGTTTTTGTGCACCGGCCGCAACCACCGCATGACCGAACCGCTGCTGCGGCACGACTGCTTTGCGGGCGCAGTGTGCAGCGCCGGCGGCTATGTGCTGTGCGATGGCAAGACTCTGGTGGATATCCCCATGGAGCCGCAGCAGGCTGAAGGCGTGCGCGCGGCGCTGGAGCGCAATGGCGTGGAGTGCACGCTGGAAGCCCGGGATGCCACCTTTGGCGGAAGCAAGATGGCTGAGAGGTGGAAATTTATCCACAAAAAGAACGGTGCACCGCTGAACAGCGAAACAGAACGCTGGCGCAAGGCCATGGAAGAGGGCATGTCCATCCTGCCGCTTTCCGATTACAAAGGAGAACCGCTGTATAAGATCGTGTTCATTGCCGACCATGAAAGCGACCTTGCCGAGGCAAAGCAGCTCTATGCCGACCAGTTCGTGTTCTGCGAAAGCAAGCTGGACCGCCTGACCGATGGCTTTGTGAATGGTGAGCTCATCAACCGCAAATTTGATAAGGGCACCGGAATCAAGGCCATCTGTGATCATCTGGGCTGCACGCTGGCGGATACCATCGGCTTTGGTGACAGCGATAATGACCTGCAGATGACCGATGTGGCGGGCATCAGTGTGTGTATGGCCAATGGCTCCGAAAACCTGAAAAAGCGGTGCGACCGCATTGCTCCCTCGGTATACGAGGACGGCATTGCAAAGGAGTTCAAGGCGCTGGGTCTGATCTGAAAAAACAACAAAGGCTGCGGCAGGGATAAGACCCGGGCCGCAGCTTTTTGCTGCCACAGGGTTTTATAAAACGGAAAAACGTGGTAGAATAAACCAGAATACCGGGTTCAAGGCCCGGCAAAAAGGGAGGAATTGAAATGCGTTCCGTTCTGGAAGTATGTGTGGACAGCACTGCCAGTGCACTGGCAGCAAAGCGCGGCGGTGCCAGCAGGCTGGAACTGTGTGCCGACCTGATCGTGGGCGGTACAACGCCCAGCCTTGCGCTGGTGCGTCAGGTCAAGGCGGAGACCGGCCTGCCGGTGCGTGCTCTGCTGCGGCCCCGGTTCGGAGATTTCTGTTACGACAGCTACGAGCTTGCCCAGATGGAACAGCTGGCCGCAGAGCTGGTGGAGGCCGGGGCGGATGGTATCGTGACCGGTGTGCTGACCCCGGAAGGGCAGCTGGATGCGGAGGCCATGCGGCCCATTTATGCGGCTGCGCGCAGGGCAGCGGAAAAGGCAGGCCGTCCGGTGGCGTGTACCCTGCACCGTGCCTTTGATGTCAGCGCCGACCCCTTTGCGGCACTGGAAACGGTCCGGAGCATGGGCCTTTGTACCATCCTCACCAGCGGGCAGGCGGCGAGTGCCCCAGAGGGAGCGGAGCTTCTCGGCCGACTGGTGGAGCGGGCAGGGGACAGCGTGGAAATTCTGGTAGGTGCCGGTGTCACGGCACAAAACATCCCGGCACTGGCCGCACAGACCGGGGCACATGCGTTCCACCTTTCCGGCAAGCAGGTGCTGCAAAGCCGCATGACCTTCCGCCGCGAGGGTGTGCCCATGGGGCTGCCGGGCTTTTCAGAGTTTGAGGTATGGCAGACGGGTGAAGAAAACATCCGTGCTGCACGGCAGGCACTGGATGCGATCAAGAACAACTAAAACGAAAGCGCTCTCCCAACGGAAACCCAGTGGGAGAGCGCTTTTTTATGATGATGAATTTGAAGGGTGAAGATAGCTTAGTAATGCAGCTCGTCGCCGGTCAGTGCTTCCAGCACCGGCAGCATGGCAGCGGCTTCGGCTTTGGCAGCGGGCAGATCCATATCGCGGTAGTTGCCGCATTCCACTTCGCTGGCACCGGGCACAGCGCCCTCAAAGCCAGCCATGAAGCGGAAGGATTCCACCGTCAGCTCCAGTGCCTCGGCGGGAGTCAGGCCGCGGGTGAGCAGATAGAAGCCGGTGCGGCAGCCCATGGGGCCAACGTAGATCACGCTGTCTTTAAAGGCGCTGTTGCGTGCATAGGTGGCAAACAGATGCTCCAGCGTGTGGGCGGCACCGGTGGACAGGTAATCGCCGTGATTGGGCCTTTTCATGCGGATGTCCCATGTGAGAACATCGCCGTCCTGACGGCTCAGATACATGCCGCGGTCCAGTTTGGTATGGTCAACACAGAAGCTTGCAATGCGTTCCATGATCTTCTCCTTTGGCTTATGCCTGCAGGCGCTGCACGCTGCCGTGAGCGCAGTCCACAGCGATCATCAGACCGTCACGGATGTGGCTGGTAGCACCGGCGGCACCCACAACGGTAGGCTTGAGCAGGGCCTTGCCGGCAATGGCAGCGTGGCTGTTCAGGCCCGGCTCTTCCACCACCAGAGCGGCGGCATCACGCACGTAACTCAGCATTTCGTTGCTGGTGGAGGGCACCACCAGAACCATGCCGGGCTTGAACTTTGCACGCACCTCTTCCAGCGTGCGGCAGACGCAGGCCTTGCCGGTGGCGCTGGTCACGTCGGCATTCTCGCGGCCAACGCCCACACCGGTAGCCAGACAGTTGCCTACCATGTGGATCTTGATCATGTTAGTGGTGCCGGACACGCCCACAGGCACGCCTGCGGTCACAACGGCCAGCTCACCGTTGTGCAGGTAGCCGTTCTCCTTGGCCAGAGAGGTGGACATCTCGATCAGCTCATCGGTGCTGTGTGCCAGAGGCATCATCAGCGGGGTGATGCCCCAGCTCAGGGCCAGCTGACGCTGCACCTGCTCCTTCATCACGCAGGCGATGATGGGCTGCTCCGGGCGGTACTTGCTCAGCAGACGGGCGGTGTTGCCGGACTCGGACACGGTGACGATGGCGGCAGCGTTCACGTCCTTGGCGGTCAGGCAGGCAGCGTGTGCAGTTGCATCGCTCACGCTGATCTTGCCGGTGTTCTCGGTGAGGGGAACAAAGCGGGCGTGATTCTCCTGCTCGGTGCGCTCAGCAATGGCAGACATGGTCTTGAGGGCCTCCACGGGGTAAGCACCGGCAGCAGTCTCGCCGGAAAGCATGATGGCAGAGGTGCCGTCGTAGATGGCATTTGCCACGTCAGAGATCTCGGCGCGGGTGGGACGGGGGTTCACGATCATGCTGTCCAGCATCTGGGTAGCGGTGACGATGGGCTTGCCAAAGGAGAAGGAGCGCTCGATGATATTCTTCTGAATGCCGGGCAGCTCGGTAAAGTCGATCTCAACGCCCAGATCGCCGCGGGCCACCATGACAGCATCGGCAGCAGCCAGAATGCTGTCGATGTTGTTCACGCCCTCACGGTTCTCGATCTTGGCGATGATGCGGATATCGGAATCATACTCGTTGAGCAGGTTGCGGATATCGTACACATCCTGTGCGGTGCGCACGAAGGAAGCAGCGATGAAGTCAAAGCCCTGCTGTGCGCCAAAGATGATATCGTCGCGGTCGCGCTGGCTCATATACGGCATGGACAGATGCACGCCGGGCACATTGACACCCTTCTTGTTCTTGATCTTGCCGTTGTTCAGCACTTTGCACACGATGTCGGTGTCGTTCACGGTGATGATCTGCAGCTTGATCAGGCCGTCGTCCAGCATGATGGTGCCGCCGGGCTGCACGTCCTGCGGCAGGTCCTTATAGGTGATGGAGCAGATCTCCTTGGTGCCTTCCACCTCGCGGGTGGTCAGGGTGAAGGTCTGGCCGGCTTCCAGCATTTCAGTGCCGTTCTTGAAGTCCTTCAGGCGGATCTCGGGGCCTTTGGTGTCCAGCAGGGCGGCGACCGGCTTGCCCAGCTCTTCACGAATGGCCTTCAGCTTTTCAAAACGGCCCAGATGCTCCTCGTGAGAGCCGTGGGAAAAATTAAAACGAGCAACATTCATGCCGTTGGCGACCAGCTCGCGCAGAACGCCTTCCTGATCGGTGGACGGACCCAGAGTGCAGATGATCTTTGTTTTTCTCATATACTTTTACTACCTCCAACTACAACTTCACATTCTCTATTTTGCGGCAGGCTGTCCGCTGTCATACAGACAGCTGCGCGCGGCCAACGGGAAAAATCCCGTGCTGTGGTACAAAAGCGGAAAAATCCTGTGGTTCAAAACTTTTCCAACTATTATTATATCCGCTGGGATACAATAGGGCAAGGAAAACTTTGCGCTGTGGCTGAATTTTTTAGGCGGTCAAGAAATCTTTGCCACGGAATGACGCATTTACGTTTAAAAATGAAAAAACGCCCGGTCAATTCGTGAACAAAATGACGAACATTTTGGTGAAAATGACGGATATTTGCGGGAAGGCGAAAAAGCTTGCATCCGGCACAGGATTTGCTTATAATGATAAGTAAAGATAGTATCACTTATCCGGGGCAGGTCCCCGGAAGAAATGGAGAAAAAACGATATGGAAAAGCGTGTTTTTCTGATCGTCCTCGACAGCTTTGGAATCGGTGCAGAGCCGGATGCCGCCGCCTTTGGCGACGAGGGCACCAACACCCTGGGTGCCATTGCAAAACATCCCAACTTCAACTGCCCCAACCTGCAAAAGATGGGCATGTTCAACATTGATGGTGTGACCGCAGGCGAAAAGACCGCAGCGCCCATCGGCTCCTTTGCCCGCCTGCAGGAGCAGAGCATGGGCAAGGATACCACCATTGGTCACTGGGAGATCGCCGGTGTGGTAAGCCCCAAGCCGCTGCCCACCTTCCCGAACGGCTTCCCGGATGAGCTGATCCACGAGTTTGAGGAAAAGACCGGCCACAAGGTGCTGTGCAACAAGCCTTACTCCGGCACGCAGGTACTGAAGGATTACGGCGAGCAGGCCATGAAAGAAAACGCCCTTATCGTTTACACCAGTGCCGACAGTGTATTTCAGGTGGCCGCCAACGAAGAGCTGGTGCCGGTGCATGAGCTGTACCGCTACTGCGAGATCGCCCGCGAGATGCTCAAGGGCGAGTACGGCGTGGGCCGCGTGATCGCACGCCCCTTCCTGGGCCACACTGCGGATACCTTCTACCGCACCACCAACCGCCACGACCTGAGCCTCAAGCCGCCCCGCGCTACCATGCTGGATCTGCTGAAAGATGCTGGCAGGGATGTGATCGCTGTGGGTAAGATCTTTGACATCTTCGACGGTGAGGGTGTGACCGAAAAGATCAAAACCACTGGCAACACCAATGGCATCGCCTTCACCAAGGCGCTGCAGACCCGCGACTTTGAGGGCCTTGCCTTTGTGAATCTGGTGGACTTCGATATGCTCTACGGCCACCGCCGCGATGTGGCGGGCTATGCCGCCGCTGCCACCGAGTTTGACAAGTTCGTGGCCGACTTCATCCCCGGAATGCGGGAGGGCGATCTCCTCATGGTCACCGCTGACCATGGCTGCGACCCGTCCTATACCAAGACCACCGACCACACCCGCGAGTATGTGCCGTACCTGATCTGCGGCAAGGGCGTGAAGCCTGGCGTTGACCTTGGCACCCGTCTGTGCTTTGGCACCATCGCCCAGACCATCTGCGAGTATCTTGATGTGGATGCTTCCAGTCTGGATGGCAAGAGCGTCTGGAACGAGATCAAGGCATAATGATTTTATAGAATGAGAAAGCCGCCTGCATTGGTTCAAGATGCAGGCGGCATTTTTATGCAGTTTATCGGCACGGACTTTCTGGTGAAAAAGCAAAACAGGAAACGACCGCAGTTGTTTCCTGTTTTGCAAATAAAATAATATTTCCGCGATAGAGTCCGGAGCTTGTGCGGAGGACATTTCAAATCGTCAGGCCGCGTCGTTCTGCTGCGAAGCAGCATCCTGAATGGCACCCCAGATGGAGGAAGCCGCATTATAAATAGAGGATGCAGCCTGTTCCACCTCTTCCTGTGTGGGCAGGGAGATGGACGGTGCTTCTCCGGCCGTATCACCGCTGCCGGTCTCGCCCTCGGCGGGGACCGCCGGCTCCTGCGGCTGGGTGTCGGCAGGCTGCTCTGCATCTGCAGGCTGGTCAGCCGGGACGGTCTCTTCCGGCAGGCTGTCGGCGGGCACTTCCTCGGGAACGCTCTCGGCAGGCACCTCCGAAACAGCGGCGTTCGGGTCGGTGATGGGGGTGAACACCTCGGTCTTTTCCGGCTTCTGGGTGGTGTCGGCAACGGTGCCCTCACCGCCCAGCACGGACGCGATCATTTCCCTGGCCTTGCTCACAGAAGCATCATCCGGTTTCATGACGTAGAGCTTCTGTCCCTTGGCAGAGTAGCACTTGGTGCTGCTGGAGCTTGTGCCGGTGACGGTATAGCTTTCAATATCCCACTCGGCAAAGTCGCTCAGCTGCATCCGCACCAGCGCACTGATCTGATCCTGTGAAAAGCTGGTCACAAAGCAGTCGGCCGCGGCATCCATGATCTTGGAAAAGCCCATCAGCAGGGCAGGGGACTTGATCTTGTTCAGCATGGCATCGATCACCTTCATCTGGTTGATGCCGCGCTGGATATCGCCGGATGCAAAGGCGTGACGCTCACGGGCAAAGGCCAGAGCGGCCTTGCCGTCCAGATGGTTCCAGCCCTCCACAAAGGTGGTGGGGTCATAGTAGCCGGGGCTGCCCACAGAAGTGAACGCCTGATCGGAGTAGACATCCACGCCGCCCAGCGCATCGATGATGCTGATGAAGCCCGCAAAGTTGATGCGGATGTAATGGTCCACATTGACGCCGTACAGATTGCCCAGTGTGGCCATGCTGGTTTCCACGCCGTACAGACCGGCGTGAGTCAGCTTATCCTTGCTGTCAGTGCCGGCAAGGTCTACGTAGTAGTCGCGCGGGGTGTTGATCAGGGCCACCCTCTTGGTGACAGGGTTCACGGCAGCAAGGATATTCACGTCGCTGCGGGCATTTTCGGTCAACTCGCCGCGGGTGTCCACGCCGCTGAGGTAGATCACAAACGGCTCCTTGGTGATCTTGTTGGCCTCGGCACCGGTGAGCAGGCCAGAGGTCATGCTGCCCAGGGCAGAAAGGCCCTGCTGGGCCCAGAAGCAGCCCAGCGCCATGGCAGCGCACAGGAACACCGAGAATACCCGGGCCACCTTGCCGGGAACATTGTACTCCTGACAGCGCTTTACCAGCAGCCACAAAAGCGCCAGCAGCGCGGCCAGAATGACCAGATACAGCACCGGCAGCATCTGGGTGCGCCACAGCTGCACCAGTGCCAGAATGCTTAAAATACCTTGTAAGATCAGCAAAATTTTCCCCCACTTGGAAGGTACTGCCACGGCTCCATCCATGGGCGGCTGGGCCTTGGGCGGTACGGGTGTGTTGTGGCCGCTGCGCGGCGGCTTCTGGGAAGGCTGGGCCGGAGGCGGTGTGCTGGGCTGTTCCGGCGGCAGCTCGGAAAAAAACGCCGAGCTGTCTACCTCGATGGGCGCAGTATCCTCAGAGCTTTCCTTGCGGCTGATGTGCCGCAGAGAACGGTAATCTTCGTGGGAACGATCGTTTTCATCCATCATTCAAAACCACTCCTTTTTGTCAGGAAACAGGTACAATGGTCAGCACTGCACGGGCCGGAAGGCAGGTGGCGGTCTGATCTTCGTTGGAAAGCCAGCCAAAGCCTTCACAGATGTGATCCGGGCAGGGCGAATCCACGAACCGGGCTGCACCGTCCTTGATCTGAATGTGGACGGTATAGTAACCGGTGTCCACATCATAGGTCTCATCCACGTCCAGCGGCAGGTTCATGGTGGTGTTGTTGTCGCCGTAGATCAGCTCGGCCCGCAGCCCGGAGCCGGAAGCGTGCACGCGGCGCACCACCAGCAGCACAGCGGCAATGGCCAGAATGACCACGGCAAAGAGAAGATTGGTAAGCAGCTTTTTGTTTTTCATGCGTTAATCCTTGATCTGTAATTGTTCCAGCTCGGCCAGCCACAGTGCGGCACAGGCATCGCTGGGCATCCGCCAGTCGCCGCGGGGCGAAAGGGTCACGCTGCCCACCTTGGGGCCGTCGGGCAGGCAGCTGCGCTTGAACTGTTGGGCAAAGAACCGCCAGTAGAAGTTGCGCAGCCACTTGTACAGCACGCTGTCCGGGTACTCCGGCCGGCCTGCGAATGCAGTCTTTGCCAGCCGGAAGATCTTGGCCGGGCCAAAGCCGAAGCGCAGCACCTGATACAGGTAGAAATCGTGCAGCTCGTAGGGCCCCACAAGGTCCTCGGTCTTCTGCGCGATCTCGCCGTCCTTGGCAGGCAGCAGCTCCGGGGAGACGGGCGTATCCAGAATATCCAGCAGTACCGTGCGCAGAGCATCGGTGGCGGCAATGTCGGCTTCGTAGCGCACAAGGTGGCGCACCAGCGTTTTGGGCACACCGGCGTTCACACCGTACATGCTCATGTGGTCGCCGTTGTAGGTGGCCCAGCCCAGCGCCAGCTCCGAAAGGTCGCCGGTGCCCACTACAAGGCCTCCGGTGCGGTTGGCGGTATCCATCAGCTCCAACGTGCGCACGCGGGCCTGTCCGTTTTCAAAGGTGACATCCAGCACGCTCTCGTCCTGACCGATGTCCGCAAAATGGCTGTGCACGGTGTTGGCGATATCGATCTCTTTAAAGGAGACCTGCAGCTCATCGCACAGGATCTCTGCGTTGCTGCGGGTGCGCTTCGTGGTGCCAAAGCAGGGCATGGTCACAGCCAGCACATCCCGGGCGGGGCGGCCCAGCTGCTTCATGGCACGCACGGCCACCAGCAGCGCAAGACAGCTGTCCAAGCCGCCGGAAATGCCGATAACGGCGGTTTTTGCGTGGGCGTGTTCCAGCCGCTTTGCAAGGCCGTCGGCCTGCATCTTCAAAATCAGCTCACAGCGCTCGGCGCGGCGCTTGGGGTCGCCGGGCACAAAGGGTGCCGGGTCGATCCAGCGGGTCAGCGTGGTCTCTACCGGTTCCAGATCGAACTCCACGGTCTGGTAGCCCTCGCCGCTCAGCTCAAAACTGGTGTTGCGGGCACGCTCGGCTTCCATGCGCTGGCAGTCGATCTCGGTCTCGGCACAGCCGCCGTCAAAGGGAGCGTTCTCCGCCAGAATAGTGCCGTTCTCGGCGATCAGGTCGTGGCCGGCGAACACCATGTCCTGCGTGCTCTCACCGTGCCCGGCGGAAGCATACAGGTAGCCGCACAGCAGGCGGGCAGACTGGTTGGACACCAATGCCCGGCGGTACTCGGCCTTGCCGACGGTCTCATCGCTGGCGGAAAGATTTGCGATCACGGTCGCACCGGCCAGCGCGTGGAAGGTGGAGGGCGGCAGGGCGCTCCACAGATCCTCGCAGATCTCCACACCCAGCACAAAGCTGGGCATCTGGCGGCAGCGGAACAGCAGGGAGGTGCCAAAGGGCACCTGCTGACCACACACCTCCACCAGCTCCACCTCGGTGCTGCCCGGGGTGAACTGGCGCTTTTCGTAGAACTCGCCGTAGTTGGGCAGATAGGTCTTGGGCACAAAACCCAGAATGCGGCCATGGCATAGCACGGCGGCGCAGTTGTACAGCTTGCCGTGCACCAGCAGCGGAAGGCCCACCAGCGTGACAACGTCCAGTGCTTTTGTTTCATCAAGCAGGGTGCTCAGGGCATCCAGTGCACCGGTCTGCAGCGTGCGCTGCAGAAACAGGTCGCCGCAGGTATAGCCGGTCAGGCAGAACTCGGGGAACACGGCCAGCTTTACGCCGCGGGCTGCGGCTTTGTGCAAAGCATCCGTGATCTGCCGGACATTATAGGCGCAGTCGGCCACCCGCAGTGCGGGAGAAAGGGCGGCTGCTTTCAAAAAACCATCTTTCATCGGAGGATTTCACATCCTGTCTTTCTTAGTTGACTGCAATTTCCTGCAGTGCACATAGTATACCACAAACAGACCCAAACGGGAAGTAAAAGAACAATGACAAAAACAAAACAGCCGTGATCTCTCCATCTCGCACTGCCCGACGGAGGAAGCGGGCAAGACAAAAAATAAAAAATCCCACACAAAAATGTGCGGGAATCAAAGACTGAAAAATGGAAAACGAGATAGACCGTAAGCCGGGTTCTGTATTAAACGACGATCTGTCTAGACCTGCCATTGCTGACAGGTTCGTGCCGCCTTCGGGACACGCGAGCAGCGCTGTACGTCCCATATAGGCGTTGCTTCCGGTAGGGTTTACAAAGCCGCATGGTCACCCATGCGCTGGTGAGCTCTTACCTCGCCGTTTCATCCTTACCGCATTGCTGCGGCGGTTTGTTTTCTGTTGCACTTTCCCTAAGGTCACCCTCGGCTGCCGTTAGCAGTTACCGTGCTCTGTGAGGCCCGGACTTTCCTCAGAGCGGTCAAAGCCGCCCCGCCGCCGTATGTTCCACTCGTTTTCCGCTCCTCATGATACCATAAAAAAGCAGGATTTGCAAGTAGAAGCCTTTTTTGATATAATATCTTATATATTTTTATGCTTTTTTGCGCAGGAGGTGGGTGCATATGCGGCTGTTTTTTACGGTGCCCGATACGCCGCAGACCCAAAACGGAGTGCTTCTGCGCAATTTTCTGCGCCAGTGTGCCGTTTCTACCGACCTTGCCCGTGCAGTCAAGTTCCGGGGCAGCGGCTTTTTTGCGGATGGAGAGCCTGTCCTTGCCAACCGCAGGGTGTACCCGGGGCAGACGGTCAGCTTTGAGCTGCCGCCGGAAGGGGAAGGCGTGGCCCCGCAGCCGGAGATCCCGGTAAACGTGGTCTATGAGGATGCCTTTGCAGTGGTGCTGGAAAAGCCGCCGCATCTGGCCGTGCACCCCACCCTGAACTACCCCTACGATACCCTTGCCAACGGGTATGCGGCATGGGCTGCGCAGCAGGGCATCAGCCCGGTGTTCCGCCCGGTGAACCGCATCGATAAGGACACCAGCGGCCTTGTTCTGGCTGCAAAGCACGCCTATGCTGCGCCGCTGCTGGCCCGGAATGTGGAAAAACTCTACTATGCCGTTGTGGAGGGAGAGCTGCCGCTGGGTCCGGGCGTGATCGACGCGCCCATTGGCCGCCAGGCGGAGAGCATCATTGGCCGCTGCGTGACCCCGGACGGCAAGCCCAGCCGCACCGAGTATACCATATTAAAAGCAGAAAACGGCCTGAGCCTTGCAGCCTGTGTGCCGGTAACGGGCCGCACCCATCAGATCCGGGTGCATTTTGCGTCCATCGGCCACCCGCTGGCTGGGGATGACCTTTACGGCGGGAGCCGGGAGCGCATTGGGCGGCAGGCGCTGCACTGTGCAAGGCAGAGCTTCCGGGTGCCGGTGTACACCCCGGTGGAGGGCGGAATCCGGGTGGAATGCCCGGCGAATGGAAATAACTGGAAGACTGCTGCGGCGGAAAGCCCGCTGCCGCAGGATATGAAACAGCTTTTTGGTGAAAAGTAAGTGAAAGAACCGCCCAAATTTTGTGACAATGCTTGTTTCAAAGACGGCAGGGTGTATAATAAAATAAGAATGTTGTGTGCATGAGCCTGCTGGAAAGGGCATGTGCGCCCAAGACCGCCGCCGTCTTATCCCGGCACCGTGTGTGCATTGGCGGCAAGGAAGGAGAAAAACCTTTTGATCGAAGACAAGACAAAGGAGCAGCAGCCCGCTTCACCGGTAAAACCGAAACGCGGCCAGAGGCTGCGCTCCCTTTGGGCACAGCTGCAATGCATGGGGCTTTTGCACCGGCACCGGCTGCGCCGTAAAACCCAGAATCATGTGAATGATTTTGGCAGAAAGCTTGCCCAGAATTCTGCCGTGCCAGTCATCGGGGAGACGCTGTATGCACTGGGCTATTCTACAGAGTATGGATTCGTCCGCATTGGGCGCGGCCTGCGCAGCGGCTGGCTGTGGCTGTGGCAGGCATTTACGACACTGCTGGCAAATGCTGCGGCAATGGCGTTCCCGGGGGCAGCGCAGATGTTCCGGGACCTGTTCGGCCCGATCTGGCTGTTCTTCCGGGGCTGCGGTTCGCTGCTGGTGCACGCCCAACAGGTGCGGAAAGAAAAAGGCTTTGCCGCAGCCTGCAAAGCCAGCGTACATTATCTGGCCAGCGGCGTGCGCCGCAACCTGAAAACACTGCCGCGCATGGCCATGTATGTGCTGCCGGTGTGCGCACTGGCCGTTATGGTGACCGTGTTCAACCATACCGTCCGCCAGCCTTATGCGCTGGAGGTGCAGGTGAACGGCCAGACCGTCGGCTATGTGGCCAATGAGGATGTGTTCAACTCGGCCCGTGAGGCGGTGCAGGAGCGTATCAACTACGCAGACACCGACCATGCAAAGTGGACCGTGGAGCCTACCTACACCGTTACCGTGGCCCACAAGACCATGGATGAAAACGAGATGGCGGACGCGATCCTGAAGAGCGCCAGCGACGAGATCAGCGAGGGCACGGCCCTGTATCTGGATGGCGAGCTGACCGCAGTGTGCAGCGATGGTGTCAGCCTGCAGAGCTACCTGAGCAGCCTGCTGGAACCCTATGAGGACCCTGAGAACGCCAACGTGACCGTGGGCTTCAACAAGGAAGTCACGCTGGAAAACGGCATCTACTTCAACGACAGCTTTCAGGACGAAGCGGATGTGGAAAAGGAACTTTCCGGTGTGCAGCAGCAGGAAAAGATCTACACAGTGGGCGCAGGCGACACGCTATGGAGCATTGCCCAGAAAAACGACCTCACCTTCCGTGAGCTGTGCGAACTGAATACCAATTTCAAGGGCGCGCCCCTGAACGAGAAATCTAACATTCAGGCCGGTGATGAGCTGATCGTGACCAAGCAGGAAGCTACGCTGGAAGTGCGCATCACCAAGGTGGAGACCTGGCAGGAGGAGATCCCCTATACCACCGAGACCACCACCTCCAACGAGTACACGGTGGGTACCAAGAAAACGGTGCAGAACGGTGTGAACGGCCTGCGTCAGATCACGGCGCAGCGTGTTTATAACACCGATGGCATCCAGCTTTCCCAGAAGATCCTGAGCACGGAAGTGGTGCAGGAGCCTGTCACGGAAAAAATCGTGAAGGGCACCAAAAAGGTGACCAGCAGCACCAGCTACATCACCGGCAGCGGTCAGTTCATCTGGCCGGTGCCCGGCTATCGCGACTGCTCACGCTGGTACGGCGGCAGCCACAAGGGTGTGGATATCTGTGCGGCTGCCGGTACGCCCATCTACGCATCGGCGGGCGGCACCGTGACCAAGGCCGGCTACAACAAGGCCGGTGCCGGTACGGGTTATGGCTACTCCATCATCATCAGCCACGGCAGCGGCTACACCACGGTGTATGCGCACTGTCTGTCGCTGGCGGTGCACTCTGGTCAGACCGTCAAGCAGGGCCAGCTGATCGGCTATGTGGGCAGCACCGGACGCTCCAGCGGCAACCACTGCCACTTTGAGATCCGCCGCAACGGCAGCTACATCGCGCCGCAGAATGTGTTCAACCGCAGAAAGTATAGGTAAAGGTAAGTTTGCAGAGGGCTTTTTCTCCGGAGAAGGCCCATCTGCTGTATTATGTAACAGAAAAGGAGAGATGATCTTATGTCTACCCCTCACATCAGTGCTGAAAAAGGCGATTTTGCAAAGACCGTCCTGATGCCGGGCGATCCTCTGCGTGCAAAATTCATTGCAGATACCTTCCTCAAGGATGTGCGTCAGGTGACCGGCGTGCGCGGGATGCTGGGCTTTACCGGCACCTACGAGGGCCGGCCCATCAGCGTGATGGGCAGCGGCATGGGTATGCCTTCCATCGGCATTTATTCCTATGAGCTGTTCAAGTTCTACGATGTAGAGAACATCATCCGCATCGGCTCTGCCGGCAGCTATACCGACAAGGCCAAGCTGTTTGACGTGGTGCTGGCCGCCGGTGCTGTGAGTGAAAGCAACTATGCCCGTGTGCAGAGCGGCTTTGAAGGGGACATCACGCTGCCCAGCCAGAGCCTGAACGACAAGCTGCGCGCTTCTGCCGCAAAGCAGGGCATCCCCCTCATCGAGGGAAACATCCACTCTTCGGATGTGTTCTACCGTCAGCCCTCCGATGCAAAGCCCACCTACTGGGAAAAGCTGCGCGACGAGCGCGGCTGCCTGTGCGTGGAGATGGAGAGCTTTGCCCTGTTTGCCAATGCACAGGTGCTGGGCAAGAACGCTGCCTGCCTGCTGACCATTTCCGACAGCTTTGTTTCGCCGGAAATCACCACGGCAGAACAGCGCCAGAAGAGCTTTACCGATATGATGAAGGTAGCACTGGGTGCAGAATACTAAGCGTTAAAAACGCATTTCAGCGCGGTTTGCCTGCAAAAGGGCTTGCCGCGCTGTTTTCGACCCCTGAAAACCAAAAAAGGAGTGACGGATATGACAAACCTGACCCTGGAAGAAAAGAAGGAGCTCATCCGCATGGCACTGGCTGCACGGGAAAAAGCCTATGTGCCCTACAGCGATTTTATGGTGGGCGCTGCCCTGCGCGCCAAGGATGGCCGCATTTTTACCGGCTGCAACGTGGAGAACGCTGCCTTTACCCCCACCAGCTGTGCAGAGCGCACGGCTCTGTTCAAGGCGGTGGCCGAGGGTGTGACCGAGTTCACAGACATTGCTGTGGTGGGCAGCCGCCGCGGCGAGGTGAACGAGCAGATCACTTCTCCCTGCGGGGTGTGCCGCCAGGCTCTGTTTGAATTCGGCGGGCCGGAACTGAACGTTATCATGGCAAAGACACCGGAAGACTTTATCGAGCGCAGCATGGACGAACTGCTGCCCTTCGGCTTTGGCCCCTCCAATGTGGCGGGCAACCGTGCCGTGAAGTGACGGGATAAAAACGCAGAGGTGCACTGCAGGACAATAAAGTGACGGCAATACGTGCATTGTGAGGCAAAACACAGGGGGTGCACGGAAAATGGCCGGAACTACGGCAAATTTGTGCATAAATACTACTTTTGATAAAAACTTACAAAATTATTGTAAAGATTTTGTAATCGGAATTTGCTTGCATCTGACACGGCTTGCCGTTATACTTGAGCCAGTAAATGTGCAGTTCTGCGCATTTTATTTGTTTGACGCAATTTTATTAAAAATAAAAGGAGAGTTTGATTATGATGATTTCTCGTCGTAATTTCCTGGCTGTGGCTGGTGCCGCTGCCGCTGCCGCTGCTCTGACCGCTTGCGGCGGTTCTTCCGCTTCTTCTACCAGCACCGCTTCTTCCGCTGCTGCTTCTACTGCTTCCTCTGCTGCTGAGGGCGGTGAGAAGATCGTCAAGGTCGCTCTGACCTGCGATACCGGCACGATCGATGATGAGAGCTTCAACCAGGCATGCTGGACGGCTGTTTCCGGCTACATGGGCGATGACTGCCAGTACTACATTCCCGAGGCTGACGCTTCCGATGAGGACCGCGAGACCATGATCCGTCAGGCTGTCAACGACGGCGCTGATGTGATCGTCTGTGTCGGCTACCTGTACGGCGCTTCTCTGGCATGGGCTGCTGACCAGTATCCCGATGTCAAGTTCATCGCCATCGATGTGACTCAGGGCGATATCGGCACCGATGCTATCCCTGCTAACTGCTACTGCATCACCTTCAAGGAGGAGCAGGCAGGCTATCTGGCAGGCTACGCCATCGCAAAGGACGGCAAGACCAAGCTGGGCTTCCTGGGCGGCATGGCTGTTCCCGCTGTTATCCGTTACGGCTACGGCTTCGTGCAGGGCGCTGACGCCGCTGCTGCTGAGCTGGGTCAGAACATCGAGATCAACTACTTCTATGGCGGCCAGTTCTACGGCGATGCAAACATCACCTCCCGTATGGAGGGCTGGTACTCCAACGGCACTCAGGTCGTCTTTGCCTGCGGCGGCGGCATCTACACCTCCGCTGTTGAGGCTGCTCTGAAGAACAATGGCTACGTCATCGGTGTTGACGTTGACCAGAACTACATCGGTGCAAACGGCGTTGCAGATGGCACCTACGCTTATAACCCGTTCATCACCTCTGCTATGAAGGGCCTGTCCGAGGCTGTTAACACTGCTCTGGCTGATATCGATGCCGGCAGCTGGGACGACATCGCAGGTTCCAATGGCAACTTCGGTCTGGAGGACGGCGATTATATCGGCCTGCCCACCGATGCAGACAGCTGGAACTTCGAGTCCTTCACCACCGACGAGTACGAGGAAGTCAAGGGCAAGATCAAGAGCGGCGAGATCACTGTTGATAACAGCTCCGACGACGCTACCAAGCCCACCGTCAGCGAGTTCACCACTGTCAACTACATCCAGTAAGCTGTTGTCCGGCAGGCCTGCCTGCGGACGATCGATAGTTCTTTTCAAAGCGGGGCATCCTGTAACGGGGTGTCCCGCTTTTTTCTGTCTTCTATTGGCGTAATGCGGGAAAAATGCAGCGTACTCTTCGTGAAAAGAGTACAAAAGTAATACTATTGTCTGTGCTTTCTGCCAAAAAGCAAAAAAGACATGTGCAAATTGCCGCAAATCAGGTATAATGGAACTTAAAGAAGTATCGGTGTCGAAACGACACGAAAGGAGAGTGAGCAGATTGGCAGAGGATTTTGTGATCGAAATGCTCCACATTACCAAGGAGTTCCCTGGAATCAAGGCAAACGACGATATCACCCTGCAGCTGCGCAAAGGCGAGGTACATGCCCTGCTGGGCGAGAACGGCGCCGGCAAAAGTACACTGATGAGCGTGCTGTTTGGCCTGTACCAACCGGAAGCTGGTCAGATCCGCAAAAACGGCAAGGAGGTTGTCATCCGCAACCCCAATGATGCAAACGCACTGGGTATCGGCATGGTGCACCAGCACTTCAAGCTGGTGGAATGCTTCAGCGTGCTGGACAACATCATTCTGGGGGTGGAACCCAACAAGATGGGCTTTTTGCAGAAGGCCGAGGCACGCAAAAAGGTGATGGCCCTGAGCGAAAAGTACGGCCTGCGCGTGGACCCGGATGCACTGATCAGCGATATCTCTGTTGGTATGCAGCAGCGTGTTGAGATCCTGAAGATGCTGTACCGCGACAACGAGATCCTGATCTTCGACGAGCCTACCGCAGTGCTGACCCCGCAGGAGATCGACGAACTGATGGAGATCATGCGCGGGTTCAAGAAGGAAGGCAAGTCCATCCTGTTCATTACCCACAAGCTCAACGAGATCATGGCGGTGGCAGACCGCTGCACCGTTCTGCGCAAGGGCAAGTATATGGGCACCGTGGACATCAAGGACACCACCAAGGAAGAGCTTTCCCGCATGATGGTGGGCCGTGATGTGCAGCTGCAGGTGGACAAAAAGCCTGCCCACCCCGGCGAAGTGGTGCTGGATGTGGAAAACGTTACCATGCACAGCGCCCAACACAAGAAGGATGCAGTCCGGGATGTCTCTTTTCAGGTGCACGCCGGTGAGATCGTCTGTCTTGCCGGTATCGAGGGCAACGGTCAGACCGAGTTCGTCTACGGCCTGACCGGTCTGGAAAAGATCAGCAGCGGCAAGATCACGCTGGACGGCAAGGACATCACCAACGAGTCCATCCGTCAGCGCTCCAAGGACGGCATGAGCCATATCCCGGAGGACCGCCACAAGCACGGCCTTGTGCTGGACTACAGTCTGGAAAACAACATGGTGCTGCAGCGCTACTGGCAGCCCGAGTTCCAGAAGGGCGGCTTTATCCGCAGTGATAAGGTGCGCGAATATTCCGATAAGCTCATTGCCCAGTACGATGTGCGCAGCGGTCAGGGCAGCCTGACCACCGTGCGCAGCATGTCCGGCGGCAACCAGCAGAAGGCCATCATTGCCCGCGAGATCGATAAGGACCCGAAGCTCTTGGTGGCAGTCCAGCCAACCCGCGGTCTGGACGTTGGTGCAATTGAATACATCCACCGTCAGATCGTGGCCGAGCGCGATAAGGGTACGGCTGTGCTGCTGGTCAGTCTGGAGCTGGACGAGGTGATGAACCTGTCCGACCGCATCCTTGTGATGTACGAGGGCGAGGTCGTGGGCGAATTTGACCCCAAGACCACCACCGTGCAGGAGCTGGGCCTGTATATGGCAGGCGCACGCAAGCAGGGAAAGGAGAGCAAATAACACATGAACAAGAAAAAACTTTCCCACAGCAGTCTGAACAGCTCCATCACCAGTGTGCTGGCTGCTCTGCTGTGCATCCTGATCGGCCTTGTGGTCGGTTTTCTGGTGCTGCTGGCCATCAACCCGGCCCACGCATGGGGCGACGGCTTTGTGCGCATCCTGAAGGGCGGCTTCCATGACGCACCCTACGGTGTCGGCAAGGAGCTGGCAAATGCGGCTCCCCTCATTATGACCGGTCTGTCTGTGGCGTTTGCCTTCAAGACCGGCCTGTTCAACATCGGTGCGGCGGGTCAGTACACGCTGGGCGCTTACGGCGCTCTGTACTGCGCCATCATGCTCAAGCTGCCGTGGTTCGTCTGTCTGATCGCAGCCACCATTCTGGGCGGCATCTGGGGTGCGATCCCCGGCTTCTTCAAGGCCTACTTCAACATCAACGAGGTCATTACCTCCATCATGTTCAACTGGATCGGCCTGTATCTGGTCAATGAGCTCATTTACCAGAACGGCACCGGCCCCATGTACGATGTGCGCAATACCCGCACCATCAACATCAGCAAGAACGCCGATTACGCTCAGTCCATCATCCCGGATTTCGGCCTGAACAAGCTGTTCCAGACCAACAGCACCACCATCGCCATCTTCCTGGCGGCAGCAGTGGCAGTTCTGATCTGGGTGGTGCTGAACAAGACCACCTTCGGCTACGAGCTCAAGGCAGTCGGCCTGAACAAGAGCGCTGCCCGCTACGCCGGCATCAACGAGAAGAAGAACATCATCCTCTCCATGGCCATTGCCGGTGCGCTGGCCGGTTTTGGTGCGGGCCTGTACTATCTGTCCAATGTGTCCCAGTGGAACCCGCTGAACTCCACCAGCCTGCCGACAATGGGCTTCAACGGCATTTCCGTTGCACTGCTGGCAAGCTCCAACCCCATTGGCACCATTTTCTCGGCAATCTTCATTTCCCATATCTCGGTGGGCGGCTCCTTCCTTTCCACCAAGTATTACCCCACTGAGATCTCGGACCTGATCAGCGGTATCATCATCTACCTGTGTGCATTCTCCATGCTGTTCCGCGGCAAGATCCACGCACTGCTGTTCAAGAATGCCGATAAAACCAATGTGAACGCAGAGCCTGCTGCTCCTGCAAAATCTGCAACCGAAAAGGAGGGCAAGTGATATGCTGCTTCTGATCAAATATACGCTGCTGTATGGCATCGTTCTGATGCTGGTGGCACTGGGCGGTATGTTCAGTGAGCACTCCGGCATCATCAACATCGCACTGGAAGGCATCATGGTCATTGGCGGTGTGGCGGGTGTTCTCACCCTGACCATGCTGCCTGCCGAAATGCCGGTCTTCCTCGTGGTGCTGATCTCTGTTCTGGTGGCGGCACTGGCCGGTATGGTGTACAGTCTGCTGCTGGCCTTTGCCTCCATCAACCTGAAGGCAGATCAGACCATCGGCGGCACGGCCCTGAACCTGCTGGCCACGGCCATCGCGGTGGTCATTGCCAAGTATTTCAGCGAGAGCGGCAGTGCAAAGCTGAACTACGCCAACAAGCCCTTCCTGTTCAGCATCGGCGGGCTGGAACTGAGCATTTTTGTGCCGCTGGGCATCATTCTGCTGATCATCAGCTATGTAGTGCTGTACAAGACCCGCTTTGGCCTGCGCCTGCGTGCCTGCGGCGAGCATCCGCAGGCAGCGGACTCTGTGGGCATCAATGTCTACAAGATGCGCTATGCCGGTGTTGTCATTTCCGGTGCACTGGGCGCGATCGGCGGCATGGCCTACATTGTGCCCCCGGTGCAGACCTGGAACTTTGAGGTGGGCGTGGCCGGCGCAGGCTTCCTTGCCATGGCTGTTATGATCTTTGGCCAGTGGAAGCCCTTCAACATCTTTGGCGCAGCCATGTTCTTTGCTGTGTTCAAGAGTCTGGCAAACATTGCAGACTCCACCTTCCTGGCACAGCTGCACTGGTCCAGCAACATCTACAATATGATGCCGTTCGTGGCGTCCATGATCATTCTGGCGTTTACCTCCAAGAACAGCATGGCACCCAAGGCAGAGGGCATCCCCTACGACAAGGGATCCCGCTAAAACGACGATTCGTGTTCCCAAAACAAGGGCGCAGCTGCTTTTCCGGGCGGCTGCGCCCTTTTTGGCTTGAAATTGGGCAAAGTTTACAGAATGATACTTGCTTTTGTTTGGAATTTTGCTATACTATATCTTACAATGTCGTACTATTGAAAAAACGAGGAGCGTGATACGATGCGCGTTTATGATCTGATCGCAAAAAAGCGTGATGGCGGTACGCACAGCCGTGAGGAGCTGGAGCAGATCGTCAATGGCTATGTCAGCGGAGAAGTGACTGATTACCAGATGGCTGCATGGATGATGGCTGTCTATCTGCGCGGCATGACCGATGAGGAGACCGCAGAGCTGACCGATGTGATGGCTCACAGCGGTGTGATGGTGGATCTTTCGCCCATTCCGGGCATCAAGGTGGACAAGCACTCCACCGGCGGCGTGGGCGACAAGACCACGCTGGTCATTGCCCCCATCGTGGCGGCCTGCGGCGTGAAGATCGCCAAGATGAGCGGCCGGGGCCTTGGCCATACCGGCGGCACCATCGATAAGATGGAGAGCGTGCCCGGCACCAGAACCGCCCTCTCACAGGAGGAGTTCTTTGCGCAGGTGAACAGGATCGGCCTGTCGGTCATTGGCCAGAGCGAGGGCATTGCCATTGCAGATAAAAAAATGTATGCTCTGCGGGATGTGACCGCAACCGTCAGCTGCATCCCACTCATCGCATCCAGCATCATGTCCAAGAAACTGGCTTCCGGCTCGGATGCCATCCTGCTGGATGTGACCACCGGCACCGGAGCTTTTATGAAAACGGTAGACCAGAGCATTGAGCTGGCCAAGCTGATGGTATCCATTGGCACCCATCACGGCCGCCGGGTGGCTGCCATGATCACCGATATGGACACCCCGCTGGGCCATAACATTGGCAACAGTCTGGAAGTCATGGAAAGCATGGATGTGCTCAAGGGCCATGGCCCCGCCGACCTGACCGAGGTCTGCCTGCAGCTGGCGGCGAACATGCTGGTGCTGGCCGATAAGGGCACTCCTGCCGAGTGCCGCGCCATGGCCGAGACGGCGATCGCCGATGGCTCTGCCTTTGCTAAGTGCAAGGAGATGTTTGCGGCGCAGGGCGGCGATACCCGCGTGCTGGACGATTACAGCCTGTTTGAGCAGCCCGCGGCAAGCTTTGAGCTGCTGGCAGAGCAGGACGGTTACATTGTGGCGAACGACGCCGAGAAGATCGGCTCTGCCAGCGTACTGCTGGGTGCGGGCCGACAGAAAAAGGGCGACCCGCTGGATTTTGCCGCCGGCATCACCCTGCATAAAAAGCGCGGCGACTACGTAAAGAAGGGCGAGAGTCTGGCTACCTTCTACGGCGCAGCCGATAAGTTTGAAGCTGCCGCCGCCGAGTACCGCAGCGGCCTTGGATACGGCCCTGAGAAGCCGGAGGAAGTCCCGCTGGTGTATGCCCTTGTAACGAAGGACGGCGTGGCGCGCTATTAAATGAAATAAAAGCTTCCGGGACGGTATCTCCCGGGGCTTTTTTGCGTCATTTGGCAGGTTTTTGTTGCATAATGTGGAAAACAGTGGAACTTTGGCAGGAGATATGGTATACTATGATGGATTTGTGCTGTCCCGGCAGAAGGGACGCGGAAAGAGAAAGGACTTGTTATGAAGATCATTCTGGTGGGCGGCGGCAAGGTTGGTACTGCGCTGGCGCGGCAGCTCAGTGAGGAAGACCATAATGTGACCATTGTGGATACCAACAAAGCGCGTGTGGAGCACCTGACTGAAAGCTACGATGTGCTGGGCATCGTGGGCAACGGTTCCTCGATCACCACGCTGGCAGAGGCCGGCATTGAAGACGCGGATGTGTTCATTGCCGTGACCGGTTCGGATGAGCTGAACCTGCTGTGCTGCATGTTTGCCAAAAAGGCGGGCCACTGCCATGCAATTGCCCGCGTGCGCAACCCGTCCTACAGTCATGAGCTGGACTTTATCAAAAAGCAGATCGGCATTTCGGCCATCATCAATCCGGAAATGGCTGCAGCAAAGGAGATCTCCCATCTGCTGCGCTTCCCGGGTGCAAGCAAGATCGACACCTTTGCAGACGGCCGTGTGCGGCTGATCAAGTTTGCACTCACTGCAGAGCAGGGGCTGGATGGCGTGGCCATCCGCGAGATCCCAACCCGTCTGAAGAGCGACATTCTGGTGTGTGCAGTGGAGCGCAGCGGCGGCGTGATCATCCCAAACGGTAACTTTGTACTGCAGAACGGCGATCAGGTCACCTTCCTTGCAACACAGGATAAGGCCCACGAGTTCTTTCAGCGCATCCACCTGCCGGTGCGCCCGGTGCGCAATGCCTTCATCGTGGGCGGCGGTGCCATCGCCTTCTATCTGAGCCAGGAGCTGCTGGAAAACCACGTGCGTGTGCGCATCGTGGAGCGCGACCCTGCCCGCTGCATGGAGCTGGCCGAGCAGCTGCCCGGCGCACAGATCCTGAACGAGGACGGCTCCAACCGCGAATTCCTACTCTCGGAGGGTATGGAGTCCACCGAGGCTTTTGTGGCCCTGACCAACATCGACGAGGAGAATGTGCTGCTGACCCTGTTTGCCAAAAAGCACTCCAAGGGCAAGCTGGTCACCAAAGTCAACCGTCTGGAATTTGATGATATTCTGGCCGGTCTGGATCTGGGCAGCGTGGTCTACCCCAAGTACATGACCTGCGATTACATCGTGCAGTATGTGCGTGCACTGCAGAACGAAGCGGGCAGCAACATCAAGACGCTGTACCGCATTCTGGACGACCGCGTGGAAGCGCTGGAATTTACCGTCCACGAGAAGAGCGCTGCCACCGGTGTCCCCTTGAGCCAGCTGCACCTGAAAAAGAATCTGCTGCTGTGCTGCATCACCCGCGGCCATCAGATCCTGATCCCGCGCGGCGGCGACCAGATCCAGGTGGGCGACAACGTGATCGTGGTCACGCTGGAGCATGGTCTGCATGACCTGCGCGATATTCTGGACAAGGGCGCAGAGGGTTGACGGAGGCAGACTATGAATTATGCGATCGTTTTCCGTCTGCTGGGCTATGTCATGCTGATCGAGGGTGCGCTGCTGCTGCTGCCCGCAGCGGCCAGCTGGATCTACGGCGAATGGTTCGTGCTGGGCGTGTTTCTGATCACGGCGGCAGTCAGCGCCGCCATCGGCTACGCCCTGCGCGGCATCAAGCCCCAAAGCAAGGTATTCTATATGCGGGAGGGCTTTGCTGCTACCTCGCTGAGCTGGATCGTCATTTCCATTGTGGGTGCCGTTCCGTTTGTGGTGACGGGCTGCATCCCGAACCCGGTGGATGCCCTGTTTGAGACGGTGTCCGGCTTTACCACCACTGGTGCCAGCATCCTGCCCGGGGTAGAGGATCTGCCCAAGGGCATCCTGTTCTGGCGCAGCTTCACCCACTGGATCGGCGGCATGGGCGTTCTGGTGTTCCTGCTCTCGCTGCTGCCCCTGACCGGTGGCTCCCACGTCAACCTGATGAAGGCAGAAAGCCCCGGCCCTCAGGTGGATAAGCTGGTGCCCAAGGTGCAGTCTACCGCAAAGATCCTGTACGGCATCTACTTTGCACTCACCGTGCTGGAGGTGGTATTCCTGCTGCTGGGCGGCATGCCGCTGTTTGAGTCCATGCTCACGGCCTTCGGTACGGCGGGCACCGGCGGCTTCGGCTTCAAGAACGACAGCTTTACCAGCTTTTCTCCCTACATCCAGTGGGTCGTGACCATCTTCATGATCCTGTTTGGTGTCAACTTCAATGCCTACTTCCTGCTGCTGCTGCGCAAATTCAACCGCGCCATCAGCGAGGAAGTGCGCGGCTACTTCGCCATTATTCTGGTGGCAATTGGCATTATCACGGCCAATATCTACAGCCTTTATAACAGCTTTGGCGAAGCGGTGCGTCAGGCAGCCTTTCAGGTGGGCTCCATCATCACGACCACTGGCTTTTCCAGCTGCGATTTTGACCTGTGGCCCACTCTCTCCAAAGAAATTCTGGTGGTGCTCATGTTCATTGGTGCCTGCGCAGGCAGCACCGGCGGCGGCATCAAGGTGAGCCGCCTCCTCATTCTGGGCAAGACCCTTGGCAAGGAGCTCAAGCAGGCGCTGCACCCACAGGTGGTGGCCCCCGTCCGCATGGACGGCAAGCTGCTCAACCACGAGACCATTCGCACCACCAATGTGTTTATGGGCGCGTATTTCTTCATCTTCGTGGTATCCTTCCTGCTCATCAGTCTGGATGGCTTTGATATGGTGACGAACTTCACAGCCATTGCAGCTACTTTGAACAACATCGGCCCGGGCCTTGCGCAGGTAGGCCCCATGATGAACTTTGGTAGCTTTACGAACCCCGCAAAGCTGGTGATGATCTTCGACATGCTGGCCGGCCGTCTGGAGATCTTCCCGATGCTGGTGCTGTTCCTGCCGGATACATGGCGCAGATTCTAAAAAGCAATTATAAAAAGCCATCTGTGATCTTCTGCTCGTATTGAGCATTTGGAAAGATACAGATGGCTTTTTTGCGCGTAACGGTAAGCTGCACAAACCCTTCCCTTTTCGTGGAAGGCGGATCTGCGAAGCAAAGACGAAGAAGCTTTTATACTTCCACTTTTTCCTGCGCCCGGTACTGCAGGGCTTCCAGCACACAGTCCTCATCCAGCAGCTGTTTGCCTGCCAGATCGGCCACCGTGCGGGCCACCCGCAGGATGCGGTCATGGGCGCGGGCGGAAAGGCCCAAAGCGTCGTAGGAGGCGCGCAGCAGCCGCTCGGCGGCGGGGGTCATGCGGCAGACGCGCCGCACCTGCCCGGCGGTGAGCTGGGCGTTGCAGAGCACACCCTCAAAACCCGGGGCGGCATAGCGCTTTGCCTGAATGGCCCGGGCGGCAAGCACCTGTTTGCGCAGGTCGGCGCTGCTCTCGGAGGGAGCCGATGTGTGCAGCTCGTCAAAGGCGATGGGGTCCATCTCCACGCACAGGTCGATGCGGTCCAGCAGCGGGCCGGACACACGGCTGCGGTACTGCCGCACAGCACTGGGCGAACAGGTGCACTGTCGGGTGGGGTGGCCGTAGTAGCCGCACTTACAAGGGTTCATGGCGGCTACCAGCTGGAAGCGGCTGGGATAGGTGGCACTGCCTGCCGCTCGGCTCACAGTGATCTGGCCGTCCTCCAGCGGCTGGCGCAGCACTTCCAGACTCTCGCGGGAGAACTCCGGCAATTCGTCTAAAAACAGCACACCGCAGTTGGCAAGGCTGCACTCGCCGGGCCGGAACTGTGCGCCGCCGCCAGCCAGAGCCGCGGCACTGGCCGAGTGGTGCGGACTGCGGAAAGGCCGTGCAGAGATCAGGCCCCGGCCCTGCGGCAGCTGCCCTGCAATGGAATAAATTTTAGTGGTCTCCACGGCTTCCTCACGGGTGAGCGGCGGCAGGATGCCGGGCAGACGCTTTGCCAGCATGGATTTGCCGGTGCCGGGTGCGCCAATGAGCAAAACATTGTGTCCGCCTGCGGCAGCAATGACCATAGCCCGCCGCGCCAGCGACTGGCCCATCACGTCCGCAAAATCCGGCACCTGTGCCCATGCGTCTGCAGGGTCAAAGGGAACAACAGCCGCCGGGGCAAGCGGGGAGATGCCGCGCAGGGCATCTACAACTTCGCGTGCCGTGTGGGCGGGGTAGACGGCCATGCTGTCGGCACAGGCCTCGGCTGCTTCGGCGGCATTCTCGGCAGGTACATACAGGGCGTGGGTGCCATTTTCTGCTGCAGCCAGCGCCATGGGCAGCACGCCGGAAACCGGCCGCAGGGTGCCGTCCAGTGCCAGTTCGCCCAGAAATGCCGCGTCGGCAGGCACATCCTCCAGCTGGCCGCTGGCAGTGAGCACTGCCAGCAGAAGCGGCAGGTCGTACACCGGGCCGGTTTTGCGCACATCCGCCGGGGCAAGATTGATGGTAATGCGCCGGTCCGGGAACTTGAAGCCCAGATTTTTGATGGCGGCGCGCACACGGTCGGCGCTTTCACGCACAGCGGAATCCGGCAGGCCCACGATGGAAAAGGCGGGCAGACCGCCGGAAATGTCGGCCTCCACTGCCACGGCAAAGCCGCTCAGGCCGTTCAGACCAAAGCTTCTGGTAACAGAATACATGTTGTTCTCCCTTATCCCAGCGGATGATATGACGGAAAAGAATTGGCAAAAGTGGAAAATATTGGATGATTATGCCATACTTCGACACAAAAATACTTCTGAATTCATTATAGTAAAGGGCAGGAAAGATGTCAATGCGATAGAGAGGAGAGAGTTTTCCATGACGAGCAAAGAATACTGCCGCTATATCCGTACATATTCAGAACTGGAAGGGCTGCAGCATGCCCACACCCTTGTATATTGCGGCGCTGCCGCTGCGCAGGGCGTTGTAATGGAGCTGCGGCAGGAGCAGGATGGCCGGGTGCGCCGCAGCGCGGTGCTGCTGCAGGACAGTTTTGCCCGGGCAATGCAGCTGCTGCGCTACCTGTGTGAAAACAGCGTCGGTTTGGAGCAGTGGCTGGACGTTCTGGACGATGCAGGCCAGAGTTATGAACTGCTGGAAAATGCAGGCGAGGCCGGGACGGTTCCCGACTTTACCGGGAAAAACTTGGAATTTTGTGCCATATGCCGGTTTTGAACTGCAAATCTTGTTGCAGATTACGCAATTGACACATGAACGCGGAGAGTTTATATTATAAGTAGGTTTAACCAAACCTGTTCTTTTTTGCGGAAAAATTTACAAAAGGTAAGGTGTGCAAGATGTATTTGGATGAATATAAGCGCTGGATGGCTGCAGAGCTGGAAGACGCTGATCTGAAGCCGGAGCTGGCCAAGATCGAGGGAAATGATGACGAGATCAAGGACCGCTTTGCTGTGGCTTTGAAGTTTGGCACCGCTGGTCTGCGCGGCGTTCTGGGCGCTGGCACCAACCGTATGAATATCTATGTTGTGCGTCAGGCCACGCAGGGTCTGGCAAACTGGGTCAAGACTCAGGGCGGCAGCCAGACTGTGGCTATCAGCTACGACAGCCGCCTGAAGAGCGATATCTTTGCCAAGACCGCCGCAGGCGTTCTGGCGGCAAACGGTATCAAGGTGCGCATTTACGATGCTCTGATGCCTGTGCCTGCACTGAGCTTTGCTACCCGTTACTACCAGTGCAATGCTGGTATCATGGTCACGGCTTCTCACAACCCGGCCAAGTACAACGGCTACAAGGCCTACGGCCCGGATGGCTGCCAGATGACCGATGATGCTGCCGCCATCGTGTACGATGAGATCCAGAAGACGGATGTGCTGACCGGTGCAAAGTACATCTCCTTTGCCGAGGGCGTGGAGCAGGGCCTGATCCGCTTTGTGGGCGACGACTGCAAGAAGGCACTGTATGATGCCATTGAGGCCCGTCAGGTGCGCCCGGGCCTGTGCAAGACTGCCGGCCTGAAGCTGGTGTACAGCCCGCTGAATGGTTCCGGTCTGGTGCCGGTCACCCACGTGCTGAACGATATGGGCATCACCGATATCACCATCGTGCCCGAGCAGGAGTACCCCAACGGCTACTTTACCACCTGCTCCTACCCGAACCCCGAAATTTTCGAGGCTCTGAAGCTGGGTCTGGAGCTGGCAACCAAGACTGGTGCCGATCTGATGCTGGCCACCGACCCCGATGCCGACCGCGTGGGCATTGCCATGAAGTGCCCGGATGGCAGCTATGAGCTGGTATCCGGCAACGAGATGGGCGCTCTGCTGCTGGATTACATCTGCGCAGGCCGCATCGAGAAGGGCACCATGCCCAAAAACCCGGTGGCCGTCAAGTCCATCGTATCCACTCCGCTGGCCGATGCCATTGCCGCACACTACGGCGTGGAAATGCGCAGCGTGCTGACCGGCTTCAAGTGGATCGGCGACCAGATCGCAAATCTGGAAGCTGCCGGTGAGGTGGACCGCTTCATCTTTGGCTTCGAGGAGAGCTACGGCTATCTGGCCGGCCCCTATGTACGCGATAAGGATGCCGTCATCGGTTCCATGCTGATCTGCGAAATGGCCGCTTACTACCGCAGCATCGGTTCCTCCATCAAGCAGCGTCTGGAAGAGATCTATAAACAGTATGGCCGCTACCTGAACAAGGTGGACAGCTTCGAGTTCCCCGGCCTGACCGGCATGGAGAAGATGGCTTCCATCATGCAGAAGCTGCGTGATAACCCGCCCGCCGAGCTGGCTGGCCACAAGGTGGTCAAGGTGACCGACTACAAGAAGCCCGAGGAGACCGGCCTGCCCGCTGCAAACGTGCTGATCTACAGTCTGGAAAACGGTGCGACCGTTGTGGTGCGTCCCTCCGGCACGGAGCCGAAGATCAAGACCTACTTCACCACTCTGGGCAAGGATCTGGCTGAAGCACAGGCACAGAAGGATGCTCTGGCTGCTGCCATCGAGCCGATCCTGAAGTAAACTCCATCAAGAACAAGTTTGTGCCCCTCTGCTGTGTGCAGAGGGGCATTTTTGCTGTAGAATATTGGTTGCAGTTTGGGAAGTTATACGCTATAATAAAATATGGCTTACTATAGGAATCGGGCAGGTGAAGAAATTGGAAAAGAGAGTATCCGCGGTACTGGTGGCGGCGGGGTCTTCCACACGCATGGGCTTTGACAAGCTCAGCTTTGATCTGGGCGGCGAGACCGTGCTGCACCGCAGCATCCGCGCGTTTGAACAGGACCCGCTTGTCACGGAGATCGTGCTGGTGGCCGGTAAGAACCGCGCCTTTGTGGAGCAGCAGGCAGCAGACTGCACAAAGCCTGTGCAGATCGCAACGGGCGGCACCACCCGCGCCGAGAGCGCAAAAAACGGCGTGCTGGCGGCAGCAGGGGAGCTTGTGGCAGTGCACGACGCGGCAAGACCCTTCGTCAGTCAGGCCGTCATCACAGCAGCGCTGGAAGCAGCGGCCCGGTGCGGCGCAGCTGCACCTGCCGTACCGGTAAAGGATACCATCAAGGCTGCAGCGCGCGGCAACGGAAAGACCGTGCCGGATGCCTGCCTTGTGTACACAACGCCCGACCGCAGCACCCTGTATGCGGTGCAGACCCCTCAGTGCTTTGACCGCGCAGAGTACCTTGCTGCGCTGGAAGAGCTGGATGCCGAAAAAGCCCGCCTTGTCACCGACGACTGCAGCCTGTTCGAGCTGACCGGCCGCGCCGTGCAGCTGACGCAGGGCGATTACGCCAATTATAAGATCACGACCCGCGAGGACTTGCCCCGCCCGGAACAGAAAGAGGAACACAAAATGCGCATTGGACATGGTTATGACGTGCACCGTCTGGTGGAAGGCCGCAAGTTGATCCTGGGCGGCGTGGAAGTGCCCTTTGAAAAAGGCCTGCTGGGCCACTCGGATGCAGATGTGCTGGCCCATGCGGTGATGGATGCTGTGCTGGGTGCCGCTGCGCTGGGGGATATCGGCCAGCATTTCCCGGACAATGACCCGGCCTACTCCGGTGCCGACAGCCTGAAGCTGGCCCGCCGTGTGGCCGAAATTTTAAAGGAGCACGGCTTCCGCATTGAAAATATCGACGCGACGCTGTTGTGTCAGCGGCCCAAGCTTGCGCCGTACATTCCAGCCATGCGCCAGAATCTGGCCGATGCCTTCGGCCTGCCGGTGGATGCCGTGAGTGTAAAGGCCACTACCGAGGAACATCTGGGCTTTACCGGTGAGGGGCTGGGCATTGCCGCCCACGCTGTTGCCCTGATCGAAACACTGTAAACGGGAGCGTGTACCAATGACTCTGAACGCGATCATTGCAAATTTCCAGACCTTCAAACTGGTCGATTTGCTGGATATCATCATCATTTCCTTCCTGATTTACCAGCTGCTGGGCATTGTCAACCGCACCCGCGCCGGCCAGCTGTTCAAGGGTGCGCTGCTGGTGATGGCCGTCTATCTGGTGGCAGAAACGCTGAACATGCGTACCGTCACATGGCTGCTGAACTCACTGCTGCAGGTGGGCCTGCTGACGCTGGTGGTGCTGTTCCAGCCGGAGATCCGCCGTGCGCTGGAGCGCATGGGCCAGACCGACCAGTGGGCCGCCAAGCTGTTCAATGTCAAAGGCCGCTACAACGATCCCAGCCTGAAGGGTGCATGGCGCAGCGCCATCATTGCCATCTGCGATGCGGCAGAGCGCTTTTCTGAGACCAAGACCGGTGCACTGATTGTGCTGGAACGCCACACGAACCTTTCGGAGATCGTGCGCACCGGCACGCCGGTGAACAGTGCGGTCAATCTGGAAGTGCTGGGCACCATTTTCTACGAGGGCACGCCCCTGCACGATGGTGCTGCCATCATTGAGAATGGCCGCATCAAAGCCGCGGGCTGTGTGCTGCCGCTTTCCAACAATCTGGATCTTGGCAAGGATATGGGCACCCGTCACCGCGCCTGCCTTGGCATTGCCGAAAATTCCGACGCCATCGCCATCGTGGTCAGCGAGGAGACCGGCATCATCTCCATGGCAAAGAACGGCGTGCTGATCCGCCACTTTGACCGCCAGACCCTGTATACCCGTCTGGTGGATGAGATGATCCCCAAGGAGACCACCACCGAAAAGACGACGGTCAGCGGCTGGCGCGGTCAGCTGGACCGTCTGTGGAAATGGGTCAGCCAGAAGGAGGACGATGCGCAATGAACAACGAACCCAACAAGAAAAATGGCGCAAAGCCTGCGGTCGCCCATAAGAAAAACATTCTGGACGACCGCCGCATCCGGCTGGCACTTTCGGTGCTGGGTGCCATCGTTGCATGGATGGTGGTCACCATCATCGTCCAGCCCGGCACCAGCAACACCATCTACAATGTGCCGGTGGATTATACCTACGATTCCGCTGCTTACACCTCCCGGGGCCTGAGCATCGTCAGCGCCGAGGATAAGACCGTGAACCTGAAAATCTCCGGCGACGGCTACACCATCGGCGGGCTGACGGCTTCCGACTTTGTGGTCTACCCGGATTTTTCCAGCGTACGCGACAGCGGCGAAAAGACCCTGCGCCTGCTGGTACGCGGTGCCAACGGCCTGCTGAACGGTGTGACCGTGACCATGGAAGGCAATGACAACACGGTGGATGTGGTGTTTGACGTGGTGGAGGAAAAGACCCTGCCCGTTACCATTACCACCAACTACCTGACCATCGCGGACGGTTATATCCTTTATAGTACGGATGTTTCCAAGGAGAATATCACCCTTTCCGGCCCCAGCAGTGAGCTGAATAAAGTTGCTACCTGCACTGCAGAGGTGACCTACAGCGGCGAACTGACCGAGTCCATCACGCTGAACACGCCGCTGCGCTTCTATACCTCCGGCGGCAAGGAAGTCAAGTTTGAGTACACGGAGCTGGAAGAGAACAGCGTGGATGTGACCTTGCAGGTGTACAAGATGGCAACGCTGCCGGTGGACGTGAATTTCATCAATGCACCGCGTGATTTTGATGATTCGATGCTGGTATATGCACTCAGCCGCAAGCAGCTCAAGGTGGCAGGTCCGGCAGATAAGATCGATATGCTGTCCACGCTGCCCATCGGCAATATCGACCTTTCCACCTTTGCACTGAACAAGAGCTATGAGCTGCCCATCGACCTGCCCGCAGACATCTATCTGCTGGATAACATTTCCACCATAACGGTCAGCTTTGACTGCTCCAATCTGGGAACCAAGACCATGAACCTGCCCAATACCTGCGTGCAGGTGGTCAACCTGCCCTCTACCTACCAGCTGACGGTGCAGACCGAACGCCTGATGAATGTAACGCTCTGCGGCCCCAAGGGCGCGATCGAAACGCTGACCCCGGAGCAGGTGGTCATTGAGATCGATGCCGAGGATTTCTCGGTGGCGACCGGCGAGCAGAACATCGCCTGCCGCCTGTATGTGCCCTCCAACGGCAAGATCTTTGCACTGGGCAGCTATGTGCTGCAGTGCCGCATCGAAAGCAACTGAAACAAAAAGGAACACACGATAACATGATTCTGGTTCGCAACATCCGTCTGCCGCTCTCTGCCGGAGAGCCGCAGGCATTTGAAAAAGCCCTGCACGCCGCCCGCATCCCGCGCGGAAAGGTGCAGCATCTGGGCGTGGCAAAGCTCTCGGTGGATGCCCGCCACGGCCAGCCCAAGCTGGTGTATACCGTGGCTGTCACCCTGAAAGAACCTGCCGAGGAAGCGGCTTTTGCAGCCCGCTGTGGTGATGCTTCTCTGCAGCAGAAGGTGGATTTTTCGGTGCAGAATGGCATCCAGCCACTGGCACATCGGCCTGTGGTGTGCGGCCTTGGCCCGGCGGGCCTGTTTGCAGCGCTGCTGCTGGCCCGGCAGGGCTATCAGCCCATTGTGCTGGAGCGCGGCCCGGCGCTGGACGAGCGCGTAAAGGCGGTGGAACATTTTTCTGCTACCGGCGAACTGGATGTGAATGCGAACATTCAATTTGGCGAGGGCGGTGCCGGTACCTTTTCGGATGGCAAGCTGACCACCCGCATCGGCGATGAGCTGTGCGGCTTTGTTACCGAGGTGTTCCTGCAGCACGGTGCGCCGGAGGAGATCGCCTGGAAGCAGAAGCCCCATGTGGGCACCGACCTGCTGCGCGGTGTGATCACCTCTATCCGCAAGGAGATCGAAGCTCTGGGCGGTGAGGTGCATTTCAACACGGCCCTGACCGGCTTTGAACAGAAAAATGGTCAGCTCACCGGCATTTTTACCACAAATGGCACCTTTGCCTGCGAAGCTTTGGTGTTCGCGGTGGGCCACTCGGCCCGCGATACCTTCGGGATGCTGATGGACGGCGGCCTGCAGCTGGAATGCAAGCCGTTCAGTGTGGGCTTCCGCGCCGAGCACCTGCAGAGTGAGATTGAAAAGAGCTTATATCACGAGGCTGCCGGGCATCCGGCTCTGCCGCGGGGCGAGTATCAACTCTCCCAGCATGTGGGAGAGCGGTGCGTTTACACCTTCTGCATGTGCCCCGGCGGGCAGGTGGTGGCATCGGCCAGCGAGGAAGGCCGTGTAGTGACCAACGGCATGAGCTTCCACGCCCGCAATGGCAAAAATGCCAACGCGGCCGTGGTGGTGAGCGTGGGCGGCAAGGACTTTGCAGACGATCCGCGCCGGGCCATCGCGTTCCAGCGGGAGCTGGAAGCCAAAGCCTACGCCGCTGGGCGCAGTGCAGGGGAGTATGCCGCTCCGGCAGAGAACATCCAGAGCTTTCTGGAAGGGCGCGGCCAGCTGAACATTGGACGCGTGCAGCCTACCTATGACCGCGGCGTTGCTGCGGCAGACCTCGGCGCACTGCTTCCGCAGGAGCTGACCGAAACGCTGCGGGCGGGCCTGCGCGCCTACGAGCGCAAAATTGCGGGTTATACCGCGCCGGAAGCGATCCTTACGGGTCTTGAGACCCGCACCAGCAGCCCGGTGCGGCTGAAGCGGGAAGAAAATTTTGAATGCACCCAGCTGGCAGGTCTGTATCCCTGCGGCGAGGGCGCCGGATATGCGGGCGGCATCATGAGTGCCGCCGTGGATGGCCTGCGGGTGGCCCGCGCCATCATCAGCCGGTATGCACCGGCAGAAGGGTGAGAAGAATTTGATGAACGATCGTGAAAACGATACAATGAGAGAGAATGAGGGCCGTCAGGTGCAGCAGGAGCTGGAAAACCAGCTGCGCGCCTTTGGCGATACCGTGTCGGATGCCTTTGCCCATGGCTTTGAGGGCAAAGGGAAGGACATTGGCGACCGCGCCTATGGTGTGGGCCGTGCGGCGGTGAATGCTGCAAACTTTGGCCTTGGCGAAGCGGCAAAGGCGTTCCGCAGCAGCCGGGAGGAATACTATCGCAGCCGCCAGAATGCGCAGAATACGAAACAGGGCTCGAATGAGGACTGTATCAACGCGCAGGCCGCAGGTGTTTCCGGCTGGTTCCGGCAGATGTTCGGCAAGGCAGAGACGACCCCGGCAGACGAGATCCGCGCCAGTGCCAAAAAGCGCTACAGCGCAGGCTGTGCATTGCTGGCAGTCGGCATCACGTTTACGGTGATCTTTGGCATCACGGCGGTTTCCTGTCTGGGTGCGGCGGGCCTGTTTACGCCCAATGCGGCGGTTCTGCAGGCTCTTCTGCAGGACAGCTTTATGGCTGAAAATGCTGCAGCCATGGGCAGCTTTGCGCTGGGGGCGGTGCGGATCACCGGCTGGGGCTTTGCGGCTGTCACCGCCGTGTTCGTGTGGATGATCACTGCCGGTGCGTCCCGCCTGAAGGCCAGCAAGACGCTGCTCCGTCTGGCCGAGGCAGCAGAAGGCTTTGACTGCAAAAAGGGCCTGCCGCTGGAAGCCGTGGACGAGAAAAAGGCCCGTGCCCTCAAGCGGGTGCGCAAATTCATCCGCAATGGCTGGCTGAGTGCATGGGTGGACGAAAAAGCGGAAAAGCTTTACCTGACTGCTGAGGATTACCGTGCCGCGCAGGAAGCTGCCGCAGCCCCCAAGGCACCGCCGCAGCCGGAACAGGCGGCAGAAAAAACAGACGATGTGCCGCTCAATCTTGAAACGGCGCGCCGCTTTGCCGCTGTGCTGCAGCAGGAAAAACAGCTGATGCAGGATGCGCAGGGCCGCGAAGAGCTGGACCATATGCAGACCACCACCACTGCCATCTGTGACTGGCTGGAAGCACACCCGGAAAGCCTGCCCAAGGCCCGCCGCTTTGCGGAATACTATATCCCCACTACCCTCAAGCTGCTGCACACCTACAACGATGTGCAGGGCCAGCAGGGCGAAAACGCCGAGACCATCCGCCGCGATATCGCGGGCATCCTTCACACGCTGAATCAGGCCTACGACACCCTGTATGATACGCTGCTCTCGGATGTAGCGATGGATGTCTCTTCTGAGATCGCCGCCCTGCAGGGAATGCTGGCCAACGACGGCCTGACGGGAGGAAATTTTGAATGACCTACCGTGCATGGAATCTGAAGCCGCTGGACCGTGCCGCGCTGTGGGAGCTGACGCAGGCGATTGCGGAGCAGGCCACCGAAGAACTGGAATATAACGCACAGAACGACGAGCCGTGGAGCGAGCAAAAATATGCGGCCGCCCTTGCCGCCCAGCAGAAGGAAAATGCCCTGTTGGCGGGCGTGCTGACGGCCCGCGGCATTACCGACCCTACCGAAGCACTGACCCTGCTTGCCGGTGAGGAAGAGTTGAGCGACCCTTCGCTGCTCACCGATATGGACAAGGCCTGCGAGCGCATCTGGCGGGCCATTGACGAGGGCGAGACCATTGTGGTGTTCGGCGATTATGACGTGGACGGCGTGACGGCCACGGCCCTGCTGTACCAGCATCTCAAGGGCATGGGGGCTACCGTAAAATGTATGCTGCCCAGCCGCGAGGGCGACGGCTACGGCCTTTCGCGCAATGCCATCCGTTCCATCCACGATAAGGGCTGCAAGCTGATCGTGACGGTGGATAACGGCATTTCTGCTGTGGAAGAAGCCGATTATGCCGCTGAACTGGGCATTGACCTGATCATTACCGACCATCATCTGCCGCCGGAAACTCTGCCCAAGGCCATTGCCGTGGTAGACCCCCGTCGTGAGGACGACACCAGTCCCTTCAAGGGCCTATGCGGTGCGGGCGTGGCGTTCAAGCTGTGTGCCGCACTGGATGGCTGCCCGCCGGAAGAAATGCTGGACTACTGCGGCGACCTTGCCGCTGTGGGTACTGTGGCGGACGTGATGCCGCTTACCGGCGAAAACCGCACCCTTGTCAAGGCGGGCCTGCGCCAGCTGCAGAACACGGACCGTCCGGGTCTGGAAGCGTTGCTGGAAGAGGTGGGCCTTGCGGGCAAACCGGTCACCGCAGAAAATGTCAGCTACGCCATTGCGCCCCGCATCAATGCGGCTGGCCGCATGGACAACGCTGTTACGGCTTTGCAGCTGGTGATGTGTGAGGACCCGGACCGCGCCGCAGAGCTGGCCCATAAACTGAACGAGATCAATACAAAGCGTCAGGAGACAGAGCTGCAGATCTTCAAGGCCGCGCAGGAACTGCTGGAACAGGAACCGGAGCGGCTGGAAGACCGCGTGATGCTGCTGTGGGGCCGCGATTGGCACCCCGGTGTCATTGGCATCGTGGCATCCCGGCTGGTGGAACGCACCGGCCGGCCTGTGATCGTGGTGACGATCGACGAGCACGGCGAATGCAAGGGCAGCGGACGCAGCGTGCAGGGCTTCAATTTGCATGCCTGCATTGGTGCCTGCGCAGATCTGCTCATCCGCTACGGCGGCCATGCCATGGCTGCGGGCCTTTCGGTGCGGGAAGAAAATCTGCCCGCTCTGCGCCGCCGCCTGAACGACTGGGCAGCACGGGAATGCCCGGTGCTGCATACCACCCCGCTGGAGTGCGATCTGCCCATCCATCTGGACCGTGTGACCGTGGAAAGTGTGCGGAAGCTCGACCAGCTGGCTCCCTATGGGGCCGAGAACCCGACCCCGGTGTTCCTTTTGCAGAACGCCGTGCTGGATGGGGTATACCCGGTATCGGAGGGCAGGCACAGCCGCCTGCGCCTGCGGCAGGGCAATGCCAGCGTGTATGCCGTGTGGTTCGGTATGCCGCCGGAACAGCTGCCCTATGCCATGGGCGATGTGGTGGATGCTGCGCTGAACCTTTCGGTCTACGATTCGCCCCGGGGCGCACAGCTTTCGGGCCGCATTCTGGACCTGCATCCGGCAGGGCTGGGCACAAAGCTTGCGGAGCAGGCTGCTTTTGTGGTGGCGCTGCGCCGCGGCACACCCCTGACTGAGGAACAGAAAAAGCTTATTACGCCTGAGCGCAGTGATATCGTCACAGTATACCGTGAGCTGCAGGCGCGCCGCTGGCACGCAGAAGATCTGCAGCCGCTGTGCGCAAAACTGGGTGAGGAAAATACAGGCAAAACACTGGTGGCAGTGACGGCTCTGGAACAGGTGGGCCTGATCGCCACGGTGGAAAAGGGTGGGGCAAAATATCTGGAGCTTGTGCCTGCGCAGGGCAAAAAGAACCTTGCGGATGCCCCGGTCCTGAAATGTTTGGAGGGAATGTAAAATGCCAGAGGGAAAGAAAGCTGCGGTCCCTGCACCGAAGCCGGTGCGGGAAGAGGATCTCTACTCCGCAAAGACCCACCTGCATCAGCCGGTACCGGTGCAGGAAACGGCTACCGTTTCTGCAACAGCACAGCTGGCCGATGCCCCGGAAGGCGCGCTGCCTTCGGAGGTGCGGCCGGAGATCGTTACCTGGGAAAAACTGTGTGAGGCCATCAAGGCCAGCGGCCGCTCCTACAATATGGAGATGATCGAAAAGGCATATAACCTTGCCAACACTGCCCACAAGGGGGTGTGCCGCCGCAGCGGCGAGCCGTATATCTGCCATCCGCTGGCTGTGGCACGACTGGTGCTGGATCTTGGCATGGACTCCGAGAGCATTGCTGCGGCCCTGCTGCACGATGTGGTGGAGGACACTCCCACTACACTGGACGACCTGAAAGCCGCCTTTGGCGAGGAAGTTGCCCTGCTGGTGGACGGCGTGACCAAGCTGACCAAGATTCAGTTCTCTAACATTGAGGAACTGCAGGCTGAAAACCTGCGCAAGATGCTGCTGGCCATGAGCCGCGATGTGCGCGTGATGATCATTAAGCTGTGCGACCGGCTGCACAACATGCGCACCGGTGATGCATGGCCGGAACAGAAGCGCCGCGATAAAGCCCGCGAGACCATGGAGGTGTATGCCCCCATCGCCAACCGTCTGGGCATCCTGAACGTGAAGGAAGAGCTGGAAGACCGCAGCCTGCATTACCTTGACCCTGTGGGCTACGAGGAGATCAGCCGGATGCTCAGTGAGCGTGCAGGCGAGGAGTTCCTTGCAAAGGTGTCCGGTGTGATCGAGCGGCGGCTGGCCGAAAGCGGCATTGAGGGCGCTACCATCAAGCGCCGCGTCAAGAGCATTTACGGCATCTATCGCAAGACCATCATGCAGAACAAGTCCTTTGATGAGATCTACGATATCTATGCGGTGCGTGTCATTCTGGATACGCTGGCCGAGTGCTACAGCACTCTGGGCCTCATCCACGATATGTACCATCCGCTGCCCAACCGCTTCAAGGACTATATCTCCACTCCCAAGCCCAATGGCTACCAGAGCCTGCACACCACCGTCATCGGCCACGAGGGCATCCCCTTTGAGGTGCAGATCCGCACCCGCAAGATGGACGAGCAGGCCGAGTACGGCGTTGCGGCCCACTGGAAGTATAAAGAAGGTCTGGATGGCCACGACAAGCTGGACGAACGTCTGGCGTGGGTGAGCCAGCTGCTGGAAAACCAGCGCGTCAGCGAGGATTCCGGCAACCTTCTCCACGACCTCAAGAGCGACCTGCTGCCGGAGGAAGTGTTTGCCTTTACCCCCAAGGGCGATGTCATCAACCTGCCCACCGGCGCTACCTGCATCGATTTTGCCTATGCGATCCATTCGGCGGTGGGCAACCGCATGGTGGGCTGCAAGGTGAACAACCGCATGGTGCCCATCGACCACATCGTTTCCACCGGCGAGATCATCGAAGTGATCCTTGGCCCGGCGGACAAAGGCCCCAGCCGCGACTGGCTCAAGATCGTGCGCACCAGCGAAGCGAAGAGTAAGATCCGAAACTGGTTCAAAAAGATGCGCCGCGAGGAAAATATCACGCAGGGACGTGATGCACTGGCCCGTGAGCTGCGCAGGGAAATGATCATCATTCCGGACGACCAGCTGGACGATTTTATCAACAGCTGTTCCCGCCGCCTGCGCCAGAACAATGCCGAGGAGCTTTATGCCGCCATCGGCTACGGCGGCATGACCATTGCCAACTGCCTGCCCAAGCTCAAGGAGGAGTGGCAGAAGCTGAAAGCTTCGGAGGAAAAGGCCGGGGAAGACCTGCCCAAGGTGGACCTGAGCCGTGTGCACGCTACCGACGGCGTGGTGGTGGAAGGCTTCGATAACACCCCCATCAAGTTTGCCAAGTGCTGCAGCCCGCTGCCGGGCGACCCCATCGTGGGCTTTATCACCCGCGGCTTTGGCGTTTCCATCCACAAGCAGAGCTGCGCCAATGCCATTTCCAGCATGAAGGATCCCACCAACGCCCCCCGCTGGGTCAAGGCGTACTGGGCCGACAGCGTCAAGGACAGCTATAAGGCCGGCATTGAGATCATTGCGCTGAACCGCAACGAGCTGCTGCAGGATGTGCTGGCTGCGCTGGCGGATATCCGTGTGCCCATCTATGCGGTGAACGCCCGTCAGGTGGAAAACAACTGCGCCATGGTCAGTCTGACCATCGGCATCAACAATACCGAGCACCTCAACCGTGTGGTCGCAAGACTTTCCAAGGTGAAGGATGTGCTCAAGGTGACAAGGAGCTAAAACATGCGTGCAGTCATTCAGGCGGTGTCTTCCGCCAGTGTGCGGGTAAACGGCGGTGAGCCGCGAGCCATCGGGCCGGGCCTTATGATCCTGCTGGGTGTCAGGGATACCGACAGTCTGGACATCGTGCCCAAGCTTGCCGATAAATGCGCAGGCCTGCGCATCTTTCCGGACGCAGAGGGCAAGCTGAATCTCAGCGCAAAGGACCTTGGCTATTCGGCTCTGGTGGTGAGCCAGTTCACCCTTTACGGCGACACGAAAAAAGGCTACCGGCCCAGCTTTATCAAGGCCGCAAAGCCGCCGCTCTCCGTGGATGCTTACGAGCTGTTCCTTGCAGAGATGAACAAACAGGGCCTGAAGGATGTTCAGCACGGCGAGTTTGGCGCGGATATGCAGGTGGCTCTTGTGAACGAAGGACCCTGCACCATTATCATCGATACCGACGAGTGGAAGAAAAAGGAGTGACCGCCATGCAGGCTTTTCATATTCCGGGCGCTGCGCCGCTGTATACCAATACCTTCCTGCTCATTTCCGACGCAGGCCATGCCGTGATCATTGATCCGGCGGCAGATGCGCAGACCTACGATAAAATTTTAAAGAAAAACAATGCGCAGCTCACCACCATCCTGTGCACCCACGGCCACTACGACCATGTGGGCAGCGCCGAAGCCTTGCGCACCGAGTGGAACGCAAAGCTCTACTGTGAGGCTGCCGACCTTGCAGGCGACCGCATGTATCCGCTGAGCGCAGCGGACTGCGGCTACGCAGAAGGGGAGACTGTCTCGGTAGACGAGCTGCAGTTCACGGTCTGGCACACGCCCGGCCATACGCCCGGCGGCGTGGTGCTGCTGTGTGGTGAGTATCTCTTCTGCGGCGATACCCTGTTTGCAGGCAGCATCGGCCGTACCGATCTGGAGGGCGGCAGTAGTGCACAGATGGCCGAGAGTCTGCGTAAGCTGGCAAAGCTGCCCATCCCGCGCGGCACGCAGGTGCTGCCCGGCCATGGCGAGTTCTCCACCTTTGGCGATGAACTGGACAACAATTACTTCATCCGCAGCGCTGTGCGCGGCAACAATGATTTATTTTAAAGAGTGAACAACATGAAGATTTATATTACCGGCCTGCCTTCCGGCTACGAAGTGGAGCATCTGGTGCGTTTGTTTTACCCCATGGCACCGCTCACCCTCACCCCGCCGGAGAACGCCGAGGACTGCGTCTGGGCAGAAAAAACGCCGGACGGCCTGCATGCACTGGTGCGTCAGGACGGCAGAAGTGCTGAACGACACGCACCGCTGCCCGCGCCTGTGGAACAGGGCGGCGAGACCCCGGAATTCAGCCTTGCCAGCCTGACCTATGATCTGCTGCGGGATTGGACCGGCATCCGCCCGCCATGGGGCAAAATGACCGGTGTGCGCCCGGTGCGGCTCATCCACGACAAGCGCGCCGCAGGCTGGACGGAAGCGGAAATCGACCACTTTTTCCTTGACCGGTTCGACTGCTCCCAGCAGAAATACCAGATGGCCAAGGCCATTGCCGACCTGCAGGAGCCGATTTTGAAAGTGGGCAATGAACCCGGGACCTACAGCCTGTACATCGGCATCCCGTTCTGCCCGTCCCGGTGCAGCTACTGCAGCTTTGTCAGCTGCAATCTGGACCGCGACCGCAAGATGGTGCAGCCTTATGTGGACTGTCTGTGCCGAGAGGTGGAAGAGATCCGCATTCAGGCCGACAAGGCGGGCCTGAAACTGTGCAGCATCTACATCGGCGGCGGCACGCCCACCAGCCTGTCTGCCGACCAGCTGCGGCAGCTGATGGGCACGGTCCGGGCGAATTTTGACCTCTCGAAGGTCGTGGAATATACGGTGGAAGCAGGCCGTCCGGACTGCACGGATGCCGAAAAGCTGGCGGTCATCAAGGAATACGGCGCTACCCGCATCTCCATCAACCCGCAGACCTTCTCGGACGAGGTGCTGGCGGGCATTGGGCGCAAGCACTCGGCGCAGGACATTCTGGACTGCTATGCCGAAGCGCGCAAGGCCGGTCATGATGATATCAACATGGACCTGATCGCCGGTCTGCCCGGCGACACGGTGGAAAGTTTTGAGCGCAGCCTGCGGCAGGCCATCGCGCTGGACCCGGAGAACATCACCGTGCACACCCTCACCCTCAAGCGCGCTTCCCGCATCGTCATTGAGGACCAGAAGGAGAACGACTACGCCGACGTCGCCGCCATGCTGGAAAAGTGCAACCTGCTGGCCGAGGCGGGTTACCGGCCCTACTACCTCTACCGCCAGAAGAATACTCTGCAGAACCTTGAGAACGTGGGCTGGTGCAAGCCGGGCCACGAGGGATATTACAACATCTATATCATGGAGGAAGTCCAGACCATCCTCTCCGCCGGTGCAGGCGGCAGCACCAAGCTGGTGGCCGACGGCGGAAAACGGATGCAGCGCATTTTCAATTTTAAGTATCCGAACGAATATATCCAGCGTTTTGCGGAGGTGCTGGAACGCAAAAAAGGAGTGGCTGATTTTTATGATCACGATTTGGGTACCCAAACGTCTGGTTGAGATCGATCTGTACAATGTGGCAGCCCGCAGCCCGCAGGCACTTGCCGACCTGAGTGAGCAGAGCTATGCCCAAAGGGTAGATTACGCCGCCCAGAAAGTGCAGCTTTCCGGCGCAAAGATCGTCATGCTCACCGGCCCGTCGGCCAGCGGCAAGACCACCAGCGCCCACTGCATTGCAAAGGCTCTGCAAAAGCGCGGGACCCCGGCGCAGGTGGTCAGTCTGGATAATTTCTTCAAAGGGGCAGAGTTCTACCCCCGGCTGCCGGACGGCACGCTGGATTACGAAAACCCCGATACGCTGGACCTGCCTCTCATCAAGCAGTGCCTGCGGGAGCTGAGCGAGACGGGCAAGACCGTGTTGCCCATTTACGATTTCTCTGCCGAAAAGCGCTCGGCAGAGGTGGAGCCCATCGACCTGCAGGGCGGTGTATGCATCGTGGAGGGCATCCATGCGCTGAACCCGGAGCTGACCGGCCTTGTAAAGGGCGACGACATCTACCGCATCTATGCAGGCCTGCGGGAGGAATACTGCATCGATGGCCGCCGCGTCATCAACACGCAGGATATCCGCCTGTGCCGCCGCACCCTGCGGGACGCTGCAGCGCGCGGCCGCAGCCCGGAAAAGACCCTTGCCATGTGGGACCGCGTGCTGGACGGTGAGACGCGGTATATCAAGGGCTTCAAAACCACGGCAGACTTTTTGCTGGATACCTCCTTTACCTACGAGCTGGGCTTGATCTCCAAGCTGCTGGGCGTGGTGCGCCGTCAGTTCACGCTGGAAGGCCACAATGCGGAGCTGTGGGACGAGACAGCCCGCCGCTTTGAGCATGTGGCACCGCTGGAGCTGGAGCTGCTGCCGGAGGACAGCATGCTGCGGGAATTCTACGGCGGCGCAGCCGACCGCAGAGCACAGAATGCCGATGTGTGAAATTATCGTGTGAATTTAGGCCGAATGCGAAAAAATTGTTTCCAAACCGGCACCAAACTGTAAAAAATGCGGTCCGTTCATTGCAAACGAGCGGCCTGTGCGCTATAATGGAGATAACATCCGCACATGGCCCACGATAAACAGGCCGATAGTAAGAGAGGTGTCTTTTATGGATTTCAACAAGATCAAGGAAATGGGTCTGGAATATGCCGAAAAAGGCAAGAACGCTGCACTGGACCTGGCCGAAAAGGGCAAGACTCAGGCTTTGATCGTAAATGAGCAGGGCAAGCTGCTCAAGGCACAGCGCCAGTTGGGCGCACTGGTGTACAGTCTGGCCAAGGGCAAGGAAGAAAACCAGCCGCTGGTGGATAAGTATATCGAGATGATCGATAACATCGAGCAGGAGATCGCCCGCCTGAAAGCATCCCTGACCCCGGCGGAAGCTGCCGAGGCGGAATATGTGGTGCACGAGGAAGTTCCTGCTGACCAGCCGGAAGAGCACAAAGCCTGCCCGCAGTGCGGTGCTCCCGTCTCGGACGATGCACTGTTCTGCAACAAGTGCGGTGCACAGCTGTAATAAAACGGTTCAGCAACAGGGCGGCGCTCCCCACAGGGCACCGTCCTGTTTTTGCGAGCGGAAAATGCAGGCGAAATGCGGGAAATTTGCGCACTTTGTCTTGCAAAACTGCATGAGATGCGATACAATATACAGTATCTTTTACAAGGCAGGTGAGCGCTGTGCTGGACTGGCAGCCAAAGGCACCCTATACGGCAGAGCAGCTGCTGGAAATTCTGCGTATCCTGCGGGACCCGGAGAACGGCTGTCCGTGGGATAAGGTACAGACCCATGCTTCCATCCGGAAGAACTTTCTGGAAGAAACCTGCGAAGCGCTGGAGGCCATTGATGCTGACGATCCGCAGTTGATGCAGGAAGAGCTGGGCGATGTGCTGATGCAGGTGGCGTTCCACGCGGTGATCGAAGAAGAGCGCGGGCGCTTTACTTTTGAGGATGTCTGCCGTGAGGTGTGCGAGAAGCTGGTGTTCCGGCATCCGAACATCTTTGCGTCCTCGGCGGCACAAAATGCGGGTATAAACGGCTGGGATGCGCTCAAAAATAAGGAAAAGGGCCGCACCACTCTGGCTGATGAGCTGGGCACAGTGCCGGTTACGCTGCCTGCTTTGATGCGTGCCCAGAAGCTGCAGAAGCGTGCCGACCGCTGCGGGGCAGAGCAGTCTGCGCCGGAAACGGCACGGCAGGCTTTGCGGGCAGCACTGGACGGCTGGAACCGGGAACAGGACGCACAGGCGGCGGGAGAACTGCTGTTTGCTGCGGCCAATGCCATGCGGCTGGCTGGTGTGGACGCGGAGGAAGCGCTGACCTTCGCATCCAAGCGCTATTGTGCAGAACTGCTGGCGCAGAAAGAACAAAGCGGTACTCAGGTCGAGTGACCTGCTCCGATAGAGAAAAAAGAACACCAAGTAACAAATCTGGAGGGTATTTTTATGACGAAGACCGATCTGATCGCACAGGTTGCTGCGAACACTGAGATGAGCAAGAAGAGCGCTGAGCAGGCTGTCAATGCTGTGTTTGAAGCACTGAGCAAGGCCATGTCTGAGGGCGAAAAGATCACCATTTCCGGTTTTGGCACCTTTGAGATGCGTGAGCGCGCCGAGCGTCAGGGCATCAACCCCCGCACCCGTGAGCCGATCACCATTGCCGCTTCCCGCAGCATCGTGTTCAAGCCCGGCAAGTCCCTGAAGGACACCCTGTAAGCTGTATCTGCTTTGCCGCCGCTGCCTGCAAGAGGGTGCGGCGGCTTTTTTTGTGACAGGAGGAAGAACCATGCGTCTGGATAAATATTTGAAAGTTTCGCGTCTGATCAAGCGCCGCACCGTGGCAAACGAGGTGGCCGATGCAGGCCGCATCCTCATCAACGGCAAGATCGCCAAGGCCAGTCAGGCCGTCAAGGCGGGCGACATCATCGAGGTGACCTTCGGCAACCGGCCCATCAAGGTAAAGGTGCTCTCGGATGTGGAGCCGCGCACCAAGGATGTGGCCCGCGAGATGTACGAGATCATTGCAGAGGGCGAGCAGGCATAAAAGCCCCGGTCCGGTGCATAGGATGCACCAGAAAAGGGGAGACGAACCATGCCGGAAAAAACACCCAGAGATCCGCAGCCCGCGCCGCACGATCTGATCTTGGAAAGCCGCGCCCGCCTGACGGTGACCGGTGTGCAGAAGGTACTGCACTGCAATGCCGACAGCGCTGCCATGGAAACGGGCAAGGGCACGCTGCACCTGACCGGGGCGCAGCTGAACATGGCGGCGCTGGATCTGGAGACCGGGGAGGCGAAGTTCACCGGCCGCATCGACACGCTGGAATATACGGCCAGCGCACCGGCGGGCGGTTTTCTGCGCCGCCTGCTGCGATGATCCCGGTACTGCCGCCTGCAGCCCTTGGGCAGGAGATCGCTGCCTGCACGGTGCTGGGAGCCAGTATCGGCGCACTGCGGGCTGTATTCCCGGCCAGAGGGCGTGCAGCTTTTGTGCCGGATCTGGTGTGGATGGGTGCTGTGCTGGCTGCTGTGCAGAGCTACGCAGCAGGGCAGAGCAGTGCCGGTGTTCTGCGCTGGTACATGGCTGCGGCAGCCTTTGCCGGTGCCGGTGCAGCAGCCTTTGTGCTGGGTGCACCGCTGCGTGCAGCGGGAGGCGTTTTACAGCGCCGGGTACTCCGGCCGGCAGAGCGGCGGCGCGCCCGGCGGAGAAAGGCGCGCAAACTACGCCGCAGCGCAAAAAGAACTGCAAAAAAGCGCAAAAAGAACTTGCCAAACCAGCGCCGCATGATGTATAATTCATATGTGTTAAAGTAAGAGTCAAATGCAACGGGGGCAGAAGAGATCATGGCAGCACCGGACCGCAGAAAACGCAAGAAGAAAGTGGTCGTTAAAACGCTTGTACGGGTGTTTTTTGTCCTGCTGCTGCTGAGTATGCTGGCAGCATACATTTCCAATCAGGTCACCATCAGCTCCAAACGTGCGGAGCTGGACACGCTGAACGAGCAGATCGCTCAGCAAAAGACTGAAAACGAGGAGATGCAGCGCATTCTCAGCGGCGATGCAGACCAGATCACCGAGTGGGTCGCGCGGGATTCTTACAATTACGCTGCACCCAACGAGCGCATCTTTGTGGATGTGACCGGCAGCTGAATTGCTGCCCATTCTATGGAAAACAAGGAGTATTGAGTTTTGGCAATTGAGGTAGGAAACGTATTCGAGGGCCGCGTCACCGGTGTAAAGCCGTTTGGCGCTTTTGTCGCACTGCCGGAGGGCCGTGTAGGCATGGTCCATATTTCCGAGGTGTCCAACGAGTTCGTGCAGGACATTGCAGCTGTTCTGCACGATGGTGATATCGTCAAGGTGCAGGTGATCAACATTGCACCGGATGGCAAGATCGCGCTGTCCATCAAGCGCCTGCTGCCGCCGCCTCCGCGCCCGGCGCGTGAGGCCAGAGGCCCTGCAGGCGGTCCGCGCTCTGGTGGTCCCCGTCCGGGCGGCCCCCGCGAGGGTGGTCATTTTGGTGCAGGCCGCGGCGGCGCTGGCCGCCCCCCGCGTGAGGGCGGCAGAGGCCCTGCCCGCGACAGCGCACCCCGTGTATGGCAGCCCAAGGCTCCCGTCCGTTCCGATAACATGAGTTTTGAGGACATGATGAGCCGCTTCAAGAGCCAGAGCGAAGAGAAGATGGCCGATCTTGATCACGAGACCAATAACCGCCGCGGCGGTGGTTATGCGCCTCGCGGCCGCGGTGGCCGCCGCTGAGCGGAAAGGCCTGCGCTTTTTAAGCCTGATCAAAATAACGGAAACAGACCTGTCTCATTTGATCGGGCAGGTCTGTTTTTTCCGTAATAAAAGAAAGGAAACACAATGCCTGCAAAATTTGAACTGATCGCGCCCTGCTTTTTTGGGTGTGAATCCACTGCAAAATTTGAGCTGACCCGCATCGGCGCAGAGAATATCCGCGTGGACGATGGCCGTCTGAGCTTTGCCGGCGGCGCAGAGATGATCGCTGCTGCAAACCTCAATCTGCGCACGGTGGAGCGCGTGATGCTGCTGCTGGCCCGCTACAGGGCCGCCACCTTTGATGACCTGTTCGACGGCGTGTACGATATCCCGTGGGAGGAGCTGCTGCCCGCAGACGCAGCCTTTCCGGTCACCGGCTCTTCGCTGAACAGCCAGCTGTCCAGTGTGCCTGCTTGCCAGAGCATCATCAAAAAAGCTGTGGTCAAGCGCCTGATGGCAAAGCACCACACCTCTGTGCTGCCGGAGACCGGCGCGGAGTACAAGATCCGCTTCATGCTGCGCAAGGATCAGTGTGAGATCATGCTGGACACCACCGGCGACGGCCTGCACAAGCGCGGCTACCGCCGCAACGCCATGGAGGCACCCATCCGCGAGACTTTGGCGGCTACCATTGCAGACCTTGGCCGTGTGCGCCGCGACAGTCTGGTGGAGGACCCCTTCTGCGGCAGCGGCACGCTGCTGATCGAAGCTGCTCAGAAAGCCATGAACATTGCCCCCGGCCTGAAGCGCCGCTTTGCCGCCGAGCGCTATGGCTTTGTGCCGGCAGCCATCTGGGCCGAGCAGCGTCAGAAGGCACTGGCCGAGGCCAAGCTGGATGTGGGCTTTGAAGCCTTTGGCTATGATATCGACCCTGCCGCTGTGGCTCTGGCCAACGCCAACGCAAAGCTGGCCGGTGTGGAAAAGCGCTGCCACTTTGAAGTGGCTGATGTGGCCGACTTTGCCGCAAAGCAGGAGGCCATCGTGCTGACGAATCCCCCGTATGGCGAGCGCATGAGCACCATTGAAGGTGCTGCAAAGCTGGCCCGCACGCTGGGCCGGCAGATGGAAGCACACCCCTGTGCAGGCGTGTATGCGATCACTGCCGATATGGATTTTGAGACCCACTACGGCAAGCGTGCCAACAAGCGCCGCAAGATGTACAACGGCATGATCCCCTGCCAGCTGTATATGTACTACAGCGCGCCCAAGTTTGAGCACACTGCAAAGCCGATGCCGAAGTCCGGCTTTGACGGCAAGCGCACTGCACCGAACCGCTTTAACAAGAAGTAATTGAAAAATGTTACCTGCCGCACCGGAGCTGTCCAGTGCGGCTTTTACATTGCAGCCGGTAATTACCGGAAAAAAACAAAGCAGGGCCTGAATTGGCAGGAGATGGAAATGAACGCAAATACAGGAAGTTTTACGCTGTGTTCCGCGCCATGTGCGGCAAAGATGAGACAAATTCATGCTCTTTTTACAAAGGATGGTTGAACCCGGGCTGAAAATGGATTATACTTACCTTATTATTCTGCGGTTCTTCCGAGGAGGAAAAGGTGCGTATGAAGGGTAGGATGCGGCCATATCTGCCGGAGCTCACCATCCGGGATTACAATATCTACCTGCGCTATCTGCGCGGGGTGCGACGTCAGCTGTACGAGGCGTACGGATTATATTCCTGCCATCTGCTGCGGAGCAACGGCGTGCTGTTTGCCATCCTTTCGGACAGTCTGGCCGGGCGGCAGGCCACTTGCCAGCGCAAGCGGGTCCCGGGCACACTGGCCTGGCGCAGGCTCATGTGCCAGACCCAGGGCATCCGGCTGGCCGCACAGGTGGAGGTGCTGCTGGGCTGGCACAACCTGCAGGACCGCAAATACAGCGAGCTGCGGCCGCTCAAGCGCCTGCGCCGTGCGGTGGACCGTCTGCTGCTGCGCCGCGCCTATGAGCGTGCCGTGCAGGAGAACCCGGCGCTGGAACGGCTGTTCGTGCAGGAGCGGGATCAGGCCGTGGTGCAGATGAACCTGAGCGCCAAGAACTACTCTCTTGCCGCTGAACCCATGAGCAACATTTACGGTGCACTGTATTCCACCCTTGCCACCGACGACCCCAGCCAGCGCAAGAGCATGCGCTACATCGGCAGCAGCATCGGCCGCATTTTTTACCTGCTGGATAAGGCTGAGCGCTTTGAGATGGACAAGAGCAGCGGCCGCTACAACGTGTTCGTAGTCAACGACCTGCGGGGACAGGCTGCGGCGGTGGAGAACGCCCGCCGTCAGGCACTGGCTGCCGCCAACGATCTGATCCGCGTGTACAGTATGCTGGACATCAAATTGAACCGCGGCCTGCTGGATAACATCATGCTGCTTGGTCTGCACCATGCGGTGGATCCGCTGGAAGCCGGTGCTGAGCGCGAAAACTGGGAGATCCCATGAAGCAAAACCATCAAAAAAGCTGGGCCATGGCTTACTGCGGCATTGTGGCGGCGCTGTGCGTCGCACTGATGCTGCTGGGAGCTGTGATCCCCATTGCCATGTTCATTGCGCCTGCAGTGGCAGGCTTCCTTGTTGCCACGGTGTGCGTGGAGTGCGGGATGCAGCTGGCTTTGACGGCCTATGCGGCAGTCAGCCTGCTGGCACTGCTGTTCGTGCCGGATAAGGAAGTAGCGCTGATCTTTGTGTTTTTGCTGGGGTATTACCCGCTGGCAAAGCCGAAGTTTGAGCGCATCCGCCCTGCGGTTCTGCGCATTGTCTGCAAGCTGCTGCTGTGCAACGGCACAGTGCTGGCCATGTACGGGCTGGTATTTCTGCTGGTGCCGGCGGGCAGCATTTCGCAGGAGCTGCGCACCACCGCGCTGGCTGTCTCGCTGGCAACGCTGGTCATGGGCAATGTTGCCTTTGTGCTGTACGACCGGGCATTGCATAACATGCTCATGATGTACCGGCTGGTCTGGCGGCCGAAACTTCATAAAACTTTGGGCTGGCGCTGAGCCAGCCTTTGTGCTATAATGGGGCATCAGAAGGGGGAGAGCGCAGCACACAGGTAACGCAAAGCGCCGGGCCACGCGGGTGACAGCCGCGAGGGTGACGAGGAGAGGAATCATCGAAAGATTCGGCGGATGTTTCTCCGGCTGAGGGCTAGACCAGCCGCAGAGAAGGGCAAAAAACGGCAGCAATACCGCAACAGATCCCTTCAAAGAAAGCCATACAAGAACATAAACTGTACTAGGAAGCTGACTGGATATCACTGCGCCTTTTTGCGCGGGAACGGTCGGTATGGAGGTGTTTTGTATGTGTGGCATTGTTGGTTATGTCGGTAAGCGCAGTGCGCAGGACGTGCTGCTGGATGGTCTGGAAAAGCTGGAGTATCGCGGGTACGACTCCGCCGGTGTGGCGCTTGCGCTGGACGGCGGCATCCGCGTGGTAAAAAGCAAAGGACGGCTCACCGCCCTGCGGGAAAAGCTGGCGGCGCAGCAGCTGGCACAAAGCTTCTGCGGCATCGGCCACACCCGCTGGGCTACCCATGGCGAGCCCAGCGATGTGAACAGCCACCCGCATTCGACCCCGCGTGTGAGCATTGTGCACAATGGCATCATTGAAAATTACGGCCTGCTCAAGGAGCGCTTGGCCGCAAAAGGCTATACCTTCCAGAGTGAGACGGACACCGAAGTGCTGGTAAAGTTGATCGACAGCTGCTATACCGGTGACCCGCTGCGTGCACTGCAGCAGGCGCTTGCCAAGGTGCGCGGCAGCTATGCGCTGGCCGTGCTGTTCCGGGATTACCCGGACACCATTTTTGCAGTCAAGCGGGAAAGCCCGCTGATCGTCGGCTGGGGCGAGGGCGAAAACTTTGTGGCTTCGGATATTCCGGCACTGCTCAAGTATACCCGGAAATACAGCGTGCTGGAAGAAGGGGATATGGCCGTCTGCACCACAGAGGGCATCCGCTTCTACAACGAATTTGGTGAGCCGGTGGAGCGCCAGCAGCTGACGGCGGACTGGGATATGGAAGCTGCCGAAAAGGGCGGCTATCCCCACTTTATGCTCAAGGAGATCAACGAGCAGCCTGCGGCCATTATGGCCACGGTCAGCCCCCGTGTAGAGGACGGACTGCCGGTGCTGCGCATCCCGGAGCTGACCGATGAAGTGCTGCGCGGTATTGGCCGGGTGCATCTGGTGGGCTGCGGTACGGCTATGCATGCCGGTATGGTGGGCAAATCTGCCATCGAAACGCTGGCCCGTGTGCCCGCCGAGGTGGACATTGCCAGCGAGTTCCGTTACCGGGACCCCATTCTGGAAAAGAACGATCTGGTCATCATCATCAGCCAGTCCGGCGAGACCAGCGACACGTTGGCAGCGCTCAAGCTGGCCAAGAGCCGCGGCGTGCCGGTGCTGGCCATCGTGAATGTGGTTGGCAGCTCCATTGCACGTGCCGCAGATTATGTAATGTACACCTATGCCGGGCCGGAGATCGCGGTAGCATCCACCAAGGCGTATATGGTGCAGATGTGCGTGCTGTATCTGTTTGCACTGCGGCTGGCCTACGCGCGCGGACGGCTGAACGAGGCAGAGACCCGCCGCTATACGGCCCAGCTGCTGCGCGCACCGGAGGTCATCAAGCCGCGCCTTGCAGATTGTGAGCAGATCAAGTACCTTGCCAGCCGCTATGTGAACACCCAGAGCTGCTTCTTCATTGGGCGCGGGTTCGACTATGCGCTCTCGCTGGAGGGCAGCCTGAAACTCAAGGAGATCAGCTATGTGCACTCGGATGCCTATGCAGCCGGTGAACTGAAACATGGTACCATCAGCCTGATCACCGATGGTGTGCCGGTGATCGCACTGGCCACCCAGAAACAGGTGTACGAAAAGACCATTTCCAATGCCAAGGAGACCCGCAGCCGCGGCGCAAGGGTGCTGCTGTTTACCACAAAGGATGCTGTGGTGCCGGAAGGCGTGGCAGATGCCGTGATCCGGCTGGATGAGTATGAGGACATTCTGATGCCGCTGCAGCTCATTGTGCCGTTACAGCTGTTCGCCTATTATATGGCTGTTCTGCGCGGCTGTGACGTGGATAAGCCGCGTAATCTGGCCAAGAGCGTGACCGTGGAGTGACGGCACAAAACGCAGCCAGAAAGCCCTGCACGAAACAGAAATAACAAAACAGGACCCGTGCTGAATCACTGAAGTGCATTCTGTCAAGTAGACGAAAAAATAATATAAGGTTTTTGTTCGCCGTTTCCACAAGGAGACGGCGAATTTTTTGTGCAAAATCGGTATCAGGCAGCTCGGTTCATGGCACCGACATGAGCCTGCATCGACATCTGGATGAACAGACGGTGCTGGTAACGGCGGTTGTTGCAGCAGTCAATCGTGAAGAGTGATTGTTCTTTCTTGACATGAAAATACCCCCAGAGTACGCAGAGTTTTTGTCTCTGTCTACTCTAGGGGTAGCGTATCACATGGAATGCCGGGGCATTGTGATTTATAGATTATTTGCTTCAGCAGGAGATGCTTCCGATGCAGACGTTTCTACCGGAACATCGTCCTCCGGGTCACCGAAGTTGTCGTGGTAAGTCTGCAGCAGGTCGATCTCCTTGTTGCGCTTCAGGCCGTGGATGACCAGCTTTTTGATCACATCATAGATGACTGCAAACAGCGGCACACCTACGATCATGCCAACAAAACCCCACAGACCGCCGAACAGCAGGATGGCGAACAGTACCCAGAAACTGGAAAGACCGGTGGTGTTGCCCAGGATCTTGGGGCCGATCACGTTTCCGTCCAGCTGCTGCAGCACCAGAACGAACAGGACGAACCACAGCGCCTTGATGGGGCTCTGAATGAGGATCAGCAGGGTGGCGGGCACGGCACCGATGAACGGGCCGAAGAAGGGGATCACATTGGTCACGCCGATGATCACGGAAACCAGAAGGGCACTGGGGAACTTGAAGATCAGGCAGCCGATATAGCACAGCACGCCGATGATGGCGGAATCCATGATCTTGCCGTTGATGAAGCCGCCGAACATCTTATCGGCGTACTTCACTTCTTCCTTGATCAGCTCTGCCCAGCGGGGCTTGAAGATGCTGTAGAGCACCAGCTTGGCCTGCTGCACAAAGCGCTTGCGGCTGGCCAGCATATACACGGCCACGATGATGCCGATGATCAGGTTCTTGGCCATGGTCACTACGTTCAGCACACCCACTGCGGCACCGCTGACGATGTTCTGCATGGAGGGCAGGAGCCGGGTCTTGATCAGATCATCGATATTGGTGCTGATGGTGGCATAAGCAGAGTTGAGCATGTCCATGATCTGCTGGTTGTTCTCAATGAACTCCACATGATTCGCCCACTGCACGAACTTTGCGAGGTTGCGCTGCGCAGTGTAGTACAGGGTAGTCACGCTGGTAATGAGCTGCGGAATGATCATCATGCACAAAGCGTAGATGAGGAGCAGGCCGAACAGGATGGTCAGCGTAACGGACAGCACATTGACCAGACCATGCATCTTTTCCGGGATGAACCGGCGCAGAAAGCTCTCGATGGTGTTGCACACGGGCTTGAGCAGGTAGGCGATGACGGCACCGTAGATGAATGGCATCAGAATGCCGGTCAGCGTGGAGATGGCATCGCCAAAACCATCGAAGCGGTAGATCAGGAAAAAGAAGATGATGCTCAGGGAGATCGCTCCAAATCCTGCCAACATCCCGTAGAGATAGGGCTTGATGTGCGGCTTTTTGTCCATCATGATAGACTCCATTTCAGCCGCGGACAGCAGGAATCCCCGCGGCACTTATCAGATTTTGTTGCTCCTGCGCCAGATGTGCATTTTTTCGGCTTCCTTGATCAGGTCTTCACGGAAGTCGGGATGTGCTACGCTGATCAGAGCTTCAGCCTTTTCCCAGGTGGTCAGGCCCTTCAGGTTCACGCAGCCGTACTCGGTGCACAGGTAGTGGATGTTGGCACGGGTATCGGTGACGATGCTGCCGTTTTCCAGAGTGGGACGGATGCGGCTCTCCAGCTGGCCGGTCTTCTTATTAAAGAAGGTAGAGGACAGGCAGATAAAGCTCTTGCCGCCCTTGGAAAGGTATGCGCCCAGAACGAAGTCCAGCTGACCGCCGGCACCGGAGATGTGCTTGAGGCCTGCAGTCTCGGCGTTCACCTGACCGAACAGGTCGATGTCCACAGCGTTGTTGATGGAAATAAAGTTATCCAGTGCGGAGATGCTGCGGATATCGTTGGTGTAGTCCACGGGTGCAGACATGCACTCCGGATTATCGTTCAGGTAATCGTACATTTTCTGGGTGCCGGCACCGAAGGCGTAGACCTGACGGCCCTTGTCCAGCTGCTTGCATGCACCGGTGATCTTGCCGGCCTTGGCGATATCCACAAAGGCATCCACATACATTTCGGTGTGCACGCCCAGATCCTTCAAATCGCTCTGTGCGATCAGGCTGCCGATGGCATTGGGCATACCGCCGATGCCCAGCTGCAGGCAGGCACCGTTGGGGATCTGCGGAACGATCAGGTTGGCAACCTTCAGATCCACTTCGGTAGCAGCACCGGGAGCGGCCATCTGGCCGATGGGCGGGTTCTCGCCTTCCACGATGCCGGTGACCTGAGAAATGTGGATGCAGTTCTCCATGCCGCCAAGGCAGCGGGGCATGTTCTTGTTGACCTCAACGATGATCTTCTTGGCTTTTTCGCACACAGCACCCAGATGAGATGCACTGGGGCCGAAGTTGAAGTAGCCATGCTCGTCCATGGGGGTCACCTGGAACACCGCCACATCCAGCGGATCCGGGCTTTCGCGGTAGTAGCGGGGCAGCTCGGAATAACGGATGGGGGAGTAGAAGGAGAAGCCCTGTGCAATGGCCTTGCGCTCAATGCCGCCCATATGCCAGCTGTTCCATGTCATGTGTGCAGCGGGATCGTCGATCTGGAAGATCGCGGGCACCCACATCAGGATGCCGCCGCGGAAGTTGACACCTTCCAGCTCAGGCAGACGCTTTGCGATCTCGGCATCCACCGCCACAGGGGTGTTCACAGCCCAGCCGTAATCCACCCAGTCACCGCTTTTGACCAGTGCGGCAGCCTGAGCGGCGGTCATTTTCTTCTGAGCATACAGTTCCGTAAAATCCATTATAAACCATCCTCTCCTATAATAACATAAAGGAATTGTAAATTTATCATTTACTCTTCCTACACGGACAAATCTTTGCAGGATGTTTACCGCCTGTTGGCAATTTGAACACAGCTCTGACACAGGCGGATGATATCCTGATAACCAGCAGAATGCAGCTGTCGGACAGGGCAGCAGATCTGCACAACTTAGTTATAACATTAACAATGTGTAGAATCAATAGTTTATCGAGAAAATTTTGACCGACTGGCAATATGGACAAAATTCGCGGAGTTTTTGGACGATTGTTTGGTACTGAAAAACCAAAATCTTTGCAAAAGGACTTGATAAAATTTTGACGATATGGTTTACTTATAGCGTAGCAGGCAGCTGCGATGCGGCACGGCATTGATTGTTTAAATTTTAACGATAAAACGTACAGCTTGCACAAAAATCTTGCACCCAAGACTGGAAAGTGCTATCATGGCAGAACCAAAACGCGCTTTTCACAGCGCTCAAGGAGGACACCAGACGATGGCAACAGCAGTTTATCCCGGTTCGTTCGATCCGGTCACAAAAGGGCATCTCGATATCATCAAGCGCGCAGCAAAGATCAACGATCATCTGATCGTGGCGGTGCTCATCAACAGCGCAAAGAATCCGCTCTTCACCGTGGAGGAGCGCGTGGAGCTTCTAAAGGAATGCTGCAAGGGCATCCAGAATGTTTCGGTGGAGAGCTTCGACGGCCTGACCGTGGAGTTCGCCAAGAAACGGCACGCTTCGGTGATGGTGCGGGGCCTGCGGGCGGTGACGGATTTTGAAAACGAGATCCAGCTTGCGCAGACCAATCACGCACTGATGCCCGGCATCGAGACCATGTTTCTGGCAACGAGCATCAAGTGGAGCTACCTTTCTTCCACCATTGTAAAAGAGGCAGCTTACTACGGCAGCGACATCGGTAAGTTCGTCACACCCAATGTGGAAAAGGCGGTCAACGAAAAGTATGCGCTGATCCGGCAGAAAAAAGACCCCGAGACCTAATTTGTAAAAGCGCTTACGGGCGTTTTGATAAAAATGGCTTACGAAAAGTAACACATACACAATTCAGGAGGCTATTCACATGAAAAAGATCGTTATCGCATCTGCATGCCGTACCGCTATTGGCAAGTTCGGCGGCACTCTGGCAAACGTTCCCGCAGTTGAGCTGGGCTCCATCGTCATCAAGGAAGCTCTGAACCGTGCAAACGTCGCTCCCGAGCAGGTCGATCATGTCTACATGGGCTGCGTCATTCAGGCCGGTCTGGGCCAGAACGTTGCTCGTCAGGCTGCTCTGAAGGCTGGCCTGCCCATCGAGACCCCGGCTGTCACCGTCAACGTGGTGTGCGGCTCCGGTCTGAACTGCGTCAACATGGCTGCTCAGATGATCGAGGCTGGCGATGCTGACATCGTGGTCGCAGGCGGCATGGAGAACATGGACATGGCTCCCTTCGCACTGCAGAAGGCTCGTTACGGCTACCGCATGGGCGCACCCATGGGCAAGAGCGAGATCGTGGATACCATGGTCAACGATGCTCTGTGGGATGCCTGCGGCTTCAACAAGCACATGGGCATGACCGCTGAGAACGTCTGCACCAACGAGACCTATCAGAAGAAGTACGGCTACAGCCCCATCACCCGTGAGATGCTGGACGAGTTCTCATACAACAGCCAGCTGAAGGCTGACAAGGCCATCAAGGACGGCGCTTTCAAGGACGAGATCGTTCCCGTTGTGATCAAGGGCAAGAAGGGCGACACCGTGTTCGATACTGATGAAGGCCCCCGTCTGAGCGCTCCTGAAGTGCTGGCAAAGCTGAAGCCCGCTTTCACCAAGGACGGCATCGTGACCGCCGGCAACTCTTCCGCCATCAATGACGGCGCTGCTGCTCTGGTCATCATGAGCGAGGAGAAGGCTAAGGAGCTGGGCGTGAAGCCTCTGGCTACCTGGGTCGCAGGTGCTCTGGCTGGCGTTGAGCCGGAAGTCATGGGCCTGGGCCCCATCGCCGCTACCAAGAAGGTCATGGCAAAGACCGGCCTGACTGTTGCTGACATGGATCTGATCGAGGCCAACGAGGCATTTGCTGCTCAGTCTGTGGCTGTCAGCCAGGCTCTGAACTTTGATATGAGCAAGGTGAACGTCAACGGCGGCGCAATTGCTCTGGGCCACCCGGTCGGCGCTTCCGGCGCTCGTATCCTAGTCACCCTGCTGTATGCTATGAAGCATCGCGGTGCACACAAGGGCCTGGCTACCCTGTGCATCGGCGGCGGCATGGGCTGCGCTACCATCGTTGAGATGGACTAAGTTCTACCTCTTGGAATCCTGACTGAATGACAGACCCGGACGGGGAAGGGAACCGGAGAGCCTTTCCTCCGTCCGGGGGCTGTTTGTGATAATTGATAAGATTTGAATAGGAGGTTTTCACAATGGCATTTGTAAAAACCGAGGTGCAGGGTGCAGTTGAGATCATTACCATCGACCGCCCCAAGGCACTGAATGCCCTGAATCCCGAAGTTCTGGCAGACCTGAAGGCAGCTTTTGAGGCTGTGGATCAGGAGACTGTCCGCTGCATCGTTCTGACCGGCGAAGGCGACAAGAGCTTCGTGGCAGGCGCAGATATCGGTTCCATGAGCACCATGACCAAGGCAGAGGGCGAGGCCTTCGGCAAGCTGGGCAATGATGTGTTCCTGATGATCGAGAGCTTCCCCATCCCCGTTATTGCAGCCGTGAACGGCTTTGCACTGGGCGGCGGCAACGAGCTGGCTATGAGCTGCGACATCCGCATCTGCTCTGACAATGCTGTGTTCGGCCAGCCGGAAGTGGGTCTGGGCATCACCCCGGGCTTCGGCGGCACCCAGCGTCTGGCACGTCTGGTCGGCATGGGTATGGCAAAGCAGCTGGTCTACTCTGCACTGAACATCAAGGCGGACGAGGCTCTGCGCATTGGTCTGGTGAATGCTGTGTATCCTCAGGCTGAACTGATGGAGAACGTGCTGAAGCTGGCCGGCAAGATCGCAAAGAATGCACCCATCGCTGTACGCAACTGCAAGAAGGCAATCAACGGCGGCATCAGCCTGCCCATCGAGAAGGCTGTTGAGGTCGAGGAAAAGCTGTTCGGCGACTGCTTCGAGACCCACGACCAGAAGGAAGGCATGGCCTGCTTCCTGAGCCGTGAGAAGCCGAAGCCCAAGGCAGTGTTCACCAACAACTAATCCATTACTACATAATTTTTGATATTAAAGGAGAGGTTTCCTATGAAGATCGGTGTTATCGGCGCTGGCACCATGGGCCAGGGCATCGCAAAGGCATTTGCACAGGTTGAGGGCAACACCGTTGCTCTGTGCGACATCAAGCAGGAGTGGGCCGAGAATGGTCTGGCAAAGATCAAGAAGGGCTACGAGAAGCTGGTTGCCAAGGGAAAGATGACGCAGGAAAAGGCAGACGCTATCGTTGCTGCCATCACCCCGGGCCTGAAGGAAGACCTGTGCGCTGACTGCGATCTGGTCGTTGAGGCTGCTTTTGAGGATATGAAGGTCAAGCAGACCACCTTCGGCGAGCTGGATAAGATCTGCAAGCCCGAGTGCATCTTCGCTTCCAACACTTCTTCTCTGTCCATCACCGAGATCGGCAAGGGCGTTGGCCGTCCGCTGGTCGGCATGCACTTCTTTAACCCCGCAGACCGCATGAAGCTGATCGAGGTCATCGCAGGCTGCAACACTCCCGCTGAGACCGTTGAGAAGATCAAGGAGATCTCTGTTGCCATCGGCAAGCAGCCGGTTCAGGTCAACGAGGCTGCAGGCTTCGTCGTCAACCGCATCCTGATCCCCATGATCAACGAAGCTGCTTTCATCAAGATGGAAGGCGTTTCCGATATCGCCGGCATCGACACCGCTATGAAGCTGGGTGCTAACCACCCCATGGGTCCCCTGGAGCTGGGCGACTTCATCGGCCTGGATATCTGCCTGGCCATCATGGATGTGCTGTACAAGGAGACCGGCGACAGCAAGTACCGTGCCTGCCCGCTGATCCGTAAGATGGTCCGCGGCGGCAATCTGGGCTGCAAGAGCGGCAAGGGCTTCTACGTTTACAACGCAGACCGCACCAAGACCCCTGTTGACCAGCTGTAAATTCTGATAAACGTTTCTCCCGACTATGGAAACACGGCCGGGAGGAATTTGTTTGCACCGGGCAATTCCGGTAAATGAAAAAGACCCGTTAGGAGGATATAGCGATGGATTTTACTCTGTCCAAGCAGCAGCAGATGGTACAGAAAATGTACCGCGAGTTTGCTGAGAACGAAGTCAAGCCCCTGGCAAAGAAGGTTGATGCGGAAGAGTACTTCCCCAAAGAGACCGTCGAAAAGATGGGCAAGCTCGGCATGATGGGCATTTATTTCCCGACTGAGGTCGGCGGTGCAGGCGGCGATGTGCTGTCCTACGTCATGGCAGTGGAAGAGCTGAGCAAGGTCTGCGGCACCACCGGTGTCATCGTCTCTGCTCACACCAGCCTGTGTGCTGCTCCTATTTATGAAAATGGTACTCCCGAGCAGAAGGCAAAGTATCTGCCGAAGCTGTGCAGCGGCGAGTGGCTGGGTGCTTTCGGCCTGACCGAGCCGGGTGCCGGCACCGATGCACAGGGTCAGCAGACCTTTGCAAAGCAGGACCCCGAGACCGGTGATTGGATCCTGAACGGTTCCAAGATCTTCATCACCAACGCCGGCTACGCAAACGTCTTTATCGTTATTGCTGTCACCGATATCGTGCCTGACAAGAAGGGCCGTCCCACCAAGCAGTGCTCCGCCTTTATCGTGGAGCGCACCGACCCGGGCTTCTCCGTCGGTAAGGCTGAGGACAAGATGGGCATCCGCGGTTCTTCTACCTGCGAGCTGATTTTCGAGGACTGCCGCATCCCTGCTGACCGTATGCTGGGTGTGCGTGGCCGCGGCTTCCAGCTGGCTATGGCTACTCTGGACGGTGGCCGTATCGGCATTGCTTCTCAGGCTCTGGGCATCGCCGAGGGCGCTCTGGAGGAGACCGTTGCTTACGTCAAGGAGCGCAAGCAGTTCGGCCGCAGCATTTCCGCATTCCAGAACACCCAGTTCGAGCTGGCTGAGATGAAGGCACGCGTTGAGGCTGCAAAGTATCTGGTTTACGCCGCTGCTCTGAAGAAGCAGGAAGCAATGGATGGCAAGAAGGTCCGTTACAGCGTCGAGGCTGCTCAGGCAAAGCTGATCGCAGCCCGCACCGCAAGCGATGTGACCCGCCGCTGCCTGCAGCTGTTCGGCGGTTACGGCTACACCCGTGACTATCCCATCGAGCGCATGATGCGTGATGCCAAGATCACTGAGATCTACGAGGGCACCAGCGAAGTGCAGATGATGGTCATTTCCGGCGCGCTGCTGAAGTAAGGGAGGCAAGAGTTACAATGAAAGCAATTGTTTGTGTAAAGCAGGTTCCTGATACCTCCGGCAAGGTGTCCGTCAAGCCCGATGGCACTCTGGACCGTGCTTCGATGGCTACCATCACCAACCCTGATGACCTGAACGCTCTGGAGGCTGCTCTGAAGCTCAAGGACGCTACCGGCTGCGAAGTCGTTGTTGTTACCATGGGTCCCCCGCCGGCAGAAGGCATGCTGCGTGAGCTGCTGGCCCGCGGTGCAGATAAGGCTGTTCTGGTCTCCGGCCGTGAGTTCGGCGGTTCCGATACCTTCGCAACCAGCCAGATCCTGGCTGCTGCCGTCAACAAGATCGGTGTCGGCCCCGAGGACGTTGTGTTCTGCGGCCGTCAGGCAATTGATGGTGATACCGCTCAGGTCGGTCCTCAGATCGCTGAGAAGCTGCACCTGCCTCAGGTCACCTATGTGGCTGACATCCAGAAGGATGGCAACACCCTGACCGTGAAGCGTATGCTGGAGGACGGCTACATGATGGTCAAGGTGCAGACTCCCTGCCTGCTGACCTGCATCAAGGAGCTGAACCAGCCCCGTTACATGAGCGTGAACGGCATCTTCACCTGCTACGACAAGCCGATGGAAGTGTTCGATTACAACGCACTGAAGGACGATCCGCTGATCGAGGTCGATACCATTGGTCTGAAGGGTTCTCCGACGAACGTCTTTAAGTCCTTCACTCCTCCGCAGAAGGGCGCAGGCACCATGCTCAAGGGCGACGATACTGCCGCACAGCTGGCTGGTATCCTGGCCAAGAAGCACCTGATCTGATGAAAGGAGCATAGGATTACAATGGCTGATTTTAACGAATACAAGGGCGTATGGGTCTTCTGCGAGCAGCGCCAGGGCGCATTGATGCCCACTGATTTCGAGCTGGTGAGCGAGGCCCGCAAGCTGGCTGATGAGCTGGGCTGCGAGGTCACCGGTCTGCTGCTGGGCGACAACGTGGAAGGCATTGCCAAGGAGCTGGGCGGCTATGGTGCCGATAAGGTCATGGTCTGCGACAGCCCCCTGCTGAAGGATTACACCACCGATGCATACGCTAAGGTCGTGTGCGACATGGTCAACGAGTACAAGCCCGAAGTCCTGCTGATCGGTGCAACCAACATCGGCCGCGATCTCGGCCCCCGCTGCGCAGCCCGCCTGCACACCGGCCTGACCGCCGATGCTACCCATCTGGATATCGACACTGCAAAGTACATCGATTTCCTGAAGGAGAGCTCCACCATCGACCTGTCCAAGCAGAAGTTCGATATGGAAGACCGCAACCTGAAGATGACCCGTCCTGCATTCGGCGGCCATCTGATGGCTACCATCATCTGCCCCCGCTTCCGTCCGCAGATGTCCACCGTGCGTCCCGGCGTTATGAAGAAGGCTCCCTTCGATCAGGCCAAGGCTGATGCCTGCCAGATCGTGAAGCCCGCATTCGCTCTGACTGCTGAGGACATCAAGACCGAGGTCCTGAGCGTTGAGAAGGCCGCTGAGAAGCTGGTCGATCTGATCGGCGCAGACGTGATCGTCTCTGTCGGCCGCGGCATCAGCAAGGATGTCCAGAAGGGCATTGAGCTGGCTGAGCAGCTGGCAGCTGCTCTGGGCGGCGGCGTTGTGGGTGCTTCCCGTGCCGTCACCGATGCAGGCTGGATGACCGCTGACCATCAGGTTGGTCAGACCGGCAAGACCGTGCACCCCAAGATCTATGTTGCTCTGGGCATTTCCGGCGCTATCCAGCACACTGCTGGTATGCAGGACTCCGAGTGCATCATCGCTGTCAACAAGAACGAGGGTGCTCCCATCTTCGGCGTGGCTGACTACGGCATCGTGGGCGACCTGTTCAAGGTCGTGCCCGAGCTGATCAAGCAGATCGAGGCAGCAAAGGCTGCTCAGTGATCGACTGACGCGAGATCTTTTTATAGCATAGCCTGAATTGTGGGAGGGCGGCTCTTCGGAGCCGCTCTTCTTTTTATGTAAGGAATATGGCACAGCACAGATGGCCCTGAAAAGGCTGCCTGTGCTGTTTTTTGTTGCAGAAAGTACAGCCAAAGGCCGGCTGCAGCCCAGAAAAGGGCTGCGGGAGGGGAGTGGAACGGAAAAGCGCACACAAAAGTCTGTTACACTTTGAAATATGCATATAAATAAATAAACATACAGAAAAATGCATGAAAAACATTGCAGAAAAGGTGTAGAAAAATAAAATGCAACACGTTAAGTGTGACGAAACAATCCTGAAAACGGTGAAGTGCAACACAGACGTAACAAATTTACGGTATCTTGGATGAACCTGTTGCGCTTGTGAAACGTTTTCGGAACGGGAAATTTTGATTTTTTTGCATTTTCTCTCAAAAAATCGACAGAAACCCCTTGACGATGAGATGCTATTGTGATACTTTTGTTGCACAAAAGCAACACATTTGAAACGGAAGAGTTGCAAATGTGTTGCAGTACGCATTCACATGAATGCAAAAAAGCTTTTATATACAAAAGCTTGCGGAGGATGTCTTATGAAACTCGAGATGCGCACCCTGAAAAATATCGCAGCAGCAGCTATGACTTTGGCTGTGGTTTTTGGTGCTGCATCTCTCAAGCCCGTTACTGCAAACGCAGCTGAGGCTTCGGTTTCTGCCTCCATCGAAGAAGAAAATTCCTACATCAGCTTTCAGGACGAAGCTTATCAGAACGAGTTCCTGCGCCGCGTAAACAATGAGCGCGCAAAGGCTGGCCTGAAGCCCGTTCAGCTGGGCGACAGCAACCACAATAGTGCCGCTCAGGAGCGCGCTAAGGAACTGGCCTCTTCTTATTCCTACGTTCGTCCCAATGGCCAGCGCGATTTTACCATCTTCGCAGAGAATGGCATCGACGATGCGTCCGTTGGCGAAAACTACATAGCGGGCGTTTCTACCCCCGATGCAGCGGTGGATCAGTGGATGAACATTGATTTCGCACGTGAGCGCATGCTGAATGCGGATGTGACCACCATGAGTGTGGGCCACTACGAAGGCGGCGTTTACAACAACTACTGGGTGCTGATCTTCTCTTGCCCCGAAAACTCTTACACCAGCAACTACCGTCAGGAAGTTCTGGATCTGGTCAATGCCGAGCGTGCAAAGTACGGCTTGCAGCCCCTGGTCATGGGCGATGCAAAGCTCACCGCAGCTGCTCAGCGGCGCGCCGAAGAGATCGCAACCGTCAATTCTCACGTTCGTCCCAATGGTACCAAGTGGTACACTGTTCTCAGCGAGTACGGCGTGACGGATGCCGCTGCTGGCGAGAATGCCGCATGGGGCAGCGTTTCTCCTGAAGAAGTCGTGAATGCCTGGATGAACTCCGAAGGCCATCGCGCAAACATTCTGGATCCCGAAGCTCGTGCAATGGGTGTTGGCTACTACTACAACAGCTCCAGCACTTGGGGCCATCAGTGGATCCAGCTCTTTACGAAGTGATCATCTGCTTTCTTCTAACAAAAGATCGGCTGAGCTGCAAGGCTTGGCCGATTTTTTGTTGCGCTTTTTTCTGGCAGAGGACATGCGGGCAGCAGTACAGGGAGCTGGCCTTGACACAAAAACGTATGCGGCAGTGGTTGCACAACGGACGATTTATGTTATACTTGTTTTGAATAACATGCAGGAGGAACCACAGTGGAGGATTACCGCACCATCCATGGCACGGCCACAGGAGAATACGAAGAAAAGAAGAGCCGCTTCATTGCGGCGCTGTCATTTGCGGACAGCGAGGAAGCTGCCGTTGCATTTCTGGAACAGGTGCGTGCGGCCAACCGCACCGCCCGCCACAATGTGTATGCCTACCGCCTGCGGGAAGGCAACCGGGAACGCTATTCAGATGATGGTGAACCGGCCAAGACGGCGGGCACACCAGCGCTGGAGGTGCTGCAGCACAGCGGCCTGACGGATCTGATCGTGGTGGTGACCCGTTACTTTGGCGGTGTGCTGCTGGGCACTGGCGGCTTGGTGCGTGCATACACCACGGCTACGGCCCGTGCACTGGAAAATGCCGAGGTGGTCACGGTGCGCAGCGTGGTGGAGCTGAGCGTGACGGTGGATTACTCCCTTTATGAGCGTGCATCGCTGCTGATCGATGCGGCGGGAGCAAAACAGGCCGCGCCGCAGTTCACGGATCGCGTGACCATGTGCTGGCAGATGCCGGAACACACCGAAGGCCCGCTGCTGGAACAGCTGCGGGAGCTGACGCGCGGCAGCGCGCAGGTGACGGTATCCGACCCGTTCTACGCACCGTTCTGAACCCGGCAGCGGCAAAAATAAAAAAGCAAGCATTATTTTGCGAACCGACAGGCTTTTTCCCCCTTCGACAAAGCGGGTGTGCTACAATTGCCGCAGACGCAGCAATTGGGATCGGCTGTGCCGAAACAGAGAGGGGGAATGGCGACAAAAAGGGAGGGCGACTTTGTATGGATGTACGTCAGCGCACAGAAGAGATCGAACATATGACCTTCGCGCCGTGGGCTACCTTCAGCGACCAGAGCCGCGGCCGCATGCTGCCGGAAGAGCAGGACCCGATCCGGCCGGTGTTCCAGCGTGACCGTGACCGGGTGCTGCACTGCAAGGCGTTCCGACGGCTCAAACAAAAGACGCAGGTGTTCCTCTCGCCGGAGGGAGACCTGTACCGCACCCGACTGACCCATACGCTGGAGGTCTCGCAGATCGCGCGGACCATTGCCCGTGCCCTGCGGCTGAACGAAGATCTGACCGAAGCGATCAGCCTTGCCCATGATCTGGGCCACACGCCGTTTGGCCATGCCGGGGAGCGCGCGCTGAATGAGCTGTGCCCGGACAGCTTCAAGCACTACATGCAGAGCCTGCGTGTGGTGGACAAGCTGGAAAAGGACGGCCGGGGCCTGAACCTGACGTGGGAGGTGCGCAACGGCATCGTGACCCACACAAAGGGCACCTGGGCGGCAACGCCGGAAGGGCGCATCGTGCGCATGGCGGATCAGATCGCCTATGTGAACCACGACATTGAGGACGCGGTGCGCGCCGGTGTGCTGGACCCAGCCACCCTGCCGAAAGAATGCACCGCCGTGCTGGGCCAGACAAAATCTGCCCGCATCACCACCATGATCAACAGTATCCTTGCCAACAGCGATGGGGATGTGAAGGTGGGCGCAGAGGAAAACGAGGCCTTCCTTGCGCTGCGGGATTTCATGTACGCCACCGTGTACGTGGACAAGACCGCCAAGCGGGAAGAGCAGAAGGTGGACAAGGTGATCGGGGAACTGTACGATTACTACCTGAACCATGTGGACCGGATGTCCAACTTCTACATCCAGCTGGCTTATCAGGAGGGCAGAGAACGTGCAGTGACTGATTACATCAGTGGCATGAGCGATGAATTTGCCATCCGCACTTTTGAGGAATTGTTTGTGCCCCGGAAGTGGCATGTCCTATAAATCCGAAAGGTCGTTTGAAAGATCCATGATCCCACACGAATACATTGAAGAACTGACCCGCCGCACCGACATTGTGGAGCTGGTGGGCAGCTATGTGCAGCTCAAGCGCAAGGGACGTTTGTATGGCGGCCTGTGCCCCTTTCACAGCGAAAAAACGCCTTCATTCTACGTCTACCCGGACACCCAGAGCTTTTACTGCTTTGGCTGCGGCGCAGGCGGCGATGCCATTACCTTTACGAAAAAGATCAACAGCATCGATTACCCGGAGGCCGTTAAGCTGCTGGCAGCGCGGGCCGGTATGCCGGAGCCGCAGGAGGACGACAAAACAGGCCGGATGCGCAGCCGCATCCTCTCCATGAACAAGGAGGCGGCACGGTTTTTCCACGCCTGCCTGAACTCCACCGTGGAGGAAGCCCGGCAGGCCCGTGCCTACTGGCGGCGGCGCGGTCTGGACGACAAGACGATCGTCCGGTTCGGGCTGGGCTATGCGCCCAACGACGGACAGGCGCTGTATCAGTTCCTGCGCGATAAGGGCTACAATCAGCAGGAGTTGGATGCCAGCGGCCTGTTCAAGCGCAGTGCGTCCGGCCGCATCTACTGCCTGTTCTGGAAGCGGGTGATGACCCCCATTTTTGACCTGCGCGGCAACATCATTGCGTTTGGTGGGCGCGTGCTGGACGATTCCAAACCGAAATATGTCAACAGCCCGGAAACGCTGGTGTACCACAAATCAGAGACGGTGTTTGCGCTGCAGATCGCAAAGCGCAGCGCGGTGCGCCGGTTCGTGCTGTGCGAGGGCTACATGGACGTGATCAGTATGCATCAGGCAGGCATCGACACAGCAGTGTGCGCCTGCGGCACGGCCCTGACCCCGGAGCAGGTGCGGCTCATCAGCGAGTATGCTGACGAGGTGATCCTGAGCTACGATTCGGACGAAGCAGGCCAGAAGGCCACGCTGCGCTCGCTGGAACTGTTCCGCAACAGCCCGGTAAAGGTGGGTGTGCTGCAGATCCCCGGTGCAAAGGACCCGGACGAGTACATCAAAAAGTATGGCGCAGAGCGGTTCAAGGCTCTGCTGGACGGTGTGGGCAATGCACTGGACTTCCGGCTGGGCCGTCTGCGCAGCCAGTACGATCTGGCACAGGATGCCCAGCGGCTGGAATACGTGAAGGAAGCTGTGAATATGCTGGCAGAGCGCTCCAACCCTACCGAGCAGGAAGTGTATGCGGGGCGTCTGGCTGAGGAGACCAACATCTCCAAAACAGCTATCATGACCCAGCTGGAGACTGCAGTGAAGAGGGCGGGCAGCAAGCACCGCTGGGAGAAAAAGCAGCAGGCGCTCAAGTCCGGTGAGATGAATCAGATCAACGTGCCGTACAGTGCGGGCGGCAGTCAGGCGTTGGGCATTGCCAGCGCACAGCAGCGGCTGTTGGCGGCCATGCTGCGGGAGCCGCACTATATCGATCTGGTGCAGGGGCAGCTGACCGCAGAACAGTTCGTGCTGCCGCAGCAGAAGGAGCTGTTTGAAGCCATGCTGCGCTGCCGACAGGAGGGCATTGAGATCAGCCTGACTACGCTGCGCGCTTTTGTAAGCGAAGAAGCGCTGAATGAACTGAGCCATCTTGCGGCACAATACAGCGATGTGAATTGTACGCCGGATGATATCCGGCTGTATCTGGACCGCATTGCCCGGGGGATGCCCATGGCAGGCAAGGCGGCGCATATGTCCAATGAGGAACTGAGTGATTACCTCCAGTCGATGCGCGAAAAGAAGCAGGGAAATGTGCCTGTAGAAGAATGATCCCCCGCTTTCCCCTCCGGCTGGAGCAGGAGAGGAAAGGAGCAGGAACCATGCAGAAATTGTCGCAAACGGAGGAATTGGCCAGAACATTGGCTGCGCGGGCACGCCACCATGCTCTGACACCGGAGCAGATCAGCCGTGCCATGGACGAACAGGATTACGATGTGGCGCAGCTGGACGAGCTGTATACGGCACTGGAGGACCGCGGCGTGCACCTGACCGAAGAGGAAGCGGACCTGCCTGCGTTGGATGAAACGCAGATCGGCAGGCTGGAACATGAGCTTTCGGCAGAGGGGGTGGCGTTGGACGACCCGGTAAAGGCCTATTTGAAGGAGATCGGCCGGGTGCCGCTTCTGACGGCAGAACAGGAAACGGAGCTTGCCCGTGCCGCGCAGGCCGGGGACGAGGATGCCCGGCGGAAGCTCAGCGAAGCGAACCTGCGGCTGGGGGTGTCGGTGGCAAAGCGCTATGCAGGGCGAGGCCTGCCGTTTCTGGATCTCATTCAGGAAGGCAATCTCGGTCTGATGAAGGCGGCGGAAAAGTTTGAGCCGGAGCGCGGCTTCAAATTTTCCACCTATGCCACGTGGTGGATCCGTCAGTCCATCACCCGCGCCATTGCGGATCAGGGAAGGACCATCCGCATCCCGGTGCACCTTGTGGAGAGCATCAACCGGGTCAAAAAGATGACGGGTGACCTGCTGCGGAAAAATGGCCGGGAGCCTACCGCGGAAGAGATCGCTGTTCAGCTGGACATGGAGCCGGACCGTGTGCGGGAATTGCTGCAGCTGGCGCAGGACCCCATCAGCTTGGAAACGCCGGTGGGCGAGGAAGAGGATGCCCACCTTGAAGATTTTATTCAGGACGAGGATGCAGGCGTCCCGGTGGATGAAGCCGGGCGGCAGCTGCTGCGGCGGGAACTGTTCAGCGTGCTCAAAAGCCTGACACCGAGGGAAGAGCGGGTGATCGCACTGCGCTTCGGGCTGGAGGATGGCCGGGCGCATACGCTGGAAGAGCTGGGTAAGGAGTTCAATGTGACCCGGGAGCGGGTGCGGCAGATCGAAGCCAAGGCCCTGCGCAAGCTGCGGCATCCCAGCCGTGCAAAACGCCTGCGGGATTATCTGGATGAGTGAACGATTATAATTGCCGCCGCTTGCGCTCTGGCAATATTAGAGAAAACATTATTTTTATATTTGCAGCTCAGAAAAGCCTGCGAGCTTTTCTGAGCTGCTTTTTCACAAAAAAGGGCCGCAAGGGAAAGCGGGCATATCCGACTGTAAAAGTAATACGCCAAAACACAAGGGCAAAGATAGACAAATTGCACAAGGGGATTATGAACAGGAACGTGCAAAATAAAAAAATCAAGCCCTAAAACGGCAAAACACAACACGCTGCCGGGCGTGCGAAAATGAAAGAAAAAATAAATTTGTTTTGGCAAAAATCTGAAAAATGGCTTGACAGCAAGGCTTTTAGGGTGTATACTGCATTAGTATCACATAATGGACTAGTGCGCCAAAAAGGGGAATACGCAGGCGGCGGCTGGACGGGTCAAACCGAAAAGTTTGTGAAAAACGCCGAAACGTTCCCTTTGACGCGGGTCGAATTATGTGTGTCTGCTCAAATTTGACCCGTGTATACGACATCCCGTAGAGTATAAAAGTAAGGAGTGGTTGATTTTATGATGAAAGTCAAGCCCGTAAAGCTCGGCAAAACCGAGCGCATGAGCTTCTCCCACATCGACGAAGTCATCAGTATGCCGAACCTGATCGAGGTCCAGAAGAACTCTTATCAGTGGTTCCTGGACGAGGGCCTGAAAGAGGTCTTCCACGATATCGGCACCATTGAGGACTACACCGGCAATCTGGCACTGAGCTTTGTGGACTTCCGCCTGGATAAGGAGCCGAAGTACAGCATCAAGGAGTGCAAGGAACGCGACGTGACCTATGCAGCACCCCTGCGCGTCACCGCCCGTCTGCTGAACAAGGAGACCGGCGAAGTGAAGGATCAGGAGATCTTCATGGGCGATTTCCCGCTGATGACCGATGCCGGCACCTTTGTGATCAACGGTGCAGAGCGTGCGATCGTCAGCCAGCTGGTGCGTTCTCCTGGCGTGTTCTACGGCGATGCCAAGGATAAGGTGGGCAACGACCTGTACAGCGCCACCATGAACCCCAACCGCGGTGCATGGCTGGAGTACGAGACCGATGCTTCCGATGTGTTCTATGTCCGTATCGATAAGAACCGCAAGCTGCCTGTCACCGTGCTGTGCCGTGCACTGGGCCTGTCCACCAACGAGGACATCCTGAACTTCTTTGGCGACGATGAGCGCATCCTCGCTACTCTGGAAAAGGATACCACCAAGAATCAGGAAGAGGGCCTGCTGGAAGTCTACCGCAAGCTGCGCCCCGGCGAGCCTCCCACGGTGGAGTCTGCTACCAGCCAGATCAACATGCTGTTCTTCGACCCGCGCCGTTATGACCTGTCTCGTTTCGGCCGTTATAAGATGAACAAGAAGCTGTCTCTGGCACGCCGCATCACCGGCCAAGTGGCTGCTGAGAATGTGGTCGCTCCGCTGACCGGCGAGATCCTGATCGAGGCTGGTGCCAAGATCACCCGCGAGCTGGCTGAGAAGGCTGACAATGCCGGTGTGAATCTGGTCGTGCTGAAGCTCGACGATCCCATGAAGGAAGAGAGCCGGAAGATCAAGGTCATCACCAACGGCTGTGTGGATGCACAGGGCTTCTTCTCCTTCGACGTGAAGGAGTGCGGCATCAACGAGCGCTGCTCCTTCGATGAGATCAAGAAAATCCTCGACACCACCTCTGATGTGGAAGAGCAGAAGGAGATGCTGCGCCGCAACCACGACCAGCTGATCGGCCGCACCGTTACGGTCGCCGATATTCTGGCTTCCATCAACTACCTGAACGGTCTGGGCCACAATATTGGTACCACCGATGATATCGACCATCTGGGCAACCGCCGCATCCGCAGCGTGGGCGAGCTGCTGCAGAACCAGTTCCGCATCGGCTTCTCCCGCATGGAGCGCGTCATCCGTGAGCGCATGACCCTGCAGAGCCAGGATCAGAGCGTCATCACTCCGCAGGCCCTCATCAACATCCGTCCGGTGGTGGCAGCCATCAAGGAGTTCTTCGGTTCTTCTCCGCTGTCCCAGTTCATGGATCAGAACAACCCGCTGGCTGAGCTGACCCACAAGCGCCGCCTGTCTGCTCTGGGCCCCGGCGGTCTGAGCCGTGACCGCGCAGGTTTCGAGGTCCGCGACGTTCACTACAGCCACTACGGCCGTATGTGCCCCATCGAGACTCCTGAAGGCCCCAACATCGGTCTGATCTCCTATCTGGCATCTTACGCCAAGATCAACGAGTACGGCTTCGTGGAAGCTCCGTACCGCAAGGTCAAGAAGATCTATGACGAGAACGGCAACCTGAAGGAACAGGTCGTCACCGACGAGGTCGAGTATATGACCGCTGATGTCGAGGACGAGTACGTTGTGGCACAGGCCAACGAGCCGCTGGATGAGGGCAAGCACTTCATCCGTCCCCGTGTGTCTGCCCGCCGCCGCGACGAGATCCTTGAAATTGATGCAGAGAAAGTCGATTACATGGACGTTTCTCCGCGAATGATGGTCTCTGTTGCTACCGCCTGCATCCCCTTCCTGGAGAACGATGACTGTAACCGTGCTCTGATGGGTTCCAACATGCAGCGTCAGGCAGTGCCTCTGATGGTCACCCAGCAACCCATCGTTGCTACCGGTATGGAGTACAAGGCTGCTACCGACTCCGGCACCGCTGTTCTGGCAAAGAATGACGGTATCGTTGAGAAGATGGATGCCGACCATGTTGTTGTGCGCAACAACAAGGGCGAGCTGGAGGATTATCCTCTGGTCAAGTTCGCACGCTCCAACGCAGGCACCTGCATCAACCAGCGTCCCATCGTGGAGGTCGGCGAGAGCGTCAAGGCCGGTCAGGTGCTGGCCGACGGCCCTGCAATGCGCAACGGCGAAATTTCTCTGGGTAAGAACGCTCTGATCGGCTTCATGACCTGGGAAGGCTACAACTACGAGGATGCCGTTCTGCTGAACGAGAAGATCGTGCGCGAGGACGTGTACACCTCCATTCATATTGAAGAGTACGAGACCGAGAGCCGCGACACCAAGCTGGGACCCGAAGAGATCACCCGTGATATCCCCAACGTTTCTGAGGATGCACTGAAGGATCTGGACGAGCGCGGCATCATCCGCATCGGTGCCGAGGTCAAGAGCGGCGACATTCTGGTCGGTAAGGTCACCCCGAAGGGCGAGACCGAGCTGACCGCTGAAGAGCGCCTGCTGCGCGCCATCTTCGGCGAGAAGGCACGCGAAGTGCGTGATACTTCTCTGCGCGTGCCCCATGGTGCATACGGCATCATCGTGGATGTCAAGGTGTTCACCCCGGAGAACAGCGACGAACTGCAGCCCGGCGTGCGCGAGGTCGTCCGCTGCTATATTGCCCAGAAGCGCAAGATCAGCGTTGGCGATAAGATGGCAGGCCGTCACGGCAACAAGGGTGTCGTTTCCCGCATTCTGCCGCAGGAGGACATGCCCTACCTGCCCGACGGCACTCCGCTGGACATCGTGCTGAACCCTCTGGGCGTGCCTTCCCGTATGAACATCGGTCAGGTGCTGGAAGTCAACCTGGGCTACGCTGCCAAGGCATGCGGCATCAAGGTCATGACTCCCGTCTTCGATTCCGCTCGTGAGAACGACATCGGCGATACCTTTGATACCGCCCGCGAGATGTGGCATGGTGAGAATGCTCCTGCATATCCCACCAAGCTCCCCAAGATCATGGGCGAGAAGGGTCACATCATCGACTTCTCCAAGATCGAGCTGGACCGCGATGGCAAGACCACCGTTTACGATGGCCGCACCGGCGAAAAGTTCGATAACCGCGTTACCGTTGGTTATATGTACTACCTGAAGCTGCATCACCTGGTCGATGATAAGATCCATGCACGTTCTACCGGCCCCTACTCTCTGGTCACTCAGCAGCCTCTGGGCGGCAAGGCCCAGTTCGGCGGCCAGCGCTTTGGCGAAATGGAAGTCTGGGCACTGGAAGCTTACGGCGCTGCTTACACTCTGCAGGAGATCCTGACCGTCAAGTCCGACGACGTGGAGGGCCGTGTGAAGACCTACGAGGCCATCGTTAAGGGTGAGCCGATCCCGCAGCCCGGCATCCCCGAGTCCTTCCGCGTTATGCTGAAGGAACTGCAGTCTCTGGGTCTGGACGTTGTTGTTCAGGACAAGGACGGCAACGAGATCGACATGCGTCAGAACTTCGACGACGAAGAGACCGGCTTTGATATGCGCGATGTTGCCGGCACTGAGAACGTCGTGCAGGAGAGCGAACTGCTCAACGATTATAATATTAAGGATGCCGATGCCGGTTTCGATGATCCTTCTGTGCTGGAGGACAATAACTCCGGTGCCGAAGCTCCCGCTTCTTCTGACGAAGTAGATTTCTGATCAGACAAAGAACACAAGTCTCAAGCCCCCTGTTCCGCGTGCTGCGGCAGGGGAGAGGGGCCTGTGGTCTGAACAAGAAAGCCGCCTGTATCATCGAGACAACTAGAGATTAAGAAAGGGTTCGTTTCATGGAAAACAACGTTTTCGATTCCATCAAGATCGGCCTTGCCTCCCCGGAGCAGATCCGCAACTGGAGCTACGGCGAGGTCAAAAAGCCTGAGACCATCAACTACCGTACCCTGAAGCCGGAGCGCGACGGCTTGTACTGTGAGCGCATTTTTGGACCTACCAAGGACTGGGAGTGCCACTGCGGTAAGTATAAGCGCATCCGCTACAAGGGCAAGATCTGCGACCGCTGCGGCGTTGAAGTGACCAAGGCCAAGGTCCGCCGTGAGCGCATGGGCCACATTGAGCTGGCCGCTCCCGTCAGCCACATCTGGTACTTCAAGGGCATCCCCAGCCGCATCGGCCTGATGCTGGACATCAGCCCCCGCCTGCTGGAGAAGGTGCTGTACTTTGCAAGCTATATCGTCACTGATCCGGGCGCTACCCGTCTGGAAAAGAAGCAGCTGCTCACCGAGAGCGAGTATCGTGAGATGCGCGACCACTACGGTGATGAGTTCGAGGCTGCTATGGGCGCTGAGGCCATTCAGGATCTGCTGAAGGAGATCGATCTGGATCAGCTGAGTGAAGAGCTGACTGCCGAGGTGGAAAAGTCCTCCGGCCAGAAGCGCGTGCGCATCCTCAAGCGTCTGGAAGTAGTTGAGGCATTCCGCATTTCCGGCAACCGTCCTGAATGGATGGTCATGGATGTGCTGCCTGTTCTGCCGCCTGACCTGCGCCCCATGGTCCAGTTGGACGGCGGCCGTTTTGCCACCTCCGACCTGAACGACCTGTACCGCCGCGTGATCAACCGCAACAACCGTCTGCGCCGTCTGCTGGAGCTGGGCGCTCCCGACATCATCGTGCGCAACGAGAAGCGTATGCTGCAGGAAGCAGTGGACAGCCTGATCGACAACGGCCGCCGCGGCCGTCCGGTCACCGGCCCCAACAACCGCGCACTGAAGAGCCTTTCCGATATGCTGAAGGGCAAGCAGGGCCGTTTCCGTCAGAACCTGCTGGGCAAGCGTGTTGACTACTCCGGTCGTTCTGTTATCGTCGTCGGCCCTGAGCTGAAGATGGATCAGTGCGGTCTGCCCAAGGAAATGGCTCTGGAGCTGTTCAAGCCCTTTGTTATGAAGGATCTGGTGGAGAAGGGTATTGCCAACAACATCAAGTCCGCCCGCAAGATGGTGGAGCGCGCTAAGCCCGAAGTGTGGGACAGCCTGGAGACCGTGATCAAGGGCCACCCCGTTCTGCTGAACCGTGCACCTACCCTGCACCGTCTGGGCATTCAGGCTTTCAACCCGGTGCTGGTGGAGGGCCGTGCCATCAAGCTGCACCCGCTGGCATGTACCGCATTCAACGCCGACTTCGACGGTGACCAGATGGCAGTGCATCTGCCTCTGGGCGAGGATGCCTGCCGTGAGGCCAAGATGCTGATGCTGGCTTCCGGAAACCTGCTGAAGCCCTCTGACGGCGCACCTGTTACCGTGCCTACGCAGGATATGATCCTGGGCAGCTACTACCTGACCACCGTTCGTGAAAATGACGAGGGCGCAGGCAAGGTGTTCCGCGATGAGAACGAAGCCCTGATGGCTTATGCAGAGCACATCGTTACCCTGCACGCACCCATCAAGGTGCGCCGCACCATGACCATTGACGGCGTGGAGCGCACCGGTCTGGTGGAAGCCACCGTCGGCCGCATCATCTTCAATAACCCTGTTCCTCAGAATCTGGGTTATATCGACCGTACTGATCCCGAGCACTGGCTGGAGTACGAGGTCAGCTTCCGCGTGACCAAGAAGACTCTGCCCGACATCATTTCCCGCTGCATGACCCGCAACGGCACCCGCAAGTGTGCAAAGATGCTGGATGCCATCAAGGCGCAGGGCTACAAGTACTCCACTCTGTCTGCAATCTCCGTCGCTGTGTGCGACGCTGTGATCCCGCCGCAGAAGCAGGAACTGATCGCTGAGGCTGACCAGCAGATCGCAAAGGTCGGCAAGCTGTTCAACCGCGGCCTGATCTCCGACAACGAGCGTTACAACCAGACCATCGCCATCTGGCAGGCTACCACCGATAAGGTCTCCAAGGCTCTGGCAGACAACCTGCCCAAGGACAACGAGATCTATATGATGGCTGACTCCGGTGCTCGTGGTTCTATGAACCAGATCAAGCAGCTGGCCGGTATGCGCGGCCTGCTGGCAAACACCGCTGGCCACACCATCGAGATGCCCATTCGTGCCAACTACCGTGAAGGTCTGAATATTCTGGAATATTTCGTTTCTGCCCGTGGTGCCCGTAAGGGTCTGGCCGATACCGCTCTGCGTACCGCTGACTCCGGTTACCTGACCCGCCGCATGGTCGATGTCTCTCAGGATGTCATTGTGCGCGAGATCGACTGTGGCACCACTGACGGCCTGTGGGTGTCTGAGATCCACGAGGGCAAGGAGAAGATCGAGAGCTTCCGCGAGCGCTTGATCGGCCGCTTTGCTGTGGGCGATGTGGTCAACCCCGTCACCGGCAAGGTGATCGTGCCGGAAGGCAAGATGATCGACCTGTACGATGCAAACGAGATCGAGGCTGCTGGCATTACCAAGCTGAAGATCCGCAGCCTGCTGACCTGCCGTGCAAAGACCGGTGTCTGCGCACGCTGCTATGGTTCCGATATGGCAAACGGCGAGCCGGTCCGTCTGGGCGAGTCTGTCGGCGTTATCGCCGCAGAGTCCATCGGCGAGCCTGGTACTCAGCTGACCATGCGTACCTTCCATACCGGCGGTATCGCATCTGCTGAAGATATCACGCAGGGTCTTCCCCGTGTTGAAGAGCTGTTCGAGAGCCGCCGTCCCAAGAGCATGGCCATCATGAGCGAGATCTCTGGTGTCGTTTCTCAGGACGATACCAAGAAGAATGTCGTTATCAAGGTGACCGGCAAGGACGAGAACGGTGCCGAGGTCGTAAAGAGCTACTCCATCCCGTTCACCCAGCATTCCCGCGTGATGCCGGGTGACCGTGTGGAGAAGGGCGACATCATCACCCGTGAAGGTGTTCTGTATCCGCAGGATATTCTGGCAATCAAGGGTCTGGAGGATGTCCAGAACTACCTGATCAACGAAGTTCAGAAGGTCTACCGTCTGCAGGGCGTTGAGATCAACGATAAGCATATCGAAGTCATCGTCCGTCAGATGTGCCGCAAGGTGCGCGTGACTGATTCCGGTTCTTCCAACCTGATCGGCGGTGCACTGGCAAGCCGTCTGGAAGTGGAGAGCATCAACGCCGATCTGCAGCAGCGCATCGACGCTGGTGAAGAGGGCCTGAAGCTGGTTGAGTACCAGCAGGTGCTGCTGGGCATCACCAAGGCTGCTCTGGCAAACGACTCCTTCCTGTCCGCTGCATCCTTCCAGGAGACCACCCGCGTGCTGACCGAAGCCGCCATCAAGGGCAAGGTTGACCCGCTGGCCGGCCTGAAGGAGAACGTCATCATTGGTAAGCTGATCCCTGCAGGTACCGGTCTGCCGGAAGTCCGTGAGGATCTGAAGAACCGTGAGGCTGAGCGCGATGCTGAGGTCGCTGCTGAACTGGCAGCTGCTGCACAGTAAGCAAAGCTCCTTCTTCTGAAATAAAACAATGGACCGCTCTGTGGGCATCCGCCTGCAGGGCGGTTTTTATATGCCCGGAAAAGCGGAAACAGGGGAGAAAACCGTGCGTTATGCGTCGAAAAAATGCTGAAAGAAAAAATCTGGAATAAATGCAAAAAACTTTGCAAAAACTGTTGACATCCGCCTGTAAAGCGAGTATTATATAACTGTTGCGCATCCCTCATGGGGATAGTGCGGCAAAAAAGTCGGAAAAAGTCCGATGTGCATTATTAAGAAAGGAGAAACAAAATGCCTACTTTTAACCAGCTTGTACGCAAGGGCCGTCAGGTTCTGGCTACCAAGAGCACCGCTCCCGCACTGCTGAAGAGCTACAATTCTCAGAAGAAACAGTATTCTGATCTGAACAGCCCCCAGAAGCGTGGTGTCTGCACTGCTGTTCGTACCATGACCCCCAAGAAGCCCAACTCTGCTCTGCGTAAGGTTGCTCGTGTCCGCCTCACGAATGGTATCGAGGTCACCTCTTACATTCCCGGTATCGGCCATAACCTGCAGGAGCACTCCGTCGTGCTGATCCGTGGCGGTCGTGTTAAGGACCTGCCCGGTGTGCGTTACCACATCATCCGTGGTACCCTGGATACTCAGGGTGTGGCAGGCCGTAATCAGGCCCGCTCCAAGTACGGCGCAAAGCGTCCTAAGGCCGGTGCTGCAAAGAAGTAATTGAGGACAACCGCCATAAACGGCTTTCCATTATATAAATAACAAGTCCGCTTGCAAAGCGGAGGGCAACAGTTTATGTAAAGGTCAGCTCTTTGTGACACAACGGGAGTTTTATTACTTTCGAGTACCGATGATATCATTCTGTGAAGGAGGGAAGAAAGATGCCTAGAAGAGGTAACATTGCTAAGCGCGATGTCTTAGCTGATCCTATTTACAATTCCAAGATGGTCACTCGTCTGGTCAACAGCGTTATGCTGGATGGCAAGAAGGGCGTCGCTCAGAAGATCGTTTACGAAGCTTTCTCCATGATTCAGGAGAAGACCGGCAACGATCCTCTGGAGACTTTCGAGAAGGCGATGGAGAACATCATGCCCAGCCTCGAGTGCAAGACCCGCCGCGTTGGCGGTGCTAACTACCAGGTTCCTCTGGAAGTCAGCCCGGCTCGCCGCGAGACCCTGGGTCTGCGCTGGCTGACTGCCTACAGCCGCAGCCGTGGTGAGAAGACCATGGCTCAGCGTCTGGCTGCTGAAATCATGGATGCTGCCAACAACACTGGTAACGCCGTGAAGAAGCGTGAGGATACTCACAAGATGGCAGAGGCTAACAAGGCTTTCGCTCATTTCCGTTATTGATCTGTTCTGTAGGAGGTTAATTTCATGGCTACACCCAGAGAAGTTTCTCTTCAGATGACGAGAAATATCGGCATTATGGCCCACATTGATGCTGGTAAAACTACTACTACCGAGCGTATTCTGTACTACACCGGTATCAACCACAAGATCGGCGAAGTTCATGATGGCGGCGCTACCATGGACTGGATGGTTCAGGAGCAGGAGCGTGGTATCACCATCACTTCCGCTGCTACCACCTGCTACTGGAGCCACTCTGAGACCCAGAAGGATCCGGTTGCATTCAAGAAGAACCGTCACCGCATCAACATCATCGACACCCCGGGCCACGTGGACTTCACTGTTGAGGTCCAGCGTTCCCTGCGCGTGCTGGACGGTTCTGTGACCGTTCTGGCTGCAAAGGGCGGTGTTGAGCCGCAGTCTGAGACCGTTTGGCGTCAGGCTGACGAGTACAAGGTTCCCCGTATGGTGTACGTTAACAAGATGGACACCATGGGTGCCGACTTCTTCCGCTGCATCAAGATGCTGCACGATCGTCTGCACGCAAACGGCGTGGCGATCCAGCTGCCTATCGGTCAGGAGGATACCTTCCGCGGTATCGTTGACCTGGTCGATATGAACGCTGAGGTCTACTACGACGATATGGGCAACGACATGCGCACTGAGCCCATCCCCGAGGATATGCGTGAGCAGGCCGAGGAGTACCACAACATTCTGATCGAGGCTGTTGCTGAGAACGACGAAGAGTTGATGGAGAAGTACCTCGAGGGCGAGGAGATCACCCGTGCCGAGCTGAAGGCTGCGATCCGCAAGGAGACCATCGCTAACACGCTGGTTCCCGTTGTCTGCGGTTCTTCCTACAAGAACCGTGGTGTCCAGAAGCTGCTGGACGCTATCGTTGACTATATGCCCGCTCCTACCGATGTCCCTGACATCAAGGGCGTGAATCCCGAGACTGAGGAAGAGGAGACCCGTCCGTCTTCTGACGACGCTCCCTTCGCAGCTCTGGCCTTCAAGATCGCTACCGACCCGTTCGTTGGTAAGCTGGCATACTTCCGTGTTTACTCCGGTAAGGTTGAGGCAGGTACCACTGTCTACAACTCCGTGAAGGACAGCAAGGAGCGTATGGGCCGCATCCTGCAGATGCATTCTAACCACCGCAAGGATATCGACTGCTGCTACGCAGGTGATATCGCTGCTGTTGTCGGTCTGAAGAACACCACTACCGGTGACACTCTGTGTGATGAGAATCATCCCATCATTCTGGAGTCCATGAAGTTCCCCGAGCCTGTTATCCGTGTTGCCATCGAGCCTAAGACCAAGGCCGGCAACGAGAAGATGGGTATCGCGCTGGCAAAGCTGGCCGAAGAGGATCCGACCTTCAAGACCTACACTGACGAAGAGACCGGTCAGACCATCATCGCCGGTATGGGTGAGCTGCACCTGGAGATCATCGTTGACCGTCTGCTGCGTGAGTTCAAGGTTGAAGCAAACGTGGGTGCACCTCAGGTTGCTTACCGCGAGACCATCCGCAAAGAGGCCAACCAGGAGACCAAGTACGCACGTCAGTCCGGTGGTAAGGGCCAGTACGGTCATGTTAAGATCAAGATCGAGCCCAACGAGCCCGGCAAGGGTTACGAGTTCGTCAACGCCATCGTTGGCGGTGCCATCCCGAAGGAATACATCCCGGCTATCGACAACGGTATCCAGGGTGCTATGAAGTCCGGTGTTCTGGCTGGCTATCCTGTCGTTGATGTCAAGGTTACCCTGTGGGATGGTTCTTATCATGAGGTCGACTCCTCTGAAATGGCCTTCTCCATTGCTGGTTCTATGGCGTTCAAGGATGCTATGCGCAAGGCTGATCCTATCATCACTGAGCCTATCATGAAGGTTGCAGTTATCGTTCCCGATGAGTATCTGGGCGATGTTATCGGCGACCTGAATGCACGCCGTGGTCAGATCCAGGGCATGGAAGCTATGGCTGGTACTCAGCGCGTCAATGCATTTGTGCCTCTGGCTCAGATGTTCGGCTACGCTACCGACCTGCGTTCCAAGACTCAGGGCCGTGGCCAGTATGTCATGGAGCCGTCTCACTACGAGCCGGTGCCCAAGAACATTGCTGACCAGATCATCGCTGGCCGCACCAAGGGCTGATCGCCTTAAATTTAAAGTGAATTTTGCCGGGGTAGTGTAACCTCGGCAAAATTTCCTGTAAAAGCACTTGATTTTACAGGGCAAATTTAGTAGAATAGCCTTGCAATGCAATGTCTGCATCTTGCAGGGTTGTTGTAACCAAATATCAAAACCTAAATTAAGGGAGGATATTCCAATGGCTGAAAAGGCAAAGTTCGACCGTTCTAAGCCGCATGTGAACATCGGCACCATCGGTCACGTTGACCACGGCAAGACCACTCTGACCGCCGCTATCACCAAGTACCTGGCTCTGAAGGGCGACGCAGATTTCATGGATTATGCCAACATCGATAAGGCTCCTGAGGAGCGTGCTCGTGGTATCACGATCAACTCCGCTCACGTTGAGTATCAGACCGACGCTCGTCACTACGCTCACGTTGACTGCCCGGGCCATGCTGACTACGTTAAGAACATGATCACTGGTGCTGCTCAGATGGACGGCGCTATTCTGGTCGTTGCTGCTACCGATGGTCCCATGCCCCAGACCCGTGAGCACATCCTGCTGGCTCGTCAGGTCGGCGTGCCCTATATCGTCGTGTTCATGAACAAGTGCGATATGGTCGACGACGAAGAGCTGCTGGATCTGGTCGAGATGGAGATCCGTGAGCTGCTGAGCGAGTACGACTTCCCGGGCGACGATACCCCGATCATTCGTGGTTCCGCTCTGAAGGCTCTGGAGTCTACCTCCACCGATCCCAATGCTCCCGAGTATGCTTGCATCAAGGAGCTGATGGACGCTGTTGACACCTATATCCCCAACCCCGATCGTGAGGAAGACAAGCCCTTCCTGATGCCCATCGAGGATGTCATGACCATTTCTGGCCGTGGTACCGTTGCAACCGGTCGTGTTGAGCGTGGTATTGCTAAGGTTGGCGATGCTATGGAGATCGTCGGCATCAAGCCCGATCGTCTGAGCACCACCATCACCGGTCTGGAGATGTTCCGTAAGTCTCTGGACTTCGCTGAGGCTGGCGATAACATCGGCGCTCTGCTGCGTGGTGTTGATCGTACCCAGATCGAGCGTGGTCAGGTTCTGGCTAAGCCCGGTTCCGTGCACCCCCACAAGACCTTCGAGTCTCAGGTGTACGTTCTGACCAAGGACGAAGGCGGCCGTCACACCCCGTTCTTCTCCAACTATCGTCCTCAGTTCTACTTCCGCACCACCGACGTGACCGGTATCATCACTCTGCCCGAAGGCACTGAGATGTGCATGCCCGGCGATAACGTCATGATGCACGTTGAGCTGCTGACTCCTGTTGCTATGGAAGAGGGCCTGCGTTTCGCTATCCGTGAGGGTGGCCGTACCGTTGGTTCTGGCGTTGTTGGCAAGATCATTGAGTGATTTTGACCCTTCGCGCCTTTCCTAAGGCTAAAGGTTAAACTTACGAGAGACCTTCCCATTCCGGAGAGTGGGAAGGTCTCTTTTTGTTTTAGATCCTCTGTCTGTAAGGGCAGGGGATTTTTTTGCGGCATGTCACAACTTTTTGTTTACAAAACAAGGTTGTTCTGGTATACTGAAAAAGGAAATGCTGGAAAAGTCCTATCGGCTGGTGCTGAGGGGATTCAGCAAAAAAGAAGCAGCATGAACTTCTGGATGGGGTGAAGAGTAATGCCGTTTGATTATAAGAAAGAGTACAGGGAATTTTATCTCCCGCCGAAAAAACCGCATCTGATTACGATACCGCGTATGAATTTTGTGGCAGTGCACGGCAAGGGTGACCCGAATGCTCCGGGTGGAGCCTATCAGGAGGCTATGGGAGTGCTGTACGGCATTGCTTTCACCATCAAAATGAGCTATAAGGGCAGCCACAAGATGGACGGCTATTTTGAATATGTGGTTCCACCGTTGGAGGGCTTGTGGCATCAGAAGGGCGTGGATGGCGTTGACTATGCACATAAAGAAACATTTGAGTGGACATCCATGATCCGACTGCCAGAATTCGTGACGCCGGAAGCGTTTGATTGGGCCGTACAGGAAGCAACGGCAAAAAAGAAAAAGGATTTTTCCAAGGCGGAATTCCTGACCTATGATGAGGGACTTTGCGTTCAGTGCCTGCATATCGGCCCTTATGATGAAGAACCGAAAACGCTGGCGCAGATGGATGCCTTTGCCGTAGAGCAGGGGTATATGCTTGATTTTTCAGAGACACGCTTCCACCACGAAATTTATCTGAGTGATCCTCGCCGCGCTGCACCGGGAACGCTGAAAACAGTTCTGCGGCATCCCATACGTGAAAAATAAAAACAGGAAAATTCACAAATGATGTCGCTTTTATTTGGCAGATGTGCTATACTGATTTTATCTGTAGAAACACATTGAATGGATAAGGGAGGAGAGAACTTCATGCAGCATGAAACTGTCATCGTGCTGGACTTTGGCGGCCAGTACAATCAGCTGATCGCGCGCCGCGTCCGCGAGAACAATGTCTACTGTGAAATCTATTCCTATAAAACCGATCTGTCGGTTATCAAGGCAAAGAACCCCAAGGGTATCATCTTTACCGGTGGCCCCAACAGCGTTTATCTGGAGGATTCCCCCACGATCGACCCTGAGATCTTCAACTGGGGTGTGCCTGTGCTGGGCATCTGTTACGGCAGCCAGCTGATGATGCATCTGCTGGGCGGCCATGTCTGCCGCGCACCGGAGCGCGAGTACGGCAAGACTGAGGTGTTCGTGGACACGAACAGCAAGATGTTCACCGATGTGCAGCCCTCCACCATTTGCTGGATGAGCCACAACGACTATATTGAGCAGGCAGCGCCCGGCTTTAAGATCACTGCTCACACGGTCAACTGTCCGGTAGCTGCGGCAGAGAACGCTGAGAAGGGCCTGTACGCGGTCCAGTTCCATCCGGAAGTGCTGCACACTGCGGAAGGCAAGAAGATGCTGCGCAACTTCGTGTACAACGTCTGCGGCTGCACCGGCGACTGGAAGATGGACTCCTTTGTGGAGAACAACGTCAAGGCCCTGCGTGAGCGCATCGGCGATGGCAAGGTGCTGTGCGCCTTGTCCGGCGGCGTGGATTCCTCCGTTCTGGCAGCTATGCTGGCTAAGGCCATCGGCAAGCAACTGACCTGCGTGTTCGTGGATCACGGTCTGCTGCGTAAGAACGAAAAGGAAGAGGTCTGCTCTGTATTCGGCCCGGGCAATGCCAACGGCTTTGATATCAACTTTATCTGTGTGGATGCCCGCGAACGCTACTTTGCAAAGCTGGCTGGTGTCACCGAGCCGGAGCGCAAGCGCAAGATCATCGGCGAAGAGTTCATCCGTGTGTTTGAAGAGCAGGCCAAGAAGATCGGTAAGGTGGATTTCCTGGCACAGGGTACCATTTACCCGGATGTCGTTGAGAGCGGTCTGGGCGGTGAGTCCACTGTTATCAAGAGCCACCACAACGTTGGCGGTCTGCCCGACACCGTGGACTTCAAGGAGTTGGTGGAGCCGCTGCGCAACCTGTTCAAAGACGAGGTGCGTCAGGCTGGCCGTGAGCTGGGCCTGCCCGAATATCTGGTCAGTCGTCAGCCGTTCCCCGGCCCGGGCCTTGGCATCCGCATCATCGGCGAAGTAACCCCTGAGAAGGTGGCAATCGTGCAGGATGCCGACGCGATCTGGCGTGAGGAGATCGCAAAGGCGGGTCTGGATAAGGAGATCAGCCAGTACTATGCTGCCTTGACCAACATGCACAGTGTGGGCGTCATGGGCGACGAGCGTACCTATGATTACGCTGTGGCCCTGCGTGCTGTGACCACCACCGACTTCATGACTGCAGAGAGCTATAATATGCCCTGGGATGTTCTGGGCACTGTCACCAGCCGCATCGTCAATGAGGTCAAGCATGTGAACCGCGTGTTCTATGATTGCACCGGTAAGCCGCCGGCAACCATCGAGCTCGAATAATGGAATTACGCGAACTTTCAACGTTGCTATGAGCAAAATCGAAAGAAAAATCGCGCTGTGACATTAGTTTGACACTAAGCCGCGGAAAACTTCATTGTGGAGCCACCCGGATTACTGGTTCGGTTTAACATTTGAGAATAATTTGAAAGCCCCGGAAAGTTACGAGTTTACGTTTCTTTCCGGGGCTTTTTGACATTATTGACATTAAGAAAATGTCCTGACATTATCGAAAATAGATGATACTGAATCGACAGTAAGGTGGCATCATACATATACTCCTTTTATGTTTTTTGTAAGTTTGCATTCAATGTCTTAATCCGCAAAATATAAACCTTTTATGAAATCTTCTTGACAAAGTGGGAACGGGCAGTATAATAAAAATGAACATTGTTCATATTGAGGGTGACCACATGAATACAATCGTAACCTCCAAGGAAGATATCTTAAAAAACAGCCGTGAGCTTATCCGGGAAAAGGGCTGGGCGGCAGTCAGTATCCGTTCTGTCGCCTCGGCATGCGGGGTCTCGGTCGGCTCGATCTACAACTATTATGACTCCAAGGCTGAGCTTATCAGCGCCACGGTCGAGAGCGTCTGGTGCGAAATTTTCCACCGTCCGCAGGACGAGGCCGTATTTCAGGACGTGCAGACCTGTGTCAAATGGATGTACGAGCGCATGGCCTACGGCTGTGAGCAGTATCCTGGATTCTTCACACTGCACTCTCTCGGCTTTATGCAGGAGGACAAGGCCGATGGCAAACGGCACATGCAGCAAATCTGGCACCATATCTTAAATGGTCTGTGTACGGTGCTGCAACAGGATACCAAAATCCGCCCGGACGCTTTTAACGCGCAATTCACCGTTGAAAAATTCGCCGATGTTCTATTTTCGCTGATGCTGTCTGCCTTGCTGCGGCAGGACTACGACCCCGCTGCTGTGCTGGAAATTGTGCGCAGAACCTTATATTGACTGCATTTTTTCCCACACTGCTGTGGGAATTTTATAATGCCTAAAATGAACAATGTTCACTTAAAAGGGACACTCCTAGGAAAGTTCATCGCAATATCCTGTTGCTGCTCGCCTGTCTTGTGTGGAGCGCTGCCAGCTTCAACATCCTGCACTTTGGATGCAACTTTGCCGAGCAAGCCCTTGATGACCGTAAAAACGAAGTCGGCCCTGCAAAAAATGCAGTGTTACAATCAATTTAATCTATCAACAAGGAGCAATCAACTATGCAAGCAATCGTAGAAACTGTTTTTGATGCTGTGTATCTGGTATCCGTCATCACCATCGGTATCCTGATGATTTGTGGCTGCAAGGGCAGCCACCAGTTCAAGCTGTTCGGCCTGATGGCTGTCGTTCTGGGTGCCGGCGACTCGTTCCATCTGATTCCCCGTGCTCTGGCTCTATGCACCACGGGCTTTGAAAACTTTACCGTTCCTCTGGGTCTGGGTAAGTGGATCACCTCTGTGACAATGACTGTCTTTTATGTGCTGCTGTACTATGTCTGGCGTGAGCGCTACCGGGTCAAGGGCAACAATGGCCTGACTGCCGCCGTCTACGGTCTGGCTGCCGTGCGTGTTATCCTGTGCATGATGCCGCAGAACCAGTGGCTGAGCGTCGAATCTCCGCTGTCCTGGGGCATTTACCGTAACATTCCTTTTGCACTGATGGGCCTGCTGATCATCGTGTTGTTCTACCGCAGTGCCAAGGAGCATGACGACGCGGCTTTCCGCTGGATGTGGCTGACCATCGTGCTGAGCTTCGGTTTCTACATTCCCGTTGTTCTTTGGGCCAATACCGTCCCCATGATCGGTATGCTGATGATCCCCAAGACCTGTGCCTATGTGTGGACCGTTCTCATCGGTTATTCTGCTATGAAGAAGGAATGTAAGTGATTTGTTCACAGTGCCGATTTATGAAATAAATTGCTTCGTAAAGATCCAAGCTTACCGAATTGGAATGATCTTACCTGATAAAATTGGATCAGGTAAACTTGTAAGCCCCCTGCCGGTGATGAACCGACAGGGGGCTTTTTATGTGTGTACGGGTAGTTTAACAGAATACTTGATGTTTGCCGTGATTACGACGCATCCAGCAATTCGTCCGGGTCCTCGATGGCTTCTTCGATGGTCTCTTCCTCAGGAGTGGGTTCATCGACATCGGACGGAGCGAACAGGTCACGGATGAAGTCGCGCAGGAGGACGAGGCTGTTGTCAAGGTCGGCATCCTCGCTCAGCAGCTGCTGGATCATATCCGGCTTATCGGTGATCAGGTCGTCCACGCCGATGCTCAGCAGTTCGCTGGCATCCTCTTCGCGGTTGACGGTCCATGCGGAGATCGTTTTGCTGCGCTTATGGATCTGCTGCACCATACCGGAGGTGATAAAGGTGGACTGTACGCTGAAGAAATCTGCGGCAGGCAGATCGTAATAACTGCCCACGCCCAGTGCAAGGATATAGCCGGTCCGGATCTCCGGTGCCAGCTCCTTGACCTTGCAGAGGGTTTCATAACTCTGCGAGGTGATGGTGCAGTCCTGCGCAAAGCCTTTTTCGCGGATGATGCGGATGGTTTCCGCTTCCAGCTCCGGGGTGGCGGCATTGGGCTTGATCTCAATGTTCAGCTGGATCTTACCTTTGCACAGGTCCAGCACTTCTTCCAGTGTGGGAACTTTGGCACCAGTGTACTTCTGGCCGAACCAGCGCCCGGCATCCAGCTTACGAACCTCGTTATAGGTCAGGTCGTAGATGTTCTCGTTGCGGCCGGTGCAGCGGCGCAGGCTGGTATCGTGGGTCACCATGACCACGCCGTCCTTGGTCATCTGCACATCCAGCTCGGCCCACTCGCAGCCCTGATCGATGGCCAGCTGGAAAGCGGGCAGGGTGTTTTCCGGTGCGGCAGCGGAGTAGCCGCGGTGCGCGGTGACTACCGGCGCAACGCCGCCCAGCATGGAGAGCAGCTCGTCGTCTCTGGGCAGGGCAAGGTAACAGAATGCCAGCGCAAAGGTGAGCAGAGTAGCACCCGCAACCGATGCACCCAGAAGCAGCCTGCCGGTGGAACGGTGATACTTTCCGCTCTGGACCGGCTCCGGCTCAGAGGGGAGAGACTCCCGCAGGCGGCAGTGCAGCATGGCGAGGATCGTGCACTGCGCCATGGTGATGGCGCAGTCGATCAGGAACTGGAAGAAAGGCATCTCAATGGCCAGCGCCGCGCGGGACAGTGCAAACATGGCCTGTGTGCTCTGCAGCCCGACCGCGATGATGATGCCGTACAGCGGCACGGCAACCGCTGCCGTCAGCAGCAGGGAACGCAGGACGACCGAGAGGTTCCAGCGCAACAGCAAAAGAAAAGCACGGAAGACGCGCCTGCGGATGCAGCAAAAGCTTTCCTTTACCGACTGCCACAGGCTTTTGCGCTCCAGCACGAACAGCGGCAGCACCAGCACCCAGCTGACACAGAGGAACAGCAGGGCAGCACCGGCAGCCAGATAGAGCAGGTAATACCGGCTGTTTGCCCGGATGACACCCATGATGTATTCCGGCACGGCAAGCTGCGTGATATAGTTATAGGCGAGGAAAAAATTGGTGAACGGGATCAGCACGGCACTGTAGACCAGAACGAGCCAGTTCTGCGGCAGGAATGCGTGGCGGATATCTGCAAGAGAGGTGCGCAGCAGGGCGGGCAGGCGGATCGTTTCGCCCTTGCGGGCAAGATCCAGCCCGTGCAGCAGGACGGAAAACTCATACAGCGCCCAGAACGCGGTCAGGATGGCAATGAGCGTGATGCACAGGATGATCGCGGGGGAGGAAAAGATATCGGAAGCATTGTTGTTGCTCAGGTAGTGCATGGGTGCGAACCGCAGCGTGAGCGACCAGAGCTGCTGCATCAGGGGGACGAACAGCAGGTTCGCTGCAGCCTTATACAGGACGATGACCGCGAGCAGGGGGATCTCGGCGCGGCGGATGATAGCCCGGGCGGAGTGCTTCATGGAGTTGTAGGTTTCGTTGGAGGCGCGGAGTGAAGTGAGCAGATTTTTCAATTTGACATGGCCTTCTTTTTATATTCTGCAAAATGACCCGCCACGAAGCTTCCCGGCGGGCTGTTCTGCGAAAAAAATTTACATATTAAATATAGTGTAACATAACTTCTTATAAAATAAAATGCAGCAGGGGCAGACAGAATCCACAAAATTAAAAGAGAATTTTTGGCAGCTGAGTGTGCGGCGCAAAATGCCCGCAAAAAGGCGAGAAAGCGGAGAAACGATGAATCGTTAAAAAATTGTAGAACTTTGCGCGACAGATGTTGATTCGCATGGACTTTTATAGAATCTCTTGCATTTTTATGGAAAATTCAGTATAATAAAACTAATTTTGAAAGCTCACACAGACAACCAGGAGGTCTTACCATGGCTTCAAAGATCAATAAGGGAGAAATCCTCGCCAAGTTTTTTGATGACGGGGAATACACTGCACTGTTTGCTGACGGTGCAGTGAGCGCTGCCTGCGGCTATGCGGCAGGTCAGCAGGCTTACGCTGTTTACCAGAACGGCGAAGCTGTTACCGTAAAGGATGTTGAAAAGAACATCAAGGTTCTGGAGATGGCAGCTCAGACTGGCTGCCCGGTCGTCACCTTCTATAACTCCGTTGGCGCAAAGCTGGCTGAGGGTCTGGACGTACTGACCGCCAGCGCAAAGCTGAATGCGCAGATCGCAAAGGTTTCCGGCGTGATCCCGCAGGTGGCTGTTGTTCTGGGTGTCTGCGGCGGCACCAGCGCACTGAGCGCTGCCAATGCAGATGTCTGCATCATGGCTGAGGGCGCAGAGCTGTTCTTCACCGCTCCGTTCACCTCTGCTGCCAAGGGCGACAAGGTGGCCGATGCCGGCACCGCAGCCGCCGCTGCAAAGGCTGGCGTGGCCGCCATTGTGGCACCCACTGCTGAGGAAGCTGCCGAGAAGGCTGCTCACATCGTGGGCCTGCTGCCGGCCAACAACCTGACCGGCCCTGCGATCTTTGAGTTCGAGCAGCCCACTGCTGCTCTGGCTGCCGGTGCAGAGCCTGCAAAGGCTGCTGCTGCCGTGGTCGATAAGGACAGCGCTGTGGAGCTGTATGCAGGCTTTGGCAAGTCTGTTTACACTGCATTTGCCACCGTGGGCGGCAACGCCGTGGGCGTTGTGGCCACCGGCAAGACCCTGTGCCACAACTGCGTGGCCAAGGCTTCCCGCTTTGTGCGCCTGTGCGATGCCTTCAGCGTGCCGGTGATCACCATTGTGGATACCGAAGGCTTTGTGCCCAGCGCGACCGACGACATTGCAGGCGGCATCCGTGAGGCTGCCCGTCTGGCTGCTACCTATGCCGACGCTACCACCGCAAAGGTGGCTGTGCTGGCTGGCAAGGCCGTCGGCCCTGTTTACACCGCTCTGGCTGCTGCCGATCTGCGCATTGCCGTGGCTGGCTGCACCGTCAGCGCACTGGAACCCAGCGCAGCGGTCAGCGTCCTGTACAAGGAAGAGATCGATGCTTCCGACAACATCATTGCAGCCACCAACGCAAAGGCTGCTGCTTACACCGCCGAGGTGTGCAGCGCAGCAAATGCAGTTGCCTGCGGCGCTGCTGACCTGACCTGCGATGCAGCCAATGTGCGTGCAAGCGTTGTTGCCGCACTGGAACTGCTGAGCACCAAGCGTGCTGCCCGCCTGCCCAAGAAGCACGGCAACATGGCTCTGTAATCGTCTGTATAAATCTTTTTGATACGATTTTGATTTGGAGGATCCTTCCATGAAGTACTACAATATTACCGTCAATGGCGTTGCTTACAGCGTCTCCGTGGAGGAGACTGCCGCTGGTGCTGCTCCGGTTGCTGCTGCAGCTCCTGCCGCACCCGCTGCTCCTAAGGCTGCTCCGGCTCCCGCTGCTGCTCCCAAGGCTGCTGCAGGCGCTGCTGGTGCCGTTGCCGTCAAGGCTCCCATGCCCGGCAACATTCTGGATGTCAAGGTCAAGGCCGGTGCATCCGTGAAGGCCGGCGACGTGCTGGTGATCCTGGAGGCCATGAAGATGGAGAACGAGATCGTTGCTCCGCAGGATGGCACTGTGGCTTCCATCAACGTCAACAAGGGCGACACCGTCAACTCCGGTGACGTTCTGGTTTCCATGAACTAAGGGAGAGGTGACAATCATGGCCAAAAAGCCGATCAAGGTTACTGAGGTCGTCCTGCGCGATGCCCACCAGTCTCTGCTGGCCACCCGCATGACCATGGATGAGATGCGTCCCATCCTGCCGGAAATGGATAAGATCAACTACTTCTCCGTGGAGTGCTGGGGCGGCGCTACGTTCGACAGCTGCATCCGCTTTCTGGACGAAGACCCGTGGGAGCGCCTGCGCATCCTGCGCAAGGAGCTGCCCCACCAGAAGCTGCAGATGCTGTTCCGCGGCCAGAACATGCTGGGCTACCGCCCCTACGCAGACGATGCCGTTGAGTACTTTGTGCAGAAGTCTGTTGCAAACGGCATCGACGTGATCCGTATTTTCGATGCACTGAACGATCCGCGCAACCTGCAGACCGCCATCAAGGCAGCCAACAAGGAAGGCGCTCATGTGCAGGGCTGCATCAGCTACACCCTCAGCCCCGTGCACAACAACGAGTACTTTGCAGCCTACGCCAAGACCCTGGAGGAGATGGGCGCAAACTCCATCTGCATCAAGGATATGGCCGGTCTGCTGACCCCCTATACCTGCTACGATCTGGTGAAGAAGCTGAAGGAGACCGTCAGCATCCCTGTTGATATCCACAGCCACTACACCGCAGGTCTGGCTTCCATGTCCATCCTGAAGGGCATCGAGGCAGGCGCCGACATCATCGATACCGCCATGAGCCCCCTGAGCCTGGGCACCAGCCACATGCCCACCGAGAGTCTGGTCGCTGCCCTGCAGGGCACCGATTACGACACCGGTCTGGATCTGAAGCAGCTGAACGTTGTGCGCGCATACTTTGCAAAGCTGCGCGAGAAGTACATTGCCAACGGCCAGATCAGCCCGAAGAGCCTCGGCGTGGATGCAAACACCCTGTTGTATCAGGTGCCGGGCGGCATGTTCTCCAACATGCTCAAACAGCTGAAGGATGCCGGCAAGGAAGATAAGCTGGACGAAGTGCTGGCAGAGATCCCCCGCGTCCGCGAGGATGCAGGCTATCCGCCGCTGGTCACCCCCACCAGCCAGATCGTTGGTACGCAGGCTGTGTTCAACGTGATCCTGGGCGAGCGCTACAAGATGGTCACCAAGGAGTTCAAGGGTCTGGTCCACGGTGATTACGGCAAGACTCCCGCTCCCATCAAGCCCGAGTTCACCAAGAAGATCCTGGGCGACGAGCAGCCCATTACCTGCCGCTTTGCTGATACTCTGGCTCCTGAGATGGACAAGCTGAAGGCAGAAGCTGCCAAGTGGGCAACGCAGGAAGAGGATGTGCTGACCTACGCAATGTTCCCGCAGGTGGCACCCAAGTTCTTTGAAAAGCGCAATGCCAAGAAGCAGGGCGTGGACGGCGACCATGTGGACTACACCAATCAGTCTCATCCCGTCTGATCTTTCATAACGGATTCAGGGGCTTCCCGCTTTTGCGGCGGGAGGCTCCTTTTTGTGTTTTGCACCGGATCTGGCCCCAAAAATGGGCGGCGGCTCATTGACATGAAAATCCATCCATTTTATAATGAATCAAAATGGATGCAGCCGACACCCGGGCATCCCCGGAAAAAGAAGAGGTGATCTGCATGAGAAGCATCACGGAACAGCGCCTTGCGGAATTTACAGAGCAGGATTATGAATTTACCTTCGGCATCACCCGGAAGGAATTTGCCCAGATGCTGGAAGCACTGAATGCGGCTTATTGCAAGGAGCACCGGCGCAGGCCGCATTTTACCAAGATCACAATGCAGGATAAGCTGGTGCTGACTTTGCTCTACCGCCGCGAGTACCGCAGCATGGAGAACATTGCGGCAGAATACGGTGTCTCCCGCGATACCATTGCGGACAATATCCACTGGGTGGAGCGCGCACTGCTGAACGCAAATCTGCTGCAGAACAGCGTGACCTGCGTATATAAAACCAACTGAAACAGGCTCTGATACAGGATCGGAAGATTTTGTATCAGAGCTTTTTTGCTTTGCACCGTGTATTGCGGCCGGTTTTGGCGGCGGCACGCAACAGTGCACCTTGAATTTTGGGCCGAAGAATAGTAAAATGAAACTATATGTATCGTAACATGGGTTTGTGTACCCAAAGGCGGATACGTATACCGAAACTTGTAAGCTGAAACACTGAAAATGTAAGAACAGGAGAGCGTTATGATCTTAAGCATGACCGGCTTTGGCCGGGGGACTGCTGTGCGCAATGGCCGTGAGATCACGGTGGAGCTGCGCAGCGTGAATTCCCGCTACTTTGAGTATTCTTCGCGCATCCCGCGCACCTGCAGCTATCTGGACAGCCGCCTGAAAAAGCAGCTCAACGAGCGCATCACCCGCGGCAAGGTGGAGCTGAGCATGACCGTGCAGAATGTGGACGCTGCCGATACGGTGGTGGCCGTCAACATGGAGCTGGCACGCAGCTACCAGCAGGCCATGCGGGATATTTCGGAACAGCTGGGTGTCAAGAACGATATCTCTGCGGGCGTGCTGACCCGCTTCCCGGATGTGCTCACCACCCGCCACGCGGATGTGGACGAGGAACAGCTGTGGGAAGATGTTTCTGCCGTTACCGCACAGGCGCTGGACCGCTTTGTGGAGATGCGCGCCGCCGAGGGTGCCAAGATGAAGGCAGACGTGGAAAACCGTCTGAACTTCCTCGAGGAGTGCGTGGGCAGGGTGGAGACTTTGAGCGCAGGCCGCGTGGAAGCCTACACCAACCGCCTGTACGAGAAACTCAAGGTCATTCTGGAGGACCGCGATATCGACGATGCCCGCGTGCTGACCGAGGCCGCTATTTTTGGTGATAAGACCGCTGTGGATGAAGAGACGGTGCGCCTGCGCAGCCACATTGCGCAGTACCGCGATATCCTCAAGCTGGACGAGCCGGTGGGCCGCAAGTTGGACTTTTTGACGCAGGAGCTGAACCGCGAGACCAATACCATCGGCTCCAAGTGTCAGGATCTGGATATCACCCGCATCGTGGTGGATATGAAGGCGGAGATCGAAAAGATCCGCGAACAGATCCAGAATCTGGAGTGATACAGAAAATTCGGAGGGGTTTATGAAGCTCATCAACATCGGGTTTGGCAATATGGTCAGTGCAGGCCGTGTGGTGGCAGTGGTCAGCCCGGATTCCGCCCCGGTCAAGCGCCTTGTAAAGGAAGCGCGGGAGCGCGGAATGCTGATCGATGCATCCTATGGCCGCAGCACCCGTGCAGTGCTTATCATGGACTCCGATCATGTGGTGCTCTCGGCGCTTCAGCCGGAAACGGTGGCCAACCGTGCGGCAGGGCAGGAGGGCAAAACACCAGCAGAGGAGGAACAGACTCATGGCGAACGATAAATATTTGTTTGTGGTCTCCGGCGCGGCCGGTACCGGCAAGGACAGCGTGGTGAAGGCACTGCGCGAAGCACACCCGGAGATCGAAAAGACTGTTTCCGCCACCACCCGCGCACCGCGTCCCGGTGAGCAGGAGGGCGTGGATTATTATTACCGCACCCGGGAGCAGTTCCAGCAGCTGATCGAGAACGATCAGGTGGTGGAGCACAACTTCTACAACGGCAACTACTACGGTACCCTGCGCGAAGAGGTGGACAAGCGTCTGGCAGCCCGGAAGGTGGTCGTTCTGGTCATTGATGTGCACGGCGCAGCGAACATCCGCCGCATGTTCCCGGGCGCGACCACCGTGTTCCTGCTGCCGCCGTCGGTGGAGGAGCTGGAGCGCCGTCTGCGCGGCCGCGGCACCGAGACCGAGGACAGCATTCAGGAGCGTCTTGCCACCGCCCGGCAGGAGCTGGCCCAGCAGGATAAATTCACCCTGAAGCTGGTCAACGACCAGGTCGATACCTGCGCCGATGCACTGTATCAGGCCATCTGCCAGCGCATTGGTGCCGCAGAATAACATTTTGAAGGAGCTGGACGAATGCCCAAAACGGTAGGCGTTGCCGTCAGCAATGCGACCTTCCACTTTGATAAGCTTTATACCTATGCCGTCATGCCGGATCAGCAGAATGCGGTAAAACTTGGCAGCATGGTGCTGGTGCCCTTTGGCCGTGGCAGCCGCGCCCGCATGGGCGTGGTGCTGGCCTGCGATGCCGAACCGGAAAGTGCAAAGCTGAAATATCTTTTCGACGTGGCCCCGGCATCCGCCTGCCTGACCCCGGAACTGCTGCGGCTGGTGCACTTTTTGAAGGAGCGCACCTTCTGCACCTATTACGAAGCGGTCAAGGCGGTCATTCCCTATGGTGCGCAGTACAAGCCCGCTGTGGCGGCAGACGGTGTGACGCCGGTGCTGCAAAAGCAGCTCACCCGCCACACGGAGAACTCCTACCGCCTTGTGGGCGGGCTGCCGCCAAAGCCGAAGCCGACGGCCAAGCAATTGGCGGCAGTGGCGCTGCTGGGCGGCGGGCCGCGCACCCTGAACGAGCTGGAAGACAAGGGCATCAGCCGTGCCGTGCTGGATAACCTGTGCGCCAAAGGCGTGCTGGAATGCAGCAAGGTGAACAAATCCATCGACCTGTATTCGTCCATCCCGCTGAAAAACGAGCCGATCACCCTCACGCAGGAGCAGCAGGCGGCTTACGATGCTCTGCTGCCAAAGCTGGAAGACGATGCACCCCACTCGGCGCTGCTCTATGGCGTGACCGGCAGCGGCAAGACGCTGGTGTTTTTAAAGCTCATTGCCCGCTGTCTGGAGCAGGGCAGGCGTGCGCTGGTGCTGGTGCCGGAGATCAGCCTGACCCCGCAGATGATCCTGCGGCTCAAGAGTCAGTTTGGCCGCCGGGTGGCGGTGCAGCACTCTGCCCTCAACCACACCGAACGCCTTTTGCAGTGGCAGATGATCCAGGACGGCGGCGCAGACATCGTGGTGGGTACCCGCAGTGCCATCTTTTCGCCGCTGGAAAACATCGGGCTCATCATCATCGATGAGGAGCAGGAGCACACTTACCGCTCGGAATCCGCGCCCCGCTATTCTGCCCACGAGGTGGCCCGGCAGCGCGCGGCGGAAAACGGTGCATTGCTGCTGCTGGCAAGCGCCACCCCCAGCACCGAGAGCTTTTACGCGGCCCAGCATGGCCGCACCCAGCTGGTGCGGCTGACCCAGCGCTACGGCGGCAACCCACTGCCCACGGTGCAGATCGTGGATATGCGCGCAGAGCTGGCGGCAGGCAACCCGCGGGAGATCAGTCTTGCGCTGGAAGATGCCATCCGCCGCAATCTGGATGCAGGCAAGCAGACCATTTTGCTGCTGAACCGCCGGGGCTACCAGACCATGGCCCAGTGCGAGGACTGCCGCGAGGTGCTCAAGTGCACAAAGTGCAGCGTGCCGATGGTGTACCACAAAGCGGCGCACAAGGTATTGTGCCACTACTGCGGCAGCCAGATGGAACCGCCCACCGTCTGCCCCACCTGCGGCGGCAAGCTGCAGTACCGGGGCTTCGGCACCCAGAAAGCCGAGGAAGAGCTGGCAAAGCTGTTCCCGGATGCGCGGGTGCTGCGCATGGATCAGGATTCCACTGCCGCAAAGGATGCCCACGAAAAGCTGCTGGCAAGGTTTGCGAACCACGAATATGACATCATGGTGGGCACCCAGATGGTGGCCAAGGGACTGGATTTTGAGGATGTGACCCTTGTGGGCGTGCTGGGCATTGACTCGCTGCTGTTTGCGCAGGGCTTCCGCGCGTATGAGAACGTGTTCAGCCTCATCACGCAGGTGGTGGGCCGCAGCGGACGGGCCAGAGACCCCGGCTTTGCCATCATCCAGACCACCGACCCCGATAACCCGGTGCTGAACCTTGCCGCCGCGCAGGACTACGATGCCTTTTTTGAGCAGGAGATCGCCTACCGCAAGCTGGGCCTGTACCCGCCCTTCTGCGGGCTGTGCGTCATTGGCTTTGCAGGCGCAAAGGAGATCGAGGTGGCACGGGCGGCGGCGCGCTTTGCGGCCCTGCTGGGCCAGCAGGCGGCAAAACAGCCGGATCTGCCGCTGCGGGTGCTTGGCCCCACGCCCGGCAGCATTGAGAAGATCAACGACACCTACCGCTACAAACTTACCATCAAGTGCCGCAACGACCGCCGCTTCCGCGACCTCGTGCGCAGCACACTGGAAAGATACGAACAGGAAAAACTTCCGTCCAAGGCCACCGTTGCGGTGGACCTGCACTCGGACGGTGACATCTGATTTGGAGGTACCATAAATGGCTATCCGCAATATTGTAAAAGAGGGCGATCCCATCCTGAACAAGGTCTGCCGCCCCGTCACCACCTTTGATGACCGTCTGGCTACCCTGCTGGACGACATGCACGAGACCATGATCGCTGCCGACGGCGTGGGTCTGGCCGGCCCGCAGGTGGGCATGCTGCGCCGCCTGTTCGTGGTGTGGGACACCACCGATGCCCCGGAGGAGATCCCGGAGGATTACGAGTACAAGTTTATCGACTTTGTGAACCCGGAGATCCTGGCCGTATCCGAGGAAGAGGAGACCGCCTACGAGGGCTGTCTGTCCTTCCCGGGCCACAACGGCGCTGTGACCCGCCCCGCCGCGGTCAAGGTGCGCGCACAGGACCGCCACGGTGAGTGGTTCGAGCTGGAAGCTGAGAATCTGCTGGGCCGCTGCATCCAGCACGAGAACGACCATCTGGACGGCATTACCATCATGCAGTCCAGCGAGTATTTCTATGAGGATACCGAAGAGGGCAAAAAAGCTGCCCGCGAAGCGAAAGGAAACAAGTAATGCGCATTTTGTTCATGGGCACGCCGGATATTGCCGCAGAGTGCCTCAAAGCACTGTATGCCGCCGGGCATGACATCTGCGCGGTGTACACCCGGCGGGACAAGCCGGTTGGCCGCAAGCAGGTGCTTACCGCACCCCCGGTCAAGGAAGTGGCCCTTGCCCACGGCACGCCGGTGTTCCAGCCCCGCACCCTGCGGGACGGCAGCGAGGACGAGAACATCCGCGCACTGGCCCCGGAACTGATCGTGGTGGTGGCTTACGGCTGCATCCTGCCGAAGTCTGTGCTGGAAGCGCCGAAGTACGGCTGCATCAACCTGCATGTCTCCCTGCTGCCCAAGTACCGCGGCAGCGCCCCGGTGCAGTGGGCCGTGCTGAACGGCGATGCCGAGACCGGCGTTTCCATCATGCAGATGGACGAGGGCCTTGACACCGGCGATGTGCTCTGCTGCGAGAAGATCGCCATTGACCCGGAGGAGACCAGCGGCCAGCTGTTTGACCGCGTGACTGCCGTGGGTGCACGGGTGCTGTGCGAGGTGGTGCCCGCCATCGCCGCCGGAACGCTGAAACCCCAGCCGCAGGATCATGAGAACGCCTGCCTTGCACCTATGCTGAACAAGGAGATGGCAGAGTTCCGCCTGACCGAATCGGCTGCCCACATCCACAACTGGGTGCGCGGCATGAACCCGTGGCCCGGTGCATGGTTCGTCACCTCCGGCGGCAAAAAGCTCAAGGTGATGGAGTGCCGTGCCGTGGAAGCTCACGGCGAAGCGCCCGGTACCGTGCTGGCCACAAAGCCGCTCACGGTGGCTTGCGGTGAGGGGGCCGTCCAGCTGCTGAATGTGGTGCCGGAAGGCAAAAAGCCCATGGACGGCACTGCCTTTGCGGCCGGTCAGCGCCTGAAAACGGGGGATATCCTCTGATGGCGGCGAATCCCCGCGCGGCGGCAGTGGCGGCGCTGGTGCGGCAGGAGCAGGATGGTTTTTCCAACCTTGTTCTGGATGCCGAACTCAAGCGCCAGCAGCTGGAAGGCCGCGATAAAGCTTTTGCCAGCGCCATCTTTTACACGGTGCTGGAACACCGGGGCACGCTGGACTACATCCTGTGCCAGTTCCTGCCCAAGGGCCTTGCCAAGCTGGATGCGCCGGTGCGCGAAATATTGCGCGCGGCGCTGGCGCAGGCCCGCTATATGCAAGTGCCGGTGTCCGCTGCGGTGAACGAAGCCGTCAAGCTGACCCGTGCCTTCAAAAAATCCAGCGCATCCGGTCTGGTCAACGCCGTGCTGCGCAAGGCGTGCAGCTACGACCTGAGCACCGCAAGCTTCAAAAACGAAGTGGAGCGGCTCATGGTGCTTGGCTCTGCCGGGCGGGATGTGGCGGAATTTCTGCACAAAAACTACCCGGACGAAGCACTGGATATCCTTACCTACAAGGCCGACGGCGGAATGACCAGCCTGCGGGCGAACCCACTGAAAGGCAGTGCCGATGAGCTTTGTGCAAAGCTGCTGGCTTCCGGCGCAAAGGAAGCAAAGCGGGGCATTGTGCCCGGCAGTGTGCTGGCCCGCTTCGAGGGCAGCCCGGCGGAAAATGAGCTGTTCCGGCAGGGGTACTTCCATGTGGAAGGGCAGGCCAGCCAGCTGGCGGCGCTCTGCGTGGACGCACAGCCCGGAGAAACAGTCATCGACCTGTGCGCCGCGCCCGGCGGCAAGACCATCCTGCTGGCCGAGCAGATGCACAGCACCGGCAGGCTTTACAGCTGCGATGCCGCCGAGAACCGCGTGGGCCTGATCCGCACGGCAGTGCAGCGCATGGGACTTGCCAATGTGGAAGCCCTGTGCAACGATGCCACAAAGGTGAACCCGGCCCTGCCGCAGGCCGACCGCATTTTAGCGGATGTGCCCTGCAGCGGCCTTGGCATTCTGGCAAAAAAGCCGGATCTGCGCTACAAAAAGCTGGAACCGGCCCGCGAAGCTGAATTATTGGCCACGCAGTCGGCCATCCTCGATACGGCGGCACAGCTGCTGAAAGCGGGCGGCAGGCTGGTGTACTCCACCTGCACCATCGACCCGGCAGAAAACCAGCAGCAGATCGCGGCATTTCTGGCCCGCCACCCGGAATTTACGGTGGTGGAGCCTGCCGCAGCGCTGCCCGCCGGGATGACGGCAGGGGAGCACGGCGCGCTTTCGGTGCCCACCCGTACCGGCATGGACGGCTTTTTCCTGTGTGCCATGCAGAAAAACGGGGAAAAGCTGCAATGAAACAGGTGGCTTGTTCGTAAAAAACAATAGGAGAACACAATGGAACAAAAACGCTGTATCTCTTCCTTTACGCTGGCAGAGCTGACCGCTGAACTGAAAGCGATGGGTCAGCCGGGCTTCCGGGCAAAGCAGATCTTCCACTGGGTGCACCAGAAGCTGGTCACCGAGTTTTCTGCCATGACCGACCAGCCCAAGACCCTGCTGGCAAAGCTGGAAGAAAGCTTCTACATTGCCGCGCCCAAGATCGAGCGCAGGCAGGAAGCAAAGGACGGCACGGTAAAATATCTGCTGCGCATGGCGGACGGCAACTGCATCGAGACCGTCGTGATGCGCTACCACTACGGCAACACGGTGTGTGTGTCCACGCAGGTGGGCTGCCGCATGGGCTGCCGCTTCTGCGCGTCCACCCAGGCGGGCCGCGTGCGCGATCTGGAAGCAGGCGAGATCTGCTCTGAGATCTATACCGCCCAGAAGGATATCGGGGAGCGCATTTCCCACATCGTGCTCATGGGCATTGGCGAACCGCTGGATAACTTTGACGAAGTGATGAAGTTTCTGGAGAACATCACCTCGCCCGAGGGCGTGAACATCGGGATGCGCAACATCAGCCTTTCTACCTGCGGTCTGGTGCCCAAGATCGACCAGCTGGCCGAGAAAAAGCTGCAGCTGACCCTCTCGGTGTCGCTGCACGCACCCAACAATGAAATTCGCAGCGGCATGATGCCGGTGAACGATGCCTATCCCGTGGAAGTGCTGATGCAGGCCGTGCGCCGCTATCAGGACACCACCGGCCGCCGTGTGAGCTTTGAATATTCCATGGTGCGCGGTGTCAATGATTCCGATGCCTGCGCCAGACAGCTGGCAAACCTGATCCGGGGCATGGGTGCCCATGTGAACCTGATCCCCATCAACCCGGTGGACGGCAGCCCGTACTCGGCCACCGATGCAGCCAACGTGCACCGCTTCCAGCAGAAGCTGGAGAGCCTTGGCGTGAACGCTACGGTGCGCCGCCGCCTTGGCAGCGAGATCAGCGCCGCATGCGGCCAGCTGCGCCGTGACGAAATGAACGGGAAAGCGTAAATATTAAAGGGAGAAGCCTATGAAACTTGCAGGAAAAACGGATGTCGGCAGGGTCCGGCAGGATAATCAGGACGATTATCGCGCAGGAGAACTGCCCGGCGATGCCGCATGGCTGCTGGTATGCGACGGCATGGGCGGTGCACGCGGCGGCAGGGAAGCCAGCCAGAGCGCGTGCGATGTGATCGAGCGCTGCTTTCAGGAGCAGTATGCTTCCAAGTGCCTGCCCGGCGAAGAGGAGACTTTTTTGAAAAAGAGCCTGCTCAGCGCCAACCGCTTTGTGTTCCAGAAGGCCCTGCGTGAGGAATCGCTGGCGGGCATGGGCACCACGGCTGTGTGCGCACTGGTGCGCGGCGGCAAGGTGTTCCTGTGTCATGCAGGCGACTCGCGGGCGTACCTGTACCGGGACGGCAGGCTTGCCCAGCTCACCCACGACCACTCCTATGTGCAGGAGCTGGTGGACTGCGGCACCATTACCGTGGAGGAAGCCGAGCACCACCCCCAGAAGAACATCATCACCAAGGCGCTGGGCGTGGACTACCGGCTGGACTCGGAGTTCACCACCGCACCGCTGCAGAAAGGGGATATCCTGCTGCTGTGCTCGGACGGCCTGACCAATGCCGTGCCCAGAGAACAGCTGGAACAGCTGCTGCGCACCGGCAGGTTCTACGACCTGCCGGACCTTCTGATCCGCACGGCCAACGAGAACGGCGGCCCGGATAACATCACCGCGCTGCTGCTGTGTGTGGAGGAGGTGCGCTGATGGACAACCTGATCGGCAAAAAGCTGGACGGCCTGTATGAGGTGCGGGAGCTGATCGGTTCCGGCGGCATGGCAAACGTCTACAAGGCGGTCATGCTGGGGCACAACGGCCCGGTGCCTGCCGGTACCGTGGTGGCGGTAAAGGTGCTGCGGCAGGAGTATATGCACGACCCGGACCTTGTGCGCCGCTTTAAAAATGAATCCAAGGCCATCTCGCTGCTGAACCACCCCAACATCGTAAAAGTGTACGATGTATCGGTGAATGATGATCTGCAGTATATCGTGATGGAATATGTGGACGGCATGACATTGCGCGAGTACCTTAACCAGCGCGGCGGCAGGCTGACCAACCGGGAGACCGTGCATTTCATCTCCCAGATCTTAAAGGCGCTGGAACATGCCCACGCCAACGGTGTGGTGCACCGGGACATCAAGCCCCAGAACATCATGCTTTTGGACAACGGCCAGCTGCGCATGATGGATTTTGGCATTGCGCGCATCTCCCGTGCCGAGAACCAGCTGCTGAGCGGCAAGGCCATGGGCAGCGTGCACTATATCAGCCCGGAGCAGGCCAAGGGCGATGAGACCGACTGCACCAGCGATATCTACTCGGTGGGCGTGATGATGTACGAGATGCTCAGCGGTCATCTGCCCTTTGATGCAGACGACATGGTGGAAGTTGCCATCAAGCAGATCTCCGATCAGCCGAAGTCTTTGCACGAGATCGCGCCGGAGGTGCCGAATGCACTGGTGGAGATCACCGAAAAGGCCATGGCAAAGCTGCCGCAGAACCGCTACGCATCCGCCCGCGAAATGCTGGATGCGCTGGACACCTACGTGCACAACCCCTCCGTGATGTTCGAGTACAAGTATATTACAGAAGATGCTCCCGAAAAGGTGGTGAAACGTACCATGAACCAGAACCGTGCAAACCGTCAGGCCGAAAAGCCTGTGCCCCGCGGCAAAAAGGCCGCACCGCGCAAGAAAAAGCGCACCATCTTCCTGCCGGCACTGTTCGGCGTTACCATTGCATTTGCACTGGCGTGCCTTGCGCTGTGCTGGATGATCCTGAACGATTCCTCCAACCTGATGAACAACAAGGCCGATATCACGCTGGGCGATTATATCGGCATGACGCAGGACGAGGCTGCTGCCACCGAGCAGGTGGTCTCCGGCCAGATCAGCGTTACCTGGGAGCAGGAGTACAACAGTAACTATGCGGCGGGCTATATCTATAAGCAGTCGCCGGTGTCCGGCCGCACGGTGCGCGAGGGCCAGAATGTGACCCTGACTGTGAGCCTTGGCACCCAGTACGTTACCGTGCCGGACCTGACCAACTATGTGCAGGCCGATGCAGAGCAGCAGCTCAAGGAGCTGGGTGTCTCGGTGCTGGTAACGCAGGCTGTGGATACCTCTGTGGCATCCGGCGCGGTGATCCGCACCGACCCGGCGGCGGGCAGTCAAGTGGCTGCAGGCAGCACTGTGGTGATGTATATCAGCCGCCCGCAGGTGGCAACCACCACCAAGGTGCCCTCGCTGACCGGCATGAGCACCGCTGATGCCCGCACCCTGCTGGTGCAGAACCATCTGGGCCTTGGCAGCCAGACCGAGCAGTACAGCGACCAGCCGGTGGGCACTGTCATCAGTCAGAACCCGGCGGCAGGCTCTACCACAAAGCTGAACGGCCGCGTGAACATTGTGGTAAGCGCAGGGCCGGAGCCTGCACCGGAACCGGAAGCACCCAGCGACAGCACCACCGGCGGCGACTGGTGGAGCGGCCTGTTTGGCAGCGGCTCCTCTTCTTCCAGCACCGAGACCGGCACCGAACAGGGCACAGCGGGCAGCGGCGACCCTTCGCAGAAACCGCTGACCGACTGGTGGTCCTCGCTGCTGAGCTGACGGAGGCGTGCATGAAGGGATATATCACAAAGGGCATCGGCGGCTTTTACTATGTAAAAACGCCGGAGGGCATTGTGGAGTGCAAGCCCCGCGGCATTTTCCGCAAACAGAAGATCACGCCGGTGGCGGGCGATGAGGTGACGCTGGAGACCGAGAACGGTGCAGCCGTCATTGCCGAGATCGCACCGCGCAAAAATGTGTTCGTGCGGCCTCCGGTGGCAAATCTGGATGTGCTGTTCCTTGTGGCCAGCACCACCCAGCCCACGCCCAGCACGCTGGTGCTGGATAAGCTTGCCGCCATTGCGGTGGACAAGGGCGTGCAGCCGGTGATCGTGTGCACCAAGGGCGACTTGGCCGAGGCGGAATTCCTGCGTAAGGCCTACGAAAAATCGACCCTGCCGTTCATCCGCATCGATTACGAGACCGGCGGCGGGCTGGACGAGGTGAAGCAGTGGATCAGCGGCAGGCTGTGTGCGTTCTGCGGCAACTCCGGCGTGGGAAAATCCACCCTTTTGAACCACCTGCTGCCGGAAGCAGAGCGCGAGACCAGTGCCATCAGCCAGAAGCTGGGCCGCGGCCGCCACACCACCCGTGAGGTGACGATCTTTGAAGCCTTTGGCGGGCGCATTGCGGATACGCCGGGCTTTGCCAGTCTGGAAGCGAACCGCGCCGGGTTCATCCCCAAGGAAAATCTGGAGCATGCGTTCCCGGAGTTCGGGCCTTATCTGGGCCAGTGCCAGTTCACCGGCTGCTCCCACCGCAGCGAAAAAGGCTGTGCCGTGCGCGCCGCACTGGCCGAGGGCAGGCTCTCCCAGACCCGGTACGACAGCTACTGTGCCATGTACGAGGAAGTCAAGGACGTGAAGGATTGGCAGCGCCCGAAAGTATAAAGGATAAGGAAGAGATTCATGTCACGCTGTGTGATCATTTCGGCCTGCCCGGTTTCTCCGGAGCTGGCAGAGGCCCTGCGGCCGGACGACTTTATCATTGCCTGTGATGCAGGCTACCGCAACTGCGCACCTCTGGGGCGTAGACCCAACATCATCGTGGGTGACTTTGACACCGCCCCCTGCCCGGAACAGCAGGACGACGATATCATCGTGCTGCCCCATGTGAAGGACGATACCGACACCGAGTATGCCGCAAAGCTGGTCTCGGAAAAGGGCTTTGACGAGGTGCTGCTGCTGGGCGGCCTTGGCGGCAGACGGGTGGAACACACCCTTGCAAACCTGTGCACCGGCCTTGGGCTGGAACAGCGCGGTGTGCGCACCACCCTGCTGGATGAGCGCAGCCGCATCACCTACGTGATGCCCGGCGAGACCCGCCACTACCCGAAGGAGAAGTACTTTTTCTTCTCGGCCTTCCCGATGGAGGGCAGGGCGCAGGGCGTGTGCGAGCGCGGCTCCTACTATGAGCTGACCGATGCGGAGCTGACCGCCAGCTACCCGCTGGGCGTCAGCAACGAGTACGCTGCCGGGTCGGACTGCATCACCATCTCCACCCGCAGCGGTGCGCTGGTGGTGGTGGAGACCATCGCAGACTGAGCGCTGCTGCCCTTGCCGGAACGTTCCGGTCCCTGCCTGCATAGGATGGGCCAGAAAACGGAAAGGCGGGGAGCATATGCAGGTAGTTGTGATCCGAAGCCCCAAGGCGCTGCGCGGCATTCTGCGCAGACTGTTCGGCATTCAAAAACAGTAAAAAAGATCCCCTCGCTGCTGGTCGGCGGGGGGATCTTGCTTCATAATACTCCTTTTTATTGCGTCAGGGCGTTGTAACAGGCATCGAACGCCTGCATAAAATCAGTGATCTCCTGTTCCGTGGTCAGGTGGCTCAGGCTGATGCGCCACGAGGACAGCGCGTTGCGCCGGTCATGGCTTACGGCAAACACGGCGCGGGAGGGCAGGCCGTCCGAAGAGCAGGCCGATTTGACCGAGACGCATACGCCCCTGGCATCCAGCTCCCGCTGGAACACGGTGCCCTTCACGTTCTGTACGCTCAGGTTTAAAATCTGCGGCACGGCGGTGTCCGGGCTGTTGATGCGCACCTTGGGGTATTGGGCAAGCCCGGTGCGCAGGCGGGCGTTCAGGGCGCGGATGTGCTCCACCCGGGCGGGCAGCTCGCTCACTGCCTTTTCCAGCGCCAGCGCCAGCGAACAGGCCAGCGCCACGGTGGGGGTGCCGCTGCGGTAGATGGTGGTGCTCTCGCCGCCATGGATGAGCGGCGAGAGCGCAAGGCCGCGCCGCTTGACCAGCACACCGATGCCGTTCAGCCCGTAGAACTTGTGGGCGGTCAGGCTCATGGTGTCGATGCCCGCAAAGCTGACCGGCAGCTTGCCCACGGCCTGTGTGGCATCCACATGGAAGTGGCAGTGGGGGCAGGCCTTCAACATTTCCGCGATCTCGGCCACCGGCTGCACCACGCCCAGCTCACTGTCCACGGCAGTGACGGCCACCAGAATGGTGTCCGGGCGCAGCAGTTCTTTCAGGTGGGCAAGGTCCACCGTGCCGTCCTGCCGGATGTCCACAAGGTCGATCTCGTATCCCTGCTCCTGCAGGGCGGTCAGGCTGCCGCTCACCGAGGAGTGCTCCAGCGGGGTGGAAATGATGTGTCTGCCATGGTGGCGCTCCAGCCGGGCGATGCTCTTGATGGCAAAGTTGTTGGCCTCGCTGGCACCGGATGTATAGATGATCTCGGCGGGCTGCACATTCAGACTGCGGGCAATGCTCTGGGTGGCGGCATCGATGGCGGCCTTTGCAGCAGTGCCTGCTGCATGGCGGGAATTTGCATTGCCCGGGCAATTGCGCTCCACCTCGCAAAAGCGCTGTAAAACCGCTTCGTCTACCGGGGTATTGGCGGAATAATCCAGATAGATCATAAACTCTCCTGATAATTCTCTTATAATACAGATTACAATGGTAGGCTATATTATAGTGCGCTTTGGGCCGGATTGCAAGAGAAGCGGCGTAAACTTCCGGGCTGGAAATACAGGAGAATTAAGCAAAATGGTTGCACGGCGGCAAAAAGTCTGCTATAATCTCTTGAAGGACTGCCCGCTGCGGCCTTTTGCGGGGCTTTTGGCGGCGGCTTGGAAAGAGCCTGAATGAAAGGGGGAGCGCACCATGCTGCACAAGAATCATCGACTGCGCTGCATTGCACTTCTCATTTCCGGGCGGAATCATTGTTCCCAAATTTCAGGGGCATTGCCGTTTTGCTGACGGCGGTGCCTCTTTTTTTGGGGCTGCGAGTTCTGTAGGAGGCAGAAAAACTTCATGAGCGAAAAGATCGATTACTCCAAAGGCATTTACGACGCGCGCCAGCTGGGCGCAGGCCGCATGTTCATTCTGGGCGTGCAGCACATGTTTGCCATGTTCGGCGCAACGGTGCTGGTGCCGCTGCTCACCGGCCTGAGCGTTTCCACCACCCTGCTGTGCGCAGGTCTGGGCACCCTGCTGTTCCACCTCATTACCAAAAAGAAGGTGCCTGCATTCCTCGGCTCCTCCTTTGCGTATCTGGGCGGCTTCTCCATCGTGGCCCCCATGCTGGCAGATGCAGACGGCAACCTGACCGTTGCCAACACCAAGATGCTGCCCTACGCCTGCGCCGCCGTCGCATTTTCCGGTCTGGTGTATCTGGTGGCCAGCCTGCTGATCTCCACCTTCGGCATCCGCCGCATCATGCGGTTCTTCCCGCCGGTGGTCACTGGCCCCATTATCATCTCCATCGGCCTGATCCTGGCCCCCTCTGCTATCAAAAACTGCCAGTCCAACTGGATCCTGGCCTTTGTGGCACTGGGTGTCGTGATCGTGTGCAACATCTGGGGCAAAGGCATGGTCAAGATCCTGCCCATCCTCATCGGTGTTCTGGTGTCCTACGCAGTGGCACTGGTGACCGGTGCAGTGGACTTCCAGCGCATTTCTGAGGCTGCATGGGTGGGCATCCCTCTGCACAAGGAGGCCATGGGCCTGTTTGCCATCGACGGCAGCCCGGAGTTCATCAGCGCACTGTTCACCATCATCCCCATTGCACTGGCAACCATGATGGAGCATGTGGGCGATATCGCCGCCATCAGCGCAACCGTGGGCCACAACTATATCAACGACCCCGGCCTGAACCGCACCCTGCTGGGCGACGGCTTGGCTACCACCATGGCCGGCCTGCTGGGCGGCCCGGCCAACACCACCTACGGCGAGAACACCGGTGTGCTGGCTCTGAGCAAGATCTACGATCCGCTGGTCATCCGCATTGCGGCTGTCCTGGCCATCATCCTGAGCTTCAGCCCCAAGTTTGAGGCTGTCATCAACACCATCCCCACCGGCATCATCGGCGGCATCAGCTTTGTGCTGTATGGCATGATCTCTGCCATCGGTGTGCGCAACGTGGTGGAGAACCGCGTGGACTTTACCAACAGCCGCAACCTGATCGTGGCCGCTGTCATTCTGGTGTGCGCTCTGGGCTTCAACTCTGTGGGCGGTGTCAGCTTTGCCGTTGCAGGTGTCACCATCAACCTGTCCGGTCTGGCTGTGGCCGCGATCGCAGGCATCCTGCTGAACGCTATCCTGCCCGGCAACGACTACGAGTTTGATGCTGCCGACGGCTCCGAAGCCGCTACCAGCAGCAACCTGCAGGTCTGATCTCCCATAGAAGAAGGAAGAACAAGGCAGAAGCCGTCCTGTGTGTGCAGGGCGGCTTTGCTGTTTTTAAGGTGCACAGGGCAAAGCACACAGTTTTTGATGATGGTTTTTAGTGACCCTGCCGGAATTTATCTGTAAGGCAAAATAAATAGGAATTATTCTTAAAATTATCCTTGACTAACTAGGAATAATTCGCTATAATAGAGCCATGACAAGGGCCGGTGAGTACCAACACCGCCCAGCCTGTTTTCTAACTGATATAAAAAGAATGATGGAGGTCTATTCTTATGAAGAAGTACGTTTGCACCGTTTGTGGTTATATTGCTGAAGGCGAGATCCCGGCACAGTGCCCCGTCTGCAAGGCTCCTGCTTCCGCTTTTGTGGAGAAGAGCGGCAACACCTATGTCACCGAGCATGTTGTGGGCATCGGCAAGGCCGAGGGCGTGCCGCAGGAGATCGTGGACGGCCTGCGCGCAAACTTTGAGGGTGAGTGCAGCGAGGTCGGCATGTATCTGGCAATGGCTCGTGTGGCTGAGCGCGAGGGCTACCCCGAGATCGCTGAGGCTTACAAGCGTTATGCCTACGAGGAAGCAGACCACGCATCCCGCTTTGCAGAGCTGCTGGGCGAAGTTGTCACCGACAGCACCAAGAAGAACCTGATGATGCGTGCCGAGGCCGAGTGCGGCGCATGTGCAGGCAAGATGGATCTGGCCAAGAAGGCAAAGGCCCTGAATCTGGATGCCATCCACGACACCGTTCACGAGATGGCAAAGGACGAGGCCCGTCACGGCCGCGGCTTTGAGGGCCTGCTGAAGCGCTACTTCAACACCGAAGTCTGATAAGGTTTCCCCGGTTATCCATTTGACCGCTGCATGGCTTTGCCGCTGTGCAGCGGTTTTTTGCTGCCTTCAACCCCCTGAGATGTCTGGTTGACAGGTGCCGCAGTGCGGTTTATAATTTGTCATATCGTATTGCGAAACACAGCAAAGGGGAATATGGATAATGGAAAACGAACGACGAGTGCAGCAAAAGACCCCGGCGGGCCGCTACGCCCTGCTGGACGAGCTGCGCGGACTGGATCTGGTCAGCATGATGCTGTACCATGCCTGCTGGGACATGATGTTCCTGTTCGGCATCTGGATGGACTGGTACGCGGGAATGCCGGGGCGTCTGTGGCAGCAGACCATCTGCTGGGTGTTCATTCTGCTGTCCGGCTTCTGCGTGCCGCTGGGACACCGCACCCTGAAGCGCGGCGCACAGGTGTTTGCTGCCGGGGCACTGGTCACGGTGGTGACGCTGGTCTTCATGCCGGAGGACCGGGTGGTGTTCGGTGTGCTGACCTTTCTGGGCAGCGCCATGCTGCTCACCGGTGTGCTGGAACCGCTGCTGAAAAAGATCCCGCCCGCCGCAGGGCTGGCGGTTTCGGCGGTGCTGTTTGCACTGACTTATCATCTGGACGAGCGTTGGCTCGGCTTCGGCGGGCTGCGCCTTGCGTTGCCGGATGCATGGTACGCGAATTACTTTACAGCGTTTTTCGGCTTTCTGCCCTTCGATTTTTATTCCACCGATTATTTTGCCCTGCTGCCGTGGCTGTTTTTGTTCTGGGCAGGGTACTTTCTGCACGGCGTGGTGGGCCGGGCGCGGATGGAACCGCTGCGCCGTTCGGTGTGCCCGGCGCTGGGCTGGATGGGGCGGCACTCGCTTTTGCTGTATCTGCTGCACCAGCCGGTGATCTACGGCGTACTTTCAGCCGCGGCAGTTCTTTTTGCATAAAAGGCTTGACACAGCCGGGAAGCTGTGGTATTCTATCGGTGGTTAGAAGATACTAACCAAATGGGGATGCGTCTGCGTGGTTAGACGCATTTTCACGGAACATAAAGTTAGATATATCTAACTAATATTGATTTGAGAGAGGACGATCTTTATGAGCAAAGTAGCAGTCGTATTCTGGAGCGCAACCGGCAACACTGAGACCATGGCAAACTGCGTGGCAGAGGGTGCAAACGGCACCATCGTGCCCTGCAGCGAGATGAACGCCGCAAAGCTGGCTGAGTTTGATGCAGTGGCTTTTGGCTGCCCCGCAATGGGCGCGGAGCAGCTGGAGGAGAGCGAGTTCGAGCCGATGTTCTCGGATCTGGAGGGTTCTCTGAACGGCAAGAAGATCGCCCTGTTCGGCTCCTACGGCTGGGGCGACGGCCAGTGGATGCGTGACTGGGTGGAGCGTGCTCAGGGCGACGGCGCACAGGTGCTGAACGGTGAGGGCCTGATCTGCAACGAGGCCCCGGACGATGATGTTCAGGCTGCATGCCGCAAGCTGGGTGCAGATCTGGCTGCATGGTAAACAGGAGAAGCTTCTCTTGACAAACAGAGACAGCTGCGATAAACTATGAGAACACCGAAAAACGGTGTTTTTGCAGAACTGAAAGTTAGAAAATACTAACTTTCACGCAAAAGCAGCAGCCTCTGTACAGAATGCATCAAAACTGCGGCAGGGGACAGCAGACGGAAAGGTCTGCGCTCCTGCCGCTTTGGTTTCAGAAGGCGGTGTATATGGCAGTGGCTGCAGCAATTGGTGTTACGGTAGGCTTTGCATTTTTGCGCCGTGCGGTGCGCCGCGCTGCAATGCGGTCGGACCGTAGAAAAAAATAAGGCAGCAGGAGGCCCCGTCCCATGCAGGATACCCCGAAGAACTTGGATCAGAAGCGCGCAGATGAAAAGATGCTGGTGAGCGAGATGATCGCTCTTTACTGCCGCAGGCAGCACAAAACACCCAAAGGCAGCCTGTGCCCGGAGTGCCGGCAGCTGCACGATTACGCCCTGACCCGCATTGACAAATGCCCGTTTATGGAGACCAAGACCTTCTGCTCGGCCTGCAAAGTGCACTGCTACAAGCCGGAAATGCGGGAGAAGATCCGCGCGGTGATGCGCTGGGCAGGCCCGCGGATGCTGCCGGTGCACCCGGTGCTTTCCATCCGGCATGCGGCAGTCACACTCCGGTCCAAGCGCGAAGCGAAAAAGGCTGGCTGAATTTTCCGGAATAAACACCCTGCCCGCAGGCCATACTGTGGACAGAGAGGTGATAAATATGGAAAACATCGGCGTTACCTGTGATGTCTGCGAGTGCAGCCACAATGTGAGCGGCTGCAAGTGCGACCTGCCCCAGATCAAAGTGACCGAGCAGTGCACCTGCGATACGCAGCAGGTGGAGACCCCGCACTACTGCCAGAGCTACGAGAAAAAGTAATTCCTAAAGCAGCAAAACAGCTCCTGCCAGAGCATTTCCGGCAGGAGCTGTTTTGGGTCACGGAGGTCAGCGCAGGGCCACATTGCAGGTGGCAAGGCTGCGGATCAGGGTGCCCACGCTCTCCTTCATCCGGATGCCCACGAAGCCCAGCGTGAATGCGGCCTGCACATTGGCCAGATTGTCGTCGATGAACACGCACTCGCTGGCCTTCAGACCGTATTTGTCCAGCAGGGCCTGATAGATGCGGGGGTCGGGCTTGTTGATGTGCACCTCGCAGGAGGCTACGCCGCCGTCAAAGCGGTCCAGCACGCCGCGCTCCTTGAGCAGGGCCAGCACGTCCTCCGGGATGTTGCTGAGATAGTACACGCTGTAGCCATGGTTCTTCAGGCGGCGCACCAGCTCCTGCATCCGGCGGCGCGGGCGCAGGATGTGCAGCCAGTCGTCCAGCACGCCCTGCACCTCAAACTCGCGCCCGGCGGCCTTGGCGTTGCGCAGCATGGCCTGATTGCCGTCAAAGCGGGAGACAAGCCCCGCATCCAGCTGCTTCCACTCCTCGCTGCCAAAGGTCAGGTCATACACCTGCTCCTCGATCTCTTCATTGCAAATGCGGTCTACCAGATAGGCGCGGGGGGCAAAATCCACCATGACACCGCCCAGATCAAACACGATGCTTTTATACATTTGAAATTTCCTCTGTTTCTCATGGAATGCTCTGCCCACAGTATACCACAATCTGCCATGCGGTTTCCACTGCTTTTTGCATGATGTGCCCGGCGGCTGCATAAGCTGTGGCAGAAAGGGGAGAAGGGCATTGACCATCCGGGAACTGTGTGAAAAAGAGGTGGTGCAGCTGGAGCAGGGGGTCTGCCTTGGCCGGGCCGACGACCTGACCTTTGACCCTGCCACCGCCCGGCTGCAGAGCCTGATCCTGCTGGGGCGGCCAAGGCTGTTCGGATTGCTTGGCCGGGACGATAGCCTGACCATTCCATGGCAGGAGATCGAGACCATTGGCACGGATGCGGTGCTGGTGCACACGGCTCTGCCGGAAGCACCGCCGCAGCCGGAACAGCTCAAATGGTGGCAAAAGCTGCGCGTGAAGCTGGGTTTGTAAATTTTTTGCAAAAACAGGGTGGACTTTTTTGTGGAAGTGACTATAATAATCGCAGAAGCTTTGTGCAAAAAGCGTAAAGAAATGTGCTTTTGCGTTTGATCTGAGGTTTCACGGATGAGGAAAGGAACAGGAATTATGAAAACTCCCAAACCGCTTTTGGCGCTGCGGATGGTATTCCCGCTGGCGGCATCGCTGATCGTGCTGCTGCTGGGCGAGGGGATCGCCCGCGGGAGCCTGAGCGCAGACGTTTTTGCAAGTTTTATCTTCCCGCACATCGGGGCTTATCTGCTGGCGTGGCTGCTGCTGTTTCTGGTGTGGCTGCTGCTGGACTGGGTGTTCCGCTGTCCGCCGCTGTCCACGCTGGGCATGGCGGTGCTGGGCTGTGCGCCCTGCGCGGTGAACTTTTACACCCTGCAGCTGCGCGGCGAGCCGTTCCTGCCATGGGATCTGACACAGGTGTCGGAGGCTGCCGGTGTGGCATCCGCAGCGGGCCTCAAGATCCAGCCCAGCATGGTCGTGACCATCATCGTGGTGCTGGTGCTGACGGCGGGCAGCTTTTTCCTGTACCGCGGCCGTCACAAACAGCGCTGGCTGCCCCGGCTGGCGGGCAGTGCCGCCACCGCAGCGGCCCTCTGCCTGCTGGTGTTCGGCGTGTACCTGCAGCCCGCTGTCACGCAGGTGCTGGGCATTACGCCGGATGCATGGATGCAGGACCGCTACTACCGCTACTACGGCGTGATCACCGGCTTTATGACCAACCTCACCAATCTGGAGATCTCGAAGCCCGAGGAATACTCGCAGGAAGCGGTGGATGCCCTGCTGGACAATGCGGACGAGAGCCAGAAGTTTGCCACCAGCCCGCTGTACTCCACCAGCTACAGCGCCGTGACCCCCAAGGACGAGCAGGTGAAGCAGCCCACCATCATCTATGTGATGGACGAGTCCTACTGGGATGTCTCGGAGCTGGAACAGTACGGCATCACCTTTGATACCGATGTCTCCAAGAACCTGCACGCCTTGCAGCAGACCAGCGCCTATGGCCGGGCCTACAGCCCCAGCTTTGGCGGCGGCACCTGCGATGTGGAGTTTGAAGCCCTTACCGGCTACTCGGTATCCTTCCTGCCCAGCGGCAGCAAGCCCTACCAGCAGCATGTGACCAAGCCCATGTTCGCCATGCCCAATTACCTCAAGCTCAAGGGCTACCAGACCGCAGCCGTGCACTGCTTCTGGGCAAAATACTGGAGCCGCGACAAGGCTTACCCCAACCTCGGCTTTGACGATTTTATCAGCCTTGAGGATATGCATGGCGTGACCAAGGTGCGCAAGCACTACTGGACCAGCGGCCTTGTCACCGATGATTCCATGGCCGACCAGATCATCCAGCAGTACGAGAGCATGAAGTCCAGCTCGGACAAGCCCATCTTCCTGCACGCTGTCACCATGCAGAACCATACCAATTATAACAAGGACAACTACCCGGATGACGAGCGGGTGAAGGTGCTGTCCCACCCGGCGGGCCTCAAGCCCAGCACCGTGGGCGCGCTGGAAGATTTTGCTACCGGCATCCGGGATGCAGATGCCATGATGGGCAAACTGACCGAATACTTCTCGCAGGTGGACGAGCCAGTCATTCTGGTGTTCTGGGGCGACCACTATAACCCCATCGATTCCAATTACGATGTCTACACCACTACCGGCTATGCCAGCGATTCCAGCGCAGACCCCCGCCTGCATCAGACCACGCTGCTGATGTGGTCCAACTACAGCCAGCAGCAGGTGGACCTTGGCACCATTGCCGCTTACGATATCTCGCCGGTGATGATGGACATTTACGGTCTGGAAGAGCCGCTCTACTTCCAGTTTCTGAACCGTCAGCTGCGTGTGGCCAGCCGCACCAATACCCGCGGAACCACCATGAATCTGGACGGCACCACCACGCAGGAGCCTACCGAGTTCCAGCAGCGGTGGTGCGCAGAGCACTGGCTTTTGCAGTACGACCTGATGTTCGGCAAAGGATATGCGCTGCAGCGCATGGGCCTTGCGGGCCTGAGCGGCGTGGACACAGGCAAATGAGCGAAAAACAGACGATTTCTTTGTAAAAAACAGAGAAAAACTCTTGCAACCGGCGTTTGTTTGTGATATTATAACAAGGCATTACACACGCATCACTATGCCCTTTTGTGCCCAAATGGGTGGAGGGCAGTCCCGAACCGTCCGATACGGCCCGGGATCACGGTGTGCGGAGGCAAAACAATATCTGGAGGTATTTTTACTATGGCAGTCGTTTCTATGAAGCAGCTTCTCGAAGCAGGTGTGCACTTCGGTCACCAGACCCGCCGCTGGAACCCCAAGATGGCAAAGTACATCTTCACCGAGCGCAACGGCATCTATATCATCGATCTGCAGAAGACCGTGAAGAAGCTGGACGAGGCTTACAACTACGTGAAGGAAGTTGCAGCTGAGGGCGGCGACATCCTGTTCGTCGGCACCAAGAAGCAGGCTCAGGAGTCCATCCGTGACGAGGCTCTGCGCTGCGGCATGCACTATGTCAATGCTCGCTGGCTGGGCGGTATGCTGACCAACTTCCGCACCATCCGCAAGCGCATCGACCGTATGGATCAGCTGGCTAAGATGAAGGAGAACGGCACCTTCGAGCTGCTGCCCAAGAAGGAAGTTGCTAAGCTGGAGCTGGAGATGGAGAAGCTGGACAAGTACCTGGGCGGTGTCAAGAACATGAAGACCCTGCCGAAGGCTATGTTCATCGTTGATCCTCACAAGGAGCGCATCGCTGTTGCTGAGGCCCGCAAGCTGAACATCCCCATCGTGGCTATCGTTGATACCAACTGCAACCCCGACGAGATCGATTACGTGATCCCCGGCAACGACGATGCAATCCGTGCTGTCAAGCTGATCGCTGGCGCTATGGCTGACGCTGTGCTGGAAGGCAAGCAGGGCAACCAGGAGGCCGCTCCCGCTGAGGATGCAGCAAACGCCTGATTTCCCATCCCACAAACAACAAAATAACGTGTAAGGGAGAATACGAAAATGGCTATTTCTGCAAAGGACGTTATGGAACTGCGCAAGCAGACCGACTGCGGCATGATGGAGTGCAAGAAGGCTCTGACCGAGGCTGACGGCAACTTCGAGAAGGCAATCGAGATCCTGCGTGAGCGTGGTCTGGCTACCGCTGCCAAGAAGGCAAGCCGTACCGCTGCCGAGGGCATGGTCTACGCTGACTACTGCCCCGAGTGCAAGGTGGGTGTTGTCATCGAGGTCAACGCTGAGACCGACTTCGTTGCCAAGAACGACAAGTTCGTTGCTTTCGTCAAGGAGGCTACTCAGGTCATCATGAAGCAGAACCCTGCTGATGTTGAGGCTCTGATGGCTTGCAAGACCGAGAACGGCGAGACCGTGGACGAGGCTCTGAAGAACCTGATCCTGGTCATCAAGGAGAACATCAAGGTTCGCCGTTTCGTCCGTTACGAGGGCGTTTGCTCTGCATACGTCCACGGCGGCGGCACCCACGGCATTCTGGTCAACTTCGAGACCACCAACGGCATCGAGGCTAAGGACGAGTTCGCTACCTACGGCAAGGACATCGCTATGCAGGTTGCAGCTGCTAACCCCGGCTATGTCGATGAGGCTTCTGTCCCCGCTGAGGTCGTGGCCAAGGAGAAGGAGATCATGCTGGCTCAGATGGCTGGCGATCCCAAGACCGCGAACAAGCCCGAGGCTGTGAAGCAGAAGATGATCGAGGGCAAGATCAAGAAGTTCTTCAAGGAGAACTGCCTGGTCGATCAGGAGTTCGTCAAGGACAGCGACCTGACCGTTGCTCAGTACACCGCTAAGGTCGCTAAGGATCTGGGCGGCGACATCAAGATCGTCAAGTTCACCCGCTTCCAGAAGGGCGAAGGCCTGGAGAAGCGTGCTGACGACTTCGCTGCTGAAGTTGCAAGCATGGTGAAGTAATTTAACTTCCAAAGTTGAATTGGGAGCTGCAGTACCCGTAACAGGGCGCTGCGGCTCCTTTTTTGTTTGTGTTTGGCGGGCGGATGTGCTATCATAGAGAAAACGGAAAGAAGGGAGGACGAAAAGCAATGCGCAGTGTAAACAAAACGTCTCTCCGAATGGAGAGCATGATCGGATAAGGAGAATCCCTTATGAAAAAGCAAACCATGACTCTTGCGGGCATCCCTGCCATTCTGTACGGCAGCCGGAGCCGGAATGTTTACCTCTATCTCCACGGCAAAAACGGCTGCAAGGAAGAAGCAGAGCGCTTTGCCGCTACAGCCTGTGAGGCAGGTTGGCAGGTGCTGGCTATCGACCTGCCCGAGCATGGCGTACGGAAAAACAGCCCTGAGCGGCTTCTGCCGTGGGTGGCTGTGCCGGAGATAGAAGCTGTATACGTCCGCATGAAGCTGGTGTGGGCGCATATCCGGCTGTATGGCGTGAGCATCGGCGCGTGGCTTGCCATGCAGGCGCTGCAGGGAGACGCGCCGGAACAGACCCTGCTGGTCTCTCCGGTGGTGGATATGGAAGCTCTCATCACGAATATGATGCAATGTGCCCATGTGACCGAGGAACAGCTGCAGCGGGCAGGGGAGATCCCCACGGATCTTGGGGAGACCCTCTCATGGCCGTATCTGTGCTGGGTGCGGGAACATCCGCTGCACTGGCATGGCCGCACGCAGGTGCTGTATGGTGACAGGGATGCCCTGACCAGCCGCACCATGATCGAGCGCTTCCGTCAGGAAAGCGGGGCGCATCTGACGATCATGGAGGGCGGGGAACACTGGTTCCACACCCCAGTGCAGATGGCGGTCCTTCAAACGTGGGAAGAAACGAATTTTTGATTTTTGATTTAGAATAGCCGCCGCGTGCGCTATGGCTATTTTTAGCGGAAGTATTATTTTTATATTTGCAAACCAGCAAAGCCTGCGGGCTTTGCTGGTTTGCTTTTTCACGGGAAAGGTCGTGACCGTACACTGCATTTTTTGTGGTGACTATGCATTTTATCTTTGGGACTCTTTCTGTGAAAAAATGGTTTGGAAACGACCGCAGTCGTTTCCAAACCACAATATCAAATAAATTTTCCTCTGCTTATGGCCAGAGCGCACGCGGAGGCCATTTCAAATCATAGAAGCTTACAGCAACAAAAACTGCCGCTGACGGTTTTTACGCCGTCAGCGGCAGTTTGTATTTACAGATTCAGTTCAGCAGGATCTGAAACTCAGACCTTTGCTTCGCTGTTCTGCTCAGCATTCTTATAGGCCTTGAAGGAGTGGAACACGATGTTCAGGCCCAGAACGATCAGCAGCACGGCCAGGATCAGCTGCAGGCCGTTTGCAATGAACACAGCACCCCAAGTGGTCTCGCCAGCGGGGATGGTGACAGCAGCGGCATTGCTGATGGCCTTGACCATGGCGATCAGGCGCTGCACCAGAGCGGTGAAGGTGACGCACAGCATGATGATCAGCGGAGGGAAGATCATCTTGTTGCTGCGGCCGGTGACCTTCAGGAACACGCACAGGGTGGCCAGAACCAGAGCGCTCAGCAGCTGGTTTGCAGAACCGAACAGGGGCCAGATGTTGGCGTAGCCGATCTTGGTCAGCAGGAAGCCGAAAGCCAGAGTCAGGAAGGTGGAGAAGTACACGTTGCACAGCAGCTTGCGCCAGCCCTCAGCATGCTCCATGTCGTCCACGCTGAACAGCTCCTGGAAGCTCATGCGGCCGATACGGGCCACAGCATCCAGACTGGTCAGGGCCAGTGCGGAAACGCACATGGTCATAAACACAGAGGCAAAGTGCTGGTCCAGGCCAAAGCCCACGAAGAAGCTGGCAACGCCGCGGCTGAAGATCTGGAACGGAGTGCCGTCTGCGGGGGTGCCGTCTGCAGCAGCAGAAGCACCGGCCACACACAGGGCGATGACAGCCAGCAGGCTTTCCAGCACCATGGCACCGTAGCCGACCTTCAGCATATCCTTCTCATTGGTAACGGTCTTGGAGGAAGTGCCGGAAGACACCAGACTGTGGAAACCGGAAACAGCGCCGCAGGCAACGGTAACGAACAGGATGGGGAACATGGTGCCCAGCTTGGCGTTGGTAAAGCCGGTGAACACCGGCAGGTTCATGACGGGATGGTTGACGATCAGGCCCAGAACAGCACCCACGATCATGGCCACGAACATAAAGGTGGTCATGTGGTCACGGGGCTGCTTCAGCAGCCACATGGGCAGGACAGCGGCAAAGAAGATGTACACAAAGGTGATGTAGCTCCATGCAGCCTTGCCCAGAATGATGGGGAAGTTTGCACCCACCACAAAGGACAGCACGATGAATACGATGCTGATCACATTCTCTTTCCAGCCGGTGAAGTGCAGGTTCTTCTGCAGCAGGCCAAAGACCACGGCGAACACCATGAACATGATGGAGACCATGCCGGCAGCACCGTTGGTCTGGGCAGCCTCCACCAGAGCACCGGCAGCACCGTAGGCATTGAAGGTGCCGGCCACCATGTCGGCAAAGGCAGCAATGACGATGCCGCAGAACAGCCAGCAGAACAGCAGGAACAGCTTGCGGCCGGTCTTGCCGATGTACTTTTCGATCAGCATGCCCATGCTCTTGCCGTCGTTCTTAACGGAAGCATACAGAGCGCCGAAGTCGGTGACAGCACCGAAGAAGATGCCGCCCAGCAGCACCCACAGCAGCACCGGCAGCCAGCCGAAAGCAGCGGCCTGGATCGCACCGGTAACAGGGCCTGCACCGGCAATGGAGCTGAACTGGTGTGCAAACACGGTCCAGCCGTCGGTGGGAACGTAGTCCCGGCCGTCCTCATGGACAACTGCCGGGGTCTTGGCAGAGGGGTCGATGCCCCACTTGTTTGCCAGCCAGCGGCCGTAAAGCATATAAGCGCCAAACAGACACACGGCTGCGATCAATACGATGACCAGCGTATTCATTGTTTTTACCTCTTTCCTTTCTTGGCATCCGGCAAATGTCAGCGACATGGGGCGGCAGGATGTAAAAAAGGCCCCGTCTTCCTGCGTTCGTTCCATTTGGGACGAACCATCGAAGACGAAGGCCTTCACATACACTGCACATCGTGTATGGAATACTCCGCGATACCACTTCGTTTGCTGCACAGGGCAGCCACTCCCAGCGTACATACATACGCAGCCCCGTAACGTGGGCAAAACGGCCATGCATTACTGGAAGGCGGGGTCAGCGCCTTTGTTCACACAGGCTGCTCGCAGGGGAGAACGCTTTGCTCCTGACTGCTGCCCTTGCATCAGATGGGCGGCTCTCTGGGAGAGGGTGCTGCAAAGAATCATGTCCTGTTCATCGCATTTGCCGAATGATTGTCCGTATTTTAGTGCGGAATTCACAAATTGTCAATATCATTGGAACAAGTTCGGAGGATACACTAATTCAGGAAAGTGTTCTGCAATAATTTTTAGGTGATTTTTGTTCATGCGTGAAACGAAGAAAACTATACACCAACACGAATGAAAAGAGTTCACGCCAAGGGCTTGACTTTCACACTTTGATGTGCTAAAGTGGTGATGCAAGAAAGAACCTGAACATTTCCGGAACAATTAAAAGAGGGAACGCTCCCAAAACCGGACAGTCCGCTGCGGCGGCAAGGAGAACATTCATGTCAGATAAAAATTCCAGAAGAAACCAGACCACCGATGCACTGTTTGATGCCATCCTCAGTCTGGAAACGCGGGAGGAGTGCTACAACTTCTTTGAAGACCTGTGCACTGTAAAGGAGATCTCGGATATGGCGCAGCGGCTGGAAGCGGCAAAGATGCTGCTGGACGGCAGAACCTACGATCAGATCGTGAAGGCGGTGGAGATCAGCACGGCCACCATCAGCCGCATCAACCGCTGCATCCAGTACGGCTCCGGCGGCTACCGCGAGACCATTGAAAAGGTGCGCGGCACCCAGAACCCTAAAAAGCAGGAGTAACACCGGCGTACCCGGCAGACATAGAATGGGGCGTACACCGCCCCTGACCGGACGAACGAAAGGAAGGTTTTATCATGTCTGCTGAGAACTGTATCGATACCACCCGCTGCCCCTGCCCCTGCCTGCCCAAGGTGACGCTGGAGCAGGCGGTCGTTGACCTTGTGGAGAGCATCGCTCTGCAGGAAAATGCCCTGAGCCACATCCTGTGCGCCGAGAGCCGGAAGATGGACGCCGCCATGAAACTGGACGGTCTGGACCTGTGCAAGCTGCTGGAAGTGAACGATTCGGCCACCAACATGGTGCACGCCGTGGCAAACCTGGAGCTGGTGCTCAAGGATAAGCTGGAGTTCGTCTCCAACAACCTGTACTATCCGCCTGCGGATGCCGCAGCGAAGTAAGAAGATGCTGAAAGGCCTGTCCGGATGCCGGGCGGGCCTTTTCTCTGCTTGAATGCATAATTTTTGTAAAAACCATTTGTTGGAATTGCTGATAACGGGATTCTGTGCTATACTATACAATGTATCACCATGAAAGTGAGGAAATTTACAAATTGCTGAACTACGATGCGATCCTGTTTGATGTGGACGGGACCCTGATCGATTCCGCTCCCGGTATCATAAATACATTAAAAGAAGTCTTTGCCAGGATGGGCGTGGACACCACAAATGTGAACCTGCGCCGCTACCTTGGCCCACCGCTGCGCAAGAGCTTTGGTGAGCACTTTACCGACCCGGCCCTCATTGAAAAGGCCACCGACCTGTACCGCGACAGCTACGCCGTCAAGGGCAGCCACGAGTGCGCCGCCTACCCCGGTGCAGCAGAGATGCTGCAGCGCCTGAAGGACGCGGGCCTTGTGCTGTGCACCGCTACCTCCAAGCCCACGCAGGTCGTCACGCCCATTCTGGAAGAAAAGGGCCTTGCAGATTATTTTGATTTTATCGGCGGCGCGTCCATGGACGAGAGCCGCGACACCAAGACCGACGTGGTGCGCCATGTGCTGGCCCAGCCCATGATGCAGGGCAGGCGGGTGCTGATGGTGGGCGACCGCAACGACGATATGCGCGGCGCGGCGGACTGCGGGCTGGATGCCGCCGGTGCGCTGTACGGCTACGGCAGCAGGGAAGAGCTGGAACCCTTCCACCCGGTGCTGCTGGCCGAAAGCTGCGCCAACCTTGCAGACCAGATCCTGAACGGACAGGCATGACCGGAAGGCCCTGTGCCGGAAACGAAATGAATGGTGAGAGATATGAGAAATACACGACCGGAAAAGCAATCGCTTACTCCTATGCAGAAGCAGGCTGTGCTGGTGTGCAGTGTGTGCGCACTGGCAGCCATTCTGACCATTGCCATTACCATGACGCTGCTCAAGCGCGGCAAGACCCCTGCATCCCCGGTGGAACAGCCCTCCAGCGAGGTGCTGGTGCCGGGCGAAGAGGATATCTCGGATCACTACCAGATCAGCGAGACCTCTGCCGCCCTGCTGCCGGAGACCGCCGACGCGGGCGAGAGCTACCAGAAGGAAACGCTGTTCCTCGGCGATTCCAACACGGTGCGCCTGTACGCCAACGGCCTGATCAGCCTGCAGCAGTTCTGCGCCAAGGAGGGCATTGGCACCCATGCCGCCCTGAACGAGGGCATCGTTACCTTTAAAAAGGACAGCAACACCTACACCATCGCGCAGGCCGTGGCCAAAATGAAGCCCCGCCGCGTGGTCATCATGCTGGGCACCAACGATACCGGCATGAGCGTGGACGAGTTCATCAAGAACTACACCGCGCTGGTGCAGGCCATTCAGGAAAGCTACCCCTACACCGACATCATCGTGAACACGGTGCCGCCGGTGCCTGCAAACCACGCAAACTACCCCCACATGGACCAGACCAAGATCGACGACTTCAACATGGCCCTGCTGTCCATGTGTGAGCAGATGGGCCTGAAGTTCCTCAACAGCGCCGAAGCGCTGAAGGATGCCAACGGCTATGGCCGCGAGGATTACTACCAGACCGGCGATATCCACCTGAAGCCCGTGGGCCTGAAGGCCATGCTGAGCTATCTGCGCACCCACGCTTACCAGACCGACGACCGTCGGCCCGACACCGCCAACATCCCCACCCGCGCCGAGTATACCCCGAACCCCAGCTCTGCGGTGACAGCACCCAGCAGCTCGGAGGCTGCAGGCTCTTCCGAAGAGCAGGGTGTGCTGTATCAGGCCAGCTACCGGGTGGACAAGACCGGCGGCACCCTTTCCAGCGGCAGCGACAGCGGCAAGACATCCCTCTCCTATGAAGTGACCAGCGCCGCCCAGTCCATCAGCGTGACGGCTGTGCCGCAGGACGGCTATGTGTTCGTCAAGTGGAGCGATGGCGTGACCCAGAAGACCCGCACCGATACGAACTTCAAGCAGAACGTGGACGTGACCGCCGTATTTGCAGCGGCTTCCGTGCATATCAGCAGCACCGGCAAGGCCGTGCTGGGCGATTCCTACACCTTTACCGCAAAGCTGGGCGGCAAGCACCTCACTGCCGACAGCATCCGCTGGTACGCCAACGGTGCGGAAGTGCCGCAGGCGGCGGGCAAGACCACCGTCAAGGTGGAAATCGACCCCTCCATGCTCAATGCGACCTTTAAGGTGTACGCAGTGGCAAGCTACAACGGCTGCACCGTTACCAGCAACGTCCTGAATGTGACGGTCAGCGGCGTAAGCTCCGGCAGCTCGTCTCACAGCTCCGGCAGCTCTGGCAGCACGTCGGGCAGCAGTTCTTCCGGCAGCACCAGTTCTTCCGGTGCATCGTCCGGCACCACCTCCGGGGCATCCTCCGGGGCTACATCCACCTCCGGCAGCTCGTCTCACAGCTCTTCCGACAGCTCGTCTCACAGCTCTTCCAGCAGTGAGAGCACGGCTTCCCCGGCAGGCTCGGCTTCTGCTTCCAACGGAACAGCCAGCTCTTCCCACAGCACCAGCTCGTCCCACGCGGACTCTGGTGAGAGCAGCTCGGCTTCCCACAGCAGCTCCAGCAGCGAGAGCAGCTCTGCAAGCTCTGGCAGCTCCCATGCGGCTTCGGAATCCAATGCCAGCAAGGAAGCCGCCAACGAGCAGTCCGCATCCACGGACTCCGCGTCCTGAGGCTGTCACCCCGGCCTGCCGTGCCGCATAGGCTGGCAGGAAGGGAGGCGTTTGCATGTACTACGAGGAACCCCGCATCCCGGCGCTGCCCGGGGAAGAGAACGTGACCGACGGCAGCGTGGACGATTACGGCACCGACTGGGAGAACGTGGACAACGGCGCGCTGGAAGAGGAAATGGCAAAGTGTGCTGCCACCCCCTGTGATGTCAAAACCACCTGCCCGGACAACGACCCGGAGCAGACGGACGTACCATCGTACGAAATTGTAACAGAATGATGTGAAGCCAGCTCTGTTTACGGCAGGGCTGGCTTCTGCCTGTTGTTGAGCGCATGGCAGCTGAGGCCATGGCAGAAGGAAAAGAGGGAAGGTTTATGGCAAAATATTATTGCGTGCTGTTCGATGCAGACAACACCCTGCTGAACTTTGACGCAGCCGAAAGCAAGGCACTGGCCGAAACGCTGGTGAACTACGGCATTGAGCCGGACGCAGAAACGGTGCAGACCTACCGCACCATCAACTCGGAGCTGTGGCGGCAGCTGGAAAAAGGCCAGATCAAGCGGGAAAAGCTCATGGCAGAGCGGTTCTCCCGCTTCCTCAAGGCCATTGATGCCGCCGGTGACGGAGCCGAGATGAACCGCTTCTATCTGGAACAGCTCTCCACCCACCCGGACCTGATGGGGCCGGAAGTGCTGGATGTGCTGCGGGAGCTTTCCGAGGTGGCAACGCTGGCCGTTGTGACCAACGGCTTCCAGAAGGTGCAGATCCGCCGTCTGGCCGAGAGCGGTGTGCTGAACTTTATGGAGGATGTGTTCGTCTCCGAGAAGATGGACAGCGAAAAGCCCAACCGCAGAATTTTTGATGCGGCCCTGCGCGCCCTTGGCGTGGAGAACCGCGAGCATGTGCTGGTGGTGGGCGACGGCCTGAGCAGCGACATTCAGGGCGGCGTGAATGCGGGCCTTGACACCTGCTGGTATAACCCCAGCCACGCCGAGAACCCCGGCAAGGTGGTGCCTACCTACGAGATCGCAGACCTGAAAGAGCTGTACCCGCTGGTGATGGAGCAGGAAGAGCTGGCCAATGTGGGCCTGAAGAACCGCCGCCACCAGTGCTGAGCCAATAAGCGGATGGAGAACGGGATCATAAAACTATGCTGATACATTTGGAAAAACTAGGCAAGAGCTTTGGCGAAAAGATCGTGCTGCACGATGTGACCGCCAGTGTCGAGCGGGAGGACCGCATCGGCATCGTGGGCCAGAACGGCGCGGGCAAGACCACCCTGCTCAAGATTTTGACCGGCGAGTACCAGGACTACGAAGGTGAGTTCAGCGTGACCCATGGCGTGACGCTGGGCTATCTGGAACAGAACGCAAAGCTGGATGCCACGCTGGATCTCTACGGCGAGATGCGCTCCACCTTTGCCCCTGTGCTGGATGCCATGGCCCAGATGCAGGTGCTGGAACGCAAAATGGCCGCGCAGCCGGACGACACGGAGCTGCTGGCCCGGCACGACCAGCTGCAGAACATCGTGGATGCCGCCGACGGCTACAACATGGATGTGAACATCAAAAAGGTGCTGTCCGGCATGGGCTTTGCGCAGGATACATGGCAGAAGAACATTGCGGTGCTCTCCGGCGGCGAGCTGACGAGGCTGCGGCTGGCAAAGCTGCTGCTGGAAAAGCCGGACGTGCTCATTCTGGACGAGCCCACCAACCACCTGGACTTTGCCACCATGGAATGGCTGGAAAACTACCTCAAAAGCTATTCCGGTGCGGTGCTGGTGGTCAGCCACGACCGCTACTTCCTCGATAACGTGTGTACGAAGATCTGGGAGGTCTCCTTCCAGACCATGACCACCTACAAGGGCAACTTCTCGGCCTACCTGCCCCAGAAGGAAGCCGCCGACGCCCTGCGCCAGAAGCAGCACGATGCAGATGTGGCGCTGGCCGAAAAGCTGCAGGACTACGTGGACCGCAACCTTGTGCGCGCCTCCACCACCAAAATGGCCCAGAGCCGCCGCAAGCAGCTGGAAAAGCTGGAGATCACCGAAGCGCCCAAGGACGAGACCAACCAGCTCAAGTTCCGGTTTGAATATGACGTAGAACCGTGGAACGAGCTGGTGCTGCTCAAGAACCTGACCATCAAAATAGGGGAGCGCACCCTGCTGGAACCCTTTACCTACACGGTGTGCCGCGGCCAGCGGCTGGTGATCGCAGGCCCCAACGGCGCGGGCAAGTCCACCCTGATGCAGGTGCTGGATGGCAAGCGCCGCCCCTCCGGCGGCATGGTGCGACTGGGCACCGGCGCACGGCCCAGCATCTTTGCCCAGCAGCAGAACCGTCTGGGGCAGGGCCGGGTCATCGATGTGATCTGGAACAAGTACCCCCGCATGACCGAGCTGGAGGTGCGCAGCCATCTGGCAAAGCTGGGCTTCCGGGGCGAGACGGTGTTCAAGCCCTGCGAGGCGCTTTCCGGCGGCGAGCTGGCCCGCCTGCGCTTTGCGGAGATCGTGCTGGAACGGCCCAACCTGCTGTTTCTGGACGAGCCCACCAACCATCTGGACATCTACACCCGCGAAAACCTTACCGAGGCCCTCATGGCCTACACCGGCACGCTGCTGCTGGTCACCCATGACCGCCACCTGATGAACAGTCTGGCCTGCCCCATCCTCTACCTTGAGGACGGCAAGGCCACCCTCTACCCCAGCTACGATGCCCTGATGGGCCGCAACGCCCCGGCCCCTGCCGTGCAGAAGGCCGCTGAACCGGCCAAGACCGGCTACGGCAGGGAGCAGCGCCGCCGCCGCGCCGAGCTGCGCGCCAAGATCAAGGCCTGCGAGGACGAGATGGAAGCCTGCGGTGCACGCGAAGTGGAGCTGGACAACGAGATCAACTCCCCGGAGGTGTACAACGACCCCGACCTGCTGCGCCAGAAGAGCGACGAGCTGAGCGACCTGCGCTTCCATCAGGAGGAGCTGTTTGCCGCGTGGGAAGCTGCCATGGAAGAGCAGGAAAGCTACGAGCAGAGCCAGCAGACCGAAGAGTAAAGGAGGGTGCAGCATGCCCCAAAACAGACGCAGTTACGAAAAAACGCGCCGCATCGCCCTTTCCGGCCTGCTGTTTGCGCTGGCCATGGCACTTTCGTTCATTGAGGGCACGCTCACCATCCCGGGCCTTTTGCCGGGCATGAAGCTGGGCCTTGCCAACATCGTGGTGATGTACGCGCTGTTTTTCATGGGGCCAAGGCAGGCGCTGGTGCTGGACGTGCTCAAGGCACTGTTCGTGTTTCTGGTGTCCGGCTTCACGGCGGGCTTTCTCTCGCTGTGCGGCGGCCTTTTGTCCCTGCTGGTGATGTGGGTGCTGTACTATCTGCTGCCGGTGCGGCCCACCTGGTTCATCCTGTCCGTATGCGGCGCACTGGCCCACAACATCGGCCAACTGCTGGGTGCAGGCGTGATCATCTCGTCGTCGCTCTCGTTCTACTATGCGCCGGTCATGCTGGTGCTGGGCCTTGTGATGGGCGCACTGACCTCCATCACCCTCAAGGCCCTGCTGCCGGCTCTTGGCAAAATGGGCTTCTCCACGCAGGAAAAGCGGGGGAAATAACCAACCGTCCATGCATCACAGTTGCATTTTGGCCGGAAATCAGTATAATAAGGAAACAACCTGCTATTTTAAAGATAAAATCTCTTGCATACAGCGCTGCCGCCGTGGGAAAGTGCGCGGCAGCCGGGAGGTGTTTGCACTATGAGTGAAAAAGTTACCATCAAGGTGGAGCGCAAAAAGCTGCATCTGCCCACCATCGCCCTGCGGGGGCTGGTGGTGTTCCCCAACAATCTCGTCCACTTTGAGGTGGGCCGCGAAAAGAGCATTGCCGCCGTGGAGTGGGCAATGGCAAATAATTCCAACGTGTTTCTGGTGGCACAGAAGTCCATGGACACCACCGAGCCGCAGCAGGCAGACCTGTTCAGCTACGGCGTGGTGGCCGAGGTCAAGCAGGTGCTGCGCGTCTCCGGGGACCTTGTAAAGGTCCTGGTGGAGGGCAAGTACCGCGCAAAGCTCAGTGCACTGGATGCCAGCGGCGATTTTCTGCTTTCGGAGGTGCGCCCGGCCCCGGTGCGCGCAGGCAAGGCCGACGATGCCGTGGAGACCGAAGCGCTGCTGCGCGCCCTCAAGGCCGGGTTTGACGAGTACCTTGGTATGAACCCGCGCCTTGGCAAGGACGTGGTGTTTGCCATCGTTTCCAGCGACGACCCCGCCTTCCTCAGCGAGTACATGCCCGCAAACCTGCTGTTCCGCTACGAGGACAAGCAGGCTGTGATGGACGAGGGCACCCTGAACGGACGGCTGAAAAAGCTCATCGAGATGCTGCGCCGTGAGTGTCAGGTGATGAAAATTGAAAAGGAGATCGCGGAAAAGGTCAACGAGTCCATGGACAAGAACCAGCGCGATTACTACCTGCACGAACAGCTGCACATCATCAGCGACGAGCTGGGCGAGGGCGACGACACCCACGCCGAGGCCGACGAGTACCGCCGCAGGATCACCGAGCTGCACCTTGCCGAGGACAGCGAGAAGAAGCTGCTCAAGGAAGTGGACCGCCTTGCCAAGATGCAGGGCTCCAATCAGGAGGCAACGGTCATCCGCACCTATCTGGACACCTGCCTTGACCTGCCGTGGAACACCTTTACGGTGGACGACCTTGATATCAGCCGCGCACAGCAGATTTTGGACCGCGACCACTACGGCCTGAAAAAGGTGAAGGACCGCATTCTGGAAACGCTGGCCGTGCGCAAGCTGGCACCGGACGTGAAGGCACAGATCATCTGCCTTGTAGGCCCTCCGGGCGTGGGCAAGACCAGTATTGCACGCTCCATCGCCGAAAGTCTGGGCCGCAAGTATGTGCGCATCAGTCTTGGCGGCGTGCGGGATGAAGCCGAGATCCGCGGCCACCGCCGCACCTACATCGGCGCGATGCCCGGCAAGATCATCACTGCCATGATCTCTGCCAAGAGCGCGAACCCCCTCATGCTGCTGGACGAGATCGACAAGCTGGCAGGCGACTTCCGGGGCGACCCGGCCGCAGCCCTGCTGGAAGCGCTGGACCCGGAGCAGAACAGCACCTTCAACGATCATTTCATCGATATCCCGTTCGATTTGAGCCATGTGCTCTTTATCACCACCGCCAACGATCTGGGCAGCATCCCCGGCCCCCTGCGTGACCGCATGGACGTGATCGAGCTGCCCAGCTACACCCGCGTGGAAAAATACAACATTGCCCGCAAGCACCTGCTGCCCAAGCAGCTCAAGGCCTGCGGCCTGACCGGCAAGGTCACGCTGAGCCAGAGTGCGCTGTACGGCATCATTGACGGCTACACCCGCGAGGCCGGTGTGCGCAATCTGGAACGCACCATCACCAGCGTGCTGCGCAAGTGCGCCCGCAAGATCGCCGCAGGCGAGGTGGAAAGCGTCTCCGTTACCGGCACCATGCTGGAACAGCTGCTTGGCCCCCGCTTCGTCAAGCCCGACTTCCTCAACCGCACCAACGCGGTGGGCATCGCCAACGGTCTGGCGTGGACCAGCGTGGGCGGCGAGACCCTGCCCATCGAGGTGCAGGTGATGGACAACGGCAGCGGCAAGATCACCGTCACCGGTTCGCTGGGCGACGTGATGAAGGAGAGCGCTCAGCTGGCCGTTACGTGGGTGCGCGTGCACGCCGCCGAGTACGGCATCGACCCGGAAAAGCTCAAGAAGTGCGACCTGCACATCCACGCCCCGGAGGGCGCAGTGCCCAAGGATGGCCCTTCTGCCGGTGTCACCCTGACCACGGCGCTGGTGTCCTGCCTGTCCGGCATCCCGGTGCGCGGTGATGTTGCCATGACCGGCGAGATCACCCTGCACGGCAACGTGCTGCCCATCGGCGGCCTGCGGGAAAAGAGCATGGCGGCCTACCGCGAGGGCATGAAAACGGTGCTCATCCCCAAGGACAACGAACCCGACCTGTATGAGGTGGACGACGAGGTGAAGAAGAACCTCACCTTCCTGCCCATGCAGAGCCTGACGCAGGTGCTGAACGCGGCCCTGCTCAAGCCCAATGCCGCCAAGAGCGCTGCGGGCCGCACCCACACCAAGAAAAAGGCGGCAGACGCCGCCATTGTGCCGCCCACCGCAGAAAAGCCCCAGCCCGGCGCGGTGTGCTGAGAACAATAGAAACCCTCTCAGTCACGGCTTGCGCCGTGCCAGCTCCCCCGAAGGGGGGAGCTTAAGGGATGTTTTCCACCAGATGAAAGAGCTCCCCCTTCGGGGGAGCTGGCGAGGAACGAAGTGACGAGACTGAGAGGGTTTGACGTACCACAAGAAAGGAAAGCTCCATGAATTACAACAAAGCTGATTTCATTGCCAGCTACGGCATTTCCAGCCAGCTGCCCGAGAGCGACCGCCCGGAGCTGAGCTTTTCGGGGCGGTCCAACGTGGGCAAATCCAGCCTCATCAATAAGCTGTGCAGCCGCAAAAACCTTGCCCGCGTGTCCAGTACGCCGGGCAAAACGGCCACCATCAATTTCTATTCGGTGGACGACTGCTACTTTGTGGACCTGCCCGGCTACGGCTACGCCAAGGTGAGCAACGCCGACCGTGAGCGCTGGGACGACCTCATCAACAGCTACTTTGAAGCACCCCGCCACCACACCCTGCTGGTGCAGCTGCTGGACTGCCGCCACGCCCCCAGCGCCGACGATGAGCAGATGCTGCGCTACCTGCACTATCACCAGATCCCCTACGTGGTGGCCCTGACCAAGGCCGACAAGCTCAAAAAGAGCCAGCTGGCCAAGACGCTGGAAGACTTTGAGAACCTCTGCCGCCCCTATGGCTGCCAGAAGGTGGTGCTGACCAGCGGCGAGAACGGCTACGGCATCCCGGAGCTGCAGGCGGTGCTCAATGCCGCTGTGGCCGGGGAACAGGAAGCGGAGTAAACCATGGCCTACAACGAATTTGCCTATTTCTACGATGAATTCAACGGCGAGGCCGATTACGATGCACTGTATGCCCACATCCATGCAAAGCTCAAGGAGCACGGCATCCACGACGGCATCCTTGCCGACCTTGGCTGCGGCACCGGTGAGCTGACGTTGATGCTCACGCAGGCGGGCTATGATATGATCGGCATTGACCAGTCCGAGGAGATGCTCTGCGTTGTGCGCGATAAGGCCGAACAGCTGGGCCTTTCCGGCAGGCTGCTGCTGCTCCGGCAGGACCTGCTCAAGCTCGATCTGTACGGCACCATCCGGGGCGCGGTGTCCACCTTTGACACCTTCAACCACATCCCGGATCTGGACACCGCCATTGCCAACGCGGGCTTTTTCATGGAGAAGGGCGGGGTGTTCCTGTTCGATATGAACACGCCCTACAAGCACCGGAACGTGCTGGGCGACAACGCGTTCACCTTTGAGGAAGAGGATGCCGCCTGTGTGTGGCGCAACCACTACGATGCCGCCAACCGCCGCGTGGAGATCACCGTGGACATCGACTACCACGAGACCGGCGAGCACTTCCACGAGCAGTTCTACGAGTACACCTATGACCTTGACACCATCCGCACCGCGCTGGAAAAGCACGGCTTTGCGCTGGAAAGCGTCTGCGACGGCGAGACCTTCGGCCCGCTGACCGAGGACAGCCAGCGCTATTTCTTCTGCGCAGTCAAGCAGTATACACAATTGGAGGGATAACTTTATGGCAAATCTGATCCGCGGCCTGTCGGAGAACGGCGGGGTCGTGTTCTGCGGCGTGGATTCCACCCAGATCGTCCGCAAGGCCGAAAAGCTGCACACCACCAGCGCCACCTGCAGCGCGGCACTGGGCCGTCTGCTCACCGGCGCGGCCCTGATGGGCTCCATGCTCAAGGACGACCGTGACCAGATCACCCTGCGTGTGTCCGGCGGCGGCCCGGCGGGCGTGGTCATTGCCTGCACCGACGGCACCGGCAACGTGAAGGGCTGCATCGATCACCCCTTGGTGGAGCTGCCCGCAAAGCCGAACGGCCACCTGGATGTGGGCGGCGCTGTGGGCAAAGACGGTGTGCTCACCGTCATCCGGGATAACCGTCTGCAGAAGGAGCCTACCGTGGGGCAGGTGCCGCTGGTCTCCGGCGAGATCGCCGAGGACCTGACCGCCTACTACGCCTACAGCGAGCAGGTGCCCACCGTCATGGCGCTGGGCGTGCTGGTGGACAAAGACCTGTCCATCCTGTGCGCAGGCGGCTTTATGGTGCAGCTGCTGCCCGGTGCCACCGATGCGGAGATCGATCAGCTGGAAAAGAACATCGCGGCCATGCCGTCCGTCACCACCCTGCTGCACGAGGGCAAGACCCCCGAGGACATGATGCAGCTGGCGCTGGCGGGTTTTGACCCCAACGTGCTGGACGAGCGCGATGTGCACTACCAGTGCGACTGCAGCGCCGAGCGCACCAAGGAGATGCTGTTCAGCCTTGGCCGCAAGGAGCTGGTGAGGATGCGCGACGAGGACCCCGCCTGCGAGGTGGTGTGCCACTTCTGCCACAGCAAGTACCAGTACGACCTCAACGACCTGCTTGCCGAGTACGACGCGCAGGCGGCGGAACGTGCCGCTGCAGAGCAGGGGACTTGACAAACCGCTAAAAAATAACTATACTACAAATAGAAAAGGCGCTGTCCGCAATGGTCAGCTCCTTCCGGTTAGATCAATAAGAATGACCGCCACGGTTTGAGAGTCTGGGGCGGTCATTTCTTATTGTTATGGATCTCTTTGAAGATTGCCCATGCGATCTGAAATGTAATTCCAACTGTGCCGCCAACAATGACGAACAGCTGCAGAACATCGTTCAACACCATGATGCATCCCCCCTTCCGCGTTTGCGAACGGGGGAACAAACAATAAGCTTTTACGTCCCCCGGACGCTTGCCGGAGGGAAGCATGACCACCTGCGCTTGCAGATAGCACCTTAACGCCACCCTTCGGGGTGGCATTTTTAGTTTAGCATACTTTTTGACGAATTACAACGGGAATCCTTTCACCCGCAGATGTCCGCTGCCACGGTGTAGGTGACGGTATAGTCCAGTACATTGCCGTTCACGGTGCAGTCCTCTTTGCGGGCGATGTGCTCCGCGTCCGGCCATGCGGCGTACAGCGCCTGCAGGCTTTGCAGCCGGGCCAGCGCGGAGGCCTGCGCTTCGGTGCGGTGCAGCGTTTCCGGCTGCTGCACATAGCGGCAGGTCTCCTCCACAGAGCAGGGCAGGGCAAGGCCCAGCAGCGGCACCTCTGGCTGGAAGTGCCGGAGGACCACTGCCGCATGTTCCGGCGCAGGCGCGGCGGGCAGGGAGAAGGTGTGCCCGAACGCTGTCACCCGGTATGCGCGGGTGCACGCGCCGGTGTACTGCTGCACCGTCTCTTCCAAGGGCACGGTGCGGGTGTCGCTCCACTCAAACTGCGCAACCACCGTTCCGGCGGCGGGCGCAAAGATCAGGGTGCCGTCCCGCTCGGCGCGGGCTGTGCCAATGAGGCCCTGCCCGGCCTCCACCTGCTGGCCCGGCTGCACCAGCATGGTGCCGCTGGTAAGGTTCGTGCGCAGAACAGTGCCGCCGCATTTTGCCCGGATGCCATGCAGCGTTCCGGCGGCAATGTCCGGTTTGGGCCTGGCCGCGGCGGCTTCCACCACCAGCCGCCCTTTGGCAAAATTCAGGCTGGCCCAGGAGAACTCGCCGCTGTGCAAAAGGGCGTACTCCCCGGCGGTGAGCTTTGCCTCGGTCACAGCCGCACCGGGCTGCAGGCCCGCTTCCCGCAGGACGGCGCAGGCCCGCGCAGCCTGTCCGGTGGTGAGGGAAGAGGTGTCCGCATACCAGACGAACTGCTGTGCAAAGAGCAGCAGCGGCACAAACACCGCTAGCCCCGCCCAAAGCCCGGCCCGGCGCAGCAAGGGGCGCAGGCAGAAATACAGCCCCAGCTTCCGGCGGATGCGCAGCCGCACCCGGTGCTTGCGGGCCAGCGCGGCAAGGCGCGGGTACTGCCACGCGGCGCACCGCCCGCCAAACCCTCCCGGCAGGGCCGTTACCCCGTAGGGATGCAGCCCGGCCCGGGCGGCAGCGGTAAGCAGGGCTTCGGTGCTGCCATTGCATGCGGTGAACTCCACCGCGGCCCAAAGGCTTACCGGTTCCATGGGCACCTCCTAGTCATCCGCAAAGTCCGTGCGCACGAACCGCCCCCGCAGGGTCAGGCGGCTGGCGGTAAGGGTGACGATCTTCAGCCCGTCGCCGTAGATGGTCAACCGGCCATGGGGCATCTGCAGGCACAGCCGGTCGGGGCTGTAGGTCAGGATGCGGCAAAAGTGCTCCACCTCCATGCGGCCCCCGCTCAGGTAGACGGCAGGGGCGTGGTAAAAGCCCTGCGGCGGCTGACGGAACAGCAGGGCCAGCCAGCTTTGCGGCGAAAGCCGCTTTTTGCGCTTGGCACACATCCCATTCCCTCCCATCCCGCAGTTCTGCCCGCGGCGCGCTGCTACATATATATGGATGCGGAGGGCTGAGTTATGAATCGAAGCTGGAATTTCCGGCGGGGCGTGCTGCTGGCGCTGGCAGGGTACACGGCGTTTCTGGTGTTTGCCGCGCCGCAGCGCTGTGCCGATGCCCTGCAGGCGGGGCTGCGGCTGTGCGGCGGGCCGCTGCTGGTATCGCTGTTTCCGTTCCTCATCGTATCGGCGCTGGCGGCAGGCTGCGGGGCCGGGCAGTGGCTGGGCTTTGTGTTCCGGCCTGCGGCGCGGCTCATGGGCATCCGGGCAAAGGGTGCGGGCGGCGTGCTGCTCATTGGGGCCTTGGGGGGCTTTGCACCGGCGGCGGTGGCTGCGTCCGAAGCCGTGCGCACCGGTCAGCTCACCTCCCGGCAGGCCTCGGCGCTGCTGCCCGCCTGTGTGTGCAGCGGGCCGTCCTTTGTCATCCTCACGGTAGGGCAGCAGATGCTGGGCAGCCGCGCGGTGGGGGTGCGGCTGTTTGCGGCCCAGCTGCTGGCGGGATACCTCACGGCGGCACTGCTGTGCCGGATGCAGGGCGGGGCCGGGCAGGCTCCACCCGCGCAGGGGGAAACCATTCCGCTGCCCGCACTGGACGCGGTGATCGCGCAGGCGGCAGTGACCTACCTGAAGCTCTGCGGCTTTGTGCTGTACTTCCGGCTGCTGGCGGCAGGGTGCGGGGCATTGCTGCCACAGCCGTGGGCGGCGCTGCCCGCCATGCTGCTGGAAGTGTGTTCCGGCTGCGATCAGGCCGCCCGCACCGGGCTGTGGGCCAGCACGCTGTGCTGTGCGGCGCTCAGTGTGCAGGGGGTGTCGGTGCTTTTGCAGGTGCGCACCATCTGCCCGGCCGAGATCTCGCTGCGGCCTTTGCTGGCAGCGCGGGCGGTGCATCTGCCGCTTTCGGTGGCGCTGTTCTGGCTGGGCAGCACCGTGCCGGTGCAGGCCGTGCAGACCTTTACCACCCTGACCGAACGGGTGGTGGTGCTGCGCCGTGTCCCGCTGGACTGCGCCCTGCTGGCCTTTGCCGTGTGCTGCATCACGGTGGAGGAGTTGGCGAGGAGTTAAGGTGCGGGCTGGGCTGTGGGCTGGGAGTTTCTCCAGCGAATGTCCGGGAAGTGGGGCCCCGTGCGTAAGCACAGGGGCGGAACCGTGGGTTCTGCAACTGCAACGACCGCCGCCAATGGCGGAAACAGGGAGTTGCAGTTGGGGCCGCGGCCAGCGAGACGCAAGCGAATGCGACGCGGCTGCTGGGTGCCGCAACCCGTTGCTGTTCGCGGAGAAAGCTCCCAGCACGCAGCCTATGGTTTCAGGGAACTTTATCAGGTGCTACTGTAGGAGCGTTATCTGAGTAAGTGACTGATTTTTGACGAATGAGCGTGCAAAAAGACACTTTGTCAAGCTGATAAACTGACAACAGCGTGGCAAACAGAGTCACTTTGTCAGCAAGGGTCACTTTGTCAAATTGACAAACAGACAATTATAAACATAGATGCGTTATAATTTCGCCACTTTGTCACTTGTTTCTCCACGGTAGGGCATGGCAGTGAACCAACTACGTACGTTGCCGCCCTGATTGATCTGGTGCTTTGCGATCTCACCGGATTTTACAAGCTCACTGTACACACGGTTGTATGTACTGTCGCTGCACCCGATCTCCCGCAGGACGGCGGCGCGCAGCTCGTTGCTGGGCATCGACCCAAGGCGGCTCTCGGACAGAACGTTCAGGATGGCGCTGCGGGTGTCCTGCCGGGTCTCCGCCGTGCGTACCCGCCGCTCCTCAATGAAGTCGGCATCCTTCTTATCGGTGTAGCCGTCAAACACGGCCCGCGCGGTCTTTACGCCCTCCACCTCCACATCGTCGATGTGCAGCAGCACCGTCTGCTGGGGGCGGGCGTAGCTGTTTTTCTCGTGGCTGAGATAAATTTTGCCGTCGTTCTTGGCGCGGCCCATCATCAGCACGCTGCGGGCCATGTCCCAGATATCCGAGCTGTCGGCCAGACGTGCGCGGCCGGAAACGCCCTGCTTTTTGTTGGAGTGCATCACGATGAGCACCGCGCAGCCCTGCTTTGCGGCAATGGCGCGCAGCGGCAGCAGGGCACCGCGCATCTGGTTGCGGCTTGCCATCTCCACATCGGCGGGCAGAAAGCTCTGCAGCGGGTCCACGATGAGCAGCAGCGGTCCGGCCTTGGCGGCAAAATCCGCCAGTGCCTGGTCCTTGAGGGTAAGGGGCTGGCCGGTCTTGCCAAAGTAGTCGTCGGCGGTCAGCACCAGCACCCGGTTCATGTCGGCCCCGGCCGCCAGCAGACGGGCCTTGAGCACCTTGCCGGGGTCGTCCTCGCCCGCAAGCAGCAGCACCTTGCCGGTCTGCTGCGGCGGCAGCGGAAAAAAGCCGGAGGTCTTGCCCGCCGTCACATAGGCAATGAGCTGTGCCTGCCAGATGCCCTTGCCGGTGCCGCCGTCGGCACCCAGCAGCGACACTTCGCCCAGCGGCAGCAGCTGCGGCACCAGCCACGCCACGCTCTGCATGGGCACATCGGCCAGCAGGCCGGGCTGCGCCGCGCTGCCCTCCAGCGCAAGCTTGCGCTGCTTTGCGTCCGCGTTCACGGCTGCCATAAAGGCTGCGGGGTCGGCCTGCCACGCCTGCTTGCAGGTGTTGAGCCATTGATCGATCTTGTAATTGACGGCGGGCAGCTGCATGTTGCAGGCTGCGCCGCGCACGTCGTCCAGCAGGTCTTCCCGTGCATCCGGGTCGGTCTGGTGGAACATTACCGCAAAGGTCAGGCGGCTGAACAGCTGCTGCTCGGTCCTGCAGGCATCCAGCATGTTCAGAAAGTCTGTGCGGTCCTGAATGGATACTCCCAAAATACATTTCTCCTTTCGCTGTGGTTTATAGCTGGAAGCAAAACCAAATGTTGTTGCAATAAGTATAACTCTGAAAAAACAACGTGTCAACAAATAGTTTTTGCGCAAAAAGCCACAGCTTCCGGGGTGAAAATGCACAGGAAAATGGGGAAAAGAAAAAGAGAAGGCGGGCACCTTCTCTTGACAAAACGGCCTTTTTGACGAAATACAATAAGAACCCACAGAAACGACGCTTTGTAAAATTTTATGGTGCATGGTTGCTTTTTGAAAAAAGCAGAGTATAATAAAAGTGAGAAAGTAAGAAAATCACACAAAGGAGGATGAAGGATGCTGACGGAATTGAGGACAAAATCCCAGATCACCATTCCAAAGGATATTGTAATGAAGATGGGCCTGCGGGAGGGCGACAAGCTGGAGATCGTGGAGAAGGATGGCGTGATCGAGCTGATGCCGGTAGCCGTTTACCCCAAAAAGTATCTGGACGAGCTGCGCAGCGAGATCAACGAAGCAAAGGCCAAAATTGCGGCAGGGGAGCAGCCGGTGTTCGACACGGTGGACGCACTGTTTGAAGCGCTGGACGGTGCGGACGAATGAATTACAAGATCACCTACACCAAACGATTCATAAAGAACCTGAAGCGTTTGAACGCAGCGGAGCGGGCGCAGCTGAAAAAGAAGCTGGAAATTCTGGAAATGGACCCGCTGTATCCGTCGCTGCGCACAAAGCGTATTCAAGGCACGGTAGACTTGTTCGAGTTCAGCGTAAACATGGATGTGCGGGTCATCTGGCAGTACGACGGTGATACGATCATTCTGCTGTTGGACATTGGACACCATGATATTCTGAATCAATTTTAAAAGCCTGTAAACACGATAAAAAGGCCGCTGCACGGTTCACATGCAGCGGCCTTTCCATTTGATGGGGAGTATTCAGCGGCGGTTTACTGGATGCCGGTCACAGGGTAGTCCTGATCCTCAACGGCCTTCTTCAGCACGTCGTCGGCGACCTCGGCGTTCAGGGTGACGATGGCGGTGCCGGCCTCGTGGCTCACCACGGCCTCGTCCACCTCGGGCAGGGCTTCCAGAGCCTTCTTCACGCGGGCTTCGCAGTGGCCGCACATCATGCCTTCCACCTTCAGGGTCTTTTTCATAGCAGTGTCCTCCTTGGTACTCTCTTTATTTGCAACCGCTGCGGGCTGTGCGGAGACAGCGGGCAGGGAAGCAGCATTTTTTGCTGCACGATCGTGCTTTGTGCTGTGCACGTCGAACAGGTTCAGGCGCAGGGCGTTGCTTACCACGCAGAAGCTGGAAAGGCTCATGGCAGCAGCACCGAACATGGGGTTCAGCGTCAGGCCGAAGGGGATGAACACGCCTGCGGCCAGCGGGATGCCGATGATGTTGTAGATGAACGCCCAGAACAGGTTTTCGTGGATGTTGCGCAGGGCAGCGCGGCTCAGGCGGATGGCGGCGGGCACATCCGACAGCTTGGAGTTCATCAGCACCACGTCCGCCGCGTCGATGGCAACGTCGGTGCCTGCGCCGATGGCGATGCCGGTGTCGGCACGGGTCAGGGCCGGGGCATCGTTGATGCCGTCGCCCACCATGGCCACCTTGCCGGATGCCTGCAGCTGGCGAATGACCGCTTCCTTGCCGTCGGGCAGCACGCCTGCGATCACCTCGTCCACACCGGCCTGCCTGCCAATGGCGTCGGCAGTGCGCTGGTTGTCACCGGTGAGCATGACCACGCGGATGCCCATGGTCTGCAGCTCCCGGATGGCGCGGGGGCTGTCCTCCTTGATGGTATCGGCCACCGCGATGATGCCCAGCAGGCGGCCTGCTCCGCCGAAGAACAGGGGCGTTTTGCCCTGTGCGGAAAGGGCTGCGGCCTTTTCCTGCAGCTGTGCGGGCACGGTGACTTTGGTGCCGATAAAGGACGCATTGCCGCCAAAGATCTCCACGCCGTCCAGCTTTGCGGCCAGACCGTTGCCCGGCAGGGCGGCAAAGCCGGATACCTCGGGGGCGGTGAGCTTCTGCGCGTCGGTGCAGGCCAGCACGGCCTTTGCCAGCGGGTGCTCGCTCTTGCGCTCCAGTGCGGCGGCAAGGGTGAGCAGCTCCGCCTCGGAAACGCCCTCGGCGGGCAGAATGTCGGTCACTTTTGGTTCACCGCTGGTGATGGTGCCGGTCTTGTCCAGCGCCACGATCTGGGTGCGGCCTGCAGCTTCCAGCGAAGCGGCGGTCTTGAACAGGATGCCGTTCTTTGCACCCAGACCGTTGCCCACCATGATGGCCACCGGCGTTGCCAGACCCAGCGCACAGGGGCAGCTGATGACCAGCACGGAGATGCCGCGGGCCAGTGCATAGCCCAGCTCCCGGCCCAGCAGCAGCCACACGATGGTGGTGACCACCGCGATGGTAATGACCGCAGGCACGAAGAAACCGGACACCGTATCGGCGATTTTTGCAATGGGAGCCTTGGTGGCGGCGGCATCGCTGACCATCCGGATGATCTGGGCAAGGGTGGTGTCCTCGCCCACGCGGGTGGCCCGGCACTGCAGGAAACCGGACTGGTTGGTGGTGGCAGCGCTCACCTTGTCGCCCGCAGCCTTGTCCACGGGGATGCTCTCGCCGGTCAGGGCGCTCTCGTTCACGGCGCTGGTGCCTTCCAGCACGATGCCGTCCACGGGGATGTTCTCGCCCGGGCGCACCACAAAGATGTCCCCCTTCTGCACCTGCTCGATGGGCACGGTCACTTCGGCACCGTCCCGCAGCAGGGTGGCGGTCTTGGGGGCAAGCTTCATCAGGCTCTTGAGCGCGTCGGTGGTCTTGCCCTTGGAGCGGGCCTCCAGCATCTTGCCCACCGTGATGAGGGTCAAGATCATGGCAGCGGACTCGAAGTAGAACTCCATCATATAATGCATGACCAGCTCGCTGTTGCCGTCCACCTGCGCGCGGGTCATGGCGAACAGGGCGTAGGTGCTCCACACAAAGCTTGCCATGGAACCCATGGCCACCAGCGTGTCCATGTTGGGCGAGCCGTGGAGGAGGCCCTTGAAGCCGTTGATGAAGAACTTCTGGTTGATGACCATGACGATGCCCGCCAGCAGCAGCTGCACAAGGCCCATGGCGATGTGGTTGCCGTCGAACCAGCGGGGCAGGGGCCAGCCCCACATCATGTGGCCCATGGAGAAGTACATCAGCACCAGCAGAAAGCCCAGCGACGCAATGAACCGCCGCTTGAGCTTGGGGGTCTCGTGGTCGGCCAGCGCGTCAAGGTCGGCGCTGGTGGAGCTGGCAGCCGCCGCGCCCGCACGCTTGGGGCTGGCACCGTAACCGGCATCCTGCACGGCCTTGATGATCTCGGCAGAGCTGGCGGTGCCCTCCACGCCCATGGAGTTGGTCAGCAGGCTCACCGAACAGCTGGCAACGCCGGGCACCTTGCTCACGGCCTTCTCCACCCGGGCGGAGCAGGCTGCGCAGCTCATGCCGGTAACGTTGTATTGTTCCATAAAATATCACTCCTACGTTGAGTATGCACGGGAAAGGGCTTCTTATTTCATGAGCTTGGGCAGCAGATTCACCAGCTCGTCCAGCTTTGCCTCGCTGCCCGCGCGCAGGTCGTCCGCCACGCAGGTGGAGATGTGCTGTGCCAGCAGCTCTTTGGAAAAGCTGTTCAGCGCCGAGTTCGCCGCCGCCACCTGCACAAGAATGTCCACGCAGTAGGCATCCTTTTCCAGCATGCCGCGGATGCCGCGCACCTGCCCCTCGATGCGGCTGAGCCGGTTCAGCAGGGCCTTGTGTTCCTCCGGGGTGCGGTCTTTGTGGCGGCAGCAGGAGGGGGTGACGCTTTCGGTGGGCACAGCGGATGCGTCAGCGGCCGGAGCCGTGGCAGCTTCGGGCTGGGCGGGCGTGCCGCAACAGCAGCAGGGCTTTTTCTCGTTGTCCATACAATATCTCCTTTACCCATAGGGGGTATACATCTTACAGCATGAGTATAGCACAGCAAACCCGATAAATCAAGTAGGGAATTGAAAAATACAAACAAAAAGAGGGAAGGCACTGCAAATGCCTTCCCTCTATCAAATATCTTTTACTTCTCCAGAATCCGCGGCACAAACAGGCCCAGCATCTTGCCCCACCAGTACCACTCGTGGGAGACATCGCCGCCCCAGACCTCGAGGTGGGCGGGCAGGCCCTGTGCGGCCAGCACATCGGCCAGCGCCTGCGTGTCGGCTTTGGCATCGTCCTCGTAGGCACCCTGACCGGCGCAGAGCATCAGGCTGTTCTCCTCGGCCTTGGCCAGAGCCAGCTTGTCGGCGATGCCGTTCTCGGCCAGATACTGCAGGGGAGAGCAGCGCAGCACCAGATCGTCGGCTTCACTGCCCCAGAAGCGGGCCAGATCGTAGATGCCGGAAAGGCCGATGGCACCGGCAAAGAGCTTGGGACGGCGCAGGCGGCAGTTGACGGCGTGCACAGCGCCAAGGTCGATGCCCACACACCACAGCTTGGCATCCTTTGCGGCACCGTTCAGGGCCAGCACCCGGGGAGCCAGCTCGGCGGTAAGGTAGACGAAGTACTTTTCCTCCATCTCGGCGCGGCGGCGCACCGGGATGTCGCCGTTCAGTACGGCCTCGCCGTCAATGCTGTCGGCGCAGAACAGCTGCACCTTGCCCTCGTTCAGCAGCGGGGCAATGGCATCGGGCATACCGTTGTTCTCCCAATCATAAAAGCGGCCGCCGCGGGCAGGCAGGGCCAGCACCGGCACACCGGCGCTGCCGTATACCTTGAACTCCATCTCGCGGTTCAGCACGCTGCTCCACTCTTTGTAATAGGTACCCTGGATCATAAATCAAGCACTCCTTGTTTCTATATTCACCGGCCCGGGCGCAGTCGCTGCACGTTGGTGCCGGTCGTTAGCGATCAAAAGAAAGCTTTCTCTGGAAATATCACACGAACTGGTTGCGCTGGGCATCGTACTCGTAGCCCACAGCTTTGAGCTTTGCGCACAGATCTGCCTTGTCGGCATCCATGTCTTCGCACAGAGCATCGAGGTTTTTGTAAAAATCACGCAGCTTCAGGTTCACCACGCTCAGCAGCATGATGGGATCGTTAGGCAGAGCCATGTGTTTTGCCTCCTTACAGCAACAAAAAAAGCCGGCCACTCGACAAAGTGACCGGCCACATACACCAAATTAGACAGCGCGGGTAACTTTGCCAGCGCGCAGGCAACGGGAGCATGCGTAGACGTACTTGGGAGAACCCTCAACGACCGCCTTGACACGACGGACATTCGGCTTCCAGGTACGGTTGGAACGACGATGAGAGTGAGAAACCTTGATACCAAAGGCAACACCCTTGCCGCAGCATTCACATTTAGCCATGGTACTTGCACCTCCTGCAGTGAAGTAAGGAATCAAAATAATCAGCTTGACTATTGTAGCAGATTACCGGGCAAAATGCAAGCCTTTTTTCAAAAAATATTGCGGTTTTTTGGAAAACCAAACTCCTTCAGTCATCGCTGCGCGATGCCAGCTGTTCCCCTTCTGGCACTTTGTGCCACCTCCCCCGGCCGGGGGAGTCTGTCTCAGTGAGGGAGCCTCTGGCGAAGAGGAAAAGCTTTCCGGTATGCCAAAGCCTCCCTCTTTGAGGGAGGGGGACCGCGCCAGCGGTGGAAGGAGGAATACCCCCTTGTCTAAAACCTCAAAAAATAGTATTATATATGGTATACTGAAAAAAGGCAGGAATATCGAATGACCTCTCAGGGCATCTATTATCTCATCCGCGCGCTGGTGGCGCTGGTGGCCATCCCCTTCCACGAGTGCGGCCACGCGCTGGCAGCATGGCTGCTGGGCGACGACACCGCAAAGCGGCAGGGGCGGCTCTCCATGAATCCCTTTGCCCACTTTGACCTGCTGGGCACGCTGTGCATGGTGTTTGCGGGCGTGGGCTGGGCAAAGCCCGTCTCCACCGACCCCCGCAATTTCAAAAACCCCAAGTGGGGCATGGCCCTCACCGCGCTGGCTGGCCCTGCGGCAAACATGCTGCTTGCCTATGTGGGCATGGTGGTGTGGAAGCTCATGTACTACTGGGCACCGGTGAACGATGCCACCATCTACATTGCCATGTTCCTGCAGTACCTTGTGCTGATGAACGTGAGCCTTGCCGTGTTCAACTTGATCCCGGTGCCGCCGCTGGACGGCAGCCGCATCCTGCTGGTGCTGCTGCCCCGGCGCATCTACTTTGGCCTGATGAAGTACGAGCGCTATATCATGATCGCCCTGCTGGCGGCAGTGTGGTTCGGCGCACTGGATACCCCCCTGTACTACCTGAACAACATTGTGTGGGAGCTGCTGGGCAAGGGCACCGGCTACATTGATAAGATCGCGTATTCCATCTACTATGCCGGCCTTGGGACGGTGGTGTGAGCGTGGCAGAAGAACTGACCTTCCATCTGGAAGATTTTGACGGCCCGCTGGAATTATTGCTGGCGCTTGTGGCCAAACATAAGATGGACCTGCACAACATCCCCATTCTGGAGCTGATCGACCAGTACACCGCCACGGTGGCGCGGGCCGACCCGGACCCGGAAGCCGCCAGCGCCTTCATCGAGATGGCCGCGCGGCTGGTGGAGATGAAAAGCTACCTGCTTTTGCCCCGCAGCGAAGAGGGCGAGCGCATGAAGCAGGAGTTCACCGGCCAGCTGATCGAGTACGACCAGTGCCGCCGCATGGCTGCGCTTTTGCGCCAAAAGGCCGAAGCTGCGCCGGTTTTTGTGCGTCCGCCCATGGAGATGGAGTTCGATAACACCTACGACCTGCACCATGCGCCGCAGGTGCTGGCGGATGACTGGGCCGTTCTTTCCGGCCGCACCAAGCTGCGCCGGGAGCCTACCCAGCAGCAGTTCGAGCCGCTGGTCACAGCGCCCATGGTGTCGGTGACGAGCCGGGTGGTGTACATTCTGCGGCACCTGATCAGCGGTACAGCGGCAAAAATGAGCCAGCTGTTCAGCCGCCAGCAGACCCGCAGCACCAACGTGGCCACCTTTCTGGCCTTGCTGGAGCTGGTGCGCGGCGGCCGTGTAAAGCTGGACGACGAGGGCCAGCTGACCATGCAGCGGGGCCGCATCCAACGTGATAAGGAGAAGGAATGAACCAGAAACAGATCCGTGCAGCCGTGGAAGCCATGCTGTTTGCCAGCGGCGACCCCATTGGTGCCGACAAGCTGGCCCAGGCGGTGCAGCTGCCGCAGCTCAGCGTGGAAGCCGCGCTGGAAGCCCTGCGGGAGCGCTACGCCCGGGAGGACAGCGGCCTGTGCCTGCTGCACCTGAACACCCGCTGGCAGCTTGCCACCAAGACCGAGTGGGCCGACTGCATCCGCCGCCTGCTGGACAGCCGCCGCGCAGTGCCCCTTGGCCCCGCCGCCATGGAGACCCTGACCGTGATCGCCTACAACCAGCCGGTGTCCCGCGCCTTCATCGAGCAGGTGCGCGGCGTGGATTCCTCGTCCAGTGTGTCGGGCCTGCTGGAAAAGGGCCTCATTGAGGAAGCAGGCCGCCTTGACCTGCCGGGCAGGCCGGTGAGCTTCCGCACCACCGACACCTTTTTGCGGGTGTTCGGCCTTTCTTCTCTGGCCGACCTGCCGCCGGTGCACGGGCAGGAAACGGAAACGAACGCATCACCGACAGAAAGTGAGGGGTAACGCATGGGAGCATTCCTCGCCGCGCTGGGCGCAGTGCTGCTGTTCATCCTCCGGGTGATCGGCATTCTGCTGCTGGTGGTGCTGATCTTACTGATGCTGTTGCTGCTGTGCCCCTTCTGCGCAGACCTGTGCTGGGAGCACGGCGTGCTCACCGTAAAGGCCGGTGCGCTGGGCATCACCTTCCCGGTGTTCCAGTACCCGAAGCCGGAGCCGCCGCCCGCACCGGAAAACCCGGAGCCGCCCAGGGGCTTTGGCAAGGTCAAGGCAAAGTTTGCCGCATGGCGGGCTGAGCGCAAGCGGAAAAAGGCAGAGGAGAAGGCCCGCAAAAAGGCCGCCGCCGCTGCCGCCAAGGCAAACAAGCCCGCCCAGCCGCGCAAAAAGGCAAAGATCACGCTGGAGATCCTCTGCACCATGCTCAAAGGTGCGGGCACTTTGACCAAGGCTGTGTTCGGTGCGCTGCGCATCACAAAAATACAGGTGCGCCTTGGTGTGCGCGGGGAGGACCCCGCCGCCGCTGCCCGCAGCTACGGCAAGCTGCAGGCGTGGCTGTACCCGGTGCTGGGCGTGCTGGACCGCTTTCTCTGGCTGCAGTTCGATGAGCTGCGCATCCTGCCGGACTTTGGCAGCGGGCAGCCCACCGTGGAGGACCGGGTGTCCTGCCGGGTGAGCGCACAGGCACTGTTCATCGTCCTTGCGGCGGTGCGGGTGCTGTACGAGTTCTGGCGCAAAAAAGTATTGGACATCTTCCTATAATGTGGTACACTATACGTGTATCCGGATCTGCAGACAACGGGCCTTTGCCCGAATCAAACCGATAAAGGAGAGCTGTTTTATGGCTGAGCATCCCATTCAGGGCCTGATGAACGTTACTATGGAGAAGATCCACCAGATGGTGGACTCCAACACCATCATTGGCAAGCCCATCATCACCGAGGACGGCACCACCATCCTGCCGGTTTCCAAGGTGAGCTTTGGCTTTGCCTCCGGCGGCACCGACTTTGACGGCAAGAACGCCGCCAACAAGGACCTGTTCGGCGGCGGCTCCGGTGCGGGTGTGAACATCCAGCCGGTGGCCTTCCTCGTGGTAAAGGACGGCTGCGTGCGCACCATCCAGCTGTCGGACAACGCCGACACCATCAACCGTGCCCTGACCATGTTGCCGGAGCTGGTGGACAAGGTTGCCGCCCTCATCAAGAAGGACGAAAAGAAGGAAGAGCCTGCTGCTCCTGCGGAGCAGTAAGTGGAGGGCTTGGCACCGGACACTCCGTCCCGCCTGCGCTCGCCAGACCACCAGCGTGGTGTAGCCCTCGCACTTCCCGACGGGCTTTTCTGTCGATTTTAGTCGCAGCCTGCACTTTAGACATGGCTTCGCGCATCTTGCCGGAGTATCCGGTGCCGATCCCGGCAGGACGGCAGGGAGTTTCTCCAGCGAATGACCGGGAAGTGGGGCCCCGATACGAAGTATTGGGGCGGAACCGTGGGTTCCGGGCTGTTCGCGGAGAAAGCTCCCTGCTGGCCTGCTAACTACTATCGCCGTAACTGTGAGCTTCCAACTCACAGTTTTGATACAGGCGCACCCGCACCCCAAAGCAGGGGAGAGGTGCGCGTTTTGAGCGCCGGGAGGCGCACAAGGAGTTTTATTATGGCAGAAGAACGTATTCAAAAGATCATGGCTGAACAGGGTCTGTGCTCCCGCCGTGCCGCCGAACAGATCATTGCCGAGGGCCGCGTGAAGGTCAACGGCCACCCCGTCAAGGTGGGCGACAAGATGGACCCCAACCGCGACGTGCTGCACGTGGACGATGAGCGCATCTATATCCGCAAGGATCAGCAGATGTACTATCTGGCCCTGTACAAGCCCCGCGGCTATGTGACCACCGCCAGCGACGAGCTGGGCCGCAAGACCGTGATGGAGCTGGTGAGCGATATCCCCGCCCGCCTGTATCCGGTGGGCCGTCTGGATAAGGACAGCGAGGGCCTGCTGCTCATGACCAACGACGGCGCGTTTGCGCAGGCCGTCACCCATCCGTCGGGCGGCATCTCCAAGCTGTACCGCGTCACCGTGCAGCCCCGCGCCGATGAAAGCCAGATCCTGAAGCTGAGCAGCGGCGTTGTGCTGGACGACGGCACCAAGACCATGCCCTGCGCCATCAATGTTGTCACCGACGAGCCGGGCCGCACCGTGATGGAAATGACCCTGAAAGAGGGCAAAAACCGCGAGATCCGCCGCATGTGTGAGACCGTGGGCCTTGAGGTGGTGCGCCTGAAGCGCAATGCCGAGGGCGTGGTGAAGCTGGGAATGCTCAAGCCCGGCACCTACCGTGAGCTGACCAAAGCAGAGATCAACGGTCTGCGTGCCGCTGCCGCCAAGGGCCGCGCCCAGACCCGCAGCGCCGCGGTGCAGTCCAAGGCTGCCGCGCGCCGCCCCCGCGGCCCGGTGGGCAAGGGTACTGCCCCCAAAAAGCGCAAGTAAGCCTATATACCTATATAAACGAAAAGAAAGCACCTGTACAGCGGGTGCTTTCTTTATTGTAAAATGTTATTTTTTATGATATCATAAAGATGCCGCCCGAAAAGGCGGTGATTAGGTGCTGTCTGCAAGCGCAGGTGGTCATGCTTTCCTCCGGCAAGCGTCCGGGGGACGTAAAAGCTTATTGTTTGTTCCCCCGTTCGCAAACGCGGAAGGGGGGATGCATCATGGTGTTGAACGATGTTCTGCAGCTGTTCGTCATTGTTGGCGGTACAGTTGGGATTACATTTCAGATCGCATGGGCAATCTTCAAAGAGATCCATAACAATAAGAAATGACCGCCCCAGTCTCCAAACGGTGAGCGGTCATTCTTCTTATTGACCAATTAGCCGGAGGAAGCTGACCATTGCGGACAGCACCTTCTCTATTTGTAGTATAGTTTCTTTTTGCTGGTTTGTCAAGAGATGGTTCTCGGCTGTTATGCAAGGCATTTTTATATAAGTGAATAACTGTCAGCTCTTCACCTTTCAGGTGAGAAAAATTGCAGCCTGCCGCAAATACACCGAAAACGGACGCACCTGCAACGAAAATTGCGGTACGGCCCTGCGGCAGGACGGGCTGTGCACGCGGGAAAGACAAAGAATACTTTTGACAACAAAAGTTCATCTCACTGAAGCGCCCCTGTTCTTCGACCAAATTTGTGCTATAATACAAAAGCAACGCTTCGCCCGGCCCCGCAAAGGGCAGGGCAGAGCAGAACGGAAAACAAGGAGTTTGGAATCATGGAAAGAGAAAAACTGAAGTCCAGGCTGGGCTTCATTCTGCTTTCAGCGGGCTGTGCCATCGGCATTGGCAACGTGTGGAAGTTCCCTTATATTGCCGGTCAGGGCGGCGGCGGCGCGTTCGTGCTGTTCTACCTGATCTTCCTCATCATTCTGGGCCTGCCCATCATGACCATGGAGTTTGCGGTGGGCCGCGCTTCCCGCAAAAGCCCGGTGCGGGCCTATCAGGCACTGGAAAAGCCGGGCCAGAAGTGGCACATCCACGGCTACCTCACCCTCATTGGCTGCTATCTGCTCATGATGTTCTACACCACCGTGGCAGGCTGGATGCTGCACTATTTCTACATGACCGCCACCGGTAAGCTGGCAGGCCTGAACGCCGATCAGGTGGCTGGCAAGTTTACCGAAATGCTGGCAGACCCCGGCGTGATGACCTTCTGGATGGTGTTCGTGGTGGCACTGGGCATCTTTGTATGCGCCAAGGGCCTGCAGAACGGCCTTGAGCGCGTGACCAAGGTCATGATGATCGCCCTGCTGGTGATCATGGTGGTGCTGGCCGTCAACAGCCTGTTCATGCCCGGCGCAAAGGAAGGCCTGAGCTTCTTCCTCGTGCCCGACTTCGGGCGTATGAAAGAGGTGGGCGTGGTCAACACGCTGGTGTCCGCCATGAATCAGGCCTTCTTCACCCTGAGCCTTGGCATTGGCGCAATGTCCATCTTTGGCAGCTACATCGGCAAGGAGCACTCCCTGCTGGGCGAGTCCGCCCGCATCGTGGTGCTGGATACCTTCGTGGCCATCACCGCCGGTCTCATCATCTTCCCGGCCTGCTTCACCTACGGTGTGGACCAGACCAGCGGCCCCAGCCTGATCTTCATTACCCTGCCCAACATCTTTGCCAACATGGCCATGGGCCGGTTGTGGGGCTCCCTGTTCTTCCTGTTCATGGCCTTTGCAGCGCTTTCCACCGTGCTGGCCGTGTTCGAGAACATCATCTGCTGCGGCATGGAGCTGACCGGCTGCAGCCGCAAGAAGTCCAGTCTGGTAAACTTCGTGCTCATCACGCTGCTTTCGCTGCCCTGCGTGCTGGGCTACAACGTGTGGGCATGGGACGGCTTTGCCGTGTTCGGCGGCGCTGTGCTGGATTTGGAGGACTTCCTCGTGAGCAACCTGTTCCTGCCGCTGGGCAGCTTGGTGTACCTGCTGTTCTGCGTTACCAAGTACGGCTGGGGCTGGGACAACTATAAAAAGGAAGTCAACACCGGCAAGGGCCTCAAGATGCACGACTGGATGCGCGGCTACCTGACCTGCGTGCTGCCGGTGATCGTGCTGTTCATCTTTGCCTTTGGCCTCTACGATAAATTCCTCTGATAGTTACTTTGGCCCCTCTTACTGCAAGAGGGGCCTTTTGCGGCAGAAAGGAACCTTCCATGCATATCCTGATCTGTGACGACGATGCGGCGTTCGGCGCGCGCATGGCAGAATATGTCACCGTCTACTTTACCGCCCGCAGCGTGCAGGTGCACACCGCCGTCTGCACCAGCGCAGCCGAGGTGCTTGCAACGCCGGAGCTGGAGCTGTATCAGCTGGCGTTTCTGGACGTGGACATGCCCGGTGCAAACGGCATGGTGCTGGGCCGTCAGCTCAAGCAGAAGTGCCCCGGCCTGATGCTGGTGTATGTTTCGGCCTATCTGGAATTTGCGCTGGAAGGCTACACGGTGAACGCCTACCGCTACCTGCTCAAGCGGGACATTGCGCGCACCCTGCCCAAGTGTCTGGACGACCTGCTTGCCGCCCTGACCGACCAGCGCAAGACTCTGACGGTGCACCACAACCGCATCGAAACGGAAATTCCGCTGGATCAGATCTATTATCTGGAAAGCGACCTGCGCCAGATCAACGTCTACGGCGACATTGCCCGCCGGCCCATCTGCACCTACTACGGCAAGATCGCCGACCTGCCGCCCATGCTCTACGAGAACGGCTTTTTGCAGGTGAGCCGCAGCGATGTGGTGAACATGAAATATGTGCGCAGCATCCGCAGCTACCGCGCCCTGCTGAAAAACGGGGTGGAGCTGAGCGTGAGCCGCGCAGGCTATGCGGCCATCCAGAACGCATATCTGGAATGGAAGGGGCAGTATGTGGATGAGTGATGCATTTGCGGAAATGATGCTGGGGCATCTGGTGTGTCTTGTCCAGGGGAACGCCTTTATTCTGGTGGAGTGGGCCTATCTGGGCAGGGGAAAACTGCGCTGGCCGGTTCTGTGGGCAGAGCTGCTGTGTATGGGGCAGCTGGGCCTGTCACTCGCAACAGGAATGTCATTTTTCAATGTGCAGAGCGTCCTGCTCAATGTGCTGTATCTTTTTGTTACGGCGCAGCTGTTTGGCGGAACCTTTGCCGATAAGCTCACCGCCTGCCTGATCAACGGCACCATGTGCCTGCTGGTGGAGAACACGGTCAACTATACCTACTCCTGGTTCACAGGAGTGCGCACCGGCGAAGCATGGCAGCACCCCGGCTGCCTGATCGCGCTGTGCGCCGCGAACCTTATCGTGGGTGCAGCAGTTGCGCATTCCCTGTACAGCTGGAACCAGAAGTGTGCTTTGCAGCCGCTGCAGGCGCTGGTGATGTCCTTTTTCCCCGGGGTGGCTGTGGTGCTGAACATCGTGCTGATGGTCACAGGGACCCAGCAGCCCGCTACCCGGATGACCATGCTGCTCACCTTTGGCATGAGCGTGGCGGTGCTGGTGCATATCGCCATCGTGCAGATGTTCAACGATCAGGTGGTGCAGCGGCAGAACTCCCGCTACCGTGCTCAGCTGGAACAGCAGCGTGCCGAAGCCCTGCTGGATTCCTACACGGAACAGCGCCGCCTGACCCACGAGTTCACCAACCACATGACAGCCCTTACCGCCCTGCTGGATCAGGGGGATCTGAAAGGCGCACAGGCCTACATTGCCAGCGTGAGCAAAACGGTGGCGGCGGGCACCACCATCATGGATACCCACAACCCGCTGCTGGATTCCATTCTGAGCAAAAAATACGAAGAAGCGGCAAAAGTTGGCGTGAACATTTACTTTGACCTGTGCGATCTCAAGCGGATGCCCTTCGACAGCATGGATATGGTCATCGTGCTCTCCAACCTTCTGGACAACGCCACCCGCGCCGCAGCGCAGGCCCTGCCGCCGGAGGTGCATGTGCGCATCCGCAAGACGCCGGAAGAATACCTGATCTCGGTGCGCAACCGCGTGCAGGAAGACCTGCTGCTGGAGGAGGGCAAGCTGCCCGGCACCACCAAAAAGGAGAGCGGCCACGGCATGGGCCTTGCCAACGTGCAGGACGTGCTGCGCAAGTACGGTGCCGAGTATACCGTGAGCTGCCGCGACCGGTGGTTCCGGTTTACCTGTGCCATCCCGTGCGCAGTTCATGACATGAGTACCGACAATTTATGACATGTTCTGTGCAACAGGCACGCAACAATGCTATACTAAGGCCAGTAAAGGTGACCTCCTGCCGGGGCAGGGCGGATTTGCGGCCAAAGGAAGACCTGGTGAAGCTTTGCCCCCTGTGCAGTGATCCGGGCAGCGGTGCGTGTTAAGCTGCTCTGTTTTCCCTTTGCTCTTCGCTGTGCAGTCCTCATGCGCTGCGCAGCTCATCTGGCGGGGCTTTCAACGGCGAACTTTGGGGTTTGCTGCTGATAAAGTCACTCGGTACGTCGCATTTCTGTCCGGCAGGTGCTGCTTGTGGGAATGGAGCATCTGCCGCACAGGGCATTTGCGTCGGTGAGAGTTCCGTCAGATTTTTTTATTGCAAAAAAAGAGCTGCTGTACGGCAAAATTGCCTGATACAGCAGCTCTTTTTCTGTGTCGTTATTCCGGCTTTACCTGCAGCTCCTGCTCGCAGTAGATGCAGCGGTACTTGCCGTTGGAGCTCAGCTCAAAGATCTGGTCGCACTCTTCCTCAATGGAGGAGATGCAGCGGGGGTTGCGGCATTTTACAATGTTCACAAGGCGCTTGGGGGGCATCGGCTTTTCCTTGCGCACGGCCTTGCCGTTTTCAATGATGGTCACGCTGATGCCCGGGTCAAGGTAGGCCAGCACATCCAGGTTCAGCCAGGAAGCATCGCCCTCCACCTTGATGATGTCCTTGCGGCCGCTGGCGGTCTTGCTGCTGCGTGCATTCTGGATCAGCGCCACGCTGGCGGTGCGGTTGCCCGCAATGCCCAGCAGATCCATCAGGCCAATGGCGGTGCCTGCCTTGATGTGGTCGATCACGATTCCGTTCTGAATTTCATCGATGTTCAGCATATCAGTTCTCCTCCTTAGGTGCCTTGGGGTCGCGCAGGCCCAGCAGGGTCATGATCAGTGCCATACGCACATACACGCCGTTCTGCACCTGCTCAAAGTAGGCGGCACGCGGATCGTCGTCCACGTCCAGTGCGATCTCGTTGACGCGGGGCAGGGGATGCAGCACAGCCATATCCGGCTTTGCAAGGTCCATCTTTTCCTTGGTGAGGATGTAGCTGTTCTTCAGGCGGATGTAGTCCTCCTCGTTGAAGAAGCGCTCCTTCTGCACGCGGGTCATGTACAGGATGTCCAGCTCCGACATGGATTCCTCCAGACTGCGGGTCTCCTGGTAGGGGATGCCGTTGGCCTCCAGCACGTCCTTCACGATGTAGTCCGGCACGCGCAGCTCTTCCGGGCTGATAAGCACGAACCGGATGTTCTTGCAGCGGGCCATGGTCTTGATGAGGGAGTGCACGGTGCGGCCGAATTTCAGGTCGCCGCACAGGCCGATGGTCAGGTCATCCAGCCGTCCCATGCGGCGGCGGATGGTCATGAGGTCCGTCAGGGTCTGGGTGGGGTGCTGGTGGCCGCCGTCGCCCGCGTTGATCACCGGGATGCGGGAGTAGCGGGAAGCGCGCAGCGGTGCGCCCTCTTTGGGGTGGCGCATGGCCACGATGTCCGCATAGCAGGACACCACGCGGATGGTGTCGGCAACGCTTTCGCCCTTGCTTGCGCTGGACACGTTCTCACTGGGAAAGCCCAGCACATGGCCGCCAAGGTTCAGCATGGCTGCCTCAAAGGAGAGGCGGGTGCGGGTGGAAGGCTCGTAGAACAGGGTAGCCAGCTTTTTATGCCGGGCCACCTCCTGATACGCGGCCGGGTCGTCATGGATGCGGTCGGCCAGGTCGAGCAGAGTGGAAATTTCCTGCTGGGTAAAATCCAACGGGTCGATCAGATGTCGCATGGGTGCATACCTCCGTCAGTTTTTTGGTTTAGAGCAGCTTGCGTAAAATGGAAAAATCAAAGAAGTTTGTGTAGTAGCTCAGCGAACGCATCACCGGGCGGCACAAACGATTGAAACACACTTCGTCCAGCAGCAGCATGGCCTCGCCCGGAGCAAGGCGCATGGCGGAGCGGATGGCATCGTCGCCGCAGCTTGCCTTCAGGTGGGCGACGTTGGAGGAGATCTGCTGGTGGCACTCCCGTTCCAGAATGTCGAACACGCCGCCGGTCAGGTCGATGCGGGTGTAGTCTCTGGCACCGAACAGTGCTCTGGGCAGGTAGTCGATGGAGTAGATCACCGGGGTGGTGTCGGCCAGAATGCGCTTTTTGATGCAGATCACGTCGTCGCCCGGCTCAATTTCCAGATCGCGGGCCAGCTCTTCACCGGCACGGATGGGAAATACCTGAATGCCATCGGCGTGGGGGTAGCTGCCAAAGCTGCGGATCAGCGGGTAGTATTCCAGCTTCTGGTCCAGCCGGCTGCGCAGGCTCAGCACAGCGCGGTTCACCACCGTGCCAATGCCGCGCACGCGTTCCACATAGCCTGCGCGCTCCATCTCGCTCAAAGCATCGCGGATGACGGTGCGGCTCACGCCCAGCTCAGCGGCAAGATCTACCTCGGCGGGCAGACGGTCGGCCCGGGCATAGCGCCCGGTGCGCAGCTCTTCCAGCAGACTGGCAACGATGCGGTCGCTGATCACAGCACCGCCCAATCGGTTGGAAGAGGTAAGTGCAGATTCCTTCATGGTTCGGTTCCTCCGTTCACGGGCAGGGGATGCTCCCCGCCGGGACTTGAAGCCTGCGCCGCACGGCACCTTTGTGACCACGCCATACGCCGCAAACCCCTTTATACTTTATTATAACATAAATTGACATTTATAAAAGCGGCATTTATACTGGAAACAGCGAAAAAGTATGATTTTATTTTGGAGGGAAACGCAAGATGGAAGTTTTTCTGCACAAGATCTGCGGCCAGCCGGTGCAGCCGCCGGTGTCCATGCAGCTGCGCCGCTGCACGCCGGAGCAGGCCCCGGCGGTGTACGCCTTGCAAAACGAGGTGCGCGCCGCCATGCCGGACCCGGAGCAGTTCGTGCCGGACACGCTGGAAAACATCACGGCCTATGTCCGCAATGACCTGTGCATCGGCGCATGGCAGGGCAGCCGCCTTGGCGGGTATCTCATCGTGCGCTTCTGCGGGCGCAGCGCACACAACTATGCGGCCTTCATGGATGTGCCACGCACCGAGTGGGAGCACTGGGCCAATGCGGACAGCGCCATCGTCCACGCAGACTTTCGCGGCAACGGCCTGCAACGGCTCATGCTGGAAGCAGCGCTGCCGCTTTTCCCGAAAAAAATCACCCACATCGGTGCTACCGTCAGCCCGCAGAACCAGTACAGCCTGCACAACGCCCTTGCATCCGGTTTTGCCATCGTCTCCCGGCGGGAAATGTACGGCGGCCACGACCGCTACCTGCTGGCAAAGGAGCTGTAAAAAGTTGTAATTCGTCAAAAAGTATGTTAAACTAAAAACGCCACCCCGAAGGATGGCGTTAAGGTGCTATCTGCAAGCGCAGGTGGTCATGCTTCCTGCCCGTTATCGCTGCTCTTTCTACATAGAACGAAGCAGAGGTTCCGGGAGTGGAACTTTTTTGCAAAATGAAACTTCCCGGAGCCTTGAAGGCGAAGGGAGGGATATCCGGTGACTCTGTTGGAAACCCTCGCACTGCTCACCTTCATTCTCACGCTGTTGGGTCTGATCGTGGACGTGATCCGTCTGGCCGTTGAGGTCATGACAATGTTTTCCAAGCACAAAGCCGATGATAGCAAAAAAGACTGACCGCCCAGCTACCAACTCGTGCGGTCAATCTTTTCTTGACTAAACGGGCAAGGAGCTGACCATTGCGGACAGCGCCTTTTCTGTTTGTAGTATAGTGCTTTTTTCAGGGATTGTCAAGGGCGCAGGGCTTCTCTTTACGCCGCCTGTAGTGTCTGACCTCTCTGGCGCATCTTGTGCCGCACCACCAGCAGGCAGGCCAGATGCACGGCAGCCGTCAGCACCCAGCTGATGGGGTAGCTGATGTACAGCATGAACGGTGTGCGGTTCAGCTGGAAGATGGTGGCGATCCACACCAGCCGCAGCAGGCAGCTGCCCACAAGGCTCACCACCATGGGCAGCACGCTGTAGCCAAGGCCGCGCAGGCTGCTGGCCAGCGTATCCATGATGCCGCACAGCAGGTAGGTGCCGCAGATCACCCGCAGGCGCTCGTATCCGGCGGCGATCACCGCCGCATCCGAGGAGTAGAAGTGCAGCAGCTGGGTGCCTGCCAGCACCGCACCGCCGCCCAGCACCACGCCGGTCACGATGGCGCACAGCAGGCAGTTGAGGACAACACGGTTCAGGTTCTGGTACTTGCGTGCGCCCATGTTCTGGCTGGTAAAGGTCACCGCTGCCTGCGAAAAGGCGTTCATGGCGGTATAGACGAAGCCCTCCAGATTGGCGGAGGCCGAACTGCCTGCCACCACCGTGGAACCAAAGGAGTTGATGGCCGACTGGATGACCACGTTGGACAGGCTGAACACGGTGCTCTGCAGACCGGCAGGCAGGCCGATGAGCAAAATCTGCTTCAGGGCACCCATGTGGAAGCCCAGATGATGCAGATCCAAATGCAGCGCGCCCTCCTCCTTCATCAGCATCCGCGTCACCATGCAGGCGGAAACGGTCTGACTGATGATGGTAGCCAGCGCCACGCCTGCCACGCTCATGGAAAAGCCAATGACGAACACAAGGTTCAGCACCACGTTGATGAGACCGGCTGCTGCCAGACAGTACAGCGGGCGCTTGGTGTCGCCCACGGCGCGCAGCAGCGCACTGCTGAAGTTGTACAGCATGGTCATGGGCATCCCGATGAAATAAATTTTAAGGTACAGCGCAGAAAGGTCGATCACATCCTCCGGGCAGCTCATCAGCTCCAGCAGCCCACGGGCTGCAAAGAACCCTACCACAGCCAGCAGCACGCCGCTGACAAGGCCCAGCGTCACCGAGGTCTGCACCGTGTCCTGTACGCCGTGGTCATCTTTTGCACCAAAGCAGCGGGCCGCCACCACGTTTGCACCCAGCGAAAGCCCTACGAACAGGTTCACCAGCAGGTTGATGAGGGAGCCGTTGGAGCCGACGGCCGCCAGTGCGGTGCTGCCCGCAAAGCGGCCCACGACCACTACGTCCGCAGCGTTGAACAGCAGCTGCAGAATGCTGGAAGCTGCCAGCGGGATGGAAAACAGGATGATCTTTTGCAGCATCGGGCCGCTGGTAAGGTCAGCGGAGCGGCTTGTCTGAGCCATGAGAAGAGTACCTCCTTTTTATCGTTTACGCGGAGAAGCCGTTTTCCGAAGCATTGCACACTGCTTAGGAGGACAGCATCTGAAATGTAAATTTTTCGTAAATAAAGGGAACCGAAGGCATATTATAACGCGCGGCGCAGAAAAATACAAGAGGCACCGCCGAAAAAAGACAGCTTTTTCCGGCAATGCCACAGGAAAACGGCTTTTCAGTTCAATTCAAGCACCTTCCAGTGCTCCGGTGCGGCAAAATCGCTTGTTTCGCCGTCATCGGTGTACATCCGGCAGCGGGCGCTGCCATTTTCGTCCGGGCAGGCCCACAGGGTCAGGTCGGTGTCGTCCAGCTGGGCGGTGCAGCTGGCGGGTCTTGCCACCGGCACCGCATGGCCCGGGCGGATGAACAGCAGCACTTCGTCCAGTGCGCAGCGGACGTAGTGGTGCCCGGCGGGCAGAAGCTCGGTGTCGTAGTCGTCCACACTGCGGATGCGGTAGAGCTTCATTGCTTCCGGCAGGTAGACATGCCGTCCGCTGGCGTTCTGGGTGTAGACAGGCGCTACCATCACACCCTCGCCCAGCAGCAGCTGGTCCTGCACCTCGCGGGCATCCGGGTCAGCGGGAAAATCAAAGCCCAAGGGCCGGAAGTAACTGGTATTTTCCAATGCCGCCTTCATGAAGGTACTATAAAGGTAGGGCAGCAGGGCATACCGCAGCCGGAGCATCTTCCGCAGGGCAGGCAGCATATCCGCAAAGCGGTAGTATTCCTGCATCCGGGAGCCGTCGGTGGCGTGGTTGCGCATCAGCGGCGTGAACAGGCCGAACTCCAGCCAGCGCAGAGCCAGATCAGGCGTAGTATCGTAGGAAAAACCGCACAGGTCGGCACCGGTATAAAGAAAGCCGCACAGCTGCACGTTGGGCATCATCTGGATATTGGCCAGAAGCTGTGCCCATGTGGAAGCGTTGTCACCCAGCCAGATGCCGCCGTAGCGGTGGCTGCCGATGAAGCTGGAACGGCTGTAGAGCAGCGTGCGTCTGCCGGGCCGCAGGCGGGCAAAGGCTTCGCCTGCCGCACGGGTCATATTGCCGCCGTAGAGGTTGTGCACCCTGTCATGGCGCACCCGCTGGCCGTTCACATCGTGGTAGAAGCTGGCGTAGTCCTCCGGGGCGTTCATCAGGCCCAGCGCGCCGCCCACCACCTTGCCAAAGAATTCATCCTGCACGATGTTGTCCTTCCGGCTCAGTTCGTCCATGCTCTCAAAGAAAGCCTTGAGCCGCTCGGGTGAGTAAAACAGCGCAGGCTCGTTCATATCGTTCCAGAAACCCTCGATGCCGCAGTCGGTCAGTGCCTTGTACTGCCGGCCGAACCACTCCCGCACCTCCGGGCGCAGGAAGTCCGCAAAGTAAGCCTTGCCGGGCCACACCGCCGCCACAAAGGGGGTGCCGTCGGCTTTGGTGCAGAAGAAACCGTTTGCAAGGCCCTCGGCACAGACGGGGTTTTCCGGGTCGATGCGCACACCCGCATCGATGATGGGCACCAGCCGGATGCCCTGTGCTTTCAGTTCGGCGCTCAGGGCGGCAAGGTCCGGGAAGCGCTGCTTGTTTACGGTAAAATCCGCGTAGTCCTGCATGTAATCGATGTCCATGCAGATCATATCCAGCGGCAGATCGTTCTCTTTGTACTGGCGGGCCACCTCCCGCACGTCCTCAGCGGTCTTGTAGCCAAAGCGGCTCTGTGCCAGACCAAAGGCCCACTTGGGCGGGATATAGCTGCGGCCGATGAGCTGCCGGAACTGGCGGCTGATAGCGTTCAGGTCGTCGCCGGTAATGATGTAAAGCTCATGATCCGGCTCTTCGGTGGCAAAGCGCAGGGCATCGTATTCGGTGTAGCCGATATCGTAACGCACTTTGCCCGGGAAATCGATGAACACACCAAAGCATTCACGGCCCACACCGCCATCAATGAGCAGAAAATTGTGCGCACCATAGTAGGAAAGCTTATCCTCGCTGTGGCGGGCTTCATCGGTGTTGTTGGTCACGTAGTGCCAGCCGCGCTTGTTGATGCCGCGGGGCATTTCGCCCAGACCGTACACGATGGCATCCGGAGCCATCCGGTAGGCCCAGCCGTCTTCTTCGGCTGTGAGGAAGGGCACCGGCCCGGCGGAAACTGGGATCTCCTGCACCACACTGTCGGTGGGCAGGGGCAGGCCAAAACGGAAACGCTGGATCATAGGGGACCTCCTTGTAGCATCCTTGCCCTCTCCGTCACGCCTTTCGGCGTGCCACCTCGCTCAAAGTGAGAGGTTTTGCCAAAGGCCCCATCTCCGAGGGGGCTGTCGAGCGAAAGCGAGACTGGGGGGAGTGGACTTCTCATTTTCTTTATCTTACCCCGGGCCACGCTGCAAAACAAGAGACAAAACCGGCACTTTTTTGCCACAAAACCGGCAGAACGCAGCCAAAGCATAAAAATATCGGCGGCAGGCGGCGGATGCAATTGCAAATTCCGGCCCATACTGTTATACTGGAACTGCTACTTTGAATCGGAAAATGGAGGAAACCCATGTATCGCAATGGAATCAAGCGCCTGCTGGCGGTGGTGCTGTCGCTGTGCGGCATGATCTGCCTGTCCTGGCTTTTTCTCATTCTGGCCGTCGCCATCAAGCTGGACTCGCCCGGCCCGGTGTTCTTCAAACAGAAGCGTGTGGGCATTGGCAAAAAGCACTTTTACATTTTAAAGTTCCGCACCATGCGCATCGACACGCCCCACGATATGCCCACCCATCTGCTGCACGACCCGGACCAGTATATCACCCGCATGGGTCATTTCCTGCGCAAGACCAGTCTGGACGAGCTGCCCCAGCTGTGGAATATCTTTGTAGGTGATATGGCGGTCATCGGCCCGCGGCCTGCTTTGTGGAACCAGTATGATCTGCTGGCAGAGCGCGACAAGTACCATGCAAACGATGTGCGCCCGGGCCTGACCGGCTGGGCACAGATCCACGGCCGCGACGAGCTGGAAATTGCCGAGAAGGCCAAGCTGGACGGCTGGTATGTGGAGCATCTGAGCTTTGGGCTGGATGTGAAATGCTTCTTTGGCACCATTGCCGCGGTGCTTAAGCACGACGGCGTGGTGGAGGGCGGCACCGGCACGCTGCACGATGAGAAAAAGTGACTCCTTCTGCCGCCATGCCAAAGCCTCCCTCCCTGAGAAAGACTTCCCCCGGCCGGGGGAAGATGTCGCGCCAGTGACAAAAAGGGGAATGGGTGGCATCGCGCAGCGATGACGGAAGGAGTTCGTTCGCCATATCTCTTGATTTATCCCCGGAAAAGCGTATAATAAAACAGTACACAAGACGTCAAAGGAGGATTCCTGTATTATGGAACGCACCTATATCAACGAGGCTCAAAAGGCCATCGGCGGCACGGTCAAGGTGCAGGGCTTTATCGAGAACCTGCGCAACAGCAAGTATATGGCCTTTATCGTGCTGAAGGATATTACCGGCAAACTGCAGATCACGGTGGAAAAGGAAGATCACCCCGATCTGGTGGATACCATCGATCAGCTCACCCCGGATTCCGTCATCACCGTCACCGGCAAGGTGGTGGAGAACGACTACGTCAAGATGGGCGGCGTGGAGATGATCCCCGAGAGCATCGAGATCGAGAGCATCGCCAACGCTCTGCCCATCGTCCGCAAGGAGATCGCAGCCACCAAGAAAAAGAAGGCTGTGGAGCGCTCCAGCATCGACCAGCGCATCGACTACCGCTGGATCGACCTGCGTACCGATGAGAACCAGCTGATGTTCAAGGCACAGAGCTGCTTCGTCAATGCCATGCGCAAGTTCCTGCTGGACCGTAACTTCATCGAGATCCACACCCCCAAGCTGATCGCTGCTGCCAGCGAGAGCGGCTCTGAGGTGTTCAAGGTGGACTACTTTGACCGCAACGCCTATCTGGCACAGAGCCCTCAGTTCTACAAGCAGATGGCCATGGCTGCAGGCTTTGAGCGCATCTTCGAGACCGGCCCTGTGTTCCGCGCCGAGAAGAGCTACACCAACAAGCATTCCACCGAGTTCTCCGGTTTCGATCTGGAGTTCAGCTACATCACTTCCTATAAAGACGTGATGAAGATGGAAGAAGAGCTGCTGACTGCCGGTCTGCAGGCTGTCAAGGACAACTATGGCGACCAGATCAAGGAGATGTTCGGTCAGGAAGTGATCGTTCCCACCACTCCGTTCCCGGTGGTCAAGCTGGCTGACCTGTACAAGGGTCTGGAAGAAGAGTTCGGCTACACCGTCGATGAGAGCGAGAAGGGCGACCTGACCACTGAGGCCGAGCGCCTGAGCTATGAGTGGGTGAAGAAGCACTACGGCCACGAGTTCCTCTTCATCACCGATTACTCTGCCGAGAAGCGTGCGTTCTACCACATGCGCGACGAGAACGGTGTGCCCCAGGGCTACGACCTGATCTGGCGCGGTGTTGAAATCACCACCGGTGCCCAGCGTGAGCACCGCTACGAGGTGCTGAAGAAGCAGGCCGAGGAAAAGGGTCTGGCCGATGATGTCAAGTTCTATCTGGAGTTCTTCCAGTACGGCTGCCCGCCCCACGGCGGTTTCGGTCTGGGCATCGACCGCCTGACCATGCTGCTGTGCGGCCTGACCATCAAGGATGCCGAGTTCCTGTTCCGCGGCCCCAACCGTCTGACCCCGTAATTGTAAAAATGTTTGTAAAGGCTCCTGTGCTGCTGGCATGGGAGCCTTTTGTCATATCCGGCCTTTTCCCAACATACGATTACAACAAGCGGACCGGAATCCTGTCCGGTGCACAGCGCAAACGGGAAGGGGAGAGCAATTTGGCAAATCAGGAACAGAAGAGCATCTGCCGCGAGATCGGCGCACGCACCGGCGGAGATATCTACATTGGGGTGGTTGGCCCGGTGCGCAGCGGCAAATCCACCTTTATCAAGCGTTTCATGGAACAGCTGGTGCTGCCCGCCATCGGCCCGGCGGCTGCGCGGGAGCGTGCCCGGGACGAGCTGCCCCAGTCGGCAGCGGGCCGCACCATCATGACCACGGAACCAAAATTCATCCCGGAAGCAGCCGTGCCCCTGCAGTTGGAGGGCGGCGGCGAGTGCCGGGTGCGGCTCATCGACTGCGTGGGTTACATGGTGGAGGGGGCTATGGGCCATGAGGAGAACGACAAGCCCCGCATGGTCAAAAGCCCGTGGTTCGACCACGAGGTGCCCTTCGACCTTGCCGCCGAGACCGGCACCCGCAAGGTGATCTGCGAACACTCCACCATCGGCATCGTGGTCACCACCGACGGCTCTGTGAGCGACATCCCGCGGGAGGGCTATGCCAGAACCGAGAAGCGCATCGTGGAAGAACTGGATGCGCTGGGCAAGCCCTACATCATCCTGCTCAACAGCACCCACCCGGATGCGCCGGAGACGGAGCAACTGGCCGAGGGCATGGCCCGGGACTACGACCACACCGTGCTGCCGGTGAGCTGCGTGGATCTGGACGCGGAGGCACTCGGCAGCATCCTGCGGCAGGTTCTGTACGAGTTCCCGGTGCAGGAGCTGGATTTTGCCCTGCCGCGCTGGGTCACGATGCTGGAAAACGGCCACTGGCTGCAAACGCAGGTGTACGATGCGGCCATGCAGCTGGCGGCAAAGGTCTCCCGCATGAAGGATGTGCCCTCCGGAACAGACGCACCTGCGCTGGAATGTGACGCGGTGCAGCGCTCGGCCATCAGCGGCATCGACCTTGCAAACGGCAGTGTGCGCATCACGGTGGAGCTGAAGCCGGAAATTTTCTATCAGGTGCTGAGCGAGCAGACCGGCCTTGCCATTGGCGACGAAGCGGGCCTGATGCCCTGCATCATGGAGCTGGCAAAGGCCAAACGGGAGTACGAGAAGGTACGCAGTGCCCTTGAGCAGGTGGAAGCCACCGGCTATGGCATCGTGATGCCCACGGTCAGCGAGCTGAAACTGGAACAGCCCCAGATCGTGCGGCAGGGCACGAACTACGGCGTGCGGCTGGAAGCCTGCGCGCCCTCCATCCAGATGATGAAGGCCACCATCCACACCGAGATCAGCCCCATCGTGGGCACCGAAAAGCAGAGCGAGGACCTTGCCCGCAGCCTGCTGGCCGGCTTTGAGGACGACCCGGAAAAGCTGTGGGAATCCAACATCTTTGGCAAGAGCCTGCACGAGCTGGTGAACGAAGGGCTGCAGAACAAGCTGCTGCACATGCCGCAGGAGGCCCGCACCCGCCTGCAGGAAACGCTGGAACGGGTCATCAATGAGGGCTGCACCGGGCTGATCTGCATTCTGATCTGACCGCTACAAAACAGAAGAGGGAAGCGCCGCGCGGGTGCCTCCCTCTTTATTTGTTCACTTTTCTTCTTCGGTCAGCTTATTGATGAGCATTTGGTAGATCTCGTTGCCCTTGAGGATGAACTGCTTTTTTACCAGCTCGGCGGTCAGCCGGTCCGGTGTGCCGAGGTCCAGACAGAACAGCTCACTGTCCAGCCCTTTCACCGTGCAGCGGATGGTGCAGTGGCCGTCCTCTTTTTCGGTAATGCTGGCACTGTACTTGGCTTCCTTGCGGGCCCATGTCTGGCAGCGCAGCACAGCGGCCACAGCGCGCTCCCGCACACTGCGGGGCAGGTCGTAGGCGAGCTCCTGCGCCACCTTGCGGCCTTTCTCGGTAATGGTGTAGCTGCCCTTTGTCAGGGTGACGAGCTGCTGCCTGGTGATATCGTCCAGACACGAGCCGATCTCGAAATAGTTCACCAGCGCTTCTTCCATCAGGGCGTTTTCAATCTCCTGCCGGGTAATGGGTCCGGCATTTTTGACCAGATAGCACAGCAGCAGCCGGATCTCGGTGCTGCTGGTCAACCCGCCGGGACGTACACCGGCAGTAAAAGCATCATTGGCGGCCATCGTTCCATACATCCCCCTTGCATTCCTTTTCTTTTATAGTATAAAGGCTTTCACGCCGGATTGCAAGCCGCAGCGGCAAAATCTGTCTCAATGCGCTTGGGGCTTTCCGGCGTGGAGTACACCCAGTGGTCCAGATGGCCCTCGGTGATGAAATACTTCAGCTCGAACCGGTGGCGCTGGCTCAGGGCGTGGTTTACGATCACCAGCTTGATCTTCATTTTTTCCGGCAGGATGTTCTTGATGTAGACGCTCACCGCCTGCCCGGGCACAAGGTCGGTGCAGCTCTCGGCAAGGCCCGCGAGGTTGGGCGCGATCTCGATAAAGGTGCCGTATTCCTCCACGCTGCGCACGATGCCCACCACGGTCTCACCCACAGTGAACCCGGCCGCATTTTCCTCCCATGTGCCCAGCAGTTCCCGGATGGTCAGCACAAAGCGGCCCTGTACATCCCGGTTCTTGACGGCGCACAAGATCTGCTGGCCCACGCTCACCCGGTCGGCGGGGGAGGAGATGCGGCTCACCGACATGCAGTCGATGGGCAGCAGGGCACTGATGCCGCAGCCCACATCACAGAACGCGCCAAACGGCTCGATATGGGTCACGGTGCAGGGCAGGATATCGCCGGGCTGCAGGGTGTCCAGATAGTCGGCCTTGCACATCTGCTGCGCCAGCGCGCGGGAGAGCCGGTAGAAGGGCTGACCGTTCTCGTCGGTGTCCAGCGCCTCGATCACAAAGCAGGTGGGGCGGCCCACCCTCGTCAGCACCGCAATGTCCCGCACGGTGCCGTTTGCGGCACCATCGGCGCACTGGGCAAAGGGCATCACGGCCCTCACCCCGCCGATCTCGAACCGCAGCTGGCGCTGGGTATCAAAGGCCAGAGCAGTGGCCTGCAGGATCTCGCGGTTTGCCATGGCGGCGCGCAGTTCAGCGGGGGACAGGCGCGCAGCAGAACGGTAGTTGCCTTCGGTACGGTAAGCTTGCATCATCTTTCATTCCTCTTTCTCTGCTTTTTAGGCCGTGCTTGGAACGGCAGCGGCCTTTCTGTTAAAACTTATGCATCCGCATGGGCGGATATTTGCATTTTGTGCGGCTTTGCATTATACTATATCTGTATGCGCAGCAAACCGGCACGCCGGACTTTGCGCACACACCGCCTGCTGTTTTGGGCAGGCAGAAGGGAGAAGCAGAGCTATGGACATTGCTGTAGGCGATACCATCCTCACCCGCAAAAAGCACCCCTGCGGAGCGTCCAGCTTCGAGGTGCTGCGCGTCGGCATGGATTTTAAGATCCGGTGTACCGGCTGTGGGCGCGAGGTGATGCTGCCGCGTGCTAAAATTGAAAAGAACATCAAAAAGGTGGTAAAACCCGGGCAGGCCTAGCGCCCGGCGCAGCACGCATCCGGGGCGGAAAGGCCCCGGAGCCGTTCGGCTGCACGAACATGAATCTGAGTTTGTAAGGAGAACTGCCGGAATTATGCCGAACATGTTTACCCAGATGGATGCTGTCTGCCACCGCTTTGAAGAGCTTTCCATCCGCCTGAACCAGCCGGATACCGCCGCAGACCCTGCGCTTTTCCGCAGGCTGATGCGGGAGTACCACGATGCAGAACCTGTGGTGCAGGCCTACCGCGCGTGGCAGACCGCACAGGATCATCTGGCACAGGCCAAAGCTCTGCTGGAAGAACCGGGCGCACTTGACCCGGACTTCAAGCAGATGATACAGCAGGAAATCAGCGAAAAAAGTCAAGATGTGGAAAAGCTGGAAAATAATCTCAAAATTTTGCTGCTGCCCAAGGATGTGAACGATGGCAAAAATGTCATTGTGGAGATCCGCGGCGGCGCAGGAGGGGAGGAAGCTGCCCTGTTTGCCCACAGCCTGCTGCGCATGTACACCATGTATGTGCAAAGCAGGGGCTGGCAGCTGGAAATGCTCAACCTCAACGAGACGGAGCTTGGCGGCGTGAAGGAAGCCATCTTTTCGGTGGACGGTGCCGGGGCCTACAACCGCCTCAAGTACGAGAGCGGTGTGCACCGTGTGCAGCGTGTGCCGGAGACCGAGACGCAGGGCCGCATCCACACCTCCACGGCCACGGTGGCTGTGATGCCGCAGGCCGAAGAGGTGGACTTTGCGCTGGACATGAAGGACCTGCGCATCGACACCTTCCGCTCCTCCGGCGCGGGCGGTCAGCACATCAACAAAACCTCCAGCGCCATCCGTGTGACACATCTCCCCACCGGCATGGTGGTAGAATGCCAGAACGAGCGCAGCCAGTTCCAGAACAAGGACAAGGCGCTGGAGATCCTGCGCAGCCGCCTGCTGGCCCAGAAGCAGAAACAGCAGCAGGATGCCATCAACGCCAGCCGTCAGGGGCAGGTGGGCACCGGCGACCGCAGCGAAAAGATCCGCACCTACAACTTCCCGCAGGACCGCTGCACCGACCACCGCATCGGCCTGACCGTGCACAATCTTTCCAAGATCATGGACGGCAATCTGGACGAGGTGATCGACGCACTGGCCACCCGCGAACAGGCCGAAAAGCTGCAAAAGCTCAACGAGCAGGGCTGAAATGCAGTTTTGGAAATAAAACGATATACTGTCGATAAATGCTGAAAAGCATAAATACTTTACAGATAGAAAGAACGATGATCCGTATGGAAATGAAAACTGAAATTTTGCCCGCATCGGACGAAAAGAGCATTGAAAAAGCCGCTGCCCTGCTGCAGAACGGTGAGCTGGTGGCTCTGCCCACCGAGACGGTTTACGGCATTGCTGCCGATGCCCGCAACGGCGAGGCTGTGAAGAAGATCTTTGTGGCCAAGGGCCGCCCGCAGGACAATCCCCTGATCGTCCACGTCACCGGACCGGAAATGCTGCCCGGCCTTGTCAGCGAGGTGCCGGAGCGCGCCCAGCTGCTGATGGCTGCGTTCTGCCCCGGCCCGCTCACCATCATTATGCCCCGCGGCCCGGAGGTGGCAGCGGAGTGCTGTGCCGGTCTGGACACCGTGGGCATCCGGATGCCCAGCCACCCGGTGGCCCGTGCCGTCATTGAAAAGAGCGGCTGCGCCTTTGCTGCCCCCAGCGCCAATCTTTCCGGCAAGCCCAGCCCCACCAACGCGCAGGATGTGTTCACCGATATGGACGGCCGCCTGCCGCTGATTTTGGACGGCGGCGAGTGCGACGTGGGCGTAGAAAGCACTGTGGTGTCGGTGGTGGGCGAAAAGCCCACCCTGTTCCGCCCGGGCCACATCACGCTGGAAGACCTCGAGCGTGCCCTCGGCGAAGAGGTGGAAGTGTCCAAAGCCATCCTCGAAAAGCTGCCGGAGGGTGCTGTGGTGCGCAGCCCCGGCATGAAGTACAAGCACTACGCACCCAAGGCGGATGTGACCTTGCTGGACGGCACCTTTGAACAGTTCAAAGCCTATGTGGATGCTCACGCCGAGCAGAATCCCAGCTGCTTGTGCTTTACCGGCGAAGCGGAAAAGCTGGGTGTGCCCTGCGTGGAGTATGGACGCGAGGGCGACGGTGCCGATCAGGCAAAGCACATCTTCCGCTGCCTGCGCGCACTGGATGAGCAGGGCGATGCCGTGGTCTACGCCCGCTGCCCGCAGAAGGACGGCCTTTCCATGGCGGTGTACAACCGCCTGATCCGCGCTGCGGCCTTCCGGGTGATCAAGCTATGATCGCGCTTGGCATCACGGGCCGCAGCGGCTGCGGCAAATCCACGGTCACGGCGGTGTTTTCGGCCCACGGTGTGCCGCTGGCCGATGCCGACCAGATCAGCCGCGAGATTTTACTGCCCGGCTCGCCGCTGCTGCCCCGGCTGGCCCAGCGGTTCGGCGCAGACATTTTAAAAGCAGACGGCACATTGGACCGCCGCCTGCTGGCTGACCGCGCCTTTGCCACCCCGGAAGGCAAGGCGGCGCTGGACAGCCTGACCCACCCGGAGATCGTGCGCCGCATCCGTGCGGCAAAGCAGGCAGCACAGGATGCCGGTGCACCGCTGTTCGTGCTGGATGGCGCGGTCATCGTGGGGACTGCGGCGCAGGCCGAGTGTGACTGCCTGTGCGTGGTCACGGCACCGTTTGAGACCAGTGTGGCCCGCATCGTGGCCCGGGACGGCATCTCGGCCGAGATGGCCGCCCGCCGCCTGAACGCCCAGACACCGGAAAGCACCCTCACCGCGCAGGCAGACTATGTGCTGCGCAACGATTCCAGCCTTGCACATCTGCAGGCTGCGGCAGAGCAGCTCTGCACAAAGCTTCTGGCAGAAGGAGGTGCGGGAAAAGAGCTTTGAACAAACGATATAACGAACAAGATCCTGCACCGCAGTACGACCCGGAGACGGCCCGCATCCGCCGCGCTCTCCGCGCCCAGAAGGCACGCCGCCGCAAAAAAATGCGCAGCCGCAGGCTGTTCCTGCTGGGCATGGCGCTGATCCTGCTGTTTGTGCTGGTGCCCAACTTGTGGGGCAGGGCGGAACGGCTTTTATACCCCCGCAAGTACGAAGTGCTGGTGGACCAGTGGGCGGAGACTTACGGCCTTGACCCGCTTCTGGTGGATGCCTTCATCCGCACCGAAAGCGGCTTTGACCCGCAGGCCACCTCCACTGTGGATGCCCGGGGTCTGATGCAGATGACCGAGGAGACCTTTATCTGGCTGCGCAGCAAGATCGCACCGGACGAAGGACTGCTCTTTGCAAATCTCTACGACCCGGAGACCAGCATCCGGTTCGGATGCTATTACCTGCACCTGTGCATGGAGCGCTACAACGGCGATGTTGCCACTGCCGCTGCCGCTTATCACAGCGGATGGGGCACGGTAGATGCTCTTTTACAGATGGAAGAGCACTCCGCAGACGGCGAAACGCTGCAGGGCTTTCCCTATAACCAGATGAACCACTACGTAAAAAAGATCACTTCCTGCTATGCGCGGTATCAGCGTATCTATGCAGGAAGCTGAGAGGAGATAAGGAACATGAGCGAGAAACTTACCGCAAAGCAGGCTGCCGAACAGCTGCTTTACAAGCCGGAGTACGCTGCCGACAAGAGCGCCGACGTGAAGGAGAAGGCTGCAGCCTTTGCCGAAGGCTACAAAGCCTTCCTGAACGCTGCCAAGACCGAGCGCGAAGCTGCCGCCGCCAGCGAAAAGCTGCTGCTGGAGGCCGGTTACGAAAAGTTTGAGCCGAAAAAGACCTATGCCCCCGGCCAGAAGATCTACTTTGTGCAGGAGCACAAGGCGGTGGTGGCCGCTACCATCGGCCGGAAATCTTTTGAGGAGGGCTTCCGTCTGGTGATCGCCCACATCGACAGCCCCCGTCTGGACCTGCGCCCGAACCCGCTGTACGAAGCAAACCACCTCAGCTACTTCAAGACCCACTATTACGGCGGCATCCGCAAGTACCAGTGGGGCACCATGCCGCTGGCCATCCACGGCGTGTTCACCCGTGCCGATGGCTCCAGCGTGTCCTTTGCAGTGGGTGAGGACGAGAATGACCCCGTGTTCTGCATTACCGACCTGCTGCCCCATCTGGGTGCCGAGCAGAACGACCGCAAGCTCAGCGAGGGCATCAAGGCCGAGGAGCTGAACGTGCTCATCGGCTCCGACGCTGTGGAGGATGCCGACATCAAGGAGGCCGTCAAGCTGAACACCCTGATGCTGCTGCACGAAAAGTACGGCATCACCGAGCGGGACTTCACCCGCGCTGAGATCGAGGTGGTGCCCGCCCATAAGGCCCGGGACGTGGGCTTTGACCGCTCCATGGTGGGCGGCTACGGTCACGATGACCGGGTGGACGCATACCCCGCCCTTATGGCCGAGATCGAGACGAAAGATCCTGTGCACACCACCGTCTGCGTGCTGACCGATAAGGAAGAGATCGGCTCCGACGGTGTGACCGGCATGCAGAGCATGTATGTATTCCACTTTATGCAGCTGCTGTGCCGCGCCGCCGGTCAGGACGACATCCTTGCCTTCCAGAACAGCGTGTGTCTCTCCGCCGATGTGACCGCCGCCTATGACCCCTCCTGGGCAAATGCCTTCGAGCCGCAGAACGGTACTTACGCAGGCCGCGGCGTGGCCTTCTTCAAGTACACCGGCAGCCGCGGCAAGAGCTCTGCCAGCGATGCTTCCGCTGAGCTGGTAGGGGACATCACCCGCCTGCTGGATGCCAACGGCGTGGCATGGCAGATCGGTGAGCTGGGCCGTCTGGACCTTGGCGGCGGCGGCACCATTGCCAAGTACGTGGCCAACCGCGGCATCCCCGTGCTGGACATCGGCGTGCCGGTGCTGTCCATGCACTCGCCCTTCGAGGTCATCCATAAGACCGACCTGTACATGGCCTACCGTACCTTCTCGCTGTTCTGCCAGAACGCGGAATAAAGATTTAGCCCCGGAATGCCCGCAGCAGCAGGTTTTCCGGGGCTTTTTTTGAAAAAACTTGACCTTCAAGTGTCTTTAAGGTGTAATGTGAGTGCGGAGGTGAAGCAAATGAACATCAAACAGGCTTCGAAACAGAGCGGGGTGTCTGCCCCCAATATCCGCTTCTATGAAAAAGAAGGACTTCTGAATCCCGCCCGGCTGCCTGGCAACGACTACCGTGATTACACGGAACAGGACATCCGCACTCTCCGGTTCATCCGGATGCTGCGGATGCTGGATGTGCCGCTTCCGGTCATCCGATCCGTGCTTGCAGGCGATGCATCGCTGGGGAGTGTCCTGCGGGAGCAAAAGACCGCACTGGAACAGCGCGCAAAGCAGCTGGAAGGGGCGGCGCGTTTTTGTGCAGAACTGGCCCGGCAGGACCCGTCTGTGGCATCACTGGATGTGGATGCCTGCCTGACCCGGATGGAAAAGCCTGCCGTACAGGGTACGTTCTGCTCTGGCTGGCTGCAGGATTACCGCACGCTGGCACAGGTGCAGCACCAGAGGCATTTTTCCTTTATTCCGGAGGGCAGCATCAACACTCCGCAGGAGTTTACGGCAGCCCTGCAGGCGTATGCAGAGGAACGCGGGATGCAACTCAGCCTGACCAAAGAGGGAATGTACCCGGAGTTTTCGTTGGACGGGATCTCGTACAAAGCCTACCGCAACCCGGGCAAGTACCGGGACGAGATCTGCTGCGATGCCGTGCATCCCGAGCAGCTTGACACCGGGCTTCCCTCCCGGCGGGAAAAGCTGCTGCGCATCGCGCGTATCGTGCTGCCGCCGGTGTGCACCTTTGCCGCCATCATGGCGGCAGGGTGGGTAGTCACCGGCGGTGCAGGCTGGCTCTGGCTGGCGGCGCTGGCATCCGGCGGGGTGCTGCTGGGGCGCTGCATGGAAAAGTGGCTGTAAGGCGCATCACCCCAGCGGCAGCGCCTCAGCAACGGTCAAAAAGGTATAGCCGCTGTCTGCGTACCACCGGATGATGTCGGGCAGAGCCTCGGCGGTGGTGTGTGTGGAGGAAGAATCGTGCATCAATACGATGCAGTTCGTCTGCTGCCCGGTCTCGTGCACCACATTGCGGTAAATGGTGCCCGCGCTTGGGTGCCCGCCCACGGCATCCTCGGCGCACACGTTCCAGTCCACCCAATGCCAGCCTTTCTGCTCTACTTCGGCTTTCAGCTGCTTCATCAGGCCTTTGCCGCCGTAGCGCCGACTGACGGTGTTGGTGCTGCCGCCCGGAAACCGTAGATACCGGATGCTCTCGGCATCCACATAGGGCGCAATGCGCTCCTTTAAAAGGGCAATGTCCTCCCAATAAGCGTCGCTGCTGCGGTAGATATCGCTGTACTCGTGGGAAGCAGAGTGCAGCGCGATCTGGTGCCCGGCGCTGACCGCTTCGGTGAGCAGGGGCAGATACTTCTCGTTGTAACCGGTAGCCACCACAAAAAATGTGGCGTGCACTCCGGCCGCGTTCAGCGCGCTGAGCACATCCGGTGTGGTCTTGCTGGGGCCGTCGTCAAAGGTCAGGCAGACCCACTTTTCCGGCAGCGGCTGGGCAGCAGGCTCCTGCTGCTCCTGTGCCAGAGCCGAAACGGCGGGGGAGAGCATCGAAGTGTCCGGTGCCGGGGTAAGATCCTGCGCCTGACATCCGGTGACGACCGGCGGCGCAGCAGATACAAACCCCATAACGAGGGCGAACAGCATCACGGCCGCAACTCTGGCCCGCCTGCGCCGTGCGAGATATTCTGCAAGCTTCAAGAGCAAAACCTCCTTTGTCTGTTTGGTTTGCTCTTATCAGAATATGAACGACGGCGGATTCTATGAAAAAATCAGCCCACTCTCTGCCGCTTATCCAGCCGCATCTTATCGGCGATCATTGCAATGAACTCGCTGTTGGTGGGTTTTCCGCGCAGGTTATGGATGGTGTAGCCGAAGTAGCTGTTGAGGGTGTCCACATCACCCCGGTCCCATGCCACCTCGATGGCGTGGCGGATGGCGCGTTCCACCCGGCTGGCGGTGGTGCCGTTTTTCTTGGCGATTTCCGGGTACAGACGCTTGGTCACAGCGTTGATGTACTCCGGCTCGTTCATGGTGAGCAGGATGGCATCCCGCAGGAACTGGTAGCCCTTGATGTGGGCGGGAACGCCGATCTGATGCAGGATCTCGGTAACGGTCAGCTCATCGCTGTCCACGCTGGTGTGCAGGATGTGCTTTTCCGGGCCAAGTGCCGCCTTGAGCACCCGTGCGGCAAGCACGGTCTCATCAAAGGGTTTTACAAAGTAGTAGGCAAAGCCTTCGTCCAGCAGCTCCTGTACCATCTCTTCGCTCTGGAAGGCACCGGTCACGAAGAAGGAGGTGTGCCGCTCACCGGCGGCATTGTAGCGCTGCTTGACTGCAAGGGCATCCAGACCGGGCATAAAAGCATCCAGCAGGACCACCTGCGGGCGCACGGTGAGCATTTTCTGCAGGACCTTGTTGCCGTCCTTTTCCACAACGGTCACGTCCACGCCCTTCTGCTCCAGCGCTTCGCGGCAGGCGGCAGTGAACGGGGCACCAGTATCCGACATCAAAAATCTAACTTTGTCCATGGTTGTTTCCTCCAATGTGTGCAGTTCCCTTAACACCATGGATTTTACCATAATTTTCCAGAACTTTCAACGGTTTATATTGGTAAATTTTGGCAAAGAAAATCGAAATGCGCAAATTTTTTTGCAGATCAGCTTTATGGCTGCGCAGCATCGTCTGTTTTTTCAACAGCGCGGGCCTGCTTGAGCATGGTCTGAGCAAAAATGCCGTAGCCCCGCGTGGGGTCGTTTACCAGCACATGGGTCACTGCACCCACCAGTCTGCCGTTCTGCAGGATGGGACTGCCGCTCATGCCCTGCACGATGCCGCCGGTTTTGGCAAGCAGCTGCCGGTCGGTCACGCGCAGGATCATGTTGCGGTGGGGGTCTGCGTCGTTTACCTTTTCAATGCGGATGCGGTATGCCTTGGGCACCTCGCCGTCCACAGTCGTCCAGATCTCGGCATCGCCCGGCACCACCTCCTGCGCAAAAGCCATCTCCAGCTCCGGGCCGGAAAATGCAGCCCGTGTTCTGCCATAGACCCCAGTCTTGCTGTTGATGCAGATGCTGCCAAGCGCATGGGTGCTCAGAAAGCGGCCCTTCAGCTCACCGGGGCTGCCCACGGTGCCGCTGGTACACCCCACGATCTGGCAGGGGACGATCTCGCCGCTGCGCAGGGCCACGCTCTCACCGGTGTCGCTGTCGCTGATGGGGTGGCCAAGCCCGGCAAACACCCCGGCGGCATTGTCCACAAAGGTCATGGTGCCTACCCCGGCGGAAGAATCCCGCACCCACATCCCGGCGCGCCACTGCCCGGCGGTGCTGTCCCACACGGGGGTCAGCCGGGTCTGGAATTGCTCACCATTGCGGATATAGACCACCTGCACCGGCGCGCCTGCGGCCGTTTCCAGAGCATCGTGCACGGCATCGTTCGTCTCGGTCAGGGTGTCGTCCATGCGCACCACCCGGTCGCCCAGCCGCAGCCCGGCCTTCTTGGCGGGGTTTGCGGTGCCGTCCGGGGTGTTCAGGTCGGAAAAGCCCACAATGAGCGCACCCTCGGAGAACATCTTAACGCCGAAAGGCGTACCGCACACGGTTACCACCGGACGTGTTTCCACCAGAGCGCGCACAGTCTTGACGGGCAGCCACCCGCCAATGGACAAAGTGGCCTGATAGCTGCCCGCAGCCTGCGTGCTGGCCGCGTTGCGGGAGCCAGCGGTGCGCAGCGGCTGCACATAGGCAAAACGGGGCAGGGTAAGGGTCTGGCCGGGTTCCAGCAAAATTTCAGCAGGCAGACTGTGCCACAGCCAGCCCAGCACCGCCAGCGCGGCCACCAGAAGATAAGCTGCCGCAATGCTGCCAGCGCGGCGTAGTTTTGATCTGCGCATCGGCAAAAAGCCCCTTTCCGCCATGGAAAATGATACGATCGTCCGGCGATAGTATGCGCTGTGAAGGGCGGAAATATCAATGCAGTGATTGACTTTTGCCGCCGGAACTGATACTATATTAAGGCGGTTTGGCCGCAGCTGCAGAATAGAAGAATACGCGGGTATGGTGGAATTGGCAGACGCGCAGGATTTAGGTTCCTGTGCCGCAAGGCGTGTGGGTTCGACCCCCACTACCCGCATAAGAGAAAAAACGCGATGAGTTCTCAGAATTCATCGCGCTTTCTTTTATATAATAAATAGTGTTGTTCGAGGTCTTCTCCCTCGCACAAAAAGAAACCGGTACAAAATAGGTACACCCCTGATAGACATTCCTACGGGTTGGGACCCGCAGGCTAAGCAAAGCCGCACTGTGGCTTTGCTTGCGGCATAAATGCCGCCCTGTTCGAGCCCCCTCCCTCGCACAAAAAGAAAAACCAGCACACAATGTGTACTGGTTTTTGGTGCGAGGGAGGGGACTCGAACCCCCAAGGATAAACCACACGCACCTCAAACGTGCGCGTCTGCCAGTTCCGCCACCCTCGCATACCGTATTGTTTTCGCAGCCCTGAAATCTCTGAGGTGAAAGACCGTGATGCGGACTGCTTGAATATATTACCACGTTCCTGGCAGATAGTCAAGCGCTTTTTCTCTTTTTAAATGAAATTTTCGGGCCGTCATTTCTTAAGAATATGTTGGTTGAAATGCATGGATGGGTGTGATATTATAAAACTAACTATCTCTGCTCAGTTGTTTTGGCAGCAGGGAAGAGGATGATAAGGATACGGCGGAAATGCATTTCTGCGCAGGGTGCAGACCGACCGGCTTTTTTGAAAGGAATTTGAGTGGACGCAGGAATGAACGAGAAAAAAGAAAATGCTATTGTAAACGGTTTTTTCTGGCGCTTTGCAGAGCGGTGCGGTGTGCAGCTGATCTCAGCGGTAGTGTCCATCCTTCTGGCGCGCATCCTTACACCCGATGATTACGGCAAGGTGGCACTGGTGACGGTGTTCAACAATATCATGTATGTCCTGCTGGACTGCGGCATTGGCACCGCGCTGGTGCAGAAGAAGGAAGTGGACGAGCTGGATTACTCGTCGGCGTTCTTTTTCAGCATTGTGATCAGCTTTGTGCTGTATGGGGGAATGTTCGTGGCGGCACCGTATCTGGCTGCTTTCTACAATGACCCCAGCATGACCCCGATCTTTCGCGGCATCAGCCTGACAGTGGCGGTCTGCGGCATCAAAACGATCCAGCAGGCGCATGTGACCCGGAACATGAAGTTCCAGTATTTTTTCTATTCCGCCTTTGCGGGCGCGATCGTATCCACGGTCCTGGGTCTGGGCCTTGCCTATATGGGCTTTGGAGTCTGGGCGCTGGTGGTGCAGCAGGTATCCAATATCACGGTGGACACGCTGGTGCTGTGGAAGCTGTCCTCCTGGCGGCCTAAGATGGAATTTTCGTGGCAGCACCTGAAAGGGCTGCTCTCTTATGGCTGGAAGCTGCTGGCCTCGTCGCTGAGCAGCGTCATCTACAACAACCTGCGCAGCCTGATCATCGGCAAGATGTACACCTCGGCGGATCTGGCGTATTACAATCAGGGCGATAACCTGACTTATAATATCGCGTCAAGCGTGGATACTTCCATTGAGAGCGTTTTGTTCCCGGTCATGTCCTCACTGCAGGATGACCGTGCGCAGGTCAAGAACATGACCCGCCGCTCCATCAAGACCTGTACCTATATTATTGCGCCGGTGATGATGAGCACTGCGTTCTGTGCCGAACCGCTGGTGCGCCTGATCCTCACCGAGAAGTGGCTGCCCTGTGTGCTGTTCCTCAGGGTGTTCTGTCTGGGGTATGCGTGCTGGCCGATCATCACGGCAAACCTGAATGCAGCCAAGGCGGTGGGCCGCAGCGATCTTTACCTGAAATGTCAGCTTTTGAACGAAGGGGTGTGCATCCTTCTTCTGCTGGCAACATTCCGTGTCAGCGTCGAGGCCATTGCATATGGTATGCTGATCACGAATGTTGTGACCCAGATCCTGGATGCACAGCTCAACAAAAAGCTGATCGGCTATGGCTATCTGGAACAGATGCGTGATATCCTGCCGACCCTGCTGCTGGCAGTGGGCGCGGGCCTGTGCATGTATCTGGTCATTTTCCTGCACCTGCCGGATCTGCTGACGGTGATCATTCAGGTGGTGGTTGGTCTGGGCATTTATCTGACAGGCTCTGCCATTCTGGAATTGGACACCTTTGAATATTTCAAGGATGTGCTGGCTCCGTCCATCCGGCAGAAGCTGAAACGCTGAAACCGGCATTTTGAATCGTGTAAAAATCCGTCGGGCGGGTGATGTCCGACGGATTTTTGTTCTTTTTGTCTAAAGTATACAAGAAGAAACATTAAAAACCGGCAAAGCGACCATTGAAAAAACGCAACTGATATACTAGAATATAAGTACAAGAGCGCGGCACACGGCTGCGCGGAAAATGCAAAGCAGAAAATATAAAACAGGAGGATTTTCCTATGCCTATGAAAATGGGTTGGCGCTGGTATGGCGAGGGCAACGATCCCATCAGCCTGAGCGACATCAAGCAGATCCCCGGCGTGACCAGCATCGTCTGGGCGTTGCACGACAAGATGCCCGGCGAGATCTGGGAGATCGACGAGATCCAGAAGGTAGCTGATCAGATCCACGCCTACGGCTTCGACATGGACGTGGTCGAGTCGGTCAATGTCCACGATGACATCAAGATCGGCCTGCCCACCCGCGACAAGTACATCGAGAACTACAAGCAGTGCATCCGCAATCTGTCCAAGTTCGGTGTCAAGGTCATCTGCTACAACTTCATGCCGGTGTTCGACTGGACCCGTACCGATCTGTTCCACCCCGTGGGCGACGGCTCCACTGCACTGTTCTATGAGAAGGACAAGATCAAGGGCGATTACAAGGCTATGGCTGAGTACATCATGTCCTTCACTGAGAAGTATAACATGACCTTCCCCGGCTGGGAGCCGGAGCGCATGGCAAAGCTGGACGAGCTGTTCAAGGCTTACGCCCCTGTCACCAAGGAAAAGCTGTGGGAAAACCTGAAGTACTTCCTGGAAGCACTGATGCCCACCTGCCATGAGTGCGGCATCAAAATGGCTATCCATCAGGATGATCCCCCTTGGGATATCTTCGGCCTGCCCCGTCTGCTGGTGGATGCTGAGAGCATCGACCGCTTCCTGAGCATGGTGGATGATCCGTACAACTGCCTGACCCTGTGCACCGGCAGCCTGAACGCAAACCCCAACAACAACTGTGCCGAGATCGTGCGCAAGCACTGCGACCGCATTGCCTTTGGTCACATCCGCAACATCCACCACTTCCCCAACGGCGACTTCTCCGAGGCTGCTCACCGCGACTGCTGCGGCGAGACCGGCATCATCGAGGTGCTGCGTGCTTACCATGACTGCGGCTTTGAGGGCTACATCCGTCCCGACCACGGCCGTCAGCTGTGGGAGGAAGGCCCCGGCAACTGCCGCCCCGGTTACGGCAAGTATGACCGTGCTCTGGGCGTTCAGTACATGCTGGGTGTCTGGGATCTGCTGGATCGTCTGGATGAAGAGAAAAAGAAGGGCTGATAAATATGAAGCTGTCTGAGATCAAAAACGGCAATCTGTCCGCCGAGTGGGCAGAGAAGGGCTATGAGCTGCCCAAATTCGATATCGAGGCTGTCAAGGCCAAGACCCACGCCGAACCCACCTGGGTGCACTTCGGCGCAGGCAATATCTTCCGTGCATTCCCGGCTGCCATCCTGAACGATGCGCTGAACACCGGCAAGTATGACCGCGGTGTCATCGTGGCCGAGAGCTTTGACTACGAGATCATCGACAAGGCTTATCGTCCCTACGACAATATGAGCCTGCTGGTCTGCCTGAAGTCCACCGGCGAGATCGAGAAGAAGGTGGTGGCTTCCGTTACCGAGAGCCTGAAGGCTGACTACTCCTTCGGCGAGGACTGGGCACGTCTGGTGGAGATCTTCCAGAACCCCAGCCTGCAGATGATCTCCTTCACCATCACTGAGAAGGGCTACGGCGTTGCTCCTGCTGATCTGGAGCGCGGCCTGACCCCCGTGCTGGCCATGGGCAAGGTCACTGCTCTGCTGTACGAGCGCTTCAAGGCCGGCAAGCTGCCCCTGACCGTCCAGAGCATGGATAACTGCTCCCACAACGGCGATAAGGTCAAGAACGCTGTCCACGCCTATGCTGCCAAGTGGGTGGAGCAGGGTCTGGTGCCCGCCGAGTTCCTGGCCTATGTGCAGGACGAGACCAAGATCACCTTCCCGTGGAGCATGATCGACAAGATCACCCCGCGCCCGGATGCCAAGGTCCAGCAGATGCTGGCCGACGACGGCTTTGAGGACAACTACACCATCGTCACCGAGAAGCACACCTTTACCGCTCCCTTCGTCAACGCCGAAGAGACCCAGTACCTGTGCATCGAGGATCACTACACCAATGGCCGTCCTCCGCTGGAGCTGGGCGGTGTGCTGTACTGCGACCGCGAGACCGTGGACAAGATCGAGAAGATGAAGGTGTGCACCTGCCTGAACCCGCTGCACACTGCTATGTCCATCTATGGCTGCATGCTGGGTTACACCCTCATCTCCGCCGAGATGGCCGATGAAGACCTGCGTGCCTTCATCCAGAAGATCGGCTATATCGAGGCAATGCCTGTGGTCGTTGATCCCGGCGTGCTGAACCCCTACGAGTTCATCGGCGCTGTCATCAACCGCCGCCTGCCCAACCCCTTCATGCCGGATGCTCCCCAGCGTATCGCTACCGATACCTCCCAGAAGCTGGCCATCCGCTTTGGTGAGACCATCAAGGCCTACGAGGCACGCGGTCTGGACAAGAGCAACCTGATCCTGATCCCGCTGGTGCTGGCAGGCTACGCCCGCTACCTGAAGGGCATCGATGACAACGGTCAGGCCTTTGAGCCTTCCGCCGATCCGCTGCTGGCTGAGCTGCAGGCCATTGTGGCTCCGCTGGAGGTCAAGGAAGGCGAGCAGGACTTCAGCTGCCTGAAGAAGCTGTACAGCCGTGTTGACGTGTTCGGCGTGGATCTGTATGCCGTTGGTCTGGGCGAGAAGATCGAGGCAATGGCCAAGGAGCTGTTTGCAGGCCCCGGCGCTGTGCGCAAGACCCTGCACAAGTATACGCTTGCCCGCTGATCGGCTGACGCAATAACATAAGCTATCTTCGCACCCGCGCTGCGCTTTGCTTTGCCGCAGCGTGGGTCTTTATAAAAGAAAAGAACTGCTGAACGAAATGTCAGCAGTTCTTTTTTGCGTGTGCATATTTTTTGGGCTTAACCTTTTCTGCAGTCGTGCAGCTTTTCTTTGGGCAGGATGCCGGTCAAAAACTTCCACACCACTTCCATGCGGTCGTTCAGTAAGTAAGCTTTCTCTTTTTCTACGTAGAGGTACACCGCATTGTCCGTGCGGTAGGCGCAGTAAAAGCTGTCCCATGCGTGGCGGCTGGTGGGTTCGGGCTTGTCCTGCTGGCCGTACATCCACACAGCAATGCCGGTGTCGGCCAGCTCCACACGGTAGAAGGCACGCGGCAGGTGCATCTGTTTGATCTGCCGGGAAACGCTGCGGAAGAACGAGTAAAAGTAGCTCACCGGCAGGCCGATGCCCACAATGGCAAGCACAGCAGCCAGCAGCCCGGCACCCGGGCGCTTGCCCAGCTGCGAAAGGCAGACGGCGGCAAAAGCCAGCATGATGGCGGCAAAAACAGCGGGACGCAGCCATGCTTTGCGGTGATGGAATGCATCGAACACGGCAAAATCGCGGAAGCCCTGCTCACCCATGGTGGTGGAAACGGAGATGGTCTGGGACATAAAGTCGCCTCCTTTGTATTTACAGGCATCGTACCACAATTGCGCGGTTTAGGCAAGAGAAAAACATGCAAACCTTGCCAATCCGGCCCAAAGCGTGGTACAATAAATCGTTACCAAACGAAAGGAGGCGGCAGGCTTTGCAGCACCGCAAGCGGCAGATCACCCTCAAGCAGCGCATGGGCTTGTGTCTGGCAGCATTTTTTGCGGCCTTTGCCATGCAGCTCACGCTCAATGGCTACCAGTCCAGAGCAGTGCAGGCAGTACAGGACGCGCAGATGGGCTGCTTCAACGCCATCAGCCGCTTTCAGGGCGGTGTGGAAAGCTCTATTTCCGTGCTGGAGAACTACCGCTGGGAGAACAGCGAGCCGGAGGAGATCATTGACCGGCTGCAGTCGGCATCTTCCACCTGCAACGCATGGCTCTGGCGCATCGGTACCAGCCTGAACAGTCTGGAAAGCGTCAGCGATGAGCAGTGGGTGCTCTACAGCGCAGTGGATACGGTCTATCAGACCTATACCGGCCTGCTGGATGAGCTGGAAAACGACCTGCTCAGCGGCAACGATGCCGCAGCTTCCCAGCTGTATTATGCAAAGGTGGTGCCCTGCGGCGATTACCTGAGCCAGTACACCCTGCAATTGCTGGAAACCGCCATTCAGGATTCCCAGACCACCTACACCACCATCTCGGTCCTGAACGAGCGCATCACCATGCTGCAGACGGTGGTGGTGGCGCTGTGCGTGGCGCTGGGCTGCGTTACCGGTTTGATGGTCATGCGTCTGCTCACGCCGGTGCAGCAGATGATCGCTGCCTCCCGCGCCATTGGCAAAAGTGAGTTCGACACCCCGGACATCCCGCTGCCCAAGCAGCCGGAGATCGCTCGGCTGGCCGAGTCCTTCAACATCATGAAGCACTCCATGGCCCAGCAGGTGACCACCCTGCAGGAGAAAAACGAGATCGAGCGGGAGCTGCACCGCCAGAAGACCGAAGCACTGGAGCTGCAGAACCGCATGGAGCGCAGCCGGCTGCAGCAGCTGCGCAGCCAGATCGACCCGCACTTTCTGTTCAACACCCTGAATGTGATCCAGCAGACCGCCGGCACCGAGACGGCCTACCGTACGCAGGCGCTTATCATGGCGCTTTCGCACCTGCTGCGCTACAGCCTGATGAGCAACGATGAACAGGTGCCGCTCTCCCGTGAGGTGCGCATCGTGGATGAATATTACTCCATCTACCATGTCCGCTTTGGTGAGCGGGTGCGTATGGAGTGGCGCATTTCCGATTCGCTGGATCTTACCGAGACCATGGTGCCGTCCTTTATTTTACAGCCCATCGTGGAAAATGCCTTCAAGCACGGCATCTGCCCCAAAGAGGAGGGCGGTGTGGTGCGCATCCGCGTGAACCCTCTGCGGGAGAAGGGACTGCTGTGCATCCGCGTGGTGGATAACGGCGTGGGCATCCAGCTGGATCAATTACGACAGCTGCGCGGGGCGCTCAGCCAGCCCGGTGAGCGCTGGGAGCATATCGGCATTTATAATGTTGCGGCCCGCCTGCGTCTGCTGGACCGGAACAGCCGCTTTGTGATACGGTCCCATCCGGGACGCGGTACGGCGGTGGTGCTGTATCTGCCATTGGTGGAGAATGAGGAGGAGTTTGAGGAATGATTCGTCTGTTGATCGCGGATGATGAAGCACTGGAACGGGAAACGCTGGCGGACATCGTGGCCCGCCGCTTTGAGCACGAAGTGACCATCGAGACTGCCGAGAATGGCCGCAAGGCAGCGGATACGGCGGTGCTGTGGGGCGCAGACCTGATCCTGATGGACATTGAGATGCCCGGTATGAACGGTCTGGATGCAGCCCGCGCCGTGCTGGAACAGCGCCCGGAGTGCAAGGTGATCTTTGTTACGGCCTACAGTCTGTTCCAGTACGCCCACGAGGCCATGCATCTGGGTGCCTGCGATTATCTGCTCAAGCCGGTGAACCCGGACGAAGTGGAAGCTTCCATCCGCAAGGCCATCCGTCAGATCGAGGCGGGCCGCCGCCTTGCAGAGCTGGCTCCGGTGGAACCGGAGCTGGGAGCTGACCCGGAGAGCGATGCCGCCGAAGCAGGGGAGAACGACCGCAATGCACTGGTCATGGCCCATGTGCGCAAGTATATGGAGGATAACTATATGTTCGACCTCTCGCTGGACAGTGTGAGCGAGATCCTGCATATCAGCCCGGCGTATCTCTCGGCACAGTTCAAGAAGTACCAGAAGATGAACTTTCTGGACTGCCTGACCGAACTGCGTATCAACGCTGCCAAGGAGCTGCTCACCGACCCGTTCCGTTCGGCAGCAGAGGTGGCTTCCATGGTGGGCTACGAGGATTCCAGCTATTTTGCCCGCACCTTTAAAAAACGCACCGGCATGACCCCCACCCAGTACCGCAGGGAAGCGGCCAAGGCTGCACGGGAGGCCCGCCTGTGACCCGCCGTCAGATGCTGACCGCCCTGTTCGGCGCAGCCGTGCTGGCACTGCCGGTGGCGGGCTGCGGCCATCAGCCGGTGCAGGAGCAACAGGGGGCGGAACTGATCCTGCGCTATGCGGAGAACCAGCCGGAGGATTATCCTACTACGCAGGCGGCGCTGGCCTTTGCAGACCTTGTAGCCCAGCGCACCGATGGCCGCGTGAAAGTGCTGGTGTACAGCGGGGGAGAGCTGGGCGCGGAGCAGAGCGTGATCCAGCAGATGCAGTTTGGCGGCATTGATTTCTCCCGCGTGTCCCTCAGCGAGCTGGCAGAGTATGAGCCGGCGCTGAGCGTATTGCAGCTGCCGTACCTTTACACCGACGCTGACCAGATGTGGCGCGTGCTGGACGGCTCCATCGGCGACGAGTTCCTCTCCACGCTGCAGTCGCTGGAGCTGACGGGACTGTCATGGTTCGATGCCGGTGTGCGCAGCATCTACACCCGGCAGAAGGTGACAGGCCTTGCAGATCTGCAGGGCCTGACCATCCGCGTGCAGGAATCGGACATGATGAGCGAAATGATCACCGACCTCGGCGCAAAGCCGGTAAAGGTGGTGTACAGCAAGGTATATGCCGCTCTGCACAACGGCGAGGTCGATGGTGCGGAGAACAGCTGGCCCAGCTACGAGGCCATGGGTCACTACGAGGTGGCACCGTATTTCCTGAAGGACGAGCACACCCGCGTGCCGGAGGTGCAGCTTGCAAGCCCTGCTGTGATGGAAAAACTGGCCGCACTGGACGAGCGCTACCCGGAGATCATCCGCCTGTGTGCCCGGGAAAGCGCCAAGGTGGAGCGCAGGCTCTGGGCGCAGCAGGAGGCGGAATCGGAAAGTGATCTGCGTGCAGCAGGCATTGAGGTGACAGAGCTGGACGAAGAAGAAAAGGCAAGGTTCCGTGCTGCTGTGCAGCCGATGTATGATCGGTTTGCCCAGCAGGGCGAATTGATCGCCCGCATCCGGCAGGCATAAGCCCCACAGCAAAGCCCGGAAAAGATGGGCAAAGAAATCAGGAAAACAGAATAAAGAACCGGCAAAGCGCTGTGTGCTCTGAACCCCAAAGGGAAGGGCATCCAGCGCTTTGCTTCTATCTGGAATACAGAAATGTATCCATCTGTTAGGCGAAGGTGCACAAACAAAAAGTAAAGCGCTTGGCAGTTTTCACAAAAGAAATCCTGACATTTTTTCAAAAAGCAGGACATTTTTTGAAAGCCCTTGTTTCGTTTAAAAAAATTTGCTAAAGTGTGTACAGTAAATGAACGGCATGCGGGTCCTGTGCAGACCGGCCGTTCGGGAGATTTAAGGAGGACGATTTATTATGAAAAAGATCACTCGTCGCAGCTTTCTGGCAGCAGCCGGTGTTTCCGCCGCTGCTCTGGCTCTGACCGCATGTGGTGGCTCCAGCAATTCTGCTGCTTCCACCTCTACCGCAGCTTCTTCCACCGCAGCTTCTGCTGCTGGTGATGCTACTGCTGCTGCAAACGATCCCAAGGTGACTCTGGTCTACGCCGAGGTCAACCCGCTGGATACCATCGTTGGCCAGACCGCTACCCACTTCAAGGAGAAGGTCGAGGAGCTGACCGGCGGCTCCGTCGTCATCGACGTGCAGGCTTCCGGCGTTCTGGGTTCTGAGAACGACGTTCTGGACGCAATCCTGGGCGGTTCTACCTCCATCGATATGAGCCGTATCTCCGCTTTCGCACTGACCAGCTATGGCTGCAACAAGTCCAAGCTGCTGTCCATCCCCTTCACCTTCGAGAACCGCGCACACTTCTGGAACTTCGCCAACAGCGATCTGGCACCTGAGTTCCTGAACGAGCCTCAGGAGCTGGGCCTGCCCGTTCGTGGTGTCTTCTACGGCGAAGAGGGCTTCCGTCACTTCTTCACGGTCAACCCGGTTTCCGGCATCGATGATTTCAAGGGCCTGAAGCTGCGCGTGTCCAACGACCCCGTTATGAACGGCATGGTCGAGGGTCTGGGTGCTAACCCCACCGTCGTTTCCTTCGGTGAGCTGTACAGCGCACTGCAGACCGGCGTTGTGGATGGTGCTGAGCAGCCCATCGCAAACTACAAGTCCAATGCATTCCCCGAGGTTGCCAACAACCTGATCCTGGACGGCCACACTCTGGGCGCTATTCAGGCTGTTATCACCGATAACGCGTGGGGCAAGCTGACCGAGAACCAGCAGGCTGCCATCATGGAGGCTGGTGCTGATACGCAGGCCTTCAATGCAGACCTGTCCGAGACCGCTGAGAACAAGGTCCTGGAGGAGCTGAGAAGCTCCGGCTGCAACGTTGTGGATGTTGACGACAAGGCACCCTGGCAGGAGGCCTGCGCTAAGGTCATCAGCGAGAACACCTCCGATCAGGCTGAGCTGTATCAGCAGCTGCTGGACATGAAGGCATAATTGAAAAAGCCTTTCCTGTTCTGAAATAGTACATAGCCCGGCGGGGGACTACGGGATACGCCCGCAGACCTGCCGGGTTTTTATATGGAGGAATTCATATGCCGAAAATCTTTACCACTCTGGATAAGATCAAGCCGGCGTACGACATCACCTACAAAGTGGTCCTGTTTATCTGCAAGCTGCTGCTGATCGCAGATATCCTCATCACTACCATGTCGGTCATCGGTCGTTACGTCTCGTTCATCCCGGACCCGGCATGGTCGGAAGAAGTTGTGCTGACCTGCATGAGCTACATGGCCGTGCTGAGTGCTGCTCTGGCCATCCGCCGTGGTGCCCATATCCGCATGACTGCGTTTGACGTGTATCTGCCCAAAACCGCCGTCAAGGTGCTGGATATTCTGGCCGACCTTGCCGTGTGCATTCTGGGTGTCATCATGATGGTGGTCGGCTGGAACTATGCCACCACTCTGGGCGGCCGTGGCTTCTACGTGTCCATGCCCTGGCTGAGCCGCTTCTGGATGTACTTCCCGGTGCCGCTGGCCGGTGTTGCCATGATCATCTTCGAGATCGAGGCACTGTACAACCACATCAAGAGCATTTTTGTAAAGGAGGAAGTGTAATATGACAGTTCAGACACTGGCAATCATTGTCCTTCTTGTCAGCTTCTTTGTAATGATCTTCCTGCGTTTCCCCATTGCATACGCCGTTGGTCTTTCCAGCGTGCTGTGCATGATGGTGCAGGGTCAGGCACTGACCGATGTCTGCCGTCTGATGGTCAAGGGCATCTCTTCCTTCAGCCTGATGGCCGTGCCGTTCTTCATCACCATGGGCGTGCTCATGGGCTCCGGCGGCATTTCTGAAAAGCTGATCGCTCTGGCTGATGCCTGCGTGGGCTGGATGCGCGGCGGCATGGCAATGGTCAACATCGTTGCTTCCTACTTCTTCGGCGGTATTTCCGGTTCTGCATCTGCAGATACCGCTTCCATCGGCTCCATCATGATCCCCATGATGGTCGATCAGGGCTACGATGCCGACTTCTCCACTGCTGTTACCATCACCTCCTCCTGTGAGGGTCTGCTGGTTCCTCCGAGCCACAACATGGTCATTTATGCCACCACTGCCGGCGGCATCTCGGTCGGCAGCCTGTTTCTGGCAGGTTATCTGCCCGGTGCTCTGCTGGCCATCGTCCTGATGATCGGTTCCTACATCATCTCGGTCAAGGAGAATTACCCCAAGGGCTCTCCGTTCAGCATCAAGGCCTTTGTTAAGCAGCTGGGCACTTCCATCTGGGCACTGGCCGCTGTTATTATCGTTGTGTTCGGCGTTGTTGGCGGTGTGTTCACCGCTACCGAGTCTGCAGCTATTGCAGTTGTCTACTCTCTGTTCGTGTCGGTGTTCGTCTACAAGGGTCTGGACTGGAAGGGCGTCTGGCATGCACTGGATGAGTGCGTGAACACTCTGTCCATCGTGCTGATCCTGATCGCTACCTCTGCAGTCTTCGGCAACTGCCTGACCATGCTGCATGTGCCGGATCTGGCTGCAAATGCCATCACCAGCGTCACCGATAACCCCTACATCATCGCTCTGCTGATCGACCTGATCATCTTGGTTCTGGGCTGCATCATGGATATGGCTCCCATCATCCTGATCGCTACTCCCATCCTGCTGCCCATCGCAACCTCCATCGGCATCGATCCCATCCAGTTCGGTATCATCGTGGTTCTGAACTGCGGCATTGGCCTGCTGACTCCTCCTGTCGGCGCTGTGCTGTTCATCGGCTCTGCCGTTGCAAAGCGCCCGATGGAAAAGGTCGTCAAGGCGACCCTGCCGTTCTACCTGTGCATGTTCGTTGCACTGCTGCTGCTGACCTTCATCCCCGACATCAGCCTGGCGATCCCCAAGCTGCTGGGCGGCTACGTCAGCCCCATCACCAACCCGCTGGGTCCTGTGTTCATCCACTGATGGCCTGACGGCGTAAGGTAAAACCGTTAAAGTCCTCTGCATGAAAGTGCAGGGGACTTTTTGTATGCTAAAAACTTTATTTTTCCTCTTGCATTCTGTCGGAATCGTGCTATAATAGTAAGGCAATCGTTTCCAAGGCCGCTCGACGGGGTAGCCGATATTGAAGGTTGTGATGGGCACATACATTTATAATATGGCCCCAATAAGTCAGAACCAGAAATGAGGTGAAAAGAATGAAACAGGGTATCCATCCGAACTACGTTGACTGCACCATCACCTGCGCATGCGGCAACGTCATCAAGACTCGTTCCACCAAGCCTGAGATCCACGTCGAAGTTTGCTCCAAGTGCCATCCTTTCTACACTGGCAAGCAGAAGCTGGTTGACACCGGCGGACGTGTTGAGCGCTTCAACAAGCGTTTCGGCCGTAAGTAATTATGGTTTTCTGAGCACCGTTTCCTTTGGGAGACGGTGCTTTTTTTGCTGCCTTTTTGGCATATGAAAGGGCGGCCTTAATCATTCTTAAGAATTCTTTTTGCATCCCGCCACAGGATTGTCTTAATTTTTACACATTTTCAGTCTAAAATATACCAGCATTGAACTAGATGAAAAAGGAGCGTTTGCTGTGATCGAAGTATCGCATCTGAGCAAAAAGTATGGCACGCACCCTGCCATTGAAGATTTGTCCTTTACGGTGGGCGACGGCCAGATCTTCGGCCTGCTCGGCCCCAACGGCGCGGGCAAGTCCACGATCATGAATATCCTCACCGGCTACCTTGCCCCCACCTCCGGTGAAGTGAAGGTGGCGGGCTTCAGCCTGCCGGAGCAGGCCCGGCAGGCCAAGGCCTGTGTGGGCTATCTGCCCGAGCAGCCGCCGCTCTACCCGGAAATGACGGTGCAGGAATATCTGGATTTTGCTGCAGAGCTGAAAGGCATCCAAAAGAAGGCCGACCGCAAAGAACAGGTGCGCAAAGCTGCCCGCCGCACCGGGCTGGAAGAGGTGCTGCCCCGGCTCATCCGCAGTCTGTCCAAGGGCTACCGCCAGCGCGTGGGCATTGCGCAGGCGCTGCTGGGCGCGCCGCAGCTCATCATTCTGGACGAGCCTACCGTAGGCCTTGACCCTGCACAGGTCATCGAGATCCGCAGACTCATTCAGGAACTGGGCAAGACCCATACGGTCATTTTGTCCAGCCACATCCTCAGCGAGGTGCAGGCGGTGTGCAGTCAGGTACTGATCCTGTCCAAGGGGCATTTGGTGGCGGTGGGTGCGCCGGAACAGCTGGCCGAAAAGCTGAACCCCGGCAGCCGTCTGCGCGCTACCGCTCTGGGCGGGGGGAAGACCGTGCTGAAAACAGTCGGCTCCATTCCGGGCATCCGCAAGGTGGAGATCGAATCCGAGGCCGACGGACAGGTGACCTTTACCGCAGAAAGTGCCGATGCTTCTGACCGCCGTGCCGAGGTGTCCCGCGCCCTTTCGCAGGCCGGATGCACGGTGCTGGCGCTGGCAGCGGAAAACAGGACGCTGGAGGAAGTGTTCCTTGCACTGACCGAAAACGAGTCTGAAACACCATCGGATGAAGGGGAGGAGAAAACGGAATGACCGCCATTTTAAAACGCGAAATCCGCAGCAGCTTTCATGGCATGATCGGCTACGTGCTCACCGCCTTTATGCTGGCGGCAACGGCCATCTATTTTGTTGCCCTGAATCTGGGCTACGGCCTGACGGATTTTGGCTATTACACGCTTTACCGCACCACGTTTGTGCTGCTTTTGTATATCCCGGTGCTCACCATGCGCTCCTTTGCAGAGGAACGCCGCACCCGCACCGATCAGCTGCTGCTTACCAGCCCGGTGTCTGTGTGGGAGATCGTGCTGGGCAAATTCTTTGCCCTGTGCGTCATCTTTGCACTGCCGTGCCTTGCCGATGCGGTCATGATCCTTGTACTGGCCGCACTGGGTGCCACCGGCACGGCCACGCTGGCAAACTTGGCCGCTCTGCTGTGCTATTATCTCATGGGCTGCGCCGCCATTGCCATTGGCGTGTTTCTTTCCAGCCTGACCGAGAATCAGATCATTGCTGCGGTGGCAGGTGTTGCCGCACTGCTGCTGGCCTACATGATGCCCAGCCTGCGCAGCATGTTCACCGCAGGCAGCGCAGTGGCGCTGGCCCTGTTCACCGCCATTGCGGCAGTGCTCAGTGTGGTGGCAGGTCTGCGTACCCGCAGCTTTACGCTGGGCTGCCTGACCTTTGCGGGCTGCTGTGTGGTGCTGACGGCACTGTTCCTGCTGCAGAGCAGCTGGCTGACTGAAGCGTTCAGCGCGGTGCTCAGCGGGCTGTGCCTGTTCACGCCGTTTGAAGAGTTTGTCAACAACAGCTTTTCCATCCCGACGCTGGTGTACTACCTGACCGTGACCATGCTGTTTTTGTTCTTCACGGCGCAGGGGCTGGAAAAGCGCCGCTGGAACTGAGGGAAGGGGAACAACATGAAAAATTTCAAAGTTTCTTCCTCCGCAAACGGCAAGGTGTTCCGCAATGGGCTGTACTCCACGGCCATTCTGGCAGCAGCCATCGTGTTGGCCGTGCTGATCAACCTGCTGGTGGGGGCCATCCCGAAAAAATACACCGAGTTCGACCTCTCTGCCGCCAAAATGTACACGCTGGGCGACAGCTCCAGACAGCTGATGCAGAGCCTGGATCAGGACGTGACTGTTTATTATCTCTGTGAGACCGGCAGCGAGGATGCCATTATCACCAAGCTGCTGGATCACTACGCCGACGAGAGCGGTCACTTCCACTGGGAGCAGAAGGACCCGGCGCTTTACCCGACCTTTGCAGCGCAGTACGGCGCAGAGAATGCATCCACCGGCAGTCTGATCGTGGTCAGCGGTGAGAACAGCGAAGTGCTGAACGCCGCCGAACTTTACGAGTACGATTACTCCGATTACTACACCACCGGCGCTGCCAACGTGACCTTTGGCGGCGAAAAGCAGATCAGCTCTGCCATCTACAAGCTGACTGCCGCAGCAGAAAGTCATGCCTACTACACCACCAACCACGGCGAGCAGGCGCTTACCTCCTCGCTGACTGAGGCGCTCAAGGCGCAGAATATCGATGCCCAGCCGCTGGATCTGCTCACCGGCACCATCCCGGAGGACTGTGATCTGCTCATCATCAGCAACCCCGCTTCGGATTTTGCAGCTGACGGCCTTGTGGATGAGATCGCGCAGCTGCAGGCCTATCTGGAAAACGGCGGCAAGGTGCTGCTGACCACCAGCGGCTATACTGAAACGCCCGATCTGGATGCAGTGATGGCACAGTTCGGCCTTGCGCGTGAGCCGGGCCTTGTGGTGGAGGGCGATGCGGGCCACGCGCTGTACGGCTACCCGTACTCGCTGTTCCCGGACTATGCGGCCGCCGACGAAAGCACCGCGCTGGACGGCGTGAATCAGAGCACCCATGTGATGCTCTCGGTGGCACAGGGCATCACCATTACCGAGACAGACGATGTGACGGCGGAACCGCTGCTGTATACCACCGAGGATGCCTACAGCAAGCAGGACTTTGATGCCAGCTCTTCTTCCGCAAAGGAAGCCGGCGATACCGACGGCCCGTTCTCGCTGGCCGTATGGGCGCGCAATGAATCCACCGGAGCCGAGGTGATCTGGATCGGCTGCCCCAACATGGACAACGAGCAGGTGTACCAGTCCATCCCGGGCAACCTGACCTTCCTGCAGGGCTGTGCCGCTTCGCTGGTAGGGCAGAGCCTGCTCATCGACACCAAAGCACTGGAAGCTGCACCCATCACGGTCCCGGCTTCCGCATCCATGACGCTGGGCATGGTGTTCGTATTCGTGCTGCCCGCAGCAGTGCTCATTGCAGGTGCTGTGGAGGTGCTGCTGCGCCGCCGCAGGTAAGGGGGCACTGCCATGAAAACAAAACAGCGCACCCTTGCGGTGCTTCTGGTGCTGGTGCTTGTGCTGGGCGGGCTGCTGTGGTTTGTCAGCCGCAGCAATGCCGCAGAAGAGGCTGCTTCCAGCGCCGCCGCAGAGGGCAGCATCCTGCTTTCTTCTTTTGCGGCAGGCGATGTGACCAGCATCCGGTATGCCTATGGCGGCGAAACGCTTACCCTAAATTACGATTCCGGCAGCTGGACGCTGGCGGATGACCCGGACTATCATCTGGATGCATCTGCCTGCAATACCATGGTCACGGCGCTGGCATCCCTGAACGCCAAACGTCAGCTCACGGCTCAGCCCGGCGAGGACTACGGCCTTGCCGATCCGGCTGTTACGGTCACGGTGACGGCGGCAGGCGAGACGAACACCTTTGTCTTTGGCACCGAGAACCCGGTCACAGGAGATCTGTACGTGCAGAAGGCAGGGGACAATGCCGTGTACACCGTTTCTGGCAACAAGGCGGCCTGCTTTGAGCTGACCAAAGCGGACCTTTTTGGCGCGTTCAACCCGGCGGGACTGACGGCCTCCGCGCTGGAAAGTGTTTCCATTACGACGGGCAGCGGCACCCTTGCACTGAATGCAGTCTCTGAGCCTGCGGAAGCGGAGAGCGATTCCGCGGAAAGTGCGGCCGATTCCACCACCTATCAGACCGTGTGGCGGCTGGCCGATGAACCCTCTGCCGATCTGGACGACAGCAAGGTGCAGAGCATCCTCTCTGCTCTGGCAGGCTATGTGACCGCACAAATCACGGATGCCGACCCTTCGGCCTATGGCTTTGCTGCACCGCTTGCAACGGTGCGGGCCGCCTCTGCCGATGGGACTGTGACCCTCCACTACGCCGAAAATGCAGACGGCTGCTGGATGATGGTGGAGGGGGACAGTTCCGTCTATGCGGTTGACCTTGACACTGTGCAGGCCCTTCTGATAACGGCCGCTGCCTTAAAAGCGGAATAAAAACCTTTGTGCGCCGTATGCGGAAAGCCCGCTGCGGCGCATGTTTTTTTGTTGCGGCGTGTAAAGCTTCGGCAAACATTGGCAGAGTGATTGACATTTCAGCAAAGATTGATTAAGATAGACGAGACAGGGCAGAATAACTGCGCAATATAAGAGCCTGCTTTTGCAGGTTCTCCGGTCGTCATGGATGTTGTGCGGGGCTGGGTCGCCCTGGTACGAGGGATGGGGCATGGCCCTGTCTTTTTTCGTATCTGAGTTACAAGGAGGATAAAGTAAAAAATGGACAACTCGGTGATCGTTTCACTGCGGGATATCGTAGTGGAATTTGACGGTCAGCGCATTCTGGATGGGCTGAACCTCGACATCCATGACAAAGAGTTCGTGACGCTGCTGGGCCCTTCCGGCTGCGGCAAAACCACCACCCTGCGTCTGATCGCAGGTTTTCTGGAACCCAATTCCGGCAAAGTGCTGCTGAAAGGTGAGGACATTACCGGCGTGCCGCCCTATAAGCGCCCGGTGAACACCGTTTTTCAGAAATACGCACTGTTCCCGCACCTGAACGTGTTCGAGAACGTGGCCTTCGGTCTGCGGCTCAAAAAGATGGACGAAGAGACCATCCGCCGCAAGGTGCGCAACATGCTGGAGGTTGTTGGCCTGAAAGGCTTCGAGCGCCGCAGCATCAGCCAGATGTCCGGCGGCCAGCAGCAGCGCGTGGCCATCGCCCGCAGTCTGGTGAACGAGCCGGAGATCCTTCTGCTGGATGAACCCCTTGGCGCACTGGACCTCAAGCTGCGCAAGGAGATGCAGCTGGAGCTGAAGCGCCTGCAGCGCGAAATGAACATTACCTTTATTTATGTTACCCACGATCAGGAGGAAGCCCTTACCATGTCCGATACCGTCGTGGTCATGAACGGCGGCAAGGTGCAGCAGATCGGCACGCCGGAGGATATTTACAATGAGCCGAAGAATGCCTTTGTTGCAGACTTCATTGGCGATTCCAACATTGTGGACGGCGTGATGCACCGGGATTTTCTGGTGTCCTTCTCCGGCGTGGACTTCCCCTGTGTGGACCGCGGCTTTGCCCGTGAACAGAGCGTGCAGGTAGTGGTGCGCCCCGAGGACATCGAGGTGGTCTCTCCTGTGGAAGGCCAGCTTGTCGGCGTTGTGAACGATGTCATCTTCAAGGGAGTCCACTTTGAGATGCATGTGGAGTGCGAGGGCCGCGAATGGCTGATCCATTCCACCCGCGCCTGCACCCCCGGTGAGACCATTGGTATGCGCATCGGCCCCAACGAGATCCACATTATGGCGCGTTCAGAGGGGTGAGCCGCAATGATGAAGATTTACGATAAAAAGCTGGCCTATCCGTACTTTGTATGGATGACGCTGTTCACAGTGGTGCCTTTGATCATCGTGGTGTACTATGCATTTACGGATGCAAACGGAGCTTTCACGCTGGATAACCTCACCTCCATCAGCGGCTACGGCTCGGTGTTTGCCCGCAGCCTGCTGCTGGCCCTCATTGCCACGGTCATTTGTCTGGTCATTGCGTTCCCGGTGGGCTATTTTCTTTCCCGCCTGCGGGTGAACAAGCAGCACATCATGCTCATGCTGGTCATGCTGCCCATGTGGATGAACTTCCTGCTGCGCACCTACGCATGGATGGGCCTGCTCAGCATCAACGGCCCGGTGAACGCCGTTCTGGGCGTGTTCGGCCTTGGCCCCTTCAATATGCTCAACACCTCCGGCGCGGTGGTGCTGGGCATGGTGTATAACTATGTGCCCTATATGATCTTGCCGCTGTACACCAGCATGACCAAGATCGACCAGAGCCTGGTGGAAGCTGCGCAGGATCTGGGCGCTTCCACCACCAAGACCCTTCTCCGGGTGCTCATCCCCATGAGCGTGCCCGGCATCAGCACCGGCATCACCATGGTGTTCGTCCCGGCGGTGTCCACCTTTGTTATCAGCCGTATGCTGGGCGGCGGCTCCAACCTGCTCATTGGTGATCTGATCGAGATGCAGTTCCTTGGCAACAGCTACAATCTGAACGTGGGTTCTGCCATGAGCCTTGTGCTGATGATCATTGTGCTGCTATGCATGAGCTTCACCTCCAGCTTTGATGAAGATGAAATGGAGGGCGTGTCCTGATGAAAACGAAACATCTGCGCCTGATGCAGCGCGTCTATATCGTGCTGTTTTTCTGCTTCATGTACCTGCCCATTGCATACATGATCGTATTCAGCTTCAACCAGTCCAAGGGCTATTCGCTCTTCACCGGCTTTACCCTCAAGTGGTACTCCAGCCTGCTGAACAACTCCTCCATCCTGCATGCGCTGCTGGTCTCGCTGGAAGTGGCTCTGATCTCTGCGGTCATTGCCACTGTGCTGGGTACAGCGGCAAGTCTGGGCATTGCGTCCATGGGCCGCGGGAGCCGCCTTGTCGTCACCAACATCACCTATATCCCGGTGGTCAACCCGGAGATCATCACCGGCATCTCGCTCATGCTGCTGTTCGTGGCCTACCAGCGCTTTGCCGGGGGTGTCTCCTGGCTGCCGGATACCATCATGGGCTTCCCGACGCTGCTCATTGCGCATATCGCGTTCAATGTGCCGTATGTCATCTTCAACGTCACGCCCAAGCTCAAGCAATTGGATATCAAGCTGTATGAGGCAGCACTCGACCTTGGCTGCGACCCCAAGCAGGCCTTCTTCAAGGTCATCCTGCCGGAGATCAGCCCGGCCATCCTGTCGGCATTCCTCATCTGCCTGACCTATTCCATCGACGACTTCATGATCTCCTATTTCAACTGCGGCACGGTGGAAACGCTGCCCATCGCCATCTACTCCATGACCCGTAAAAAGGTCAGCCCGGAGATCTATGCGCTGTCCACCATCATGTTCGTGGTCATTCTGTGCATCATTCTGATTTCCAACGCAATGGAGAGCCGCAGCTACCGCCGCGACCAGAAGGCGCTGAGAGGGGAGGGCGTGTGATGAAACGTTTTGCTGTGCTGCTGCTGGCGCTGGCAATGACGGTCTGCTGTGCAATGCCCGCCTTTGCTGCCGGCACCATTGAGGTGACCGAGGATGTCTCGGTGTCGGACGATTACGACTGGACCCGCTTCAAGGGCCAGAACATGGCCATCAATGTCTATAACTGGGGCGAGTACATCTCCAACGGCTCGGACGACAGCGTGGACGTGGTGGCGGCCTTTGAAAAGCTCACCGGCATCAAGGTGAACTACACCACCTTCGACTCCAACGAGTCCATGTACGCAAAGCTCAAGTCCGGTGCAGCCAACTACGATGTGGTCATTCCGTCGGATTACATGGTGGCAAAAATGATCGCCGAGGGGATGCTCAAGCCTCTGAACTACGACAATATCCCGAACTTCAAAAAGATCAATCAGGAATACGTGGATCCGGATTACGATCCGCAGAATGCCTACACCGTGCCCTACATGCTCTGCACCACCGGCATCATTTATAACACCACCATGGTGGACAAAGCGCCCACCAGCTGGGCCGACCTGTGGGACGAGCAGTACGCAGGCAATATCCTGATGTTCAACAACAGCCGCGATGCCTACGCCATTGCTGCTTTTAAGAGCGGCCACGATATCAACCCGCAGTCCACCGAAGAGGTGGATGAGGTGGTGGAAGAGCTGAAGGCTCAGAAACCGCTGGTGCAGGCCTACGTCATGGATGAGATCTTTGATAAGATGATCGGCGGCGAGGCAGCCGTCGGTGTGTACTACTCCGGCGATGCCATCACCATGATCGACGATAATCCCGACCTTGCATGGGTGTTCCCGGAGGAAGGCAGCGTGCTTTCCGTGGACTGCATGACCATTCCTGCTGCCAGCGAACATCAGGAAGCTGCGGAAATGTTCATTAACTTCATGTGTGAGACGGACATCGGCAAGGCAAACGCCGAGTACATCGGCTACACCACCCCCATGCAGGATGTGTGGGAGGTGCTGGACGAGGATCTGAAGGAGAGCGAGATCGCTTATCCGTCCGAAGAGAAAGCCGCCAAGGAAAAGGTGTTCACTGCCCTGAGCGACGATGTGAACAGCGAGCTGGACGTGAAGTGGAGCGAAATGAAGAGCTACGACGAGGGTGGCAGCAGTCTGCTGTTCCTTGCGCTGCTGGCAGCCATGGTGGCGCTGGCCTGCTTCAACATCTGGCGCAAGGTCCGCAGGCGCAACCGCAATCAGTATTAAACGCAAAGGAGGCTGCTGCACAGAACAACGTGCAGTGGTCTCTTTTTATAGAAAGGAAAAACCATGGAACAGTTCTTTTACACCGAGACCATGACAGTCATGAACGCAGATGCCGACTTCCGCAGCCTGCTCAAGCCCAGCGCCCTGCTGCGCTATGTGGAGCAGATTTCGACAGACCATGCCCGCGCCTTTGGTATGGATGACCAGTTCTTCAAAGATCGCGGTGTGACCTTTCTGGTGGGCAAGCAGGCCCTGAAATTTGACCGCGTGCCCCAGCGTGCCGAAACGCTGACCCTTACCTCCCGGGCGCAGGTCAGCAAACACGGTTCGGTCAAACGCATTACCACCCTGACCGATGCCGAGGGCAAAGAGGTGGCTATGGTGGACTGCCGCTGGATCGTGGCAAGCCTTGCCGAGGGCCGTATCCTGCGGGAGCCGGGCTGGACGGTGGAGAATTTCTGGAACGATACGGTGGAGGACGAGCTGCCTTTGCAGCTGCACAAGTGCAAGGATGGTCTGACCAGCGCAGGGGAGTGGACGGCGCATTATTCCCAGTGCGATCTGAACGGCCATTTGAACAACGCATTCTATCTGGACCTTGTCTGCGATGCGCTGCCGCTGGAAGTGATGCGCAAAGGCCCCGTGACCTTTGCTTCTATCAACTACCACCGCGAGATCCCGATGGGAGAAACGGCAGAGGTGTTTTATGCCCCTTCGGCGGATGGCTGGTATGTGGTCGGAAAGCACAACGGCCAGACCAGCTTTGAGTGCTATCTGGAGGTGGGAAAGACAAACGTGTAAATCGTTGATTTCTCAAGAGAACCGCTGCGCCGCTTTTAGCTGAAAATAAGCGAGCAATGCAAAAAAGCGTCACCCGTGCAGAAAAAAACGGCGCATTTTGAGAATTGCATCCTCTGAGGAACAGGGAGTACTCTTTTATTAGAAGGATCTTCTGATTGTCCAAAGGAGGATAAAACAAATGAAAAAACATCTCCGAGTCCTTGCGGCCGTTCTGGTACTGTGCTTCAGTCTGCTGTGCCCGGCGGCATCTGCCGCCAGTGTACAGACTGCGGCCTGCAAGCCGTCCACTGCAGCCGTTCAGACCATTTCTGCCGGTAAAAAGACGGAGCAGATGGTCTGGGTCCCAACGCACGGCGGCAAAAAATATCACAGCAAGTCTACCTGCAGCAATATGAAAGACCCGGAAAAGGTTACATTATCGAAAGCAAAAGCGGAAGGCTTCACTGCTTGCAAAAAGTGCTATTAAGAAAATAAAGAATGATCTGCAAAGCCCTTGCCGGAAATTTTCTGGCAGGGGTTTTATATGTGTCTACAAAAAGTTAACAAAAGAAATTACAGAAAAATTACAAAACCCTATTGCAAAATGGTTTCAAAAGAGTTACAATATGGTTACAGCAAGGGCACAAGCCCTGCTGAGTGTGAAATCTTTTTCTTCTTGTTTTTTGGGATATCGGGCACAGGTTCTCCTCCTCCGGCTGTTCTCCTTCACAGTCGTGATCCATGTGCCGCACAGGCGGTATCCCGCTTCGTGTGCAAAAAAGCTCGTCCGTTCTGGACGAGCTTTTTTGCATCCATAAATCACGCAAAAACCGGCTTCTCATGCGGGAAAGTATGACCTTACGCCATTTTGGTGGGCAATTTGCCTGTTTTTCTGCAAAGGACATTTACAAAGTTTGGCGCGGCGGGGGTTTGTATTCCGGCTGGCTTTGTGGTACAGTATATACAATCAATTTATAGGTTGCAAACATGAATCCGATTGATGTTGATGCGTTAAGAGAAAAGGAGTTTGAACATGGCTTATTTCTATAAAGAACCTTCCCGCACTTTCGGTGAATATCTGCTGATCCCCGGCTATTCCTCTGCAGAGAATATCCCCACGGCTGTCAGCCTCAAGACCCCGCTGGTCAAGTACCGCAAGGGCGAGGAGGAGTGCCCCCTGCAGATGAATATTCCCATGATCAGCGCCATCATGCAGGCGGTCTCTGGCGATAAGCTGGCCATTGCACTGGCCCGTCAGGGCGGCGTGTCCTTCATCTACGGCTCTCAGAGCATTGAGAACGAGGCTGCCATGGTGCGCCGCGTCAAGAGCTTCAAGGCCGGTTATGTCGTGTCCGATTCCAACCTGGCCCCCACTGCCACCCTGCACGATGTGCTGGAGCTGAAGGCACGCACCGGCCACTCCACCATTGCCATCACTGCCGATGGCACTCCGAGCGGCAAGCTGCTGGGCATTGTTGCATCTCGTGACTACCGCATCAACCACACCCCGGATGATGCCCCTGTCACCACCTTCATGACTCCCATTGAAAAGCTGGTCACTGCACCGGAGAACACCTCCCTGCACGACTGCAACAACATCATCTGGGATAACAAGATCAACACCCTGCCTCTGGTGGATGCCGAGGGCAACCTGAAGTATATGGTGTTCCGCAAGGACTACGACTCCCACAAGAAGAACGCCAATGAGCTGCTGGATAAGAACAAGAGCTATGTGGTGGGCGCCGGCATCAACACCCGCGATTACGCTGAGCGCGTGCCCGCACTGGTGGATGCCGGTGTGGATGTGCTGTGCATCGACTCTTCCGAGGGTTACTCCGAGTGGCAGAGCCGCACCATCGGCTGGATCCGTGAGCACTACGGCGATACCGTCAAGGTGGGCGCAGGCAACGTTGTGGATGCCGAGGGCTTCCGCTTCCTGGCCGAGGCTGGTGCAGACTTCGTGAAGATCGGCATTGGCGGCGGTTCTATCTGCATCACCCGCGAGACCAAGGGCATTGGCCGTGGTCAGGCTACCGCTGTCATCGAGGTGGCAAAGGCCCGCGATGAGTACTATAAGGAGACCGGCATCTACGTGCCCATCTGCTCCGACGGCGGCATCGTCCACGATTACCACATCACGCTGGCACTGGCCATGGGCGCAGACTTCGTGATGCTGGGCCGCTACTTTGCCCGCTTTGACGAAAGCCCCACGAATAAGGTGCGCATCAACGGCCAGTATATGAAGGAGTACTGGGGCGAAGGCTCCAACCGTGCCCGCAACTGGCAGCGCTACGATCTGGGCGGTTCCAGCAAGTTGAGCTTTGAGGAAGGCGTGGACAGCTACGTGCCCTATGCCGGCCCTCTGGCTGACGGTGTGCAGACCACTCTGTACAAGGTCAAGAGCACCATGTGCAACTGCGGCGCTCTGTCCATCCCGGAGCTGCAGCAGAAAGCAAAGCTGACCGTGGTTTCCTCTACCTCCATCGTTGAGGGCGGCAGCCACGACGTTGTGCTGAAGAATGCTACCCCCAATATCATCAACGGTTAACACGTTTATTCTGAAAGCCGCCCGTGCTGTTTGTGTATGGGCGGCTTTTTCTTACCGGAAATCGACCAGGATTTTTCAAAAATGCTTGCACCGCTCTGCGTTTGGTGATATCATGATAGAAACGCACTGTCAAGACAGGCAGGCGCGCAAACCTTCCCACAGGTCAGAACGGCAGGGGACAGCAAGGAGCCTTTGCCGGGTGTAAAGAAGAGAGGATACTATTCATGGACGAAATCAAGGTTGTGCCTTATATTCCAGATGAGGACTACGACAACCCCGCAATGGTCGTGGATTTTTATGAATTTACAATGGCAAACTGCCTGTTCCTGCACGGATTCAAGGACACCACGCTGGTGTTTGATATGTTCTTCCGCAAGAACCCGGATAATCAGGGTTACTCCATCAGCGCTGGCCAGCGCAAGCTGACCCGCTTTCTGCTGAACTACCACTTCAATGCACAGGATATCTGGTGGCTGCGCACCAAGGGCATGAGTGAGGAATTCTGCGAGTATCTGCGCACCTATCAGTGGAAGGGCGACATGTACGCTCTGCCCGAGGGCACGGTGGCATACCCGCATGTGCAGATGGTGCGCATCGAGTGCGACCTCGTGGGCGCAATTCTGATCGAGACCTACCTGCTGCAGACCATGAACTTCCACAGTCTGATCGCCACCAAGGCTACCCGCGTCACCGGCCTGAACACCCACACGCCCCGCAGCGTGATGGAATTCGGCACCCGCCGTGCGCAGGGCGAAAGCGCTGGCAACGATGGTGCATATGCTGCTGTTCTGGGCGGCTGCGTGGGCACTGCCAACTGTTTGGCCGAGATGAAGTTCGGCGCGGAGGTCAAGGCTGTGGGCACCGTAGCGCACAGCTTCATCGAGTTCTTCCCCACGGAGTTTGATGCCTTCAAGGCCTTTGCCGATACCTACCCGGATTCGGTCAGTCTGCTGCTGGACACCTATAATATCATGGAGAGCGGTCTGCCCAACCTCATTAAACTGGACGATTACCTCATCGAGAAATACCCCAACGACCCGAACCGCCGCGTCAAGAGCGCCCGTATCGACTCCGGCGACCTGGCCCGCGGCTCCAAGCGCCTGCGCAAAGCACTGGATGCGGCCGGTAAGCCTTACATCAAGCTGGTGGCTTCCAATGGTCTGGACGAAAAGAAGATCGCCAACATGGAGCTGTATGAGCACGCTCATTTTGACTCCTACGGCGTGGGCGAAAACCTGATCACCTCTGCTTCCGACCCCGTGTTCGGCGGGGTGTACAAGCTGGTGGCGGTCAAGCAGCCGGACGGCAGCTACACTCCCAAGATGAAGTGCTCGGATTCCGCCAGCAAGGCCATCATTCCGGGCAAGAAGATGCCGTGGCGCCTCTACGATGAAAATGGTCAGGCCCAGTGTGACCTGATCGCCATGGATGATGAAGTCATCGAGGCGGGCAAGCCCGTCACGATGGTCAATCTGGACTCCGATGCCATCGAGCGCACCGTCACCATTACCCCCACCAAGGTCAAAAAGCTGCTGGTGCCGCATGTGCTGAATGGTCAGCTGGCCATTGAGCTGCCTTCGATCGCAGAGAAGAAGGCATACATTGCAAAGCAGCTCACCGAGGAGACCTGGGAGAGCGAGCTGCGTCTGGAGTGCCCGCATAAGCACTATGTGAACATGACCCCGGCTGTGGCCGAGTGTCGTTCCAAGATGTATGCAGAGCTGCACGGCGGCAAGGTGTAAAATAAGCAAAATAAAAAGCCCCTCAAGCGTAAGCTTGGGGGGCTTTTTATGCCGCCGACGGGGGTCGAACCCGTACTCTGTCTCCAGAAAGGGATTTTAAGTCCCTCGTGTCTGCCAATTTCACCACAGCGGCATACAACGCTAATAATAATACAATAGAATGGCTTCTTTGTCAAGAAAAAGCACGGAGCCCGTCTCTTCATCCTCCATTCACGATTCATTTGTAAAAAGTGCTTTTTCTTTCCGTGGTTTCATGGTATAATAACCTTCAGATACGGTTTTCTGGGCCGTAGCCGCATGCTTTGGCAGCGCGGCAGAAGAGGGCAGAGCGGGCAGCGTGCCGCTCTGCTGGGGCAGTGCCCGCAAGATAGGGCGGGCGGGAAATACAAAAAGAGAGGCGAATCGAGATGTTGGATATGATCAAGTGCAGCACCGGCGGCGCATACTATGCCCGCGGTGAATGGGTGCCTGCAGACGGCGAAGCAAGCGCCGCACTGGCAGCAAAGGGCTTTGACGCCGCAGCCATCGAGAACGCAAAGACCGGCACCATGGCCTACAGCATTCTGCAGGCCCACAACACCAGCGGCGATGCCGAAAACCTGAAGATCAAGTTCGATGCCATGGCCAGCCATGACATCACCTTTGTGGGCATCATCCAGACGGCCCGTGCGTCCGGTCTGGAGAAATTCCCCATTCCGTATGTGCTCACCAACTGCCACAACAGCCTTTGCGCCGTGGGCGGCACCATCAATGAGGACGACCACCGCTTCGGCCTGTCCGCCGCCAAAAAATACGGCGGCATTTTTGTGCCCCCGCATCTGGCGGTCATCCACCAGTACATGCGCGAAAAGTTTGCGGGCTGCGGCAAGATGATCCTTGGCTCGGACTCCCACACCCGCTACGGTGCTCTGGGCACCATGGCCATTGGTGAGGGCGGCGGCGAGCTGGCAAAGCAGCTGCTGGGCCGCACCTATGATGTGGCCCGTCCGGGTGTTGTTGCAATTTATCTCACCGGCTCTCTGCCTGCAGGCTGCGGCCCGCACGATGTGGCCATTGCGCTGGTGGGCAAGCTGTTCAAGAGCGGCTATGTCAAGAACAAGGTGATGGAGTTTGTCGGCCCCGGCGTTGCGTCTCTGCGTCAGGATACCCGCAACGCCATCGATGCCATGACCACCGAGACCACCTGCCTGTCCTCCATCTGGGAAACCGACGAAACGACGCAGAAATTCCTTGCAGTGCATGGCCGTGCCGCCGACTATAAGAAGCTGGCTCCGGCCGACCTTGCTTATTACGACGGTGTGGTAGAGGTAGACCTTTCTGCCATCCGTCCCATGATCGCACTGCCCATGCATCCCTCCAATGCATTTACCATTGAAGAGCTGAACGCAAACCTTGAGGATATTCTCCATGCCTGCGAGCAGGATGTGCAGAAGCTGATCGGCCGTAAGGATGTCAGCCTTGACCTGTGCAGCAAGATCGAGAACGGTAAACTGCGTGTGGATCAGGGCGTGATCGCAGGCTGCGCAGGCGGTCTGTACGACAGCATTTATGAAGCTGCCTCCATCCTCAAAGGCCACACCGGCGGCTGCGGTGACTACGCCCTGAGCGTGTATCCCGGCAGCCAGCCCATCATGATGGAACTGGTGCGCACCGGAGTCATCCACGACCTGATGGCCAGCGGTGCCACCGTCCGCACTGCGTTCTGCGGCCCCTGCTTCGGCGCAGGCGACGTGCCCGCCAACGGCGCGCTGTCTATCCGCCATACCACCCGTAACTTCCCCAGCCGCGAAGGCTCCAAGCCCGGCAACGGCCAGCTTTCCGGTGTGGCACTGATGGATGCCCGCAGCATTGCGGCCACCACGGCCAACGGAGGCATTCTGACCCCGGCTACCGATATCGACTATGATCCCACCGTGCCGGAGTATCAGTACGATCCTTCCAGCTACGATACCCGCGTGTATCAGGGCTTTGGCAAGGGCGATTACGATGCCCTGCTCAAGCTTGGCCCCAACATCAAGGACTGGCCCGAAATTGCACCGCTGGGCGATAACCTGCTGCTGAAGGTGGCATCTTACATCACCGACCCTGTCACCACCACCGACGAGCTGATCCCCTCCGGTGAGACTTCGTCTTACCGTTCCAATCCTCTGGGTCTGGCCGAGTTCACCCTCAGCCGCAAGGACCCGGAGTATGTGGGCCGTGCCAAGGCCGTGCAGGCCGAAGAAAAGGCCCGCCGTGCAGGCGAGGGCAGCGCCGAGGTGCTGGCCCAGCTGCACAAGGTGCCCGGCTGCGAAAACCTGACTTGGAACGATGTGCAGATCGCATCCACCATCTTTGCCGTCAAGCCCGGCGATGGTTCTGCCCGTGAGCAGGCGGCCAGCTGCCAGCGTGTGCTGGGGGCCGGTGCCAACATCGTTACCGAGTACGCCACCAAGCGCTACCGCTCCAACCTCATCAACTGGGGCATGCTGCCGCTGCAGCTGGCGGGCGCAACGCCCTTCGGTCTGGGCGACTATGTCTTTATCCCGAATGTCCGCGAGGCCCTCAAGGGCGACCTGCAGGACATCAAGGCCTATGTGCTGGGCGACACCGCAAAGGAGTTCAGCCTGTACATGGCCCCGCTGACCGCCGACGAGCGCAAGATCCTGGCCGACGGCTGCCTGATCAATTTCTATAAGCACTGATAGGATAGAAGGCTTCCTCTTTGGGGGAAGCCTTTCTCTGGTTTTCTTGGGAGGTTCATTTTCCATGCCCGGCGATCTTCACAACCATTCCACCTGTTCCGATGGCTCTGTGCCCATCCACCGCCTGCCGCTCATGGCGGCGCGTGCGGGGCTGGACACCATGGCCATTTCCGACCACGACACCCTGCTCAGCGTGAACTACTGCTATGAGCACCCTGTGCAGGACGGCGTGCGCCTGCTCCCGGCCACCGAGCTGACCGGCTATGACCATGAGCATAAGCATCGCGTGCACCTGCTGTGCTACTTCCCGGACCCGGAAAGCCGGGAACTGAAGGAGCACTGCGACATCCTGCGACAGCGCCGCAACGAGTGCGGCCTGCAAAGCGCAAAGGAGATCGAAGCGCTGTACCCGCAGTTCCGCACGGAACAGGCGCTGGAATACGCAAAGGACAGCGGTGTGCTGTTCAAAAGCGGCATTATGGAAGCGCTGCACCAGCTGGGGCTGTGCGATGCTGTGTACGGCAAGCTGTATAGTTATCTCTTTGGCTGGGAGCCGCGCGGCGTGGTGCTGCATCAGGTAAAATATCCCTCGGTGCAGGAAGTGATCGCCACGGCGAAAGCTGCCGGTGCGGTGCTGGTATTTGCACACCCGACCGTTTACAAGAGCATGCCGCTGGTGCGTCAGCTTGCCAAAGAGGGCGTCATCGACGGCATTGAGGTGGAGCACCCCCGCAACAGCCCGGAGGACAGGGCCGAGTGTGCTGCTCTGTGTGAGCAGTATGGGCTGATTCATACCGGCGGTACGGACTTCCACGGTGCAAACCATAAGGTGCCGCACCCGGTGGGTACCTGTACCACGGCAGACGATCAGGTGGCCCGCATTCTGGAGCTGGCCCACAAGCGCCGCGGTATTGATGTGTGACCCGGTCACATTGACATTCCGGCACGCTGCTCTATAATAGAAGCAGACGATCTTCGTCGGGATTTCTGTCAAAAAGAGAGGATTTTGAACTATGAGCAAGGAATTCAGCTTTCCGAACAGCGGCACCTGTTCCAAGCAGACCAACTTTGTGCTGAACGATGACCACACCATTGCGTCCATGGAGGTCATTGGCGGCTGCAACGGCAACCTGAAGGGCATCTGCCGTCTGGTCAAGGGCATGAAGGCCGAAGATGTGATCGACCGCATGGAGGGCACGCTCTGCGGTTTCCGCAATACCAGCTGCCCGGATCAGATCGCCAAGAACCTGAAAAAGGCTCTGGCCGAAATGGACTGAAAAAATCAAACAGCGAAGGGGGAGATGCCTGCGGGTATCTCCTTTTTGTTTTCCCATCCCGACAGAAAGAGATGTTTTTTTTCTGTGCTTCGGGGCTATACTTCTTGTGAAAACGAATTTCATCAGCAAGGAGCGGGCAAATGAGTATTTGGGAAAAACTTGGCTTTGGCGGGTACAAAGGCTTTTCGCACGAGTCGGATCAGCTGCTGCGCAGTGCGGTGGAGCTTGCCGGGAACCTTGGCTGCGAAAAAGCCGATACCGGCCACCTGCTGCTGGCGATCCTGCAACAGGATCACGGGGCGGCAGCACGGTTTCTGGAGGGCAAGCAGATCCGGGAACCGGAGGTGCGCCGTCAGCTGGCCGAGAGCCGCCGCGCACCGGCTTTGCATCTGGATCGCTACGCTCTTGCGCCGGACCTCAAGCGCACCATGGATTACGCCATCATCGGGGCACAGAACGCGCACCTGAACCGGGCCGAGCCGGAACATCTGCTCTGCGCCATGCTGGAGGATGACGGCTGCACAGCAGGCATCCTGCTGGCATCCATGGGCGTGCAGCTCACAGATGCCGTGCGGGAATGCCGCCAGCTGTCCGGGCAGTTCGTACTGCCGTATCAGATGCGGACCACGGTCAGTGCGCCGCGCGGCAGCCGCGCCAGTGATAAGTACTGCCGGGATCTGACCCGCCGTGCTGCGGAACGGGAACTGGACCCGGTGTTCTGCCGGGAAGCAGAGCTGGACCGCATGGTGGAGATCTTATGCCGCCGTCAGAAGAACAACCCCTGCCTTGTGGGGGAGCCGGGCGTGGGCAAGACCGCCCTTGCCGAAGGACTGGCCCAGCGCATTGCCACGGATCGTGTGCCCCGTGCGCTCAAGGGCCGCCGTCTGCTGGCACTGGATATGGCCAGCCTTGTGGCGGGCACCAAATACCGCGGTGACTTTGAGGAGCGGTTCAAGAACCTGCTGGAAGAGCTGGTGCGGGACGGCAGCTCCATCCTGTTCGTGGACGAGTTCCACACCATCGTGGGTGCCGGTGCAGCGGAGGGTGCCATCGATGCTGCCAGCATCTTAAAACCGGTGCTGGCCCGGGGCGAGATACAAATTATCGGCGCTACCACTACCGAAGAGTTCCGCACCCACATCCAGAAGGATGCCGCACTGGAACGCCGTTTCGGCAAGGTGCAGGTAGAGGAGCCTACGCCTGCGCAGGCGCTGGATATCCTCAACGGGCTTGCGCCGCGCTATGAGTGCTACCACAATGTCTGCCTTCCGCCGGAAGCGCTGCAGGCTGCGGTGGAGCTTTCGGTGCGGTATCTGCCGGGGCGCTTTCTGCCGGATAAGGCCATCGACCTTGTGGACGAAGCCTGTGCGGCGGCACGCATCCGGGCCGAGCAGGCAAAGCAGTCAAAGCCCACGCTGATGCCGGACGATATCGCCCATGTGGTGGCGCAGGCCAGCGGTGTGCCGGTGGAGCGGGTAGGTGAGCAGGAGCGGGAACGGCTGGACAAGCTGGAAGAACGTCTCAACGCCGAGATCGTGGGCCAGAGCCGGGCTGTGGCTGCGGTGGCAGGTGCCATCCGGCGCAGCCGCACCGGTCTTGGCGAGCCGGGCCGGCCCATGGGTGCCATGCTGTTTCTTGGCCCCACGGGAGTTGGCAAAACGGCTCTTGCCCGGGCGCTGGCGGTCAGCTGGTTCGGCAGCGAAAAAGCCCTGCTCAAATTTGATATGTCGGAGTATCAGGAACAGCACACCGCTGCCCGGCTGCTGGGTGCGCCGCCGGGCTATCTGGGCCATGACGAGGGCGGACAGCTGACCGAAGCAGTGCGCCGCCGCCCTTACAGTGTGGTGCTGTTTGACGAGATCGAAAAGGCACACCCGGACATTCAGAACATCCTTTTGCAGATACTGGAAGATGGCCAGCTGACCGATGCCATGGGCCGCAAGGCGGATTTCCGCAACACCATTGTACTGCTTACCTCAAACCTCGGCGCACGTTTTTTGGCGGGTCAGAGCACGCCGCTGGGCTTTGCGGCGGGCAGCGAAGCCGTGTTTGAAAAGCAGTCTGCGCAGGCCATTGAGGAGGCCAAAAAGTGGTTCCGGCCGGAGCTGGCAGGCCGTCTGGACGAGATGATCGTATTCCGTCCGCTGGCCGACGACAGCCTGTGCGCCATTGCCGAAAAAATGCTGTGCCAGCTGGAGCAGCGTGCCGCCCGCAGCGGCTACCAGCTGCATCACACACCGCGGGTAGGGCAGGCACTGGCAGCAAAGGCCCGCTCTGCCTACGGGGCCAGAGAACTGCGCCGCGCAGTGGACAGGGCAGTGGAGCAGGCACTTGCGGATCAGATCGCATCCGGCACGGCCTGCGTGGGCCAGCACTGGACGGCGGACTGCTCGGCGGATGGTGCTATCGTCCTGCGGGAGGACGAAACCGCAACACTGTAAAGCATCTGAAGCTCAAAAGGACCGCCCTGAGTTACAAGACCCGGGGCGGTATTTTTTTGTCTGCAGGGGGGAGCGGAGACGTCCGCTCCTTTTTTGCGCGTACGGGGCAGGGACATTGTGAGATTGGCTCTTGCATCCTTTTGGTTTTCTGTTATCATAGAAGCAACAGAATTGCAGGAGGAAGTCCATGCGCACATTGTTTCTTTTGAACCCAACTGCCGGTAAGGCCGATTGCACCCGTACGCTGCCGCAGCAGATCAATGTTGCCGCCGCGCGTGCAGGGCTTGCGCCGGAAGAATATACCATTCAGGTCACAAATCACGCCGGTCATGCCCGGGAGCTGGCCAATGTCGCTGCGCAGCAGGCCCGGCAGAGCGGGGAAGAACTGCGGGTCTTCACTGCCGGCGGCGACGGCACCTTCAACGAAGCGCTCACCGGGCTCTATGGCTATGCAAATGCAGCCGTGGGCTGTCTGCCCTTTGGCAGCGGCAACGATTTTCTGCGCACCTTTGGGACAAAGGAAGAGTTTCTGGATCTGGATGCCCAGCTGGCCGGTGGGCCGGTGAGCATCGATCTGATGCAGACCAGCCTTGGCCTTTCGGCCACCATCTGCGCTGCCGGTCTGGATGCGCAGGTTGCCTACGGCATCCCGAAGTTCCGGCGCATCCCGCTGTGCGGCGGCGAGATGGCCTATGTGCTTTCCATTGTGGAACAGCTGTGCGGACACATCGGCCGCAGGGTGGAGTACACCATCGATGGTGAAACGCTGGATGTGGACTGCCTGATGTGTGCCATCTGCAATGGCCGCACCTATGGCGGCGGCTTCTATGCAGCGCCGGAAGCACAGCCCGACGATGGCTGGCTGGATGTATATATCATCCGCAAGGTGAGCCGCGTGACCATTGCAAAGCTGCTGGGAATGTACAAGAGCGGCAAGCACTTCCAGAACGGTCAGCTCGTCAGAGCTGCAGAGCCGTATTTCATTTACCGCCGCGCAAAGCAGGTGAGCCTGCGCGCTGCGGATGGCCGCGGGCCGATCGTTGCCACGGCAGACGGCGAATGCGCACCCAAGGAGCAGATCACTGTACAGGTACAGCCGCTGGCAGGGCGCATCCTTCTGCCAAAGCCTGCTTTTGAGCGCTTTGCAGCGCAGAGGACGGCACAGAGTGCAGACCGAACATGAAAAACCAGAAGAAGAGACAGCTTTTTTGCCCAAGAGAAAGCTGTCTCTTTTTCGCTGTACGGCTGATTTTTTCATCTGTCATAAATTCTTAACAAAAAGAAGCAAAAAAGGTCTTGATTTTTTGGGTCAAGATGAGTACAATACACTTAGCACTCAGAGAAATGGAGTGCTAAAGAGCTGAAGAGCCGACACGAGGCCCTTTGGACACAGCAAAGTTTTAAATTATATTTTTACTATAGGAGGGCAAGAACTATGAAGATCATTCCTCTTGCAGACCGTGTTGTCATTAAGGCTGTTGAGGTTGAGGAGACCACCAAGGGCGGTCTGATCCTGACCGGCAGTGCTAAGGAAAAGCCCCAGGTGGCTGAGGTCATCGCTGTCGGCCCCGGCGGCGTTGTGGACGGCAAGGAAGTCAAGATGACTGTGAAGGTCGGCGACAAGGTCCTCACCAGCAAGTACTCCGGTACCGAGGTCAAGGTGGACGGCGAAGAGTGCACCATCGTCCGTCAGGGCGATATCCTGGCAGTCGTTGAGGACTGAGCAGTTTCCCCTCTGATATTTGAAAATTGAGCTTTAAAGGAGCGATTTGATTATGGCTAAGCAGATCAAGCAGGGCGAGGATGCCCGCAAGGCACTGTGTGCCGGTATCGATACCCTGGCAAACACCGTTAAGATCACCCTGGGCCCCAAGGGCCGTAATGTGGTGCTGGGCAAAAAGTTCGGTGCACCGGTCATCACCAACGATGGCGTGACCATTGCAAAGGAGATCGAGCTGAAGGACGAGTTCGAGAACATGGGCGCACAGCTGGTGCGTGAAGTCGCTACCAAGACCAACGACGCAGCAGGCGATGGCACCACCACCGCAACCGTTCTGGCACAGGCCATGGTCACCGAGGGCATGAAGAATGTCACCGCCGGTGCAAACCCCATGGATATCCGCCGCGGCATGAGCAAGGCTGTTGCCAAGGCTGTTGAGACCATCAAGGCTCACAGCCAGAAGGTGAAGGACAGCAACGATATCGCCCGCGTCGGCACTATTTCTGCAGGCGACCCCGAGATCGGCCGTCTGATCGCCGAGGCTATGGAGAAGGTCACCTCCGATGGTGTTATCACCATTGAGGAGAACAAGACCACCGCTGAGACCTACAACGAGATCGTGGAAGGCATGCAGTTCGACCGCGGCTACCTCACCCCGTATATGGTCACCGATACCGACAAGATGGTGGCTGATCTGGACAACGCCGCTATCCTGATCACCGATAAGAAGATCAGCGTGATTCAGGATCTGGTCCCTCTGCTGGAGCAGGTGATGCAGAACGGTCTGAAACTGCTGATCGTGGCTGAGGACATTGAGGGCGAGGCTCTGTCCACTCTGATCGTCAACCGCCTGCGCGGCACCCTGAACGTCTGCGCTGTCAAGGCTCCCGGCTTTGGCGACCGCCGTAAGGAAATGCTGCAGGATATCGCAACCCTGACCGGCGGCACCGTGGTCTCCTCCGATCTGGGCTATGAGCTGAAGGATGCTACCGTCCAGATGCTGGGCCATGCCCGTCAGGTGAAGGTCTCCAAGGAGAACACCACCATCGTTGGCGGTGCAGGCGATAAGGATGCCATCGCAGCCCGCATCGCTCAGATCCGCAGCCAGATCGAGGCCGCTACCAGCGATTTCGACCGTGAAAAGCTGCAGGAGCGTCTGGCAAAGCTGGCTGGCGGCGTGGCCGTCATCAAGGTCGGCGCTGCTACCGAAGTTGAGATGAAGGACAAGAAGCTGCGCATCGAGGATGCTCTGAACGCAACCAAGGCTGCTGTTCAGGAAGGTGTTGTTGCTGGCGGCGGCACTGCTCCTATCAATGCGATCCCCGCTGTGCGCGAGCTGTGCGACACGCTGGAAGGCGACGAGCGCACCGGTGCCAAGATCGTTCTGAAGGCTCTGGAAGCTCCTCTGCGCCAGATCGCGAAGAATGCCGGTCTGGAAGGCAGTGTCATCATCGACAAGATCATCTCTGCCAACAAGCCCAACTACGGCTTTGATGCTCAGAACGAGGTCTTTGTGGACGATATGATCGCTGCTGGTATCGTTGACCCCACCAAGGTCACCCGTTCCGCTCTGGAGAACGCAGCCTCCGTCGCTGAGATGGTGCTGACCACCGAAAGCCTGGTCGCTGATCTGCCGGAACCCCCTGCTGCACCCGCTGCTGCAGGCGGTGGCATGGGCGGGATGGGCGGCATGTACTAAGCCAAAACCGCCGCTCCCAAGAATCCCAATTTATAAAAAGAACGCAGGCAGAACTTTTCGCAAAGGCGAAGGCTCTGCCTGCTTTTTTGCACCCCTGCCGCACTTTTCTCTTCGCCGCAAATGTGCTACAATAGCCTTAGCATAAGGAAAAGGGGAACGCGCATGGCCAGAAACAGGCAGAACCTGAACATCATCTACATCTCGGACCGAATGCGGGAGACGCTGCGGCCCATAGCGTCCTGTGCGCTCACGGCGGTGGTGGCCCCCATGGGCTACGGTAAAACGACGGCGGTGCGCTGGTTCTTGGCAGAGCAGGCCAAGGCGGGGGCCGTGGTGCTGCAAGCCAGCATCTACTCGGATAACCGCTCCATCTTCTGGAAAAGCGTGCAGAAGGCCTTTGCCGCCGCCGGGCTGACGGTGCTGGAGGGCTACGACTGCCCCGCCGACGCCAGCGGTGCGGCTTTGCTGCTGGAGGACCTGTGTGCCGCGCTGGGCGGCAAAACGCCCTACTATCTTTTTCTGGACGATTTCCACCTGCTGGGGGACGAGCGGGTGGCGCAGTTTTTGTGTCGGCTGGCCTACCGCCTGCCCGAGAACGTCCACCTTATCGTGGCCAGCCGCAACCGCTTTCTGCCCGGGGAGCAGGTGGTGCGGCTGGGGCGGCGGCTCCACCGCATCGAGGCCGACGGCCTCCGCCTGAACCGGGAGGAGCTGCTGGCCTACACCCACCGCTGCGGCGTGGAGATCACCGCCGCCCAGGCCGAGAGCCTGCTGCGCTCCTGCGAGGGGTGGTTCTCCGCCGTCTACCTGAACCTCCATGCCCTGGCCGAGCGGGGGAGCCTGCTGCAGCTGGGGTCGGACATCTACGCCATGTTCACCGCCGCCATGCTGGAGTCCCTGCCCGAGAAGACCCGGGGCTTCCTCGCTGTGATGGGGCTGGCCGATGAGTTCACGGTGGAGATGGCCCGGGCTGTCACCGCCCTGCCCGACGCGGAGGAGGTGCTGCGGGCCCTCACCCAGCAAAACGCCTTTGTCACCCGCCTGCCGGACGGGGTGAGCTTCCGCTTCCACCACATGATGAAAGAGTGCGCCGAGCGGCTCTTTGCCCAGCTGCCCGCCGCCCGGCAAACGGAGGTCTGGCAGCGGTATGGCCGCTGGTATGCCCAAAAAGCCCAGTACCTCCACGCTTTGCAGGCCTTTGAGCACTGCGGCGACCGCGACGCAGCCCTTGCCGTCATCGAGGCGGACGCGGGGGATCTGCTCGCCTCCCTCAGCCCCGCCGAGCTGCTGCAGCGGCTGGACCGCTGCCCGGTGGAAGCGCTGCAGCGCCACCCGCTGGCCATTCTGGTGCTGATGCGCCGGATGTTCACCTGGCAGCAGATCCCCAAAATGATGGAGCTGAAAGCCCTGCTGGAAGCCGCCGTGGCCCAACACCCCGAGTGGCCCGCCGCCGAGCGGGGCAACCTGCTGGGGGAGTGCGACCTCATCCAGAGCTTCTTGTTCTACAACGACATCACCCAGATGAGCCGCCTCCACCGCAGCGCCAGCCGCCAGATGAGCCGCCCCGCCGTCACCCTGCGCAACAGCGGCAGCTGGACCTTCGGCTCCCCCTCGGTGCTGATGATGTACTACCGCGCCCCCGGGGAGCTGGGCAAAGAACTGGCCGAAATGTACGAGTGTATGCCCCATTACTATAAAATCACCAACGGCCACGGCCGGGGGGCCGAGCTTTTGATGGACGCGGAGGCCGCCTACCTGCAGGGGGCGTGGGAGAAAGCCGCCGTGCTGCTGGAGCGGGCCCGGGCCGACGCCGCCGGGCAGGAGAACATGACCCTCTGCTGCGACTTTTTGGCCCTGCGGCTGGCCCTGTGCGGCAAGGGGAAAGAGGGGTACGATTTTGCCGCCAAGCGCGCCGCCCTGCTGCAAAAGCACGACGGGGTGCAGGTGCATCTGCTGGAGAGCATCGCCGCTTATTTCTACGCTTTGCAGGGCAGGCCGGAGCAGGCTCCGGAGCTGTTCCGGGAGCACAAGCTGGCCGAGGTGAGCTTCTTTGGGCCCTGCCGCCCCATGATGTCCCTCATCGAGCAGCAGGTCTGGCTGGCGCAGGGAGAGTACGTGAAGGTGATCGCCCACAGCGAGGGCCTGCTGCGCCGGTGCGAGGCCATGCACTACGGTTTGGTGGGCCTGCAGGCCCGCATCCAGCTGGCGGCGGCGCAGCTGCGCTTCGGCCAGCGGGCCGAGGCCCGGGCCGCGCTGGCAGCGGCTTTGCTGGACGCTGTGCAGGACGATTTCTGGGTGCTCTTTGTGGAGCAGTATCCCGCTCTGGCCCCCCTGCTGGAAGGGGAGGACTGGGCCGCCTGCGAGCCGCGTCTGGGGCCTTTCGTAGCCCGCATCCTGCCCGCAGGCCGGGCCTTTGCCGCCCGGCTGGGCCTGCCCGCCCCCGCGCCGGAGCTGCCCCTGACCGACCGCGACCGGGAGCTGGCCCGTCTGGTGGCCGGGCGGTGCACCAACAAGGAGATCGCCGCCGCCCTCTACCTCTCCGAGGGCACGGTGAAGCAGTACATCAACCAGCTGTACGCAAAGCTGGATATGGGCGGCGACCCCCGCACCCGCCGCGCCCGGCTGGCCGAGTGGTACCAGAAAAACGCCCCCCGGAATTAACCAAAAACTAACCCCGGGTTAATAGCAAAAACCAAAGCTCCACGGTATCCTAAAAGTGAACCGTGGAGCTTTTTTCCTGCAACAAAATTGGTAAAAAAAAGGAGGCTTTTGCAATGAAACGAAGATGGAAGAAATTCCTCGCCGGGGTGCTTTCCGCAGCCCTCGCGCTGAACCTTGCGGCCCCGCTGGCACTGGCGGGCAGCTCGACGATGGGAGCAGCTTGCGGGGTGACAAATGTACTTCTGTATCCGGAGTGGAACGGACCGGTCGATAGTAAGAAATGCATTCAGGGTACGGTATCCTATAACCGGGGTCTTTTGACCTTTGACGGAGATGTGACGCTGGATACAACTTCGGACCCGTATAATTCTTCGCTGGTCGAAGCCCTCAGTGAAAAAAATCTGAGGCTGGTGGCAAACGGCAAGGTGACGGGCAGTACAAATAGCGACGGCTTTGATGGAGCAAAGGAGATAGTAAGGGGAAAATACGATCTCACCAATACCTATTGGAACAATACGTCGAAAGGAATTTCGGGTGGAGACACGGGAACAACGATTGCTTCCGATACCGAGATCACGCTGAAGGGTTTCCAGACGGGCATCGGCGGAGGAAAGGTCCAGATCGATGGCAGGGTGAAGATCAGTAGTGCAGCATACGGCATCGCCAATTTCACTACCATGAACCATGGCAGCGAGCTGGTGATCTATGCGCAGCAGTACATCGGGGAACAGGGTCATCTGACCTACAACGGCGGCCACCTGCTTATGATTGTGGCGGAAAACGGCGACGGCAATAACATCGTCCAGGGGAGACTGAGCATCGGAAACGTAAGCAGGTTCTGGTATCGCACCGACGAGAATGGAGCGTATACGGAAATCAACGTGAAGGAAAATTATGAGAACTTTACGGCTGCCATAGGACAGAACCAAGACTATCTGGAACTGACGGATGTGGACCCGGACCAGCCGGAAAGTGAAACCTACGCCCTTTTGGTAGCAGGCAAGCAGGTAACGGAAACCAACCAGAACGACGTGCTGGAGGATGGCGGGTCTGTGAAGTTTGACCCGACGACCAACACGCTGACCCTGAACGATGCCGATCTCACGCTGGATGGGGCCGCGGGCGGTTACTGCTGCATCGATTCCCAATTGGCGGAAGAGCTGACCATTACCGGCACAGCCACCCTTTCCAACGCCGATGGAATCATAACGGCTGGCCCGCTGACGCTGAAGGACGCAACCCTCACCTTTACGGGCAATATCAATGAGGATGTTGGTGATGACGCAATCCGGGCAGGCCGCTCTGACGAGGACATCACCATCCAAAACAGCACCGTGACCATTGCAGGCACGAACTCGGAAGGCAACTTCTTCCAGTTTGGCATTCGGTGCGGCAAGCTCACCGTGGCGAACAGCACGCTGGATGTGAAAGCCGGCGGCTCGGCCATCGTGGCAAACGAGTTGGAGACTTCCGGCGCAGGCACCGTCATCACGGCGGAAACGGATGCATCGGAGGAACAGGATTATTATGCCCTCGAACTGGGACGCCTGATCATGTCTCACGGCCTTGATCTGGTGGAAGGCAAAATGAACGAGAGTAAGAAGGCGAAGATCGCCCAGCCGGAGCAGGCCCCCACGGACTTTAAGGTCTACTGGGTCGTCCATCCGGGGGACGAACCGGTGAATGGAGGAATGCAGTTCCCCGGTGCGATCACCGGCAGCGAGGAGGAAGCCCGCCTCTTTGAGGGCTGGTTCCTCGAAGACGGCACCCGTTTGGAGGATAGCCCCTACTACATGGGCCCGGGCGCGAACCATGTGGGCAACCTCGACCGGGACGTGACCTTCTATGGCCATTGGCGCACCGCCGAGAGCGGCGAGGGCAGCCCAGACGGCGGAGACGGCTTCGGCACCCTTCTGGCGGTCGGCGCAGTCGTGGGCGTGGCGGGCGTCGTGGCCTATCAGGTGGGCACGGAGCTCATCCTTGACCAGCTCCTGCCTGCAGGGGTGGCCGTGCCCCATACCCGCGCCGAGCTGGCAATGCTCCTCTGGAACACCGCAGGCCGCCCGGCCCCGGCCACTCTGCCCGCCTTTGCGGACGTAGCCGACCCGGAGCTGGCCCAAGCCGCCCGGTGGGCCATCGAGCAGGGCTACCTGAAAGCCCGCGCCGACGGCAGCTTTAAGCCGGACAAGGGCGTCGCCAAGTGGCGCGTCATCCGCGGCTACCGGGCAGTGACCGAACCATGACCGTGCAGGTAAAATAGCCCCACAGCACAAGGCCCCGCAGACTTTGAAAAAGGTCTGCGGGGCCGCTGTTTGTTTATGCGTGGCGTGCAGGGAAAGTTTGAGAAGGCGTACAGCAAACCTGTTCCGTGCATTACACCTCATGTGCTGCGACACACCTTCTGCACCAATGTTCAGCAGGCCGGGCTGGATGTAAAAAGCCTGCAATACCTGATGGGGCACTCCAATGCCAGTGTGACGCTGGATGTCTACACGCACAGCAGCTTTGAATCGGTTGAAAGAGCCTTTGAACAGATCGCCGGCAATCTGTGATTTTCGACGTATGAAGCGGAATTGCTTACTCAATAAGTACCTTATGGAGACGGGATCTCTTCGGAGACCCCGTCTCTTTTTGTATAGAAACCACAGTTGCAGCCCACTCTATCAAAAAGGGGTGAGCAGATGTCCGGCAAACGGGTATTGGCGTTGTATGCAGCTGTTCTGCTGGGGTTTGCGGTAGTTTTGTGCCGCCTGTATTTTCTGGCAGAGAACCATACCTATGCTGCCCGGGCCGAAGCGCAGAGCACGGTCCGGCTCTCGCTGCCTGCCCGGCGGGGCAGCTTTTACGATCACAGCGGCCTGCTTCTCACCGGGCTGGAAACGCGGTATCTTGCCCTCTGCTTCCCGGGCGAAAACAACTACACACGCCTGTATGCATTTACGGACAGTGCCGGGCAGGCACTTTTGTACCGGAACCGCAACCGCTCCGCACCGTTTCTGCTGGAAGTGGACCGCGACCTTTCCGGGCGCGGCATACGCTGCTTTGCAACGGCACGGCGCTGCGCAGAAGTTCCGCTGTGCCAGCATCTGATCGGCTATCTGGATGCAGAAGGCCGCGGCACTGCCGGGCTGGAAAAGGCGCTGGACAGCCAGCTGGCCGGGACAAAGAAGCATGACACGCTGGTGTGCGCGGTCACAGCACAAGGACGGCTGCGGGCCGGGGAAACACCGCAGCTCACCCGGCAGGACAGCAGTGCGGTGGGCGTGCAGCTGACGATCTCCCGCCCGGTGCAGCGTGCCGCCGAAGCGGTGGCCGCAGACACCATGACCAGCGGCTGCATTCTGGTTCTGGACACGGCCACTGCTGCGGTTCGCGCCAGCGTCAGCGTACCGGGCTATGACCCGGATGACCTTGCCGCAAGTCTGGATGCACCGGACAGTCCGTTCCTGAACCGCGCACTGGAAAGCTATGCTGTGGGTTCAGTGTTCAAGCCGGTGCTGGCTGCGGCAGCGCTGGAGCAGGGCATCCTGCCGGAGTGCGAATGCACCGGTGCTGTGGTGGTGGATGGACAGATCTTCCGCTGCGCAGGCGGTGTTCCGCACGGAACGGTGGACCTGACTGCGGCTCTGGAAAAAAGCTGCAACGGCTATTTTATCCGGCTGGGGCAGCAGCTGGGGGCAGAGACGCTTTTGCAGATGTCTCGGCAGCTTGGCTTCGGGCAGGAGGTGCCGGTGGCAGGTGCGCTGTACGCCGATGCCGGAAAGCTGCCGTCTGCCGGGGAGCTTGCCCAAAGCGGCCAGCTGGCAAATTTCAGCTTTGGGCAGGGCGGTCTGCTGGCATCACCGGTACAGATCGCCGCCATGATGAACACCATTGCTTCCGGCGGGATGTACCGCACGCCTTTCTTTGTGTGTGGCTCGGTGGATGAAACTGACGGTACGCCGCTGGAAACGCTTGCACATCCGCAGTCAAGGCGGGTGATGAGTGCGGAAAATGCAGCGCTTCTGCGTAAAATGCTGCAGCAGGTGGTGGAAGAGGGCACCGCACAGGATGCTGCCGGGCTGGAAGAAGGGGCTGGCGGCAAGACCGGTACCGCGCAGACCGGGCAGTTCACACCGGATGGCACGGAACGCAAAAACTTGTGGTTCGCAGGGTTTTATCCGGCGCAGCAGCCGCGCTACACCATTGTGGTGCTGCAGGACGGGCAGGTGAGCACGGAACATTCCAGCGCCGCCATCTTTGCCCGGCTGTGCGCAATGCTGGACCTTCTGGCATAAAAATGCACGGTTTCTGCTTGCTTTTTTGCGCTTGTTATGCTACTATATATTTGTATTTCTGCGTAGTTTTTGTTGAATTAAAATAAAGGAGCGTTTCAATCCATGTCTGTTATCGAAATTGTTGGCGGTGTGATCCTGCTGATCGCTTCGCTCGTCATCGTTTTCCTCACTCTCATGCAGCACACCCACGGTCAGGGCCTTTCCGGTGCTATCAACGGCAGTATGGGCGGCGCAAACAATGCCCGTTTGACCCCGGCTGATCAGATGCTGGCCAAGACCACCCGCATTGCAGGCATTGTTTTCTTTGTGGTTGCCATTCTGGCATGTCTGTTTGCAGGCCGTCTGGCAGGTTGACAAGGTTCGTGCAGCCCCGTGTAAAGGACGGGGCTGTTTTTCTGTGTTATGATAGGATGTCGGCGGCAGTCTGACCGCCGGGCAGGGTGGGGCAGCTGGCCCACGATTGGCAGCGCTGCGGCACGTTGGAGGCTGCGGCCATGGAAGAGCAAGGAGAAAAAATATTATGGCAATGCGCGATAAAATTGAGCACGCGATCCAGAATCAGCCGTGCACCGTCAAAGACCTCAAATCCAAATTCGGCGGGGACCGCGGCTCGGACCGCAAGGTGATGGAGGCTGTGGATCAGCTGGTGCACGAGGCGGTCATCTGCCAGCGTCAGGGCGTGTTCTTTACGGTGCGCTCCGGCCGTGCAGACAAGGCTCTGCTGTGCAAGGTGGTAAAACTGGGCAAGAATTTTGCCTTTGTCATGCTGGAGGACGGCACCAGCGATATCTTTATCCCGGGCCGTTTTACCCGCGGTGCCATGCCCGGCGACATGGTGCTTGTGGAAAAGTTTGAGCACCCCCGTGTGGAGGGCAGCGATGAAGGCGAGATCCTGGCCATTCTGGAAGAAAAGAACGATCTGGTGGGCACTGCCCGCCGCATTGAGGGCCGCCTGAAGTTCGTGCCGGACGACTGCCCGGCCATCTCCATGCAGATGATGCGTGACTGCGAGGGCGGTGCAAAGGACGGCGACAAGGTGGCCGTGGAGATCCTGCAGCGCGGCAATCGGCAGGAAGATCACCGCGTGGGCGTTGCCATGCGGTTTGGCAGCTCGGACGAAGCAAAGCGCTGCGCAAAGGCCCTGCTCTATGCGCAGGATATCCGCAGCCGCTTCCCGGATAAGGTTCGTGAGGAAGCCAAGAAGCTGGAGAACGCTGAGGTCTCTGAAAAGGACACCGAGGGCCGCATGGATCTGCGCGCCCTGCCCATCTTCACCATTGACAGTGCTGAGACCAAGGACATCGATGATGCCATCAGCCTGACCAAGACCCCGGAGGGCGGCTTTGAGCTGGGTGTCCACATTGCAGATGTTTCCAACTATGTCAAGCCCGGCAGCGAACTGGACAACGAAGCGTTTAACCGCGCAACCAGCGTCTACTATGCCGATCAGGTGGTGCCCATGCTGCCCAAGCAGCTTTCCAACGGCATCTGCAGCCTGAATGAGGGCGTGCTGCGTCTGGCCTTCTCCTGCCTGATGCATCTGGATAAGGATGGCAACCTGATCGATTACCGCTTTGTCAAGTCGGTCATCCGCAGCCGCGTCAAGGGCGTTTACTCCGAGATCAATGCCTTGCTGGCCGGCAGTGCTGACGACGAGCTGAAGGGCAAGTACCATGAAGTGCTCAGCCAGCTGCCCGCCATGAAGGAGCTGTACGGCCACCGTGCCCGCCTGCGCAAGGAGCGCGGCTGCATGGATATCGAGAGCGGCGAGGTGAAGCTGATCCTCGACGAGGACGGCCACTGCATCGATGTGAAAAAGCGCACCTCCGGCGAGAGCGAAGCTATGATCGAAGAGTTCATGCTGCTGGCCAACCAGTGCGCTGCCCACTTTGCCCGCGTGAAGCAAATCCCCTTCGTGTACCGTGTGCACGAGGAACCCAATGCTGAAAAGCTGGAGCGTCTGCACACTCTGCTGCAGGCCTGCGGCATCAACGATCACTTTGCCAAGGATGTGCCTACCCCCAAGGAGCTGAGCGCAATTCTGGAAGGTGTGCGCGGCGGCCCGTATGAGCAGATCATCAATACCGGTATGCTGCGCTGCATGTCCAAGGCTGTGTATGAGGAAAAACCCAAGGGCCACTACGGTCTGGTGCTGAAGGACTACGCTCACTTCACCAGCCCCATCCGCCGCTACCCGGATCTGGCCATCCATCGCATCATGACCGCCCAGCTCAAGGGCATGGATAAGGATACCATGGCGCTGCGCTACAGCGACTTTGCCGAGAAGGCAAGCAAGCAGTCCAGTGAGCGCGAGATCATTGCAATGCAAATCGAGCGCAAGGCTGAGGATTGCTACAAGGCCGAGTATGCCCGCCGCCATCTGGGCGAGTGCTACGAGGGCCGCATTTCCGGCGTGACCCAGCGCGGCCTGTTCATTGAGCTGGACAACGGCGTGGAGGGCTTTGTGCCGGCTTCCAGCCTGACCCCCTCCGGTACCATGCTCACCGAGGGCATCCGCCTGTCCGACCCCGTCTCCGGCAAGAACTGGAGCCTGGGCGACACCATGATGATCACCATTGTGCGTGCGGATGTGAACCTGGGCAAGATCGACTTTGAGGTTGCTCCGGCAAGCACAAAGTAAGCAAAAAGATCAGAACACCTGTACGGCGTTTTCCTGCATAGGAAGAGACTGTACAGGTGTTTTTTGTCCGCGGACAAGAAGCGGTGGAAAAGGGGAGAACGACATGCTGAAAAACGAAACACTGCGCAGAGATGCAGATGCCATCATCCGTGCCAGCCTGAACGCTGTTCTGCCGGACGAAGCGGTGCGCCGCGCGCTGAAAAATTTCCGGCCGCAGAGCGGCAGGGTGCTGCTGGTGGCTGCCGGTAAGGCAGCATGGCAGATGGCCCATGCGGCGGTGAAATTTCTTGGCCGGGTGGATGGCGGCGTGGTCGTGACCAAATACGGCCACGTGAAGGGCACGATCCCCGGCGTGGACTGCTGCGAAGCCGGGCACCCCGTGCCGGATGAGAATGGCTTTGCCGCCACCCGGAAAGCGCTGGAACTGGTGCAGGGCTTAACGGCAGAGGATACGGTGCTGTTTCTGCTGTCCGGCGGCGGCAGTGCACTGTTTGAGAAGCCGCTGATCCCCGGCGCAGAGCTGCAGCAGATCACGGGCCAGCTGCTTGCCAGCGGGGCCGATATCGTGGAAATGAACACCATTCGCAAGCGCCTGTCCGGGGTCAAGGGCGGGCGGTTTGCACAGAGCTGTGCGCCCGCACAGGTGTTCAGCATCGTGCTCAGCGATATTCTGGGCGACCCGCTGGATATGATCGCCAGCGGCCCGGCGGTGCCGGATACCTCCACCTGTGCACAGGCCCTTGCTATTGCGGAAAAATATCACCTGCAGCTTTCGGCACAGGCCAAGGCTCTGCTGGCACAGGAGACTCCAAAGGTGCTGGGCCGTGTTGCCACGCAAATCACCGGCAGCGTGCGGGAGCTGTGCAGCGCAGCAGCCAACGCCTGCCGGGAGCTGGGCTATGAGCCGGTGATCTTGACCGACAGGCTCTGCTGTGAAGCGCGGGAGGCTGGCAGCTTCCTTGGTTCCATAGCCCGCACCCACGCGGGGCAGGGCAAAAAGCTGGCCTTTCTTGCAGGCGGTGAGACGGTCGTCCATCTGACCGGAACAGGTCTGGGCGGGCGCAATCAGGAGCTGGCCCTTGCTGCAGCACCAATGATCGCCGGGCTGGATGCAGCGGTCTTTTCGGTGGGCAGCGATGGCACCGACGGCCCAACCGATGCTGCGGGCGGCTATGTGGACGGCAGCACGGCCGCGGCACTGGCGCAGAACCAGCTGAACGTGTACGATGTGCTGCAGAACAACGATGCCTACCATGCCCTCAAGGCGGTGGATGGGCTCATCATCACCGGCGCGACCGGCACGAATGTCAACGATGTGGCCGTGGTGCTGATCGGAAATCAAGGATAGAACAAAGCCACCGGGAGTTCTCTGCAAAAAGCGGAAGCGGAACGGATGGAGCTACAGCGCCGCAAGAAACTTACGGAACAGATGTTCCACGGGATGGCCCACATCGTGGACCGGTTTGTGGTGTGTGATCTGGAAAATGACCACTATGAATAATGCCTTGCAGGATCATGGATTATATGGGTAAAAAATAAGGTGCTGTCCGCACAGACAGCACCTTATTTTTGTGGTTTACATGTGCAGCAGGCTGCGCTGCTCGCTGGCGCGGAACTTGAGTGCCGCAGCAATGAATGCCTTGAACAGCGGGTGAGCACGGTTCGGACGGCTCTTGAACTCCGGGTGGAACTGTGCGCCCAAATGAAAGTCACGGCCAGGCAGCTCTACAGTCTCTACCAGACGACCGTCGGGGCTGGTGCCGGAAATAACAAGACCGGCGTCCTGCATCTCCTGACGGAATTCGTTGTTGAACTCGTAGCGGTGGCGGTGGCGCTCCCAGATCTCGGCCTCGCCGTAGCACTCGGCCATCTTGGTGCCGGGCATCACCTTGCAGGGGTATTTACCCAGACGCATGGTGCCGCCCTTGGGAATGTTGCCCTGCTGGTCGGCCATCAGGGCGATCACATTATGCTTGCCATCCGGGGTGAATTCGCTGGAATTTGCATCCTTGTAGCCCAAAACGCCCCGGGCAAACTCCATCACCATGATCTGCATGCCAAGGCAGATGCCAAAGTAGGGAACATGGTTCTCGCGGGCATACTGTGCAGCCTGGATCATGCCCTCAATGCCGCGGTCGCCAAAGCCGCCGGGTACGATGATGCCGTCCACATCTGCAAAGGCTTCCTTGCAGGCGGCCTGGTCGGTCAGGTCCTCGCTCTCCACCCAGCGGATCTCCACCTGACTGTCGTTCTCAAAGCCGGCGTGGTACAGGCTCTCCATCACGGAGAGGTAAGCGTCGTGCAGCTTGACGTATTTGCCCACCAGTGCAATGCTGCAGGTCTTGCTGCGGGTGGCAATGCGGCTGACCACCTGCTTCCACTCGGTCAGGTCGGCAGGAGGAACGTCCAGCTTGAGTTTCTTCACCACGACCTCGTCCAGACCACCGGTGTGCAGCATCAGCGGGCACTGGTACAGGCTGGGCATGGTCAGGTTCTCGATCACGCACTCCGGCTTCACATTGCAGAAAGTGCTGATCTTGCGGCGGATGTCGCCGCCCACACTGCCGTCTGCGCGCAGGATGATGATGTCCGGGTTCACGCCCATGCCCTGCAGCTCTTTCACAGAGTGCTGTGCAGGCTTGGATTTGTACTCGTCCGAGCCGGAAATGTAAGGCACCAGCACCACATGGATGTAGCAGCAGTTGTCGCGGCCCTGCTCCAGACCCACCTGACGGATGGCCTCGAGGAAGGGCTGGCTTTCAATATCACCGGTCGTGCCGCCGATCTCGGTAATGACCACGTCAGCCTCGGTGGAAGAGGCCAGATTGTAGATGTAGCTCTTGATCTCGTTGGTGATGTGGGGAATGATCTGCACGGTCTGGCCCAGATATGCACCCTGACGTTCCTTGTTCAGTACGTTCCAGTACACCTTGCCGGTGGTCAGGTTGGAGTATTTGTTCAGATTCTCGTCGATAAAGCGCTCGTAGTGGCCCAGATCCAGATCAGTCTCAGTGCCATCGTCGGTCACGAACACCTCACCGTGCTGCAGCGGGCTCATGGTGCCGGGATCCACATTCACATAGGGGTCCAGCTTCTGGCTGGCCACCTTCAGACCGCGGCACTTGAGCAGACGGCCCAGCGATGCGGCTGTGATGCCCTTGCCAAGGCCGGAGACGACACCGCCGGTGACAAAGATGAATTTGGTTTGTTTCTCTGCCATAGAATTTCCTCCTCTATTTTTGTTTTTCTGAATTCTTTCCCTTATAAACCTTTGTGAATTCTTTCAGGTGAACGGCCTTGCTCTCAGCCTCTCCCAAAATGAGCCGGTGAAAGCAAGGATACTTTTCCCAATCCAATATTATACACCCATGTCCTCATAATTTTCAAGGACTTCCTGTGCAATTTCTGTGCGGTCACGACGAGTATCCATGGCCTGTTTTTCTATGTAGCGGTGTGCCTCGGCTTCGGTCATGTGCTCGTGCTCCACAAGGCAGCATTTTGCCCGGCTCACCAGCCGCACCTGTGCGATTTTTTCCTGTAAGCGGGCGTTCTCCTGCCGGGCACGCAGCAGGCGGTGGTTGCCCGCCGCCGCCATGTGCATGGCCTGCACAAAAAAGGCGGTGCTGAAGGGCTTTGACAGCAGCAATACCCCCTGCTCGCTCAAAGGCCCCAAAAGCTGCTCAGCCTGTGCGGCCTTGACCAGAAACACGACACCGGCATCTGTTTTTTCCACAGCATTGATGCACACCTCATGCCCGAATTCATCGGGCAGGGGAGAGTTGACCACGATCAGCTCAAAATCCGATTCCGTCATGCGCCGTCGGGCTTCGGCCCCGCTGGGAATGATCACCGGGCGGCTGTAGCCCATTTCGGTCAGCCGTGCAGCGATATACTCGTTGGAGCTTGCACCGGCACTTACGATCAGTGCACGTCCCATTTCCTTCGCTCCTTTCTCCTACACACACTCTTTTGCAGGGGTCAGATGGCGTTGAAGTAATGGGTACGCTCGTACTCAACAGGGTCGGACGCGTGTTTCAGTGCTTCGCAGCGCTTCAGTTCTTCCGTAAAGTAGCGGCTGGCAAGCTGCTCGGGCAGCACTCTGCGCAAAAATTCGCTCTCCTCCGCAGCCTGCACGGCCTCTTCCAGACTGGCGGGCAGAGTCTCAAGGCTGAGGCCCTCAGCCATAGAGGGATCGAACAGATTCTTGTTCACGGGGGCAGAGAGCACCATGCGGTTCTCGATGCCGTCCAATCCGGCAGCCAGAACCAGACCAATGGCCAGATAGGGGTTGCAGGCAGGGTCCGGGCTGCGCAGCTCCATGCGGCAGTTGTCGCCCTTTACCTGCGGGATGCGCACCAGCTGGCTGCGGTTCTGGCGGCTCCAGCTCACATAGCGGGGCGCTTCATCGCAGCCAAAGCGCTGATAGCTGTTGGGCAGAGGGTTGGTGAACACGGTCAGCTCCCGGCTGTGGGCCAGCACGCCGGCCATAAAGCTGCCTGCAATGCTGTCCGGGGCAATGTCGCCCTCAAACAGGTTGCGGCCATCCATGTAAAGGGACAGGTTGATGTGCAGGCCGCTGCCTGCCTGATCCGGCAGGGGCTTGGGCAGGAAGCTTGCATGGATGCCGCTGCGGGTGGCAATGGCGCGCACGATCTGCTTGAACATCATCACGTTGTCGGCGGTCTTGAGGGGGCCTGCGTGGTGGCAGTCGATCTCGTTTTGGCCGTTGCCGCTTTCGTGATGGCTGTGCTGAGGGCTCATGCCCATCTGCTCCATAGTCAGGCAGATGTCCCGGCGGAGGTTCTCGCCTGCGTCCAGCGGGGCCACATCAAAGTAGCCGCCAAAGTCGATGGGGATACGGGTGGGGCGGCCCCGGTCATCGTTCTCGAACAGGTAGAACTCACACTCTGCGCCCACATTGCAGGTGATGCCCAGCTTTTTGAATTTGCGGTTCACGCTGCGCAGAAAGCCGCGGCAGTTGCCGCCAAAGGGCTGGCCGTCCGGCTTTTCCACATCACAGAAAAACTGCATCACCCGGCCCTCGGTAGGCCGCCAGGGGAGGATAGTCACGGTGGACAGATCCGGCCGCAGCACAAGGTCGCTTTCCTCCACCTTCATAAAGCCGGCAATGGAACTGCCGTCGAAGCAGACACCGTCTTCCAGAGCTTTGGGCAGATCGTTTGCCAGCACGGCAATGTTCTTCTGAGTGCCAAAGATATCGCAGAAGGCAAAGCGCACAAATTTGACGTTGTTGTCCTCCACAAAATCAAGGATGTCCTGTTGGGTCGAATAGCTCATAATGGTTTCCCTTTCAAATAAAACGCCTAAAGGCCTGCCCTCAGAATGGGAGCAGGTCTTTAGGCTGGTGTAAGAAATAGGAAAAGGAGAATGGCAATTTTAAATTCCGCAGCCTACGGATGCTATTCTGCTGTTACGCTGATGAAAGATCAGACGTAGTAGAGCATCTTGCTGTAGCTGGGCAGAGGCCAATAATCCTCACCGCAGATGGTCTCGGCGTCGTCCGCAGCGGCACGCAGGGTGTCCATGGCGGGCAGCACGTTGTCGTGGAAGGCAACGGCCTTCTCGCTCTCGGAGGGCAGAGCCTTGGCGGCATCCACGGCATCCTGCAGGGTGTCGATGGCGTCGCTCATGGCGTCGGCGTCGGCGGACAGACGGCCCAGGGTCTTGGTCTCACTGCGCACGCTGATGCTCTCGCTGACGGCCAGCTTGGAAGCGGCGGTGTTGGCCACTTCGCTCATGTAGGCGTTGACGGCGGGCAGCAGCTGCTTGCGGGCCATCTCCAGCATGGTCAGGGCCTCGATGTTGATGATCTTGGAGTAGTGCTCCAGCTCTACCTCGTAGCGGCTCTCCATCTCCACCTTGGTCAGCACGCCGAACTCTTCCATCAGGGCGATGTTCTTGGGCTCGATCAGGGCAGGCAGGGCAGCAGGGGTGTTCTTCTTGTTGGGCAGACCGCGCTTTGCAGCTTCCTCTTCCCACTCGGCAGTGTAGCCGTTGCCGTTAAAGATGACCCGGCGGTGGTCCCGGATGGTGCGCTTGACCAGCGCGATGGCGGCACTGGTAAAGTCCTCAGCACCCTCCAGCTCGTCAGCGTAGCCCTTCAGCTCCTTGGCCACGGCGGTGTTCAGGATGGTATCGCAGTCGCTGAGGTTCTGAGAAGAACCGGGCATCCGGAACTCGAACTTGTTGCCGGTAAAGGCGAAGGGGGAGGTGCGGTTGCGGTCGGTGGTGTCCTTGCTGAACTTGGGCAGCACGTCCACGCCCAGGTCCATCTTCATCTTGACGGGGCCTGCGTAGGGGGAATCGGATGCGATAGCATCAATGACAGCTTCCAGCTCTTCGCCCACGAAGATGGAAATGATAGCCGGAGGTGCCTCGTTGGCACCCAGACGGTGATCGTTGCCGGGAGTGGCCACAGAGGTCCGCAGCAGGTCGGCGTACTCGTCCACAGCCTTGATGACGGCGGCCAGGAACACCAGGAACTGCAGGTTCTCCATGGGGGTGTCACCGGGATCCAGCAGGTTCTCCTCGGTGGTGGACAGGGACCAGTTGTTGTGCTTGCCGCTGCCGTTCACGCCTTCAAAGGGCTTTTCATGCTGCAGGCAGACCAGACCGTACTTGGGGGCGATCTTCTTCATCATCTCCATGGTCAGCAGGTTGTGGTCGATGGCCACGTTGGTGGTATCGTAGATGGGGGCCAGCTCATGCTGGCAGGGGGCTACCTCGTTGTGCTTGGTCTTGGCGGGCACGCCCAGCTTCCACAGCTCCTCGTCCAGTTCCTTCATAAACTCGGAGACCTCGGGACGAATGACACCGAAGTAGTGCTCTTCCAGCTCCTGACCCTTGGCAGAGGGGGCACCGAACAGGGTGCGGCCGGTGAGGATCAGATCCTGACGGGCCTCGTAATCCTCCTTCTTAATAAGGAAGTACTCCTGCTCGGGGCCGACGGTGGTGGAGACGTAATCCACATCCTTGCCGAACAGCTTCAGGATGCGAATTGCCTGATTGGACAGTGCGTTCATGGAACGCAGCAGGGGGGTCTTCTTATCCAGAGCCTCGCCGGTGTAGCTGACGAATGCGGTGGGGATGCACAGCACGTCATCCTTCACGAATGCGTAGCTGGTGGGGTCCCATGCAGTGTAGCCGCGGGCCTCGCAGGTGGCGCGCAGACCGCCGGAGGGGAAGGAAGATGCGTCGGGCTCGCCGCGCACCAGCTCCTTGCCGGAGAACTCCATGATGGCGGTGCCGTCGCCCACAGGGGAAACAAAGCCATCGTGCTTCTCACTGGTGATGCCGGTCAGCGGCTGGAACCAGTGGGTGTAGTGGGTGGCACCCAGCTCCATGGCCCAGCGCTTCATGACGCTGGCCACAACGTTTGCCACCTCAATGTCCAGCGGAGCACCCTTGTGCAGGGTGTTCTTGAGGCTCTTATAAGTAGCGCTCGGCAGGCGCTCCTTCATCACATGCTCGTTAAAGACCTTGCTGCCGTAGATCTCCATAACATTTGCTGCCATAAATCCTACTCCTTACTTGATCTTATGTTTCCCAGCTCCCGCCCCGGAGCTGCCGGAAAGCGGGCCCCAAAGCACGAAAGACTTCTTAACAAAAACGGCGCTGCGAGTCAGGAGGTGACCCACAGCGCCGTTGCTGTCTATGGTTTGATTATAGCCGCTGCCGGGCAAAAAGGCAATTGACAAATCTGACGATTCTGTACAAACAGCTTCCTGCATTTTTGGAGCATCCGCACTTGGTATGACTTTTTAAGAGAGCGAACCCTCTCTGCCCGATGGGAAAAACCCTCTCAGTCATTGCTTGCGCAATGCCAGCTCTCCCGAAGGGCGAGCTTTTATCCAGCTGCCGGGTAAGTTTATTCATCATCGGAAAAGATTGTTGTTTTCCGTCCCTGCTCATAAAGCTCCCCCCTCGGGGGAGCTGGCAAAGCCGTCAGGCTTTGACTGAGAGGGTTCAGGCAGCGCAGCAAAAAGATGCATTTACCCGATGGGGTCCCTTCTGGTGAAAATGTGTTTGGATCGGCCCTGCGGTTGTGCAACAATAAAAGCCCCGGCGAGGCTTTTAAGCAGGCGAGCGGTCTGCGTTAGCAGATGGAAGGGCTTTGCCCTGACAAGTGTCGGGGACGCGACAAACACGAAAATATAAAATAAAAATGCCTTAATGAATTGCAGAACGAAGCGGAGCAATTTTAAAATCGTTAAATCACCTGAAAGAGGAAGAACTTCAGATAATTCGTCTCCGGCACGCCCCACAGGATCGGATGATCCGGTGCCTGCTGCTTCACCTCGATCTGCCGCAGCTGGCGGTGAGCATCCTTTGCAGCGGCGCGCAGCATCTTGATGAACAGCTCCTCGGTGGCAAAGTGGGAGCAGCTGGCAGTTGCCAGATAGCCGCCGCGGGGCAGCAGCTTCATGGCGCGGTAGTTGATCTCCTTGTAACCGCGCATGGCGTTCTCCACAGTGCGGCGCGCCTTGGTAAAGGCCGGCGGGTCCAGAATGATAAAATCGTAGGGGTGTCCCTCTCTTTCCAAGCGGGGCAGCAGTTCAAAGGTGTCCTCGCACAAAAAGTCCATATTGGTCAGACCGTTGCGCTGGGCATTGCGCTGCGCCATGGCAATGGCCTCGGCGCTGATGTCGGCGGCGGTCACACGGGCAGCGCCGCCCGCAGCGGCATTCAGTGCAAAGCTGCCGGTGTGGGTAAAGCAGTCCAGCACGGTGTGACCTGCAGCAAGGCGTGCCACCGCCCGGCGGTTGTACTTCTGATCAAGGAAGAAGCCGGTCTTCTGGCCGTTCTCGAAATCTACATGATAGTAAACTCCGTTCTCACAGATCTCGGTCTGGGTGCTTGCCGGGTGAGTCTCACCGGGCAGCTCAAACCAGCCTTTGTTCTGCTCAAGACCTTCCTTTGCGCGCAGAGCCTCATCGTTGCGCTCGTAGATGCCGTCGATGGTCTGGCCGTCGGCGCGCAGGACTTCTGCCAGAATGGGGAAGAGGATGGGCTTGAGCTTTTCCATGCCCACGCTCAGGGTCTGCGTGACGAGGATGTTGCTGAACCGGTCCACAGTCAGGCCGGGGAACTGGTCGGCTTCGCCAAAAATGACGCGGCAGGCAGAAAGGTCTGCAGGTTCCAGCACGGTTTTGCGGTAGTTCCATGCATATTCCACCCGGCGGCGCCAGAACGCAGCATCAAAGGTGTCGTTGGCATTGCGGGAGATCAGCCGCACGCGGATCTTGCTCTTGAGCGAGACAAAGCCGGTGCCAAGGTAGGAACCTTTGGTGCTGACCACATCGGCCAGAGTGCCGTTTTCCGGCTCATTTTCCGGGGAATTGAGGATGTCGTTCTCGTACACCCATGGATGCCCGCCCACCAGCAGGCCTTCGGCGTGTTTGTTGACGGTATACACAGGGTAAGCGCGTTCTTTCATATGGTTCTCCTTATCATGGACGAACTCCCTTCGTCCCGCGTTCGCTCGACACGCTTACCGTGCGGGTAGGCTCCCTCATTGAGGAAGCTGGCTGCGAAGCAGACTGAAGGAGTAAAAATCTACTCTTTATAATAGCACAAAATCATGTTATTATAAATAAGAAATGCCAAAAAACCGCATGAAAGAGGGATGCATTATGGAAATCGAACGCAAATGGATGGTGAAGGGCTGGCCGGAGGGGCTGCCCCTCAGGGAGGAATTTGCCATGCGGCAGGGCTATATCAGCGTGCGGCCCACTGTGCGCATCCGGGAAGAAGCCCTCACCGGCGGCAGAACGGACTACATCCTCTGCTTCAAATCCGGGGGCGGCCTTGCCCGTGAGGAGATCGAGCGCAGCATCGACAAAGAACTGTTTGAGGAGCTGGAATACAAGATTATCGCTAAACCTCTCATCCCGAAGCTGCGCCGCAGCTACACCCTGCCGGACGGTTCTGTGCTGGAAGTGAACCATGTGGACGAAGGCCAGCCCACCGAGTTCTGGTATGCCGAGGTGGAGTACCCCACGGTGGAAGCAGCCCTTGCATGGCAGCCGGAAAGCTGCGGCCTTGGCGATTACCTCAAGGATGAAGTGACGAACCAGCCCGGCCAGAGCATGGGCGAATACTGGGTGGAGACAAGAGGATGAAAAAAGTAAAACTCAAACTGGAACTGCAGTACAACTCCCCGGTGATCCTCACATTTTTCCTGCTGTCACTTCTGGTGCTGTTCCTCGACCAGTGGACGGATGGGTGGACGACGATGCATCTGTTCTGTGTCTACCGCTCCTCGCTGAAGGACCCGCTGTTCTACATCCGGCTGTTCGGCCATGTGCTGGGCCATGCCAGCTGGGATCACTTTCTGAATAACATGCTGCTGCTGCTCGTTGTTGGCCCGCCAATGGAAGAAAAGTACGGCAGCAAGCCGCTTTTGTGCGGAATGGTGTTCACCGCTCTGGTCACCGGCGTGCTGCAATGCGTGCTGTTCCCACGTTCGGGGCTGCTGGGCGCGTCCGGCATCGTGTTCATGCTTATCATGCTTTCGTCGCTGGCGGGCTTCTCCGGCGGCATCCCGGTCACCATGCTGCTGGTTGCAGCGCTGTACTTTGGTCAGCAGGTGTACGATATCATTTTTGTGCACGACAATGTAGCAAACTTCATGCACATTGTGGGCGGCTTATGCGGCACTGCCTTTGGCTACTATAGTGCGTTGCACAGCCGCCGCAGGCCGGCAAAAGCGGTGAAGTTTTCCAGCACGAACAGCCGCCGGAAGCGCTGAACCCACTGCGGACATAGGCTGATTTTGAAAAATTTGCAAACAGGTATTGACAAACGAAAAATCCGTGGTTTAATATAGCCAAATTCAATACACTAAACCGTTGAAGCGGAGATAATGGCGAACCATGCCTGTACAGAGAGCCTGCGCAGCTGAGAAGCAGACCGGAAACAGTTCGTCAAGGAAAGTGTGACTTTGCGTTATATTTTCCCGAAATGGACCGCTGAGGGTGCAGGGAACTGCGGAGAACTTTCGCCGCACAGTATTCTGCAACGTAGGGCATACGTCAGTTGCCGGGGATGTGTTGGCATCCCGCCAAGTGCATGGGGTCATGCCCATGAAGTCAGGGTGGCACCGCGGATAAAAGGCCAAATTTTATTCGTCCTTGACAGAAGAGAGTTCTTCTGTTAGGGGCGTTTTTCTTTTCCACTCCCTCGGCAGAAGAGCCGGGGGAGTTTTTGTTTTACCGGGAGGGAAAAAGCCATGAAGATACGGCCCACACTGGACGAAGTAAAAACCACAGCGTTAGCAGGCAGTTATAACGTTTTGCCGGTCTGCTGCGAAATTCTGGCAGATATCTGCACGCCCATTGAAGCGCTGAAAGTTTTAAAGAATGTCTCCACCCACTGCTATCTGCTGGAAAGTGCCCAGCCCAGCGAAAAGTGGGGCCGCTACACCTTTCTCGGCCTTGACCCTAAAATGAAAATCACCTGCCGGAATGGCGTGATGAAGGCCGGGGAACTGACCTTTGAAACACAAAACCCCTCGCAGACGCTGCGGGAAATTCTGGCGCAGTATAAAAGCCCGCGTTTTGCATACCTGCCCACCTTCACCGGCGGCCTTGTGGGATATTTCTCCTATGATTACCTCGGCTAGGGCTCCCTTGTTTCCGGCACGAAGGCTCATGCCTGTGGTTGCGGCCACGAAACCCTGAATAAAACAAATGCACCCGGTTGCTGCGGTTCTACCCACAGGCCGGGTGCATTTTATATTTTAGGAAAAATTACAGGTCACTGCGCGGGAAAGCTGCCATGGCCCAGAAGTTCAGCTCGTGCTCCGAGCAGGCATGGAAGATCTCGCGGCAGCGGGCAAGGCGCTCGTCGCTCAGGCCTTCGCAGACTTTTTCTGCAAACGCAGCCCAGTCGCGGCAGGCCGCCTCATAGCCCTTGTCAGCATAGTCCACCACCAGTGCACCATAAAGGGTATCCTGCACGGAAGGCTTTTCTTCCAGCAGTTTCTGGAAGATCCAGCCATAGCTCAGCATACAGGGCAGGCAGGCCATCATGCACTCGGCTGCGCCCTCGCCGTTTTTGGCGGCTTCGATCATAGAGTCCACATAGGCACGGTTCTCCGGCCGCAGCGGCAGGCTCTGGATGCCTTCATCAGTCAGTCCAAAGTGCTTGAGATAGTGCAGGCGGGCTGCATCCTCGCTCTCATTCACGAAGGAAAGCAGGGAATAGTAGGTGCGGATGGTCTGCATATCCTTTGCCTTGGTCATGCCCCAGGCAAACACCTTGGCATATTCCCGCAGGTAAAGACTGTCCTCCACGATGTAGCCCTTGAAGCAGGCTTCATCCAGTGTGCCATCCGCAAGGTGGGTCAGAAATTCTGAGTGCAGGCATTTCTCCCACACAGGCAGACTTTCCTGCACCAGCTGCTGCACAAAGGTCTGCTCACTCACCCACAAACTCTCCCTTCAGTGCAAACATATGGTCCATCGGGCCGGAGCCATGGCCCAGATCCAGCATGGCAGAAAGACAGCCGGAAATGTAGGCCTTTGCGCGCTCCACAGATGCATCCAGATCATAGCCCTTTGCCAGATTGGACGCAATGGCGCTGGATAGGGTGCAGCCGGTGCCGTGGGTATTGGGGTTTGCAATGCGCTTGCCGCGGAACCATTTGCCGCAGCCGTCCCGCCACAGAAGGTCGTCGGCATCATTGATCTGGTGGCCGCCCTTGCACAGCACGGCACAGTGGTATTTCTCGCTGATCAGCTTTGCAGCGGCCTCCATTCCGGCCGCATCGGTGATCTTCATGCCGGAAAGGATCTCAGCCTCCGGAATGTTGGGGGTGACCACCTCTGCCATGGGCAGCAGCTTTTCGGTCAGTGCCTGCACGGCATCGTCCCGCAGCAGCTTGGAGCCGGAGGTGGCAACCATCATCGGGTCCACCACGATATGCTTTGCGCCGTAGGTGTGCAGCTTTTCGGCGATCACACTGATCAGCTCTGCCGAGGATACCATGCCGATCTTGACGGCATCCGGGTAGATGTCGGTAAAAATGGCATCGATCTCCTGTGCCAGAAATTCGGGCGTGGCTTCAAAAATGCCGGTCACACCTGTGGTGTTCTGGGCAGTCAGTGCGGTAATGGCGCTCATGGCGTACACGCCGTTTGCAGTCATGGTTTTGATATCGGCCTGGATGCCAGCACCGCCGCTGGAATCGCTGCCGGCAATCGTCAATGCAGTTTTCATGGTTACAACTTCCTTTGCAAAAAAGTGCGGAAATGCCAGCAAGGAGGCACCTCCGCACTTTGAAGCAGCAGTATCTCCCTACGTTGGCATTGTCCAAATCAGGTCACAGGTCTGGGCAAACAGCCCACTCTCAGCCTGCTTTTGCAGGCTCCCTTTTTTCTGCGTTCAAGAATACCACAGTGCCGCTGCATTTGCAAGGGGATGGCCCTTTTCAATCGGCCCGCTGCGTGGTAAAATGGAAAAAAACAAAGGGGGAAATACCATGAACATCACGGTCTATCTTGGAGCAAATGCGGGCAATGATCCTGTGCTGGCGGCAGCTGTCCGGGAACTGGGCAGCTGGATCGGTGCAAACGGGCACCGCCTTGTGTACGGCGGCTCCCGCAGCGGCCTGATGGGTCAGCTTGCCCAGAGCGCGCTGGACGCAGGCGGCACAGTGACCGGTGTGGAACCGCAGTTCTTTGTGCAGCAGGAGCTGCAGCACGATGGCCTGACCGAGCTGATCGTCACCAAGGACATGACCGAGCGCAAGACGAAGATGATCGAGCTGGGCGATGCCTTCATCGCATTCCCCGGCGGCACCGGCACACTGGAAGAGATCGCAGAGGTAATGTCCAAGGTCTCGCTGGGCCAGTTGGACGCGCCCTGCATCCTGTATGATCTGAACGGCTACTACGACAGCCTGAAAGCACTGCTTGCCAAAATGATCGAGAAAGGCCTTTCCACGCCGCAGCGCCAGCAGGGCATCCGATTTGCGGCGAATCTGGAAGAGATCACAACGATTTTGAATAAAGCCTAAAAGGAAACGCTTCCCCGGCCGGGAAGCGTTTCCTTTTTATATCATTCTCCCAGTGCAGTGCGGATATTTGCCAGCACCTTCTGGCTCAGCAGCACAAAAGCCTGCTTGGTGCGTCCGGCAGAAACATTCGCGCAATGCACATTCTCACGGGCAAAGAAGTCTTCACCCACCGGGCCGGCAGCGGCACGGGTGTCACAGAAGAAGTGGGTGCCCGGCAGAGCAAGCCACTGTTCCAGAGCAGCAGAGTCAAAGCCCGGGCCGATGGAAGTGTTGAACAGCACCTTGCCTGCGCCCAGCTGTGCAAATTCGTCCTTGCCCAACAGCAGTACGTTCTTGTTCAGGCAGGTGAACACCACCTCGCTCTCGGTCAGCAGCTGTGCCAGCGGCTTATAGGCCATGCCCACAGCTTCGGCATCCGGCTTGCGGGTGCGGCTGTAATAGGCAATGTCGGCACCCATGAACTGCAGCGCGTCGGCGATCATTTTGCCGGACACACCCAGCCCGATGATGCCTGCCTTCAGCCCGGTGATCTCCACCGGCTCGTCCCGCAGCATGGGCATCCTAAAACCGTGCAGGATGCCGGTGAGCTCATGCAGGACGTACTCCACAACGCCGCGGTCGCCGTAGTCCCGGATGCCCAGCACTTTGATGCCGCGGGTGCGGGCGTAGGCGATATCCACATTGGCGCTTTCCTCAGAATACAGGCTGCAGCACATGCCGATGTAACGGATATTCGGGCAGCGCTCGATCACGCTTTTGCCCATGCGGGAGGTGTAGCTCAGAAGTACAGCATCGGCATCTCCGATGCGCTGCACGATCTGGTCATCGCTGGCCGGGATATCGCGGTACAGCACCACTTCTTTTGCGTACTGATGCAGCGCTTCCTCGGCGGAAGGAATCAGGCTTACCGGCTCAATGGCTACCAGTTTGTTGAACATCTGCAAAGCCCTCCTTTAATAGAAGCATACGGGGGAGGAGAGGTTGCGCAGCAGGGCAACTACGCTCCAACCGGCAATGGCGCTGGTGGAAGAGCAGATATCCACCACGGCCTTCACGCCCTCGATCTCGGCGGTGATGCAGTGGTCGTCGCCCACCCAGCCGGGTACCGAGTGCATGGTCACGCCGGTGATCTCCGGGCCGGTGGTGGCCAGCGAGGTGGCAACAGCCACATTCACGCGGCGGGGGAAGGTGGCAATGGCCTGCTTGGCATTGCCGGTGAACACGGTGGTCTTTTCGGTATCGGTCAGCAGGTGGTCGGCCCATACCGGCGTGTTGCGGAAGCCCTTGGCTCCGGTGTGGGTCTCAATGCCTGCCGTCTCGGCCAGCTTCTGGGCCTCGGCCATCAGAGTGACGGTCTGCAGCACATCAAAGCCGCCAATGGCACCGCTTGCCAGATGCACCTTGGCACCGCCCTCCACGGCAGCGGCCTTGACCTGCTCGTAAAAATCAAGGTCCGCAAAGGCACCAATGGAAATAATGACCAGATTCACGCCTTTTTTCAGTACAGGCACAGCCATGGCGCGCACAGCCTCCACCGAAGCAGTCTCCACAATGTATTCCGGCTGCAGTGTCAGCAGAGCATTCACATCATCGCAGACGGGACAGCCTACCTCGGCGGCAAGTTTTTCTGCCGAAGCACGGGTGCGGCTGGTCACGCCCACCAGCTCATAGTCCGGCAGCAGACCGTTCTTCCATGCGTTGGCCACAATGTTGCCCAGAAATCCGCAGCCTACGATACCAAATTTTGTTTTCATATCCTAAACTCCTTTTTCTGCTTTTTCCAAAGAAAGCAGCATATTCCATTAAAGTATATCATATCAAAACAAAAAATGATATAATAAGGTGCAAGAAAGGAGAAAGCTATGTCGAAAACAAAGGAGCTTTTCTGGACGTTTTTCAAAATTGGTGCGTTCACGTTTGGCGGCGGCTATGCCATGGTGGCTTTGCTGCAAAATGAATTTGTGGAAGAGAAAAAGTGGGTGACAAAAGAAGAATTTCTGGACATGGTGGCAATTGCGGAGTCTACGCCCGGCCCGGTGGCGGTGAACAGTGCCACCTATATCGGCTACAAGATCGAGGGTGCGGCAGGTGCGGCAGCGTCCACGGTGGCGGTGTGTCTCCCGTCCTTCGCGGTCATTTATCTGATCTCGCTGTTCTTTGACCAGTTCCTCCGCCTTTCGGTGGTGGCAAGTGCGTTCCACGGCATTCAGGTGTGTGTGATCTATCTGATCCTTTCCGCCGGACTGAAAATGCTGAAGCAGCTGGAACACAGCGTCTTCAATATTGTCATCCTGACCACGGTTGCGGCAGCGATGGTGGGCTGTTCCATTGCAGCAGTGTCCTTCTCTTCCATTTTTTACATCCTGTTCAGCGGTGCGGCCGGGCTGCTGGTGTATGCAGTACAGCAGCTGCGGAAGGGGGAGAAGAAGCCGTGATCTATGTAGAACTTTTCTGGAATTTCCTCATGATCGGCGCGCTGTCCTTTGGCGGCGGCTACGGCATGATCTCGCTGGTGCGCGAAACGGTGCTGGGGCACGGCTGGCTGACGGAAGGCGAATTCCTCAGCTTTATTGCGGTGTCAGAGTCCACACCCGGCCCGCTGGCCATCAATATGGCCACCTTCATTGGTTCTTCACAGGGCGGCTTCTGGGGCGCGCTGTGCGCCACGCTGGGTGTGGTGCTGCCGTCTTTTGTCATTATCCTGCTCGTTGCATCGGTGCTGCAGAATTTGATGAAATATGCCGGTGTCAACGCAGTTCTTGGCGGCGTTCGTCCCTGTGTGGTGGCGATGATCCTGGCAACTGCAGTCAACATGGCGCTTTCTACGCTGGCCGGGTTTGCAGCGGACAAGGCAGGCATTGCACCGGATCTCCGTTCCATTGTGGTGTTCCTGCTGCTGTGGGGGCTGCATGCCCTTTGCCGCCGGAAAAAGGGCAAAGCACCATCGCCCATTGGGATGATCCTGCTCTCTGCAGGACTGGGGATCCTGTTCTGGGGAGCATAAAAAATAACGCGCCGGGTGGTTCTCGTTGAACGATCCGGTGCGTTTTGTTGTAAAAAGCCGGGCACAGGAAAACTCATGGCTCCCTGTGCCCGGCTTCAGCTTTTATTGGAATTTAGGCGCTGTGCGATCAAGCTGCAACGGAAGAAGCAGCTTCGCTGGAAGCAGCCTCACTGGAAGCGGCCTCAGAAGAAGCGGCCTCGCTGGAAGCAGCCTCAGAAGAAGAACCGTTCTCCTCTGCAACAGCGGAAGAAGCGCTCTCCTCGGCCTCAGCAGCAACAGAAGTGCTGGTAGAAGCAGCCTCGGAAGAGGATGCAGCAGTGGAGGAAGCAGAACCGCCGCAAGCGGTCATGCCAACAGCCAGAGCCAGAGCAACAACAGCAACACAAACATTCTTGAGTTTCATATCTAAAATCTCCTTGCCATACGCAAATGTATTTTGCAGAAGGCCCTACAGGAAGTGCCTTTCTGCAAGTGGATATTCTAGTCTTTTTTGCGAAAAAATCAAGAGCTTTTTTGGCTAAGAAGTGAGATTTCAATGATAATCTACGATTTTGTTATAATTTATCGCTAAAAGTCAAAGAGTTTTTGTTAAACTGATCGAAGCACAGGGAGACTCAGGAAAGAATTTTTTACCGCGTTGTAATCACTTTGTAATTTCTTTCGTTGTTTGTTCCCTTGAATCAAGACGGGAATGCATGTTCCCTAAAGAGAAATAAAGAAATGCAAAAGTGAGGATGATGCGGCTCCGGAAACGGAAAAGAACCATTTGTCATATGACAGTTGACCTGCGGAGAAAGAAAAGATGGTAAACTTTGTGCAGCGAACCTGAACAAAAATATCAAAAAATGACAAGTGTTATTTGAAAGTGATTTTTATTGGACATAAAAAGTGGATAATACAGACACAGCAGGGGATGAACGGGCTCCCTGAAAATAAAACATGTGTTTTGGAGGAAATAAAGATGAAGTACTATGTTACATTAACCGGACTCAACTACCGCTTCGGCACTCAGCCGTTTGCAGTGGGCCAGAAGGTAAAGCTGGTCAAGGAGCCGGAGAATGACTTTGACCGCGAAGCCATCCGCGCAGAACTGCCGGGTCTGGGCAAGGTAGGTTATGTGGCCAACAGCACTCACACCGTGCTGGGCGACTGTTACAGCGCAGGCCGCATCTATGATAAGATCGGCGCTGCTGCCACCGCAAAGGTGAAGTATGTGCTTGCCAATGCGGTGGTATGCAGCGTAAAGGCGGCGGATATGGGGCAGGCTGGCCTGCCGCCGGTCGATCCGGCTACGGGTCTGCCCTTTGGCAACGAAGAAGATGCCATCGCATTCTGACAGAAAAGCCCATCACACTGTATTTTGTGTGACGGGCTTTTCTGCACCTTTTTGCTTCGTCGCACATACACCGGGCAAAGGGGGAATGTATCGTGAACCAGATCGTTTTCACTGCGTGGGTACTGCTGTTCCCGGCGGCGTGCACTACACTGGGGGCAGCAGGCGTGTTTTTGCTGCGGCGGCAGTCGCGGCCCTGCACGCAGCGCATCCTGTGCGGCATGGCAGCGGGCATCATGCTGGCGGCCAGTGTGTGGAGCCTGCTGCTGCCTGCTATCCAGCGCGGACAGACTTTGCCGCTTCCGGCATGGATCCCATCGGCAGTGGGGCTTGTGCTTGGCGCAGTGGGCCTTTTGCAGGTGGAACAGTTTGCCGGGCAGCTGCTGGCAGGCGGGGCCGGGCACGGCGGACGTATGGTGCTGGCTGTAACATTGCACAACCTGCCCGAGGGTATGGTGGCGGGCCTTGCCGCTGCACTGGCATTGACCGGGGAGCCGGATGCCATCAGCGGTGCACTGGCGCTGAGCCTTGGCATCGGCCTGCAGAATATCCCGGAAGGTGCAGCAGTCAGCCTGCCGCTGGCCCATAACGGCCGCACCCGCAGTCAGGCGTTTTTTGCGGGAGCGGCTTCCGGGCTGGTAGAGCCGTTGGGGGCATTGCTTGCCTTTGCTCTGGCCGAATGGGTCAGTACTGCGCTTCCGTGGCTGCTCAGCGCAGCGGCGGGCTGCATGGTGTGCGTGACCGCACAGGAGATGATCCCGCAGGCCGTGGAGGGCGACGAGCCTGCCGGTGTTGTAAGCATCGTGCTGGGATTTGCGCTGATGATGGCACTGGATGTGGCATTGTAAGAAAAAAGGGCTGCTGCAAAATCAATGCCGTTAAAATAACAGGATAAAAGCAAAGCGCAGTACAAAACGCGAAAGCGCAGAGAATGTACTGCGCTTTTTGGATTTTAGAGAACATCACATTTTCTGACGTTGGGCTATCCTATTTGATCGTTTCATGCGTGGGCTGTGAAATGATACCTCCCACCCCTTGCAATCTGCCTGCGTTTATGGTACAATATTCTGGCATTCAGAAGGATGTGTCGGACAGCGCCTGCTGCGTGGTTCGGCATACGGATGCGGGTCCTGTACGATGGATTCGCTGTGAACCAGGTCAGGTGGGGAACCAAGCAGCCTTAAGCAGTGCGTTCGTGCGTTTCAGTAAGCCTGCATCCGTATGCCGAGTTACGCAAGGCGGGGACAAAACCCCGTCAGCGCTGTCCTTTTTATTTTGCAGGAAAGGGGAGAAAACCATGTACCGTGCCTTGTACCGCAAATGGAGACCGCAGCGTTTTGAGGATGTGGTAGGCCAGCGGGCCATTGTTACTGCGCTGAAAAACCAGATCACGGCAAACCGTGTGGGCCATGCCTACCTGTTTACCGGCGTGCGCGGCACCGGCAAAACCACCTGCGCCAAGATCTTTGCAAAGGCAGTCAACTGCCTGCATCCGGTCAATGGAGACCCCTGCGGCGAGTGTGAGATCTGCAAGGGCATCGATAACGGCAGCATTCTGGACGTGGTGGAGATGGATGCGGCTTCCAACAACGGTGTGGATGATATCCGCGACCTGCGCGACGAAACAGCTTACACTCCCAGCGCCTGTAAATATAAGGTATACATCATCGATGAGGTGCACATGCTGTCCACAGCGGCATTCAATGCGCTGCTCAAAACGCTGGAAGAACCGCCTGCCCACGTCATCTTTATTCTGGCAACCACTGAGATCCAGAAGGTGCCCGCCACCATTCTTTCCCGCTGCCAGCGGTACGATTTTACCCGCATCGGGCCGGAGGATATCGCCCGCCGGGTGGAATACATTGCAGGTGAGGAAAAGCTGGAGCTTTCGCCGGACGGTGCGGAACTGATCGCCCGTCTGGCCGACGGTGCACTGCGTGATGCGTTGTCCATTCTGGATACCTGCGCAGGCGTTACGGCGAAAATCGATGCCGATGTGGTGCGCCGCATGGCAGGTGTGACCGACCGCAGTTATCTGTTCCGCATTTCGGACGCACTGGAAGCGCAGGACGGTGCCACAGCACTGGCCCAGCTGGCACAGCTTCGCCAGCAGTCTGTGGATGTCAAGCGTCTGACAGAGGAATTGATCGCGCATTATCGTGCTTTGATGCTGGCAGCATTGCCGGGCGGGCAGAGCCTTCTGTCCGGCGTTTCGCCGGAGGAGGAGGCTTTGTATTTGGAAAAAGGCCCGCAGCTGGGCCAGCGGGAGGCCATTCGTGCCATCCGTGCGCTGGGCAGTGCGCTGGAACATATGACCCGCGGCAGCGACCAGCGGATCGAGCTGGAACTTGCACTGTTTGGCTTATCCGAACCGCCCCAGCAGCCGCAGGCAGTTCCTGTGCAGGCCGCGCCTGTCCGTGCTGCAGCTCAACCCGCAGCGCCGCAGCCGTTTGCCTCGGCAACTGCTGTGCAGCCCTTTGCAAGCGCTCCGACTCCCCAGCCGCCAATACCGTCCGTTCCTGTGGTGCAGCCTGCAGCGAAACCGAAACCTGTAAAGGCAGAACCTTCCGTGCCGTCGGAAATATCTGTAGAGCAGACTTCACCCGTCCAGACCGAAGAGCTGCCGCCGCTGCCGGAGGAACCGCCCGTGCAGCAGGCCGGAATGCTGCCTTGGGACGAGCCTGCCGCGCAGGCCGCACAGCCAGCTGCATCCGTGCCGGCAGAGTTGGAACCTGTTCCGCAGCCAGAACCGCCCAAACCTGCACCCACGCCCGCTGCAAAGCCTGTGCCGGAAAAGCCACAGGATGCCGGGCAGGAAGGGACTGCGCTGTATCCGTACTGGCCGCAGGTGGTACAGCAGCTGCAGGAAAAAGATCCCATGCTCTACACCTATCTGCGCAAGTCCAAGGCTTATTTTGATGGCACCCGCGTGCTGATCGACGGCGGCAAGACCTTCCGCGATTTTATCCGCGCCAACAAGGACAGCCAGCGCCTGATCAAAAAGCTGATCAAGGATGTGTCCGGTACGGCGGTGCCCATTGGTCCCTATGAACCAAAGAGCGCTGGCAAAACGGTCTCCAACGCAGAGCAGTCGCTTCGTGCACTGGAAAAGCTGGGGTTGGATGTGTCCATTGAGGATTCCGCAAGGAAAACGAGATCATAAAAATACATTGCATCAATAAGGAGAAACGATTATGAAAGCAAGAATGCCCGCAGGCTTTGGCCGCCCCGATATGAACGCCCTCATGCGTCAGGCACAGAAGATGCAGGAAGATATGAAAGCCAAACAGGCCGAGCTGGAAGCTGCCGAGTACACCGGCAGCGCTGCCGGTGAGATGGTCACTGTTAAGATGAACGGCAAGCACGAAGTGCTGTCCATCACCATCAAGCCCGAGGCTGTGGACCCGGATGATGTTGAAATGCTGGAAGATATGGTGGCTGCTGCCATCAACGCAACCGTCAAGCAGGTGGACGAAACTGCCGAAGCTGAAATGGGCAAGCTGACCGGCGGCATGAACATCCCCGGTCTCTGATCCGGCAGGAGGGAAGAACATGGGCTATACTGCTGCCCCGCTGGAAAAGCTGATCGAAGAATTCAGCAAGTTTCCGGGGATCGGGCGCAAGGGCGCTACCCGCATGGCGTATCAGGTGCTGAGCATGTCGGACGAAGATGCCGCCGCACTGGCGGGAGCCATTCAGGGTGCCCACACCAAGCTCCATCGCTGCCGTATCTGCCAGAATTATACAGAAGCGGATATCTGCCCCATCTGTGCCAGTGCAAAACGCGATCCTTCTGTGATCTGCGTGGTGGAAACGCCCCGCGATGTGCAGGCGTTTGAACGCACAAGGGAGTATCACGGCTTGTACCATGTGCTGCACGGCCTGCTCAGCCCGATGGACGGCATTACTGCCGAACAGCTGTGCGTCAAGGAACTTCTGGCCCGCCTGGGCGACGGCAAGGTGAAAGAGGTCATCATGGCCATGAACCCCACGGTGGAGGGTGAAGCCACCGCCATGTATCTGGCAAAGCTTATCAAGCCTCTGGGCATCAAGACCACACGTCTGGCCTACGGTCTGCCGGTGGGTGCAAGTCTGGAGTACACAGACGAGACCACCTTGTACCGTGCACTTTCTGGCCGTGGTGAGCTGTGAATTGGGAAAAATTTACAGTTTCTTCAAAAACAGCCCTTGCAAAACCATAAAAAAATGGTATACTGATACAACAAACCACAATGGAGAAAGGAGGCGCGCGGAATGGCACCCACTAAGGAGCGTCCGGCAACAAAAACCATTGCCACAAACCGTGAAGCGCGCCATGAATACTTCGTTCTGGAAGCGCTGGAAACCGGCGTTGAACTGAAAGGTACGGAGGTCAAGAGCCTGCGTGCCGGAGGGGTCAACCTGAAAGACAGCTGGGTCGATATTGAGGATGGTGAACTGCTGGTAAAGGGAATGCATATCAGTCCCTACGACCACGGAAACATGTTCAATCAGGATCCGATGCGCGTCCGGCGCCTGCTGGCACACAAAAGTGAGATCCGGCGGCTGCATCAGCAGTGCAAGCTGCAGGGATATACCCTTGTGCCGCTTTCGCTCTATTTCAAACATGGCCGCGTGAAAATGGAAGTGGGCCTTTGCAAAGGCAAAAAGCTCTACGATAAGCGTGCCGATGCCGCACAGCGTGACGCAAAGCGTTCCATTGACCGTGCCATGAAGTCCAACGGCAAATACTATTGATCTTTTCAGACCGCTTCCTGAAGCGGAACTTTTTCAAAGCTTTCTGCACACCGCAAGGTGTGCTTTATAAGGGGGCGTAAAGGTTTCGACGGGGAGAGCGAGGTCTGGGCAGCGGGTAGCAGTGGGGGAACTGCTCTATAACTCCTCCAAAAAAATTAACTGACAATAACAATTCTCAGTTGCTCGCAGCCTGAGTGCTGCGCGTTCCGCCCACTCTTGTGTCGTGTGGGGCCGGGGCGTCCTTTAGACACAGCACCTGAACGGACTTAAGCTTTGCGGACCGGCAGGAACTCATGAAGCTACCAATGCGCTAGCCTGACGATCGGCGTGGCGCGGCGGGAATGTTGTAGATCGCCTGCACCCGGAGATACCTACACTGAACTCTTTTCGGACATGGGTTCGACTCCCATCGCCTCCACCAACAAAAAGCACCTGGATTCGTTGAAATCTGGGCGCTTTTCTTTTTGCTGAAACTGGTTTATAAAGCACTCTATATCACAGAACGATTCGCTATTAGGGCGGCTTTTGTCACAATTTGTACGTATTTCCAGCAAAACAGAATGATTGTATAAAATTTATACACCTGCTAAAGTTTGTTTGTTGTCTGCTGCGGCGACGCGGGGTATACTGTTGCCATAAGGACGGCGCAAGGATGCCGAAAAAAGCAATAAAAAGCAGGGAGGCTTTTCTATGTACTATTCCAGTGGCAACTATGAAGCATTTGCAACTCCTAAAAAGCCGGAGGGTGTCGATCATAAATCTGCATATATCATTGGTTCCGGTCTGGCCGCACTGACGGCTGCATGTTATCTGGTGCGTGACGGCCAGATGAAGGGCGAGCATGTGCATGTGTTTGAGAAAGACCCCATCCCCGGCGGTGCCTGCGACGGCTACAAATACGATATCGGTTACGTGATGCGCGGTGGCCGCGAGATGGATAACCACTTCGAGGTCATGTGGGATCTGCTGCGCTCCATTCCGTCTCTGGAGACCGAGGGTGCCAGTGTGCTGGATGAGTACTACTGGCTGAACAAGGAAGACCCCAACTATTCACTGTGCCGTGCTACCGTCAACCGCGGCGAGGATGCCCACACCGATGGCAAGTTCGGCCTGTCTGATAAGGGTGCTATGGAGATCATGAAGCTCTTCTTCACCCCCAACGAGCAGCTGCAGGATAAGAAGATCACCGATTTCTTTGATGATGAAGTGCTGAACTCCAACTTCTGGCTGTACTGGCGCACCATGTTTGCCTTTGAAAACTGGCACAGTGCTCTGGAAATGAAGCTCTACCTCAAGCGTTATATCCACCACATCGGCGGCCTGCCGGATTTCACCGCCCTGCGCTTTACCCGCTACAACCAGTATGAATCTATCATCCTGCCCATGGTCACTTACCTGAAGGACCACGGCGTGCAGTTCCACTATGAGACCAAGGTCGTGGACGTGAAATTTGAGATCAATGGCAAGCGCAAGCAGGCAAGCAGCGTGGTTGTGGAGCACGCAGGTGAGATCAGCACCATTGACCTGACCGAAAATGATCTGCTGTTCATCACCAACGGCGGCTGCGTGGAAAGCTGCACGATGGGCGCACAGGACAAGGCAGCAGGCTTTGATCCCACCATCAAGCCGGGCAACGGCTGGGACCTGTGGAAGAAAATCGCTGCACAGGACCCCGCATTCGGCAATCCTGAAAAGTTCTGCTCCGACCCCGAACATTCCAACTGGGAAAGCGCCACCATCACTACGCTGGACGACAAGATCCCGCAGTATATCCAGAAGATCTGCAAGCGTGACCCGTTCAGTGGCCACACCGTCACCGGCGGCATCGTCACCGTTAAGGACTCCAACTGGCTGCTCAGCTGGACGCTGAACCGTCAGCAGCAGTTCCGAAACCAGCCCAAGAACCAGCTGTGCGTCTGGGTCTACGGCCTATTCAGTGATAAGCCCGGCAACTACGTCAAAAAGGCCATGCGTGACTGCACCGGCAAGGAACTGTGCATGGAATGGCTGTACCACATTGGTGTGCCCGAGGATCAGATCGAAGAGCTGGCCGAGCACAGTGCCAACACCATCCCGGTCATGATGCCGTATATCGATGCATTCTTTATGCCGCGTGCGATGGGCGACCGTCCTGATATCGTGCCGGAGGGTGCTGTCAACTTTGCCTTCCTGGGTCAGTTCGCCGAGACCGGCCGTGACACCATCTTCACCACCGAATACTCCATGCGCACCGGTATGGAAGCTGTGTACACCCTGCTGGACATCGACCGCGGTGTGCCCGAGGTCTGGGGCAGCACCTATGATGTACGTGCCCTGATCGATGCAACGGTCAAGCTGCGCGACGGCAAGAAGATCACCGACATGGATCTGCCGCTCATCCCGCGCCTTGCCATGAAGGAAGCTTTGAAAAAGATCGAGGGTACCGACCTTGAGAAATTCCTCAAGGAATACAATGCGATTTGAGCTCGTTGCTCTGATTCATTTTTGAATCCCCTTTGAAAACAGCCCGCTTTTGCAGTCAACGACTGGCTGCAGATGCGGGCTGTTTTTGCCCTGAAAAGGAATAATGTTGCACAAAAAGTGTGACTTGGTACCGTGAATTATGAACAAATTGTGCGATTCCGGGTTGTTCTTGGGTGTTTTGTGTGTTATGCTTAATATAACAAGCGTCGGGCTGGTTCTGTGCGCCCGATAAAAACAAAAGAGAGTTTTAAGAGGAGGTCGTTTTTCCATGAAACAGCTTATCTCCCGCCGCAGCTTCCTGAGAGCCGCAGGTGTCACCACGGCCGTTGCTGCCGTAAGTCTGGGCGCACCCGCTGCGTCTGCATGTTACCCCGGCAGCTTTAAGGACATTACGATCCTGTACACCAACGATGTTCATACTTACATCGACAAAAAATCGCCGGAACTGACCTATGCTGCCATCGCAGCTTTGAAAAAGAGCTATCAGGATGCAGGCAAAAATGTCCTGCTGGTAGATGCGGGCGACCATATTCAGGGTACCGCATATGGTTCCATGGACGAAGGTGCATCCATCATCCAGCTGATGAACGCCGCTGGCTACGATGTTGCTACGCCCGGCAACCATGAATTCGACTACGGCATGGCCCGTGCAAAAGAGGTAATGGCTGAGGCAGATTTCCCGTACCTCTCCAGCAACTGGGTCAATCTGCCGCTGGGCAACCGCGTTCTGCCGGATGTCAAATACTTCACCATCGGCGGCCGCGTGATCGCATTTGTGGGCATCACCACGCCCGAGACCTTCACCAAGTCTACTCCGGCTTACTTCATGGATAAGAGCCAGAGCCGCTATATCTATGATATTCTGGGCGGTGACGACGGCCAGAAGCTGTACAAGGCTGTGCAGAAGTCCATTGATAAGGCCAAGGTTCTGGCTGACTATGTGATCGGTCTGGGCCATCTGGGCGTTGATCCTTCCTCTTCGCCCTGGACCAGCAAGGAAGTCATCGAGCACACCTCCGGCTTCGATGCATTCATCGACGGCCATTCTCACACCAAGATGGAGTGTGAGTGGGTGAAGGATCTGTCCGGCAAGGCTGTCGCCCTGACCCAGACTGGCTCTTATTTTGCAAATGTTGGCGAAATGACCATCAAGGCTGACGGCTCCATTGCCACCCGTCTGATTTCCTCTTACGAAGGTTCCGACAGTGCCGTTGCCGATATCCAGAACGCATGGGTCGCTTCTGTGGACGACATGCTGGGTGAGAAGATCGCTGTTGCCGATACGAACTTCTACATCTCCGACCCCGAGACTGGCAAGCGCCGCATCCGCATGGCAGAGACGAATCTCGGCGACTTCGTGGCCGACGGCATTTACTCCTACTTCAATGAGGTGGAACAGCTGCATTGTGACATCGCTATCATGAACGGCGGCGGCATCCGCGCCGATGAGAAAGCCGGCTACTGGACCTTCAAGACCTGCAAGCAGGTCAGCCCGTTTGGCAATGTGGCCTGTCTGATGTCTGTCACCGGCAAGCAGATCCAGGATGCACTGGAGTTTGCAGCCCGCTTTGCCGGAACGGAAAAGGAGAACGGCGGCTTCCTGCATGTGGCAGGCGCTTCCTACGAGATCCACGCCGATATCCCCAACACCGTGCAGACCGACGAGAAGAATGTCTGGATTGGCAGTGCCACCGGCACTCCGCGCGTGCAGAACGTGAAGATCTACAACAAGGCTTCCGGTACTTATGAACCGCTGGACGAGAGCAAGACCTACGCTCTGGCTGGCATGAATTACACTCTGCGCAATCTGGGCGATGGCTTTGCCATGTTTGATGGCGCAGAGCTGATCAAGGACTATGTGTCTGAGGATTACCTTGTGATGTCTACCTATGCCATGACCTTTGGCGGTGTAGATGCAGAGGGTCTGCCGCATCTGACCACCGCAAACAGCCCGCTGGCCGATTACCCGGGCTATCTGCTGGATTACGAGAATCCCTACGGCGCAGGCCGCATCAGCATCCTGTAATAACTGCATAAAAATGGGCGTACCGTCGCAAAGACGGTACGCTGTTTTTGTATAACGATATAGAACAAAAAAACCATCCGGCATAAACCGGATGGCTTTTTGGTTGGGGATGAGAGAATCGAACTCCCACAAGTAGAGTCAGAGTCTACCGCACTACCACTATGCAAATCCCCAATATTCGATTGCGTTTCGCAGTGTGAGCCGCTCAACGTGTGCTATTATACGCGGAAAAGTGATACTTGTCAAGCGTGATTTTGAAAAAATTGCAAACTTTTTTAAAATGCGCGCACCAGCGGAGAAGTTTCTGCTTTACCATAAACTGGCATATTCTGCACCGGTCTCTTCATATACTAAAATGTACAAACCTTCAAGATACACAAAGAAGAGGAGGACGGCCTATGCTGGAACGAACCCATGCCCAGAACACCCAAACTTTGCTTTCGAGCCGCATCCCGCGGGATACCGAGCACGAACGCTATCACCCAGAGCTGGAAGAAGAGCTGAAGGAATGTCTGTTCTGCCTGCGGCGCAATGAGATGATGTTTGATCTGGAGGTAGATACAGACCTGATCGAGCAGCGCATTTACGAGCGGCAGGCGCTTTTGTGCCGCTACCGGTACTTACTGGCCAGGGCGCGGGAGCTGGGGCTGCACACCGTCCTGACGAAGTATCAGCCTGCTGGACAGGTTTGAACAGGTTGGCAGCATAAAAATCTTGACAGAAAGCCCCTTGCGTGTTATCATAAGCAAAGATAAATGCGTACTGGGCTTTGTCCGGCGCGATGAAATTTTGAGAGTTAGAGAGGTTTTCTATTATGGAACGTATTAAGACCATTGCTACTCGTGACCTGACCAAGAGCGTTAAGACCGGCGGCTGCGGCGAGTGCCAGACTTCCTGCCAGTCCGCTTGCAAGACCTCCTGCGGCGTGGCTAACCAGCAGTGCGAGAACAGCAACAAGTAATTTTTGCAACCCCCTGCCGCCTTTGCCGGGCGGCATTTTTTTGTATAATTGGAATGGAGAGTAAAATGGTACACCAGTATCAATTGAACGGCTATAACATCGTGCTGGACACCTGCAGCGGCTCGGTGCATGTGGTGGACGATGTTGCATACGATATCATTGCCATGTACCCGGAGCATACTGCTGACGAGATCGTTTCGGCTATGATGGCAAAGTATGGAGACCGCGAGGATGTCACGGAGGAAGATCTGCGTCAGTGCATCGATGATGTGACCAACCTGAAGGAAGCAGGCAAGCTGTGGACCCCGGATACCTATGAGAATATGGCTTTCGACTTTAAAAACCGCAACACCGTGGTCAAGGCCTTGTGCCTGCATGTTGCACACACCTGCAACCTGAACTGCTCCTACTGCTTTGCTTCGCAGGGCCGCTATCAGGGCGACCGTGCGCTGATGAGCTTTGAAGTGGGCAAGCGTGCCATGGACTTCCTGATCGAAAACTCCGGCACCCGCCGCAACCTTGAAGTGGACTTTTTTGGCGGCGAACCGCTGATGAACTTTGACATGGTCAAAAAGCTGGTTGCCTACTGCCGTGAGCAGGAGAAGATCCACAATAAGAACTTCCGCTTTACCATGACCACCAACGGTATGCTGATCGATGACGATGTGATCGATTTCTGCAACAAGGAGTGCCACAATGTGGTGCTGAGTCTGGATGGCCGCAAAGAGGTCAACGACCGCTTCCGCAAGGACTATGCAGGCCATGGCAGCTACGATACCATCGTGCCCAAGTTCCAGGAGTTCGTGAAGAAGCGCGGCGACAAGAACTACTACATGCGCGGCACCTACACCCACTACAACACCGACTTCACCAACGATATCTTCCACATGGCCGACCTTGGCTTTACTGAGCTGAGCATGGAGCCTGTGGTGTCTAAGCCTGGCGACCCCAGTGCCCTGACCGAGGAAGATCTGCCCATCCTGAAGGAACAGTACGAGATCCTTGCCAAGGAAATGATCAAGCGCAACCGCGAGGGCCGCGGCTTTACCTTCTACCACTACATGATCGACCTCACCGGCGGCCCCTGCATCTACAAGCGCATTTCCGGCTGTGGCTCCGGCACGGAGTACATGGCTGTTACTCCTTGGGGCGATCTGTACCCCTGCCACCAGTTTGTGGGCGACCCCAAGTACCTGATGGGCGATATCTGGAAGGGCGTTACGAACACTGCCGTGCGCGATGAGTTCAAGCACTGCAACGCCTATGCCCGCAAGGAGTGCCAGAACTGCTGGGCAAAGCTGTACTGCTCCGGCGGCTGTGCAGCAAACTCCTACCACGCTACCGGCAACATTACCGGTGTGTATGAGTACGGCTGCGAGCTGTTCAAAAAGCGAATGGAATGCGCTATCATGATCAAGGTCGCTGAGAATCAGGAACTTGCCGCCAAGGGCATCGAGGTGCCTATTGAGCTGGGTTCTACCTGTAACGCCTGTGCTGATGGCGAAGCCTGCGAATGAGCACGACCACGCCTATTGTGGATTTTGTGCGCCGTTACGCACAGTCCGGCACCTCGCGGCTGCATATGCCCGGCCACAAGGGCCAGAGCCTTTTGGGCTTTGAGCCGTGGGACATTACCGAAATAAAGGGTGCGGATGAACTGTATGGGGCTGACGGCATCATTGCCCAGAGCGAAGCCAACGCTACCCGGCTGTTCGGCACGGTGCATACCTATTACAGCACAGAGGGCTCGTCCCAGTGCATCCGTGCAATGCTGTGCCTTGCACTGCAGGCTGCGCCCGCAGCCGGACAGCGCCCGGTCCTGCTGGCAGCGCGCAACGCTCACAAAGCGCTGTTGTATGCGGCGGCGCTGCTGGATTTTGATATCCAGTGGCTCTGGCCTGCGCCGCAGGATGCCGGTGCACTTTGCAGCTGCCCGGTGTCAGCTGCAAAGCTGACAGGTGCTCTGCAGGGTTTGGCACAGCAGGGCAAAAGGCCCTTTGGTGTCTACATCACCAGTCCGGATTATCTGGGCGGTGTGCAGGATATTGCAGCGCTGGCCGAAGTGTGCAAGGATTTTGGCGTTCCGCTTCTGGTGGATAATGCCCACGGTGCTTACCTGCGTTTTCTGCCGCAGGGCGGTCAGCATCCTATTGCACTGGGCGCGGCCATGTGCTGCGACTCCGGCCATAAAACGCTGCCCGTTGTCACTGGCGGCGCATACCTGCATCTGGGCAAAAATGCCCCCATTCAGGACGAAGCCGCTGTGCGCAATGCACTGGCATTGTTTGGTTCCACCAGTCCGTCTTACCTGATCTTGCAGTCGCTGGACAAATGCAATCAGGTTCTGTCGGAGGGTTATCCGCTGCGGCTTTTGCAGTGCTGCGGATATTTGACCCGCATGCGCCGGGAGCTGAACGAAGCCGCTGCGGCAAAACACTGCCCGGGGCCGCTGGCACTGGAAAGCGAACCTCTCAAGGTCACGCTGGATGCTGCTACACTGGGCATGACCGGCACAGAGCTTGCAGAAGCGCTGCGCAGCGCAAAGGTCGAGTGCGAATATGCCGACCCGCGCTATGTTGTGCTGATGTTCACCCCGGCAAATCCGCCGCAGGACTTTGAACGGCTGACTTCTGCCGTTCTCCACATTGTGGAAAACCTTACAGGACCGTTCCCGCTTCCGGAAAAAAACGATCGTGAGCTTTTGGAGCTGGAACACGAATTGCACACCTGCTGCAGCATCCGGCAGGCCGTGTTTGCCCCGCAGGAGCAGGTGCCCACAGAGCAGGCGGTGGGGCGTATCTGCGCTATGCCGACGGTTTCCTGCCCGCCTGCGATCCCCATTGTGGTCAGCGGCGAGAAGATCACATCGGCTGCCGTCCGGCTGATGCAGAAATACCATGTAATGCAGGCGGCTGTCCTGCGCAAAACGATCTGATTGTTTCAAAAGGCCCAAAGGCATCGTGCGTTTTGCACGGTGCCTTTTTTGCGCGCATATCCTGCAAAGCATGTGCATACCTTTCCAGTAGAGACGGACAGGGAAAGGAGCACACTGCATGGAACTGAAGATCTTTCGGGATACGCTGCCGCAGGCAGGCACGAGCTGCACCGTCAAGGCAGAACTTCCGCTGGAAACCGAGATCCTGATTTCAGATTATCTTCCGCCGGTGTTCAAGCTGGTCAAATGCTTTGCAAAACCGGTGGTGCTGCAAAAGCAGCTGCAGCCCGGGCGGCTTACATTGGAAGGCTATCTGCGCTGCACTGTGTTTTATCAGGGCGAGGATGGGGCCGGGCTTTGCCAGACCGAGCAGAAGCTGCCGTTTACAAAGCAGCTGGAGGTGCCGGAATTTTCCTTCACCAGCTGGATGGCCATGGTAGAAGGGCAGACTGAATACCTCAACTGCCGGGCGGTAAACCCGCACCGCATCGAGGTGCGCGGAGCCTATGGTCTTGTGGTTACTATCCATACACAGGATAAACAGGAACTAATCACAGCGCTGGCCGATGGCGGCATTGAACAGAAATTGCAGACGCTGAACGGCGTGCGCAGCACCGCGGTGCTGGAAAAGCTGGTCACTGTGGAAGGGGAGCTTGTGTTTGCAAAGCCGCCCGCAGCCATTCTGGATATTACCGGCAGCGCCGCCGTGCGGGAGGTAAAGCTGCTGGCGGGCAAGGCAGTGGTCAAGGGCGAGGTACGTGCCCAATGCGCCTGGCGCGCGGAAGGTGAAAGCAGCCTGCAAAGTCAGGCGGCATCCCTGCCGTTCAATCAGGTGGTGGATCTGGAAGGCGTAGCAGAGGACTGCAGATGCATGTGTGTGCTGGAGCCGGTGGGCTTTGCCCTTGCGGAGGGCGAACAGGAAGCCAGCGGCCAACTGACAGCCAGCGTGATGATGCATTTGCACGCATGGCGGCCCTGCCAGCTGCAATACGTAGCGGATGCCTTTTCTACGCAGTTTGAAACCGCCGTCACGCCGCAGGAATTGGCAGCAGAAGATCTTGCCTGTATGCTGAACGAGACAGCATCTTCCACGGCCTCCGGGCCGCTGCCAGATGCGGATGCTCAACTGCGCGCCTGCTTTGTGTCTTATGGACCGGCGCAGGTAACACCTTACCGCGACGGCTGGGCCTTTACGGTGCGTGCCGTTGCTACCGCCTTTGCCGAGAACAGTCTTGCTGAACTGGAAAGCTACGAAAAAACACTGGAGCTTGTCTTTCCGCTTGCAGTAGAAGCCCCGCCGGGTGCACAGTTCAGCCCGGAATGCTGGCTGAGCACCGAGAACATCCAGTGCAGCTGCACTGGCGGCACATTGGAAGTGACGGTCACCGCCCGTGCCGAAGGAGCCATCCTCTGCCGGAGCACACATTCGGGCATCGGCAGCATTGAGCTGGGCGAACCGCTGACGACTCCGGACCCGGAGATCGCACTGCGCATCTACTATGCACAGGCAGGGGAGGAGTTGTTCGGCATTGCCAGACGGTTCCATGTGTCACCGGCACAGATCCTGACGGCAAATGGGCTGGAAGCCGGTACGCAGGTCCTGCCGCAGGCGATGCATTTTCTGGTGCCGGGCGCATAAATCAACGAAGAACGCTGCCTTTTCAGGCGGCGTTTTCCTTTTGTGCCGAAAAGAAAGTGAAAAAGCCCTTCCTTCTCTGTGTGCGGGAGAGTATAATAAAAAGCGGTGTTTGAAATAGGAAAGGAGTAAAAAAACAAAGATGAATTCCAAAAGTAAGCTCCTTGCCCCGGAGCTTGTCAATGCAGAAAGGCCGGTTTGGGCTTTCAGCAAAAAGATTTTCTGTGAGGGCATGCGGGATGGCGTTCCCATTGCGCTGGGCTATTTTGCTGTTTCCTTCTCGCTGGGCATTGCGGCCCGCCGGGCAGGTTTTACCCCGTTTCAGGGCTTTCTGGTCAGCCTACTGAACAACGCTTCGGCAGGCGAGTACGCTGCATTTGCCATCATCATGGCCAATGCGACCTATCTGGAAGTGGCCATCATCACACTGATTGCCAATGCGCGCTATCTGCTCATGAGCTGCGCACTGGCCCAGCGCTTTGCGCCGGGCACACCCTTCTGGCACAGACTGCTCATCGGTTATGATGTGACAGACGAGCTTTTTGGCATCACCATTGCACGGCCCGGCAGCCTGAATCCATATTATACCTACGGTGCCATTCTGCTGGCGGCACCGGCTTGGGCCATCGGTACAGCGTTGGGCATCATTGCGGGCAATCTGCTGCCGCTGCGGGCTGTCAGTGCACTGAGCGTTGCCCTTTACGGCATGTTCCTTGCCATCATCATTCCTCCGGCGCGTAAGAGCAGGGTGGTAGCTGCACTTGTTGCCATCAGCTTTGCATTGAGCTTTGTGTGCAACTACCTGCCGGGTATTTCCGCTCTTTCGGAGGGTACGCGCACCATTTTGCTCACAGTGCTCATTTCCAGCGCTGCAGCAGTTCTTTTTCCGGTAAATCCAGAAGAGCAGGAGGCAGAGCATGACGCATAATCATTACATTTACATTGCAGTGATGGCGCTGGTATCCTATGCCATCCGCATCCTTCCGCTCACACTGATCCGCAAGCCCATCAAAAACCGCTTCATTCAGTCGTTTCTGTATTATGTGCCCTATGTGACGCTGGCGGTCATGACCTTCCCGGCCATTGTCAACGCGACCCAGAGCCCGGCTGCCGGTGCCATGGCGCTGGTGGTAGGCATTGCAGCTGCTTGGTTCGGCGCAAGCCTGTTTCAGGTATCTGTGGCCTGCTGTGCCGTCGTGTTCGTGCTGGAACTGTTCCTTTAAAATTTCTGTGCCCGGCAGGCTGTCATGCTGCTGGGCACTTTTTCATTGCCCTACAGGAGGAAATTATTATGAAAAAAATTCTTATCACCGGTGCAGGCGGCTTTGTCGGCTCCCGCATTTTGCAGCAGTGGCAGGGAAAGTACGAGCTTTGCGCCCTTCCAAAAGGCTTTTTCTGTACAGCCGATGAAGCTCTCACCCGTGCACAGGTGGAAGCTTTGCATCCGGATGTGATCCTGCACACCGCCGCTCTTTCCGATACCAGTTACTGTGCGCAGCATCCAGCAGAAGCTTACCGTGCCAATGTGGAGCTGCCAGTCTGGCTGGCACGGGCTGCGCAGCAGACGAAGGCAAAGCTGGTGGCATTCAGCTCGGATCAGGTCTATGCTGGTGTGCAGCAGCAGGGGCCGCTGCCGGAAACACTGGCCCTGCATCCCGCAAACATTTACGGCCAATACAAGCTGGAAGCAGAGCAGCGTGTGCTGGAGCTCTGCCCGGACTCGGTCCATCTGCGTGCCAGTTGGATGTATGACCTGCCCGGCTATGGGCTGCCCATCCGGGGCAATCTGCCGCTGAATCTTCTGCGTGCCGCGCTGAAGGGAGAGGCTCTGCGCTTCTCCCGGAACGACCACCGCGGCGTGACCTATGTGCGGCAGGTGATCGAAAATCTGGAGCCTGCCATGGCGCTGCCCGGCGGCGTATACAATTTTGGCAGCGGCAATGCCGAAAACATGGTATGCACCGCCCGGCAGTTTGCCGAAACGCTGGGAATCGCTGTGCAGATCGAGGAAGAAAGCTGGGGCCGGAACCTTGTGATGGACACCACAAAACTGGAACGCTTCGGCATCCGGTTCGACACCACTCAGCAGGGCATCCAGCGCTGTTTAAAAGATTACGGGCTGAGAACGCTGTAAAATTTCCATATCGCACAAAAATCAAATAAAACAAAACAAAAAAGCAGGAGTTCTGCGCGAAATTCTTCCGACCAAAGCGGAAAAAACGCACAAAGCGCCCTGCTTTTTGTGTTTCTCAGCGGGAAACAGCCGTTCACGAAAAAGTCATACTTAATTTACAAGGATACGCAGTTTTGCTATAATAAATCCGCTTTTTTGGTAAAGCAGTCGAAAAGAATGATTTTTGTCAAGATTTGAGGAGAGTGGAACATTTGAAGGAAGTCAAGCTCGAAGAGTCGGCGTATCAGTTCGACGCAAAAATGTCCCTGAAACAGGCGATCCCGCTGGGTCTGCAGCATGTCTGCGCCATGTTTGTGGGCAACCTGACCCCGCTGCTGATCATCACCAGTGCCTGCGGCATTGCGGGTGGTGAGTTCGCAGATCTGCAGGTCACGCTGCTGCAGAGTGCCATGTTCGTGGCCGGTGTGGTCACACTGGTGCAGCTGTTCACCATCGGCCCCGTGGGCGGTAGTGTGCCCATCATCATGGGCACCAGTTCCGGTTTTATCGGCGTGTTCAACAGTGTTGTCGGCAGTATGGGCGGCGGTGTGCTGGCCTATGGTGCCATTATGGGTGCATCCATCATCGGTGGCATTTTTGAAAGCGTGCTGGGCTTCTTCCTCAAGCCCCTGCGCAAGTTCTTCCCGCCGGTCGTCACCGGTACGGTTGTACTTTCCATCGGTCTTTCGCTGATCTCGGTGGGCATCAATTCCTTTGGCGGCGGCAACAGCGCAAAAGACTTTGGCTCCATGGAAAATCTGCTGCTGGCCCTGTTCGTTCTGGTGGTCATTCTGATTTTCAAGCACTGGACCACGGGCTTCCTCAGCTCTTCTGCGATCCTGATCGGCATTCTGGCCGGTTACGTTGCGGCCTTTGTCATGGGTCTGGTGCTGCCCACCACCGGTGTCACTGCCGATGGTGTAGAGTTTACCAAGGCATGGGTGCTCAACTGGAATAAGGTGGCACAGGCCTCTTGGTTTGCCATTCCCAAGCTGATGCCGGTCAAGATCGTGTTTGATATGCGCGCTATTATGCCGGTGATGATCATGTTCGTTGTTACCGCTGTTGAGACCGTGGGTGATATCTCCGGTGTCATGGAGGGCGGCATGAATCGTGAGCCCACCGATAAAGAGCTGTCCGGCGGTGTGATCTGTGACGGTCTGGGCTCCTCCTTTGCGGCTCTGTTCGGTGTGCTGCCCAACACTTCCTTCAGCCAGAACGTGGGTCTGGTGGCCATGACCAAAGTGGTCAACCGCATGGCTCTGGCCTCCGGTGCCATCTTCCTGATCCTGTGCGGCCTGATCCCCAAGCTCGGCGCACTGATCTCCATTATGCCGCAGGCCGTTCTGGGCGGTGCTGCCGTTATGATGTTCTCTTCCATCGTGGTCAGCGGCATCCAGCTCATCACCAAGGAAAAGATGACCCCGCGTCAGCTTACCATCGTCTCGGTGGCTCTGGGTGTTGGCTACGGCATGGGTGCCAACAGCGGCATTCTGGCACAGGCTCCGCACGCTTTACAGCTGATCTGCGGCGAGTCCGGCATCGTTCCGGCTGCGTTCGTGGCGATCCTGCTGAATGTGCTGCTGCCGAAGGATGACAAGGCAGAATAAAGCTCAAAGCTTTTGCCGGGCCAGTGCTTCCAATTGCGCAAGTGCTTCGGGCGTGTCGGCGTCGGCCAATTCATTCCGATCCGCAATGTAAACGGTGTGAACATGCGCGGGATATTTCCGAAGCAGAACACTTCCGCCCATGCCCTGCGGCAAGGTGAGCAGTTCCTGAAAAAGTCCTTTTTCAAACAGAACGGGACTTCCGGTAAGGGGAGACGGGTCGTTACGGGCCCGGAATCCCAGACGGAAGATCTCCCGTTCTGTTTCTTTTTGTCGTTCCAGCCGAGTTCTTTGATCCCACCCGGAGATGCCTGCCATGGCTTCCACTGTCTCGCGGCACAAAAGCGGCTGGTCTCCCGGCAGGAACATGCAGCCAAAAAGCTCCGGAACCTGTTCCAGCAGCGCAGAAAGACCCAGCCGCACCGTATCGTTTCGACCAGGCAGATCGTGCAGCAGCACCGGAACATTGCGGGAGCGGCAAAGCTGCGCAACTTCGTCCGAACGTGTCACCACGATGCGGGCCGAAAGCTTTGGAGTATCGGTCGCTGCAAATGCGCGGCATAGCATCGGTTCCCCGCAGAACGGCGCAAGGAGTTTGTTGGAGCCGAAGCGCTGGCTCAGACCGGATGCCATGATGACACAGCCCACCGGAAGAAGTTCTTTCATATAGTACCACTCTTTCTGAAACGAATTCACAATAGTATTATATCGAAATCTGTGTTAAAATAAAAGAACAGAGAAAAAAAGAGAGAGGAACCTGCATCTATGATGACGATCCGAGAATATAAGCAGGCCGAAAGTCTGGAAGAAGCGTGGCAGCTGAACCAGAAAAAGGCCAACCGTGTGCTGGGCGGCATGATCTGGCTCAAAATGGAGAACATCAATGTCGGCACAGCCATCGACCTGTCCGGTCTGGGACTGGACACCATAGAGGAGACCGAGGGCAGCTTTTCCATTGGTGCCATGGTTACACTGCGCCAGCTGGAAGAGCACGCCGGTCTTGCTGCGTATACCCATGGCGCAGTAAAGGAAGCGCTGCGGCATATCGTGGGCGTGCAGCTGCGCAATCTGGCAACTGTGGGTGGCAGCATCTACAGCCGGTTCGGCTTTTCCGATGTGCTCACGCTGTTTATGGCCATGGACTGTTCGGTAGAGTTGTATAAGGGTGGAATCATATCCCTGCAGGAGTATGCTGAGCGCCCTTATGACCGGGACATCCTTGTGCGGCTGATCGTTAAAAAGGAAGAAGCAGAATTTTTCTATCAGTCCGTGCGCAACAGCCAGACTGATATCCCGGTGCTTACCTGCGCTGCCGCCCGTCTGGAAAACGGCAGCTATCGCATTGCGATCGGTGCGCGGCCGCTCAAGGCTGTGCTGTTTGAGCTGCCGGCAAAGGCGGGTGTTTCTGCGCAGGAACTGGCGCAGAACTTTGCCGATGAAGTAAAGCAAAAAATTGTCACTGGCTCCAATATGCGCGGCAATGCCGAGTACCGCCGCCATCTGGCAGGCGTTCTGACAAAGCGTGCTGTTCTGGAACTGGAAGCACGCACGGCACAGGAGGAAAATTAAATGCAGATCACTCTTACATTGAACGGCATCAAGGTCACAGAGGATGTGGCTGCAGATATGCTGCTGATCGATTTTGTACGTGCCCACGGCTGCAAGAGCGTCAAGCGCGGCTGTGAGACCTCCAACTGCGGTCTGTGCACGGTGTTTCTGGATGAGAAACCGGTGCTGTCCTGTTCGGTACTGGCAGCGCGTGCCAGCGGCCACAGCATTACCACACTGGAAGGCCTGCAGGAAGAAGCCGCGGAGTTCGGCGGCTTTATCGCGGATCAGGGTGCAGAGCAGTGCGGCTTCTGCAACCCGGGCTTTATCATGAACGCGCTGGCCCTCTTCCGCGAGAATCCGTACCCCAGTGAGGAAGAAGTGAAGGAATATCTCTCCGGCAACCTCTGCCGCTGCTCTGGCTATGAGGGCCAGCTGCGCGGCATCATGAACTTTCTGGCATGGAAAAAGCAGAAGGAGGCCGCAGAATGAGTACCATCAACAAGCCTTTCCGTAAAAAGGATGCCATGCAGCTGGTCACCGGCCAGCCCGTCTATATGGACGATGTGATCCCGCAGGACTGCCTGATCGTAAAGCTGCTGCGCTCTCCGCACGCAAATGCCATCGTCAAAACGATCAATACGGCTGTAGCAAAAAAGGTGCCCGGCATCGAGGCGATCTTTACATGGGAGGATGTGCCGCAGGATGCGCCGCGCTACACGCAGGCTGGCCAGACCTATCCGGAAGCCAGTCCGCGTGACCGCCTGCTCATTGACCGCCATGTGCGCTTTGTGGGCGATGTGGTGGCCATTGTGGCCGGTAAGGACGAAAAGTGCGTGGATAAGGCTCTCAAGCTCATCAAGGTGGAATATGAGGTTTTGGAAGCAGTGTTGGACTATCACACTGCCAAGGACAACCCCATTCTGGTGCATCCGGAGGACAACTGGGCCAGTCTGTGCCCGGTGGGAGCCGACAACAAACGCAACCTCTGCGCCCATGATGAATGCGGAGCCGGTGACATCGATGCAGTGCTTGCAGCCAGCGATGTAGTCATTGACCACATTTACCACACCAAGGCCTGCCAGCAGGCCATGATGGAGACCTTCCGCACCTACTGCTCCATTGATACCTATGGGCGGTTGAATGTGCTCAGCTCCACGCAGATCGTGTTCCATGCACGGCGCAATATTGCGAACGCACTGCATATTCCCAAATCCATGGTGCGCGTGGCAAAGCCCCGCATCGGCGGCGGATTTGGTGCCAAGCAGACGGCGGTCAGTGAGGTATATCCGGCTTTTGTGACTTGGAAGACCAAAAAGCCCTCCAAGATCATTTTCAGTCGTGTGGAAAGCCAGATCGCATCCTCGCCGCGTCACGAAATGGAGATCCATGTGCGGCTGGGTGCCACGAAGGACGGCGTTGTGAAGGGCATTGATCTGTACACCCTTTCCAATACCGGTGCTTACGGTGAGCATGGCCCTACGACCGTGGGCCTTTCCGGTCACAAGTCCATCCCGCTGTACGGCAAGGCAGAAGCCTTCCGCTTTATCAGTGATGTGGTGTATACGAACCACATGTCTGCCGGTGCTTACCGCGGTTACGGCGCAACGCAGGGACTGTTTGCCGTAGAATCTGCTGTCAATGAACTGGCTCATAAGCTGAATATGGACCCCTTTGTGCTGCGGCTGAAAAACACCGTACAGGAGGGCGATGTGATGCCCGCCTACTATGGGGCTGTCAACACCAGCTGCGCGCTGGACCGCTGCCTTGTCAAGGTGCGGGATATGATCGACTGGGAGCACAAATACCCTGCCCGTGATATGGGCAACAGCAAGGTGCGCGCTGTCGGTATGGGCATGGCGATGCAGGGCTCCGGCATTTCCGGCATGGATGTGGGCAGTGCCACCCTGAAACTGAATGACGATGGCTTCTACACCCTGATGATCGGTGCGGCCGACATGGGCACCGGCTGTGACACTACACTGGCGCAGATCGCCGCCGAAGTGCTGGACTGCCCGCTGGACAATATCACGGTCTTCGGAGCTGATACGGATACCTCGCCCTATGACTCCGGCTCCTATGCGTCCAGTACCACTTACGTTACCGGCAAGGCCACCGAAAAGTGTGCCATGAAGCTGCGCGGCCAGATCTGCAAGCTGGGCGCAGAGCTGCTGGAATGCACCGAGGACGAGGTGGAATTTGATGGAAAAGATGTTTTCAAGAGCAAAGATCCCACACAGAAAAAGTCTCTGAGCGAGATCGCGTATGCTTCTCAGTTCGGCCACATGGTTCCGCTGGAAGCCACCGAAACACATACTTCGCCTTTGTCGCCGCCGCCGTTCATGGTTGGTGCTGCTGAGGTGGAAGTGGATACTGAGACCGGCGAGGTAAAGCTGCTGGAGTTTGATGCCTGTGTGGACTGCGGCACGCCCATCAACCCGAACCTGACCCGTGTGCAGGCTGAGGGCGGTCTGCTGCAGGGCATCGGCATGACTCTGACCGAAAACATCACCTACGATAAAAATGGCTACCCGGAAGAGAATTCTCTGTTCCAGTACAAAATTCCGGCCCGCACCGATGTGGGCAAGATCAAGGTTGAATTCGAGAGCAGCTATGAACCCAACGGACCCTTTGGCGCAAAGTCCATCGGCGAGGTGGTCATCAACACGCCGCTGCCTGCCATTTCTGATGCGATCTATAACGCTATCGGCACCCGGTTCTATGAGCTGCCCATCACACCGGAAAAAATCGCCATGGCAGTTGCAGAAAAGCAGAAATGATCGACGAAAAAATTTTTCCGTTTCTTGCGGAGAAGGGACATGTTATTTCTCTGGTGGGCGGCGGCGGAAAAACCACACTGATGTACAATCTGGCTGCGCACTGCGCCCGCAAGGGCTGGCGGGTATTGGCCGCTACCACCACCCATATTATGCAGCCGCCCGGCGTGGTCTGGGCACAGACGGATGCAGAGCTTTTCCGCCTGTGGAAGTGCGGCAGTTATGCCGTGGCCGGAACCGCTGCACCCGGCGGCAAATTGACGGCCCCGCCGCAGGCACAGCTGGAGCGCTGGATGACCCTTGCAGATATCGTGCTCATTGAAGCGGACGGCGCAAAACGGATGCCCTGCAAGGCACCCGCTGCGCACGAGCCGGTGCTTTTACCGCAGTGCGATACGGTTCTGGCCGTAGCAGGGCTTTCTGCGTTGAGGCATCCGCTCCGGGAGGTCTGTTTCCGGGCAGAGCTTGCCGCAGAGCTGCTTTGTGTTCCGCAGGATGCGCAGTTGACACCGGAACTTCTGGCAAAGCTGCTTGCGAGTGAAGCCGGTGGAAGGAAGGCTGTAGGGGATCGCAGCTTTTATGTTGTACTCAATCAGGTCGATACAAAAGAGCAGGCTGCTCTGGCCCGGCAGGTGGCTGATATTCTGAAAAAAATTTATCGGATTTCCTGCGCTACGTCTCATTTCGAGAAAGGAGAACGTGCATGAGCAAAGAAGGCAAGATCGTGTTCTGCACCGGCGGCGGATGTACCGCAAAGCTGGGAGCAGGTGTGCTGAGCCGTATTCTGGAAAAGCTGCCGCGCGGTGCAAGAGACCCGAGCCTTCTGGTCGGGTACGACAGCCGGGATGATGCGGCTGTATACCGCATAACAGATGATATCGCGCTGGTACAGACAGTGGATTTTTTCCCGCCGATGGTGGATGACCCCTATACCTTCGGCCAGATCGCAGCGGCCAACGCCCTGAGTGATGTCTATGCCATGGGCGGCGAGGTGAAGACTGCACTGAACCTTGTCTGCTTCCCGGAGAGCATGGATCTGAACATTCTGGGCGAAATTCTGCGCGGCGGAGCCAAGAAGGTGGCCGAAGCGGGCGGAAGCCTTGCGGGCGGGCATTCCATTGCCGATACAGGTGTGAAATACGGACTTTCGGTGACTGGCCTTGTGGACCCGAAAAAAATGTATACGAATGATTCCGGCAGGCCCGGCGACAAGCTGATTTTAACAAAAGCTCTGGGCGTGGGCCTGATCTGCACGGCAAACCGTGTGGGCGAAGCGGCACCGAAAGATATGGCCGGTGCCATTGCGTCCATGACAACGCTGAACAAAAACGCTGCCGAGATCAGCCGAAAGTATACGGTCCACGCGGCAACCGATGTGACCGGTTTCAGTTTTCTGGGCCATCTGCACGAGATGATGGGCGGAAAGCTTTCCTGTATCATTGATGCACGGATGGTGCCGGTTCTACCGGGAGCCGAAAAAGCGGCAGATGATTTTTTGTATACCGCTGCCGGACAGCGCAACCGCAACCATACCGGCCCATATGTCACTTTTGAAAATGTGCCGTTTGCAATGGAAGAGGTGCTGTTTGACCCACAGACTTCCGGCGGACTATTGCTGGCTGTGTTGCCAGAAGAAGCAAATGCGCTGGAAGCGGAGCTGCAGGCCGCTGGCCTGCCCGCAAAGATCGTGGGTGAGATCATACCCAAAACCGAACAGGAAATCACTGTAAAATACTGATGGAGACCTACAATTATGATGCTGAAAGTTGATGCCCGTGGTGACACATGCCCGCTGCCCGTTGTAAAAGCCAAAAAGGCGATTTCTGAACTGAAGGGTGCCGGTGAGGTGGAAGTGCTGGTGGATAATGAGATCGCCGTGCAGAACCTTACCAAAATGGCCCAGCAGAAAGGTTATCAGTACAGCGCCGAAAAGCTGGCCGAGCGAGAATACCGCGTGCTGTTCACGGTCGGCGAAGCGTCCGAAACACCCACTGAAGAAGCACCGGCCTGTGCACTGGACACCCGCACGGACACGGTGGTTGCCATCAGCTCTGATAAAATGGGCATTGGCGCAGATGACCTTGGCAAGTCCCTGCTCAAGGCCTTTGTGTTCGCACTTACCCAGCAGGATCAGCTGCCCAAAACAGTGCTGTTCTATAACGGCGGCGCGTCCCTGACCTGTGAGGGTTCGCCCATGCTGGATGACCTGAAGGCACTGGAAGCACAGGGCGTGGAGATCATGACCTGCGGCACCTGCCTGAATTTCTATGGCCTGACCGAAAAGCTTGCTGTTGGCAGTGTGACCAACATGTACACCATCGTGGAAAAGCTGACGCAGGCAGGCAACGTGGTGAAACCGTGATCTATCTGGATAACGCTGCCACGACCCTGCGCAAGCCGCCGCAGGTAGAGCAGGCTGTGCTGGACGCAATGCGCACGGCAGGCAATCCGGGACGGGGTGCCCATGAGCCCACGCTGCACGCAAGCCGTCTTGTTTATGCTGCGCGGTGCGCAATGGCAAAGCTCCTCCACGCACCAGACCCGTCCTGTATTGCCTTTGCGGCAAATGCAACGGAGGCCTTGAACATTGCATTGGGGGGCCTTTTTGCACCGGGCGATCATATCATCACAACGGTATGTGAGCATAACTCTGTTCTGCGGCCGCTCTACCGGCTGCGGGAACAGGGCTTGCAGTTCAGTTTTGCAGGCGTGGATGAGCGCGGACGGCTGCAATATGATGACTGGGATAAGCTGGTTCAGCCCAATACAAAGGCGCTGGTCGTAACAGGTGCTTCCAATGTGACCGGCAACGGAACGGATCTTGCAAAAGCAGCGGGTTTTGCGCACCGGCACGGCCTGCTGCTGATCGTGGATGCGGCCCAGACGGCGGGTTCACAGCCCATTGACGTACAGGCACTGGGCATTGATGTGCTATGCTTCACCGGGCATAAGGCGCTGCTTGGCCCGCAGGGAACAGGCGGCTTGTATGTGCGCCCGGGGCTTTCCATCCAGCCATTGGTAGTGGGAGGCAGCGGCGTACACAGCTTTGATGAACAGCATCCTGCACAGATGCCCACCGCTCTGGAAGCCGGGACGCTCAATGTTCCGGGTCTGGCGGGCCTGTGTGCCGGTGTGGAATGGATTCTGGCTCAGGGCGTGGAAACGCTGTGTGCAAAAGAAACTGCGCTGGCGGCGCTCTTTTATAAAAACATTCGAGATCTGCCGAACGTGAAGATCTACGGCGACCCGGAAATGGCGCTGCACGCTCCCATTATCTCGCTCAACATCGGAGACGAAGATTCAGCCCGCATTGCAGATATTCTGTGGGAGGACTACAGCATCTGTGTGCGTGCCGGCGCGCACTGTGCACCGCTGATGCATAAAGCGCTGGGCACGGTGGAGCAGGGCGTGGTACGGTTCAGCTTTTCGCATTTCAATACGGAAGCCGAAGTGCTGCAGACCGCAGCCGCTGTTCAGGAGCTTGCACAGGAGATCTGATATGCGCATCAAAAAAACTTATATTGTTCTTTCATTCCGCACAACGCTGGATGCCATGGAATGGGAAAAGCAGTGCCTTGCGGAAAAGGTTCCGGGCAGGCTCATCCCACTGCCGCGCGAGATCTCCGCAGGCTGCGGCCTTGCCTGGCGGATGCTGCCGGAAGAATTTGAGCAGTGGCAGAACCGGCTGGACCCGGCACGTTACGATCAGGCCGCAGCAGTAGAACAGTAATAAAGATAAAACAGGAGAATGACGCATGGGTAAAATGCCGCTTTATACAATGCTGCAAAAAGCCCGTTCTGCGGGCGGCTGGACGATGGTGGCCCAGTTAGAGGGCGATGCCGCGGGGAGCCAGCTGCTTTTGCTGGAGGGCAGGCCTGTGTGGCAGAGGGGAGACAGCACCGTACTGCTGCAGCACCTGACAGAACTGCAGGGCTGCACAGCAGCTGGTATCCACTCTGTTGCAGGCACAGACATCTTTGCGGAGCGCTTTGGCGCAGTGCCGCAGCTGGTAGTCTGCGGCGGTGGACATGTGGCTGCAGCCGTTGTGCAGCTTGCAAAGCTGCTGGGCCTGACGGTCCTTGCAATGGATGACCGCGAGGAATATGCACAGCAGCTGCGGCTGGCCGGAGCCGATAAAGTGCTCTGCCTGCCGTTTGATAAAGCGCTTGCGCAGGTACCTGACGGCGCAGAGACTTATTTTGTGGTCGTCACCCGGGCACATGCATTTGATGTGGACTGCCTGAAGGTGATATTAAGAAAGCCTGCAGCATATGTTGGCATGATGGGCAGCCGCGGGCGTGCCGCACTGGTGCGCCGTCAACTTCTGGAAGCCGGTATCGATGCCGAAAGAGTGGAGGCGTTGTACGCCCCCATCGGGCTTTCCATCAGCTCACAGACGGCAGAGGAGATCGCACTTTCCATTCTGGCACAGATCGTATCGATCAAGAATGCGCGTCCGCAGACGGAGGGCTTTTCATCTGCCCTTCTGGAAGCCATGGCTCAGACAGATGCCGCCGGGCAGCAGGCGGTGCTTGCTGTGATTGCGGCGCGGCACGGCTCTACGCCGCGGGAAATCGGCGCAAAAATGCTGGTTCGCACAGACGGCTCTATTGTGGGCAGCGTGGGCGGCGGTATTATGGAGCACCGCACCATTCTGGCTGCACAGGAAATGCTGACGGGAGCGGCTCCGGCGTATCAACGGCTGCATTTTTCGGCAGACGGCAAAAATGATGATGCTGCAATTGCTGCCTGCGGTGGGTCTATGGAGATCGTATTGACTCGACTCCAGCCCGGAGAGGAGATCAAATGAAGAAGGATGCACTGATCCTTGTGCGCGGCGGCGGCGACCTTGCTACCGGCACCATTCATCGGCTGTGGAGCGCAGGCCTGCGTGTGCTGGTGCTGGAAGCGGAGCATCCGGCGGCGATCCGGCGGCAGGTTTCTCTGTGCGAAGCCGTTTATGAAGGTGAGACCGCCGTTGAAGGTCTGCGTGCGGTACGGATCGAAACTCTGGCGCAGGCAGAAGAAATCTGGAAACAGAATGCCGTTCCTGTTCTGGTAGACCCACAAGGAAAAAGCATTGCGCCGGCAAAGCCGGATGTCCTTGTGGATGCGATCCTTGCCAAAAAGAATCTTGGCACAACGCGGGATATGGCACCCCTGACCATTGCACTCGGCCCCGGTTTCACGGCTGGGCAGGATGTGGATGTGGTGGTGGAGACCAAACGCGGCCACCGGCTGGGACGCATCATTCGGGAAGGCAGTGCCATCCCCGATACCAGCATTCCCGGAATCATTGGCGGCTACGGCAAAGAGCGCGTGATCCATGCCGGCACGGCCGGTATATTTATGGATCTCCGCAAAATTGGAGATATTGTGGAAGCGGGTGAGACCATTGCGCAGATCCGCACGGCAGATGGTGCCATGATCTCTGTGACCACGCAGATCACGGGCATTCTGCGCGGACTTCTGCGCAGCAGTTATCCGGTAACGCCCGGTTTTAAGGTGGCCGATATAGACCCCCGCAAAGAGGAACTTTCCAACTGTTTTCTCATTTCGGATAAGGCCCGCTGCATCGCGGGCAGTGTGCTGGAACTTGTCTGCGCTCAACTGTGGAAATAAACCTGTAAAAAGCAAAAACCTCCGCTTCCCGGCGGCAGTACCGACAGGGAAGCGGAGGCTTCTATTTTTCATTTCAGTTGCGGTAGCAGCGGTCCTGACCTACCAGCCAGTCCTCACACAGGCGCTGGGCTTCCTCCAAACTGCGGCTCTCGCAGTCGAAGAATGCACCGTGCATCGAGCGATAGGAGTAGTGAACTCTCGGAATACCGTTGCCATCCTTGAAGCGTTCGCAGCGTTCTTCACCGGGCATCAGAAAAAGTTGTTCCATGGTTCCTTCTCCTTTGATTTCAGCATTCCGGAGCGGCCGGCCGGGTGCAAGCCGCACAACGCTTGCTATTGTAGCACGCAGGGGAAAAGTTTGCTATTGCCTTTTTGGCCAAAGATATGTTTTGTTTTTCTCTGTGGTTGTGGCACAAAAGGTCTTGACAAGATCATTCGTACAGGATACATTCCTGTTCCTGCATTTTCTTTTTTGCCGCTGACGCTTTGCAGGGGCAGCTGCCTTGGCGTATGAAAAAACCGATGGAACGGATGAAAATATTTTGTGTACTTTTCACAGTTTTCTTCTCGAGATTTTGGTGGTACAATAGAAGCATTAAAATATATCCTTTCAGGAGGAGCACATGGCAGAAAAGAATATTGAACTGGATAGTGTAGAGGTCGCCGCAGCTGTTTTTGGCAACTGCGACCGGAACATCCGTCTGCTGGAGAACGAATTTTCTGTTACGGCGGTCTGCCGGGGCACGCAGCTGCGGCTTTCAGGCGAACCGGCCAATGTTGCCGCGGCCAGCCGCGCTGTGGAGGGAATGCTGCTTCTGATCGAGAATCATACACCGCTGGAAGACCAGACCGTGCGCTACTGCATCAGTCTGGCGCACGATGGAGCAGAAAAGCGGGTCAAGGAACTGACCGAAGATTTTGTTACCGTAACGGTCAAGGGGCGGCCGATCCGGCCCAAAACACTGGGCCAGAAGGAATATCTCAATGCCATCCGCACCAATGCCATCACCTTTGGCGTTGGCCCGGCGGGTACCGGCAAGACCTATCTGGCCGTTGCCATGGCGGTAAAGGCTTTTAAAGCCAAGGATGTTTCCCGCATCGTGCTCACCCGCCCGGCAGTGGAAGCAGGTGAAAAACTGGGCTTTCTGCCCGGTGATCTGCAGCAGAAGGTAGACCCTTATCTGCGCCCGCTGTATGACGGCCTGTTTGATATGCTGGGTGCCGAAACTTACGAGCGCCTTGTGGAAAAGCAGATCATTGAGGTTGCACCGCTTGCCTATATGCGCGGACGCACGCTGGATGATTCCTTTATCATTCTGGACGAGGCACAGAACACCACACCGGAGCAGATGAAAATGTTCCTCACACGTATGGGTGTCGGCTCCAAGGTGGTGGTTACCGGTGATGTGACCCAGATCGATCTGCCGGAACGCACCCGCAGCGGTCTTGTGGATGCACTGCACGTGCTTAAAAATGTAAATGGGATTGCACAGTGCTATTTTACTGAGAAGGATGTTGTGCGCCACCGTCTAGTGCAGGAAATTATCAAGGCTTACGAAAAGGCTGCACACCCTGAAAAATAAAATCACCAGAATTCATATAAAGCCATCAAAAACAGAAAGGAGTGGACTGATTTATGTCCAATAAAGTTTTGATCACCAATTCACAGAAGGCCGTCAAGGTTCCTTCCGGTCTGCGCATTCTCATCCGCCGTGCCTGTAATGCCGTGCTGGAGTATGAGCATTTTGAAGCTCCTGCAGAGATCAGCGTGACCTTTGTGGATAACGCCGCCATTGCTGAGCTGAACAACCAGTACCGAAACAAGCCCATGCCCACCGACGTGCTGAGCTTCCCTCTGGGTGTAGACGGCAAATATGATGTTGACGAGAACAACGGCTGCAAAATGCTGGGTGACATCGTCATCAGTATGGAGCGTGCACAGGAGCAGGCAAACCTCTACGGCCATCCGCTGCAGCGTGAGGTGGCGTTCCTGACGGTGCACTCCATGCTGCACCTGCTGGGCTACGACCACGAAAATGGCGGTCTGGAAGCTATGCGGATGCGTGAGAAAGAGGAAGCTGTTCTGCTGCAGCTGGGCCTGCCGCGCACCGTAAGCTATACCGAGTAATTGATTCACCGTGCGGTTGCCGCACAATACAGACAGGAGCTAGATTTTGAGTAACGCTACACCCATTCAGGGGCATTATGATACTTCTTCCGTTTTTGTGGCTGTCATTGGCCGTCCCAATGTTGGCAAATCCAGTCTGACCAACCTTCTGGTTGGCGAAAAGGTAGCCATCGTCACTTCCAAGCCGCAGACCACCCGTACCCGCATTACCGGCGTGATCACCCGCGGGCCGCTGCAGTATGTGCTGCTGGATACACCCGGTGTGCACAAGGCACGCAACAAACTGGGTAAACGGATGGATAAGACTGCCAGCGATTCCATTGCAGATGTGGATGTTTCCATGATGCTGTTTGAGCCTTACGGCGCACTGAATGAATCGGAAATGGTGCTGGTGGATATGCTGCGCAGCAGCGGCGGCCCGGCAATTGCAGTCATCAACAAGACCGACCTTGTCAAGGAGCCTGCTGATCTGGAAGCCCGCAAAGAAGAGCTGAAGGCATTGGGTGTATTCGACGATATCTACACCATCAGCGTCCGTGATAACGACGGCTGCGAAGTGCTGTTCGATGCTTTGAGCCGCTATGCTGTGGAAGGCCCGCATTATTTTGATGATGATGCCTACACGGATATGCCGGAAAAGGAGCTTGTGGCGGAGGTCATCCGTGAAAAGGCCCTGCTGTTCATGCGCGACGAGATCCCCCATGGCATTGCTGTTGTAGTGGAGCGCTTCAAAGAGCGCCCGGGCACCGACCTGATCGATATTGATGTAAATATCTACTGCGAGCGCGAAAGCCACAAGGGCATGGTCATTGGAAAAGGCGGCGCAATGCTGAAAAAAATTGCCAGTGCTGCCCGTGCAGACTGCGAAGAGTTTTTGGGTTGCCGCGTCAATCTGCAGTGCTGGGTAAAGGTAAAATCCGATTGGCGCGATAACGAGTTCCTGCTGAACAACTTTGGCTTCAAGCAGAACACCAATAACCGCTGACACTTGCCAAAGCAGGACAGAATTCCCTTGGATGAACGGTTAAAATAAACCTGACACTATCCGTAACAGGGAAGAGGTGCTGCAAATGGATGCACAAGCAAGCTGGCAGGCGTTTGCCTGCACGGGAAACATTCTTCGTTATCTCGATTATAAACAACAGCGGCCGGAAGAAACCCCGGCAGAGGACCAAGAAAATGGAAGCCTTTGTAACCACGGGTCTGGTGCTGAAGGAGACCCGCTATAAGGAATCGGACCGCATTCTGACGATCCTGACACCGGAACTGGGCGTGATCTCGGCAGCAGCGCAGAGTAGCCTGCGGCTGAAGAGCAAGCTGTTCAGCGCGTGCGGGCTGTTCTGCTACTCCGAGTTCACACTGGTGCCGGGCCGCAACATGTACACTGTGCGGGAAGCAGAAGTGAAAAATGTCTTTCACGGCATCTCGTCCAGCATTGAGGGCATGAGTCTTGCCATGTATATGGCTGAAATGGCAATGACCCTTTCGCCCACCGGGCAGGAGGCACAGCGGGAGCTTCGGCTGCTGCTCAACTGTTTCTATATGATCAGCGAGAGCAAAACGGATCTGCGGGTGATCAAGGCCGTGTTTGAACTGCGCACCATGAGCGAGTGCGGTTTTATGCCGCAGATCGTGTGCTGCCGCGATTGCAGCGCCTATGATGGTGCTGCGTTCTATCTGGATGTGCAGGAAGGCCATCTGCTCTGTGCAGACTGCGCCGCAAAAGCAGGAAAGACCTGCAACCTTGATCAGGGCGCACTGTATGCGCTGCGGCACATCTGCCTTGTGGACGACAAAAAAATATTTGCATTCAAAATTTCTGTGGGCAGTCTGGAAAAGCTTTCCGCAGTGGCAGAGCGCTATGCACTGACCCATATGGACAAGCCTTTGAAAAGCTATGACTTTTTAAAGACCCTGCTGCCCTGAGCATAAAGGGAACCTATGGAAACAAGTTACTTAAAAACTCTGGAACTGGATAAGATCATCGCCCGTGCCGCAGAGGGCTGCGTGTGCAAGGAAGCGCGCGAAATGCTGCTTGCCACTCAGCCGCAGTGCGACCCGGACGAGGTGCGCTATGCGCTGGAACAGACCGATGCCATCAACACCCTGTTGATCAAAAACGGCTCCCCGCGCTTTGGCGGCGTGGAGAATGTCAGTCAGCTGGCGGCCCGCGCCGTAAAAGGCGGCGTACTTTCAATGGGCGAGCTGTTGATGGTGGCTGGTGCACTGCGCAATTTTCAGAATCTTTCAAGCTGGTATGGTGCTTCGGAGCACGACGCTCTGCCTACAGACGATCTGTTCTATGCGCTGGCACCGCAGCCGGGCCTGGAACAGCAGATCTCCAGCGCCATTCTGGCACCGGATGCCATGGCAGACACGGCCTCTTATACCCTGAACGATCTGCGCAAAAAGATCCGCGCAACGGAGAACAGCATCCGTGACCGTCTGGAGAGCATGGTCCGCAATATGGATACCTCCAAGTATCTACAGGAAAGCGTGGTTTCCATGCGCAATGGCCGGTATGTTGTGCCGGTCAAGAGCGAATACCGCGGTGAGGTGAGCGGCATTATTCATGATGTTTCGTCTACCGGAGCCACCGTCTTTGTGGAGCCGCAGGCCGTTGTGGAAGCCAATGCCCGCATTTTGCAGTACCGTGCGCAGGAAGCGCAGGAGATCGAGCGCATTCTGGTGGCCTTTACCGCACAGGTGGCCGCCATTGAGCCGCAGTTCCAGTACAGCTACAAGGCTATGCTGGAGATCGATGTTCTGCTGGCAAAGGCACGGCTGGCTTTGGATCTCAAGGCATTCAAGCCTGCTGTCCGCACCGACGATTCCTTCTCGCTGATCCGTGCGCGCCACCCGCTGATCGATCCTAAAAAGTGCGTGCCTGTGGATATTGCTCTGGGCAGGGATTACGATTCGCTGATTATCACCGGACCGAACACCGGTGGCAAAACCGTCACCTTGAAAACAGCGGGCCTGCTGTGCGCCATGGCGCAGTGCGGCTTCCTGATCCCGGCTGACGAGCGCAGCGAGATCTGCGTATTTGACGAATTTCTGGTGGATATCGGCGATGAACAGAGCATTGAGCAGAGCCTTTCCACCTTCTCCGGTCATATGAAAAAGATCACCGGCATTCTGGAGCTTGCCATGCCGCACACACTGGTGCTGCTGGACGAGCTTGGTGCCGGTACCGACCCCGCCGAAGGTGCTGCGCTGGCTGTGGCCATCATTGAAGAGCTGCGCCGCCGCGGCGTGCTGCTGATGGCCACCACTCACTACGCGGAGCTGAAGGTGTTTGCTCTGGAAACCAAGGGCGTTGTCAATGCCAGCTGTGAGTTTGATCTGGAAACGCTGCGCCCGACCTATAAGCTGAGCGTCGGCGTGCCGGGCAAATCCAATGCGTTCCTCATCAGCGAAAAGTTGGGCATTCCGGAGCGCGTGATCGAAGCGGCACAGCAGCATCTTTCCGCAGAGGATAAGCGTCTGGATGCCGTTCTGGGACAGCTGGATGATCTGAAGCTGCAGCTGAAGGAAAGCCAGAACGAGGTGGAAGAGCTGAAAAATGAAGCTTCCCACCAGCTGGAAGCCGCGCAGAAAAAGCGTGATGAGCTGATCCGTCAGGGCGAAAATGAACTGGAAGCTGCCCGTGCCAAGGCTCGTGCGCTGGCACAGCAGGTGGAAAGTCAGGCTTACGCCCTGACTGATGAACTGCGTCAGCTGCAGAAGGACGAGCGCATGAGCACCCAGCAGAAAGCTCAGCGCGCCCGCGAGATCGCTAAAAAAGAATCGGAAAAGCTGTTTATCGGCTCTGAGGCGGTGCATAACCCCGTCAAGGAATTTGTGCCGCTGAAAGAGGTCAAGGTAGGGCAGGAGGTCTGCATTGCAGAGCTGAACCAGCTGGCCACCGTATTGGCCCTGCCGGATAAAAACGGCGATGTTCTGGTGCGTGCAGGCATCATCAAGACCAAAGTTCCGCTCAAGGGCTTGAAACAGCCGGAAAAGCTGGTCAAGGAAAAGAAACCGCAGACGAAAGCACAGCAGCGTTATTCCCGACTGACCGGCGATGCCAACCGCCCGAACGGCAGGGTAGAGAGGGTACAGCGTTCCGCCAAGATGGAATGCAATCTGCTGGGCCTGACGGTGGACGAAGCGCTGCCGGAGGTGGATTCCTTTATCGACCGTGCCATCCTGAACGGACAGACAGTGGTTTATCTGATCCACGGCAATGGAACCGGTGCGCTGCGCACAGCTATCCACAAGCATCTGCGCGGCAACCGCATGGTCAAAAGCTTCCGTCTGGGCCGTTATGGCGAGGGTGAAAGCGGCGTGACCGTGGTAGAGCTGAAATAAAGAAAAAGCTATCCGAAGGATTTTTCGGGTAGCTTTTTCTCACATTGAAGGAATTTGCAGAGCAGGATCGTATTCTATAAAGAATGCTAATATAAGGATGTAAGCCAAAATGGCAAAACGATATTCCAAAGCCGCGCACTCAAAAAGACGAAAACAAACTTCTCATGTGCTCAAAAATACGGTCATTCTGCTTTTTTGTGCAGTGGGCATCTGGTTTGGCAGCTCACTCTGGCATGCAGCGCTGACTCTGCAGACAGCTCAGCCAGCGGAAAGCATCGCCGGTGAAGAATTCCGTCCGCAGGTCGGTGATCCGCCTTACCGCGTGGTGATCGATGCCGGGCACGGTGGAGCAGACCCGGGTGCAAGGGGAGTGATCGAAGAAAAAGATATGACCGCAGCAACCGCCTCGGAACTGATCCGGCTGCTGCAGCAGGACTCTAATTTTATTCCGCTGCAGACCCGTGACAGCTTTGATGAAACCGCTACGCCCGCCCAGCGTGCCGCCAGAGCGGACGAACAGGCACCGCAGCTGTTGCTTTCCATCCACGGCAACTCAGCTGCAAATGGCTCCACTGCATCCGGCTTTGAGTGCTATCCGGCAGTGCCGGGCCGGACTTGGCATCAGGAAAGCTTTTACTTTGCGCAGCTGCTTGCCAAAGGAATGCAGGCTGCAGGAGCATCTCTGCGTGGGCGCGGGGGAGTCCGATACATTTATTATCTGGAAAACGATCAGAAGCAACTGGTGGAAAGTACCCACACCGAGGTGCGTTCAGAGCGAAGCTTTACGTTGCTGGAAGATGTAAATTGTCCGGCAGTGCTGGCAGAGCAATGCTTTGTAACGAATGAAGCAGATGTTGCACAGTTCGGCAGCGAAGAAGGTTGTAAAAAAACAGCCCGCGTTTATTACGAAGCGATCTGTGCATACTTTGGCACACAGCCGCAGGCCGAGCAGCTTGCCGGGTTCACTTTAAATTAAAAAGTATCAGCATAGCATCACCAAGGGAGAAGAAGCGATAACATTCTGAACCCAACACCATACAGCCATCAGTATTTTAAGACCGCTGAACTCATAACCAGAAGAGAAGGGCGGTCTTATTTTTTTGAGCGTATAATTTTCGTATAATGCACGTTATGCGAAACATAGGGAAGTGAAAAATCTCTATTTTCCTGAATCTGGCCTTTTTCCGCGACCTGCGGATCTGCAGCCATCTGTAATACCGTATGATTCAACTTTTGCGTTTTTTATATTTTTGTGTCTCATTAGTATTTTGGTGCTACAATCTTTTTATGGACTTACAAATTACAAAAGCTGCACAGTCTGCCGCTGCCATGCGCGATTGCATTTTATTTTTCCAGATTCTCTTTTTATGTTGATATAAGTTCTGTGGTCATTCTGATCTTTTTATTTTTCTGCGCACGACCATTTGCTCGTACGATTTCAAATCGCTGGCCAGATCACAGCTTATCATTCCATTATTTATATAAATATATCTATAAAAATACCGCCGATGACATGTCCGCACCTTGGACGCGTCACAGACGGTATCGTTTCATTTTATGGGTATTCTTATGTGGTTCAGGAATTTCCGTTTCCAGCGTTCGCATCAGGCTTCATTGCAAGCACGGAAGAATCCAGCCCGATGCCATCCTGAGCCGCACCCTCAAAGGCTTTCATGGGCGCAGACGAAAGTTCCTCATCCAGAGCTGAATCCTCTGCTGTCTCCCCTGTTTCCTTTTCTGTTGTATCCAAGATGTGAGAAGATGCTTTGGGCTTTTTGACCTTGCCCAGCGGGTTTTCTTCAATAGCCGCGCGCACCTGAAATTCCTGTAGGTGCGTATAAATTTGTGTGGTAGACACGTTGCTGTGGCCCAAAAGCTGCTTGAGTGTAAGGATATCTACATTGCCGGTCTGATACATCAGAGTTGCGGCAGTGTGGCGCAGCTTATGTGTGGAAAAGCCTTTTAATCCGGCTGCTTTCATTGCACCGGTCACTAGCTGTTCTACCCTGCGGTTCGAGATACGTTCTTTGCGCCGTCGGGTAATAAAGACCGCCTTTTCCTGTGGCAGAAGTCCCTCCATCGTATTGCGTTTGCCCAGATACAGCCGCAATGCTTCCATGCAGGCATCATTCAGATAAACCATGCGCTCCTTGTGGCCCTTGCCAAACAGGCGTATCTGGCGGTTTTCCAAATCAATGTCGTCCAGATTCATGCCGACAAGCTCTGCCAGACGCATTCCACAGTTCAAAAACAGCGTCACCATGCAATAATCCCGCTCCGGAAAATCGCTTTGGGTCTGCGTGCTTTCCAATAACTCCATGGACTGCTCCGCCGTCAGATATTTGGGCAGTACCTTATCCTGTTTGGGTGGGTGGATGGCCGCAGTCGGATCAGCATCCAGCCGGTTGACCTGATTGACCAGGTAATCATAAAAGCCGTGCAGGCTTGCCAGCCGCCGGGCCGTTGAGGACTTTTTGTTGCCGCACTCGCGGTTTAAAAAGTACAGATATTCGTAGATATCCTCCTTTGTTACGGAGGCCCAGAATGCGGTGTCCAGCCCTTTGGGGTCGATATCCTTCATCTCGCTGTCTTCGGGCACAAGCCCACGGCGGCGCTTCATAAAACGGCTGAATCCGCGCAGATCACAGTAGTAGCTGAACGCCGTGTTTGCGCTTTTGCCCGCGATCACTTCCAGATAGCGGACGTATTCTACAATGTCCGGCGCAGCATCATCGAAGGGCTTGTGCTTGCCGGGATTTTTCTCGTCCAGATAGATCGACATTGTTTTTCCTCTTATAAGCGGTCAGATTTCAGGGCATTGATCGCATCGGTGATATAAGCCGCGCCGATCAGCTGCATTCCAGGATAATCTGCCGGACTCAGATGATTCAGGCTGTGCTTCGGGATCACCGCACGTTCAAAGCCGATACGCTCTGCCTCATGCAGGCGCTGTTCCAGATTGGGTACGCTGCGCACTTCACCGCCAAGGCCGACCTCGCCAATGGCAATCAGCTTATCGCTGACGGGCCTGTCCAGCAGCGAGGAGACCATACTCAAGCAGACAGAAAGATCACAGGCAGTATCACGCAGCGCAATGCCGCCCACGATGTTGATATATACATCCAGGTTGCCAAAGAAATACCCTGCACGCTTTTCCAGCACAGCGATCAGCAGATTCATGCGGTTGTAGTCGTAGCCGCTGCAGGCACGGCGCGGTGCTGGAAAATTGGTTTTGGTTGCAAGGGCCTGAATTTCGCTCAAAATGGGACGGCTGCCCTCCATGGTACAGGCCACACAGTTGCCGGAAACGCCAAGAGGACGGCCTTCCAGCAGCATCTGTGAAGGGTTTTCGATCTCAGCAAGGCCCTGCCCCGTCATATCAAACATGCCCAGCTCATTGGTGGAGCCATAACGGTTCTTGGCCGCACGCAGGATGCGGTACGGCAGCATTTTATCGCCCTCAAAGTAAAGCACCGTATCCACGATATGCTCCATGACTTTGGGGCCTGCAATGGCACCGTCCTTGTTCACATGGCCCACAATGAACATGGGGATCTCCTGCTTTTTGGCCACGGCCAGCAGGCGGGCCGCACTTTCCTTGACCTGACTTACCGTACCGGCGGAGGACGAGATATCCATGCAGCGCATCGTCTGGATGGAGTCGATGACCACGAGATCCGGCTTTTCTTTTTCGATCAGGCCGCAGATCTCGTCCACATCATTCTCCGCTGCCAGAAAGATGTTATCCTGCGGCACTTTCAGCCGGGCAGCGCGCAGCTTGACCTGCCGCACCGATTCCTCGCCAGTGATATACAAAACGCTGTGCTGGTTGGAAATGGCACCGCACAGCTGCAGAAGCATAGTAGATTTGCCCACACCCGGCTCACCGCTCAAAAGCACAACGCCGCCCAGCACAATGCCGCCGCCAAGTACACGGTCCAGCTCCGAAATGCCGGTCAGAATACGGCTTTTTTCTTCGGTCATGCTGATCTCAGAAAGGCGTTTTGCGGTCAGGGTGGTCACCCCTTCCGGGCGAGCGGCTGCCGCCTGTTTGGCTGCGGCAGTACCTGCTTTGGGGGCTTCCGCTACAACGTCCTCGTTCATCGTGTTCCAGCTGCCGCAGCTTGGGCAGCGGCCCATCCAGCGGGGGCTTGTCTCGCCGCAGTTGGAACACACATATACAGTTTTCAGTTTTGGTTCCTTCATCAAAAAAAGCTCCTGTTACATTGTCTTGGCTTTATTATTCTCTATTGTAGCATATAACAAGCAAACCCGCAAGAAAAGCCCTTGCTCAAAGCCTGCTTCCAATGCTTGCAAGCGCTGCAGAAATGCCGCACAGCGGCACAAATAACGTCAGCGTCAACAGATACTGCCGGATGAATCCATGTGGCCGGACAATCTCCCGGTCAGGCCCTGCTGCAAAAAAGGAACAGACGCGGATCTGGCTGCTCACCCGCAGAGAATCTGTGCCGAGCGTGCACAGCCCTGCAGAAGCAGCTGCCGCAGGCAGAAATGCAAGCAGCAGAAGCCACGTTTCTCTTTTCAGCGCCGTGTCGGAAAGCAGCTGCACAAACAGCGTCCCGTTTCCCAGCCCATAGAACATCATAAACAAAAAGATTAAAACCGGCCCCAGCGCGGAAAAGCCCATCAGGAACAGAAGGGTCGTGGCCGCAGCCAGCGTAAGATATTCCATTCCGAAAAGGCTGGCCGCAGTATGTGCATCTGCAGCGGCAAACAGGCCGCGCCAGCTTTGCAGGTAATATTGCAGCCAGTCCGGCTGCTGCTTTTCGCAGAAAGCCAGAAGCACGCCAGCTGAGCCAGAGCCGATCAGAAAGGCACAGACGAGCAGCCAGCAGGTTTTCTGCCGGGTTTCCGTATTATGTCTCTGCAGCGGTGAAGGCACTTCCGGTGCAGATCGTTCTGGCGGCAGCGTTTTCTGCGGCTGCGGCAGAAGCGCAGCTTCTGGCAAGTGCGCTGGCGTTCCTGTTTGCTGATAGACCCACATGATCGAACCTCCTTGTTTTATTTGTTCAGCTGCGGCGCTTTTTCTCCCGGGTCACCATGCCCAGCAATCCGCCAATACTGCCGCACAGGATCAGCACAGCAAACCGCAGCAGCGGCGGCTCTTCCGTAAGCGTACCGGAAGGAACGCTGAGCACCACGAGCAATGCCGCATAAAACAGGCCCTGTACAAGCCCGCACAGCAGGCCGTGTTCCTTTTTGCAAAATGCAGCGATCCAACCGCTGCAAAGGCTCCCTGCACCAACGGCTGCTGTTGCCAGCGGCGGTGCGGCGGCACCAGAATAACCCTGTGCTGTCATCAGCGCTGCCATTGCGGCCAGCCAGCCCGCTGTTACCATAACGCCGACTGCCCCCGCCAGCAGAAGAACCCGGAGTTCCGCCGGGAAAAGATTTTTCTCAGACATAAAAACGCGCCTCCCTGCCAGTAATCTATGCAGGAAGACGCGTTTGATATGCTCTTAATTGTTTGAAGAAAAAGCTTACTTCTTGTCAGCCTTGTCCATGTTCAGCTTTTCAACAGCGGAAATTGCAGTCTTGGTGAAGCGGATCTTCACACGGTCAGCACCGGTCTCCAGAACAAAGGTATCGTCCTTGATTGCAACAACACGGCCAATGACACCGCCAATGGTGGTGACCTGATCGCCGATCTCCAGACTGCTGCGCATTGCGGCATCCTTCTTCTCCTGCTTCTTCTGGGGACGATAGATCATGAAGTACAGCAGAACCAGCATCAGAGCCAGTGTGAAGAACAGGCTGATGTAGCCTTCGGAAGTGGTAGTCAGAAATTGCATGGGGCAAAATCTCCTCTCAAAATTCAGATAAGCTTATTATACCTTTTTAAACGACCTGTTGCAAGACTTATTCTCAAATTCGGGTATCCAGAAGCTTTACATATTTATCGTGGAAAGCCGTGAAGGTGCCTGCATCCAGCTCATCCCGGATGCGCTCCATCAGATGGTTATAGAACCACAGGTTGTGCATGACGGCAAGGCGCATTCCCAAAATCTCCTCCGCTTTGAACAGGTGGCGGATATAGGCGCGGGAATAGCTGCGGCAGACCGGACAGCCACAGGCAGGATCAATAGGGCGTTCATCGCGCTCATACTTTGCATTCTTGATGTTGATGATACCGCCCCAGGTGTTCAAGTGGCCGTGGCGTGCATTACGGCTGGGCATCACGCAGTCAAACAGATCCACGCCGCGGGAAACTGCCTCAATGATATTGCCCGGCGTGCCCACGCCCATCAGGTAGCGGATCTTATCCTTGGGCATGTGGGGCTCCACCTGACTGATCATTTCATACATCACCTCGGTGGGCTCGCCTACAGCCAGACCGCCGATGGCGTAACCGTCCAGATCGAGGTCTGCGATCTGCTTCATGTGCTCCACACGCAGATCAGCAAAGGTACAGCCCTGATTGATGCCAAACAGCAGCTGATCAGGATTCACGGAAATGCCCTCGTGCTTCAGGCGGGCCATTTCATCCTTGCAGCGCTTCAGCCAACGGGTCGTTCGTTCGCAGCTGGCCTTGGAATAATCGTGCTGTGCGGGGTTTTCTACGCATTCATCAAAGGCCATGGCGATGGTAGAGCCAAGGTTTGCCTGGATCTGCATGCTCTCTTCCGGTCCCATAAAGATGCGGTGGCCGTCCAGATGGGAGGCAAAGGTCACGCCCTCTTCGGTGATCTTGCGCAGCTTTGCCAGACTGAATACCTGAAATCCACCGCTGTCGGTCAGAATGGGGCCGTTCCAGCGGGTAAATTTGTGCAGACCGCCCATATCGGCTACCAGCTTGTCGCCGGGGCGCAGATGCAGGTGGTAGGTGTTGCACAGCATGACCTGTGCGCCAATGTCTTTCAGGTCCTGAGCAGACAACCCGCCCTTGATGGCACCGGCGGTAGCCACGTTCTGAAAAGCGGGCGTCTGCACCGTGCCGTGCACGGTCTTGAACTCGCCCCGCCGGGCGTCGTGTTCCTGCTTGAGCAGCTTATAGGTCGTCAAAGAAGGCATAGTTTTTGTTCCTTTCTGTGCACGGAAAACAGCCGTGCGATCTTCATGAAAAAGCCCGGGATCAGGCTCATCAACAACAGAATAGCGGGAAAAATAATCAAAGAATCAGCATTGCATCGCCAAAAGAGAAGAATCTATAGCGTTCCTCCACAGCCACCTTATAGGCCGCCATGGTCTTTTCGTAGCCATACAGGGCCGACACCAGCATGATAAGGGTGCTTTCCGGCAGGTGGAAGTTGGTGATCAGGCTGTCGATGCAGTTGAACTTCACGCCTGGATACAGGAAGATAGAAGTGTTGCCGCTGCAGGCGCGGATCTCGCCGTACTTTGCGGCAACGGCTTCCAGCGTGCGGCAGCTGGTGGTACCCACGGCGATCACACGATGACCGGCGGCTTTGGTATCGCGGATCATCTGCGCCGTTTTTTCGTCGATGCAGTACCATTCGCTGTGCATTTTGTGATCCGCGATCTCGTCCTCCTGTACAGGGCGGAAGGTGCCCAGACCCACATGCAGGGTCACTTCGGCAATGTTCACGCCCTTGGCACGGATGGTATCCATCAGCTCCGGTGTGAAATGAAGGCCGGCCGTGGGCGCTGCAGCACTGCCAAGCTCCTTTGCGTAAACAGTCTGATACTGGCTCTGATCCTCCAGCTGCTTTGTGATGTAGGGCGGCAGAGGCATTTTGCCAAATTCGTCCAGCTTTTCATAAAGGGTCTCGGTATCGTAATAAAATGTAACGTACTTGTTGCCGTCCTCCATGGTCTCGTCTACCACGGCGGTCAGGCTGCCGTCACCAAAGCTCACCTTCGTGCCGGGCTGCATCCGCTTGCCGGGCTTTGCAAGGCATTCCCACTGGTCGCCTTTGACCTGACGCAGCAAAAGCAGCTCACACACAGCACCGGTTGGCTGCTTGACGCCCACGATGCGGGCAGGCAGGACCTTGGAATTGTTTACCACCAGCAGGTCGCCCGGCTCTAAAAATTCCGGTAGATCGTGGAAGATCTTGTGCTGGATGCTGTCGTCTTTCTGGCTCAGCACCATCAGCCGTGCAGAGTCTCTGGGGTCAGCCGGCTCCTGTGCAATGAGTTCTTTGGGTAAATCATACCAAAAATCTTTTTTTAACATAGCGTGCAATTTGCCTTTCCGATGATTGACACGGACACCGTATCAATGATATCATAAAATCTGTATAAACAGTATCTATTATATTGCATCGCTGTCCGGTTTGCAAGCCGTGAATCTATGTAATAGAAATATTTATTGAGTTCGCTTTCACGAAAGGAAAGGTGCTGGAAATGGAAAAACAGTATAAAGTGGGTATCGTAGGTGCGACTGGTATGGTCGGTCAGCGTTTTGTGACGCTGCTGGAAAATCACCCCTGGTTCAAGCTGACCGTTCTGGCCGCATCCGGCCGCAGCGCCGGCAAGACCTATGAGGAAGCTGTCGGTCCCCGCTGGGCCATGACCTCCCCCATGCCGGAAAGTGTCAAGAAGATGGTAGTTTTGGATGCATCCAAGGTGGAAGAGGTTGCTTCTCAGGTGGATTTTATCTTCTGTGCAGTCAACATGCCCAAGGATGAGATCAAGGCTCTGGAAGAGGCCTATGCAAAGGCTGAGTGCCCGGTGGTGTCCAACAACAGTGCAAACCGCTTTACCCCGGATGTGCCCATGGTGGTGCCCGAGATCAACGCCGACCACATCGAGATCATCCCCGCACAGCGCAAGCGTCTGGGCACCAAGCGCGGCTTTATTGCCGTCAAGTCCAACTGCAGCCTGCAGAGCTATGTTCCCGCCCTGCACCCGTTGATGAAGGATTTTGGTGTCAGCAAGGCTCTGGTGTGCACCTATCAGGCCATTTCCGGTGCAGGTAAGACCTTTGACCGTATGCCCGAGATCGTGGACAACGTGATCCCCTACATCGGCGGCGAGGAAGAAAAGAGCGAGCGCGAGCCGCTCAAGCTGTGGGGCCACATTGAGGGCGACCATATCGTGAACGCCGAAAAGCCGGTGATCACCGCCCAGTGCTTCCGCGTGCCTGTCTCCGACGGCCACACCGCTGCCGTGTTTGTAAGCTTTGAGAAGAAGCCCACCAAGGAGCAGATTTTGGAGGCATGGGCAAACTTCCGCGGCCCCGCACAGGAGCTTGACCTGCCCAGCGCACCCAAGCAGTTCCTGCATTACTTCACCGAGCCGGATCGTCCGCAGCCCAAGCTGGACCGCAACACCGAGAACGGCATGGCTGTGTGCATCGGCCGCCTGCGCGAGGACACCCTGTTTGATTACAAGTTTGCCTGCATGAGCCACAACACCCTGCGCGGTGCTGCAGGCGGCGGCGTTCTGCTGGCAGAGCTGCTGGCCGCAAAGGGCTATTTCGACTAAGTATATTTTGCGCAAAAGCGCATACAAAGGAGTTTTTAGTCTATGAAGAATCCTGTCTTTACCGGCGCGGGTGTTGCCATTATCACCCCGATGTACGAGGACGGAAGCATCAACTTTGACGAGCTGGGCCGCATTATTGAGGATCAGATCGCGCACCATACCGATGCCATCATCATCTGCGGCACCACCGGCGAGTGCTCTACTATGACCGATGAGGAGCAGCTTGCCGCCATCAAGTATACGGTGGATGTTGTCAACCACCGCGTGCCCGTCATTGCAGGCGCTGGCTCCAACGATACCGACCACGGCTGCGCACTGGCCGCAAAGTCTGCCGAATGCGGCGCAGACGCTCTGCTGATGGTGACTCCCTATTACAACAAGACCACGCAGGCTGGTCTGGTTGCTCACTTTACCGCCATGGCTGAGGCCGGAGGCATCCCGGTGATCATGTACAACGTGCCTTCCCGCACCGGCCTGAACATTGCCCCGGAGACCGCTCTGGAACTGAGCAAGCATCCTCTGATCAACGGCATCAAGGAAGCTTCCGGCAACATCTCTCAGGTAGCCAAGATTGCACAGCTGTGCGGCGACGAGCTGAACATTTATTCCGGCAACGACGATCAGGTGGTTCCCCTGCTGGCTCTGGGCGGCAAGGGCGTGATTAGCGTCGTGTCCAATGTCAAGCCGGAGCTGGTGCACAACTGCTGCAAGGCATTCTTTGACGGCGATACCGCCAAGGCACGTCAGCTGCAGTTGGAAATGCTGCCGCTGGCAGATGCTTTGTTCTGCGAAGTGAACCCCATTCCGGTGAAGTACGCCATGAATGTGCTGGGCTGGGAGGCCGGCGAGTGCCGTCTGCCTCTGGTAGAGCCGAGCGAGGCCCACAAGGAGCAGATTGAAAAGGCTCTGCGTGCAGAGGGTCTTATTACAGAATAAGTTTTTGGCTGCAAAATGCCCGGCGGAGCGCTCTGTCCGGGCATTTTGCGATATGCCGATATGCAAAACGGGCAGGAAAGGATAAAAATTATGACGGATATTGTGATTCAGGGCATCGGCGGCCGCATGGGCCATGTGCTGTGTGATATGATCGCACAGCGCGAGGACTGCCGCGTGATTGCAGGCATCGACATAAAGGATGGCGAACAGAACGGCATCCCTGTGTATGACAGCCTGGAAAAGCTGGACGGCAAGGGCGATGTGATCATCGATTTCAGCTCTCCGGCCGCTGTGGAAAAGGCTCTGCCCTACTGTGAAGCTCACAAGCTGCCCATCGTGGTGTGCACCACCGGCCTTTCGGAAGAGCTGCAGCTCAAGGTGGTGCAGCTATCCCGCACGGTGCCGGTGTTCAAGAGCGCTAATATGTCCATGGGCATCAATGTGCTGTCGGAGCTGTGCAAGCGCGCTTCGGCTATTCTGGGTGTGAACTACGATGTTGAGATCGTGGAGCAGCACCACCACAACAAGCTGGATGCACCCAGCGGCACCGCTCTGATGCTGGCCGATGCCATCAATGAGCAAAACAATGGCGAATATCATTATGTTTATGACCGTTCTTCTGTCCGCCAGAAGCGCGACCCGAAGGAAATTGGTATCAGTTCCGTGCGCGGCGGCAGCATCGTGGGTGATCACGAAGTGCTGTTCTGCGGCCCGGATGAAGTAATCACCCTCAAGCACACCGCTTACTCCCGCAATATTTTTGCAAACGGCGCTGTGAATGCAGCAGTTTACCTTGCAAAAAAGGAGCCGGGCCTGTACAATATGGGTGATATGATCGCTGCACTTTAAAAAGCCTGATTGCTCTGCTTTTGGCAGAAACATGGTGGAAGGATGTGGACGCGGATGAGCAAACAATCCCCGCAACAGCACCGGCGCAGACCGACTGCAAAACGCCGCGCCAGAAGGCAGGCTTTCTGGACAGCCGGAGCGGTGCTGATCGTGTTTCTGTTCTGCCTGCCATTGCTGCCAAAGTTCTTTCTGCAGGAAAGCATACCGACGGCAGAACCGGTGAGCACGGAAAGCTCTTCTGCAGGTTCTGCCACTGTATCACAGCCGGAAGAAGCAGAGCCTGCGCCAGAGCCGGAACCGCAACCGCTGGTTCAGATTGTCCGCTTTTCTGCAACAGGGGATAATCTGATCCACGCACCCATTTATAAGCAGGCGCAGCGCCGCGCTTCCGGAGAGGAAGCTTACAGTTTCGATTACTGTTACGAACATATTGCGCCTTTTTATGCACAGCATGATGTGAACTGGATCAATCAGGAAACGCTCTGCACGGATGAATTGGAGCCATCCTCCTACCCATGCTTTTCTACGCCGGGCGATTGCGCCCGCGCGCTTTACCGGGCGGGTGTGCGGGTGTTCAGCCTTTCCAACAATCACACTTACGATAAAGGCGCTTCCGGCATTGCCGCTACCCTGCGCTTCTGGGGCAGTATGCCGGAGGATGTAGTGACCACCGGTTTGTGGAAGGGAGAAAGCGACTACGGTCATATCCCGCTCCAGACTGTCAATGGTGTAACGATCGCGTATCTTTCCTACACAGAGCATACCAATGGCATCCCGCAGAACAGCTCCATGCAGGCCAATGTGATCTATACCAGCCAGACCGATGTGATCGAGCAGCAAGTAAAAGCGGCACGTCAGCTTGCAGATTTTGTGGTGGTGGGTGTGCACTGGGGCGTAGAAAACAGCCATGCCATCGCAGATCCGCAGCGAACTCTGGCGCAGAACCTTGCAGACTGGGGTGCAGACTTGATCATTGGCACCCACCCGCATGTGCTGCAAAATGCACAGTGGCTGACTGCAGCAGACGGCAGGCAGGTGTTCACGGCCTATTCTCTGGGCAATTTTATCAGCACGCAGGAAAAGCCCGATCAGCTGGTCGGCGCAATTTTATCGGTTCAGCTTGAAAAAACGACCGAACCGGACGGCACTGTCCGTTGCAGCGTGCTCTCTCCCAGACTTCTGCCGACGGTGACCCACTATGATGCAGGCAAATCCAATGTGCGTACCTACCTGTTCCGCGATTATACCGAAGCCCTTACAAAGGCCCACGGAGTACGGCAGGCGTATCCAGATTTCAGCCTGGAAATGATTCAGTCCATTGCCCGGGAAAATATCGACCCGGAGTTTTTACAGCTTACCTGAATGTTTTTGTATTGTTGAAGCCCGCCTTTCGGGCAGAACGGAGGATCCTTATGTACGGAGTATCGAAGATCAATATTGAGCCGAGCCTCATGATGATCAGTGTGCAGGATGTAGAGTTCAAGGGCAACAGTCTCGCACGTTACCTGCAGATCTTTGCAGATAACGGTGTGGTCGTAGATATGATCAGCCAGAGTGCACCCCATGGCACCACCATTGATTTCAGCTTTACCGCTTCCAGCAGTGATCTTCCGCTGGTGATGAAGGCTATTTCCGTTGCAAATCTGGACAAGGATGCTAAGGCTTCCCCGCTGATCAGCGTGGGTTATTCCAAGCTGAACCTGTTTGGTGAAGAAATGGTCACCAGCTGCGGCGTAGCTGCCCGTGCACTGAATTCTCTGGCAATGGCCGGCATTGAAGTACTGCTTATCACCACCAGCGATCTGGATATTTCCCTGCTGGTCCACGCAGAGAATGAGGATGCAGCTTACGAAGCATTGAAGAAGGCTTACGAGCTGTAAATTCTGCAAGCAAGCGAGCAATCCTCCATCAAGTGAAAAAATGCCGGTGCACTCCAAAACAGAGTACACCGGCATTTTCATGTTCAATATTTTTACAGAGTGACTTTGTGGTAAATCTTCTTGCCCTTCTTGATCACAATACCCTTTGCCAGCTGCTCAGCAGTGAAGCCAACGGTGGGAGCGGCTACCTTCTCGCCATCCACCAGAACACCGCCCTGCACGACCAGACGGCGTGCCTCGCCGTTGGATGCTGCCAGACCAGCCTTGACCATCAGGGTCAGGATGCCGATGGAGCCATCGGTCAGGTCGGCCTCGGTCAGCTGAGTAGAAGGCATGTGCTCGGTATCCATTGCGCTGCCGCTGAACAGTGCGCGGGCAGCATTCTGGGCCTTTTCGGCCTCTTCTTTGCCATGGACCATGCTGGTCAGCTCGTAAGCCAGAATTTCCTTAGCTTCGTTCAGGCGCTGATCCTTCCATGTGCTCATCTCGTCGATCTGCTCCAGCGGCAGGAAGGTGAGCATACGGATGCACTTCATCACATCGGCATCGCCCACATTGCGCCAGTACTGGTAAAACTCGAATGGACTGGTCTTGTTGGGATCCAGCCAGACGGCATTGCCGGCGGTCTTGCCCATCTTCTTGCCCTGAGAGTCGGTCAGCAGGGTGATGGTCATAGCATAAGCGTCCTTGCCCAGCTTGCGGCGGATCAGCTCGGTGCCGCCCAGCATGTTGCTCCACTGGTCGTCGCCGCCGAACTGCATATTGCAGCCGTAGTGCTGGAACATGTAGTAGAAGTCGTAGCTCTGCATGATCATGTAGTTGAACTCGAGGAAGGACAGGCCCTTCTCCATGCGCTGCTCGTAGCACTTTGCGCGCAGCATGTTGTTCACGGAGAAGCAGGCACCCACATCACGCAGCAGTTCCACGTAGTTCAGGTTCAGCAGCCAGTCTGCATTGTTCAGCATCAGTGCCTTGCCCTCAGAGAAGTCGATGAACTTTTCCATCTGCTTTTTGAAGCATGCGGCATTGTGGGCGATATCCTCTTTGGTCAGCATCTTGCGCATGTCGGTACGGCCGGAGGGGTCGCCGATCATGGTAGTGCCGCCGCCGATCAGGGCAATAGGCTTGTTGCCTGCCATCTGCAGGCGCTTCATCAGGGTCAGGGCCATAAAGTGGCCTGCGGTCAGGCTGTCGGCAGTGCAGTCAAAGCCAATGTAAAAGGTTGCCTTGCCATTGTTGATCAGGTCGATGATCTCTTCATCGGTGATCTGGGCCACCAGGCCGCGGGCCTTGAGTTCTTCGTACAGAGTCATGATTTTTTCCTCCTGTTTGTGGGCAGAGGGAAAAATAAAACACCCCCTGCCAAAAATGAATTTGGCAGAGGGCGAGAAAATTCGCGGTACCACCTCTGTTTGCCGCTTCCTCACAGAAACGACCTCACGAGTGCACACCCCAGAGTAGAGAGACACTCCTGCGTTTGTAACGCTCGCACGCGGCACAGCCTATTAACCTGAACGGCATTCAGCCTGCAGCTCCGGGAGGTATTTCCCCTGCTGCTCTGCGGCCCCTTACACCAACCGGGGTTTCTCTGGACAGAACACTTCAAGGTACTTGTTCCCTTCATCGCCATTAACAAGGACTACTTTATCACAATGCTTCGGGCTTGTCAACCCCTTATCTGCAGCGGCTTATTTTGCGCCAAGACCCAGCATTTCGCGGGCATTGGCACGCGAAAGCTCGGTAACGTGGTCGCCGGAGATCAGCCGGGCCAGTGCTTCCACCCTGCCCTCCTCATCCAGCGGATGGATCTCGGTATAGGTGCGGTCATTGGCTACATTTTTCTGAATCAGCAGATGGCAGTCCGCCAGTGCAGCGATCTGGGCTGTATGGGTGATGCACAAGATCTGGTGGCCCTGTGCGCTCTGGCGCAGTACCTCACCAATACGCCCGGCGGCTTTGCCAGAAACACCGCTGTCGATCTCATCATAGATCACGGTAGGCACGGCATCCTTATCGGCCATTGCATTTTTGATGGCCAGCGTGATGCGGCTCAGCTCGCCGCCGGAAGCAATTTTTGCAAGGGGTTTGGGCGCCTCACCAGGGTTTGTGGAAATGTAGAACTCGATGCTGTCCTGCCCATGGCTTGCCAGCGGGCCGCGGGTATGGCGCAGTGTCATGCGCACGCCCGGCATGTTCAGAAAATCCAGCGTGCCGGAAATACGCTTGTTCAGCTCTTCAAAAGCGCGCAGGCGCGTCTGGGTCAGTGCTTCTGCCTTTTCACGGGCCAGCGCATAAAGGCGGAGCTTTTCTGCCTGCAGGTGGTCATGCCGCTCCTGCGAGGACTGGATGCGCTCCAGTTCTTCCCTTGCATTCTGTCCAAAAGCGATCACGTCTTCTACCGTATCACCATATTTGCGCTTGAGCTTGTAGATCAGATCCAGACGCTGCTCAATCTCGTCCAGCTCCGCATCGTTGGTATCATAGGAATCCAGCCGACCGATCAGATCTGCGGCAACATCCTTTGCATTGTAATACAGATCCAGCAGCTGACTGGATGCACCGGCAAGTGCATCATCCAGCTGCGCGGCAGCATCCACTGCATTGGATGCCTCGCCCAGCAGATCGACTGCGCCGGAGGCCTCGTCATCGCCCGAAAGCAATGCATAGCTCTGTGCGATCTTATCCCGGATGGCAGATGCATTGGCAAGGATCTTGCGGCGGCTTTCCAGCGTCTGTTCCTCTCCGGCGGTCAGTCCGGCATCCTCGATCTCCTGCACCTGATAGCTCAACAGATCGATCCTGCGCTGCTTTTCGGCTTCATCGGTGATCATGGCATCCAGCTCCCGCTTGATGCGCACAAGCTCCCGGTACAGGACATAATAGTCCTGAAACTCCGCGCTGTTCTGCGCATAATCATCCAGAATGCCCAGATGTCTTGCCGGGTTCAGAAGGCCCACAGAGTCGTGCTGACCGTTGATATTGATAAGTCCTCCGCACAGCTCCCGCAGAACCGCAGCCGTTGCAGGCATTCCGTTGATGCGGCAGGTGCTTTTGCCCTCGGCTGTGATCTCGCGGCTGAGCATCAGTGCATCTGAGCGCTCGTAGCCCGCCTTCTCAAGGCTGTCCAGCACCGTACCGGGCACCTCCTCAAAGGCTGCACGGATCACCGCCTTGGAGGCCCCTGTGCGCACAAGATCCTTTGAAGTGCGGTTTCCCAGGATCGCATTGATGGAATCGATCAGGATCGACTTGCCGGCACCAGTCTCACCGGTAAGAACATTCAGGCCCGGCTTGAAATGTACTTCAGCCTTCTGGATCACAGCAACATTTTCAATTTGCAGGCTGCTCAGCATATCTTTTCTCCCGCGTTATTTTATCCAATGTGTCTCGTCAGTTCCGAGCAGATCGTTTTTGCATCACGCTCTGACCGTGCAACGATCAGGAACGTGTCGTCGCCCGAAAGCGTGCCGACCACATTTTTCCACTGCAATGCGTCAAAAACCTCGCATGCGGCGTTGGCCATGCCAGAATAGCACTTTACCAGCACAACATGTCCGGCGTAATCTACCCCCAGCACGGATTCATGAAAGATCGTTTCAAACCTTCCCTGCGTTTTGGGGTTGAAGCTTTCGTTCCGGCTGGAGACATAGCGATACCCCTCTGCCGTGGCAGCTTTTACCAAACACAGCTCCCGGATATCGCGGGAAACGGTGGCTTGTGTTACCTCAAATCCCTCTTTGGAAAGGTGATCCAGCAGAACTTCCTGCCGGCTGATCGGGTGTTCCTGCACAAGCCGGAGAATCACCTGCTGACGTTCTCCCTTGCTTTTTACATCTTCCTTACGGCTGCGCGCCATCGTAAACTCGCCTCCCCTTTATCGTCTGCTGCGAAGCTTCTGGTCAATGGCCTGAAACTGATCTGCTTTTCCGAAGGTGATCAGCTTTACCACCTGATCGGAGAGCCTTACTTCAGCCGTTGCGCCGGCCTTGAGCGGACAGCCAGCTCTGCCATCGCAACTGATAAACACTTCATCATCGGCCACCTGTCCCACACAGATATTCAGCTTGCGCTCCTGCGCAAACACCATGGCCGGGCTGGCCAGACTGTGCGGGCAGATAGGCGTTACAACAACGCCCTTCGTCTGGGAATCCAGGATCGGCCCGCCCGCCGCCAGCGAATACGCTGTGGAGCCGGTGGGCGTTGCAACGATCACACCGTCCCCACGGTAGTGCTCTACTAAAATATCATCGCAGTAAATGCTGAAATCGATCGCCTGCTGCAGGCGGCCCTTTGTGACCACCACGTCATTCAGGGCGTGGCCCTCCCAGCCATCGTGGCCAAGAACGCGGACATACAGAAGCATCCGGTTGTCTACGCTGAACTCTCCCCGTGCAACAGCGGAGAGCTTGGCTTCCATCTCGCTGACTTCGCAGGTAGCCAGAAAACCACAGCGTCCCAGATTGATGCCCAAGATCGGCTTTGCGTACCGAAGCGAAAGATTTGCCTCATGCAGAATGGTGCCGTCGCCGCCAATGGTCAGGATCACATCTGCCTGCTCAAGGCATTCCTCCAGCGGCAGATAAACCACTCCGGCCGTGCTGCAGCTTGTGCGTGGCTGTTCACACATCAGAACAGCTGCACCATGGTTCATTAGAATCTGCGCCGCGCGCAGTGCAATCTCGTTGGCAGAGGTCTTGCCGGGATTCGGCGAAATATAGATCGTCATGCGGGAAGCTCCTTTTTCTGGTCTGATGGCAGAGCCGCTCAGCGGTCCAGCGTGCTGTGGCTTGCCGCCACCACCTGCTCTGCAACGCTGTCGTCCAGCACGGAAGGTTCACCGCTCTTCTGCACGAACATCAGGTATTCAATGTTGCCCTCAGGTCCCTTTACCGGGCTGAAATCCAATCCGCGTACAGCAAAACCGTTTGCAGCAGCATAGCCCATAGCATTGTGCAGCACTTCACGGTGGGTAGCAGGGTCGCGCACCACACCGTTCTTGCCAACCTTTTCGCGTCCAGCTTCAAACTGCGGCTTGACCAGACAAACGCCCATGGCATCCGGCGTTGTGATTGCCTGTGCCACCGGGAAAATATGGTGCAGCGAGATAAACGAGACATCCACACTGAAAAACTCGATCTGCTCGGCAAGATCCTCCGGTTTGACATTGCGGATGTTCGTGCGCTCCATGTTCACAACGCGTTCGTCTGTGCGCAGACTCCATGCAAGCTGTCCATAGCCGACATCCACCGCATAAACCTTGACGGCACCGTTCTGCAGCATGCAATCCGTAAAGCCGCCGGTAGATGCTCCAATGTCCATGCAGACCTTGCCATTGGGTGTAAGCGGGAAACACTTCATAGCTTTTTCCAGCTTCAGGCCGCCGCGGCTGACATAGCCAATGTCGTGCCCGCGCACTTCCACCTTGGCATCTTCCTTGATCATCTCTCCGGCCTTGTCCACCTTTTGCTCATTGACAAAAACGATGCCGGACATGATCAGCGCCTTTGCGCGCTCACGGCTCTGTGTCAGACCATGCTGAACAAGATATTGGTCCAATCGAATCTTCACAGTAAATTTTCTCCTTTCGTCACGGCCATCTGCACGGCCTGTACAAGATGCGCTGCATCCAGACCGGTTGCCTGTTTGATCTGTGCCACACTGGCATGCGGAAGACACGCGTTCCGCACCGCACAATGGATAAAGCGCCCATTCCATCCGTTTTGCTGCAAAGCATATTCCAGATGTTCACCAATGCTTCCGTTTGCAATGCATTCTTCCGCAAACAGGATTATTTTATATTTCGACAGATCAGCGATCATTTTGTCTGTAAAGGGATACAGCTTTACAGCCTTTATCACATCACACGCAATGCTTTTTTGCTGTAATTCACGTTCTGCCTGCAAAAGGTCGGCCAGTTCGTCGGCGTAACTCACCAGAACGATTGTTGCATCATCCGCCTTGCGCAGGAAATCATAATCTTCGCCGGTGCAGCCAAATTCCGCCAGAGCTGCATCCTGCCCACCGCGGGGATAACGAATTGCCCGTGGGCCATGGAAGCGGTCACTCAACAGCTGCTGCAGCCAGTAATTCAGTTCCTGATAATTGGAAGGCGCATACAGCGGCATTCCAAGCTGGCTCAGGAAAGCGGGATCGTAAATGCCCTGATGCGTTTCGCCATCCGCTGGGACAAAACCGGCGCGGTCGATGGCAAAAACTACATTCTCCCGCAGCAGATTTACGTCGTGGATGATCTGATCATAGGAACGCTGCAGGAAGGTGGAATAAATGCATACCACCGGCAGCATGCCCTGACTTGCAAGCCCGGCAGCAAAGGTCACAGCGTGCTGCTCTGCCATACCGACATCAAAAAAACGCTCCGGGTGGCTGTGTGCAAAAAACTGCAGGCCGGTGCCATACTTCATTGCAGCAGTGATGGCGCAGATATTCGGGTTCCGGTCGCCTTCCGTCACAAGAGCATTGCCAAATACCGTCGAGAACGATTCCTTTGGTGCCACCTCCGGGTCGGGCATTCCATCCGGATCAAATGCCGACACGCCGTGATAGTTGCCGGGGTTTACTTCGGCCGGCTGATAGCCCTTGCCCTTTTTTGTGATCACGTGCAGAAAATGTGGCCCTTGCCGGTTGCGGATGGTGCGCAGTGTGCGTTCCAGCTCTTCTACGTTGTGGCCATCCACCGGCCCGATGTACTGGAAGCCCATATCCTCGAACATGGTAGAGTGGTACATTGCCCGACGCAAAAGCGTCTTGCACTCGGTGATGTTTTTTTTCAGTGGAGCGCCCACCAGCGGTACTCCATCCAAAAAGCTGCGCACATTATCCTTGGCATCAAAATAGGCCGTGGTCGTGCGCAAATGAGTCAGATAGCGGGCAAGTGCACCGACATTTTTAGAAATGGACATCTTGTTGTCGTTCAGGATCACAAGAAGGTTGTCCAGCTGTTCAATGTTGTTCATGCCCTCGTAGACCATGCCGCCGGTAAAGGCACCATCGCCGATCACCGCGACCACAAGCCCTGCTTCATGATGCAGCTTTTTGGCCCACGCCATGCCGATCGCAAGCGAAAGCGCCGTGTTTCCGTGCCCGGCAATGAATGCATCGTGTTCACTCTCGTTTGGGTTCGGGAAACCGGAGATTCCGTCGAGCTGACGCAGCTTATCAAACTGTCCGCGCCGACCCGTAAGGATCTTGTGTGTGTAGCACTGGTGACCGACATCAAACACGATTTTGTCCTGTGGTGTATCCAGAACACGGTGCAGCGCAACGGTAAGCTCTACCACGCCAAGGTTTGAGGCAAGATGGCCGCCCGTCTTGGAAATATTCTCCAGCAGAAACTGGCGGATCTCCGCGCACAGCTGTTTCACCTGCTGTTCATTCAGTTGCTTTAAATCTCTGGGCTGATTGATGCTGTCCAGCAGCAATGCTCCCATAAATCACACGTCCTTCAAATGAAGATTTTCTGTTGCTGCAGTGCGTTCCTGCGTGAAAAAAGAATGTCTCAAGCCAGCGGATACAGGAAGCCGACGGCTGCGCCGACCAGTACGCCTGCCACGACCTGCAGCGGCGTATGGCCGACCATCTCCTTCAGATGCATGTTCTGCAGGAAAGGAGCATTCTTCTCGCTCACTTCGATCCACTGATCGATCATCTGGTTCAGGACCTTGGCCTGCTCGCCAGTCTCATGCCGCACGCCCATGGCATCGTGCATGGTAATGATTGCCACCACGCTTGCCACTGCAAAAATGGCAGAGTCAACACCCACACAGCGTCCGGTTGCAATGACCATGGCACAGACCGTTGCGCTGTGGGCACTGGGCATACCGCCATCACCCCACATGCGTTCCAACTGGAACTTGCCCAGCAGGATAAAATTGATGATGGTTTTAAGCACCTGCGCCACAAGCCAGCCGAGCAGTGAAACCGTAAGGATCTGATTGAAAGACAGGATGTTTTGAATAAGCTGCATAATCTTTTTCCTTTATTCTGTATGGATTATTTTTAGTTTTTACGCACAAGAAGCTGCTGCGCAAGCTGTTCCAGAAACGCAGCTTTTTCGCCAAAATTCCGGTGCAGTTCCGTGCAGGTCTCCTGATTCAGGTCATGTGCAAGCTTCATGGCACCTTCCGCACCATAAAGGGTCACAAAGGTAGTCTTTCCATTTTCGCTGTCGCTGCCAATGGGCTTGCCCAGCTGTTCCGGTGTGCTGGTAACATCCAGCACATCGTCCACGATCTGAAAAACAAGACCCAGACCATAAGCATACTGTTTCAGCGCTCTGCACTGTGCTTCATCCGCTTTGGCCGCAGCCGCACCCATCTGGATGGCTGCATTGATCAGCGCACCCGTTTTATTGCGGTGGATCAGCCGAAGCTGGTCTTCTGTTGCGGCCAACGCTTCGTATTTCAGATCCAGTTCCTGCCCATAGACCATGCCGCGGCTGCCAGCGCCTGCACCCAGTGCCCGCGCTGCCTGTACACAGACAGACGCATCTGCCGGGGCATTGGCGACTGTCTCAAATGCTTCTGTCAGCAGCACATCACCGGCCAGCATGGCAGTTGCTTCGCTAAACGCCTTGTGGCAGGAAGGACGGCCGCGGCGCAGATCATCATTGTCCATGCAGGGCAGGTCATCGTGAATGAGCGAATAGCAGTGCAGCATTTCTACAGCAGCTGCAAACTGCTGTGCCGCCTGCATACTGCCGCCCAGCATATCGCAGACGCTGAGAACAAGAACTGCACGGATCCGTTTGCCGCCGCCCATCAGGCTGTAGCGTGCCGCACGGCACACCTCGGATTCTTCCGGCAGAAAACGGCCGCAGGCCTTTTCCAGCGCGGCCATTGCCTGCGCCAGATAATTCTGATACTGCTCCTGATAGTCCATTAGCTTTCCTCCTGCACTGTGCCCGCAAGCTTTGCGTCGATCTCGTCAATCTGCAGCGATGTTTTTTCCAGTGCAGCATGGCAGTACTCCATCAGAGAAGCGGCCTCTGCATACAGTTTGACCGAATCTGCAAGGGTCGTATCCTCGCTCTGCATCTGTGCAAGGAGCGTATTCAGCCGTTCCATGCCTTCCTCAAAACTTTTGGGTGTTCTCATTGATCTCCTCCACCGCTTCCACCCTGCACTTTGCACGGCGGGAAGCGCTGCGAACATAGATTGTTTTTTCCGGCTGCAGATCATCTGCATTTAAAATAGTACCGTTGGCTGCTGTGACCATCGTGTAGCCGCGCGCCAGCACCTTGTATGGATCCAGCGAACCAGTAAGTGCTGCCGCATGACCCAGCTGCAATTCTGCAGAATGCAGGCGTTTCTGCATCTGCTGACGGATGGCATCCTGCACCTGCTGCAGCTGACCCTGACTTTTTTGCCAGTTTCGGCGTGCAAGGCCCTGCTCCAACACAAAGTTGTATTGTTCCAGACCATTATAGCATAAATCAAAACGTTTTTGCATATTTTTGCGAATATTTTGCTGCAAATCCAGCAATATCCGCTCCTGCTCTGCCCGATCCGGTACGGCCAGCTCTGCTGCAGCCGAAGGTGTGGGGGCACGGCAGTCTGCCACAAAATCCAGAATGGTATAGTCGATCTCGTGGCCGATTGCGCTGATCAGTGGTTTTTTGCAGCGGTATGCAGCCCGGGCGATCATCTCTGCGTTAAAGACCCACAGATCTTCCCGGCTGCCGCCTCCGCGTGCAACGATGATCTCGTCCACCTCTTTGCGCTGATCCAGCTTTTTGATGGCATCGGCCACCTGCTGCGCGGCTTCAAATCCCTGCACTGTCACCGGACACAGCAGCAGCCGTACCGATGGCCAGCGCCGTGTGAGCACATTGCGGATGTCCTGCAGGGCAGCTCCCGTCTTGCTGGTAACAACACCGATGCATTTAGGAAATTCCGGCAGTGGCTTTTTATGTTCCGGTGCAAACAGGCCCTCCTGCTCCAGTTTCGCCTTGAGCTGTTCCAACGCCAGCTGTGCGGCACCAATGCCATCCGGGAACATATCGTTCACGTACAGCTGAAATGCGCCGTCGCGCTCATAAAGGGTAGCGCGGCAGCGCACGACTACACGCATTCCCTCTTCCGGGCGGAAAGCAAGGCGGCGTGCATCAGTGCGGAACATTACCGCTTTGACGCTGCAGACATCATCCCGCAGAGAAAAATAGCAGTGCCCGCTGCGCGCATTCTGTACAAAATTTGCAATCTCGCCGCGCAGGGCAAGGTCAAACAAAGCATCGTTGGCATCCAGCAGCGTTTTTACATAACGGTTGAGTGCTGAAACGGTAATCACTTCAGCCATAATCCGGCCTCCCGCGCTGCCAGGATCGAAACACCGATGGCATTATCGCTGGAATACTGTCCCGGCACAAAGTAGACCTGCGGCAGACGTTTCTGCACCCATGCACGGATGATATCGCTGCTCATCACTCCGCCAGCACATACCACCGGCAGGCCGGGGTATTCCTTCTGTGCAGCTTTGGTCATTTTTACCACTGTATCCGCCACACAGAGCAGGCAGTACTTGCACACATATTCCGGCGTTTTGCCTGCGGCAAGCAGGGCATTGCACTGGTTTTCCAGCCCGGAAAGGCTGCATTGCATCCCCTTCACGCTGGATTTTGGCTTGATCTCCTCAGTGCACTGTGCAGCCAGACGGGAAACCTCGGCACCCGCCGGGAAGCCAAAGCCAAGCCTGACCCCCACACGGTCCACAGCCTGTCCGGCATAAAGGTCTGTGCTGGTGCCAAGCGTTGTGATCCGGCGCACCTGATCGCAGAGCAGCAGGTCCGTGGTGCCGCCGGAAATATGGAACAGCAGAACTTTTTCAGCAAACAGCTGTTCCCCCTTAGCTGCAAACAGCGCTGCGGCAGCGTGACCCTGCTGATGGGTCGTCAGCACAAGTGGGATCCCTTTTGCATGTGCAAAGGCCGTTGCAGCATTGACACCTGCAAGAAAGCAAGGCATATAGCTGCCTTCTACCGGGCGGGGCTTTTGCGATACGCCCACAGCATCGATCTGCGTCAGATCAAATTCCTGCGCCAGTTCCTGCATCATCTCCGGCAGCGCGACCGTATGATGAAACAGTGCATCGCTTTGCCGCAGGCCCAGCTGGCCCGCTTTTACCGGCAAAAAGCGCTTCTTTGCGCAAACAACCTCTCCAGCTGTATCAAACACTGCCAGAGAGGTTGCATAGTTGCTTGTATCAATGCCAAGCGTATAACGGCTCACTGTTCGGCTTGCTCCGCATCCAGACCGTGATCCCGGGCCACTGCGCCAAGCAGACCGTTCACGAACTGGTAATCTTCGTCCGCACCATACTTTTTCGTCAGTTCCACCGCCTCGTTGATGGCAACACCGGGCTTATTCTCGCCGCCAAACAGCATCTCGGCAACTGCCAGACGCAGGATGGTCAGGCTGACACGAGGCAGGCGCTCCATGGTCCAGTTGCGCAGATGTGCACGGATCTCATCATCCACCTCGGCAGAATGATCGTAGTATGCGTTCAGCAGATGCTTGCTGAAACCATCCACAGGGTGCTCTTCATCGTTTTCTTCATGGCTGGTAATGGCCTCTGCCAGCGGGATATCACCAAAGGTCTGCGAAAATGCCAGCAAAAATGCATTCTCGCGTGCTTCTCTACGGGGCAAAATATTTTCCATAATGTTCCTCTCGCAGCACGAAGCCTCTCCGGCCAGAGCACAGAGAGGATCGGCTTCCAATTCTGAATTTTATTTTACTTCTCTGCTGCAGTGGTTTCTGCAAGGCCGGCAATCACCAGATTGACGCGGCTCACAGTGACATTGGTCATGTTCTGCACAGCATTCTTCACGTTTTCCTGCACCTTTTCGGCCACAGCAGGAATGCGTGCGCCAAAGCTCATCATCAGGTTCAGAGTGATGTTTGCGGTACCATCCCGCATTTCCACCACGACCGGAGACTGGATGCTGGATGCTTCCAGCAGATCCTTGAGCTTTTTATTTTGTCTGCCGCAGGAAACCTCGGCAACGCCGTCAATTTCCAATGCTGCGCAGCGTGCGATCTTGCCAATGACTTCGGTGGAGATCTGAAGGCTGCCGCCCCGAAGATCTGTATTCTGAAAATCCATTGTGTTGTCCTCCATTCAAAAGCGGGCACAGCCTGCTTTTTCTTGTTTGAAATGGTCCTGCCTGAAACGATCAATGCCATACGCAGGACAACATCATTCTTTATTGATAGAGTTATTATACCATCAAAGCGGGTGCGATTTCAATACTTGTTTCGGAAAACTCTGCCGCACCTTCTTATTTGACCTCCACCACCGTGATGTTCTGGGCAGTCACAGTGCTTTTGTTCAGCACCACATCCCGGATCTGTGCCACCTGTGCCGCTGTGAGCGGTTCACCGGAGGTCATCACGGTAAGGTCTGCCCGGCCGGACTGCAAAAAGCACAGGCAGTCTGCAAAACCTTTGGCTTTGATCAGCGTTTCGATCTCATTCTCCGCATTCAGATCTTCCAGATTTGCGGTCATCTGGGCGGTATATTCCTTCTTTTCCTCTGCGGAAAGCGACGAGGATTTCATCGTTTTCTTGATGGAATCCATCGCCTCATCGTGGGCCTTCTGTCGCTTAAGCCGAGCCTGCTCAAAAAACTTTGCACCGCTGTCACTGGCAACGCTTACAAGCTGCGCTTCACCATAGTTTTTGTTGGCGCTGGACACCGCTTCGGCCTCTGTGGGCAGCTCATCCAGAACCGTCTGCGCCTGTACCGGGACATCCTCAGCCTCTGCCGCGACCATTGCAGCATTGTCCGGCAGCTCCGTGGGCACATCGCTGCGGGCGTACTGCCAGTTCAAGTATACGGCGATCACCAGTGCGGCAGCCAATGTAACAGCTGTGGCCCTGCGGGTATTTCTGGAAAGTGCTCTCATAAATCGTTCCTCCTTATAAAAGCTGCAGGGTCTCAGCCCTTGCGCTGTTCCACACAAATGCGGTTGGATGGCAGATCCAGCAGTGCGCTTACCAGTTCGGTGATCCGGGCAGCAACGCGGATGTCTCCGCCGCCCTCGCACAGCACGGCCACACCGCACACCTGCGGCAGACATACCGTTTCGGTCAGGGCTGAACCATCTTCCAGCAGAACATGGGTCTGCTGGGACTGCATTTCTCCGGACTGTGTATCCAGCGCATAAATGGCTTCTTCCCCAGTCTCCAGCGTGACCATCACGGTCGTTTTGCCCGCACCGCTCATCTGTGAGATCAGATGTTCCAGCCGGTTCTCCAGCTGTGCCTGATATTCCGTGCTGCTCTGGGCAGACTTTGTGTTTTTTGTGCTGCCCGCTGCCGTGTTCTGCGGAAAAAGTTCCGACAGCAGGATCAGCAGCATTGCCAGAACGCCTACTGCCGCAGCAAGCCTTGCTCTGCCCTGTTTTCCTTTGCATTTCCGGGCAAAATCTTTCACGGAATCTCCGAACGAAATGCCCCCTGCTTCTTTCATTCGGTGTCCTCCTGTACTTCCAGTATCGGTGCCATGCCAAGCTCCTGCTGCAGATATGCCGCGATCCGGCTCTGCTCTGCGGATGTGCACGCCGCCGGGAGGATCACAAGCACCTTTTCTGTCCGAACGGTCTGTTCTGTCCAGGTCAGTGTGATCTCCAGTTTCACCTTTGTACCAAAGCGCCGCTCACACTCTGCGCAAAGATCCGCTTCCAGCCGTTCCTGCGTTCCCTGCAAGAGCGATGTCTCCGTACTCTGGATGCTGACCGCTGCCGGAGCAGCCGCCGCTGCACTTTTCAGTTCCAGCTTCATCTGCGGGGCCAGCCGGAACAGGATCACTAGAATATATAGCCCGGCAACGGCTTTTATGCATCTGCCCGCCCAGCCTGCGCCCGCCAGCAACGTCGTAATCTCCGCACAGATACAGGCAATGCAGAACGCCGATGCCGCCGTCTGAAATGCGTGCATTTCCTATCCGCCTCCCGTCATCATCAGAAGCCCCACGCCTACCGTCAGCAGTTCAAAAAACAGTGCCGTTACTGCTGCCATGCATTTTACCGCTTCGGCCATGCAGTCAAACAGCGCCTGACAGCGCCGGTTCTCCGCAAGGCCGCACAGAAGCCTGCATCCTGCAAGGAATAGCAAATGGAACAGAAGCTGCAGATACAGTGGCAGAAATTCGGCCCCGATCACGGCAAGTGCCGCAAACCCCAGACTGCTTTTGAGCAGCTGCATCCCGGCAAGAAATACTTCTGCCGTATCGCTCAGAGCCTGCCCGATCACCGGCACGCCGCCGGTAAGCAGCTGGCCCAGCCGCAGTGCAGAACGGTCCAGCTGAACCGTTACCGCTCTTTGCAGCCCTAACAGCACTGCAAAAATCCGCCCAGCCCAGACAAGCCCCCTGCGCAGCAACGCGCCTATGACACGGCACGTTTCCGAAAGCCCCTGCTGGGTGCTGATGCAGCACGCCATGCTTACCGCAAGGTAGCTCTGCAGCAGCGGACTGACCACAAGCACCGTACCCTGTGCCAGAAAGCACAGTCCAGTCAGCAGCAGACCGCTTGCCGCTGTGCTGGCATTCACCTCTCCACCGGCAGCGAGCACACCGCTGTACACCGGAAGAAAACCCAGAAGGTAGTTTTTCCACCCCTCCATCCGCTCACAGGTCAGCTGTGCAAGGCTGATCAGATCTCCCCACAAAAGAGTGCCGCAGCCCACAGCCGCAGCCAGCTCCAACAAGGCGCTGTCGGCTGCTCCTCCCACCAGAAATGAAAGCACGATCAGCAACAGTAAAAACAGCAGAACATCCGCATAGCAGTGTGCCATCTGCCGGATCATCTCTGCCGGTGATCCCGGCAGGAGCACGAGCAGAGATTTGAGCGGATCTTTGGCAAAGGACTCTGCGCTTTGCGGAGCTTTTTCCAGATAAGGCTGCCAAAGCTCCTGTCCGGGCAGGCCCTGCAGCTGTGCCGCAGCGGCATCAGGTGCAAAAGCCAGAAAGCATACGGTGCACAATACAAACGCTGCCGCTTTTTGCAGGAATTTTTTTATCATGCGGCAAGCCCCCAGATCTTCTGGCAGATCTCTTCCAGCAGAGGAAATGCTGCCGCCAGAACCAAACATCGGCCCGCAAACCCGGCGCACCATGCCAGAGTATCCGCACCAGCTTCTTCACACAGGGTCCGCGCGTAATCGGTCAGCAGCAAAATTCCGGCACAGCGCAGCAGGCAGGCAAATGCAGGCCCGTCCACCCGGCGGCTGAAAGCCAGTACATTCCGAAGCAGCTCCTGCACCGCCGCTCCAAGCTGCAGCAGCACAAACAATGCTGCGCCAACGGACAGCAGAAACGCATAGGCCGGTGCATCCTTCCGCAGCAGAAGCTGCGCCGCTGCAAAGACGACCACTGCCCCCAGAATGGAAAAAGATGTACTCATAGTGCAAACAGCGACTTGATGATAACGAACAGTGCGCTGATCTGCTTGACAAGGATGGAAAGCACTACCACAAGACCCGCAAGGGTCGTCATCATGGCCTGATCCTCCCGGCCGGAACGGATCAGCAGCTGGTTCAGGACGGCCACGATAATACCGATCGCTGCAATTTTGAACACAAGGTCGATCTCCAAGTTTTCGTCCTCCTGCCACTACAAAAGAATCAGTGCTGCCACCGCGCCGGCTGCAAGGCCAAGCCTGCACGGTAAGCCCTGCCCGGATGCCGCTTTCTGCTGCGCCTGGTGCAGGAATGCTTCAAAACGGGCAGAGTAATAATCCAGTCGTTCGCATTCCTGTGCCGCTTCGCTTTGGCCAAGGCCGGCAAAGCACTGCTCAAAGCAAAGGCGTTCCGCATCATCAAATCTTTCCGGTGCCGGAATTTCCTGCAGTTTTGGTGCTGCATCGCTTTCCAGCAGCTTTTCCTGCACGAGACACCGCTGCAGCTGTTCCAGATCCAGCCTGCGGTAAGCAATCTCCTGCCGGATGCGCTGCAGCAGCTCCACGGTGCGCTGCAGCTGCAGGATATGCTGCTCTGTTCTGACCTGAAATGCCGAACCGGTCAGCCACCCGCACAGCAGGAGCAGTGCAGCCGCTGCCCAATGAAAAAGCTGCATCATACCGTGCAGACCTGCCGGACTTTTCCCGGCGCTGTGCAGCCGTGCAGCAGTACAAATACACGCAGCATTCCATGCCGCTGCAGCGCCTGCACCTGCGGCCGCCGGGCGGCTTCTTCCACGCTTGCAGCATGGACGCTTGCAACAAAGTCCACCCCGCTGTAAAGGCCCTGTTCCAGCGCTGCAGTTTCGGCAAGCGTGCCCAGCTCGTCCAACAAAATAATCTGCGGCGAAAGCGTGCGCAGTGCCATCTGCACAGCCCGTTCCTTAGGGATGCCGGACAGCAGATCCAGCGGCGGCATCTTCTCGGAATCACCCGGCGGAAAGATCTCGCAGCGCTCGTCCACCACGCAGGCTCGCCGCTGCATCCCGGCCAGTTCTCGTGCGATCTGACGAAGCAGCGTCGTCTTGCCGCTGTCCGGCTCGCCGACCAAAAGCATCCCAATAAAATGCTTTTTCAGTTGCACCAGAAGTTCGTCCGGCAGCTGTACCGGAACCGCCCTTGCAATGCGCAGGTTCAACCCCTGCACCTGCTGCAGAACCGTCTGGCCGTCGCGATCCACATAGCGTCCTGCCACACCCACCCGGCAGCCGGAGGGTGTGGTCAGAAATCCATGCGCAAGCTCCGTCTGGTGCGCATGTACCGCGCCGCCGCACAGGGTGTGAAAGATCTCTTCGATCTGAAACTGATCCAATACACACTCCCTCAGCTGCAGCGGGCACTCCGGCAGGTCCTGCAACGGGAGCTGCCGACCCGACAGTGTAACAAAAACACCACAGCCTGTCCGGAACCGAAGTTCATGGATCTGCGCTGCCGTCTGTGCTGGCAGCTGGCCCAATGGCCCGGCCAGCCATGAGGGAAGCAGGCGTATCGCCCGATAATACTCATCCACACTGTCCTCTCCTTTTTCAGGCTCATTGCCTGCTATGAGTATATGCCTGTCCCTGCCGGATAGAACCTGCGGACATAAAAATATCCCCGCAGCACAAAACTGCGGGGATATCCATTGGAGCGGTTTTATCAGGTGTTTTCGTCGCTGATCATTGCCAGAAATTCTGCCTCGGTCAGTACCGGGATGCCAAGCGCCTGCGCCTTGGTCAGTTTGGAGCCTGCTGCCGTGCCTGCCACGACATAGGCCGTTTTCTTTGAAACAGAACCGCTGGCCTTACCACCGTTTTTCACGATCAGTGCTTCCGCCTCATTGCGGGAAAGAGTTTCCAGCGTGCCGGTGACCACCAGCGTTTTTCCTGCCAGCTTATCACCCTTCGGTTCGCCCTTCCACTGCATATTCAATCCGGCATCGGCCAGACGATGGACAAGGTCGGTCGTTCCCTCTTTTGCAAAGAATTCTACGACGCTCTGCGCCATTACGCCGCCAAACCCATCGATCTCGCTGATCTGCCCTGCACTTGCTTCCCGGACAGCCTGCAGCGTACCGAAATGCTCTGCCAGCAGGGCTGCAGCTTTATCGCCAATGTTGCGGATGCCAAATCCGAACAGGAGCTTATCCAGATTGTTCTGCTTGGAAGCCTCGATGGCGTTCAGCAGGTTATCGGCGCTCTTTTCCTTGAACTTATCCAGCGTCAGCAGCTGTTCCCGCGTCAGCGTGTAGATATCCGCTGCGGAGTGCACCATGTCCTTCTCCACCAGCTGGGTGGCAACTGCTGTGCCAAGGCCCTCGATATCCATTGCATCGCGGGAAGCAAAATGGATGATATTGCGCAGTGCCTGTGCCGGGCACTCGGGGTTAACACAGCGCAGAGCTGCTTCATCCTCCAGATGAACGACTGGTGCACCGCAGGAGGGGCAGACCGTGGGCATCTCATAGGGCTGTGCATCCTCTGCGTGATTGGTAACACCGATCACTTCCGGGATGATATCACCCGCCTTGCGCACCTGAATGGTATCGCCGATGCAAAGGCCGAACTGATGGATAAAATCCTCATTGTGCAGGGTCGCGCGGGCAACGGTGGTACCCGCCAGAAAGACAGGGTCAAAGCAGGCCGTCGGGGTAAGAACACCGGTGCGGCCAACTGCGACCTCAATGCTGCGCAGCGTTGTCTCCTTTACCTCTGGCGGATACTTAAACGCAATTGCCCAGCGTGGGAATTTGTTGGTGGAACCCATCAAATCGCGCTGTGCAAAATCGTTCACCTTAATCACTGCACCATCCATATCAAAATCCAGTTTGGCACGGTTCTGACCGATCTGCTCGATCTCGGCAATGGCCTGCTCAATGTCATGCACGATATGATAGCGCGGCGAGACCGGCAGGCCAAGGCTCTTGAGGTAATCCAGACTTTCAGCATGCTTGGTAAGCGTTTTGCCGCGGATCTGCTGCACATTGAAAACAAAGATAGAAAGGCCCCGGCTTCCGGTGATCCTTGCATCCTTTTGGCGCAGCGAACCGGCAGCCGCATTGCGCGGATTTTTAAAGGGCGCTGCGCCCTGCAGCTCCTGCTCTGCACACAGCTTCTGGAACGCGCCATGCGGCATATATACCTCACCGCGCACTTCCAGAAATTCCGGTGCATCCTTCAACTTTTTGGGAATGCTGCGGATGGCGCGGACATTGGCGGTCACATCCTCGCCCACCACGCCATCGCCGCGGGTAGAGGCACGAACCAGCTCACCGTTTTCGTATTCCAGACTGCAGGAAAGGCCATCGATCTTGATCTCCACCACATACTCCGGCTCTATGCCGGCTTCCCGCACGCGGCGGTCAAAATCCCGCAGCTCATCATACGAAAATGCATCCAGCAGGCTTTCCATTTTTACCGCATGGGTCACCTTGGGCAGCTTGCTGCTGGCCGTGCCGCCTACCTTCTGGGTAGGCGACGATGCCGTGACCAGCTGCGGAAACTGCGCTTCCAATTCTTTCAGTTCCCGGGTCAGAGCATCATACTCAAAATCTTCAAGCTCCGGGGCATCCTGGTCATAGTAAAGCCGATTGTTTTTCTCAATCACAGCGCGCAATTCTTCCACGCGCTTTTTTGCCTGTTCCAACTCCAAAAGTTCCACTCTCCCGCTATCCGGTTTCTCCCGCGCTGCCGTCCGGCACTACCGCCTGAAAATGCATCGCAAAAACTATTTTGATTATATCACATCCAGCCGCGCTCTGCAAAGAGAAAGCGGATACAATTTGTATAAGTGCTTTGAAATCTGCATGTGTAATCGTTTTCAATCGCCGCTGCAGATTGATTTAAAATCAACATGCGAAGATACTCTTTGTTTATTCTTTTGATAAAGAAACGTTTTATCGTTTGATTTCTCCACATCCATAACGAGTGAATCGTCCTGTGGTATCGTTGAGTCGCCAGCCAAAATACACACAGAAAGGGCAACGCATTCGTCGTGAATGCTTTAGGCCTTGTCCCCCCGGCATCGTCCTCATGATGGTCGTGTTCAGTTCGTCACCACGGCAAAGAAAGCCGGTGTGGATGAGCATGTCATTAAAAAGATTGTCGGCCACTGTATTGATGATGTTGCCGAAAAGTCGTATACTAAAAGAGCCATTGAGTGGATTCGTCATTTCATGCAATGCATCGTATCATCCCAGATTTTGTACTATTATTTTAGGAGAAAAACTGTTCCGATTTGTGAATTAAGTATCATACCGTTTCAAGAGGAGATCAAGCTGCCATGGATTGGGAAACATTAAGATCAAGCTGTCTTGCCTGCACCCGCTGCGAGCTGTGCAAGACCCGCACCAATGTGGTGTTCGGTCAGGGTGTGGAAGATGCCGAAGTTCTGTTTGTGGGCGAAGGCCCCGGCCAGAATGAGGATGAGCAGGGTCTGCCCTTTGTGGGGCGCAGCGGCCAGCTGCTGGACAAATATCTGTTTGCCATCGACCTTGACCGCACGAAGAACTGCTATATTGCAAACATCGTCAAGTGCCGCCCGCCGCAGAACCGTGACCCCCAGCCTGCTGAGAGCGAAGCCTGTATGCCCTGGCTGCGGGAGCAGTTCCGCCTGCTGAAGCCAAAGATCGTGGTCTGCCTTGGCCGCATTGCCGCCCAGCGGATGATCCGAAAGGATTTCTCCGTGACCAAGGAGCATGGCCAGCTGTACGAAAAGGGCGGCATCCTGTTCATGGGTACCTTCCACCCTGCCGCTCTGCTGCGCAGCCCGCAGAACAAGCCTGCAGCCTTTGCTGATTTTACTGCCCTGCGGGACAACATTGAAACGGTGTGCAAACATACCTATCATAAAGACTGAATCATTCCCGCTGCAAGAACCAAACACCTTCCTTTTGCATACTCTAAAACAAAAAGAGAGGTGTTCGATTATGGAAACTGCACGACATGATTCCATTGATTTCTTTCTGGGTGCCACAACGCCTGCCGGTTTCAAGGGCTATTTTGAACCGCTGCGCCACGAACCCGGTATGCAGATGTACCTGATCAAAAGCGGGCCGGGCTGCGGCAAATCCACCCTGATGAAGCGGCTTGCCCGTGCTGCCGAACAGCGCGGCGAACTGACGCAGCGCATCCACTGTGCCAGCGACCCGGACAGTCTGGACGGCGTGATTCTGCCCGGGCAGCACAGGGCTATCGTGGATGCCACTGCGCCCCATGTGGTGGAGCCGGATGCTCCCGGTGCGGACGAAGTGGTGGTGAGTTTGTACCACACCATCGATGCAGAAAAGCTGCACCAGTGCACCGATGAGGTCAAGGCGCTGTTTGCCCGCAACGCCCTGCTGCGCAGCCGCGCTGCACGATATATTGCATCGGCAGGCAGCCTTTTGCTGGACAGCCGCCGCGCCGAAGCCTGCAGCGCCAATTTCGACAAGGTGCGCCGTTATGTCAAACGGCTGTGCACCCGGGTGATGCCGCGCACGGAAGGCATTGGCAGCGAAGAGCTGCGCCTGCTTTCCGCCGTCACCCCCAAGGGTGAAATGTTTTATCAGGGCACTGCACAGGCATTGGCGGATAAGTTCATCGTGTTCCGGGATGACTACGGCGCGGTGTCCCGCCTGCTGCTGGAGCTGATTCGTGCCGAAGCCCTGACGCGGGGCTACCACATTATTACCTGTCCATGCGCCATGCACCCGGAGGATAAGATCGACCATATCCTGATCCCGGAGCTGAAGCTTGCCTTCCTGACGGATAATCGCTGGCATCCGGTGCATCTGCCCAGTGTGCAGGCTGTGCGGTGCACCCGCTTCCTTGACAGGGAAAATCTGGCAGCGTACCGGGCACGGCTGCGCTTTAACGAGCGTGCTGCCGCCGAACTGCTGGAACAGGCCAGTGCCCTGATGGCACAGGCCAAGAGCTGCCACGATGAGTTGGAGACCTATTACCGTGCAGCGGTGGATTTTGGCAAAGTGGATGAAGCGGCAGCAGAATGCATGGAGATGTTCGGCCTGAAATAATCAGTTTACGTCGACGAACCGGGAGTTTCTCTGAAGACCGTCCGCTTGGGTGGGACCCTGTTGCCGTGAGGCAATCGGGCGGGCGATGGAATGGCCCGAATCGTGTCTGAAGAGAAATTACCGGTTCGTCAGTGTATCCCAAAAGCGGAGGTGAAATGCTTTGGCAACGGTTCATCTGCCCATCCGGCAGCTGGTGGAATTTCTGCTGCGGACCGGCAGCATTGACAGCCGGTTTACAGGGTTTGACCGTGCACTGGAAGGTGCCCACATCCACCGCAAATTGCAAAAAGCTGCCGGAGACGGCTATCAGGCTGAGGTATTTCTCTCCGTAGAGCGGCAGGCAGAGGGCATCACTTTTACCCTTGAGGGCCGGGCTGACGGCATTTTTACCGATGAGACTGGCACGGTAGTCATTGACGAGATCAAGACCACCACTGTGCCGCCGGAAGAGATCACTGAGGATATGAACCCCTGCCACTGGGCACAGGGCATGGTGTACGGTGCCATTTATGCCGCACAGCAAAGCCTGCCGGAACTGAACGTCCGGCTGACTTATTATCAGATAGACACCGATCAGATCATCCGCTTTATCCGCCGCTTTACGCAGCAGAAGCTGGATGAATTTCTTGACAAATTATTGTGCCAGTATGCTCCGTGGGCGCAGCGCCGGATAGAGTGGGATGTAAAGCGTACTCAGAGCCTTTCGGCACTGCAGTTCCCGTTTGCGCAGTACCGGCCCGGACAGCGGGCTATGGCGGGCGAGATCTACCGCGCCTGCCGCGCTGGCAAGACCGCCGACTGCAAGGGCGGTACGCGGCTGTTCTGTCAGGCTCCTACCGGCATTGGCAAGACCATGAGCGCGCTTTTCCCCGCGCTGAAAGCCATGGGCGAAGGCAACGGAGAAAAGCTGTTCTATCTCACGGCCCGCAACACGACCCAGACTGCCGCCGAGGATGCCTTGAACCGGCTGCATACGGCCCAGCCAAAGCTTGCCCTGCGCAGTGTGACGCTGACCGCCAAGGAAAAGGTCTGCCTGCATCCGGACGCAGAGGGACATCCCGCCTGCCTGCCGGAGCTTTGTCCCTACGCCAACGGCTACTACGACCGCATCAAGGATGCACTGACAGCTCTGCTGGACGGTACCGGCAGCTTTGACCGCGCAGCGCTGGCCGGGGCGGCAAAGCGTTTTTCGGTGTGTCCCTTTGAACTGGGGCTAGACCTGAGCGAGTGGTGCGATGTGGTCATTGGGGATTACAATTACCTGTTCGATCCGGTGGTGCACCTGAAGCGGTTCTTTGATTCTTCCGGCGACTGGTTGTTTTTGGTCGATGAAGCACATAACCTGCCCGACAGAGCCAGAGCAATGTATTCTGCACGCTTTTGTAAAAGCAGCCTGACCGAGGCAAAACGCGCATTGGGCAAGGGCAAAAGTGCTTTAAAGACCGCTCTGACCAAAGCAGACAAAGCCCTGCTGGAAGCCCGGAAAGCCTGCATACAGCTTGCACCCCGGCACAGCAGCCAGACCGATGCCGCAGACCCGGCACAGACCAGTCTTTTGCCTGAAAACACTGTCCCCGCACTGGAACTGCCCGAACCGCTGTATGCACAGGACAGTACTGTATTTTTGCAGGAGCCGCCCTCTGCCCTGCTCAGTCCGCTGCGGGCCGTACAGGCACCTTTGCAGGACTGGCTGGAAGCGAACCCGGATGCCGAAGCACATGCACAGTTGCTGGAGCTTTATTTTGCTGTACAGGACATCACCCGTGCCGCCGAACGATACGACAGCCACTTTGTCACTCAGCTTACCGCGCGCGGCAGAGAGCTTGAATTGCAGCTGCTGTGTCTGGACCCGGCACCTTTTGTGGATGCCAGCCTTGCCGCAGGGCGCAGCGCAGCGCTGTTCAGTGCAACACTGGCTCCGCCCTCGTTCTACCGCAGTGTTCTGGGCTGCAGCGATGCACGTGCCGTCGCACTGGACAGTCCCTTCCCGGCTGAAAATCTGGGGCTGTATTGCCTGCCGAATATTTCTACCCGCTACCGCGACCGCGAAGCCAGCGTGCAGGCAGTTTCGGATGCACTGGCCCAGCTGGTGCAGGCCAGAACGGGAAACTACTTTGCCTTTTTCCCAAGCTACGCATATCTGCGGCAGGTACACGAAGATTTTGCAGCACGTTACCCGGGCATTCGCACCCTTGTGCAGGAAAGCCGTCTGGATGATGCCGCTCGGGCTGAATTTCTGGCTCAGTTTGTGCCGGACCCGGCCGAAACGCTTCTGGGTTTTGGCGTGATGGGCGGCATCTTTGGTGAGGGAGTTGATCTTGCAGGCAGCCGCCTGATCGGGTGCGCCATTGTGGGTGTGGGCCTGCCGCAGGTAAATCCGCAGCAGGAAATGCTGCGCCGTTATTATGACGCACAGAACGGCTTTGGATTTGATTATGCCTACCGCTATCCCGGCATGAACAAGGTACTGCAGGCCGCAGGGCGCGTGATCCGCACGCCGGAAGACAGAGGTGCGGTGCTTTTGCTGGACGACCGGTTTGCCCAGCAGGAATACATCCGGCTGTTCCCTCCTCACTGGCGGCATATCCGCTATCTGCGCAGCTGCGAAGAACTGGCCGCTGCCCTGCAGGACTTCTGGAATAAATGAGACCCAAACAAAAAGGCACTGCCGCACCCAAAACAGGAGCGGCAGTGCCTTTGCTTCTTTTTTGTTTTATTTTGCTGCTTTCCGGTTCTGCTGCAGGCTATCCCACGAGGGCATTTCATTGCGCAGCTTTTCCCACATGGGCATTGCCGTGCCGGTCTGCCTGCGCAGAGCATCGAACGCTTCGTCCAGATACTTCATTTCGGACACTGCGTGCATGGCGTGATCCGAAACGCACAATCTGCCCAGCGGTGTTTTTGTCATGGTAAACACCATCGCTTCCATCTTACGGCGGGCCGATGTGCCGGGCTGGAAATTATCGGTGTTGTTGGCATCGTTCACCGGGATGCCCGCATCCTTGAGCATCAGGCAGGCTTCATAGGCGGCATCCAGAATGGCGCCGCGCTGCTGCTTGGTGGCCCGGTGCAGATCGCCGTTGCAGGCATAGCACACATAGCACGCCGGCAGAACGAATGCAATGTGGCACTTGAGCCATTCATCCATATCGCCATAGAAGGTCAGCTTGTATTTTGCACCGTCAAAGGCGGTCTTGAGCCGGGTTCGGAAGGTGCCAGAAAGCGGAGTTGTGGCACCGCCCACCGTCATGCCAGCACTGGCGTACACACTGACCACATGGTCGTGTTCACGGCGGCCTGCCGTGCCCTGAAAGCCGAATGCGATCTTATCCGCCGGGCGCTGCATGAATTCCAGCACCTGCTTTGCCTGCGGGTTGTTGCCCACAAACACAAAATACTGGCTCTTGTTGGCCTTGAGCACAGGAAGCACATCCGGCAGCTGGCCCGCCTGCACGACCACAAAGACGAGATCATAATAATCATCCGGGGCGAGAGTGTCCACGGTTTTGATCCGTTCCGTTGTGGTCTTGCGCTGCACCCAGTGGCGGATGACCAAACCCTTCTGGTCGATCATTTCCTTCCACTCTCCGCGTGCAAGCAGCGTGACAACGTTCTTTTTGTTCTGCATCAGCACATGGGCCAGCTCGCAGCCCAAAACGCCCGCACCGTAAACCAGAATCCTCATCCAGATACGCCTCCCTTATGTGTGTTAAGGTTTGCTTACTTTTTCAAAAACGAGAAAAAGCCTTTTTTCTCGTAAGGTGCACTGCTTACGCCCTTGACCTCATAGCCGGTTGCATTGATGGCATCCCGCAGCTTCTGCTCGTCCAGCGGCTGTTCCGAGTGGATCACCGTCTGGGCTTTTGCCTGCGAGGACGACACCCTTTTTACCTCCGGGAAGGCCTTGCGCACAGCTTCGTTGACATGGCTCTCGCACATGCCGCACATCATACCATCTACTTTTACGATCGTTTCAATCATTTTATTCCCCTCCAGATCTTCTGCGCGCATCGGCCCGTTGACGCAGAATCTGTTAGGAAGCGCTAACCGTAGTTTCAAACAAAACGCCGTCGGGAACTGCCCGGCAGCGGTGCGGAGCGGTTCCCTGTTCTGTGGTGGGTCTGCTCAGAAAATGCACGCATGATTTCTTGTCTTCATCATATCACACCAGTGGGCTAAATGCAAGATGATAAATACCCTATCCTGGTTTTTGCGCTTTTCACTCATGCACCCGGCATCCTGCTGCCGTGGTCAGTATTCAATGCCCTGCCGGGCGGAAATTCCCCTCTGGTAAGGGTGGCGGTGGCACTTCATCTCCGTGGCATAGTCGGCGGCATCCAGCATCCACTGCGGCGCAGCATGGGCAGTAAGCACGCATTCCTGCTCTGCCGGGCGTTCCAGCACAGCCTTTTGCAACAGGGCTTTATCCACCATATCCAGTTCCCATGCGCTGCCTGCTTCGTCCAAAATCAGCAGGTCGGCAGGGTCGGCCATGGCAGCTGTGAGGTTCGCATTCTGCAGCTGGCGGGTGGCTTCCTTTTCCGCTTCGTTCATCTGGAACACGAATTTCTGCCCTGCCTTGCCGCGGTACACCTTTGCACCCAGCTGTTCCAGAAGCGGCACCTCGCCGCTTTTGCCGCCTTTGAGGAACTGCAGGATCACCACCCGCTTTCCGCTGCCCATGGCCCGCAAAGCAAGGCCCATGGCAGCGGTGGTCTTGCCCTTTCCATCACCGTAATATAGATGTAACAGCCCTGTACGCTTCATGGTCATTTCTCCTTTTGTCTTTGCGTTTATGGTAACACAAACCCAGCAAAAAAGGAAGAGGAAGCACCCGAAGGCGCTTCCTCTTTCAAACAATGCGATAGTTACTGATACAGAGGGAAATCCCGGGTCAGCTTCAGCACACGGTCACTGATCTCGTCCTTCTTCTCGTCGTAGTGCCAGATGCAATCGGCGATGCAGTCGGCGATCACCTTCATCTCGGCCACGCCCATGCCGCGGGTGGTAACAGCCGGGGTGCCCAGACGCACGCCAGAAGTCACGAACGGGCTGCGAGTCTCGCCGGGGACAGTGTTCTTATTGGCGGTGATGTGCACGCTGTCCAGACGTGCTTCCAGCTCCTTGCCGGTGCACTCCTCGTCACGCAGGTCGATCAGCATGAGGTGGTTATCCGTACCGCCGGACACCAGCTTGACACCGCGTGCCTGCAGCTCTACTGCCAGAGCTTGTGCATTCTCCACGATCTTGCGGGCATATTCCTTGAACTCCGGCTTCAGTGCTTCACCAAAGCAGACAGCTTTTGCGGCGATCACATGCTCCAGCGGGCCGCCCTGGGTGCCGGGGAACACGGCAGAATTGATGCGCTTTGCAAGAATGGGATTGTTGGTCAGGATCAGACCGCCGCGGGGGCCGCGCAGGGTCTTGTGGGTGGTGGTGGTAACAACATCAGCATACGGCACAGGACTCTGGTGATAGCCGCCTGCCACCAGACCGGCAATGTGGGCCATATCCACCATCAGATATGCACCATAGCCGTGGGCGATCTCAGCGATCTTCTCAAAATCGATGGCACGGGGATATGCAGACGCACCGGCCACGATCAGCTTGGGGCGCACCTTCTTAACCTGCTTTTCCAGCTCAGCATAGTCGATCACGCCGTCGGCATTGACACCGTAAGAGACAAAGTTATAGTTCTTGCCGGACATGTTTACCGGAGAACCGTGGGTCAGATGGCCGCCCTGAGACAGGTCCATGCCCATGACAGTATCGCCCAGATCCAGCAGAGCAAAATAAACTGCCAGATTGGCCTGTGCACCGGAGTGGGGCTGAACATTGGCATATTTTGCGCCGAACAGCTTGCAGGCACGCTCGATGGCAATGTTCTCCACCTCGTCCACATAGACACAGCCGCCATAGTAGCGCTTGCCGGGCAGGCCCTCGGCGTACTTGTTGGTCAGGATGCTGCCCATTGCGGCCATGACGGCGGGAGAGACGATGTTCTCACTGGCGATCAGTTCAATGTTCTGGCGCTGACGGTTCAGCTCGCGATCCATGGCTGCGGCCAGCTCCGGATCAACGGTATTGACCAGACCGATGGTGTCCATCATTTCATTGTACATAATATTCTACCCCTCTCAATTTCCGGAGAAAGCCCCGGATCTCTGGATCTCTTCAAGCCACCCTGCTCCGCGCACGAACCGAATTGCTTTCTTTTATCATAGCAGAAAGCTGCAGAATCTTCAACTTCCATTTTGCCAAAAGGCTTGCTTTTTTCGTCTGAAGTGTTTATTATACTTGTATAAAAATGCAGTGTCGTTTTTGTATATTTTTCAAGTCAGTCAACCTTCAGATGAAGCGAGGTGTTCTCTGGTGACGGTCAGTGAAGCAAAGCAGACCCAGCGCAAAGCGGGCCGTGCCGCACGCAAGGCTCTCGGCCCGGAAGAACGCAAGGCTGCAAATGCCGCTTTGTGCGCATTCCTCTGGCAGCTGGCTGCCGTGCAGAATGCGCAGACCATCCTGCTGTACGCAGCGTTTGGTTCCGAAGCCGACCTTTCTGCCCTTGCGGAAAAGGCGCAGGCGCAAGGCAAAACGTTGGCCTATCCGGTGTGCGGCGAGGCGTATTCCCTTACAGCCGCTGTGCCCGGCCCGGACGGCTGGGAGATGGGACAGTACGGCATCCGTACCCCCATCCTGAGCCGGTCGGAGATTCTGCTGCCGGAAGCGCTGGATCTGGTCCTTGTACCCTGCACGGCTTTTGATGCAGACTGCTTCCGGGTCGGCATGGGCAAGGGCTATTACGACCGGTATCTTCCCCGCTGCAAAAACGCGGTGAAGATCGGCATTGCATTTGAGGCACAGCGGGTGGAACATGCTGCCGTAGACGAGCACGACCAGCGGCTGGATGCCTATGTAACAGAGAGGGGTATTTACAAATGGAAATGACTAAGCTGAGCTGTGAGAAATTTCTCGCAGAGCTGGCCAGCAAAGCCCCCACGCCGGGCGGCGGCGGAACGGCGGCGCTGGTGGGTGCTGCCGGTGTAGCGCTGGGCAATATGGTGGGCAACCTGACCACCGGCAAAAAGAAATATGCCGCCGTGGAAGCAGACATTCAGGCCCTGAACACAAAGGCCGATTTCCTGCGCAAAGAGCTGGAGGTGCTGGTGCAGGCCGATGCCGATGCCTTTGCGCCGCTGGCTGCGGCCTACGGCCTGCCCAAGGACACACCAGAGCAGGCTGCACACAAAGCCGCCGTGCTGGAAAAGGCGCTGGATGCCGCCTGTGCCGTGCCACTTGAGGTCATGGAAAAGTGTGCCGAGGGCATTGCTCTGGTGGAAGAATACGCCGCCAAAGGCAGCGTGATGACCGTCTCGGACGCAGGCTGTGCAGCCGCCCTGTGCAAGGCAGCCTTGCAGGCCGCAAGCCTGAATGTGTTCATCAACACAAAGCTGATGGCAGACCGTGAGCGCGCTGCTGCGTTGGACGCAAAAACAGACAAACTGCTGGATGAATTTGTGTCGCGGGCAGACGCTGTTTTTGCATCCGTGACGAACAAATTGCGGAATAAGTGAGGAAAAGTATTATGGCAACGATTTTGAAGGGCGCACCCGTTGTAGCCGCTATGAACGAACGCAATGCGGCGCTGTGTGAGCAGCTCAAGGCAAAAGGCATCACTCCCACGCTGGCCGTGGTGCGTGTGGGTGAGCGGGAGGACGACCTCTCCTACGAGCGCGGCGTGATCGCCCGCTGCGGCAAGGTGGGCGTGGAGGTAAAGCAGTTTCTTCTGCCAGCCGATGCTTCGCAGGACGATCTGCTGAAGGTGATCGCCGAGGTGAACGCAGAGGATACCATCCACGGATGCCTGCTGTTCCGTCCGCTGCCCAAGCAGTTCAATGACCGCACTGTGCGTGCGGCGCTGGCTCCGGAAAAAGACATTGACGGCATCACGGACGATTCTCTGGCCGGTGTGTTCACTAATACCGATCTCGGCTATGCTCCCTGCACCGCGCAGGCCTGCCTTGAGATCCTGAAGTATTACAACATTCCGCTTTCCGGCAGGCGCGCTGTCGTAGTGGGCCGCAGCCTTGTGGTAGGCAAGCCCGCAGCCATGATGCTGGACCGCGAGAACGCCACCGTGACCATCTGCAATTCCCGCACGCAGAACCTGCCCGCCATCTGCAAGGAAGCAGATGTGGTAGTAGTGGCCATGGGCAAGATGGGCGCCGTGGGTGCCGACTGCCTGCGTGAGGGCCAGACCGTGGTAGACGTGGGCATTCATGTGAACGAAAAGGGCAAGCTGTGCGGTGACGTAAAGTTCAGCGAAGCAGAGCCGGTAGTGGATGCCATCACGCCGGTACCCGGCGGTGTGGGCACTGTGACCACCTCGGTGCTGGTGGGCCATGTCGTGCAGGCTGCAGCAAAAAAGGCCGGGCTGTAACGAATGATAGAACTATAAAATAAAAGACGCTTGATACACTGCTGTATGCTTCCCTGCCGGGAAAACATATTCAGACAAGACCAAGCGTCTTTTTTGATTGCTATATTTTAGCCGCGGACAATGAGCAGCAGCAAAGCCGAAGCCACACACTGCATGATCAGCCAGCGGGCCACCACCTGCTCGTCGCTCCAGCCCTTATTCTTGCGGGCGTGGTCGTGCAAAGGGGTGCGGGTGTTCTTGAGGATGGAAATGTGCAAAAAGCGCTTCAGGCTGATCTTCAGGATGCCCAGACTGCCATCCACGATGAACACGATGGCTGCCAGCAGGAAGGCAAACGGATGGCCGCATTTGAGGGACAGCATTGCGATAAAGAAACCCATTGCGCGGCTGCCGGCATCGCCCATCAGCAGGCTGGACGGCTTTGCGTTGGACCACAGATAGGCCAGCAGCGCACCCATGAACACAACGCCTGCGGTGCCATACTCGGCCAGCTCTGTTTTATAGGCCAGCAGGTAGGTACCGATGGTCACCACTGCAACACTTGCCGAAAGGCCGTCCACGCCGTCGGTGCAGTTGACTACATTGATGCTGGTCCAGATCAGAATAACGATCAGCAGCAGGTACACAGCATACGGCAGAGTGAAACTCCACTGCAGGAAATTCACACTGCAGCCGTTGAAGTTGAGGTAGGTCACACCTGCAACAATGGCAATGGCAAAATCAATGATACCCTTTTTATACTCGTTCCATGCAGTTTCAGCAGCATCGTCAAAGTAGCCGGACAGCATGGATGCAATGAGCAGGATGGTGTAGATGACGTATTCCACCTTGAACGGCAGGAATGCCAGCGATACCAGTGCGATGCACAGCACGAAGATCAGGCCGGACCCACGGGCCTTACCCTTGGAAAGCGCACCGTTCACCGCAAACTCGCGGCCATGGTCGTGCGGAAGCTTATCGTGAAAAACGGAGTCCATCAAAGCCGTAAGGGCAAACGCCAGCAGGAATGCCAGAGCATCGACACCGCGCTGTCCTACGACCGAAAGCAGTGATTCGATCATATTCAAAGTTCCTCTTTCTTTTATGTTTGTGAGAGAAGTGTATCACGCTATCCATAAAAAATCAATCATTCCCGGAGAAAAATCCACGTTTGATTGACTTTCTGCAGCACCGCACTTATAATAGTATATCAGTCTGTCGAAAAAGTTATTGTTTCTATAAAAGGAGAACTCATGTCCATCTCTCTTGAGCAGCTTTCGGCGCAGATGCGCCGGGGCGAACAGGTGCCGCTGCGGCACACCATGCAGGTGGTGCTCACACTGAGCATCCCATCCATCCTGCAGCAGATCGTGGTAACTGCGGTGGAGTACATCGACGCAGCCATGGTGGGGCATATCGGTGCATCTGCTACGGCATCCATTGGCATCGTCAGTTCCAGCACGTGGCTCATGCATGGAATGCTGGCCGGTCTATATATGTCCTTTGCCATTCAGGTGGCACAGTATCTGGGTGCAGACCGGCAGGACGATGCACGCGGTGTATTGCGCCAATCTATGATCTTCAACCTTGTGGTGGGCCTTGCAGCTGCGGCCTTCGGCATTGGCATCAGCCGTTTTCTGCCCGGATGGCTGGGCGCCGACCCTTCCCTGCAGGCGGATGCTTCGGCCTACTTTGCCATCTGGTCGGCTTCCCTGCCCTTTTTGATGATCATGGGAACCTACTCCTCCATGCTGCGTTCCTCCGGCGATGCCCTGACACCGGGCCTTATCAGCGTGCTGACCTGCGTGCTGGATGTGATCTTTAACTTCTGCCTTATCAATCCCACCCGTGAGATGGTGGTGTTTGGCCGCACAATGACCGTCTGGGGCCTTGGCTGGGGGGTACCGGGCGCAGCACTGGGCACCGCCCTTGCTACCGCTATCAGCGGTGTGCTGACCCTTGCCATCCTGCTGCTGCGGGACGGCCCGCTGTGCATCCGCAAGCCCGGCTCCTGGCACATTACCAAAGCCTGCCTGCAGAACCTGTGGAAGGTAGGCGCACCGCTGGCCGCAGAGCGTGCAGTTCTTTCCTCGGCGCAGGTGCTGCTCATCCGCATCGTATCCGGCCTTGGCACCACCGCCATTGCTGCCAACAGTCTGGGTGTGAGCGCCGAAAGCCTGTGCTACATGGCAGGCTATGGCATTCAGGATGCATCCCTTGCACTGGTGGGGCAGGCCGTGGGCGCAAACCGTCGGGATATGGCAAAAAACTTTGCCTGGCTATGCACCGGCATGGGCATAGGCATCATGGCGCTGACCGGTGTTGGCATGTACATTTTTGCGCCAAACCTGATGGGTATTTTCACCGCAGATGCGGCAGTTATTGCGCTGGGCGCACAGGTGCTGCGCATTGAAGCACTGGCCGAACCGATGTTCGGTGCCAGTATCGTTGCCAGCGGTGCCATGCAGGGTGCCGGAGACAGCACGGGATGCTTTGTGCTGAACCTTGTCAGCATGTGGGGCATCCGGCTCACGCTGGCTTCCCTGCTGGCTCCGCATTTTGGGCTGGTGGGCGTATGGATGGCCATGAGCTTTGAGCTGACCATGCGCGGTGTGCTGTTCCTTGTGCGGCTGGTACGCGGCAGATGGCTGGATAAAGGGGCATTAGCCTGATCGACCGCTGGCGGATATATTTTCCTCTAAATAACAGCTCCCCGGCCGGGAACCGCACTGCGGGACCTGACCGGGGAGTTTTGCTGTGGTTATATGATTTGAGAAGAAGAAAAAATGGAGAACAAGTTACTTTCTGCCGTGCAGGATGGGAGACAGCGGCTTGTAGATCAGCATGCACAGCACTGCATCCAGCAGGCCTTTGACCAGCGTGAAGGGCATATTGAAGATGACAAGGCACTTGATGAGGCTGTCTGCAGAAGGCAGGATGGCCTGATACATGCCGAGGATGGCTTCCAGCGGCATGTGGTAGAACTGCACATAGGCCGGATAGGTGATGAAGTAGTTGGACGGTACGCTGAACACAGCCATGGCTGCAGCGCCTGCAATAGCACCAATGATGGCGGTCTTGCGGCTCTTGTGGTGCTTATAGATAACGCCTGCCACAGCGGAGAAAACCGCACCCAGCATGAAGTTGCACAGCTCGCCCACGCATGCAGTGGAAGTGCCCTTGATAACGATGTGCAGCAGGTTCTTCATAAAGCTGATGACCACACCGTACACCGGGCCGAGAGCAAAGGCACCCAGCAGAGCCGGCAGGTCAGAAAAGTCCATCTTGACGAAGGACGGAATGAGCATCGGAATGGGAAACTCAATGAACATCAGGATAAAGGCCACCGCGCTGAGCATGGCGGCAACAGTAAGATTGTGAGTCGTGCTTTTTTTCATGGTAATGATCCTTCCCGGGGTAAAATGCCCCTTACAAAAATTGTTCCGAAAGCTCTTTTCGTATCTTGTTTTTTGGAACGGGAAGGACAAATAGAAAAGCGCCCTGCTGCAACAAAAACACTGCAACAGGGCGCGTAGACAACGATTTGCCTGCCGTTTCTTGCATCCGGACTATACCGTTGGTCCCGGAGTTGCACCGGGTCAGCACCCTTGCGGGTGGTCGCGGACTTTACCGCCAGTGGGGAATCTCACCCCGCCCTGAAACGAACTTTCTGGCACAAAGTATAGCGTGGCAGGCCCAGCTTGTCAAGAGGGCATCTTAAAATTTGTGCAAAAAATGTCAAAGTAATTCTTTCAAGCTCCCTTCTCTGTAAGCTCTTGCCCGGGTGGGTGCGGTATGGTATCATAGATGGGTCGTATAAAATTCAGGAGGTTATCATGATCTTTTCTATTCGTGATCTTTCGTTTGAGTTTGGCTCTGTGCTGCTGGAGGGCTGGTTTGCACTGGCTGCGCGCGCAGGGTGCGCGCTGCTCATTCTGCTTGCCGCATGGCTGGTACGCCGCTGGCTGAGCAAAAAGGGCATTCCGGCACTGCTGGCCCGCAAGTGGCACTTTAACGGCACTCCCATCCTGCTGCGCAGCTTTGCGGTACCCATCCAGCGCATGTGCACTGCGGTTGGCGTATATCTGGCGGCAGCTTCCCTGCCCTGGGCCATTCCCGGCATTGCCAAGCTGCTGTTGGTCTGCTTCCGCCTTGTCATGACCCTGCTGGTCTGCGAGGGCCTGTATGCGGCATCGGATCTGGCCGACCTGCTGCTGGCTTCCTGCAGCCCGGAGATCCGCTCCAACAAAACACTCTGCTCTTTGCTGGACACCGCTTACAAGGTGCTGGTGATCGTGCTGTGCGTGGCAGCGTTGGCACAAGAAGTGGGCTTTCCCATCGGCAGCATTGTCGCCGGTGCCGGTCTGGTTGGTCTGACCATCTCGCTGGCCGCACAGGAAAGCGCCAGCAACCTGTTTTCCGGCATCGTGATTCTGCTGGACAAGCCCTTCTCGGTGGGCGACTGGATCACTGTGGGCGATGTGGAAGGCGAAGTGATCGACATCAACTTCCGTTCCACCCGCATCCGCTCGCTGGATAAAACCATCAATGTGGTGACGAACAGTAAGATCTGCTCTTCCACCGTGCAGAACGCCGCCCTGCGCACCATGCGGCCCTACAAGTTCAATCTGGGTGTCACCTATGGCACCACCCGCCCGAAGCTGGAACAGCTGATGAAAGACTTGCAGACCATGCTGGACGCAAGCCCTTACACCAACAAGGATACCAACATCGTACAGCTTGCAAACTTTGGCGATTCCAGCATCAACATTCTGGTCTCCGCCTACCTGCTGACCAACGCCTACACGGAATTTTTGCAGATGCAGAACGACCTGAACCTGAACATTATGGACATCATGCAGGCCGACGGTGTGGATTTTGCGTTCCCCTCCACCAGCGTGTATATCGAAAAGAACTGAGCAAACCTGTAAAGGGGCTGTTGCAAAATAGCGCCAACGAAAAGTGGAAAGCAAAAATCTCATCTTTTTCCCTCAAAAAGAGTAGAATTTTTCGGAACTGAAAATGCAAAAAGCTGAGCACCTGCCTTTTCACAGATGCTCAGCTTTTCTATACTCATTTTTTGAAATCTGCCTTTGAGGCCTCAACATTCTGCCCGTTTTGTACGGTGAATGCGGCGGCTATTTTCAATCAGTCAGCTCAAGACTGGCAGGCAGTGATCAGGCTCATCTTGTAGACCTCGTCGGCGTTGCAGCCACGGGACAGGTCGTTGATGGGAGCGTTCAGACCCTGCAGGATGGGGCCGTAAGCTGCATAACCACCCAGACGCTGAGCAATCTTATAGCCGATGTTGCCGGCCTCGATGCAGGGGAAGATGAAGGTGTTGGCCTGACCAGCCACCTTGCTGCCCTTGCACTTGACCTGTGCAACTTCGGGAGCAACGGCAGCGTCAAACTGCAGCTCACCGTCCACAGCCAACTCGGGATCCATTTCCTGAGCCTTGATCACAGCGTCATGGCTCAAAGCAACGGTGCCGCCCTTGCCGGAGCCCTTGGTGGAGAAGCTCAGCACAGCAACCTTCGGATCGATGCCGAACAACTTTGCGGTCTTAGCGGTCTCGATAGCAACCTCAGCAAGCTTTGCAGAAGCGGCGATCTTGACCTCGCCGGTAGCCTTATCAATGGTATCGGTATAGTCGATGTTAACAGCGCAGTCGCCCATGGCAATGCGCTTCAGGCCCTCTTCACCGCAGTCACGGTCCAGAATGAAGCAGGAGCTGACCAGATGTGCGCCCTTCTTGGTCTTGACCAGCTGCAGAGCGGGACGAATGGTGTCGGCAGTGGAGTAAGTAGCGCCGCCCAGCAGGCAATCAGCCTTGCCCATCTTCACCAGCATGGTGCCGAAGTAGTTGGACTTCTTCAGCAGAGCGGTGCACTCCTCAGCGGTCTGCTTGCCCTTGCGCAGCTCCACCATGGTGTTGACCATCTCATCAAAACCGGCATAGTTCTCGGGGTCGATGATCTCGGCAGCGGAAATATCAAAGTTACCGGCGGCAGCAGCAGCCTTGCACTCAGCCTCGTTGCCCACCATGACGACCTTCAGCACGCCCTCGGCCAGCAGCTTTGCAGCGGCCTCCAGAATGCGGGGATCATTGCCCTCGGTGAAAACGATCGTCTTGGGATTTGCCTTCAGCTGTGCTACCAGCGGTGCAAACATATCAGCCATTGTGATTACCTCCGAATTTACTTTCCAATATTCACATCCAGATATCTGTTGGACACAAGGATGCCTTTCTCTTTTATTCTAGCACATACGGCAAAAAGTTCAAGACAAAATTGGCTTTTTATGCTACAATTTTTGCCTCACGCATCATCGTTATTTTCCTGCCAAAGTAGTAAAACACGCCCTGCGTATTCCTTCACAATTTCCCGTAAACCACCTTCCACAAATTTCAATTATAAGCTATGCACTTTTCATTCACGATTTTTCTTTTTTAAAAATGCAGAAAGTTCCAGTCAGTTCATGTATTTTTTACGTTAAAACGCAAAAAAAGAGCCATCCTCCCGATTCTTCGAGAGAACAGCTCCATAGTATTGGCTTTATAAATATCAGATAGAAATGGTGTTACACACGTCGATCAGCACCGGGTCAAGCGTCTTGGTCATTTCAAGAGCTTCATCCACAGGGTAATCCACCAGCTTTTCGCCCTTCATGCCGACGATGCGGTTATACTTGCCCTGCTCCAGCAGGCACACGGCATGGTAGCCCATTGCAGAAGCGTTCACACGGTCACGCAGAGTGGGAGAACCACCGCGCTGGACATGGCCCAGAATGGTGGCGCGGGAGTCGATGCCGGTGCGTGCCTGAATCTCGTTTGCGATCTCCTGTGCATGGCCGACACCCTCGGCAACGATAATAATGAAGTGACGCTTGCCGGTCTTCTGAGTCTCAGCGATCTTATCCAGAATATCACGCTGCATGTCAAATTCCTTCTCCGGCAGTAGAACAGCCATAGCGCCGGAAGCAATTGCAACATTCAGAGCAATATAACCGGCGTTGCGGCCCATGACCTCGACCACACTGCAGCGGTCGTGGCTCTGGGTGGTATCGCGCAGCTTGTCGATCATCTCCAGCGCGGTATTCATGGCGGTATCGTAGCCAATGGTGTAATCGGTGCAGGAAATATCGTTGTCAATAGTGCCGGGCAGACCGATCATCGGAATGCCGCGGTGGGCCAGCTCACGAGCGCCGCGGTAAGAACCGTCGCCGCCAATGACCACCAGCGCATCAATGCCCAGTTCGCGGCACTTCTCTGCACCCTTGTCCTGACCTTCCTTGGTCTTGAATTCCAGACAGCGGGCGGTATACAGAATGGTACCGCCTGCAGAGATGATGTTCGACACACTGCGCAGGTTCATCTCAAAGCATTCGCCGTTCAGCAGGCCATTGTAGCCACGCTGAATGCCGATCATGCGGTAACCCTTATGCAGGCCGGTACGGACTACGGCGCGCACGGCAGCGTTCATGCCAGGAGCATCACCACCGCTCGTCAATACGCCAATCGTTTTGATCTGCTTTTCCATACGAGAGTTTCCCTCCAATTTGTTTCTTCATTTACCCAATGGTATCACAGCGTTCTCCGTTTTAACGCTGTCCAAAGCACTTCATTTGCCTTGAATCATTATAACACAAACGCCTTATTTTGGAAACAGCCATCCCGCCGGATTTGCGTTAAGATTCGTGCACGGAAATGTCATTTTGTTGCAATGTTGTCCGTTCCGACCAGCCTTTCCAGCTCTTTGAACAGCAGCGGATGGCCGGATGCGTACAGATGGCGCGGCACACGCAGATACTGCTTGGTATCGGTCAGATACAGGAGCACCGGCATGTCCCCATCAAAAATGCCAAGCAGATTGACCACCTTTGCATATTCCCTGCTGCTGCGGGAAGGCACACGGATATACAGCTTCTTTGCTGCCGTTTTCATCGGGTCCGGCCTGCCGTTATCCAGTCGGGCCGGATCGTAATTATCGATCGGGACGATGCTCTCTGCCAGCAGCTTGGAAGCTTCATCCTCCCGTACCGACAGTCTGCCATCGATCACGACGACTGCATTTTCGTGCAGTGAATCCCGGAAAGCATCCAGCACCTTTGGGAATACGATCACTTCCATGGTGCCGGTCAGGTCCTCTACGCTGGTAAAAGCCATCATGCTGTTGGACTTTGTGGTCATCATGCGGCTTTTTACCACCGCGCACACAATGCGCACTTTTTCTCCATCCTTCACATGGGCATCTTCCCCTGTAAGATCCTTGATGGTGTGGGATGCAATGCGTGCCGATTGTTCCCGGTAAGCATCCAGCGGATGACCGGACAGATACAGACCGCTGACTTCCTTTTCCTGCTGGAGCAGTTCCTTATGGCTGTACTCCGGCAGCTGCTTTATTTCATAGTTATCCTCGGAAGCACCGCTCTGTGCTTCCCCGCTCATCACCGAGAACAGATCCAGCTGTCCATCCAGATTGCGCCGAGAGTCGGTCTCAATGCTCTTCAGAATGCCCTCTACGGCCTCCACATGGCTGTGGCGGTTGTTGCCCAGATGATCGAATGCGCCGGCCTTGATGAGGCACTCCACTGCCCGGCGGTTCAGTTCATTGCCATGCATCCGCTTGCAGAAATCGTACAGGCTGGTGTAAGGCTTATTCTGCCGCCCCTTCACCACATTCTCGATCAGGTTGCGGCCCACATTTTTGACCGCATTCAGGCCAAAGCGGATCTGACCGCTTCCATCCGCCGTAAAGCCGCCGTTGGAAACATTCACATCCGGCGGCAGCACCTTGATGCCAAGGCGGGCACACTCGCCGGAATATTCAATGACCTTATCCGTGTTATCCAGCACACTGGTCAGCAAAGCCGCCATGAACTCACTGGGATAATGGCACTTGAGGTAGGCCGTCTGGAATGCCACATAGGCATAGCAGGCCGCATGGCTCTTATTGAACGCATATGAAGCGAAACTGGACATTTCATCGTAGATCTCATTGGCCACTTTCTCAGAGATGCCGTTTGCCACACAGCCGGGGCATTCGTTGCCGGGATCGGTGCAGCCGTACACAAAGTGCTCCCGCTCGGCCTCCATGACGGCATGTTTCTTTTTGCTCATGGCACGGCGGACATTGTCTGCCTGACCAAAAGAAAAACCTGCCAGCTCCCGGAAGATCTGCATGACCTGCTCCTGATAGACGATGCAGCCATTGGTCACATCCAGAATGTGGGCCAGCTGTGGGGTCTTATAGCTGATTTTGTCCGGCTCGTGGCGGTTGCGCAGGTAGGTGGGGATCGAATCCATGGGGCCGGGACGGTACAGGCTGATCAGAGCGATAATGTCTTCTAGGTTCTGCGGCTGCAGGCCCACAAGCACCTGCTTCATGCCGGAAGATTCCAGCTGGAACACACCCTCGGTGTCTCCCTGTCCCAGCATCCTGTAGGTATCCGGGTCGTCGTAATCCAGCTTCTGGATGGAAAACTCCGGGTGGTGCTTCTGCACAGCAGTTTCCGCGTCATGAATGACGGTCAGCGTGCGCAAGCCCAGAAAGTCCATCTTCAAAAGGCCAAGTTCTTCGATCTCGGTCATGTTGAACTGGGTCACAGGCAGGCCGTCGTTGGTGGCCAGCGGCAGATAGTAGTCCGTAGGCTCCGGGGTAATGACGACACCCGCCGCATGGGTGGAAGCATGGCGGGGCATGCCCTCCACCTTCAAGGCCGTGTCGATCAACTCTGTGACCTGCGGGTCGGTATCGTACATCCGCTTAAGTTCCGGCGATACCTCCAACGCACGCTTCAGCGTCATCTTCAGCTCCATGGGCACCTGCTTTGCCACAACATCTACCTGCTGATACGGAATGCCCATCACGCGGCCCACATCGCGGATGGCGTTGCGGGCGGCCATGGTGCCAAAGGTGACGATCTGAGCCACATGGTCGGCACCATATTTCCGGTTGACGTAATCGATCACTTCCTGACGGCGCTCGTAGCAGAAGTCCACATCAAAATCTGGCATACTGACGCGCTCCGGGTTCAGGAAGCGCTCAAAGATCAGGTTATAACGGATGGGGTCGATATCCGTGATGCCCACGCTGTAAGCCGCAATGCTGCCTGCGCCGGAGCCACGGCCCGGGCCTACCGGGATACCCTGACTCTTGGCGTAGTTCACGTAGTCCCACACGATAAGATAGTAGTTCGTGTAGCCCATCTTTTTGACCACGCCGATCTCGTATTCCAGACGGTCTTTGTTGGCCTGCGGAACATTGGGGCCGTAGCGGCGCTCCAGACCTTCCCAGCAGAGCTTTTCAAAAAACGCCTGATTATCCATACCGTTCGGCGCTTTGTAATATGGAATTTTAGTGTGTCCAAAATCAAAATCAAAGTTACACTGTTCGGCAATTTTGGCGGTATTCTCGCAGGCTTCCGGCACCATGGAGAACAGCTCGTACATTTCGTCTGTCGTTTTGACATAGAACTCGTCGGTCTGGAACTCCATTTTATCCGCATCCTGAATGGTCTTGCCGGTCTGGATGCAGAGCAGGATGCCCTGCATTTTGGCATCCTCCTTGCGCAGATAGTGGGAGTCGTTGGTGGCTGCCATGGGAATGCCGGTCTCCCGTGCAAGCTTGATGAGCTGCGGCAGCACGGTATTATCCTCTTCCAGACCATGGTCCTGAAGCTCGATATAATAGTTTTCCTCGCCGAAGAGGTCTCGATACCACAGCGCTGCTGCTTTGGCGCGCTCATAATCGCCCGCCAGAATGGCCTGTGGAACTTCGCCTGCCAAACAGGCCGACAGGCAGATCAGACCTTCGTGATATTTTTCCAGCAGTTCCTTATCAATGCGGGGCTTGGAATAAAAGCCCTCCACAAAGGCGGCCGACACCATTTTGATCAGGTTTTTGTAGCCGGTCTCATTTTTGCACAGCAGGATCAGGTGGTTGTTGCCGTCGATCTTATTTACCTTGTCAAAGCGGGTGCGGGTGGCCACATACACCTCACAGCCGATGATAGGCTTGATGCCAGCCTTTTTTGCAGCCTTATAAAACTGCACGCAGCCGTACATCACGCCGTGGTCGGTGCAGGCAATGGCGGTCTGTCCGCACTCTTTTACGCGATCCATCAGCTGGTCAATGCGGCAGGCACCATCCAGCAAGCTGTACTCTGTGTGGATGTGCAGATGGACAAAAGGCCGGGTATTGGGTAATGCTTCGCTCATGCTTTTGCCTCCTGTTCCAGATTCTGCCGCAGATTTTCGGCCAATGCCTCCAGCTTCTTCATCCGGTGCGACAGGCCGGATTTGCTCACGGGCGGCTCAAAGCAGCCGCACAGCGCTGTGAGCGAAAGATCCGGGTACTGCATCCGCTTGGCAGCGGCCTCCTGCAGTACCTCCGGCAGAGTGCTAAGGGCATCCTGCTCTTCCAGAAAGCGGATGGCCTTCAGCGTCTGCGCATTGGCACGGGCCGTTTTGCCAAGGTTTGCCGTATCACAGTTGGTCTGTCGGTTGGTCTGGTTGCGCACCTGTTTGAAGGCTTTTTGCGCATGCATTTCCTCTGCAGCGTTTCCAGCGCCCATAAAGCTGAGCAGCCGTTCCACATTGGCCCCGGTCTTGACGTAGATCAGGTTCACGCCGTTGCGGCGGGTGCGGTGCGGTGCAAACTCATGCTCTGCCAGCAGCGCTTCAAAGTCCCGTGCCAGATTGGTGCGGGAGGTAAGAAATTCCAGATTATATTCTTTCTGCGGATCAATAACCGTTCCACTGCACAAAAAAGCTGCGCCAATGTACGCACTGACGCAGGTCTGGCAGCGGATAAGGCGGGGATCGATCTGCAGGCTGGTCTCGCTGCCCGTGGTGCCGAACAGCTCGTGCACCCGGGCCACCTGCTCCGGCGCGCGGATGTTGAATTCATACAGCACGCCGCTGGGTCGCTGCTTGTGCAGGATCTCGCCCTGCACGCCGCAGCGTGCGAACAGCTGCTGGGCAGCCTGCACCGTCTCCTGCTGCTCGGTCTGCACCACCAGACCCTTTGCATCAAAATATTTGGCAAAGCACGCAATGCCATAAGCTGCCGCACGCACACAGCAATCCTTCTGGATGCTGCGCTGCGCGATCTCCTCCCGCGCGCGGGATGCAAAACTACTCATACTTCCTCGAATTCTGTCAGCGCTTGGCATCGCGGTGCTGCACGCCCGGCTCGTAGCCGAGTTGCGTGCAATACTCCGCGATCTTACGCGCAAATGTAATGGAACGGTGCTTGCCGCCGGTACATCCCACCGCAATGGTCAGCTGGCTTTTGCCCTCCTTGACGTACAGCGGCAGTGCATACTGCAAAAAGTTCTCATACCGCTTGAGCAGTTCCTGCGCTTCCGGGTGGCTCATGACAAAATCCACCACATCCTGATCAAGGCCGGTCTTATGCTTGAGTTCCGGCACGTAGAAGGGGTTGGGCAGGCAGCGCACATCCAGCACAAGGTCTGCCTCCGGCGGGATGCCGAATTTGAATCCAAAGGACATCACGGTCAGGCGCATGGCACCCTTGGCTCCACCATTTTTTGCAAAAAGATCGCAGATGCGTTCTTTGTTTTGTGCTGTAGAAAGCAGAGCAGTATTGATGACGTAATCTGCACGCTCCTGCAAAGGCTTCAATATTTTGCGTTCCTTTGCAAAGGCCTCCCGGGTGGAAATGCCCTCGGCAATGCTGATGGGGTGGCGGCGGCGGGTCTCGCTGTAGCGGCGCATGAGTACATCGTCCGGGGCATCCAGAAATAGAATTTTATAATCCACACCCTGCTCATCCAGCTTGTCGAGCGCACGCTCGATCTCTTCGCTGGTGCGGCAGCCGCGCACATCCATGGAAAGAGCCACCCGCTCCAGCTGGCTGTCGCCCGCTTCCGAGAATGCAGTGATGCTGGGCAGCAGTCCGGCCGGAACATTATCTATACAGAAAAAACCGATATCTTCCAGCGCATTCATAGCCACCGACTTGCCTGCACCGGAAAGTCCGCTGACGATCAACAGCTCCATAATCTGATCTACCGCTCCTTTTTTGCTTTTTCCGTTATCGGACGACCCGGATCTCTTTTTCAAGGTCGTAGCCCGTCTTTTCCTTTACGATGGCGCGCACCTCGTCACAGAGTGCCAGCACATCAGCACAGGTAGCGCCGCCAAGATTTACCACAAAGCCGCAGTGCTTATCGCTGACGGCTGCGCCGCCGTGGCGATAGCCGCGCAGGCCGCACTGGTCGATCAGCGCAGCCGCAAAAGCACCCGCCGGGCGCTTGAAGGTGCTGCCGGCGCTGGGCTTATCCAGCGGCTGCTTTTCCACACGCTTGGCCATCAATTCATCCATTTTTGCACGGATGTCCGCTGCGTTTCCGGGCTGCAGATGGAACTGTGCCGAGAGGATGCAGCCGCTGTTCTCTTCAAAAATGCTGTGGCGATAGCGGAGATCCAGCTCTGCGGCAGGCACTTCTCTGACCTCGCCTTCTGCCGCCAGATACCGCACTGTGGTGAGCACGTCCTTCATCTCGCCGCCGTAGGCACCCGCATTCATATACACTGCACCGCCCACCGTGCCGGGGATGCCGTAGGCAAATTCCAGCCCGGACAGGCCATGCTTCAGTGCCGCCTTACACAGTGCCGCAAGGCGGACACCTGCGCCTGCGGTCAGGACTGTATCTTCCACCGCGATCTCTGCGTCCAGTGCCGAAACATCGATCACCACGCCGGAAAAGCCTTCGTCCGCAAACAGGATGTTGCTGCCGTTGCCCAGCAGGTAATAGCGGACATCCTGCTCTTTGCAAAGCGCAACTGCACTGCAAAGCTGCTGCTCGTTTTCCGGCATGACAAACAGCTGTGCCGGGCCTCCGATTTTAAAGGTACAGTGCGCCGCAAGCGGTTCATTCTCCCTGAACGGGATCGCTGCTGCCTGCAGTTTCTGCTTGAATCGTTCCATGATAACTTGCTCCTTTTGCGGTGTGGGATCAATCCATTTTATCGTCCAGACCCAGACGGATCAGCAGTTCACGCGCTGCGTTGTAACCCATCTTCTTCTGGCGGTTGTTGATGGCTGCAGTTTCCAGCACGACAGCCAGATTGCGGCCCGGTGAGACCGGAATGCTGGTGCTGGGAATGCTGACACCCAGAATGTCGTAGTATTCGTTTTCCAGACCGGTGCGCTGGTAGTTCTTAGTGGGGTCCCATGCTTCCAGCTGAACCACAAGGTCAAGGCTTTCGCTCAGCTTGACCGCGCCCACACCGTACACACGGGCCACATTGACGATGCCAATGCCGCGCAGCTCAATGAAGTGGCGGATATTCTCCGGGGCAGTACCCATGATCTGGCGGTTGGACACCTTGCGCAGCTCCACCGCATCATCTGCCACAAGGCGGTGGCCGCGCTTGACCAGCTCGATGGCAAGCTCGCTTTTGCCAATGCCGCTGTCGCCCAGGATCAGGATGCCTTCGCCGTACACTTCCACCAGCACACCATGGCGGGTGATACGCGGTGCCAGTTCCAGATTCAGCACACTGATCAGGCTGCCCATCAGAGTGCAGGTGGTCTCATTGGAGCGCAGCAGTGCAACACCATGCTTCTGGGCCAGCTCCTGCATCTCCGGGAAGGGAGTCAATTCCTCGCTGCGGCAGACGATAACAGCCGGCGGCTGCTGACGGAACAGCTGATCCAGCGCTTCGTAGCGTTTTTCCGGTGAAAGGCCGGACAGAAAGTTCATCTCGGCCAGACCCATAATCTGCAGACGCAGCTTATCAAAATAATCGTAATAGCCCGCCAGAAACAGACCCGGGCGGTTCACTTCGGCGATCTCCACACAGATCTGATCCAGTTCCTTCGGCGTATAGACAACTTCCATACTGACACGGTCAGTCAGCGTTTTGAGCGAGACATTGAATGTGCCCATTCTTGTTCCTCCTGTGCTCCCTTTTGCTGCACAGCCCTGCCTGCTGTCAGGTACCGTGCAGGATTCCTTCTTATTATTATAATAGAACGATCGGTAAAAAACAATATTGTGCGGGCGGCTTTTTCGCAGCCCGGCAAGAATGCACGCAGCAGCGCAGCCATGTACTGATTTTTTACATTTTTCTTACCTTTACACGGATTTTACATTCCCTCGATTTTGGATTTTACATTGCATCTGTATACTCAAAATCAGGAGAAACACATCAAAAACACGTCAAACAAAAGTGAGGAAATCTTTATGACCATCTTCAATGTCTTTTCCCTGCTTGGAGGTCTTGCCCTGTTCCTGTTCGGCATGGACATCATGGGCAAAGCACTGGAAAAGCAGGCCGGCGGCCAGCTGCAGAAGATCCTGAGCAAGCTGACTGACAACCCCCTTAAAGGCTTTTTCCTTGGCCTGTGCGTCACCGCTGTGATCCAGAGTTCCAGCGCTACCACGGTCATGGTGGTCGGCTTTGTCAACAGCGGCATCATGGAGCTGCATCAGGCCATCGGCGTGATCATGGGCAGCAATGTGGGCACCACTGTCACCAGCTGGATCCTAAGCCTTTCCGGCCTGCAGGGCGACAGCCTCCTCATCAATCTGCTCAAACCCACTTCTTTCAGTCCTTTGCTTGCATTTATCGGCATTTTGCTGTATATGTGTAAGAGTGAGAAGAAAAAAGGCGTGGGCACCATCCTCATCGGCTTTGCCGTGCTGATGACTGGCATGACCACCATGTCTAACGCCGTCCTGCCCCTGCAGAACGAGGCATGGTTCACCAGCCTGTTCACCCGCTTTTCCAACCCTCTTCTGGGCGTTCTGGTGGGTGCCCTTGTTACCGGCATCATCCAGAGCTCCAGCGCCAGCGTGGGTATTCTGCAGGCGCTGAGCGCCACCGGCGTGATCACCTACGGCAGTGCCATTCCCATTATCATGGGTCAGAACATCGGCACCTGCGTTACCGCGTTGATCTCCTCTGTGGGTGCCAACAAGAATGCACGCCGTGCTGCCATGGTCCATCTGTACTTCAACATCATCGGTGTGACCATCTTCCTTGTCGGCTTTTACGGCCTGAATACGGTCTGCCACTTTGCTTTTGTGAACACCACTATCGAGGCATGGGGCATCGCTGTGGTGCACTCGGTGTTCAATATCGTGGCAACGCTGGTGCTGCTGCCCTTTGCAAACCTGCTGGAAAAACTGGCCATCCTCACCATTCCGGATTCGCCGGAAAAGGAAAGCTTTGCGCTGCTGGATGACCGCCTGCTGAACACCCCTGCCGTGGCCGTGGAGCGTGCACGCTCTGCAACTGCTGAAATGGCAGAGCTTGCCCGTGTGGGCGTGATGCAGGCCATGAGCCTGACTCATGAGTGGAACGACACCCTTGCGCAGAAAATCCGCGAGGAAGAGACGCAGGTAGACCGTTACGAGGACGCTCTCGGCACCTATCTCGTCAAGCTTTCCAGCCGTGAGCTGAACCATGCCGACAGCCAGAGCGTAAATACCCTGCTGCACACCATCAGCGATTTTGAGCGCATCAGCGACCATTCCGTAAACCTGATGGAATCTGCCGAGGAGATGCACACCAAAGGAATCCAGTTCTCGCAGGATGCCCGCGACGAGCTGCAGGTGTTGGAGGATGCGGTGCAGGATATTCTGAACCGCACCACTGATGCTTTCCGCAAGGGTGATCTGCATCTTGCCAGCAAGGTGGAACCGCTGGAAGCCGTGGTCAACGAGCTGGTACGTGCCATCAAGGCCCACCACATTGCCCGCCTGCAGGCCGGCAGCTGCTCCATTGAATATGGCTTTGTGCTGGACGACCTGTTGACCAACTATGAGCGTGTGTGCGACCACTGCAGCAACGTAGCCGTTGCACAGATCGAGGTTGCACAGGACAGCTTTGATACCCACGCATACCTCAACGAGCTGCGTCACGGCAATGACACCAAGGAAAGTGAGGAATTCCATCGCCGTCTTGACCGTTACCGTGAACGCTATCTCTTCCCTGAAAATCAATCTGCGGAGGATTTTGACAAATGATCTATATTGTTGAAGACGATGCCGCCATCCGGGAGCTGGAACAGTATGCCCTGCAGTCCAGCGGATACGAAGTGACCAGCTTTGAAAGCTCTGAGCCGTTCTGGCAGGCCATGCACGCTGCAGAGCCGGAACTGGTGATCTTAGACGTGATGCTGCCCGGTGAGGACGGTTTTTCCATCCTGAAAAAGCTGCGCAACACCCCTTCCCTGCGCAGGCTGCCCGTCATCATGGTGACTGCAAAATCCAGTGAGCTGGACACCGTGCGCGGGCTGGACTGCGGCGCCGATGATTACATCTCAAAGCCTTTTGGCATCATGGAATTTTTGAGCCGGGTGCGCGCCGCCTTGCGCCGCTCGGCTCCGGAAGCACGTCCCAACGTACTCAGCTTTCACGAGATCCTGCTGGACAATGCCCGTCACAACGTGACTGTGAGCGGAACGCCGGTGGAGCTGACCTACAAGGAGTACAGCCTGCTGCGTTTGCTGCTGGAGAACACCAATCTGGTGGTGACACGCGAGACCATTCTGCAGGTGGTGTGGGGCACCGACATTTCGGTGGAGAGCCGCACTGTGGATATGCATATCCGCACCCTGCGCAAAAAGCTGGGGGATGCCGGCAAATACATCTGCACTGTGCGCAAGGTGGGTTACAAGCTGACCGATGAAGAGGAGGCCGGTGAAGAATGAAGCTGCGCAGCATGGAAGAAAAGATCAGCTACCGCCTGTTCCTGATGGGCTTCCTTGGTCTGCTGTTCACGGCGGCGCTTTGCATCTTTGTTTTTCACAAGGCATTCACGGCTCAGGCATGGACCAGCCTTGAGCGGGAAGCCGATCTGGTAAGCGCCGGTTATGATCTGGTGCAGGACCCGCAGCAGCTTTCGTCCTTTGTTACCAATGATCTGCGCATCACCCTGATCTCGCAGGACGGCAGCGTGCTGTTTGAATCTGCTACCGATCAGCCCATGGAGAACCATCTCTCCCGCCCGGAGATCCGTCGGGCCATGACCGAAGGTGTGGGCCGGGACATCCGCGATTCCCAGACCATGGGCTACGAGACCTATTACTATGCCGTACTGTTGCCCAACGGTGAGATTTTGCGCATGGCACAGGATGCAGAAACGGTCTGGTCTATTTATGATTCGACCCTGCCTGCCATCGTGCTGAGCTGCGTTGCACTCATGCTGGCCGCCGCTGTGCTGGCAGCTCTGCTCACCCGTGCATTGGTCTCCCCTGTGCTGAGCATGACCGAAGATCTGGATCATATTCAGGACAATGTTCCCTATAAGGAGCTTGTCCCCTTTGCCGAAAGCATCCACTCTGACCGCATCCTCCGTGAGAACAATGAAAAGATGCGGCAGGAGTTTACTGCCAATGTCAGCCATGAGCTGAAGACCCCGCTGACCAGTATTTCCGGCTATGCGGAGCTGATCGAGACCGGCATTGCAAAGCCTGAGGATGTGCCGGGCTTTGCCCAGAAGATCCATGTGGAGGCCAGCCGTATGATCCAGCTGGTGAACGATATCCTGCAGCTTTCCAGTCTGGACAACGCCAGCGAAGCCGGTTCTGAGCCGGAGATGGAGACAGTGGATCTGCTTACCGTTGCCAAGGACTGCGTAGAGCGCCAGAAGCTGAATGCCCGCCGGGCTTACATCTCGCTGAACTGTCTGGGCGAAAGTGCTCTTGTGCACGGCAACCGTGCCCTGCTGGACGAGCTATGCCAGAACCTGTGCGATAATGCGATCCGCTATAATCGTCCCGGCGGTAAGGTACAGATCACCACAGCCTGCAGCCGCGACGGACACTGCACCCTGACTGTGGCCGATAACGGCATCGGCATCCCGAAAGAAGCACAGTCCAGCGTGTTTGAGCGCTTCTATCGTGTGGACAAGAGCCGCAGCAAGGCTACCGGCGGTACCGGTCTGGGCCTTGCCATCGTCAAGCATATCGCGCGCATCCACAACGCACGCATCAAGCTGGAAAGTCAGGTGGATGTGGGCACTACCATTACTGTCACCTTCCCCACTGCCAACTGAATCACATCGGTAAAAATCTCACGTCTGCCTGCAATTGCGGGCAGGCGTTTTTTATTGTGATCTTTTCTCTGCCCACACCGTTCTGCAATGCACTGCGCTGCTGCAGATGCACAAGGTCGATGCCCTGCTGCCAGAAAGACTGCACCGTCTGCGTGCACAGTTCTGCCAGCTGTTCGCACTGTGCGGCGCTTGGCTGCGGCGTATCATAGCTGCGCTGACAGTCCAGCCGCAGACTGGCAGTTTCTTCCCGCAGGGTGACAGACACGCTGCATCGGCGGACCGTTACCGGCTCACCTTCCAGCCAGAAAGTATGCACGCCGCCCATTTCCCGCAAAAGCCGCGCTGTTTCCGCCTGCCGGGCCTCCAGCTCAATGCTGTTTTCCACTCGCCAGAGGATGCTTGTATCTGCAAGTGCCACTTCCTGTTTCTCTGCCCGCAGCTGCGGCAGAAGCATTCCGTCCTGATACTGGTAAAGCCTCGGCATCTGGTCTGCGCACTGCTTGAGCTGCTCAAGCAGTTTGTTCGGAAATTCCTGCTTATCCGCTGGAAGTTCCTCCAAAAATCCATCGTCCATTTCCAGCACAGAAACTTTTGCCGATACCCTGCCCTGCCTGTTTTCCAGCACCGTACGCTCATACGCTGCAAGCAGCTCTGCCGATGCATCTTGATCGATCAGCAGATAATCGCACAGGCGGTAATCCGCCTTTTGCGGCAGTTGCTTTTGCGCCGCCGCCAGCGCTTTTGCCAGCGTGTCCGCCTGCGCCAACTGCAGCTGCACAGCCCCAGAAGCCTCGGATGCATCGGCGGCGGCTTCCGGAGCCTGATACAGCAGCCCTACGGTGATGGACTGTTTCTTCTGAGCAAGATACAGCGCACGAACCATGCTTTTTTCGGTGGTCTCGCAGCGCAGAAAAATCAGGCACCACCCGATCAAAAGCATCGCACTGAGAGAGCGCAGTTTCTTCTGCTTCATTTTACCGCTCCTTTCCCGCACTGCACCGCGCGCTGCCACACGGTACGCACTGCCGCGCAGAGAAAGCCGGTGCGGAAGATCGCGCAGGTGAGCCAGATGAGCAAAAGCAGCGCATCCATGCGGGAGAAAACATCTGCACTCCATGCCCGCAGCAGTTCCTGTTCCGGGTAATCCGCTGCGCCAAATACGAGGCACATCCCGGCAGTAAGACCCGCCTGTGCCAGAAAGGTGAGCCATGGCAGCCAGGACATGCTGCGCGGCTCTTCATAACCTGCAAGAAGCGGCCAGAACAAATACTCCGCATACAGCGGAACACGCGGCCAGCGGGCCAGTTGCACAGCATCTGCCGTCAGCAGGTGCGCCCAGTCCATCTGCCCGGCAAGCCCTGTCAGACAGACCAGCCCACCCAGCAGCACGAACCACCACAGCACCCGTGCCGGAGCATCCCAGCCGGAAGGCGGAATACACCACCCTGCCCAGAGCAAAAGCGGCAGCAGGCCGATCAGCGCCATGGAGCGGAACTCCTGCTGGCAGATGTTCTGGGCCTGCATTACGGTTCCAAACAACTCTGCCAGAAACCATGCTCCTGCGGAAAACAGCCAGATCCACTGCATGGCTGCCCGCTGCCAGCAGGCAGAGAACACCCCACTGATGCATGTGAGCAAAAGAGCCTGAACCGCTCCATGAATGATCATCCCACGCGGAGAGATACCGGTCTGCATTTCTTCTGCCAGCGCAGCTGTCCACACGCTCAGTGCCAGCACGGGAGCAGAAAAGCCTTTCTGTTTTTGTATCATTTTCCCTCCCGTTTCTGCCAGATATTAAAGTCGTGCGCTGAAAGACGGCGGTAGTTGCGGCGGATGATGCCATCCTCTGCCATGGGCCGCTGTGGGAACGGATGCGCCGCCAGATATGGCACCTGCAGGCAGGCTGTGCCGGAAAGACTGAGCAGAACTGCAAAAAAAGCCCCCGCAAGGCCCACCGGCCCGGCAAGACCTGCAGCCAGCACCACACCCAGACGCAGCAGCGTAGCAGGCTCGTACAAAGAGGGCGTGACGAACACCGCGATGGCCGTGATGCTTGCCACAAAGATCACCGGCGTGCTCATAAGCCCGGTGGCAATGGCAGCATCGCCGATGATCAACGCGGACACCAGACTGACCGAATGTCCCAGCGACTGCGGCATCCGCAGACCTGCTTCCCGGATGACCTCCAAAATGAGTATGACCAGCAGCATTTCCGCAAACAGCGGCAGCGGTGTGGCCTTCTCCGCCGCTTCGATCTTGTACAGAAGCTGCGGTGGGATCAGCTCCGGCAGGTAGACCGCCAGACAGACGAACACACCCGGCAGAAATACTGTGAGGTAGAACGAAACATATTTGAGGATGCGCAGAAAAGAGGAAAACACGGCGGTGGATGCATAATCGTCCAAGCACTCAAAATTTTCGCAGAAAAGAGCCGGAAGCACCATGGCAGAGGGACTTCCGTTGACCAGCACCACGATCTTGCCCTCACAGATCTTTGCCGCCGCTACGGCAGGCCGCTCGGTGTAGCTTACCGGCGTGAACAGCCGCGCCTTGCCCGGCAGCAGCCACGGCACAAAGTAACTGGAATCCAGCAAAAGCTCCGGCTTTGCAGCGGCAAGCGCTTTGCGCACACGGATCACCATGGCGGAGTCTGCCCTGTTTTTGCAGTAGCAGATGGCGTATTCCGTTTGCATTTCGGTATCGGCCTGCGCCACCTCCTGCACCAGATGTTCGGTACGGATGAGCCGCCGCAGCAGGCTCAGATTGACCCGCAGCAGGTCGGCAAAGCCTTCGCGGGAGCCGCGCAGATTGCCCTCCCCGGAAGGCTCATCTACCGAGCGGAACTTCAGTCCCTGCACCGAGAAGGCAATGCCCTTTGCGCAGCCGTCCAGCAGTAAGACCGCCATGCCTGCCGTCATTCGTTTGATCAGATCAGCCAGATCTGTTACCGGCTCACTTTCTGCCGGAAAGGCTGAGCCGTGCAGGATCAGCTCAAAGACCTGCGGCCCGGTGCAACGCTGGCCTGCCTGCTGCGGCGGTGCCTGACGGCTGGCCGCATCCAGTAAAAGCTCCCACAAAGAATCCAGACTTGCCATGCCGTCAAACAGCAGGATGCTTCCCCTGCAATGATAAATCGTGATCTCCTTGGCATAATAATCCGCAGAGGTGCCAAACATTTTGTCCAGCACCGCAAGATTTGCCGTAAGGCTCTGTGATAACTGCCGCATCCAACCACTCCTTTGCACAGCAGTATGCCCGGCTGCAGCGGCATCCATTCCGCCAGAAACGACAGGAGGTCTTGTTACTTGAAGCTTCTGATCTGCCGCACTATCATCATTTATCTGTGCGTCCTGTTTGCCATGCGGCTGATGGGCAAGCGCCAGCTGGGCGAACTGCAGCCCGAAGAACTGGTGTCCACCATTCTCATTTCCAATCTGGCATCCATCTCCATTGAATCGGAAGAGGTGCCCATCACATCCAGCCTGATCCCGCTGTTTCTCATTGCAGCGCTGGAACTGCTGGGCTCCGTGCTGAGCTTCCGCAGCCAGAAATTCTTCAACTTTCTCTCCGGCAGACCAAAGACGGTGATCTTGGACGGGCAGATCGATCAGAAAGCCTTGCGGATGTTACGGCTGACCACAGCTGACCTGATGGAAGCGCTGCGCGGTAAAAATATTTTTGACCCACGGGAGGTCTCCTACGCGGTGATCGAGACGAACGGCACCCTTTCGGCAGCACTGCGGCCAGAAAAAGAGCCAGCCCGTCTTGCTGACCTGCAGCTGAAGGTGACCCATACCAACGCCACCATTCCCTTTGTGCTGGACGGACAGGTGCTGGAAGACAACCTGCGCTGGTGCGGCAAGGACCGCGCGTGGCTGGAACGCACGGCGCAGGCCAACACCCTGCTGCCGGAAGAAATTTTGCTGCTGATCGGCAACGAGACCGAGGATTATTTTTTGCTAAAAAAAGAGAACCGTCGTGCCGGCGGCTCCCATTGAGGTGAGCGGATGAAGCGGATCTATGCATGTATCGCCATTGTGGCCGTACTGCTGAGCGTGGCCTTTTACAGCAGCTGGAAGGTGCAGAGCTTTGCGGATGTGATCTCGGCAGACCTTGACACCGCCGCCGAAGCCATCCGCAATGCCGACTACCCTGCCGCCCGGCAGGCGCTTGCTGATGGTGCCGACCGGTGCGACCAAATGCGCACCAAAATGAACCACCTGCTGCGCACCGCAGATTTTACCGAGCTAGAAGCTGCACTGCGGGCGGCGGACGGACACCTGGAAATGGGTGCCCCAGAGGAAGCCTTTGGTGAGCTGCGCCGCGCACAGGTACAGGTGGAAACACTGGAATGGCTCTCGCACCGGCTGGTATAAACAAAACCACCGGCCCTGCCCCATTGGGCGAAAGCCGGTGGTCTGATGCAAATTATTTCTGTGGTTCCTTGCGGTCGCCCATCAGCTTTTTCAGCTCATTGAAAAAACTCTCCACATCAGCGAACTGGCGGTAGACCGATGCAAAGCGAACATATGCCACTTCGTCGATCTTTTTCAGTTCCTGCATGGTCAGCTCACCGATGCGCACGCTGGGGATCTCACGGTCGTAGGAGCTGAGCAGCGTCTGCTCAATGCTGCTTACCGCACGCTCCAGCGATTCGTAGCTGACCGGCCGCTTGGCGCAGGCACGCACCATGGCGTTGAGCAGCTTCTGCCGGTCGAACGGCTCACGGGAGCTGTCCTTTTTGATGACCACAAGCGGAACAGTCTCCACGACCTCATAGGTCGTAAAGCGCATATGGCAGCTCAGGCATTCGCGGCGGCGGCGGATGCGCTCACTGTCTTCGGTGGGGCGGGAATCGATCACTTTGGATTCCTCGGCTCCGCAATAGGGACACTTCATGTTCTGTTCCTCCTGTCCGGTCTGACCGGGCTGTGTTTTTAGGCTTTGGTCTTGGGCTTGCGCTCACTCCACAGCACCCACGCAGAGGTGGAAACGCACAGCGAAGTGTACACGCCGCTGATCATGCCCATCATCAGCGGGAACGCAAAGGTAAAGATGCTGTCCAGACCATACAGCTTTGCCACGATGCACATAACGCCCAGCGCCATCACCGTGGTAATGGTGGTGATCAGGGTGCGGCGGGCGGACTGGTTCACCGAGTGGTTCACCAGCTCTTCAAACGAGGCTTTCTTGCCCATCAGGGTGCGGTTCTCGCGGATACGGTCGTAGACCACAACGGTATCGTTGATGGAGTAGCCAAGGATGGTAAGCATGGCGGCAATGAAGTTGCCGTCCAGCGCGGTGCGCAGCAACACGAAGGTGCCAAATACCACCATCAGGTCGTTCACAAGCGCCAGCACTGCCATCATGCCGCCGGTCAGGCCGCCGATGTTCTTGAAGCGCAGGGCGATGTACAGCAGGATCAGCACCAGTGCAAACACCACGGCAACCAGACTCTTCTGCAGGAACTTGGTGCCCATGGCAGCGCTGACGTTGCTCAGCGACAGCTGTTCAAAATTGTTGTCCGGGCAGCTTTCGTTCAGGCTGTCCAGCAGCTTGGCCACCTGCTCGGTAGTCACTGTTTCGGTACCGGGCATCGAGATTTTCAGGGTCTGGCCACCGGTAGCAACATTCTCGCCGGTCTGCAGGGTCAGGCCGTTATTCTCCAATGCAGAGGATGCAACCTTCTGCACATCCGACATGGTAAAGCTGCCCTCGTAGCTCAGGGTGATCATGGCACCGCCGGTGAACTCGGTATCCAGATGGACACCCAAAACCACAGCGCACAGCACGATGGCTGCCATCAGGCAGGAGGAGATCGTCAGGAAGCGCTTGCGCAGGCCCACAAAGTCAATAGGCTTCTTCTCGGTTTTTTCCTTGCCAGGCTTTTCTGCACCGTAGAGCCAAGGGTTGCGCAGTGCCTTGATGGATGCCGCACCGCGGATCATCACACGGGTAGCAAACACGCCAAACACAAAGTTCAGCAGCACGCCGGTGAGCAGCGTGTAACCGAAGGCATAAATAGTGCCTGCGGTGGAGGGGCCAAAGGCAAAGAACACAAAGTGGAGTGCCTTAGCAAACATGCCGTCCGAGGGGCCAAAGGCACCCATCAGCACGATGGCCACGATGACGATGGTCACGTTGCCGTCAACGATGGGGGTCAGGCCGCGGGCAAAACCGCTCTTGAGCGCGCCATCCAGAGACTTGCCGTTTTTCAGCTCTTCCTTGATGCGTTCTGCCGTGATAACATTGGCATCCACGCCCATGCCGATGGCAAGGATGATGCCTGCGATGCCGGGCAGGGTCATGGTAAAGCTTTCAAACACCGGAAAGTAACCGGAAACGAACGCCAGCGTTGCTGCCACCTGACCAGCCAGTGCAATACATGCAAGGAAGCCCGGCAGACGGTACAGCATCGTCATGAACACCACGATCAGTGCAAAGGCGATCAGGCCGGCCAGAACCATGGCGCTCAGGCTGTTCTCGCCCAGACTGGGGCTGACGGTGGAATAGCTGTCCACCGTCAGTGCAAAGGGCAGTGCGCCGGAGTTGATCTGGCGGGCCATCTTGACGACCTGCTCCTGCGTGAAAGGATTGGAAGCAGAGCTTGTAATGATGGCAGAGCCATCGGTAATAGCGGTGTTGACCGTGGCCGTGCTCACGTTTTCATCGTCCAGCCAGATGCTGATGGTGCCGCCCGATGCAGCCAGCTTTGTGGTAGCATCGCCAAATGCCTTGGCACCGTCATCGGTGAACTTCAAGGAGACGAAATATTCCGAAGCACCGCCATTGCTGACGGGGCCATACTGAGCTGCGGCGCTCTCGATCATGGAGCCGTCCAGGATCAGCTCACCGTCCGCACTGCTTCCCTCGCGGAAGGTCAGATAGGCGGTGGTGCCGATCTCATCGATCGCAGCTTCCGGGTCAAAATCCGTCTCACCGGACTGCCACGGAAACTCCAGGATCAGGCTGTCGGAATTGTTGTCCACATACAGCTCATAGTCGGTCACGTTCAGCGCCACGAGACGGTTCTCAATGACGAGCTGGGCTGCTTCCAGCTGTTCTTCGGTAGCATCGTAGCCATCCGACGGCACAAAGGTGACGTTGACACCGCCCTTAATATCCACACCGAAGCGGATATCCTTTGCACCTTTGATATAGGTCGTGGTCGTATCGCCATACTTGGCATACACACCGAAGAACGCAGTATACACAAATACCACGATCAACAGCACTGTGGCGATCAGATGCCATGCTTTTCCTTTTGTTTTCATAAAATTCAGGGAACCTCCAAAAGCAGCAGTTCTTGCAGCTGCCGCCCGTATTCTAGTGCGGACCGCCTGCTCCGGCGGGCCTTATCATTTCCGCAAGGGGGCCGTCGTGCCGGCTTTCTTGCGACAAAACTCCCCTGACGGCCCAGACGGGCCGCACAGAGGAGATAAAATCAAAAAATGTTAGTCTGCCTTGTCAGCCAGCAGTTTTTCTGCCACAGCCAGACGCACACAGATGCACAGCAGTTCGGAAGCGGTTTCCACCTCGTCCAGACTGGGATAGGTGGGCGCAATGCGCAGGTGAGAATCCTCGGGGTCCTTGTGATAGGGATATGCAGAACCGGCACCGGTCAGGGTCAGGCCCGCATCCTTGCACAGACCCGCCACGCGCTTTGCACAGCCGGGCATCACATACAGGCTGATGAAGTAGCCGCCCTTGGGGTCCGTCCAGTGGGCAATATCCCCGCAGGGGATGAGGTTGTTCTTGAATGCGGTCTTGACGGCATCAAAGCAGGGCACCAGACGACGACGGTGCTTTGCCATGTGGGCCAGCACACCTTCCTTGTTCTTCAGGAAGCGGACGTGGCGCAGCTGGTTCATCTTGTCGTAGCTGATGATCATGACCGAGAAGCGCTTGCAGATATACTTCATGCTGCTCTCGCTGCAGGCAATGGCAGAGACACCTGCGCCCGGGAAGGTGATCTTGCTGGTGGAAGTGAACATGAACACACGGTTTTCGTTGCCGTACTTCTTGCTCTCGTTCAGCAGCACCGGAGTCTCGATGATCTCATCGGTCAGGTGATGGACGATATAGGCTTCATCCCAGAAGATCTTGAAATCAGGCGCAGCGGTCTTCATCTTGGCAAAACGCTCGATGGTCTCATCGCTGTAGGTATAGCCATCGGGGTTGGAATACTGCGGCACACACCAGATGCCCTTGATGTCAGGATCCTCGGCCACCAGCTTTTCCACAATGTCCATATCCGGGCCATTGGGGGTCATAGGCACGCTGACCAGCTCAAAGCCAAACTCCTCGGTAATAGCAAAGTGACGGTCATAGCCGGGCACCGGGCAGAGGAACTTGCGCTTCTCCACCTGAGACCAGGGGCACGGAGACTCCGGGAAACCGAACACATAGCCGATATTGACGAGGTTATACATCAGCTGCAGGCTGGAGTTGCCGCCCACGAACACTTCCTCCGGCTTTACGCCAAAGACATCCGCAAACAGCACGCGGGCCTCCTGCAGGCCTTCCAGCTCGCCATAGTTGCGGGCATCCGTGCCAGCATCGGTGGTATAGTCATTCATCTTCAGCAGGTCCATGGCCAGATCCATCTGGTGAGGGCCGGGCTTGCCGCGGGCCATATTCAGCTTGAGGCCCTTGGCCTGAAATTCTTTGTACTTTGCCTCAAGCGCTGCCTTTTCGGCAGTGAGTTCATCACGATTCATTGCAAGATAATTTGCCATTAGAAACACACTCCTTTATCGTACTTCCTGTTACCCATAGCGCCAGAGCGGCATTTTGCGGAGCATTCCTGCCAGGGAGCGTTCCCCATGCCATTCCAGACCTTAATATTATAGTACATTTTGCCCTCGGAAACAAGAATAATAAAGCAAAAAGCCCTGCCAAAAGCAAAAAGCTTTTGAAACAGAGCTTGAATGCCGGGTCTTTGCTCCCCTGCTATACGCTAAAAGCGTCAGCTCAGAGCGACCTGATTTTTATAGCGCTTGCGCACCGCGCCGTATTCCAGATGTGCTTCGCCGCCTTCCACGGTATCTTCATCCACAGTTACGCGGATGATGGTAGCATCGGTGGGCACCTCGTACATGATGGGCAGCAGAATGCTTTCCATCACGCTGCGCAGGCCGCGGGCACCGGTCTTGCGCTCGATCGTCTTGCGGGCAATGGCGTGGAGTGCTTCATCAGTGAAGTTCAGTTCCACATTATCCATGCTCAGAAGTTCCTTATACTGCTTCACAAGGCTGTTGCGCGGCTCCTTGAGCACGCGAACCAGAGCGTCCTCGTCCAGATCGTCCAGCACGGTAATGACCGGCAGACGGCCGATCAGTTCCGGGATCAGGCCGAACTTGACCAGATCGTGGGGTTCCACCTTGCGCAGCAGAGCCTTCTCCGCTTCGCTGGAATTATCCTTCAGGCTGCTGCCGAAGCCCAGTGCGGACTTATCGGTGCGGCGCAGGATATACTTATCCAAGCCATCAAATGCACCGCCGCAGATGAACAGGATGTTGGTGGTGTCGATCTGGATGAACTCCTGCTGCGGGTGCTTGCGGCCGCCCTGCGGAGGAACATTGCTCACAGTGCCCTCCAAAATCTTCAGCAGGGCCTGCTGCACGCCCTCGCCGCCCACATCGCGGGTGATGGAGGGGTTCTCACTCTTGCGGGTGATCTTGTCGATCTCGTCGATATAGATAATACCGATCTGTGCCTTCTGCACATCAAAATCCGCTGCTTGGATCAACTTGAGCAGAATGTTCTCCACATCCTCGCCCACATAACCGGCTTCGGTCAGGGTGGTGGCATCGGCAATGGCGAAGGGAACGCCCAGCATTTTTGCCAGAGTCTGTGCCAGCAGGGTCTTGCCCACGCCGGAAGGACCCAGCAGCAGCACGTTGGACTTCTGCAGCTCCACATCGCTGCCCTTGCCGCTGAGGATGCGCTTGTAGTGGTTGTAGACCGAGACGGCCAGCACACGCTTTGCCTCGTCCTGACCGATCACGTACTGATCCAGACCTTCCTTGATCTCGGCCGGGGTCAGGATGTTGATATCCAGATCGTCCGCAGGCTGGATGTGTGCACGGTTTGCACCGCGGGCCGGTCGGGCGCTTTTGGGCTGATCCGGCTTGTCGGAAAGCAGGTCGTGGCACAGGCCGATGCATTCGCTGCAGATATTGACACCGGGGCCGATGATCATACGCTCCACTTCGTCCTGATGCTTTCCGCAGAAGCTGCAGACCAGATCCTTTTCGTTTTTGTCTCTGCCGGAATTGTTATTTGCCATAGCTGTTTTTCCTTATCCTGGGTAAATTAAATGTCGGCGGCTCAGCGGTGGGCAATGACCTCATCGATCAGGCCGTATTCCTTTGCCTGCAGTGCGGACATATAGTTGTCGCGCTCGGTATCCAGCTGGATCTTTTCCAGCGGCTGGCCGGTGTACTCGCTGAGCATGCGGTTCATCTTATCGCGGATATACACCATGTGCTCGGCATGGATCTTGATATCGGTGGTCTGGCCGGAAAGGCCGCCACCCTGCCCGCCGATCAGCGGCTGATGGATCAGAATTTCCGAGTTGGGCAGTGCAAAACGCTTTCCCTTGGTGCCGCTTGCCAGCAGGAAGGCACCCATGGAAGCTGCCATGCCCATGCAGATGGTGGAAACATCGCACTTGATATACTGCATGGTATCGTGGATGGCCATGCCGGCGCTGATGGAGCCGCCGGGGCTGTTGATATACAGGCTGATGTCCTTATCCGGGTCCTGCCCTTCCAGATACAGCAGCTGTGCCACAACAAGGCTGGCGGAGGTATCATTGACATCCTCGCTCAGAACGATGATGCGATCGTTCAAAAGACGGGAGAAAATATCATAGGAACGCTCGCCATGGGACGACTGTTCCACAACGTAAGGAACAAAACTCATAAAGTTCGCCTCCTGAAATGGAATATAGTATTTGCAAAATTGACCGATACGGTTTCCCTGCCGGTTCTGCCGTATCGGTCAATTTTTACAACCTTTGATTGAAACCGTGCAGCATACTGCCCGCTTCAAAGGAACACAGGAGCTGATTACTCAGCGTCTGCAGCCTTCTCTTCCTCAGCAGCCTTCTCCACGATGTTTGCGTGGCTCTTGATGAAGTCGATGGCCTTGTTGATGGCCAGATCCTTCTTCAGGTCGTCAACATTGACCAGCTCACGAACCTTGTCCTCTTCCATCTTGTACTGGTCAGCAATGCGCTTGATCTCAGCGGAAACTTCCTCCTCGGAAGCCTCGATGTTCTCAGCAGCAGCAACAGCCTCCAGAGCCAGACGGATCTTGACCTGCTTCTCAGCCTGCGGCATGAAGGAAGCGCGGAACTGCTCCATAGTCTGGCCCATATACTTCAGGTAGTCCTCGAGGCGCAGGCCCTGCTGCTCCACGCGGAATGCGAAGTCGTTGACCATCTCGTCCATGCGGGCATCATACATTGCCTGGGGGATCTCACCCTCCATGCTCTCGATGACCTGATCCACCAGAGCGTTCTCAACAGCCAGATCGTCCTGCTTGTCCAGCTGCTCCTGATTGTTCTTGCGGATGGAAGCCTTGAACTCGTCCAGAGTGTCGTACTCAGAGCAGTCCTTAGCCAGCTCGTCATCCAGAGCAGGCAGCTCCTTGTACTTCACTTCGTGCAGCTTGATCTTGAACACAGCAGCCTTGCCAGCCAGTTCGGCAGCCTGATACTCGGTGGGGAAGGTAACGTTCACGTCGAACTCTTCGCCAGCGGAGTGGCCCACGATCTGATCCTCAAAGCCGGGGATGAAGCTGCCGCTGCCCAGAGTCAGGCTGTAGTGCTCAGCCTTGCCGCCCTCGAAAGCCACGCCATCGACGAAGCCCTCGAAGTCGATATCAGCGATGTCGCCGTTCTCAGCAGCGCCCTCACGGGTCAGCTCGCGGGCATTGCGCTCCTGCACACGCTTCAGCTCAGCTTCAACAGCCTCGTCAGAAACAGTATGGACAGTCTTTTCAACCGTCAGACCATTGTAGCTGCCAACCTTGACTTCGGGCTTGACAGCGACCTTGACGGTCAGGGTGACACCGTTGGTCTCATCAGCAGAGTCAACAGTGACCTCCGGACGGCCGACCGGCTCAACGCCAGCTTCCTTGACAGCAGCCTCGAAAGCCTCGGGGAACAGCTCATTGATGGCATCATAGGTAAAGACATCAGCGCCGTACATCTTCTCGATCAGAGCGCGGGGAGCCTTGCCCTTACGGAAGCCGGGAACAGCGTACTTCTTGCCTTCCTTCTTGAAAACATCGGCAACAGCCTTCTTGAAAGCCTCTGCGTCGATGGAGAACTGCAGTTCTGCCATGCTCTTCTCGAGCTTTTCACACTTGATGAAATTCATTTGTTTTTCCTCCACTCAAAAATTCTATTGCGCAGGACAGGAAGTTTTTGCCCTTTGCAACCGCGCACTGCGTCCTGGATGAACTTGCTTTTGCAATATGCGGGGACGCGCGCGCTCAATTGGGTGCAACAATCGCGTCAAAAACTATTATAGCACGCTCCTGACACAATTGCCAGCCCAAATTGTTAATTTTTATTGGTTTTAACGGTTCAATTGATGCGGTACGGGCAAAAACGCAGCCCATCGGCACTGACCAGCTTGTAGTGGATACCATCCACATCGCCCTGCACCGCATAGCGGATGGCATTGCCGTGCAGATGGCCATAGTAGCAGGTCCTGATGCTGTATTCCTTTAAGGTGGCCACGATCTCCGGCGCACTGGTGCCGGTATACACCGGCGGATAGTGCAGGAACACCAGCTTTTCCAGCCCGGGTTCGGCGGCATCAAGGCTCATGCGCAGCCGTCCGATCTCGCGGTTCATCACCTTTTCGTCGTGGGCCTCGCCTGCATCAAACAGCCAGCCGCGGGTACCGCACAGTGCATACCCCTCTACACTGTAGGAGTTGTTGTGCAGAATGTGCAGGGTATCAAAGCCTTCTGCTTTGAGGTAGGCATTCATCTTGTTCACGGTAGACCACCAGTAATCGTGGTTGCCCTTCATGATGATCTTCTGCCCGGGCAGGCTCTGCAGAAATTCAAAATCCTTACGGGTATCGGTCAGGCGCATGGCCCAGCTGATATCGCCCGCCAATACAATGGTATCCTCTGGTTTGATGAGCTTGCGCCAGTTTTTCTCAAGGCGCTCCACATAATCATTCCAGCCGGGAAAAATATCCATCGGCTTGGAAGCGCCCAGAGAAAGGTGGGTATCGCCAAGCACAAAAAGTGCCATGTTTTTACTCCTGTTCTAAATGCAGCAGGATGTGTTATTCCTGATAGCCCAGCGCCACCTCGGCGATCTGCGCAGGATCGATCACGGTGTTAAAGCGCTCCGGCTTCTGGCGCAGTGCGGCAAGGCTTGCCGGTGCGGTATGCTCGGTAGCTGCTTCCAGCTGCTGCATTGCTTCAAAATCATTTTCCGGGGCGGTGCGGCCCAGTGCTTCCAGCACACTGCGCGGGAACTTGAAGGGAGACGCGGTGGACAGCACCACCATGGGCACGCCCTCGCGCTTTTTCTGCGCTGCCACATGGAACGCAACGGCGGTGTGGGTATCACACAGGTAATTGTCCTTCTCGTAGCGGACACGGATCTCCCCTGCCACTTCTTCCTCACTGCTCCAGCCGCAGGAGAAGTTCTCCTGAATGGCAGCCAGCGTCTCCGGACGCACAGTATAGCTGCCGGTCTCGGCAAGGCTCTTCATCAGGCCCGCCACCTCGGCATCACTGCCGGTGACATGGTACAGAAGGCGCTCGAGGTTCGAGGACACCAGAATGTCCATGCTGGGCGAGGTGGTCTTGAAGAACTCCCGCTTTGCGGTGTAGGTGCCGGTGGTGAGGAAATCGGTCAGCACGTTGTTCTCATTGGAAGCGCAGACCAGCTTGCCCACGGGCAGGCCCATGCGCTTTGCATAGTAGCCTGCCAGAATGTCGCCGAAGTTGCCGGTGGGTACGCAGAAGTCCACTTCATCGCCGAAGGTGATCCTGCCCGCCTTGAGCAGCTGGGCATAGGCGGCAAAGTAATAGACGATCTGCGGCACCAGACGGCCCCAGTTGATGGAGTTGGCGCTGGACAGGCGGATGTTCCGCTTGGCAAGCTCTGCTGCAATGGCAGTGTCACCAAAGACCTTCTTCACACCGGTCTGTGCATCATCAAAGTTGCCGCGCACAGCGTACACTGCCACGTTGGCACCCTCCTGCGTTGCCATCTGCAGGCGCTGGATCTCGCTGGTACCGCCCGTGGGATAGAACACTGCGATCTCCACGCCCGGGATATCATGGTAGCCGTCCAGAGCTGCCTTGCCGGTATCGCCGCTGGTCGCCACAAGGATCAGGGTCTTTTCCGTGCGGCCCAGATTCTTTTTGGCTTCCACCAGAAGCTTCGGCATCAGCTGCAGAGCATAATCCTTGAATGCACAGGTAGGGCCATGCCACAGCTCTAAGGCATAGGTGTCCCCTTCCACCGGGGCAAGATAGCCTGCCTTGCCGCCAAAGGCCTCTCCGTAGGTCTTGTGGGCAGCTTCGGTCAAAAAATCCTGCGAGTAGTCGGTCAGATATTCTTTGATGACGGCAGCTGCCATGGCCGGGTAGTCCAGCTCGCACAGTGCCTTCACATCCACCTGCGGAAAGCTTTCCGGTACAAACAGACCGCCCTCGTTGGACAGGCCCTGTGCGATCGCTTCCGAGGAAGTCACTTTGCGGTTTTGGTCTCTGGTACTAAAAAACTGCATTGTTGTCGCTCCTTTTTCGCCGTAGAACGTGCAAAGCACGCTCTTCTGCTGTGGCAGAGAAGCCCTCTGCCCGTACATTTTCCCACCGGGGCCGTTGCTTTACGTGAGAAAAGCGCCCCTTATAATATGTACCATCCAGCGCCCGCTGTCAAGAGGGAACACTTCTGCCACGTCAAATCGCACCGGTGCATCGCTCAGGCCGTTCTGCTGCAGATAATACTGTGCTGCACGGATCAGGCGGCGCTGTTTGGGCCGGTCCACCGCTTCTGCCGGGCTGGCCAGAGAGCCTTCCGCACGGGTCTTGACCTCACAGATGACAATGGTCCCATCCGGCTCCTGCACCACAACATCCAGCTCACCCATCCGGGTGTGGAAGTTGTGTGCCAGCAGCCTGCAGCCCTGCTTCTGATACCAGCGGGCCGCAGCAGCTTCTCCCCTGCGCCCTGTCTCGGCGCGGTTCACTTTCCGTTCTCCGGCCAGTAGCCCTGCTTTTTGAGGAAGCTGCGGCGGTAGAACGGCTGGATGCCGTACTGGGCGATCAGCTCATAGTGGAGCTTGGTCGGGTAGCCCTTGTGCTTTGCCAGCTGATACTGCGGATACTGTCTGTCCAGTTCCAGCATATAGCGGTCACGGCTGACCTTGGCAAGGACGGATGCTGCGCCGATGCTGGCACTGGTGGCATCGCCCTTGACCACCGGCTGTGCCGGGACCAGCAGCCCTGCCGGGGTGCGGTTTCCATCCACGAGAACAAGGTTCGGCACGATGTCCAGCTCTTCCACAGCCTGCTTCATGCCGCCCATGGTGGCGTTGAGGATGTTGTCCCGGTCGATGATCTCCGGCCCCACAAAAACAATTTTGTAGGCCAACGCCTTTTCAATGATCTCATCAAACAGAGCTTCCCGCTTTTTCTCGGTAAGCTTTTTGGAGTCGTTGATGCCAAAGACCGGATTCTCCGGGTCCAGAATACAGGCCGCTACGCACACCGGGCCGCACAGAGGGCCGCGTCCGGCTTCGTCCACGCCTGCAAAGCAGCCATACTGACTGCGTACAGCGGCATCGTACTCATACAGCGGAGCCGAGATTTCCTCGTCGGAACGGCGCTTCATTCGTCATCCTCCTCGGCAAAATCAGCCAGATCATCCCGCTGCGGCGGACGCTCCAGCGAGATGCGGCCCCACTTGCAGGCGCGGAACTCGTCCACCAGCATAATGGCGCAGCGCTCGGTGTTCACCTCGCCGCCGCGCACCAGCAGACCGCGCTTGCGGCCGATGGCTTCCATCAGCTCGTAGGGCGGCAGGGCCAGCGTTTCGGCATCCAGCTTGTAGCGCTGGGCCACAAGGTCGGGGTAGTTGCGGCGCACCTCGTCCAGCAGGTTCATGGCCAGCTCTTCCACATCCAGAATATCATCCTTGATGGAGCCGATAAAGGCCAGATTGGACGCAATGGTCTTGGAGTCAAACTTCTTCCACAGTACGCCGGGCATATCCAGCAGGTCAAATTTGTCGGTGCTGACCCACTGTTTGCCCTTGGTTACGCCCGGGCGGTCTGCCGCCTTGGCGCGGGCAGAGCCTGCAAAGGTGTTGATGAAGGTGGATTTGCCCACATTGGGGATGCCGCACAGCATCACCTGTGTTTTGGCACCGCCCATGCCGCGGTTCTGGCGGCGTTCCAGCAGGCCCGCCAGTTCTTTTTCAATGGCAGCCTTTACCGCATTGGCCCCGCCCTTCTGCTTGGCGCTGATAGCCACACAGCCGGCATCTGCCGCACGGAAATACTTGATCCATTCTTCCGTTACAGCCGGGTCTGCCAGATCGGCCTTGTTCAGCGCGTATAGTTTCGGCTTGCGGGCCGTGATGCGCTCGATCTCCGGGTTCAGGCTGGAAAGCGGGATGCGGGCATCCAGCAGCACAAGGCTGGCATCCACGTGCTGGATCTCCTGCTCCATCATGCGCAGAGTCTTGGTCATGTGGCCCGGGAACCACTGAATATTGTACTGGTTTGCAAAGCGGGTATCCATTTCGTTCATTTTACCACCCCAAAATCTGTAAAGGGCATAAAGCACAAAAGCACCCTGCCCAGAATGTCCCGTTCGTCAATGCAGCCCACATAGGTGGAACGGCTGTCCAGTGATTGGTTGCGGTTATCGCCCATCACGAACACCGTGCCCTCCGGCACCGTATACGGGAAAGTTACATCATAGCCAAGATAGGTAGGCTCTGCAATGTAGTCCTCCTGCAAGACCTCGCCGTTCACCGCCACGGTGCCGGTTGCATAATCGATGGAGACCGTATCGCCGCCTTTGGCGATGACACGCTTGACCAGCGGTTTACCGTAGGAGGTATAGCTGTCCACAATGACCACGTCACCACGCTGCGGTGTATAGCCTGCTCCCCACACGATGAGCTTATCACCGTTCACCAATGTGGGCACCATGGAGCTGCCGTCCACCTGAATGATGCGGAAGAAAAACGAAAAGATCAGCACCAGCACCAGCGCTGCCGAGATCAATGCCTCGTACCATTCCAGCAGGTTCTGCCCACGCACGGGCTTTGCCTGTTCCTGTTTTTCCATATCCGGTACACCTCACCTTCTGGTTTTACACTGCTGACCCGATTATACCGCAGCCGACAGGCTCTTCGCAAGAACGGTGCCTGCAAAAAGCCGCATTTTTTCCGAAATTTTGATAAAGAAAAAAGGGACAACAAGGTTGTCCCTTTTCTCCCGTTTCAAATCGGGGATGATCAAATATCGCTCTTGACCTTGGCAGCCTTGCCCGTACGACCACGCAGGTAGAACAGCTTTGCGCGGCGGACCTTGCCCTTGCGGACAACGGTGACCTTCTCAACGAAGGGGCTGTTGATGGGGAAGACACGCTCGATGCCAACACCGTAAGCAACGCGGCGAACGGTGAAGGTCTCAGCAACGCCACCGTGCTTCTTTGCGATCACAGTGCCCTCAAAGGCCTGAATGCGCTCACGGTCGCCTTCCTTGATACGAACATCAACGCGGACGGTATCGCCAACGTTGAACTGGGGCTTTTCAGCCTTGATGCTGCCTTCAGAAATAATCTTCAGTGCGTCCATTTTTGAATCCTCCATTTGTTTTTAGACGTTCATACACGGCACTTTGCCGTCAGAGGACCGCCCGTTTAATGATATTGTCATTAACCCCGCTGTGGTCTCAGCGGACACTAACGCCTAAATAGGATATCACAAAACTTGCGTGAATGCAAGCGTTCTGACCAAAATAAATGCAAAAATTTTCTGTTTTGCCCAACAGACGGTCTTTCACGCTCCGATCAGACAAACAGCTGCTTATCTGCCGTCAAAAACTTTTTGCGCAGGATGTTGGCGCTGACAGCAGGCAGGCCGAATTTTTCTTCCAGAAAGCCGGTGAGCAGCGAGGGGTTCAGGTTCAGTTCCTGTGCGGCCGGCATGCACAGATCCATGTGCAGGCTGTCCCCCTCCGTGGTGTACTCCACCTTGGGCAGATGTTCCTTCAGCTCAATGATCTTGTTGCCCTTTTTGCCGTGCTTTTCCACCGGGGCGCTTTCCAGCGCGTTGTACTGATCCAGCGCCGCAGCCGCTGCCGCCGGGTAGGTGATGCGATAGCATGCGTAGGCAATGAGGTCCGCCTTCATCTGCACCGGGCCAACGTGCGTGATCACGATGCCTGCGGGCATGATGGCATTGAGGGCCGCTTTCCACTGTTCAAAATCCGGGGCTTCCGCTTCGGTCTTGACGTCCACGCACTCGCACTCGCTCTCCTGCCCCAGAGAAAGCGGGCAGGCAAAGGTCATGTAGATATGGGGGTTGAAGCCCAGCGTATGCCACACCGGCAGGCCGCTGCGCTTGAGCACACGCTGCATCACCCGCTGCAGGTCCAGCAGGGAGATGTAGGAGGCCTCATTCTTTTTCTCAAACGAGATTCTTACTGTAATCAAAGCAGGGACCTCCTAACAGGTGATTTGCACCGCAGCCGTGGCAGGCACGGTTGCAGGGCTGGGTAGTCTGGGCGGCAAGGGCTTTTTTGTACTCCCGTACCAGATATTCGTGGGTAACACCGTAGTCCATATGGGACCAGGGCGTTACCTCGTCCAGACCAATGGGGCGCTGACAGTAAAATGCCGGGTCAATGCCCAGATCTGCAAAGGTCTGCAGCCATGTGTCGTACTTGAAGCACTCCTCCCAGCCGTCAAAGTAGCAGCCGCGCTTGTAGGCTTCCACAATGACCGGGGCAAGGCGGCGGTCGCCCTTGGCAAACACGCCCTCCAGAAAGCTGGTGGTGCTGTCGTGGTAGTTGACCTTGATCTTGCGGCTGCGCACACTTTCCAGCAGGTGCTTCTGCTTGGCGCGCAGCATTTCTTCAGTGTCCATGGGCACGAACTCAAACGGCGTATGGGGCTTGGGCACAAAGCATGCACAGCTGATCGTCACCTGAACGCCCTTTCCCTTGCCGCGCTTGGGCAGCGAATAATAGAGGTCTACCACCTTCTGCGCCGTCTCTGCGATGCCCTCAATGTCCTCCATGGTCTCAGTGGGCAGGCCCATCATGAAGTAGAGCTTGACCGAGGTGTAGCCCGCGTTGAATGCGATGGTGCAGGTCTTTTCGATCTCGTCCCATGTGACATTCTTGTTGATGACGTTGCGCAGGCGCTGGGTGCCGGCTTCGGCGGCGAAGGTCAGGCCGCTCTTGCGCACCTTGGTGGTTTTTTCAATGAGGCTCTGGGAGAAGTTGTCCACGCGCAGCGAAGGCAGCGACAGACTCACATGCTCCTTGGGTGCCCACTCGTTCAGATCATCCAGCAGCTCTTCCAGCTGGCCGTGGTCAGAGGTGGACAGGCTGGAAAGGCTCAGCTCTTCATAGCCGGTGTTAGCGCACAGCTCCTGCGCCGCCCTGTTCAGAAGGCCCGCGTCACGCTGGCGCATGGGACGGTACAGAAAGCCCGCCTGACAGAAACGGCAGCCACGCACACAGCCGCGCAGCACCTCGATGCTGGCGCGGTCCTGAATGGCACCCACCATGGGCACCACGAAATTCGTGGGCGGGGCAAACTCGTTCAGGTCCTTGATGATGGCCTTGGTGATGCGCGCCGGGATGCCCGGCTCATTGGGGGTGATGGCCTTGACTCGGCCATCTTCGTAATACTCCACATCGTAGAACGCCGGGATATAGACGCCGGGGATCTTTGCAATGCGCAGCAGCAGTTCCTTTTTGGAAACGCCGCCCTCCTTCTTGGCCTTTTCGATCTCGGCGCAGATGCCGGGCAGCTGGTTTTCGCCCTCACCCAGCTGGACCACATCAAAAAAGTCCGCAATGGGTTCCGCGTTGCAGGCGCAGGGGCCACCCGCCACGATCAGCGGCCAGCTTTCATCGCGATCCTTGGAATAGAACGGGATGCACGCCAGATCCAGCATAGCCAGAATATTGGTATAGGAAAGCTCGTACTGCAGGGTGAAGCCCACTGCATCAAAAGCGGTGAGCGGATCCTTGCTCTCCATGGTGTAGAGCGGCAGACCAAGACGCTCCATCTCGGCCTTCATATCCAGCCACGGCATAAAAGCACGCTCGCACCACCAGTTTTCGTGGCTGTTGAGCAGCTCATACAGGATCTTTTCGCCGAGGAAGGACATACCTACCTCATAGGTGTCCGGAAAGCAGAACGCAAAGCGGACATCCACTTTTTCTTTGTCCTTATATACACTGCCGGGTTCTCCGCCGGTATAACGACCAGGCTTCTGTACCCGTCCCAGTGCTTCTTTCAGTTTTGGATCAAACATCGAGTCCTCCAATAAACAGTCCATTTTTACACGTCATTTTATTGTACCCGAAATGAGCTGTTTTTTCAATCATTTCCCTTAAACTTTTTGCCTGCATGCCGCATTTCGCACAGGCAGGATGCCAGCTGCGCCCCATCCAGCGGTGGAACGGGCAACAGATTGAATCCCCCGGTCAGCAGATTTGCCGCCCAGAAGGCACTGCCGCGGATGGTCAGTTCCTGTTCCAGCCGCAGCGCCCAGATGCCTGCCAGCATGAAATTGACCGCCGGACCTACAGCAGCCAGCCAGAAGAGCCGCCCCGGTGAAAGGCCCCGGGCCGGAGCGTCCATCCGCATACAAAAGCCAGTCATGGTCACCTCAATGACCGGAAAGCGGCGCAGAAACACACAATACACCAGAATGTGCCCGCACTCGTGCAGGAACGCCGCCAGCAACCCCAGCCGCAGAAAGCCGCTTGCATCAAAGTAGAGCAGAAAATACAGTGTGCTACACAAAAGCAGCGGGTCGCGGAACACCAGCGGCCCCAGCCGCCGGGAATCATGCAGCTTCATGAGGAAAGGCCCAGCCCATCCGCCGGGTCACAGGCTGTTCCCTTCCGGTACAGTTCAAAATGCAGGTGTGCTCCCGTAGCGCGCCCGCTGCGCCCTGCTGCGCCCAGCAGCTGCCCTGCTTCCACCACCTCGCCCGGGCGGACATAGGCGTACTGCAAATGGGCGTAAAGTGACTCGCTGCCATCTGTATGGAGAACACGCAGACAGGTGCCATAGCTTGTGCTGCGGTATGCCTGCACCACCGCACCGCCTTCCGCAGCAAGCACTTCTGTTCCCTCTGCACAGGCAAGATCAATGCCCTTATGGAACGTCCTTTCCCCGGTAAAAGGATCCTGCCGCCAGCCGTATCCGTCCGAAACACGGTACTGTGTGGTGTCCAGCGGAAAACAGAGCTTCCCCGTTTTTTTCTGCGCCCGCACCGGAAGCACCACACACACCAGCAGTCCGGCTAAAACTGCCAGAAAAATCGCCCTCCGTCTGGGCTGCTCCCTGCCGTGCCCGGCTCGTCCCCATCGCTTTGCCCGCACCTTCTGCCTCCCGCCTTCCGTTTGCTTTTTATTTATGCAGGCAAACACGCAAAAAGACCCGGCAGAGGGTTTGCTCTGTCGGGTCTTGCAAATATTATCTGCGCAACTTGAAAAAATCCAAAATCCGTTTCAGGCGGCTTCTGGGGGCGGGTGTCTCCACCACCACCGGCTTTATCGGCTTGGCTGCAGGGGCAGGCTGCGGCTCTGTACGCTTTTTATGATTGACCATCTGTTCCAGCTGGTCAAAGCGGTCGCCGCTTTCCGGTGCCGCAGCAGATTCCGGGTGAGAAGCTTCTGCCTGTTTTGCAGCGGGAGCCGCTTCCGTCTTCGCAGGTTCTGGCTTTGCTGCTTCGGCAGAAGGTTCAGGCTGTTTTTCCTGCGCAGCGGCAGAAAGCTTCCAAGGCTCCGGCTGCGTCCAGTCATTTTTCAACAGCTCATACATGCCCATCTGGCCGTTCACCAGTGCTTCGCCCTCAGCGGGCTTTACCTTCTGGTAGCTGCCGTCCGGGCGCATCTCGCGGGCATTGACGTTATCCCGCAGCTGCAGCTGCAGAATGTCGGTAAGCTTCCGCACCAGCACGGGATCCTCCACGCGCACGCCCACCTCCACGCGGCACTCGGTGTTGCGGGTGAGAAAATCGCCGGATGCAATATAGATGCGGGTATGTGCACCATCGAAGAAGCTGTAAATGCGGCCATGCTCCAGATAACGACCCACAAGGCTGCGGATATGCAGGTTCTCCGTCTTGCCGGGCACGCCGGCGCGCACACAACAGATGCCGCGCACGATCATATCAATGCGCACACCGGCACAGCTGGCTTCCTGCAGTTTGAGGATGATATCCCGGTCGCTGATGGAATTGTTTTTCAGGATTATGGATGCCGGACGGCCCATGTGGGCGGCGGCAATGACACGATCCATCTCTTCCAGCAATACGCTCTTGAAGCGCAGCGGTGCTACCAGCATCCGGTCGCTCTCCTCAGTCAGCTTCTGCACGGCAAGGTTCTGGAACACATTGGAAGCTTCCTCGCCAATGCCATGGTCTGCCGTAATGAAGGAGTAGTCCGTGTAAAGCTCACTGGTCTTTTCGTTGTAGTTGCCGGTGCCGATCTGGGTGATATAAGAGTAGCCCTCTTTGCTCTTTTTGGTGATAAGGGTCAGCTTGGAGTGCACTTTGTAATCATCAAAGCCATAAATGACCGTACAGCCTGCGCTTTCCAGCTGCTTCGACCAGTCGATATTGTTCTGCTCGTCAAAGCGGGCGCGCAGCTCCACCAGCGCCACCACCTCTTTGCCGTTCTCAGCGGCTTCCATCAGCGCCTGCACGATCTGGGACTCCCGCGCCATACGGTACAGCGTCATTTTGATGGAAATGACCTCAGGATCATGGGCAGCCTTTTTGAGCATGGCAATGAAGGGCCGGATGGACTGGTACGGGTAGCTGAGCAGCACATCGTGCTTCTGCACCTCAGCGGCAAGGTCGTAGTCCGGCGGCGGCAGCATGGGCCGTGCAGCCGGGTAGAACAGTTCCGGCCGCCCCTCCGCTTCCATGCGGCCGGTGAGCTTGTAGAAAAAGCTCAGATCCAGCGGGCTTTTCTGCTCGAACACCCGTTTATGGGTGAGCAGCAGACGGTTGCACAGCAGGCGTTCTACCTCCGGGGCCGGGGCAGGCGTGATCTGCAGACGCACCGCAGCCAGCTTGCGGCGGCGCTTGAGCAGCTCGGTCATGATCTCGCGGTAGTCGATATCATGATCCATCATGCCCTCTTTTACGTCGATATCCGCATTGCGGGTAACACGGAAGAGACATTTTTCCTGAATCGTCTCTTTGCCAAAGATGCTGGCCGCAAAGTGCAGCACCAGCTCTTCGGTAAGTGCAAACTGCGTTTCGCCGTCTTTTTTTACAACGTGCATCCGTTCCATCTGGCTGGAAATGGGAATGATGCCAAGGCTCTGCCCTGCCGGGTGTTTTTCCTTGAGCAGAACGCCAAGGTAAATCTCCTTATTGCGCAGGAATGGGAACGGATGGCGGTTATCCACGATCTGCGGGCTGAGGATGGGGAACAGCTCCGTTTGGAAGTACTTCTTCCAGAAGTGCTCGTCCTCCTTGGACAAGTGGTCAAGATCCACCTTGCGCCAGCCGCACTCCGCCAGTGCTTCCAGCGCCTTTGCGTAGTATTTATCGCACTCCTCTTGCAGCTGTGCCGTTTTGGGCATGATGGCAGTCAGCTGTTCCGCCGCAGACATGTTGGTCTTGTTTTCCCTCTTGACCTTTTTGCCCTGTTCCTGTTCCAGATTGGCGCGCTCCTGCAGAGAACCCACGCGCACCATAAAAAACTCGTCCAGATTGGAGCCGTAGATCGCAAGAAATTTGACCCGCTCTGCAAGCGGAACATTTTTATCCTTTCCCAGCGCAAGAACGCGCCGGTTGAAATCCAGCCAGCTCAGTTCCCGGTTGATAAAAATGGTATCGTCACTCATAATCATTCCCCTTTTTGCTGCGCCGGGCCGCCGGCTGCGGCTCAGCTCACGGTTGCCATTCCTGCCCAGGAATCCACAATGGTCTGTGTCAGGCCCGGAACATTGGCTGCATCTTCTACCCGTTCAAACGGGCCATTCTGCGTCCGGTAATCCAGAATCGTCTGTGCGCGCTTTTCCCCTACGCCCGGCAGTGTGCACAGCGCAGAGAGATCGGCAGTGTTCAGATCCACCAGCACATACTGTTCCAGCCCGGTCGTATCCGGCAGGACCTGCGGTTCGGCAGCCTGCAGCGGCACGGCAAAGCTAAAGGCCAGCGCTGTGCACAAAACCACCGCCGCCAGCGACAGCGCAAGAAAGAGTTTTTCCTTCTTTTGCAGGACCAGAAGATGCGTTTCTCTCATTGTACCTGACTTTCCTCCAAAAAGAAAGGCTTCTGCGAAAGAATTTGCAGAAGCCTTGCACAAATTTTACGCCAAATTTTCAGCATCCCGCACCATACGGTACAGCACTTCCACTGCAGAACCTGCCGCAGCATCGGTCAAAGTGACCTTTTGGGCAGCAAGACGCAGCTCAGCCGGGGCATCCGCAGCTGCGGTGCTCTGGCTGGAAGCGCGCACCATGTCCAGCATAGGCAGCCCTCCGGCAAGTACCAGCACATCTTCCGGGTCGGTGCCCACCGGCATACACACGGCATCCAGCATTTCACGGCCAGAGACGGTTCTGGGGGTCAGGATCAGCGTATCCACTGCGGCACGCTCGCCCAGCAGCACCGCTGTGCGGTCGCCCAGAGATTTTTCCAGCAGCGAGATCATGGGCACTGCCTTGCTGTCCTGATAAAGCAGCACCCGCAGCACTTCTTCCCCCTTGATGTCTGCCGCGTTTGCCAGCAGATAAGGGGTCCATTCCTGCCGCAGATGACGCTCCAATGCCTCGCTCATGCGCAGCACGCGGGTAGTACCGTCGGTCATCTGCAGGGCAATGCCCACGCCCTCTGCCACCGGCAGGCGGGCGAACAGGTCGGCATCCTGCCCGGCAAAGGTGCACAGCGGCTGGCAGGTGCCATCGGAAAAATGGTAGGCCATGGCACCGCCGCACACCAGCGCAGGAGCGCTGAGCCGCACACTGCCCAGAATGGACCGCACTGCCCGCGGCGTGCGCTGGGAAAACACCGTAAAACGTCCGCCGCGGCGGACGAACAGCTGCAGCACATCCCGCACCACCTGCGTCAGGTTGCCGTCGGCACCCAAAAGCAGGTGGTCCAGATCACACAGTACAAGCGTTGAAGAAAGATGGTTCATACCGTTCCCCTCCTGAGCGTTGCAAGAAAACGAGTGAAGTATTCCGGCAATTCCGAATCGAACCGCAGATGTTCGCCGGTGATCGGGTGCACAAAGCCAAGCGTTTTGGCGTGCAGGCACTGGCCGTGCAGGCTGGTGATGCAATTGTGCGGGCCATACACCGGGTCGCCCGCCACCGGGTGCTGGATGGATGCCATGTGCACGCGGATCTGATGGGTGCGGCCGGTCTTCAGGCGGCATTCCAGCATGGTAAAGTTGTTCAGCCGTTCCAGCACCTGATAGCCGGTATAGGCATATTTGGTGTGCGGCTCACTGGCCGGGTAGACCGCCATCTTTTTGCGGTCGGTCTTGCTGCGGCCCAGATTGCTTTCCACAAAGCCCTCATCTTGTGCAAAGCCGCCGTACACGATGGTGCGATACGCGCGCTCCACACTGTGCACCGCCATCTGCTGGGAAAGGCCGATGTGCGTTGCATCGTCCTTTGCCACCACCAGCAGTCCGCTGGTGTCCTTATCGATGCGGTGCACGATGCCGGGGCGAATCTCGCCGCCGATACCGGACAGACTTCCCTTGCAGTGCCACAGCAGCGCGTTCACCAGCGTGCCGTCCGGGTTGCCGGGAGCCGGGTGCACCACCATGCCTTTGGGCTTGTTGACCACCAGCAGATGCTCGTCCTCATAGACGATTTCCAGCGGGATGTCCTGCGGCACGGCCTCAATGGGCTTTGCGTCCGGAATTTCCAAAACGATGGTGTCGCCCGCCTTGAGCTTCAGGCTTTTGGCAACCAGCCTGCCGTTGCACAACACATGACCGTCGGCCACCAGCGCCTGCAGAGCAGACCGGGAAAGGCCGGTGTCCTCGCCGCTCAGGAAGCGGTCAATGCGCTGGCCTGCCGTCTCCTGCTCCACCACAAATTCACGCTGTTCCATGGCTCACTGCTCCTTCGGGGACTGCCCGTTCTCAGCGTGCAGCTCTTCCAGAAAAATTACCAGCACCCAGAGGCCCACGCCCACACACACGCAGATATCCGCAAAATTAAACACCGCAAACTGCATGAACAGCAGATTGATGTAGTCCACCACCTCGCCGTTGAGCACACGGTCGATCAGGTTGCCGATGCCGCCGGCAAGGATCAGCAGCAGTGCGGCCTGCTGCAGGTATCTGCCGCGGCTGCGGAAGAACAGCCCGTAGGCCACAAAGATCAGCGCTATGCTGGTAGCGATGATGAGGAACAGCTGCTTGCCGCTGAGCAGGCTGAACGCCATGCCCGGGTTGAGCACGAACCGCAGCTCCACCACATGGGGGATCAGCGGCATTGCACCAATGGGCTGCAGCACATTGGTGGCCCACAGCTTGATGGCCTGATCGATGCCAATGAGTGCCGCAGCCGCGAGCAGATTAAAAACAACAAATGCCATAGGATACTCCCAAAATCATTCAGTATAAAAAACGGCGCTCCCCGGTATAAGGGAGCGCCGCCCTTTAAAACATTGTTTTATGCGGAACGCTTAGGCTTCCACAACGCTGGCGCAGCGTGCGCACAGGGTGGGATGTGCGGCATGGCTGCCGATGGAAGAAGAATACTTCCAGCAGCGCTCGCACTTTTCGCCGGTGGCATGTGCAGCAGCAACGCCCAGGCCCTCGACAGCACTTGCAGCGCCGCCTTCGCCCTTGACCAGCTCTACCTGAGAGACGATCATCAGGTCGGCCAGCTCGTCCATGGGGATGCTGTTCAGCAGATCATACACCGCGTCATTGCAGTACAGGGTGACGGCAGCCTCCAGAGAAGCACCGATGACCTTTTCGGCACGGGCCTGCTCCAGAACCTTCTTCACCTCGTCACGGACGGCGATCAGCTGAGCCCACTTTGCCTTGAAGGCCTCATCGGCGGCATACTGGCCAGCCTTGGGCATCTCCTCAAAGACAACGTACTTGTTCATGCCCTCGGTCTTGGGCATGAAGTCCCAGATCTCCTGACTGGTGAAGCACAGGATGGGCGCAATGATCTTGTCCAGAGCCACCAGGATCTTATACATGGTGGTCTGAGCAGCCTTGCGGCCTGCGCCGTTGGTGCAGTACAGGCGATCCTTGGTCACATCCAAATAGAAGTTGGACATTGCAACAACGCAGAAGTTGTACACTGCATGGTAGACCTTGTTGAAGTCGTACACAGCGTAGCCTGCGCTGGTGTTGACCATCAAGTCATCCAGAGCAGCCAGTGCCCAGCGGTCGATCTCCTGCAGCTGATCGTCAGCCACACAGTCGGTGTTGGGATCAAAGCCGTCCAGATTGCCCAGAATGAAGCGAGCGGTGTTGCGGATCTTGCGGTAAGCCTCGCTCAGCTGCTTGAAGATGTTCTTGCCGGCACGCACATCCACGGTGTAGTCGGAAGAAGCCACCCACAGACGGATGATATCAGCGCCGTAGTCCTTGATGATCTCGCTGGGCTCCACGCCGTTGCCGGCGCTCTTGTGCATCTGCTTGCCCTGCTCATCCACGACCCAGCCGTGGCACAGAACAGACTTATAGGGTGCGCAGCCCTTGCTTGCAACGCTGGTCAGCAGGCTGGACTGGAACCAGCCGCGGAACTGGTCGCCGCCTTCCATATACATATCAGCCGGGAAGCGCAGCTCGGGGCGCTCCTCCAGCACAGCGGCGTGGGTGGAGCCGGAGTCGAACCAGACATCCATGATGTCGGTGTCCTTGGTCCACTCGGAAGCACCGCACTTTTCGCACACTTCGCCTGCGGGGATAATCTGCTCGGCTTCGTACTTATACCATGCATCGGAACCTTCCTTGCGGAACAGGTCGCTGACAGCCTTGATGGTGGCATCGGTGATGTGGTAGGTGCCGCACTTCTTGCAATAGAATGCGGGAATGGGCACGCCCCAGGTGCGCTGGCGGCTGATGCACCAGTCGTTGCGGTCGCGCACCATGCCCTTCATGCGGTCATGGCCCCAATCCGGCATCCAGGTAACGGTGTCGATGGCCTTATAGACATCCTCGCGGAACTTTGCGATGGAGCAGAACCACTGTTCCGTTGCACGGAAGATGATGGGGTGATGGCAACGCCAGCAGTGCGGGTACTGATGCTTGATGTGCACCTGACCCATGACAGCACCGGACTCGGTCAAATCGGCCAGAATGGTCTTGTTGGCAGCCCACACGCGCTGACCCGCATACTTGCCGGCCAGCTCGGTCAGATAGCCGCCATCGTCCACGGGGACGGTGATGGGCACCTGCGGATACTTCTGGCAGACGTTGAAGTCGTCCACGCCGTGGCCGCCTGCGGTATGGACACAGCCGGAACCGCTTTCCAGCGTGACGTGATCGCCCAGAATAACCCAGCCCTCCTTGGGCAGGTAGACGTGGTTGTAGCGCATCAGCTCGAACTCGGTACCGGGGACCGGCTCACCCACGATCTCGTAGTTCTCGATGTGGCAGGCATCCATGACGCTCTTGACCAGTTCGGTGGCCATGATGTGGAACTCATCGCCGATCTTGACGAAGGAGTACTCGAACTGGCCGTTCAGGCAGATCGCCTCGTTAGCGGGCAGAGTCCAAGTGGTGGTGGTCCAGATGACGAAGTAGGTCTTGTCCATCGGGATGCCGTGCTTTGCCAGCACACCGTTGGGGTCCTGAGAGACGTGGAAACGCACGAAGATGGAATCGCAGTCGTCCTCGCCGTACTCGATCTCGGCCTCTGCCAGAGCCGTGCGGCAGTCCGGGCACCAGTACACGGGCTTCAGGCCCTTGTAGATGTAGCCCTTCTTTGCCATCTCGCCAAAAATCTCGATCTGGCGTGCCTCGAACTCAGGCTTCAGGGTCAGATACGGATGCTCGAAATCGCCGATAACGCCCAGACGCTTGAACTGGTCGCTCATGATATCGATGTGCTCGGTAGCAAACTTTTCGCAGATCTGGCGCAGTTCCAGCTTGGAAATGTCCTTCTTCTTATCACCGACGGAGGACAGAGCCTTCAGCTCGATTGGCAGGCCGTGGGTATCAAAGCCGGGCACATAGGGAGCCTGGAAACCCTCCATGTTCTTATCGCGGATAATGATATCCTTGATGATCTTGTTCAGGGCAGTACCCATGTGGATATTACCGTTTGCGTACGGAGGGCCGTCGTGCAGGATGAACTGCGGCTTGCCCTCGTTGTGCTTCATGAGCTGATTGTACAGGTCGTTGTCGTCCCAATCCTTCAGCATGACCGGCTCCTTCTTGGGCAGGCCGGCACGCATTTCAAACAGGGTCTTGGGCAGGTTCAGAGTACTATCGTACTGCGATTTGTTCTTAGCCAATGGTTTACACTCTCCTCTATATTTCCTTATGGGGTTGCCTTACTCGCTGAACTTGACACCCTGAAAAGCATCGTAGTCCGGCTCGTCCGGCTTAAAATCAGCAGGAGGCGCGGGCGGCGGGTCCAGCTTGAGCTGGCTCTCATCCTTTGCCCAGAAATCCTCGCTGCTGTCAGCTGCCTTGTCGTCGTCATTTTCAACAACGGCAGCAGGTTCTGCATCTTCCTGTGCGGGCTGTGCAGGCTCTGCTTCCGGCTCCTGCACGTCCGCTGCCTGCGGCTGGGCTGCAGCGGCAGGCTCACTTTCCTCTGCAGCAGGCTCTGCCTGTTCGGCATCCTGTGCAGCCGTTTCCTTCTGGAACTCCGGCAGACGGCTCAGCGACTCCACATGGCTGCGGTACAGGTTGAGCACGTCAGACTTGAAGCGGGTCACTTCCAGACGCACGCGGTCATACTCGCGCTCCTCTGCAAGGCGCTTCTCGTTTGCTTCGTTCTCGATCTCGTCTGCACGGTCGTTTGCCTTCTGCAGCAGTTCGTTGGCATCGCGGATGATATCATCACCGCGCAGATTTGCACGATGGATGATATCTTCTGCTTTCTGGTTTGCTTCGCGGATGACATTTTCGCCCATGCGCTGTGCATTGATCAGCGCGCTCTTGAGCATTTCACCATCTGCCTCAAAGCTCTTCAGTTCATCGTGCAGCTTCTGGTTTTCAGCAGTCAGGTCCGCAATCTGCTTGCGAAGCTGTTCCGCCTGCGCATCGTCGTCCCGCAGCTGTTCTTCCACCTTATCCAGAAAACGGTCTACGTCCTCTGTGCGGTAGCCGCGGAGGTTTTTCTCAAATTGCACAGAACGGACATCCTGCGGAGTCAGCATAGTCATTTCCTCCCGTTGCTTTTAATATTGAAAAAATTCGATGATTGACCGATCTTTTCTGCTTTTGCCGGGCAGTGCAGTCAGGTTGAAGCGGCCCTTGCCGCGCACCGTGAACACATCGCCCTCATATACCTGCGCATGAGGTTTATCCGCCGGCAGGTGGTTGATCTCCACCCTGCCCGCCTCGATCAGTTCCGAAGCCTGTCCTCGGCTGCAGTGCAGCATAGCTGCCAGCACAGCGTCCAGCCGCAGGGACGATACCGTTGCACTGTGCATCTCACGCTCCGCCTGCGGAAACTGCGGCACCTCGTCCAGCGTCAGCAGTTCCGTGGTCAGCTCCGTGTGCCCAGCCTGAAACAGTTCCCGGCAGATCAGCTGTGCTGCCGGTTCCAGCGCAAACACATAAGCTGTGCCCGGCTGATCCTCCGGCAGAACGATATCTCCCAGCGCCTCGCGCCGCAGCTCAAGGCCCATCAGACTGCCCAGGTAATCCTTGTGGGCGGGCAGCGCAGCCCCCGCCTGTGCACAGCATTGCAGCCGCACACAGCAGATGGGTGCTTCGCCGCAGCTGTACTCCGGCTCGATACAGAGCACCCTGCGCTCCGCATTCAGCCAGCCGCCCTCAAACCGGAAGCCCTCCTGCACACCGGCACGGCCCAGTGCCGCGCGGGCCAAGTCTTGCTCGCGGTCACTCAGGAAAGCCGAATACCGCGCAATGTCCCGGGAAAAGGCCGTGTGGGCCAAGTCCTCGATATGGCGCATGAGATAGCGTTCTTCATCGGTACGCGCAGGGATGAACCCGCGCGCCGCCTTGGGCTGCGGATCAATAGAACGCGCCATTGTTCTCCAGCTCGTCCAGCAGATCGCCCATGATATCCACGTTGTACGGAGTGATGATGAAGGTGCTGTTGGCCACGCGCTTGATCTGGCCATTGTTTGCATATGCAACACCGGACAGGAAATCCACCAGACGGCGGGACACTTCCTTGTTGGTGGACTCCAGATTGAGCACCACGGTGCGCTTGTTGTTCAGGTGGTCAGCAATGGTACTGGCATCCTCAAAACGCTCAGGCTTGACCAGAACGACCTTGAGCTGAGTGGTGGCATTGATGTTGACCACCTTGCCGTTCTTCTTGGCACCCTCAACAGGCTCTTCATTTTCGTCGTCAGCACCAAGGCCGATGCCATTGTTATTGTTTACCATCTGGGGGCCATCGTCAATGTACTGATCCTCGTAATCGTCTTCCTGGTCAAACAGACCTTTCTTAATGCTGTCAAGCAAAGACATACAATCTGCTCCTTTCATTCGGGCAGCATGGCGCTGCCTGGCGTTCTTTGCAAATAGATGCAAATAATAGCTTTATCTATTATCGGATTTTTTGCCTCAGATGTCAATAACTACAAAAGCTTTCCATCATACAAATTTTGTCCGGAAACGATTATTTCGTCATAAAGCCTCACCTTGCTGACCGAGCCCTCGGTCCCTTCGGGCAGAACAAGGATGTAATCGCCGTCCGTGATGAGGGGATGGTCTGCGTCCACCGGGTCGATCGGGCAGAAGCGGGCAATGTTGCCAAGTTTCACGTACACACCGGGAATGTAGTTTTCGCCCTGCGTTTGTGCCTCGGTGCCATCCTCTTTTAAATAGTGCACAGCCGCAGCAGGCACCCGCAGGCCGCTGCGCTCTCCTACCGAGATGCGTGCTGCAGCCCGGTTCAGGCAAAGCACATCGCCGTTGATGGAGTTGCAGGCAAGCACAAAGCGGGCAAGGCCGCTGTCCTGATCGATCTCCACCTCGGTGACGGTGGCCTTGAGGCTGTTCTCCACCTGACCCGGGAAGCTGATCTCCACCGCTGTGCTCAGCGGCTTGCCGTTCTGACCCAGCAGCTTTTCGCCCTGCTTTGCAGTGCACACGCCCACATAGCGCCATGTGAACCCTGCCACGATCTTACCGGCGCAGCCGTCCAGTGCCAGCACTGGGTCGGACTGCAGATAGCCCTGCAGCTCCTGTGCGTTCAGTGCAAGGATATCATCGGCACTGGCATTGAGCCGTCCGCTGCTGGAAGAGCGCACAAAATAGCCGGTCTGCGGTGCAGTGATCTGCGCCGGGCTGCCCAGCTGCGCCTGCACGCTCTGGGACTGCTGGACCAGCGCAGTGATCTGATCGGTAAAGTTTGCAGCTTCGCCCGTTACCACCCAGAGCTTGTTCTGGGCCAGCAGGTAGGCATTGGCATCATCATCCACCGCTTCATAATCGCTGTCGTCCAGCGTATCCAGCAGGTCATACAGCGCAGAAGAACGTTCTTTTAAAAGGGTATCCAGCTGCAGCGCAGAAGTGTTCTGCGATTTCTGCAGCAGGTCGATCTGATCATTCAACTGGTTCAGCTGCAGGCGCAGCGAAGCCTGCGAAGCGTTGCTGTACACCTCTGCCACTGCGGTGCCCGCTGAAACGCGCTCGCCGTCGGCAGCAAGATATCCAAGGTTTCCGCTGCCTGCCACATAGCTTTCGTCGAACAGCAGAACTCCGTCGGCTTCCACCGTATCCGAAATGACCGCAGGCAGCGCAGTCTCATAAACATTCTGCGGGAACAGGATATGTGCGGCCTGATACACCACATAAATTGCTGCCAGCAGCAGAAACGCGATCAGCACGCCTGCCAGAGTGGTAAGCACATGCGGCGCATGGCGTTCCTTCTGGGTCTCATCCGGCATATCGATCATCCTTTCGCTAAAAATTCGCTAGTTTTGCGGATGGCAGTCTGCACTGCATCCGGTGCACCGGCATCCAGCCAGACCACACCGTCCATATGGCGGAACCAGGTCAGCTGGCGCTTGGCATAGTTGCGGGACGCCTGCTTGAGCTTTTCCGTGCAGGCTTCCAATGGAGCCGTCTGCTCAAAATACGGAAAGAACTCCTTGTATCCGATGGCCTGCGCTGCCGTGCGGAAGCTTTCCCGGTTCTGCCAGACATGCTCCGCTTCCTTTATAAGGCCCGCTTCCAGCATTTTGTCCACACGCAGGTCAATGCGGCGGTAAAGTACCGCGCGCTCTGGGAAATCCAGACCGAGGATCAGGCTGCGGTAGGGCCGCTCCGGTGGGAGAGACTCCGCCTTCTGTTCGCTCAGCTTTTTGCCGGTGGCACGATAATGTTCGAGTGCGCGCAGCACCCGCACCTGATTGTTCGGGTGGATAGCCGCAGCAGCTTCCGGGTCGGCCTGCTTCAGTTCTTCGTACATGGCAGCACCGCCTTTTGCAGCCAGTTCCGCCGCCAGCTGCTCCCGCAGACCGGCAGGTGCTTTTTCCTCTGTAAAGCGCACCCCATACAGAAAGCTCTGAACATACAGCCCTGTGCCGCCCACAAGGATGGGCAGCTTCTTCCGGGCAGAGATCTCTTCTTCCAGCTTTCCGGCCATGGCGGTAAAGTCTGCCACGCTGAAAGCCTTGTCCGGCGTAAGGATGTCCACGCCGTGATGCGGGATACCGCAGGTTTCCTCCGGTGTCACCTTTGCCGTGCCTATGTCCAGACCTTTATAGATCTGCATGGAATCACAACTGATGACCTCGCCGGAAAAATGTTTTGCAAGTTCTACGCCCAGCGCTGTCTTTCCGGTTGCGGTAGGGCCGACGACGGCCACCACGGGATGTTTATACGATGCGTCCAAACTGCTTTTCCAGCTCCTTCCGGGTCAATTTGAGTACGCAGGGGCGGCCATGCGGGCAGAACGGCGGCACCTCGCCGGAAAGGATCTTTTCGGCCAGCGCCAGCAGTTCCTGCGGCGAGGACTTGTCCCCCGCCTTGATGGCTGCACGGCAGGAGATAGAATGCAGCACCCACTCGGTGTGCTCGTTCAGCGCATCATGGCCGCCCTTGAGCAGCTTATTTGCGATCTCCACAAGCAGACTTTCCGCATTCTGCGGCTCCACATCTGCGGGCACCGCGCGCAGCACCACGGTATTGCCGCCAAAGTCCGCGATCTCAAGGCCCGCATTTTCCAGCAGAGGAATGTTATCCAGCAGGGCCTGCTTTTCCTCCGCAGCAAGGTCGATGGCAGCAGGCTCCAGCAGCATCTGGCTGGGCACATTGCCATAGTTCGCGGCCAGTTTTTCGTACAGCTGGCGCTCGTGGGCAGCGTGTTTATCGATCAGGCACAGCTCGTCGCCGCGTTCTGCAAGGATATATGTTCTGAACACCTCGCCCACATAGCGCAGCGGCTCCGGCTGATCCGCCGTCGGATCAAAGTTCATCTGCTCCGGCTCGGCCAGTACAGTTTCCTGTTCTGCCGCTTCCGGCGCATCCGGTTCTGTTTCTGCACAGGGTGCACTCTCAGGTTCTTCCTTCGGTGCTTCCTGCGCAGGGTTCCACGCTGCCATATGGTCCTGAGGCGAATGCAGTTTTGTCTCACCAAATTCCGGTTCCACATCCAGCTGCGTTTCACTTGCCGCCGCACGGAACGGCTCTGGTGCCTTTGTCGTTTCCAGCTTCGGGCTGTGAAGGGTCACGAACGGATCCAGCATATCCTCGTTCTGAGCACTGCCTTTCCAGCGCGGCTCACTGGGTGCTGTCGGTATTTGCATTGCAGCAGACGGGGCAGGCTGCTGCGGTGCTGCGGCGGGTTTTGCCGGTTCCCAGTGCTGCTGTGGCAGAACGCCCGGGTCTGCCTGTCCCCGAATGATCGCAGAAAGGCCTGTAAAGCTATTGTTCTTTACATCATTTTTGATTATATCAGCGTCTTTTTTTGAATTTTCAGTTTTTTCTTCTTCTTTGTCCGCTTCAAAGGTAAAAAGCCGTTCACCAGTGCCGGGCTGAGCCAATGCCAGCTTGACGGCATGATACACCACATCAAAAACATCATTTTCGCGGGCAAAGCGGGCTTCGATCTTGGCCGGATGCACATTGACATCCACAAGGTCGGCCGGCATTTCCAGCAGCAGAATGCCGCCCGGGAACTTGCCCTGCATCATGGTACCCTTGAACGCCATCTCCATACCGGCCATCATGGTGCGGTTGCGCACATAGCGGCCATTGATGTAAAAATGCTGCATGCTTCGGCTGGCGCGGCAGCTTTTGGGCGGGGTAATCAGACCGGTGATGCGGTACACGCCCTCCTGATTTTTCAGCTCAATGAGGTCCCGGCTGAACTCCCGGCCCAGCACCGCATAGGCTGCACCGCGCAGCTGGCCGTCGCCGGGCGTGACATACTGCAGCTTGCCCTCACGGATGAACTTGACGCTGACTTCCGGGTGGCTGAGCGCTACATGGGTAACTGTATCCGACACAAAGGTGCCCTCGGAGGAGTCCTTTTTGAGGAACTTCATGCGGGCAGGCGTGTTGTAAAACAGATCCTTTACCCGGATGGTGGTGCCCACAGCTCTGGCACCCGGCTCACGGGAGACCTCTTCCCCGCCCTCAATGCGGTAGACCGTGGCAAACTCGTCCACCTCGGTTCGGGTGGTCAGCTCTACACGGGCCACGCTGGCAATGGATGCCAGTGCTTCACCGCGGAAGCCAAGCGTATGGATGTTGGTCAGATCGTCCGGTGTTTCAATTTTGCTGGTGGCGTGGCGGATAAACGCCGTGGAGATATATTCTGCCTCAATGCCGGTGCCGTTATCGCTGATCTCGATCAGCTTGACGCCGCCGGATTCAATGCTGACGGTCACCTGCGTGGCACCGGCATCAATGGAGTTTTCCAGCAGCTCCTTAACAACGGATGCCGGACGCTCGACCACCTCACCGGCTGCGATCAGCTCGGCTGTGTGCTTATCCAGAACATGGATCACTGCCATGGTGTTTTCCCTCCTTGTATGGTCTGGGTCAGGTAGAGCAGTTTCATCTGTTCAGGCTGCCCTTCAGGGTCTTTTTCAGCTCGTAGAGGAAGTTCAAAGCCTCAATGGGGGTGAGTGTTTCCACATCCAGAGCTTCCAGCTTGTCCATCATCTCGCTGGGCACAGCCGGAGAGTTATACTCCTGCAGGGCATCAAAATCCATCTGCTCTACTTTATTTTTAGGTGCAGTTGCTTCCAGTGCGCGCAGCACCTCATGGGCGCGGCGGGTCACACTGCCGGGCAGGCCTGCCAGCTTTGCCACCTCGATGCCGTAGCTGTCATCCGCCGGGCCGCGCACAATGCGGCGCAGGAAGGTGATGTCCTCGCCGCGTTTTTTTACTGCAATATTGTAGTTTTTTACGCCGTCCACGCCGCCTTCCAGCTCGGTCAGCTCGTGGTAGTGGGTGGCAAACAGAGTCTTGCAGCCAAGGCCCTTGGCGGGGTCTGCAATGTGCTCCACTACGGCGCGGGCAATGCTCATGCCGTCAAAAGTGGAAGTGCCGCGGCCGATCTCGTCCAGCACCACAAGGCTTTTGGCGGTGGCATTTTTCAGGATCTCCGCTACCTCGGTCATCTCCACCATAAAGGTGGACTGACCGGCAGACAGGTCGTCCGACGCACCGATGCGAGTGAAAATGGCATCCACCACACCCACATGGCAGCTGGAAGCCGGTACAAAGGAGCCGATCTGCGCCATCAGCGCGATCAGTGCATTCTGGCGCATGTACGTGGATTTACCTGCCATGTTGGGGCCGGTGATGATCAGGCAGCGGTCTGCACCACAGTTCAGGGTGGTATCATTGGGTACAAACATGCTGCCTTTCAGCATCTGCTCCACCACAGGGTGACGGCCCTCGGTGATGGTCAGCTCGTCACTGTCGTCCACGATGGGACGGCAGTAGTTGTTTTCCGCTGCCACCTGCGCCAGCGCCGTGAGCACATCCAGCTGGGCCACCGCATTGGCCGTGCGCTGGATGCGGTCCAGCTGAGCGCTGATGCTTTCCAGCAGTTCGCTGAACAGGCGGTGCTCCAGCGTGATGAGCCGTTCGTGGGCACCTAAGATCTTGCTTTCCAGCTCTTTCAGTTCCTGCGTGATGTAGCGTTCGCCGGAAGTCAGGGTCTGCTTGCGGATGTAGGTCTCCGGCACCATGTTCTTATAGGAGTTGCTTACCTCGATGAAGTAGCCAAACACATGGTTATAGCCGATCTTCAGCTTGGGGATGCCGGTCTCCTGCCGCAGGCGGGCTTCCAGCTGCGCCAGAACGCCCTTGGTATTGTCGCGGATGGAACGCAGCTCGTCCACTTCGGCATGGTAGCCTTTGGCAATGACACCGCCATCCTTGAGGGTAGAGGGCGCTTCCGGGTCCACCGCCGCATAAATACGGGCCTTGATGTCCTCCAACGGATCGATCTGTACTGCCAGTTCAGCAAGCTCCGGGCAGCCGCAGGCCTCAGCCAGCCTGCGCAGGCCGGGCAGCCGGTCGCAGGTCTGGGCCAGCGTATAGATCTCCTTGGGTGTGGCAGAGCCGTAAACCGTGCGGGTCATCAGGCGTTCCATATCCGCAATGTAACCCAGCTCTTCGGTCAGGTCGCCGCGGGCCATGGTCTGCTTGACAAGGCTCTCCACAGCGTTCAGGCGGTGGTTGATGAGTGCACTGGAAATAAGCGGCTGCTCGATCCAGCTGCGCAGCATACGCTTGCCCATGGATGTACTGGTCTTATCCAGCACCCAGAGCAGCGTGCCCCGCTTTTCGCGGCCGCGCAGCGTCTCGGTCAGCTCCAGATTGGCGCGGGTCACGGGCGAAAGACGCATGAACTGGGCCTTATTATAGGTTATGACCGTTTTCAGACGTTCCACGCCCTTGATCTGGGTATCGTGCAGATATTCCAGCAGTGCCGCCATGGCAAAGCGCACAAGGCCGTCCGCTGCAATGCCGGTGGTCTGCGCCCAGTCGCGGCCAAACTGGTTTTCCAGCGATGCCGCCATAAGGCCCGGTGCATAGCGCTCCTCTTCGATCAGCTCCACCGAACAAGTCATATTCTTTTTGATGTACGCCGTCACCTCGCGGCAGTCCAGCAGACCCGGATTCATCAGTACTTCGCTGGGATGGTAGCGGCACAGCTCCGTAATGACCGCTGGGGCGATCTTGTCTGCATTCAGCTCTGTGATATGGGCCGTGCCGGTAGAGACATCCGCAAAGCACAAACCTGCTTTCTTTCCTTTGAGGAAGATACTGGCAATGTAGTTATTGCGGTCATCCTGCAGCATACTGCTCTCAATGACCGTGCCGGGTGTGACCACGCGGATGATGTCCCGCTTGACAAGGCCCTTGGCCTTGGCCGGGTCTTCCACCTGCTCACAGATGGCTACTTTGTAGCCCTTGGCGATCAGCCGCGCCACATAGCCCTCGTAGCTGTGGAAGGGCACGCCGCACATGGGTGCCCGCTCTTCCATGCCGCACTGCTTGCCGGTCAGGGTCAGATCCAGTTCCTTGGATGCCGTCAGGGCATCGTCAAAGAACATCTCATAAAAATCGCCGATGCGGTAAAACAGAATTTCGTCCTTATGTTGTTTTTTGATCTCAAGATATTGCTGCATCATGGGCGACAGCTCTGCCATGGTTTACCCTCTCTCCCGTTCTATGGTTCTGTGCACAAGTTTGCGGCTTGTAACCGCTTTTGCAAACAAAACGCGGTCTGTTTTGCACAGCCGCGTTTTGTTTTTGCCGGTTTTAGTGGCAGCCGCCGCAGGTGGAGCAGCTGCCGGTGCAGGAAGTAGAAGGCTCCTGTACCGTCATGGGGTCGCCGCCATTCATGGCAGTGTTGATGATGGCATCGATATAGTTCACGAGGTTCTCGCAGTCACGCTTGGCCTCGTTGTAAGCCACCATGCCCTCGTTGCCCATGATCTGGCCGTACAGGCTGTTCACCTTTTCGTTCAGTTCGGCGATGCGGGCATCGTTGCGCTCGCTCTTGCCGATCTCATTGTTCAGATCCATGCGGGCGAGGTTGAACTCGCCGATCAGGTTCTGCAGCTCTTCGTCCTTATCGTTTGCCTTGCGGGTCTGATCCAGAACGAGGTAGCGGCTATCGGTCTGCAGCGCAACGGCTGCGCGCTTGAAAAGATCAATGCAATCCATTTGAATGGTCTCCTTCTTATTTATACGTTCAGGGGCACTGCCCCGGAATCACTCAGGCAAGCTCACCCAGCAGCACAGTCGCCCGTGCGCCCGTGAGATGTACGTTGGCATAGCTGCCCATCAGGGAAGCGTCTGCCGTGAACTCCACCGTCAGGTTGTTGTCCAGACGGCCGGAGAGGGTGCCCTCATTGCGGCCAAAGCCCTCTACCAGTACCTTCACAGTCTGACCAACCTGCGCCTTGACCAGTGCCATGGCGATCTCGTCCTGCACCTTGAGCAGGCGGGTCATGCGGTCGGTCTTTTCCTTGCGGGGGGTGGGGTCCGGCATATCGGCGGCCTTGGTGCCGGTGCGCTTGGAATAGATAAAGGTGAACAGCTGCATATAGCCCACCTTCTGCACCAGTTCCAGCGTCTTTACAAAGTCCGCTTCGGTCTCGCCGGGGAAGCCAACGATGATGTCACTGGAAAAAGTGATGCCGGGCACCGTTTTGCGGGCGTATTCGATGAGCTCAAGATACTGTTCCACCGTGTAGTGGCGGTTCATCTTCTTCAGCAGTTCATCGGAGCCGCACTGCACCGGCAGGTGCAGGTGCTTGCACAGCTTCGGCTGGGCGGCAATGGTGTCGATCAGCTTGTGACTGGCATCCTTGGGGTGGCTGGTCATAAAGCGGATGTGATAATCGCCGGGCACCGTGCACAGCAGGTTGAGCAGATCGGAAAAGTCCACCTTTTCTTCCAGACCCTTGCCGTAGCTGTTGACGTTCTGTCCCAGCAATGTGATCTCCTTATAGCCTGCCTCCACAAGACCGCGGAACTCGGCAAGGATATCGCCGGGCTTGCGGCTCTTTTCGCGGCCGCGCACATAAGGCACGATGCAGTAGGTACAGAAGTTGTCGCAGCCGTACATGATGGGCAGCCATGCGCGGAACTCGCTCTCACGCCGGATGGGGATATTCTCCACGATGACCGGGCGCTGGGCGGGTTCCATCAGCACACGCTTATGCTTCTGCAGCTTCTGGGCAATGAGCTGCGGCAGGGTATCGATTCCGTCCACGCCAAACACAAGGTCAACGTAAGGATAGCTCTGGCGCAGCTTTTCTACCACGTGCTTCTGGTTGGCCATGCATCCGCACAGGCCGATGATGAGATCATGCTTTTTTTCCTTGAGTCCCTTCAGGGCACCTACGTTGCCGAACACACGCTGCTCGGCATGCTCACGCACGGCGCAGGTGTTGAAGAGGATCAGGTCTGCATCCTCGGGCTTATCGCACAGGCCATAGCCGATGTCCATCAGCACGCCCTTGATCCGCTCGCCGTCGTTCACGTTCTGCTGACAGCCATAGCTGTGCACAAAGGCCAGCGGCGGCGTATCATAGGCCTGCTTTACCAGCTCAGCGGCAATGTTATTATGTTCAAAACTAATGTATTCCAATCAAACCATCCTTCTCCGCCGGGTCGAAGCGCCCTGTGCGGCGAAAATCTACTTGCACTTTCTGAAAAGAGCCTTCTCTATAGTATACCCTGTTTATACGCTCCGGGCAAGAGGTTCCGTGCAAATTTTATGGTTCAGTGGGCGTTTTCCTGCGCCTGCTTCTCGCAGCAGGCCTCGCATACGCCGATCAGCACAACAGCGCAGTCCTGCACATAGCCCTTCTGGTTTTTCACCAGCTTCATTACCTGCTTTTCGTCCACCTCGGCATCGGTCACGCTGCCGCACACGGTGCAGTACAGATGGCTGTGCCAGGGCAGCGTGTGGTCAAAGCGGTCAGCCTTGCCTGGAACGGACACCCGGCGCACCCGGCCCGCATCCACCAGACTATTCAGGTTACGGTATACGGTGCCAAGGCTCAAGCCCGGGCATTCCTTGACTGCAGCATCATAAATTTCCTCGGCGGTGGGGTGGTCGCACAGGTTCTGCACCGTCTGCATGACCAGCTCACGCTGTTTGGAATATCGCATATCGTTCTCCTTTTTCTTTGTTTTTGGGTTTTGGGTGTAAGGCGTGGCTCAGACGTTCTCTTCGCCCTTGATCTTTGCCCAGTAGGCACGGGACGCCTGCTCATTTTTGTTATCGCCAAAGGTGTAATATTTCACGTCCTTGATGGCATCTGGCAGGTACTGCTGCTCCACCCAGTGGTGGGCGTAATCATGGGCGTATTTGTAATTCTGTCCCTTTACCAGCGCATCCTCACCGTCGTAGTGCTTGTTCTGCAGTTGGCGTGGGATCGGCCCGGTACGGCCCGCCTGCACATCCGCAATGGCCGCGTTGATGGCATCGTGGGCACTGTTGGACTTGGGACTGGTGGCCACCAGAATGACGGCATCTGCCAGCGGGAGCCGTGCTTCCGGCAAGCCCACCATGTTGGCGGCATCAATTGCCGCCTTCACAATGGGGATGATCTGTGGATAGGCAAGGCCCACATCCTCGCAGGCACATACCATCAGGCGACGGCAGGCCGAGGGCAGATCTCCCGCTTCCAGCAGACGGGCCAGATAATGCAGCGCCGCATCCGGGTCGGAGCCGCGCATGGACTTCTGGTAGGCTGACACGATGTCGTAGTGATCATCGCCCTCCCGGTCATACCGCATGGCAGTGCGGCGGGTGACCTGCTGGATCATTTCCAGCGTAATGTGCTTTTCCCCATCCTCAATGGGAGCTGCCGTCACCGCAAAATCAAGACAGCCCAGCGCCTTGCGCAGGTCGCCGCCTGCGCTCTCGGCAAGGTAGGCACAGGCATTCTCGTCCATGCAGACCTTTGTGCTCTCCCCTTCCGAAAGCTTTTTCAGTGCATTGTGCACCCCACGCTCCACATCCGCTGCCGAAAGTGATTTGAACTCAAACACCGTACAGCGGGACAGCAGCGCATTATAAATGTAGAAGTATGGATTTTCGGTGGTGGACGCAATGAGCGTCACCGAGCCGTCCTCAATGCATTCCAGCAGGCTCTGCTGCTGTTTTTTGTTCAGGTACTGGATCTCGTCCAGATACAGCAGGATGCCTCCCGCACCTGCCAGCGTGCCGATATCCTTGAGCACCGCCTTGATGTCCCCGGTGCCACAGGAAGTGCCATTGAGCTTATGCAGCGTCATACCGCTGTTTTCTGCAATGATGCGTGCCACCGTCGTTTTTCCGGTACCGGACGGGCCGTAGAAGATCATGTTCGGGATGCGTCCGCTCTCGATGGTACGGCGGAACACCCTGCCCGGTGCCAACAGATGCTGCTGACCGCAGACATCTGCCAGTGTTTTGGGCCGCAGACGCTGTGCCAGTGGTTCGTTCATCGTGTTTTCCTCCTCCCGTACCGAGGCGCGATTTCCCCAGCATTTTTCTATAGTATATCGCATTTTGGCAGTAAGAGCAAGGTTTTATCTGAAAATCATTCTCAGATAATTTTTGCCCGCAGTTTACAAAAAACGCAAAACATGGTATTATCGTATCAGCTTTTCTCGATGGGAGTGGATGAAATGCCTGTTCGCAAAAAAGCACCAGAAGACCTTACTGCAAAAAAGGCGCTGGCGCTGGAAGTGATCGACCGGTTAAAAAAAGAATATCCAGATGCCGGCTGTACATTGGATTATGACCACGCCTGGCAGCTTCTGGTCAGCGTGCGTCTGGCAGCCCAGTGCACCGATGCCCGCGTGAACATTGTGGTGGAAGACCTGTTTGCCAAATATCCCAATGTTGCTGCGCTGGCTGCTGCGGAACCCGAAGACATTGAAGCCATCGTCAAGCCCTGCGGGTTGGGACACTCCAAAGCGCGGGACATCTCCGCCTGTATGCGGGTGCTACGCGATAAATACGGTTGTCAGGTGCCCACCACCTTTGAAGAGCTGCTCGCCCTGCCCGGCGTAGGCCGCAAGAGCGCAAACCTTATCATGGGCGATGTGTTTGGCAAGCCTGCTATCGTAACAGACACCCACTGCATCCGGCTGTGCAACAAGATCGGCCTTGTGGACGGCATCAAGGAACCGCAGAAGGTGGAAATGGCCCTGTGGAAGATCGTTCCTCCAGAAGAAGGCAGCGACCTGTGCCACCGCTTTGTGATGCATGGTCGAGCAGTGTGCAATGCGCGCAAGCCAGAATGCGAAAAATGTTGTTTGAAGGATATTTGCCGCTTTGCCCGGGAAACCGCCGGGCAGAGCGCAGAGCTTTAAAACTCAGGAGGTAGAATATTATGTTTGGTTTTATTTTCAGTCTGCTGATCGGCGCTCTGGCTGGTTACATCGCCGGCCGCATTATGGGCAGCGAAACTTCCACCGTGCGCAATATCGTGCTGGGCATTCTGGGCGGTTTTGTAGGCAGCATCGTGTTCGGCCTGATTGGTCTGAGTGCTACCGGCATCGTGGGTGAGATCCTCGTTTCCGTTGTGGGTGCCTGCATCTGCATCTGGATCGGCCGTAAGTTGTTCAACTGATTATTCTTGTGTGCAAGGCTGCTCTTCGAGTTTTTCTCGGAGGGCAGTTATATTTTTGCGTCACAGACTATTTGCACCTGTTCTGCCGCAAAATCAAATCTTGACAGCGCACAGGAAGTATGATAGAATATTTCTCGTTGCAGAACATGCAAGAAAATTTTATCTGCTACTGTGGCTCAGCTGGTAGAGCAGCTCACTCGTAATGAGCAGGTCGCCTGTTCGAATCAGGTCAGTAGCTCCAAAAATCCTACGAATTTACGTTTAGAATCGTAATTTCGTGGGATTTTTTATTTAGTCTCGCAAGTTTTCGCAAAACCGCAACATCGCCCACAAAACAAGACAAAATAAAACGCCCCGTGGCACCATTTCATAGGGCGTTATACGCATTTTTATGCTTTCTTTTGGACAGGCTTCTTGAGTTCACAATGTAGGTTTGTCAATGATGTGTTTCTGTGATGTTTGGTGTAGCAATTTAACTGTACCACAGAACGACTCATTCGTCTTTTTTCACTTTGTGACACATCTATTGTAATCCTACACAGCTTTTATTGTTCAATATATGAAATTTTATTGAAAATTTTTCATGGTAGTGGTAAAATATTTTTATGTCTTTGTCATTCTGTGCCCCTTCGCGGTAGAGGGAGAGCGCAAAACAGAAAAGACTCAAAAATTGCGGCATCCTTTCCGTGGGTGGGTTTTACAGCACACACTCTTGCGGGCGGTGATGTATGATCAGTAAGCAAAAGCAGCCAACCGCAAAACGATGGCTGTCCAAGAAGTGTGAGGAGGAGGATCGGATGAAAACAAAAACATTGCGCCGCCTATTTTCCATGCTTGCGGCACTGGTGATGGGGCTATCCCTGCTCACCGGATGCAGCGAAAAAAATGCGGAACGAACACAGGAGCAGGAAGACGCTCAGACTATTCAGGTGTATCTGTGGAGCACCAGCCTGTACGAAAACTATGCGCCCTATGTTCAGGCGCAGCTGCCGGACGTGAACATTGAATTCATCGTCGGCAACAACGATCTGGATTTTTACAAGTTTTTGCAGCAAAACGGCGGTCTGCCGGATATCATCACCTGCTGCCGGTTCTCGCTGCACGATGCGGCACCGTTGAAGGACAGCCTGATGAACCTTGCCATGACCAATGAGGCGGGCGCTGTGTACAACACCTACCTCAACAGCTTCAAAAACGAGGATGGCAGCGTGAACTGGCTGCCGGTGTGCGCGGATGCCCACGGCTTTGTGGTCAACCGCAGCCTTTTTGAGCAGTACGATATTCCCCTGCCCACCGATTACGCAAGCTTTGTAGCGGCCTGTCAGGCTTTTGAAAAGGTAGGCATCCGCGGCTTTACCTCCGATTATACCTACGACTACACCTGCATGGAAACCCTGCAGGGGCTTTCTGCTGCCGAGCTTACCACCACCGCGGGGCGCAAGTGGCGCACTACCTACAGCGACCCCGCCAGCACCGCGCGGGTGGGTCTGGACGACACCGTATGGCCGGGGGCGTTTGAGCGGATGGAGCAGTTCATTCAGGATACCCACCTTACAGCAGATGATCTTGCATTGAATTACGACGATGTGACCGGAATGTTCCGGAACGGAGAAGTTGCCATGTACTTTGGCAGCTCTGCCGGCGTGAAGATGTTTCAGGATGAGGGCATCGACACGATCTTTCTGCCCTTCTTCAGCCAGAACAGCGAACCGTGGATCATGACCACCCCCTATTTCCAAGTTGCCCTGAACCGGGATCTGGAGCAGGACACCGCGCGCCGCGAAAAAGCCATGAAGGTGCTGAACGTCATGCTCTCCGAACAGGCGCAGAACCGCATCGTCTCAGAGGGGCAGGACATACTGAGCTACAGCCAGAACGTTCCCCTGCGCCTGACCGAGTATCTGAAGGACGTCCGCAGCGTGGTGGAAGAAAACCACATGTATATCCGCATCGCCTCCAACGATTTCTTTGCCGTTTCCAAGGATGTGGTCTCCAAAATGATCGCAGGCGAGCTTACCGCTGAGCAGGCGTATCAGGCCTTCAATGCCCAGCTCCTTGCCGATGAGGAGCCTGCCGACAACGAGACCGTGCTGACCTCCGGGAAGGCCTATTCCAACGTATTCCACGCAAACGGCGGCAGCGCTGCCTTCTCCGTGATGGCAAACACGCTGCGCGGTGTGTATGGCACCGATGTGCTGCTTGCCACCGCAAACAGCTTTACCGGCAGTGTGCTGCAGGCGGATTATAACCAGAAAATGGCAGCTTCCATGATCATGCCGAACGGTCTGATGTCCCGCCAGCGCACCATGACCGGTGCGGAGCTGAAAGAGACCGTCCGCGCCTTTGTGGAAGGCTGCGAGGGCGGGTTTGTGCCCTTCAACCGCGGTTCTCTGCCAGTGGTCAGCGGCATTGCTGTGGAGGTAAAAGAGAATAACGGCAGCTATACCCTGACCGGTATCACCCGGAACGGGCAGCCGCTGGGAGATAACGACACCGTTACCGTGACCTGCCTTGCAACGGAAAAGCAGATGGAAGCGCTGCTTGCGAGCGACAGCGGCACGTCTGTGGGCGAAGATACGTGGGTAAAAAACACATGGCGCGATTATATCTCCGGCGGCGCAGCGCTTGCAGAGCCGGAAAACTACATGACACTGAGGTGAGCGGAATGGCAGACGAAAAGCACGAATCCAAACGCAGCTGCTATTCCCGGCACAAGTGGCTTTCTGCCGCCGCTGCCACCCTTCTTTTGGTCTTTCTGGCAGCCGGTTTCAGCTTCCGGTACATCTCGTTTATGTCGCAGACCATCTATCAGGAAAGCACCTCGCATCTGGAAGAGGTACTGTATAAATCCAATAGTATGCTGAAAGAGATGGTGCGCAAAAACCTGACCTATCTGCATCTGTGCAACGGCTTTCTGAAAAACACCTCGAATGAGGATGAAATTCAGGCCTATATCGAGGAAGCACAGCAGGCAACCGGATTTGTTAACTTCTACTTTCTTTCCTATGACGGCAACTACACGACCGTGACCGGGGAAACCGGCTACCTTGGCCTGCAGACCAATCTGGACGAAAAGCTCTCCGATGGTGAGGATATCGTCGTGAATACGGCGCTGCCCGGCAAAGCCCCGATGCTTGCGTTCATCTGCCCCGAAACGCAGGGCAGCTACCGGGGCTTTGCCTACGATGCCGTTGCCATCACCTATTATAATGATGCTGTGCTGAGATTGCTGGACAGCTCTGCTTTTCAGGGCAATGCCAGCAACTATGTGATCTACCCGGATGGGCGGGTGGTGATTGACAATTCCGTAAACCGCAAGGAAATCATTTACAACTTCATTGCGATGCTGCGCGACCATTCCGACCTTTCCGAGGAACAGATTCTTGCCCTTTCGGATGATTTTGCGCAGGGCCGCAGCGGAAACCTGCGGGTCAAACTGGGCGACACCAGTTATTATCTGGTCTACGAGGATACCGCGGTCCAGAACTGGACGATGGTGGGGCTTGTGCCGGTCAGCATCGTCAATGCCAGTCTGGATAAGCTGTGGTTCCACACGGTGCAGATCGTGGCGGGCATCGCCTTTGGCCTTGCTGTGCTGATCATCCTGCTGATCCTGCGCAGAAGCCATACGACCCTGCGCCGGAAGGACACTGAGATCCTGTACCGGGACGAGCTGTTCCAAAAGCTTTCGCTGAACGTGGACGACGTTTTCCTGATGCTGGACGCAAAGACCTCCAAGGTGGATTATGTCAGCCCCAACGTCGAACGGCTGCTGGGCATCCCGTGGAAAGAAGTGCGGCAGGATGCCCGTGCTCTGGCAGCGCTGCACCCGAAGGATGACCCGGATCGCGACAAGAACTTTCTGGAAGGACTGCTCAGCGGGCAGCAACGCGAATGGGATTTCGAGTTTGAGCATCGGGAGACCAAAGAGCGGCGCTGGTTCCATAACATCGCCATGGGCAGCGAGGTAGAGGGCAGGACCAAGTATATCCTTGTCTTGTCCGACCGCACCGCCGACAGGCAGGTGAATCAGGCACTTTCGGATGCCGTTGCAGCGGCCGAGACTGCCAACCGCGCCAAAAGCACCTTCCTTTCCAATATGTCCCACGACATCCGCACCCCCATGAACGCCATCATCGGCTTTACCACGCTGGCACTCAGCAACATTGACGATAAAGACCGGGTGAAGGATTATCTTGCCAAGACCCTCGCTTCCAGCAATCATCTACTTTCCCTCATCAACGATGTGCTGGATATGAGCCGCATCGAAAGCGGAAAGATCCATCTGGAAGAAGTGGAAGTCAACCTTTCGGATGTGCTGCACGACCTGAAAACCATCGTCAGCGGGCAGATCTACGCAAAGCAGCTGGAGCTTTATATGGATGCCATGGATGTGACCGATGAGGACGTCTACTGCGATAAGACCCGGCTGAATCAGGTACTGCTGAACCTGCTGTCCAACGCCATCAAGTTCACCCCGGCGGGCGGCACGGTCTCGGTGCGGGTGCGGCAGCTTGCCGGAGCGGTGCGCGGCTGCGGGCAGTACGAGTTCCGCGTCAAGGACAACGGCATCGGCATGAGCCAAGAGTTCGCCAAAAAGATTTTTGAGCCGTTTGAGCGGGAGCGCACCTCCACGGTAAGCCGGATCCAGGGCACCGGCCTTGGCATGGCTATTACCAAAAACATCGTGGATATGATGGGCGGCACCATCGAGGTGCAGACGGCGCAGGGCAAGGGCAGCGAGTTTATCATTCGCGTGCCCATGCGTGCGCAGGCAGAGCACCGTCCGGTGGAAAAGATCACCGAACTGGAAGGCCTGAAGGCACTGGTGGTGGATGACGATTTCAACACCTGCGACAGCGTGACAAAAATGCTGGTCAAGGTGGGAATGCGTGCCGAGTGGACCCTTTCCGGCAAGGAAGCGGTGCTGCGTGCACGGCAGTCCATCGAGATGAGCGATGCTTACCATGCCTATATCATCGACTGGCGCTTGCCGGATATGAACGGCATCGAAGTCACCCGCCAGATCCGCAGCCTGAACAATGATACGCCCATCATCATCCTGACTGCCTACGACTGGTCCGACATTGAGGTGGAGGCAAAGGCTGCCGGTGTGACCGCCTTCTGCTCCAAGCCCATGTTCATGTCCGACCTGCGCGAGACCCTGATGAGCGCCATCGGCCAGACACAGACGGATGCGGCGCAGGAGCTTCTGCCGAAAAAGAACACCAACTTCAAGGGCAGGCACATCCTGCTGGTAGAGGACAACGAGCTGAACCGCGAGATCGCGCAGGAGATCCTGTGCGAGTACGGCTTCCGGGTCGATACGGCGGAAAACGGTGCCGTGGCGGTGGAAAAGGTAAGCACTGCCGCACCGGGCAGCTATGATCTGGTGCTGATGGATGTGCAGATGCCGGTGATGGACGGCTATACCGCCACCCGGCAGATCCGCGCACTGGGCGACCCTGCACTGGCAAAGATCCCGATCCTTGCCATGACTGCCAACGCATTCGATGAAGACCGCCGCAATGCCTTGGAAAGCGGCATGACCGGCTTTTTGTCCAAACCCATCGTGATCGGCGACCTTGTGCAGGAGCTGCGCAAAATTTTGTAACAAGCCGCCTGTCAGGCATAAAAAAATAAAGCACCCGCAGCAATTTGCTCACCGGAGATTCAAAACCTCTGTGGCGCTTGCTGTGGGTGCTTTTGCTTTTGGGCGCTGTTTATTTCAGTACATCTGCAAGGACCTGCAGCAGGTGCGGAATATCCAGCGGCTTTGCAATATGGCCGTTCATACCGGCCTTCAGTGCGTTCTGACGGTCTTCCTCAAAGGCATTTGCCGTCATTGCAAAGATGGGGATGCCAGCCTTTGCGGCATCCGGCAGCGCACGAATCTGCCGCGTTGCCTCGTAGCCGTCCATGTTGGGCATCTGGATGTCCATGAGGATCAGGTCATACTGTCCGTCTGCCGCCTGCTTCATCTTCCGGACGGCGATCTTGCCATCCTCGGCAGATTCCACCTCAAAGCCCGCTTCCTTCAGGATCTCCACTGCGATCTCACGGTTCAGCTCGTTGTCCTCCACCAGCAGGATTTTTTTCCCTTTGAAGGTCTCCGCGTTCAGCTGCACCGGCCTGCAGGCAGGCTCTGCACCGAACGGCTCTGCCAGCACTCTGCGCAGCTCCGAGAGGAACAGCGGCTTTTCGCAGAAGGCGGTAACACCGGCAGCGCGGGCTTCCTCTTCAATATCGGCCCAGTCGTAGGCGGTCAGGATGATGATGGGGCAGCTTTTTCCGATCACCTTGCGGATCTGCCGCACAATCTCGATGCCGTTCATATCGGGGATCAGCCAGTCGATGATGTAAACGCTGAATTCATCCCCCTGCTCCATGGCATACCGGGTGCGGATCACCGCTTCCCTGCCGGAGATCGTCCACTCCGGCCGCATCCCGATCTTGGACAGCATGGTGCTGACGCTCAGGCAGGTGTCGGTATCGTCGTCCGCCACCAGTGCCCGCAGCCCTTCCAGCTGCGGGAGCTGCCTGAGCTCCACCTTTTGTCCGCTGAGCGCAAAGCAGAGATTCACGATGAACTCGCTACCCTTGCCCGGCTCGCTCTCAATGGTGATGGTGCCGCCCATCAGGTCCACAATGTTCTTGGTGATGGACATGCCGAGGCCGGTCCCCTGAATGCCGCTGACGGTGGAGTTTTCCTCACGGGCGAACTCCTCAAAGATGTGCTTCTGGAATTCCTCACTCATGCCGATGCCGTTGTCCTTGATGCGGAATTCATAGCAGGCCCGGCCCGCAGGCGCACCGTTTTTCTCAGCAATGCGAATGCTGATCATGCCGCCTGTGGGAGTGAACTTGATGGCATTGGACAAAATGTTCAGCAGGATCTGGTTCAGCCGCAGCGGGTCGGTGATGATATCCTCGTTTTCCACATCCATGGTATCAATAAAAAGCGACAGCCGCTTTGCCGAAACATTGGGCTGAATGATGGAGCGCACATCGTGGACGAGGTCCGGCAGATGCACCGCTTTTTCCTCGATCTTTACCTTTCCGCTCTCGATGCGGCTCATATCCAGCACATCATTGATGAGGGAAAGCAGATGCTGGCTGGAGGTGGAGATCTTTTTGAGGTAGTCCAGCACCTGTTCCCTATTGTCGATATGGGTCGCAGCCAGCGAGGTGAAGCCGATGATGGCGTTCATGGGGGTGCGGATATCGTGGCTCATATTGAACAGGAACTCCCGCTTGGCGCGGTTTGCCGCCCCCTCGTGCTGAAGCGCGATCTCCAGCTTGCGGTTCTGTTCCTCCAGCTGGGTCTGGTACTTCCTCTCCTGCTCTTTTTTCTGCAGCTCCATCTCCTGCACGGAGCGGCGGCGCAGCAGCTGAAGGATCATTACAAGCAGGATGTAGCCGACCAGAACCGTCAGGATCAGCAAAAGCGCCTCCCGGAAGATTATTTTTTCATCCGTGTACGCATAGAGATCGAAGGATCTGCCATGGCAGAACATCCCGAAATAGCAGCCGGAGCCGTTCCAGTCCCGGGTATGGGTCAGCTTCTCTGCGGCCCCGGCTTTGCGGATCCCCTGCGCCAGCGGACTGCCTGCAACATCCTGCCCAATCAGCTCCGGGCGGTTTGCGGCAACGACCTGATTGTTCTGCACGATGAACAGCGTGCCGCTGGTTTCTGCCGGGTAGCCATCCAGTATGCTCTGGATGGACAGCGCCGTTTCCTCCACAAATTCCGCCGGGGTGTACCGGTAGGCAAGCAGGAGCAGCTCTGTGCTTTCTGCCCGGTGCGCCGCAACATCCACAGCAGAGCCATCTTCCAGCAGGACGCGCTTCACATAGGTCTTTCGCGGGTAAGATAAAACGTCCAGAACAGCGTCATTTTTCAGCTGGTCGCCAAACCGGTCATAGCCGATGCCGTTGGTCGTGGACTCGCACCGGAGCGTGCCATCCGGTCCCAGAACCGAAATGCCGGTGAGCCAGAGCTTTTCTGTCTGCCTGTTCAGGCACTGCGGGTCGGAGAGGTCAAGCGCAGGATTCTCTGCCAGCTGATGGACTGCGACCGCCGTGCGGCGGAGTGCCTTTGCCGTGATGGTATCGTTGTGCTTTTCAAAGCTGGTGGACTGGGATTTGACAAACTCAAGGGTCTGGCAAAAGCGTTCCTCTGCTGTGCGCATTGCCCGCCAGCTGGAGAAAAAAGCAACACCGGCCATCAAGAGCACGCCGATGATCAGATAGGCTGTCCATATCCTTTTATCCGGGGTGGTTCTGTTTTTACGCGCCAATTATGTCCACCTCCAGATACTGCGAAGCATTTTCAAGGTATCGGCCAATGATCCGCTCCAGCGTGCCATCCGCGCGCATCTGCGCAAGGGTATCGGTCAGCTGGCTGTCCAGCCCGCGGGTGTCGTTCTTGGCAAAGGCGATGCCCAGCCCGGTGACCAGCAGCGGTTCCTCCAAAATGCGGAAGTCTACGGCATTGTCCTTCATATATTGCAGGATGCCTGTCTCGTGGGCGGCGATGCCGTCCACATAGCCGCAGGCCAGCATTGCGTACTGCACACTGCGGTTTTCGATGCTGAGCACCTCCACCGTCTGCGGGATGCGCGGGTCGGAGCCGCTGAGAAAGATCTCCTCCGGCTTGCCGGTGCTCTGCACGGCGACGGTCTTGCCGGCAAGGTCGCTGAGGGATCGGATGCTGCTGTCGGCATCCACCGCAACCACCTGACGGCTCACCATGTAAGGCCCGGCCCAGCGGTATACCTCTTCGCGTCCATCCATGGAAAAGCAGCCCCAGATGCAGTCGATGGCACCGCTTTCCACAAGATTTGTTTTCTGCTCCCAGTTGATCGTTTCAAACCGGGCAGCATACCCCATGCGGCGGAACGCCTCGGTGGCGATCTCCACATCGATCCCGGTGGGAACACCGTCATTATTCAGATAGATATAAGGTGGATAGCTGTCGCTTCCCACAACGATTTGTGCAAGACCGCTGTCTTTCGCTTCCTTTTCTCCGCAGGAAGTCAGACTGCTTACGGCAGCAGCTGCCGCCAGCAGCGTGCATCCGTTCAGGAATGCACGGCGTGAGATTCTGTGTTTCATTCGGGCTTTTTATACTCCTGTTTTGATTGCATCCGCAGCTCAGTTGTGCTGCTGTAATTCTTCTTTCAGGGCAGCTTGGATATCCGTCAGGCATTGCAGCAGAAGCGGCTTCCTGTTGATGAAGTTTTTCCAACAGCTGCTGCTCACGCGCTTTGTAATACTCCTCGATCTCGGAAAGTGTATTCACGTTCTAATCTTCTCCTGCATCATTCACATCGTTTGTGTGCTTCCTCTGCGGAAACGCGCTTGTCCGCTATTTATTTTCGGGGGGATAACACGGAAGCGTTTTACCGTCTGCTCCAGCGCAGCAATATCCACAGGTTTGGACAGGTGCTCGTCCATGCCGGCTTCCCTGCTCTTCTGCATATCCTCAAGGAAGGCATTGGCGGTCATGGCAAGGATGGGAATGATCCTGCCCAGCGGATTCTCGCCGCTGCGGATGCGGCGGGTGGCTTCCAAGCCGTCCATCACAGGCATCTGCACATCCATCAGGATCATGTCGTACTCGCCGGGCTTTACGCTGGCAAAGGCATCCACGATTTCCTGACCGTTGGAGCAGATGGTGCAGCTTGCGCCATTGGCTTCCAGCAGCATTTCCAGAATTTCGGCGTTGATGGCGTTATCCTCGGCGCAGAGGAACTTCATGCCGGACAGAGGAGAAGTTTCTTTCTCTTCCTCCGGGAGCATCTGTGCCTCTGGCACCGCATCTGCTTCGGCATCAACGGGAAATTCCAGCACCACCTCAAAGCGAGTGCCCTTGCCGGTGGTACTCTCCACATTGATAGAGCCGCCCATCAGGTCCACGATGTTCTTGGTGATGGCCATACCAAGGCCGGTGCCCTGCACCTTGTTGGTGCCGGAGCGTTCCTCGCGGGTAAAGGGGTCAAAAAGGGTCTTCTGGTAGGCCTCGCTCATGCCAATGCCGTCATCCTGCACCACAAAGCGGTATCGGGCGTAGTGCTCGTTTCGGGGCAGCTCGTCCACCTCAAACCGGATATGCCCGCCGGTGGGCGTATACTTGACTGCGTTGGAGAGGATGTTCATCAGCACCTGATTCAGGCGGTTGGGGTCTGCCAGCACGTTTTCGTGCTGCAGATGGGTGTTTACCGTAAAGGTCTGGCGGCGTTGGCCTGCCTGCTGGCGGATGATGCTGTCCAGCTGGCTGATCTGCTGGGGCAGATTCATTTTTTCCACATTCAGGGTGGTCTTGCCGCTCTCGATGCGGCTCATGTCCAGAATATCGTTTATGATGCCCAGCAGCAGCTGGCCGGAATTTTCCAGCTTGTCCAGATGTTCGGCCAGCTTTTCCGGCTGGTGCAGCTCGTTTTTCATCAGCGTGGTAATGCCGATGATGGCGTTCATGGGGGTGCGGATATCGTGGCTCATGTTGGCAAGGAAGTCCGTCTTAGCCTTGCTGGCGCGCTCGGCGGACTGTAACGCCTCTGCGGCAATGTCCTGTGCCTGCCGCAGCTCATCGTTTACCTGCGTCAGATGGATGTTGTATTGCTCCAGACGGAGGTTCGCTTCTTTTTCTGCCTGCAGCTCCTGCTGCTGCTTTTGCCGCAGGAGAGACCAGCCGACAAAAACTGTTATGACCGAGAACACCATTGCAATGACGATGATGATGACCATGACGATGGTGACCAGCTTCTGCGTATTCACGGCCACATATTTTGCCGGAACAAGGAACGCCAGTGTCCACTGAGCGTTTTCCATCTGCTTCAGGGCGTAGAAATACTCGGTCCCGTCCAGCACGGCGTTGGAATAACAGGAGCCTGTGCGGTCAAGCCGCTCCTTTGCCTCCGCAAAGGAAGAACCGTGCAGATAGGACATCCAGGAGAGCACGGTGTATACATTGTGTCCCTTCAGCAGCTCGGTATCATTGGCGTTGAACAGCTTGAAACCGTCGTTATCCAGCACATAGACGCTGTTGTTATTTTCGTAGGCATCACAGCGGAAATAATCGTTCAGTTGGGTCATGCTTTGCGAAATACCAAAGTAGCACAGGGTGATCTCTTTTTCTCCGCTTTGCAGTGTGATGGGGGTGGAGAGCTTTTCCAGAAACACCATCCGGGAGTCGTCCACGGTCAGCGAGTTAGAAACGTAGCTGACCCGCTGCGGTGCGCTTTCCAAATACTTCATTCCTCGCAGCAGCCCCATGCGGCCATTCTCAGTATAGTAATGTCCGGCAGAGTCCACGGCAATCAGTTCGATCTGTCTTTCATGGTAATTGGAAAGCTCCGACAGCTTTTTCAGATAGCGATAGAACTCGGTATCGGTCTTTAACGGAGTGTAGTACAAATAATTGCATTGTACATTCACCTCGTTCCAGTGGGTGTCGATCACATCCTCCAGACTGCGGAACATCTGGTGGGTGACCTCTTCCATCTGGTTCAGCCGCTCATGGTAGACAAGGTTCTGGATGTAGGTCTGGCTCATGATAAAAAGGGTCAGGATGACCGCAACAATGACAAAGCCGGTGCCCCAAAGCAGCTTTTTATATAGTTTGTTGTTCACATCTGGTATCTCCTGTCTGTTCTGTTTCAGACGCACCCTAGCTCCATGCGGTATCTGCCCGGCTGATGGTGGTGTATGCACCAAAGAAGGCTTTTGCAGCATCCATGCCCACCACGCCGCTGTCTGTGACCGTGGTCTCCGCAGCCAGCTGGTCACTCACACCGCAGATGGCGACCTGATAGGTCTTGCCCGCATCCGGCTGCACCGGGCTTACCAGCACATAGGGGTAGCCCTTGCCGTTGCCGTAGGCATCGTAGCCCGTGGCCAGCAGGTCGTTGATCTGCTGCCCGGTCAGAGTAACGGTCTGGATGGTGCGGTTCCAGCCGGTGGGCAGGATCACCGAAAGGTCGTAATCCGTAATGCCCTTGGCGTACAGCTTGGCAGCTACGCCGTGATGGTTCTGATCGGTGGGGTTGCCGGGGATCCATGTACTCAGCGACACCAGCGCAAGGTCGCTGCCGGTAGCCTGTGCAAAGCAGCGGCCCACCAGCATGGCGCAGTCCTCCTGCGAAAGCTCCTCCGTAACGGTAGTGATGGTATCCGGGGTGTTGTTCACCACACTATCCTGATCCTCGTCCAGCTGACGGATCACATCCTCCATGGTGGCATTGCCCTTCATGAAGTCCAGCATTTTAAGGCCAGTGGTCACGATGGTGTTTTCCCAGCCGGAATAGATAAAGGGCGCGGTGTTGCCTGCATTCAGAGCATCGGCGATGTCGGCATAGTAGGTGCCGTCCGCTTTTGCGTCCTTGAAGGGCAGCAGGCTGCTTTTCAGCGCCGTTGCGGGCTGCAGAGCGCTGGTGCCTGCAACGGTGGAAAGCACACGCATCACCTTGAGCGCATCTTCCAGCTTCTGGGGGTCCTGCTCCAGCTTTTTATTCAGACCGTAGAAGCGGTTCACATTCAGCACAAAAACGTTCTGGGTGCCGTCCTCCGAGAGAAACGGCATCAGCCCGTATTTATCGGCGTTGCCGTCTGCCTCCACGATGCCGTTGGTGCCGCCCATCAGAAACAGGGTGTTGCCCTCGGTCATCCTCTGCCGGGTCACATTGTCGTCAAGAGCGTCGCCGGTGTCGTTCAGCATCCCGATGTCCTTCCACTTCTGGACATAGGCCATTGCCTGCATCATGCCGGGGGTATTGCTGACATTCGCCTTACCGGACAGATAATCCCGCTGCCACAGCCTGCCGTCCAGTGTGCCGAGGAAATCGGCGTCCGCAATGTTGCACAGATACTGGAAACCATAGCCCGGATACTGGATCTGCGGCAGACAGAGATCGACCTCTGCTTTCTTGGCCTTTGCAGCCAGTTCTTCCAGCTCAGCGAAAGAATTGGGCAGCTCCCAGCCGTATTTTTTCAGCAGGGTCTTGTTGTAGGTGATGCCGTAGCAGTTGTAGGTCGAGGGCAGCAGGTAGATGGCACCGTTGTCGAACACGTCCTGCAGACGGGACTCCACATAGTTATCCGTAAAATCGTAGCCGGAAAGGTCCAGCAGTTTGTCGGAGACCAGATCGATCCGGGGGTCGTAGTAGGTCAAGGTGCAGATGTCCGGCAGGTCGCCCGCCGCAAACATATTCTGCAAACAGGTGGTGGTGTTATCGCCGCTGTAGGGCACGACCTCGATGTTCACTTCCGGGTAAACGCTGTGTACCTGCTCAATAAAGGCTTCTATCTCCTTATAAGGTGCCATAAAGGTGATGGCTTCGTGCACATCGTCTTTTTTAGCCGTTTCGGTCTTACCGCCGCCGCAGGCAGTCAACGCCGCCGTGGCTGCCGTAATGCCGCAGACCTGCAAAAAAGAGCGGCGGGAGATCTTTTTCATCATATAAATATACCTCCCTCACATTATCGGAAAGTGCAGTAGCGCAGTGCTGCCCTAGCTATTCTTACACATCCCATAGGAATCCACACACACGCGGCCTGTCCGCATGGGCTTTGCGCCGAGCTTCCATAAAATAACATTATTATTGTACCATTGCAACAAAAGTGTTTCAAGTTGTTTTTGAAGGCTTTTACATACGAAAGAACTTTTTATATCTGATTCTGCCTTTTGCATGGCATAAAATGCAAAACGACCCATTGAGGAAATAATCGTAGATGGTTAGCATGAATGGAAAAAATGTGCAGGCTCATCATCAACACTAAACCACCCAGTGTGAAGAAGAGCTTTTCACATCCGGCGGCTGCGTGGATCAGCTGCTGCCAAAGGCCCTTTTTCTGCATAAACAAGATCCAGCCCATGGAGGCAATGTAGGCCATGCCGACACCGAGATGACTGAGCATTATCTCCATGTTCTACAACACCGGCACCCGGCTGGGGCTTATCCACGAAACAGGTCATCGAAAAACTGAAACTGCTGACCGATGCAGAGTTTGTCGAACTGGAATTTCCCCCGGACTGATTTTTGCCGCCTACGGGCGGCGTACATAAAGTATTTTGTTCTTCCAAAAGATATGCTATAATCAAATTAGACAAAATTCCTCTCTTCAAGCGATTTCTCCGCAATTTTCCTGTGGCTCTGCTCGTATCAAAAATAAGGGACCGATTTTTAATTGTCAGAACGGAGGAACCATTATGGCAATCCTTGAAAAGACCATCCGAAACAAGAATTTTGACAAACTGCTTCGGAAGCTGGAACAAGAAATCCCGGACAGCAGTTGGTCGGCAGATTTAGAGGCAGGCAGTGATTTCAAAGAGGGCGATGCCCGGTGCAGTGTCCGTGTATTTGAACGGTACAGCATGATGGGCGGCAACCGCCTGAGTCTGACACTGACCATGTTCCAGAATGGAGACAGTCCGATTCGGCTGTCTGCCATCACCGCAGGAGGCAGTCAAGCGGTGTTCTTCAAGGTGAACACCCTCGGAGAAGAATCTTTTCTGAACGATGTAAAGAACCTGCTGGAAGAAATTTTGGAGGAATAAGATGTTTTACGCTGGAATTGATATGCTGTTCAGCATCCTGTTTCCCATCCTGTTCCTTGTGGTTTTGGGTATGATCCTATACACCATCATCGGAAATATCAGCACATGGAATAAAAACAACCATTCGCCGCGGCTGACTGTTCCGGCAACGGTGGTGGCAAAGCGCACGGAAGTTTCTCACCACCATACGGACAATACGATGGCGCATACGTTCACGACCTATTATGTGACCTTTCAGGTAGAGAGCGGCGATCGCATGGAGCTTACCGTAAGTGGTTCGGACTACGGAATGCTTGTGGAGGGCGACATTGGAAAGCTGAGTTTTCAGGGCACCCGCTATCTTGGGTTTGAGCGGAACTAAGCGTTCTCCTACATTATATAGCATCGTATCACATTCACCAATTCTCCTCGGAATGCCTGATGCTGAAATTTTTAGCTTCGACAATGGCACGATTCATCCTTGTCAGTATGAAGATACGGACAGCTACGTTATCACCAAAACATTTGTAAATATTCGGCAGCATTTTTTGAACCAGCTTCTGAACGAAGAAACGCAATGCCGGGAAAGGACATTCCATATGAGTGATTCTACGTTGAAAGAGCTTTGGCAGCAGGTCGCAGAAAAGAAAAGCTGTGAAGCAAAACAGAAAGAACTGACCGCCCAGAGAGATACGCTTGCTGATCGTCTGAAAAAGCTGGAAAAATCCAAGCTGGCGGAACAGGCTGATGTGGACCGTCTGGAGGGACACAGCCTTGCCGCATTTTTCTATCAGGTCATCGGAAAGATGGATGAGAAGCTGGACAAGGAACGGCAGGAAGCCTATGCAGCCCGTGTTAAGTACGATGCTGCTCTCCATGACCTTTCTTCCGTTGATGCCGACTTGGATCAGATTCAAAATAGGCTGGTAAGGCTGTCCGATTGTGAAAGGCAGTATCAAGCTGCTCTTTCCGAAAAAATCAAAAGCATCAAAGCATCTGCCCACCCTGCCGCACAGCAGGTTGCGGAAAGCGAAAGCCGTATTGCCGCGCTGAAAGTCCAAAAACGGGAGCTGCTGGAAGCTATCAACGCCGGAAAGACCGCCCTGCATACGGTCAATGAAGTTCTGGAAACCCTCGACAATGCCGAGGGCTGGAGCACATGGGACGTAATGGGCGGCGGTTTGATGGCCGATCTTGCCAAGTATGAGGAACTGGACGATGCACAGAAACAAATCGAACAGCTCCAAGTGGAACTGCGGCGGTTCAAAACTGAGCTTGCCGATGTTGAGATCACCGCAGACCTTCAGGTTACGGTGGACAGCTTTTTGAAATTTGCGGATTTCTTCTTTGACGGCCTCTTTGCAGACTGGGCAGTTCTGGATCACATCAATCAGGCACAGAGCAGAGTGGAGAATACCAAAGGTCAAATCAAGCGAGTCCTCGCACTTCTGAAAAAGATGCGCGAAGATGTTGATGTCCAAATCGCTGACGAAAAAGAAAAGCAGGAGCAGCTTGCGGTGGAAACTGAGCTGTAGGGTTGGAGAGATTACTTTGTGTGCTCGGCGCAACTCGATCGTTTACCCGCCGAGAGAAAGCAACCGTGACCGCCTGTGCGGAATCATCGACACCATCCTTGCAGAGCAGCCGAAGGACTTTGAAGTTTTTCTTCAAAAGCTGATACAGCAGGGCTACGAGGTGAAGCGTGGCAAGCACACGGCGGCGAAGGGCAAGGAGCAGAAGATCAGCAGTGCCGACGAACTGTGGGAACGAGCAGCGGCGGCGACAGAACGCTATCATGCCATGGGCGATTCCATCAAGGCGGCGGAAACGAGGTTGGCCGAAATCGCCGTGCCGCGCTTCGCAAGTTGGTATCCTCCGTCTATCTGGAAAGCGATTTGAACCTTCCATTCGGAAAAAACGGAAAATTCTTATTTCAACTTGGGTATACTCCTGTTGTGTCCGACATGAAGAAAATCGTTCAGAAAACTGCCGCATTGTCTTTCCCCAAATGGGCGTTAGCCGTATGGGATATGGATACTGCAACATTATATATGGTCAAATACGACAGAAGTCATTGATTTTCTTTGTTTATCTGTGATACCATTCGTTACGAGACCAACGGCGTTGCTCTCTTCGCCTATGGTGGAGACTCCGGCACTCAAAGAAATTTTCCGAAAAACACAACGAGGTGACCATTTTTGAAACGTCGAACTTTTCTTGTCTGCTCCGCTGCACTTTTTTGCAGTGCGTTTCTGGCAGGAGGCTGCACTCAAAAAACTTCTCAGCCCGTCCTTCAGCAAATTGAATACTCCAATTTGGCAGATTCGGATACACAAGCTCTTCTTTCCAAACTTTTGCAGGATGCCGGCGTATCCGACCTACGGATACAGACCTTCTTTGATCATGTGCAAAAGTTCAACAATGCTGTGGACCCGGCATGGCTCACCACAGGGTTTGAAAATGCCAAGCCTTCGGATCTGAAATACGATCCTTACTCCATGCAGGACGCATGGACGGAAAAATATGACACCTTCCCCGGCTGGAACTGTCGGATCACTGCTTGTGGGCTGTTCGGTGATTTTATCACTGTCACGGGCAAGGCAGACCTTGACTCAGCCGAGGACACCCTGTTTATGGACTATGAAACACTGGATTCTGACCCAGAATCCCTTTGCGGCGACGAACGGCAAAAGTTTGATGCGCTGTTCGCCCCGGTTAAAACCACCAATACGACCGATATTCCTACCCATTTGAAAACGATTCAGCAGGAATGGAAGAAACGCGGTCTCTCTTTCGCGGAAGATGATAAGATTCGTCTTGTCTCCGTAGTCCTGCACGACCAATTCTCTGAAACGGACAATTCTCTTATGATCGGTCATGTCGGCGTTATGATTCCCACATCGGATGCAGTATATTTCGTCGAAAAGGTCGCTTTTCAGGAGCCGTATCGCTTGTTGAAGTTCAAAAATCGAACCGAGTTGAGCGATTATCTGATGCTGAAATACGACAACTCGTGGGGACAGGATACTGCCCACACCTTTATTATGGAAAATTCAGACCTGATGGACGGCTGGCGCATTCTTGACGAACAGAAAGACGCAAGCTAAAAGCATCGCATTCGTTGGAAGCCGTTTAGTCTGACAGATCATTCGCCCTCTGATACCAAAAAGACGCTGCAACCTCTTACCTAGAGGCGGCAGCGTCCTTTTTATATTTGAATGTTTTTGTTCGCAGGGGAACTCTGGGCTTATGACAAGGTATGTATAATGTGCAGAGCCATATCAGCATTTTCTTTGTCCACAAACACCTCTGTGACATACTGCGGTTTTATGCCGAGGGTTCCAATTCTCGCTTGGTCAAATGTGTTATGCCGATTGACATCTTTGGATTTGCAATAGAATTTAATTCCAGCTGCCGCCAACGCATCCGTGATGCGATTGCATTGGTAAGGGTCAGAAACTGTTGCAACTAGCGATTTGAAAAAATGCTCTAACATAAAGAGACCTCCTTGTATACACTCTAATCTCGTACAAAGCCATCCGGCACATAATGGTCGCTGTATCCATTCGGGAGCTGTTCCAACGGTTCGCCGTCAACTTGATATGTCAGGTACATCTCAACAGGCAGGAACGTCTGAATCAAGGAATCTTTCTCATTTTTCAGTGGATTCTTCCAGATTCTTTCGGTACTGTGCCGGACTGACACCATACTCTTTCTTGAATACCCGGCTAAAATAGAGTGGGTTATCATACCCTACGATCTCTGCAATTTCTCCAATATTGTATTCGGTGTTCTCCAATAAGCTTTGTGCATTTACCATCCGAAGGGACAGGATGTATTGTGCAGGGCTTATTTTCATGTACAGCTTAAAATTACGGATAAACCAGTTCGTACTGATATGCAGCGATTCTGCGTAATCGTCCACACTGACCTTTGTATTATAATTCTCGTTAAAGTAGGCAACGGCGGCTTCGATTTCTTCGGGGATGCTTGTCGTTGTTTTCTCACTTTCCTGCTGTTGCCTGCTTACTAAAAGCAGAATGATGTTGAAGAGAGAAGCAATATAGTCTTCATAGCCATATTCGCATTGTTGCAGTTCCCGGATGATCTTTCGGAACAGCATTTTGTAATCCGGCAGTGTGCCGCTGTAAAAAACGTGCTTGTCCAAGGGTATTCCGTGATAGTTCAGGATGTTTTTGACATCGTATCCTGTAAAGTGAATCCAGAACACCTCTGGATGATCTTCTACATAGTAGACATACTTCTGGATTTCTTTCGGCTGATACAGCACCATGTGTCCAGAAGTCACCACTTCCTCAACACCATCGAACCAGAAGTGTGCTTTACCAGATGCCACATAGAGGATTTGATAGTCTCTGCGACCCTTTGCCCAAAAAGTAGGTAGCTTAGGGCGTTTTTTCAAGCGATAAGTGCCGCAACTGCCTACGACCAGCGGCTTTGAGTAGTCTTTGAAATCCAAACGGGAGTTGTTCAAATATCCTGAGTTGAAATACATCCCTGCGTCCTCCTCATCTTCAGAGATTTTACAGTGATTTGGGAAATGTTCTATCAAAAAATTACAAACTCTTTGATTTTGTGCATATTCTGTTCCATCTTGTCTATATCTTTTCGTTCCATTAGATTCTATAATATTTTCAGACGGAACGCAAGAGATTTGGGCAACTTGCGTAATGAGAATTCCAGTCTGAAGTGCGCAGCAGATTGGTCGCGCCCACACAAAACAAGCAAGATGGGAGAAAGCACAATGACTGAGAAACGTTATCTAAAGTGGTATAATAAAGTCGGCTATGGCTCAGGCGATATTGCAGGCAACGTGGTGTATGCATTCCTGTCCTCCTTCGTTATGATCTATCTGACCAACACCGTTGGCCTGAACCCCGGTATTGTCGGCACTCTGATTGCAGTTTCCAAACTGCTGGACGGTGTGACGGACATTTTCTTTGGTTCTTTGATTGACAAAACGCATTCTAAGATGGGCAAAGCCCGTCCTTGGATGCTGTACGGCTACATTGGCTGTGCCATTACGCTGGTGGCAATTTTCGCCATCCCGACCAATCTGGGACAGTTTGCACAGTACGCATGGTTCCTGATCGCATATACTCTGCTGAACGCTGTATTCTACACTGCCAACAACATTGCTTACTCTGCACTGACTGCTCTCGTCACAAAGAACAGTGCCGAACAGGTCGAGATGGGTTCTTGGCGTTTCATGTTCGCCTTTGCCACCAGCCTGCTCATCCAGTCCATCACGCTGGGTGCTGTTACGGCATTGGGCGGTGGTGCTGCCGGTTGGCGCACTGTTGCAATCATCTACGCCATCATCGGTCTGCTTGTCAACACCCTCTCCGTTTTCTCTGTGAAGGAACTGCCGGAAGGCGAATTGGTGGATACCACCGACAAAAAGGAAATCGAGCAGGACGAAAAGTATAATCTGGTTCAGGCTGCAAAGCTGCTTGCTAGTAACAAATATTATATGATGATTTGCGTCACCTACATTTTGCAGCAGATCTACGGTGCCATGATCAGCATGGGCACCTACTATGCAACCTACATCCTTGGCAACCAGAATCTGTTCGGTGTATTCTCTTGGGCAATCAACATTCCTCTGATCATCGCACTGGTGTTCACCCCGACCTTGGTTGCAAAGTGGAATGGAATGTATAAGCTGAATGTAATGAGCTATACTCTGGCAACGATTTCTCGTGCACTGGTTGCTGTAGCTGGTTACATGGGCAGCGGCAATGTGACCTTGATGCTGCTCTTTACTGCAATCGCAGCTCTTGGTCAGGGTCCTTGGCAGGGCGATATGAACGCTGTAATCGCAGCCTGCTCTGAATATACTTGGCTGACGAAGCATAAGCGCGTGGATGGCACGATGTACTCCTGCACTTCTCTCGGTGTGAAGCTGGGCGGCGGTCTGGGTACTGCCATCACCGGCTGGCTGCTGGCAGCAAGCCATTTTGACAGCGCTCTGACCGTTCAGCCGGATTCCTGCATCAATATGCTGAAGATCATGTATCTGGTGATTCCGTTTGCTCTGGATGCCATCATCACCTTCATTCTCTCTCGTATGAAGGTCGAAGAAGCAAGTGAAAAGCTGCGTGCAGCAGTCTGATAACAAGCCATTATCATTTCTCCTTCATCTGCTGTTCCCCGGAGGAATCCAGCGATTCCTCCGGGGAGGCTGGAGAAATATTATAAAATTATAAAAGGTAAATGAGGAAATACTATGGCTGCATTTGATTTTGCAAAAGTAAAAGACCCCACCTTTTTCAAGGAAAACGTGCTGAATGCTCATGCAAGTTTCCGTACTTACGCTTCCCGCGAAGAATATCGGACAGGCTCCTCTTCTTTGGCGCTGAAGCTGGACGGTATCTGGAAATTCGCCTACGCAAAAAACTACACCAGTGCCATCCCCGGCTTTGAAAAGACGGATTACGATTGCAGCGGCTGGGATGACATTCATGTTCCGGCACACATCCAGATGGAGGGCTACGACATTCCCCAGTACGCGAATATTCAGTATCCGTGGGATGGCCGTGAAGAAGTACAGCCGGGTGAGATCCCGCAGCGGTTCAATCCGGTGGCAAGCTATGTAAAATACTTCGAGCTGCCGGAATCCATGCAGGGCAAGCCCGTCCACATCGAGTTCGAGGGTGTGGAAAGCGGCATGGCTCTTTGGCTGAACGGGTCTTATGTGGGTTACACCGAGGACAGCTTCTCCGCACACGCATTCGATCTGACTCCCTATCTCCAGCCGGGCGTGAACAAACTTGCTGTGCAGGTGTTCAAGTGGACTTCCTCCAGCTGGTGCGAAGATCAGGACTTCTTCCGCTTCTCCGGCATCTTCCGCAGCGTGTGGCTGTACGCCATCCCCACCGTGCATCTGGAAGATGTATCCGTCAAAACGCTGTTTGCCGGGGATGATTTTACTCATTCCACGCTGGAAGTTGCATTGCAGGTGGAGGGTAAGGGCGCAGCCCGTCTGACCCTGCGCCGCAGTGAGCTGGAAGTGTTCTCCGAAGAAATCGCACTGAACGGCGGTTCTGCTCTGTTCAGCCATGCGGTGGAGAACCCCCACCTGTGGAGTGCAGAGGACCCGGCTCTGTATGAACTGGAAATCGAGCTGCTGGACGATGCAGGCCATCTGGTAGAGGTGACTGGGCAGAAAGTCGGTTTCCGCAAGTTCGAGTTGAAGAACAATCGGATGCTGCTCAACGGCAAGCGCATCGTGTTCAAGGGTGCCAACCGTCATGAGTTCAGCTCCATTACGGGTCGTGCTGTGGGCGTACACACCCATGAGGAACTGCTTCGGGATATCATCACCATGAAGCAGAACAACATCAATGCCATCCGTACCAGCCATTACCAGAATCAGGATGCACTGTACGACCTGTGCGACGAGTATGGTCTGTATCTGATCGCAGAGAACAATCTGGAATCCCATGGCACATGGGATATTCATCAGGCTGGCATTCGCGGCATCGAGGGCGTTTTGCCCAATGATAAGCCGGAGTGGAAAGCTGTCTTGTTTGACCGCATGAATTCCACTTACCAGCGTGACAAAAACCATCCTGCTGTTCTGATCTGGTCTCTGGGCAACGAATCGTTTGGCGGTGAGACCCTGCTCCAGATGGCAGAGATGGTCCGCCGCTTTGATGACACCCGTCTGGTGCATTACGAAGGTGTGGTCAATGATCCCCGCTTCCTCGAAACCACCGATATCGAGAGCCATATGTACAGCACTGTGAAGGACATTAAAGAGTATCTGGCACAGGGCGATAAGCGGCCTTATATCGAGTGCGAATATTCTCATGCTATGGGCAACTCCAACGGTGCTTTGCACAAGTACACGGAACTTGCCGACCAGAAGAACTGCGGCTATCAGGGCGGCTTTATCTGGGATTACATCGACCAGTCCATCTGGAAAAAAGACCGCTACGGCAAGTGGTTCCAAGCCTACGGCGGCGACTTCGGTGAGCGTCCTACCGACTATAATTTCAGCGGAAACGGCATTGCCTACGGTGGTGACCGTGCTCCTTCTCCCAAGATGCAGGAGGTCAAGTTCTGCTATCAGAACATCGCAGTTTCCATCGACAACTCTGGCTTTGAAGTCTGGAACAAGAACCTGTTCACCTCTACGGATGTTTTCGACTGCGTTGCTCTGCTGCATCGTGATGGAAAGCTGTATCAGCAGCAGGAACTGACCAATATTGATGTTGCTCCCGAAGAGTGTTCCAGCTTCCCGCTGCCGTTTATGGTCCCTGCGCTCCCCGGTGAATATGCAGTGACCATCAGCTTCCGTTTGAAGGAGGACACCAGCTGGGCAAAGAAAGGTCATGAAGTCGCCTTTGGACAGGGTGTGATCGCTGTGGTTCGTTCCATTCCCAGCAAGAAGGTCACGCCGTTTACCGTTACGCACGGTACACACAACATCGGCGTCCGGGGTGAGAATTTCGATGTTTTGTTCTCCGATCTGAACGGCGGCCTGACTTCCTACCGCTATGCCGGCAAGGAGATGATTCAGGAGATTCCCCGTCCCAACTTCTGGCGCGCTCCCACCGACAACGACTGCGGCAACAACATGGGCGGCGTTCGCGGTCAGTGGAAGCTGGCAAGCCTGTACGCTACCGCCAAGGGCATCGGCAAGGAGATTCCGTCTGTTCATGGCGGCACCATCCTCCAGAACCCCACCTGCGAGGTGGAAGCCGACAGCGTGGTCGTGACCTATCTCTATAACCTCCAGACCAGCCCCGCAGCAGAGTGCAGCCTGCAGTACCGTGTGTTCGGTGATGGCCGCATCCAGACCACCCTGCACTATGACCCGGTGGAAGGACTTGCAGCAATGCCGGAGTTCGGCGTACTGTTCAAGATCGACGCTGACTACGACACGGTGGAGTGGTACGGAAACGGCCCTGCGGAGACCTACTGGGATCGTCAGCATGGTGCAAAGCTGGGCATTTACCAGAACAAGGTCGCAGACAACATGGCACAGTACCTTGTGCCGCAGGAGTGCGGTACAAAGACCGCTGTGCGCTGGGCAAAGGTAGTGGACCGCAAGGGTCGCGGGCTGCTGTTTACCGCGGATGCCGCAAAGCCCATGTTCTTCTCTGCGCTGCCCTACACTCCCCATGAAATGGAGAGTGCCAAGCATCCCTACGAGCTGCCCCCGGTCCATTACACGGTCATCCGTGCTATGGGCGAGCAGATGGGCGTTGGCGGCGATGACAGCTGGGGTGCCAATGTCCACCCGGAATATATTCCTGATGTAACCAAGCCTGTGGAGTTCACCTTTACGTTCCGTGGCATCTGATGATTGCCCGCAAATGAGGTGTTCTCTGTGAAAAAAGCGAAAGATCAGCCTGAATCTGAACCAGCCGAACTAGCATTCCTTGTTGGAAAGCGGATCAGAAAGATCCGCAAAGAAGAGGGGTTAAGCCTAGAGCTTTTTGCTTTAAGCCATCAATGAGCCACCAGCAGCAAGAGCAGGGCGGAAATCATCCGCGCCCTTGCGCCTGATATGAAATTGGAACTTTGATTTTCTCGCCCGAATTTGCCACGGTGGGACGATCAAAGGAGCGTGCGTTTGAACAAAAAGAAAAAGTCCACAAATACTTCCCCTTATCCCGATGAAGTCATCGACCGTCTGGCGCGGGCATTCTACCCGGCCATCCTTGCCTGCTGGAACAGCGAGGAAGGCCAGCGGTCACTTGTCGGGGCGGAGGCCCCTCCATCTTGCTAACGCAAGACCGTTCGGTCGCCTAAAAGCCCCACTGGGGCTTTCATTGCTCCGCTGCGCTGCGCAAACGCGAGCTTGCCTATGGCAGGCAGAGCAGGCTCATCATGCAAACAACGAAAAACAGGAAGTTCCCGCTGGGGAACTCCCTGTTGTACATATCGCTATCGTCTGTAGCTTTTGGCAGGGTGCGTCCGGGTGGACGCACCCTGTTTTTGTTTCATCGTGGTTGGGTGTACGTCAAAACGCATCACCGCAACTCCTTATAGGTTTCTTCCGGCACCGGCTCGCACCACTCGTTAGAGGTGTCTTCGCCGGGCACTTCCACTGCCAGATGAGAGAACCAGCAATCGGGTGCAGCACCGTGCCAGTGCTTGACCTCCGGGGGAATGTTCACCACATCGCCCGGATGCAGCTCCTGCGGAGCTTTGCCCCATTCCTGATAGTAGCCCCGGCCTGCCACGCAGACAAGGATCTGCCCACCGCCCTTTGCGGCATGGTGGATGTGCCAGTTGTTCCGGCAGCCCGGCTCAAAGGTGACATTGTAAATGCCAACCTGTGCGGTGGACAGGGGGGCCAGATAGCTTTTTCCGCTGAAATATTGTGCAAAACCGTCGTTGGATGCACCGATGGGGAACACCATTTCACTCTGGTGCTTTGCCTTGGCATCCTCTGCAGCGTCCTCTGCCCAGACTTCCTTGGCCATGCGGAAAGCCGCCCACGCTTTGGGCCAACCTGCATAAAACGCCGCATGGGTCAGGATCTCTGCAATCTCAGTCCGGGTAATACCGTTGTTTTTCGCTGCCGTCAGGTGATACCGAAACGAGGAGTCCGTCAGTCCCTGCGCCATCAGTGCCACCACCGTCACAAGGCTGCGGTCCCGGAGGGAGAGTTTATCCTCTCGGCTCCACACCTGCCCGAATAGTACCTCATCGTTAAGTTCCGCAAATTTGGGCGCAAATTCGCCCAGAGCATCCCGCCCTGCTGTCTGTTTCACTGCCATTATACGTTCCTCCCCATCTCGTAAGCCTGTGCCATGGCAGGCGTACCGCACACTGCACCCGGCTCGTAAACACCACCTGCTACAAGGACGCCCTTTTCCACGGCACCTTCCACGCAGTCTGCATAGCCCCGGAAGCAGGCCAGCGTAGTATCCGCAGAGGATTTTTCCTCGTCTGCCATGGTGGTGATGTAGTAAAATTCCTTGTCTTTGACCTCAAGCCACCGTGCCACGGTACGGTCGATCACTGCCTTCAACTGGGCACTGATGGAGTAGAAGTATACCGGGCTTGCCAGCACAATGACATCGGCATCGATCATCTTTTGCAGGATGTCTGCCATATCATCCTTGTGGACGCAGGCTCCGCCGTGGGTGCTGCAGTAGTAGCAGCCAGAACAGGGAGCCACCTTTTTCTCAGCGACCCGGATCTTTTCTGCTTTGTGCCCGGCATCCTGCGCTCCACGCAGAAATTCATCGCATAGAATATCAGAGTTACCGCCCTTCCGGGGACTGCCAGACAAAATCAATACCTTCTTGCTCATAGGAACCTCCTTGACAGCGGAGTGCATCCGCATTATGATGTTGATAAAGTTTGATTTTATCATACAACTTAAAGCGCACTTTAAGTCAAGGGCTTTTTGAAAAAACGGAGGTTTCAGATGATCTATACCGTAGGTGAAATGGCACAAAAGCTGGGCGTACCTGCCTCCACCCTGCGCTACTACGACAAAGAAGGGTTACTTCCCTTTGTGGAGCGTTCCTCCGGCGGCATTCGGATGTTCCGGGAAAACGACTTCGAGTGGCTGCAGGTCATCCGCTGCATGAAAAAAGCCGGAATGTCCATCAAGGATATCCGGCAGTATATTGAGCTTTCCATGCAGGGAGACGACACCATTGACACCCGGCTGGAAATGTTCCGGCATCAGCGCGAGGTGCTCACCCAGCAAATCCAGCAGTTACAGCACACGCTGGAGACCGTGGAGTATAAATGCTGGTTCTATGAAGCCGCCAAAGCTGCTGGGACAGTGGATGTCCCCGGTGCGATGACCGATGCGGATGTGCCGGAGCAGTTCCGTGCCATCCGGCAGGAGCTGCGGGGACAGAAGATGCCGAATATCGAAAGATAAGAAATGCCGTTCCAGTTGCTTTTGGAACGGCATTTTTCTTAATCTTCTAACCCATGGCTCCCAGCCGTATTTTTCAAATATTCTTTCGGCTCGCCATTCAGAATCAGCTCTGCATACGCCAGTAGGTCATTGTAGATAAGGTGGTCCAATTCCGACCTCTGCGCCATGGTCACGTCCAGTGCATCCTCGACCCCGGTGCAGTCGATGAAAATCTTTCTCCCATCCCGGAGCAGCAGTTCCACGCAACCAGTGTCCATGTTGAAATGGCAAGCTCTTGCATCGTACTTCATGTTCATGTCCTCCTGAAATCATGTTGTGGCTTATGTCGGTCAATCTATGATTTCGGATCTCATCTTCCACGGACACCTGCATGGAACTTGTCGGGGCAAAGCCCCTCCATCTGCTAACGCAGACCGTTCCGTCGCTTAAAAGCCCCACTGGGGCTTTCATTGCTTCGCAAACGCTAATTTTCCGAAGAAAACAAATAATCCGAACCCATCTCCTATCGGAAACAAGTTCGGATTATTTTTGTTTGGTCCGAGTGGCGAGAATCGAACTCACGGCCTCTTGAACCCCATT